>Ga0209068_10000003_pt1 | contig 458431 bp, 360 predicted proteins | sample ColStrG_CSR_2012_FD_187200 | JGI IMG/M metagenome (GOLD analysis project Ga0209068, IMG submission 187200) | Freshwater sediment microbial communities in response to fracking from Pennsylvania, USA - Cold Stream Run_MetaG_CSR_2012 (SPAdes)... | ecosystem: Environmental > Aquatic > Freshwater...
GTGGGTTCAGAAGGAGGGTGGGTTCAAAAGGAGACTGGACGGGTTTGAATAGGGTATTAACGTTCCTCTTTTTCATCGACTAGAATTTGAGGAATCTCCTATCCGATCAAGGCACGAGGACATAGTGTCATCTAGATATTCTGATCTAATCTTCCCTTAAAATCCATTGATGAGAAAGAGGAACGTTAATGCCCTGTTCAGATCCATCTCATCGATATCAACTATCTCCACCGACCTCCTAACTCGGTCAACACTTCAACTTGATTTGGACTGAAGGCTCACTAAACACCTAATGATAGCTACACTGACACTAAGACCAAAACGAGCTTAATCCTGACATCTTTAATTTAATTGCCTTATTTCTCGAAGGACTGGCGGGCGAACGGCTAAGACTAAAAAGACACTAATTTCCGGCCGGAAATTAGTCATAACTCTAAAAGTGATCTTCTTCTAATTCCTAGATTCTGAGCAAAAGGAGATGACCCAATATGTCACATTCGTTAACGGTCAGCTGTCCCAACTGACAGCTGACTACGAACAATTTAAGGGATTCAGGAAAGATTTCAATGCTATTGTCAGCGGTGGATACAACGCGGTTTATCAGACGATGCCACACGAAGCAACTGTCGTTTCGGCTATGCGCTTCGAGTTTGATGAATCCAGCGGTTCCAATGTTGTAGATCAGACATCTATCGGTCGGATGGTCTATGTTCACCAGGAAGTCATTAGCCAGGCTACCGGAATGACTTCTCCCAGCGATCTGGTCTGTTTTGTGATGACCCATCCTCAAGCCGAAGCTACGAACGGTTACGTTGAAGTGGTCTATTTCCAATTTCCCTTCATCAAGATGCCAGTCGATCAGATGCAAAGCCGCCTTCTTCCAAGCCTGCGTCACTATTTCGCGGAAACGGGTATTCACCAACAGATGGAGTACGTGCCTACCAATGAGATCGACAGCATCTTGGATGGATCGGTCTACAGCAGCAAGTCTTGGCCTATGCCGGGATCCTACATCGGTGGCAATCTGTTGTCGTTGAGCTACGTTTACGACAAGATCACTTACGATCAGGTCAAAGAGAATCAGATTCTGGTTTATCCGCCTGAGACCTACTTCAATCAATACGAGCTCCCCGATCGCAGCGAATATGACATCTCGAACTCTTTCTTCTTCACCAATCTGAACGGCTTCGATGCCAGCAAGAAGAAGAAGACTCAGCGTGAGAAGAACCGCGACGTGACTGCCAAGATGATTGAAGAGCGCCAGAAGGAGGTCAAACGAACCAATGGAGAGATGTGCAAGATCTTTCTCGACATGCTGGCTCCTGCTCGCTTTGCTAACGAGCATTACCGCAACAAGGTGGGGCAAGTTCTGTTCAATGTCTTGAAACGAGGGGCTGACGACGAGCATGACGAAGGACTGGCTCTCTGGAAGGGAACTATCAGAAGCAAGTTGGAAGCGCTGAATGCGACTTTTCCGGATGTCCAGCAGGCAGCTCAGCAGCTCGGGATCAGTATCGAACAGTTTCTGCAGATGCAGCAGGACGCTACTCAAAGCCAGGTGGCCCGGAAGAGTGACCGTGAGCTTTACGACATCATCGAAGCCATTGAGACTGCTTGCGATGACGCCTGGCAATACTTCGAGTACACGGACAACACGATCGGAACCCTGCGCTACTGGGCCATGATCGATAACCCCGATCAGTACAAGGCTTTCGTTCAGAAGGATGTTGTCACGTTGGCCTGGCGCTGCTTGAACCCGACCTCCAGTCACACCGACGTGGCTCGTCTGACTCATGCCAAGTATTCGGATCAAGTGGTCTGCGCCAACATCAAGGATAACATCTGGTTCGGTTTTTGGGATCACCGCTGGCATGAGCTCGACAAGTGTCACTGGCTGAGAGTCAAGATTTCCGAAGAGATGCCTCCGATCTTCGAGAAGATCATCAACGAGTGCAATACCGAGTACTTGAAGGCGGTCAGCGATCAAGACAAGCAGAAGTGGCATCTCTTGACGGTTGCTTGTACTAAGATGATCAAAGAATTGAAGACGGTCCAGTACAAGAATGCCCTGATCACCGAGTGCGCTGAGCGATTCTACGATGGCGAGTTTGTTAAGAAGCTGGATGAGGATCGCACTCTGCTCGGCGTGGCGAATGGAGTCTACGAATTGGAAACTGGGCTCTTCCGAGCCGGCAAGCCAGAGGATTTTCTGACCCTCAACACGGCTGCCAAATACAACCCGAACTATCATTGGGAGCATCCGCGAGTCAAGGAGGTCGTTTACTACTTGAAGACGGTCTATCCCGATCGCAAGTTGCGCCACTACGTTCAGAAGGCTTTTGGAACTATCCTCGAAGGAGGAAACATGAACAAGGACTTCTACAACATGGTCGGCGAAGGAGATAACTCTAAGTCGATGGTGGCCAAACTGATCAAGCTAGCCATGGGCAAGTACATCAGCAAGATTCCCGTAGCCATGGTCATGGGAAAGCGAGGCAATGGTGACAATGCAACGCCCCATCTCGCTGACAAGAAAGGCATTCGAGCTCTCTTCGTGGAAGAGCCTCCCAAGGGTCAATCCAACGTCTCGGTGGTGAAGGAGCTCTCCGGTAACGACGACATTTTGTCCCGTGCCTTATTTAAGATGCCTATCATCTTCAGCCCTCAATGGAAGTTGTTCGTTTGGACCAACCATATGCTCGAGGCGCCTGCAGAGGAGAAGGCTTATTGGAACCGCCAGAAAGTGGTCGATCACGAGTCAACCTACGTTTTCGACGCGCCACCCACCATCGAGGAACAATTCAGAACTAAGATGTTCCCTCGCGACCCCTTCTTCGAGCGAAAGCTGAAGGATATGGCAGAACCGTTTCTTTGGTGCCAGATGCAGTGGTATGGACATTTCAAGAGGGAAGGTTTAGTACCTCCTGAGAGAGTCCTACACGCCACCAATCTGGCCAAGTTGAGGAACGACGTCTATCTCCAGTACATTCGCGCATCCTTGGATCAAGGAACCCAGCATGACATCGTTCCAGTTGATGATGTCTTCAACGACTTCAAGGGATGGTATCAAAACGCTTACCAAGGACAACCGCTTCCAAAGAAGATGGACTGGGAAGATGAAATGTCCAAAATGGGCCATCTCGGTAACAAGCCAGTCGATCGTCGTTGGGTCGGTATCAAGTTCAAACAAAAGGTGACCGTCATTCCAAACCTGCTGGGCGGTCAACCGATCAGCGGTAACGCTCAGCCTCATTTTGGAGTGCCGCAGAACGGGATGCAGCCCCTCGCCAGTCCTGCCCACAATTAAATCATCACTCCACTCCCCTTCATAACTTTAACAAACAATATTCTCGGCCGCAAGGTCTTTTCCGCTCTTTTTCTTGGGGATTCATCCTCTTTCAACCCTATAAGCGACATTTATGTCACTTATTCTTAGCTATCCACCCCGATCCGATCCCTGTGAGATCGGCTCCGACGTCACTTGTCCTGAAGTCGAAAACGAAATTAGAGTTTCCTTAATTTCTGCGGAACAAAAGCTGCACTCTTACCAAACTGGTATTCTCGAACCGAAGAGAGTCTGATGAATAAGCATTCGTGCTGAAAAATGGAAGATTCTCAGCTAGAACGTCGTCGCTATCGCGATAAGTTCATTCAGGTTCTATTGGGACCGATCTTTGAGACTGCGTCCTTTGTGCATCAGCAAGAGTTTTTCAGGGCGACCGCCACGAAACTTGGAATGGAACCACTTCAATTCAACGGATTCCTACGTCAAGTCTGGCAGAAGAATTCACCAGCTCCGCAATTGGTTGATCTTCCCGAACCAGTTCAATCGCCCCACAAGGATCTTCCGCTCTCGCCCGGAATCGTCAATGCCCAGCCGACATTTACTCCCTCAGTCACATCGCTAAGTCCTCAACAGGATACTCCCCTATCACCAACTGGGTATCGCAAGCCATCGGGAGGTCCAAAGACTACCTCACCTCAAGCATGGATGGAAACCTTTCTGAAGATAGTTAATGGTGACATCTTCTCGACGGTACCAGAATATCAGCGTCAAGAGTATCTGGTTCGAGAATACAATACTGCTTTGCGGATCGGAGCTATCCGGACGGTGGCTGATTTCAATCAGTTGTTGGTTCAGAACTGGAAGAACAACGCGCCAGAGATACCGCAACTATCATCAGATACGTTACGGTACGTTACCGTCAAGAACATCTTCTACAAACCGATGGCTCCGCGCCGAACTGACGTCACCTACGTAGGTGACAAAGAGTTCATCAACCTGAGTCGGGTTCGTGATCAGGTTCTTGCGTTTGCGAAGACCGTTCAGGCCCGTCTCGAACAAGAACGAAAGAAACAGCTCGAGATTAGTGGAGACGCCCGCGGGTGGCCGATGGAAAGCGAACTGATGACTCTGATCGACGATATCAACCTGGTGGTTCGAGAGATGTGGTACCGAGAAGGCCAATACTATTCTATGACCATACCGCTGAATGAGTACGTCACTACGATGCAAAATTGGACTGATCGATACAACGACATTGTCAAAGAACTCGGCAAGAGAAGGAGTAGTATCAATACTCACGACTTGATCGATATGACTCCAGTTGATGAGATTCCTGATGGCGAGTACATTCGTTTGAATAACGGCATTGTCTGGCATATCATGTCTCTAGTAGACTACATCCGTGAGTTTACCAATGGCCGCAACACTTCAGCAGGATTGAGCAGCTACCCGACAGGTACTCTTTGGAACAAGGAAATCGACCTGCCACGAATTTTGCGTCATCCTCTAGTTAGGGGTACTGAATTTGCGAAGTGGCTCGTTCAACGACAATCTCCCAAGGCAATGGCCGACAACATCGATGTTGAAACCCTGAACCGAATGGAACGGGCCGGCGGATTGCTCCGGTCGGTGGGTCCTGATTTCATCAATGAAGCAAGATCTCGCCTAACGCTAATCCAACAAGAAGCCTTTGTCAGGGAAGCAAGGAGTGATCCGGAGGACCTCGGCCGAATTCGTGACAGCAAACTCCGAGAAGAGGTCCAAGTGGTGATCAAGCAAGACATCAAAAGCATAGCCATGATCGAATGGGTCGAATATTGGAAGACGATGTCTCAACTAGAGAGGGATTCGATCATTACTTTCAACCCTAAACTGGAGGAGAATGTCGAGAAGTGCATCGTTGATAAGTTCTGTGTTTTTGGAATGGGGAACGACTTCCTGGTTACTCGCAACGAGATAGCCGATGCTAAGGGTATTCCGACCAAGAACTATGGTGTTTCTTTCGAATGATTGAAGGGATCTCAGAAAAATGAAATTCGGATCGAGCCGAGGTCTAAAAAGAAAGAATCCCCGGATAAAATGGATAACAACGATTGGACAGAACTGTCTACCGAGATCGATCAAGCGGTCAAGGCGAATCGAGACCAGGGAGAATCAAAGGTCTACTGCTGGACGGTCAGATGGCAAGAACGCGGTCGGGGTCAGATGTTCCGTCATTTCTACCCGAAAGACCCGACGAAAGGCAGTACCTTCGGTTACACTGAGTCTGAGGCCACGATCTTCATGGCAGGAGTCCAGACTAACATGAACATCCAACACTCCTCCTTCCATACGATCTATCACGGAAGTCAAGAGCATCGGGCCATGGTCGCGGCTGCCGAGAAAAGTGCCAATCTTCTCAAAGCATCCTTGCAACGCAGGGTACAGTCCATCCGCGTCAAGTGAAGAGGGCGGGCAAAAACCGTTACATCAAGCCGATGTAATGAAAACCAATTAAAAATAATCCGCAGGTCGATAGCGACAAAAACATCGTACGATGGAGAAGGCGCCCCTGGTGTTGGGAGATTTGAATGAACGGTGGCGTAAGGGCAATTTCATCAGCCTGAGTCTCATCGCTCTGGAAGAGATCCGCGACACTTGGGTGTTGCCAGCCGAGACGGGAGAGCCCGTTCGCAATCTGGAATTGATTCAACCTGACAACTACCAATGGAATGATCCGCTCTACGTCAAGATGATTCACCGATTCAACAATTGCAATCGACGGGTGGCCCAGTTCTATCATCAAATCGATCCTGGCAACCAGCGTATCCTGTTGGCCCGTCGCAAGTGGAATTCGCCTATCTACGGTTCAAACTGCATGGAGGCTGAGATGATGAGCTTCTTCGCATGGCTTTCCAACATGCTCTCCAGCATTGATGTCATCCGGCTCGAGGGAATTCAATACGAGGCGGGTGCTAAGACATCCTGCTTCACTGAGCTCTGGATCAAGAATCCGATCGTCTGGTTCTACTCGGTTCTTGACTCCAACCAACAACAAGGGCTGCTCGACAAATACAACCGCACCGAAATCGCAGCCTGGAATCGGATGCACGCTCGACCAGCCGATTCCTTTGACCAATCCGAAGCGACCATCGTCTTCGGATGTGGATCTCCCGTTATTGTCCATGAGCGGTCAGACGAGAAGGTACATGAGGACGGTCAGGAGTAAAAAAGTCCGGATGGGACTTTTTTTAGGTAGATGATCTTGGTCGATGACCCGGTTCACTGAGACTGATCGCTCTGCTGATCATCTTCGGATGGCCGGAAACCGGCCGCTTGATGGTATCGAATCTGAGCGCCTATGGTAAGGATCGTTGAAAGATCGAAGATTCTGTAGACTGAAGGAAAAGGCGCCTTCGCCAGAGGTTCCACGGTAATGGTAGTCCATTCTTCGCCGGGGTTTCCGGTTTGCTCTCCCTCGCCTCCGGTGAAAGCGAAGTTGAACAGCTCCTCGATGAGGTCATCAGGAAGTACAGCCAGGAGCATCTCGTCATCGAGCTCCCTCAGCGCTTCCAACTTGCCAATGTCCGCCGGAGTTAGCTTCCAGAAGTTCCCCTTACTAGAACAGACACCCACCAGAACGGCAAACATCTGCTGGTTCTCTCGCAACCCCAAGTTCTGGTAGAAGTAGGATCCGTTAGGCCTCCATTCCTGGAAGAGGATGGCCCGCTTCACATCAACCGTACTGCAAGCAGTCATGATACTGGTCTTGGCCTCACCGCATGAAGCCATGGAGATGACGAAGGGGATCTCGGGAGTCTGCATCGTCGCAATCTTTCGCTTTCCTTTCATGAAAAGCCCAAATTCTTTTTTCTCAATCGGCACATCGATATCATGAGTAATCACCGGTCGTAGGGTTGAAATCCTATAATGATCTAGACTTGAGATCATTACCCGTTTTTTAGAGAGTAGACCCCTCGGGGTCGGATCGTCTCCAGTCGGTCAGTTTGACTGAGATTTGAGCCTTCTCTCTTTTCAGTTCGGCCTTTCGGATCAGACTAGATTCAATCTCCCTTCTCATCCGCTCTTCGTGAGCCGAGCAGCACTGAAAGAAGGTCGCCTTGTCCTTTTCCCTTCCTGATACGGATTGTAAGCTGAAAGTGATGATGGGAGAATCTCGGGGACACTGGCCGAACTCCAGACAGGGCAAGCGCTCTCTGATCAAACCTTCCATCGTCAGATCACAAGCGAAGGCCGACTCATCGTCCAGGATGCGGAATCGACTACTGCAACGGTGATCTCGGCAAAGAGGATGAAGGGTGATCGGCAAGTCGAGCTTTCCGAGGTAAGAGGGCTTCAAGCCGTGCTCAGCCTTGAATTCCGAGCTCAGCCAGCTGAATGCGGGGGATTTCTCAACCAGCGCCGTCTTCGCATAGATCTTATCAAGGTAGGCATCTTCCTCTTGGTAGACCTCAGCGCTTTCGCTCGGCTGACGCCGTCTGGTCTTGACGGCTCCGGTTTTGACCCGTTCCAAATTATCGGAAGTGTGAAACAGCTTGAGATGGAGTCCGACCAGGCTGTCGAAATAGGTAGGACGAGAAAGGTAATCGATGACCTCGCTGTCGTCAACTGGCACCGGTACCGAGCATCGAATGGTCATATCGAAAACATTCTTTCCCAGATAGAGTTTGGCGATGTAGGCGCAGACTGCTGCATTGAAGCTCGTCGAGACAATGGGATTGGACAGTGACCGGCAACACTCACAGTGCCATGCTGAGTACTGGGTACAAAATTCTGCCTGATAGAGACTGTCGTCTGCATGGCTGATCTCGAGCGCCCAAAAACGATCCCACGGAATGCCAGCTAGATCCTGTTCCAATGTCGGCGAGTAGACCAAGTCTTCCGTGTACTCCAGATCGTCGTAGAATAGGGTGATGATGGACCTGCAGGAGATTGCTTTCAGTGATGCGCGCTTGACAGGAGTCATAACACTCGGATCCAAGTCATCCAGCATCTGGAGGTACTCAGGATTCACCTCTCGGAGAACCTCTCCGTAGCAGGGGATCTCCGAAAGGATCTTGATGAACTTAACCATCTCAGGGATGAACTCATTCGATTCATTGGATGGCCTCACCCTGAGCTTGGCAACTTCGGATTCCCACTCCATAAAGGCGCGCTGGGAGACGAGAATTGGATCCTTCAGTTCGATGTAAGGCCGGTAGAGCTCCTCCTTGATCTTGTTCATCCTGATGGTCTCAGGACTCGGAGGCTCATCGAATTCGTCCAGACCAACCGTGGGGTCCTCTCGCGGCCAGGCTCCCAATCGGGGCTTCTCAGTCTTGGGCTGAGCAGCCGGAGTTCGAGTCGGTTGAGATCGCCGATCTCTTTGCTTCTGACGTTTCTTTTCCTTCTTTGACATGGGTGTCTTCGCGGGAGCCTGAAGAGGGACTGCCGAATCGGTGATGAGAGGCGTCACTTCAGGGACCTTGACGAGAGGTTTGAACTCGACGGCAGCTGAAGGGATCTTCCAGACGATCTTCTTCGGAGCAGACCCAGCATCATTTGACATGACAGCCGTCTCCCCGTCACCGAGGTGTGCTTTCTGTTTCCTTTGCTAGAAACCAGATATTCATTTTTCGTTACCAGGCAGTCTAGTAATGATTTCAGCCGAGCCCTTTCTGCCGTCTTTATTTCTCATCACCGATTTGGTCGGTGATGAGTTTTTTTGATCTGTTAATCGTAGGAGATGAGAAGCCAGGGGTTAGATCCGGCATTCGGGATTGTAGCCTATGAGTTCGGCCATCAGTTCGGTTTGAATTCCCAGTAGCATATGAACGGGCACTGAAATGGCGACGAGAGTCACAACGATGGCACCGAAGTTCCATCCGGTTTTGCGCGAGAGCCACCAAGCTCCAAGGAGGACTCCGGCAACATCGACCACCGGGAGGTCAAAGATTCGAATGGCATGAAGTCCAGTTCCGGGAGCCCCTGCGACGTTCTGCCATTCTTTGAAAGGGCATCCGCTTGCAACGTAGTAGAACAGGCCGTACAACCCAACGACGGCAACAACCTTGTACCACTGCGGCAGCATTTTTTGCTTCCCAACTATAACTGGGCCAGAAATCATTTTTCCGTTCTGATTGAAAAGAGCATTGATGAGAAGCCGGGTGCTAACGTATGGTCCATATGATAAAACTCACTAGCCGAACTAGTGAGTTACGATGATCTATTTAGGGGAACTTGACGATGATCTGGTTGCCGCAGCCCTGATGAAAGTTACTCTGGTAGAAGAGTTTCATCTGAGTATGTTCAGCTGATGGAGACCAAGTCAAGATGCCCTTGGTGATTCCAACATTTCCTTTCTCATCGGTATTCTCAGGGACGATTTCAATCGAACCGACATAGGATAGAGCAGGTTCGCGAATGGCTCCTCCACCAAGTTCATCAGTCGTGATGTAAAATGGGTGACCGGGCGTCTCGATGACAAAACGGTAGGTAGTACCAACATTCAGTGTCACGAACGGCCGGCCGTACACCTCCTTATGATCTTTGGTGATTGCATAGACCATCCCTTGGGCCTCTTGCTGACCTGGCAATGGTTCGATGCGCTTCTGAAGCCCGATATAGAGGGTATCATATTTGGTTTCACCTCGCTTGACCGACATCCGAACCGATTAAATCTTTTTAGTTCGTCGAGTCAAAGATTAAATGATCACTTTCGCGCAAGTCGCTGAAAAACGGATTTCTAACTATTGCAACAAGAAGCAAAAGCATTTCTCCTCTGGCGTCATGCAATCTTTTGTCGCCAATCTTACCTCTCAACGGCTTCGCTGCGGCTTGCCGGCACTTCTGATGTCGAAAGATCTCGAACACTTCGTCGAGGCCCTCCTACCGGAGATGCGCGATTCGATTCCCAAGCTCGATATCCGCAATGAGATAGCCACTACCGTGATCATCAGCAACGTCATCGCGGACACGCTCGAGAAGACCACCGAGTTGCGTCTGTGCGAGCCCGTGCGCCCCAAGGCCGAGTTGACCAAGAACCTGCTCCTGTTGGCTCGTCTCGTACCGACTGTCGACGATGGAACTCAGGCCATGCTCCTCGGCGCAGCTGGCCAGAAAGGCTATTCGAGTAAGAGCACCACGATAGCAATCCTGAGCACTTGGATCGTCGAGAGCAAGGACACCGAGCGCGTTGATCTCTTCTTCGAGATGCTGCACGAGATCGACGTTCAAGCCAAGGAAGCAAAGAAGGTCGAGCCGGCGATCAGTGGTCCGCGCGATTTGGGAGTTGCCTGTCAGTTTGAGATGCGCAGTCCTATGGGCTCCAAGAGAGGCGAGTACTCAACCCGCTGCTGTCAGACACCAGCTCTCTACCTCGAGACGATGCTGGACCAGTCACCGATCAAGCTCTGCCAGCGCCACAATACGCGATTTTCCAAGCAGCCTGAGAAGCAGAACCAGCAGGCTGTCAGGGACGCGAAGAAGGCGGCTCCGCAGGGCAATGGTTCGGCCCAGGGCATGCAGCCATCGCATCCGACCGTTCTCCCCTTTCCAGGAGTTGGGCAGCCGTCTCTGTCGCCTGCCGCGCAACCGGGAACTCAAGCTTCTCCGATCTGTGCGTGGGACGGATGCAAAGGCAAAGCGGCACACATCATCAACATCGACAACGGCAAGACAGTTGTGGTCTGCGAAGGTCATAAGGAGATGCATACCCGCCTGCAGTTTCGTGCCGCGGGGACGAAGGCAGAGAAGACGGAGTCTGAGGCGGTGGGTCCGAACGTGTCACCTGCTGTTGCTCCGAAGACCGGTCCGTGCGGATGGATCACGGCAACCGGAGAACTTTGCGATCAAGCGGCAACACATGTGAACTCTCGGACCGGCATGCCTCGCTGCTACGCCCATTCTCCCATGAGGCACGCCGAGGAAGACGGCCCCCGCTTCAATCAGTCTGATGCAGCGAAACAAGCTCAATGTAGCGCGGTCTCTGACAGCGTCAATCCAGTTCGTTGCACGCAGGCCGCCTCGGTTGGAACTGGAGGCCGCTGTAACTTTCATTTTACGCACTCTATGGGGGCTCCACCGTCGCAGTGGAAGTCCTGTCAGATGATGAGCGCTGGCGTCTGCAACTTGATGACCTCGCTTGTCGGTGACGATGGAACTCCTCTCTGTTCAAAGCATCTACAGACGCATGGTGATTTCCTGATCGCGGAGACGAGATGCCGATTCGAAGTCTCCGGCGTAAAGAACAACTTCTGTAACGAGGAGGCAACTCGCAAGTCACTGCTCAACGGCAGCGCTCTCTGCCAGAGGCACTTCTGCAGTGAGCAAATGCAAGCAAAGAAGCAGGCGAGGGAAGCTGCCGGGAACAGTTCGAGCAGCGATGAAAGCGAGTGAGCGCCAGAGGGTCAAAAAAGCCATAATTAATGACTAAAATAGTCATTAATCTCATTACCCGTCAATTAGAGAACATCGAGACCGACATTTGATTCGGGACGGTCGATGTCGGTATAGCCTTGCCGACGACAGCTGCAGACCCTTAGCATCCCTGTAAGACATCGCTCCAATCCTCGTCGACAAGATGCTCTCATTGCAATAGCCAAAGGGCTGATCTTGCATGACAGAATGATTCCCCAGATCATCAGGATCAAAGCCAGCCCAAAGAAGACAATCCCTGCAATGACAAATCCGTACGGATCGGGGAGGGAATATCTGATCGATCGTCCTCCATTAGTGTAGTAGCAGGGTCCGATAGCCCGGCCAACATTCTGATTTGCAAAATTGTCGGCGCTTCCTTCACTGAAGAAGGCACCCCGGTAGAGATAAATCGAAACTCCAGGAACTGCACTGATGGCACTGTAGGCACGCCAACAATCTTGATAACACTTATTGCAACCGAATCCACCGACCCTACATCGATCAAATATCACTCTTCCTGGTGCTATAATACAGGTGGCGTTAGTGTATCTCGATTGGAGATCTTCGGCAGTAACGTAACCAGGGGCAAACATCAGAAGACCGAGAAGAAGTAGCATGCTGATAAGGGTCAGGAGACGGACACTACAGGAACCCCTTTCCTCCTTCTCTGCAGTCTCCATCGTTGGAGACCCTGATCTTTTTATCTACCACTCCTCGGACTTTAGGATTATCGGATTTCACCTTTCTGAGAGACGATACAAAGAGATTGGCGGTTTAAAAAGAGACGGTCCCGGAGTCAAAATGAGAACCGAGATCAAGATAGCGATCGTCGTTACGATCTTGCTGATCGTGTTCCTGGTGATCATGAAATTGGTGTCTCCTTCGAATGAGCAGAAGCGCGACGAAACAAAATCTCGAAACAGAGAGCATCAGGAAGAGGGGCGAAATTGGGCAAGTGCTGCTAATGCGGTTAGCCACGATCCAGCAATCACTCAGCCATCGGTTCAACCTTGCTCAGCTGCTCCCTCAGTACTTCCGGCACCTACTCTTCGATGCTATGATTACTTCGTGTTCCCCAATGAAGGAGCTTTTCATGTCAAGACTTGCAGTGCTCCTACTGCATCAACCGATCAAACATCGGCTTCCAAGGAAGGGAAGCCAACCCGGATCTTCCTCCAATGGTTTCCTGTGGAAAACGTCTCGTCCTACAAGGTCTACTGTAATAAGGGTCCTTCAGTGTCAAGTGCACAGGGCGGACATTTGAAGAGCTGGCCAGTTGCCGGTAGCAGTTACTATTTCGAAAGCGAACCGCTCGATGGTAACAGTTGCTGGTCGATGGTAGTAACAGCTCTCGACAAAGAAGGTGTCGAAAGTGCTCCGTCCGCTACCTACACCACCTGTACGGCATAAACGACGGTCAATCGCGCCCGACCTGAAAAATTTAATTCACAGGCGTGAATTAAAAATGAATTTAGGCCCTACCCAAAATGAAACTGAAATCGGTTAGAACTTGTAGTTGCCGAGACTGGCGTCATGGAGGATAGCGATTCCGACGAAGAAAAGCGCGCCATCTTTGGTGGGCCCGTCAATCAGATCAAAGCGGTCTATCACGAAGATGACCACATTGCTGATGTGGCGGATCCAGACGAGCAGGGAGAAATACCAAGGTGCGTCCTCAGTGAACATGTTGTCCGAGGACTGCTGACTCGTTCACTGATCTGCCAACAAACTCGGACCTGGCCTCTGCTGACAAACAGCCAAATGGAAGAGATCTTCATCGCTACGAAATCTCTGCGTGAAGGGGCTTTTCGACGATGTCCTGACCGCCAGTTCATCCCGACATCAGACATTGAAATGGGCGATTTCTACACGATCAACCGCCAAAAGACCCCTAGCAGTCGCATTCTCAAAGATTCCTGCACGGAGCTTACCTGGAATGATCGAGAGATTGCTGCCAAGAAGCTCATCGATTATGTTTTCCCTCACCTAGATGAGCTGCTGAAGATGTTCGAGGGAAAGCTGGTGGCTGCGGGAGGAGCTGTTTTCAAATCGATCGTTGGGTGCCCATTCATTGATGATGTCGACTTGTTCTTCATCGACCCGGCGATCGAACGGACTGACGTCTCAGACGAGGAGAAATCAGAGAAGGCGAGTGCATTCTTGGTCACTGTGATCACGGCTCTGGGCGAGCTTTGGTTTAAGGGGCCCTCTCAGGGCAATGATACGCCTCTTCGGTACGGCATCGACCAAAACCGAGCAGTCTACGTGATGCGAAACGAGTTTGTGACCACTGTCTATCTGGCATCCGATCACGGGAACATCAAGTACCAGTTCATTCATCGGATCTATCCGAGTGTCAATTCGGTTCTTGGCGGCTTCGATCTGGATCCGGCGAAAGTGGCTTACGACGGCTATCGCATATTGGCTATCGAGCAGGGTGCTTGGGCAGCCATGGCTCAGACTCTGATCGTCGATATCAGTCGACGCAGTACCTCGTTTGAGTATCGCATCCAGAAGTACGCGAGGTTGTGTCATATCGTTTTCCCGGGACTCCCCCGAAAGACCGTTCCTCCCTACTTTTATCCTCGCAGAAGCAAGGCTGAGGTCATGGAGCTCATTGGAGACAAGATCGCATCCCAAAAGTATTACTGGGGAATACTGAACTTCAATCAGCAACAATTACCTGACTACAATCCGTGCTACGGGTTCGTGAAAGGTATCAGACCGATCGCCAAAGATGAGATGCACCGCCTCTTGAGCGATTTGGCCCGAGAACATGGCTATCGTCTCGACAAATGCAAGCTTACGCCTATCAACCTCGAGTTCACGGGCGGAGAAGATCAGGACAGCGCATACGACGACGATGATGCATTGGAGGATCAAGAGATGCTTATCAAAGTCTTGCGCGATCTCGCTCTCGAGAACGGCTACCTTTTCTACTACGAAGGGTACAAGATCATGAAAGAATGGAAACGACACGACATGCCCGACGCTCGATCGCACAACCTGGCGCATCTCAGTTTGGGCGATCGGGTCTGCATTCTCCGTTTGCCGATGCTCGAGATCAGAGTCAATCAGCCTGACGCCAAGAACAACAGCGGCCGGAAGACTCCGTGGACAGTGAGGCCTCCCAAGGATCCATCGATTAAATACGAGATGACCGACTACGGATCCGAGTCGGATGTTCTGATCGTCGACAAACCCGGAATGGCGCCCAGTGATTATGCAGACACTACGGTCTGGCCTCAACAGATGGGAATTGTCAACTTGACATCTCTGCTATCGGAACATTTCAAAGGAGTTGTTTCAATCCTTTGTTTGAAGCATTCAAAGACTCAGATCAAAGCTTTTACCGAGGAGGAACAAGCAGCTCTCCAGGCCATCGAATCATGCATCGTTGATCTCGACTTGAGTCCTATTACAGAGACGGCGTGGACGAGAGAAGTCAGAATCGCAGCAGCGGTGACGAAATCGTTGGTCAATCCTCAGCTGGGTGATGTTACAGCTCTATGGGAAGGAAAAGCTAAGGAAGCTCTTGGATGCCGCGACTTTGTCTCTTTTGTTCATGGGATGGTATTTGGCGCCGACTGTAATCGAGAGATGCGCCGGCATTCCACCAGCACCCAGAGGAGAGAAGAGCTGGTTAATGATGCTTTTCAGAAGGGCCGGCAACGTATCAATGCAAACGTGGATGCCGTTTGCAAGAATCTGACTGGAGTGAGATGGATCCTACGCAATCCGGGGACTCAATGGACCAGCTCGATCAATCCGATCGTAGGCAATCCTCGTGATTGGTACGGGTCCTACTATCGAAGCTGGCGCACGGGTTTCTACGCGATCGAAATCACGCTCCGATTGATCAGACAACGCGAAGACAACGTTCTTGCTCAAATGGAGAAGAATCTCTTCAGACGAATCGTCCGTGAGATCATCTGGGCTTACTCCTTTCAATCGCCCAGCATGGAACAACTCACCGGGGAAGCTCCCTCAATCAGCGAAGTCCACCATGCTGATGTATAAAAAAGTTCGAATAAACTCCAATTCAGGAGTCCATTCAATTAATTTTGTCGAGTTCGTCAACCTTAAGTTAGGAGAGGCGAGCTTGCGGGCCGTGAGGCTGGGTGACGAACATTTATGTAGTACGACTAGAGATTGTTCTTAGCGGTGAAGCGAGTGCCCTGTTTGCTTCGGCTTTCACCGGTGTAGGTGAAACTCTGGTACTTTCCGTTCTTGAACTTGTGGGCAGTCGCTTCGGAATACTCAATTCGATCAAGCCATGCTGCTTCTCCCAATGGTGATGCATACATCGATCCATTGCCTTCGGGATTGACTCCAGCTGCATTGGCAAATGCTTTGGTTCCAGTATTAGCAGCACTCCAGGTGTAGCCTCGTTTGCCGTAGCAGTCAAACCCATCATCGGAACGATCTGCACCACTACCGGTGCCATATCCATCGTGAGAAGCAGATGGATCGACGATCTTAGTAGTACCGTCGCCAACCCGTCGGGCTTCAACGTCCCGGGTATATTTCCGAGGCTCCTTCTTGAACTTCTTGTACTCACTGATCAGAACTTCAGAGGCTTGTTGAGCCATTGGCGAGCTGTTGCGATCGGCATGAACCCTAAAGATTGCTTTCTTGAAAGCTTTCTCTACTTGAGGAACGTCGGCCCAGAGCTTCATATCAACCATCTCGAAGAAGTCACGGGCTTCTAGAATTCCCCTGGCTGCTCGCTCGTCAACCTGCAACTTCTCTTCAGGACTCAGATCGGGCTGTTGGTTAAGTCCCACCTTCGCATCGATGTCAGCATCCCTCAGTGCTTCAGCATAGAGTTCGTCGGCCTCCTTAGAATTCATTGGTGGATAGACGATCACCATTTCTTGCTTCGGCTTGGTCTCTCCATCGTTTGCCGGAATGACCGCCATTTGCATATTGTCCTTGATAAGTGGTACTAATGTAGGGCCTTCAGTCTTTCCGGCGAGTTCAGATCCCACCTCTTTTTCCACTTCTGGCTCACCCCAGGAGAAGAGGCTTTTGACGGTATCCATGACTGAAACTGAAGCAGCGGGTTTGAAAGGTGAGGCCGATTCAGTCTTGACGAGTTCTCTTCGTATGGGAACGGCCGCTGGGGCATGAGCTGGCTCCACTTCCTCTACAATAGTCTTAACCTCATCGTGCTTAGCATCAACAACAGTCTCGATAGGAGAAGATTCAAGTGCTTTGGCGGTTTTCTCGAGAAGGTGTCTTGATTCGGTAGAGGCGGTAGCTCCATAGACAGACATCGCGATCTCCAAGGCCCGAAGGTAATTGCGATCATGATAGGCCTTTTCGGCCTCCCGGAGGAGAATTTCGCCGCAGCGCTTGACACTAATAGCCATTTAATTTTAGACCTTGGCATTCTTAGATCGGTCTTTCACCGAGAACCGTTCCGGATGATTGCTCAAATAAACTATCGTGATAGTTTCGAGACGCCGGAGTGCCACCCGCGATCGGGAAGACATTTAAAACAACTTTAAAAATCGGCTAACTCAAAAGTTGGCCGCCATGAATTCTCGCTTTGCGCCCAAGAATTCTTCCAACAGGAAATACGTCTGCAGTGGGGTTCCAAACCCTAGCGGAAAAGTGGTTCAACTGGTCTGCCAAGCGGTCAATGACTCGGAGGCGGTAGATCAACCGATTCAAAGACTGGAGGATTATCCGGCACAACAGGAGGTCGGAAGGGGACCTTTTCCTCCGGTCGACCATTCGAAATGTGACGATTGCGACCGTCCAGGACCCAAGGCCTACGTTAAGGCAGATGCTCCGCCTGGCGGCAACGGGAAGAAGAAGAATCCTTACAACACCTTGGCACAGGCCCAGGCAGATACCACCTGGAAGACTCTTGTTGTTCTCTATTCTACCGTTCCATTGACCGGTGGTATCACTATGCCTCCTGGGACTACGATCTATGGAGACGATGGCAACTATCCGGCCAAGCCCCTTCTGACCAATCCTACCTCTGCAACCAACGGAGGTAACTGTATCGTGGCCTCAGGCGGCAGTCTCTGTGTTCAGAATCTCGAGTTCGACAACGTCTGGGCTTCGGCTGTCGAGTTCAGCAATGCTCAGAACATAACCGTCGTCGAGTGCGACGTCCACGGTTACAATCAGGGTGAAGTTATCGTTCCTCTCAAAGGTCAAGATCAAGAGATCAAGTACATCCCAGCGGCTGGAATCCATGGACAATGCCAGAATTCGGGAACGACCATCGTCTGCAACGTTTCCATCCATGACAATCACACCGGTGATGGATTTTTGGAGGTTGCATACAACACCGCCATTCGTCAAGTGAGCATCAACCGCAGCGACATCAGACAATTGGTGAATGTCTTTCCCAATCTCCCTTTGACTAACACGTCGATCAAGGGAATTTCAGTTGTCGTGACCTCTCCCAATGCGGTCCATAACGTGGCCGTCGTCAACACCAACATCCAAGACTTCGCTCCAGACGGAGTCAGCACTCGAGGTGAGAACTTTTCCAAGCATGCCATCTTTGCCGACTCGAACAACGGAGGACAGACCAGTCTCCTGGTGAATAACTGTACGATCTCCAACATCTTCCAGGATACTCCGACAGTCGGGACGCCATGGATCTATGCTGGAACCCATCCCGTAGTCGGATCTACAGTCGCTACTATCGCTGCGAGCAAGAAATCAGTTATGAATCTTACGGTGACCAATTGCGATTTTACCGCTCCAGCGGCCAACGGTGGTGATGTTATGGTGGCTACTCTGACTTGCAACTGCAATGGTATCGTCACTAGCACTTTCAAGGCCAATACCATCACGAATGTGTTTCTTGGGTTCATTTCCTTTTCGAAGGGCATTGCCAAGGATACCATCGCTGTTACTGGCAACAATGCAGTGTGCCTCGGCGCTTTTTGCGTAGCCGTGTCCGAGCAAGATTACATCTGCAATGTTCCGGGAGCGATGAACACTACTTATACGATCACTGCTAACAATTTCCAAGGTGGCAATGTTTTCGGTGGTATGGGTATCGTTCCTCATTGGAGCGCGAATGGGATCGGATTCGGAGTGAGCAAGTGGGCGTCATTGAACATTACTGCAAAGGGCAACTGTTTCGATGGATCTGGCGGCAATCTGGGATTCAATGCCGGCATCTTCGGTCTCGATCTCTTCGGCTATGGTACTGCTGCCAACACTCTGGGCAACATCAAGTTCATCGCCAGCGCCAACAACATCGTCAACTATACCTACTGCGTTTTCGATGCGCTCGGAAGTCAAGGACTCAGAGTTCAATATCTCATCAAGGGTAACTTCTGGGGAGCTGTCCCGTTGACGCCAATGGTCAACACGGTGGTATTGACTCCTTCGACAATGGATGCCGCCTCTCCGGCCGATTCTCTGACCCAGGCAATCACTTGCCCAGTACCAGTTGGACCAGGTCCAGTCGGGTCCCGTGATCAATACGGATATTATGGCACTCCTCCTACTGCGGTCCGGCAGGTATCCAACCAGAACCGCAGGCTTGTCCGAACGGGCATTACCATCGATGTACCGACTCTGTTGGCCAGCTTAGCTCCAATTATCGCTAAGCTTCAGTTGATCCGTTTCTAATCTGGACCAGCATCATTACTTCGTATGTAACATCATACGAAGTATCCAAAAACCCCGTCCCGAACTTATTGATCGCCGGAAGTAAAACCAAGCACGTCTCGATGGCTTCATCTGAACATCTGCAAACAGAATCTGATACCGATCAGACTCATGGGGGATCAATTGAATCGGTCGTGATCCGAATGAAATCATATTCGTTGATCACGCTCCCGGTCTTAGGGTTTATCGTCGGTCAATTCCTCCAACTGGCTCTCGGCACAAAACATAACCGACAATTTGAATCATTAATGGTTCACTTGATCACCGTGATCCTCTTGGTCTTCATCAGTGCCAGCGTCTTTGCATCAAACAATAAGGCATTCGAGAATAGCGCCGATCGAATCTTTTGTATCGGAGTCTCCTACCTGTTTGTTTTAGGCGTGGTGCTGGGCTTCATCTCGATACTCTATTGATCGGAGCCGGACTCCCGACTCTTCAAACTGAAATCTCGCCGACAATCTGTTAAACGCCTATTCAAAATGAGGAAGTCGGGGGTCGGGTTTCTCAATTTGAGTTCGATCTCGATCGATGAAGAAGCCGTCTACGATCTCGATCAGAAACACGAGACGTTTGCTACGTGCTGTAAGTCGCTGGTCCTAGTGATTAGACATCAACTCGAGCTCCTAGATGACCTTGAGATCACAGGCTCAAAAGCAACAAACAACTCATTCCTCCATAAGATCGTGGCCGAAATTGTTGGTTTCAACTCATGCTATCTCCAGAGTCAAACCGCGTATTTCGAACAGGCAGTTGCTGTTTCGATCAAGAAGGGGGAGGTTGATTTTCGAGATGGAATGTTTTTCAGTAAGCGAGGCGGACGGAAAACCAATATCGAAGAGAAGTCAGTCCGTCGGATGTCCTTTGCAGCGACTAACTACTGCGACAATACTGAAATCCTTCGTCTCGAAAAGCTGAAAGAAATGACGGATCTCGAGTTTCTCTTCTCACTGAATGGATATCATCTGCCCTATGCCAATAGCACTTCTCGCCGAAGCATGTACGAATCCTTCTTCTCCGTCTTCATCAACGAGGTTAGCACTATAGCCAATCAAAGTGCTGCTCCGAGCGGAGAGGACGAGTCTCCAGAAGCAGAAACTGCAGCTGCTTATCTCTTTGCTTTACTCCAGGAGAGTATCTACATGCTACATTCAGTCACCGAATATACAGTGTCGATCGCAGAGTGCATTTTTGAGATGATGAGTTGGGTCAATCCGCGACTGAAGAGCATTCCCATGTCGATCAATCTCAGACTTCCTACTTACACCGGTGCCTCAACTCCTCTTTTTGAGCACTTGACCAGTTGCTTCACTGACGAGAATAAGATCTTCTCGCAGTTTACAAAGAAACGGCTGATCACAGCGATCAATGAGCGAGGGAAGGATGAAATTCTGGACTGGAAAGGGAGACTTGACAATTACGCGCACAGTCTCGGCGATGGGTTGGAGCTTTACCAGAGCGGTTGCGAACGGTTCATTGAAAGCATACGAGCCTACCGAAAACGCTGGTGCCTTAGATCCATTACGGTCGGACGCAGCGCTGGAGGAATCGAAAGTCAAAGTGAAGTTTACCGGCCTGACATCGAGATCTATCTGACAGACGTTGAATTATACCTCGATCAAACGAGAAGGTTTATCCTTCTGTTAACAGAAGAACAATCAGTATATCGACAGTTTTATCGATCAGCAATCAATCTCTTGGATGCTCTAAACGCGGTTCAAGAGAAATACCCGATCAAATATGGTGGAACGGTGACGCCAAGAAACCAGAAGAGTCCTCGCAGTCCCAAAGGCGCCCTTGCCCGATCACAGGGCGGAAGCAGTTCTGGATCTCCGCGGACGGGAAGTGATCTCGAAAGTCCAGCTACTGATCTCGCTGAGAGAGCTCGTTCTACTGAAACCAAAAGAGGACTGTCCCGCTTTAGCTCGTTCAGTTCGCTGACTGCCCTCTTTTCCCCTCCCAAATAGCCGTTATCTCACCTACTGGACGATGTCGCATCGGGTCCATCGTCCTTCCTGGTTAGACTTGAAACCGAGTCTCTCCCAAAAGTCGCGGGAGCCATCGTCGGGCTCCAAACAACGAATGCCGACATGATCAACTAGAGCCCTAGCGCATCCCCGGCGACAATGATCAGGAGCTACCCAAAGCATTGGACAGTCTTCAATCTCTTCAGCGTACATCAAGACGGCAGGTAGGTATTCTTCTCCGTCTTGAACTACGTAGCAAGTGATGCGATCGCCGTAGCAATGGTCTTCAAAGAACTGAAGCCACTTTTCCGCTTCCGGACTCTTGGATAGAGCGGCGCTGATCTTCTGTCGGACCTTCTCTCGGTCCGCAGTCGGAACGGTCTTCAACTTGACCACTCTCATTTTAGGGTGTGGTCAAAATTCTCTAAATCCAACTCTTTCGATGCTGGCCGTTCGGCTGATTGAGGCCTTCTTCAATCGAAGCATCGTTTCTAGGGGCGGATCTCTTAATTAAACCATAAACGAGTTTATGGTTCTTTTCCCTACTGATCTAGTAGTCGTGGGGCCACTTTCGGTCACCGCACGAAATGCAGTAGTAGTCGCTATTGATCGTATAGTAGTCAGTCCAAACAAGCTTCTTCTTGCATCTGCAACACCAGCGTCGGCCAAATCTTCTCATTCCCTCTGACACCTTCTTGAGTTCCTGTCTGATCTCCTCTTCCAGGATAGGATCTTCAGTTCTGCTTTCTCCAACTTCACTACTTCCGGCTTCAGTCATGCGAATCGAATTGCTTTGTCTGACTACGGTTTTACGACCTGAGACTGGATAATTGAGTAATTGCTTTTACGACTTGGCGCCAATGTGGCGGTAAGTTTTTTAGTTGATGGAGCACGCGATGAAGGGCGCCGGGTGGGCTGGGAAATATCCGTCATGGAGAGCTCGGGCCAGTTCGTTCAGCCCTTGGAACGGTTCTCCGCTGGCTTTGGACAGCTTCCAGAGCTGGTCGATCTGCTCTGAAAAGGAGAATTCCTCGAACTCGGTCAGAGCAACCAGTTTGTCGGGGTTCACCGGCGGAGAGGCGCTGAGCGGTGACGATGCGAAGATTCTGGGAGACAACACTTCCACGAAGAACGTTGGTGACTTGATGTGTCTGACAATGTCCTTCACTCGGCGGGCTGCATCTTTGGGCGCAATCTCTCGGTCCACGTCCCCGTTGCACTGGAGCAGCGACAGCTTAATCTTGAGCGTGCGGCAGAAGTAGAGGCCGAGGAAAGCGAAGAGTTCTTGGCAAGTCATGAAGAAGGGAACTGGCACATTCCTAGCTGTCTCGAGAACACCGCCGCTGAAGATGCGAACCTCAACGATGGTAGGCGGGGCGGTCCAGGTAGCCTTTTGCTCTGGTGTTTTCCAGACTTTGGCAGCAAGAGACTCGAGGATGGCCAACATCGCAGCGGCTTTTCGTTTCTTATTGCTCTTATGCTAAAATCGTTTTTCGGTGACTAGGCGCCTTGTCGACATCTAACACAAACTCGTCTTGCCAGTTGATGGTCATTGTTTATTACGCGGCCGTCATGACCGGATAATTGTTTTTTAGTTAGATTCTTCGTCGGCGAGGCGCGGCATCTTGATCAGACGAGATGTTGAGGGAATGATCGATACGCAGCTCTCGGTCAACACCCTTAGTCTTGACCGCGCATCGGTATAGATTCTCTCGGGCTGAAGCGTGATGTCATTGATCCTGATCTTGACGGCGGTGCTGCCCAACTTGGAAGATCCCAAGAGTCTGAACTGGCGCGTCTTGAACCAGATCACGTCGATAGCCTCTGATGCTCGAATCGCCAACCGGTCGCCCCTGATCTCTTCCATGCGAAGAAGCTCGGCCTTGATCAGATCTCCAAACCGTTTCATGTCTTCATGGCCAGCGAAGTGGACGCCCTGAACGACCAGATGATAGGAGAACTTCTTGGGCAGGCCCGTCTCGACTTTCTTCGGATAGATTGTCGAGTAAACGCTCATGCGGAAGGAGCTAGAATCGACACCGATCAATGTGTGGATCTGGTCTCTGACGACTGCGATGATGAGCCAGATCATCTTGCAGGCGAAGAACTCGGCGTCGATGTCGTCAGGAAACTTTCTTGGGTCGATGTCGATGTCAAAATACGGCTTCTGTTCGGGAGTGGTCGCGCCGACGATCTCGTAGTAGTGATCTCCGCTGAAGGCTCGCGGAGGATGCTCGACTACCGACTGGTAGAAATCCTCAACGCCGGTGAACAGGGCAAAGCGCTTGGACATCTTGTTGTAACCTGGAGCATCAATGGCGACCATGAAGCCCTGTTTGGTTGCGTCAGGACCGTAGTAACCGATGAGCCCGGTGTCCTTACGGTCACCTGACATTCGAAAGAACCAGGGATGGCCGTCGACCATCGAAATCTTTGCGTATCGTCTGAGTACTCGAGGGTCCGCCTCTTCGTCCTGTCCATCTGAGTTCTTGGCTGCACGCATGGTCAAGACTCGCGGCCGACTCTTTTGTTTTCTTATTGCTTAAGGTCAAGAATCGTTTTTCATCAATGGGGATGGTAGAACCCAACAAAATTCCCACGGATGTGAGTGAAGATTTGTTGGTCGTAACGGAAAAGGGAATAGACAAAAGTTTCGGAAAGAAAGTAAAAGAGAACGAATGGCTCTCAAGTACAGGACTCTGGTCGTCAAGACTGCCGCATCGGAAGTGATCGAGGTTTCGATGAGTCTTCGAGATTACACGTCTCTCAGGCATGAGCGATTCGAGACGATAGAGCTTGACGATGCTCAGAATGCAAAGCTCCGATCCTGTCTGCAAGAGTTGATCACCGAGAAGAAGTCTCTACCTAAGCCGACCTGGCCGTTCGGAGCTGCATTGCTGAAAGATGGAACCTCGCCATTTCGCCAAAGTCCGGTGAAGAGGAAGGTTCCCAAGGCAAACCTCCCGGAAGAGGCGCCGACTCAATGCCAATTTGGAGGTACTGATGCCTACTGCGGACGCCCTCCCAAGAAGAACCAGATCTACTGTGGTCATCACCTGCGCAAAGCTGCCAAGAAACACGCCGATCGCAAGATGCTGAAACGATCGCGTTCAAGTACCTCTGAATCATGGGGAGAAGGAGGAGAGCCCGAACCCAACTACGATTCACTGTCAAAGGAGCCTGCTTCCCCGGTCAAGAAGGTGGTTCTGCCGATCAACGAAGGGCGAAACATCACTTGGACCACTTCTGAGTGGCAAGCAGTGATCAACGGCTGGGCCACCGTTGATCAGTAAGTCGCATGACCGGCTGCTTCCAAAAAACAATTGCAGTTAGAACAATAACTGCAATCACTAGATGCCAAACCGACTCCAGGGGTGCCCAGTGCCCGATTTCCTGAGGGAGGTGGTCTATTGGGATCTCGATTTTCAGTCGATCGGGTCGAAGTCGCCAATGATAAACTGAGACCGTCTTAAAATGCTCGGTTCGAATCAATTGCCGTTTGGCCTGTCGACATTGAATCAAGCTCCGGTCAGAACCGTCCCTTCGGTTCAAGGAATGGCTAGCAGCCCGGTGGCTAACGTGGTCATTCAAGTACCGGAACATGACTTCATCCGAAAAGACTCCAGCCTCAATGATCAGGAAAGGAAGTATTGTCGATGTCTATTGGAGGTCGAATCCAAAGGACGGGCTTACAGTCCTTACGCAGTTTGTACTAGCAGCACTCATGCACAAGTTCATTCTTGCAGCACTCATTATGACTGGGGGCTGATGGATCTCGACATGCTGACATCCTACATGTCGCTGCATAAGATTGATACTACTGGAATCGACACTCGAGAACAAGCCCTCCAAGCAATCAGCAACTGGAAGAGTGGGCGAGGTGAAAGTATGTAGCTAATCGTTCTAGTATGAAGAGATGAGGGAGATAAGGTTAATTACAGTTAAGCTACTGTAATTAAGATAGTTTTAGAAGTTGCAACCTTAAAGGCTTGGTCATAAAAATGGTCCCAGAGTCGGATTTTTTATTGTGACTCAGGGGTCCACCCTCAAAAATATTCCTAGAGGTTTGATCGGAGCCTCTAAGATTCCTCGATGAGATCTCAAGCCGGAGCTTACCAGATGGGTTAGGATGTATTTTCAAGGACTTTGGGGAAGGTTAGTCTCAAGGCCAAACCAGCCCGTCAACCCCGAACGACCAGATTGAAATTATTTGGGTTGAACTCCTAACTTGACAATAGTTTGAGCATCGGTGATACCAACTTCTGGTCTCGGTGCGCTAGGATTTCTCACTGGAGCACTGCCCGCAGAGTTGTTAACTTCAGCTTCTGATTTGATCACACCAGGAGATGGACCGTCGGCCTGTGCGCTGACCGTAGTAATGAGAGTGCAATTGGTCTTATGTTGACTCCAGTGCTTGCCCTGGCAAGCTCGATCGCAATAATAGACGATTTTGCATCTCGAGCACGTTAACAACCTGTTGTCGTCAGGTTGAACTTTCTTTTTGCAATAAGAACAGCAGTTTGGATCGTGAGCTTTGATGGCCTCGAAGACAGAGGTAGCTGAAATGAAAAAGTTATGAGCGCACTTGATAGCAGTCTCTAGTTCTTTCAAATTGGTAGTTGGACTTTTGAGACCTGCGATTTCGACAGTTAGGGTCGATCCCTTGTCAAAGTGACCATAATCTACACAAAGAAACTTGCATTCCTCGATATAGAGAATCAACTTCTTGTCAGGTACGTAAATCCAAACTCGCAGAGGATCAGGCAGACACTTCGAAAGTTCAGCCAACAGTTCATCCAGAGATCGTTGGAAGGTCCCAATGACAGACATTTCAGCGACCCGACCCTTAATTTCTCGGTTCTTGATCTGGTAAAGGTGATAGAATGCCTGTCTAGCCGGATTGCCGAAGAAACTGTGAATTACTTTCGGGTTGATCAAGTCAAACGATGATTGCATGGTCGTATCGGTAAGTGGCCCTGACCTCATGAGCCATTTGGTCGGATCGAATTCTAAATTTACCTTCGGCTGATCCATGTCTCCAGTTCTTTTCCGGTTGGTGATCGTCCGATAATGAAAATCTGTTTTATTCGGTTGACTCAATTCTATCTTATCCTGGAGATAAGATATGAGAAATATGGGGAGGACAATTAGAAAGGGCGGGCCCAAACGGTTGTCCCCGTCAAGGTTTGTGGTGCTGGATTGGTCATGGCCAGATCATCCAGCTCGTAGATCTGGACTGTGACTTGGTCGGTGAAACTCTGATGGTCTGGCGCCATCGTGGTGTCTCGGGTCTGTTTGAGTCTGACAATCGGATAGGTTTGGAGTCCTCCGGTAGGGGAAACGTCTAAAGTCTGGGAAATGATGGCTTGATAGTGAAGCTTGGAAACTTTCTTCCAGGTGCCGGTCCACATGGTCATGATCGTAGCAATCTGTGGAACGATAATCTCTCCAATAGCAAAGGTGCCCATTCCTGAAACGTTCCCGTCAGCAAAGAACTGAGCATTAGTGGCTGCAGGAGCCTCGGCTTCCTCGCCACCTTCGGTTGGAACCGGACTCAGATCAAATGTTCCATTCCAAACACCTACGATAGGATCATCGCAACAGCAGGCGTTCTTCTTGTGGTGGCCAGAAACCGCAGTTCGCCCGTGTTCAACACGAGGTTGGCCGGGTCGAACCCTCTCTGATCGGAAAGCCTCCACGACTGGGGATTTGCTCTCTTCCGTCTCTCCATTCTTAGCTTGAAAACGTCTCATCTCAGCTGCCCTTTTTCTCGGCCTGGATTGTTTATCGATCGAATCTGATCTCTTTTCGAAAAGAGATCATTGCTGTGCCGCTAGGCATTTGGAGCTTCAAACGATAGATTCCGTTTGGTAATTGACAAGTCCCACATAAATGCCCTTAGTGAAGTCTAGTTTCAGACGATCGGTGTGGAGGATTGCCGTATACTCAAATCCTTGACCATCAGGAATATCAGTTAGACAATGGAGATCGTGTTGCCAGTCGGGATTACTGATCGGACAATTAGACAAGCAGAGGGCCGACATCCCGGACTTGATACCGCGCCATGCGGGAAGATGAACTTGGATTCGAATGTTCGAATCATAGCAGCTGACAGTGATAATGACGGGATTCCTACTGTAGGAATGATAGGTTAACACTGTAGACTTGGGGATGTCGAATTTGAAGATGTGACCACTTTCCTTCCCTACATACAGACTGCCTGAGTATTGGGGAAGACTCGTCGGGTCGATCCAAGACTGCCCTTCCATTTTCTCCAGCTCTCTTTTTCTCTTTGATGAGAATTTTTGCGAAAAGATTTTTTCAGAAGCAAGTCTTAAGACTTGCTTGCCGATTGCTCTGCGTGTGATACTTCTCAGCAGTCTTGGGTGATTTCAACATCGACTGAATCCGTCGTCTAGAACAACTTCGAATTCGGCGATTCTCTTTGCGTCGATAAAACTTAGGAAGTGGACATCCCTGACCATTGGAATAGCCTCTATAAGGAATACCACCTTTACTGTGCCAAGTCTTCTTCCTGTTCTTGTCGATTTCCTTGTAATCTCCTCGAGTGTCTCCGTCGGCTGGATCATACTGGATATCCACATCTTCGGGATACTCGAACTTCAACCACTTCTCCCTCTCCCGTCGTTCTTTGATCTCCAGCCGGTGGAGGTATTCGAGATAACGGTAATCCATGACTTTTCTCTCTGTTAGGTTTGTTTTAGATAGATCAGTTCTCCGCTAAGAAGATGGGCCAATTGAAATCATGATGATCGAAACTGATACCATGAGGTATCAGTTTTTTAGACACTTGAAGGACAGCATGAGATCTACTTTGGCAGAACTGTCTTGAGGATTCGATTCAGAGCGGCCCGTTGGGCCCCGGTGGGAACGCTCCTGCCAGATTCCCAGTCGCTGATTACGTTTGCGGTCACTTTGACCTTGGTAGCCAAATCCTTCTGCTTGAGTCCGCTCGCCATCCGGGCTTGTTGAAGGGAGATCTTGAACTCCAGAGAAGCCTTCTTGACGGGCGGCAATTCGGTATTGGCTTCCTTGATCTCCTGCTTCTCGGCGCTGTTGATCGTTCGCCTGTTCCGGTCGCGCAGCTCAGCATCCTTTCGAGCGCGGTACGCCCAGGGATCTTCCTTGCCCTGCTTCATGCACTTCTCTCTGATGACATCACGATGGGCCTCCGAAAAACTATCGATCGTTCGGTGAGCCGGGACTCCGAAGGACATTTCGCCGAAACACTCGTCGTAATCATCTCCGAGGAGCTCCTTCCAGCTGAGTCCTCGTTCGGGAATTTCATCGAGATCGAGCTCGTCCATCGCGAACGGCGCTTTCCCTTTCTTTTTGGACGATTCCCAATTTCATTTTTCGGCAACATCGATTATCGCATCTTCAAGAAAAAAGACCACTATGGACTTTTTTAGCTGGCAGTTAGCAACGGTTCAGGGCTTGAGTCGGAGAACCAGACTTACCGGAACACTGAAGGACTCCCGGACTCCCTTTGCTCCTCCAACTGATGCGTCAATCTGCAGAACCATGCCACTGACCTGGTTCAGAGATTCGAGTTTCTGCTCCAGCCGAGCATTCAAATCGACATACTTGGTGTTATCCCTCTTAAGAGCTTCTTCAGCAATTCGGGCTTCTCTTTCGCCCGCCTGAGCCTTCAGCAGTTGAGTGTCCCGATCAGCTAGGTCAGTCTTCAGTCGTTGCCGGTCAGAGACCAGATGCTGATACCACTCCAATAGCTTAGCATCCTCCTCTGTGATGACCGTCGACTCCATCCGGCTCTGACTCTCTTCCAGTTTCTTCGACAAGTCGGCATTCCAGTGCTTCAAGTTAGTGTTCTCGGCCTTAATGGTTCGGAATTGCGTGGCCATAGAGTCCAGTCCCCGAGTTGTTTGGAGGTCCTTGTTCGCTTGGGTCTTCAAACCGGCAACTTCATTTTCCAACTCGCGGATCCGAGAGTCCTTCTGGTCGTCTTCCTCCTTTTCTTTGGGTTGGGGCGCTGAGACATTCGACTGACGGGCGTGGCCCATTTGCAGAAGAAACCGAGCACGATCTCGTTCCAATTGGGGCACCAACGAATGGAGCGTATTCAGTTCTCCAGCCATCTGCTTAATTCGATCTTCCGCGGAAGTCCTCCTTACAGATGCTGCTTTGATCAAATCTCTGTATCGGGCCAGTTCACCCTTCAGTTCGGTGATCGTCTCTGCGTCCTGGTTGAGCTTGAGAATAGCTTCATTTTGCATGGCAATTGTTCTTTCAGCGTTCTTCTCAGTCGCGTCACGAACCTTTTCCATCTCAGTCATCTGATCGCCCAGCAGTCTGACTTGTTCTTTGAGCCACTCATTCTCATGAACAAGGCTTACGTTACGCGCATTGAGATCTCCGATCACCTCGGCATACGCGGTTCGCTGAAATTCGATCTTCCTCTCCAGCTCCTCGGCCAAGATTTGACCTCTCGGCTTAGCTGGTGCCCTGATGGCTTCAACTGGAATCTTGATTGGCGGGTCAACCGGCGTTGACTTTTCATCGTCTAGTCGTTCCATTGGCTTGAGAGAAATCATGGTCGGAGTCTTTCGGGGGCTTGGAACCGAAATCTTCGAAAACTCCGGGAAATTGGGGAATTCAACCTGAAAGGCCGCGAACGGATCACGGGCGACCTTGTGATCCGAACCGGTTTCTTCTTCGTCTGATGAGTTCGTTGGTCTCTTCTTGCCAGCGGTCTGAACTGGATGAGTCTCAGAGCGAAAAGTCTCACCGATTTTCCATTGAGATCGCAACATCTTTCCGCCTGTCTTTGGAGCTTTTGTTTCAAGGTTTGAAGACCTTGAAATTCAATTTTTATTCCGCCCGGGCAGAGTTCGAGCTATTCAATGATGACCTTGTTGAGCCAGGGAGGCCAGGTTAGCCTGGAATTGATTCTGTTGCTGCTGGACAAACGAATTGTAGTCGTGCTTAAATGGAAGCGTACTCCCGGAAGATCCAGTCTCCGACCGGGCAGCGTGTTCTGAGGAATCTTGATGCACGTGACGACAATTGCTCATGAAGAGATAGCCTAGGGTCGCAACGACAATGACTACAATCACCACCTTCCAGAAGAGATGTCGATTGTCTTCTCTCTCGTCATCAGTGGAGAATCGATGACAGAAGATGATCTCGGCTAGGACGAGGACAACCACAATCAAAATGATGATCATGAGCATGCTGCTCGACCGGAAGTGGAAATGCGCCATTTGTATGTAGAGTCTCCCTCTTTTGATTGAACCTTTTATTTCATTCAGAATCGAATGAAATAAACTCAGGGTAGAGGTTGTGATGGTCACTTCTTGATGAAAGAACCAACCAGATCGAGAAGGTTGATGTTGAGGGTGTAGAGAATGACCGCTCCGAGGATTGCGCTGATGAGAGCGATCCACATCCATGATTTCCATTGCTTCTGATCAAGCCCGAACGTGTCGAGAGCCCATTTTTGAGCGGCTGTAGTCGCTGCAGAAATTGCGCACCAAGTGATTGCCCATAGTATCAGGATGATGGCAAACCCAGTAATTTTGAAAGAGGCCATTTCCGATCCAGTCTACGGTTGGCAGGTTTTATAATGGCGGATAAAAAGGGTGTTCGAATCGCTGACCATGAATCAAGGAAGTCCCATGTCAGTATCGCCTCGAGGCAACTCAGGAATCGGGCTGCAACCGAGAGCTCTTTTCCAAGATCTTGGAAAAGGTTACAATCCATCAATTAAGCTACGTGAGTACGGAATTGATCCTAGAATTCCAGGCTTTCATGGTGACCTCGACCTTTTCACTCAGATTAACACCAGCTACCGTCTGGTCTTTTACACCGGTGAACACAGTCAAATGGTCTTGATGCACGTGCCTCCCGGTGAGAACTTAGGATTGGAAGTCCATCCTGACAATGATCAGTTCATTAAGGTTGAGGATGGTGATGGTTATGCCATAATCAATGGAAGCAGGGTGAACCTGAAAGCCGGTAGCGCAGTCGCTATTCCTGCTGGAACTCAGCATGACATCATTTCGACTACCGGGCTCAAGCTGTATACCATCTACTCGCCTCCTCATCACCCCTACGATCGAGTAGATCATACCAAAGAGGAAGCCGAAGCCGCCGGCCACTAAGCCAATCTAACCTCCCTCTTCACATATGAACGAGGGATCTTCTTGACATTAGATTGGTGTCAAGAGTCAAATCCGGAATTCTCGGGACGATCGGTCAAACCTGGCGGTCGGCGGTAGAAAAATGAAAATCCCAAACTTGGGATAACAAAATGAAAGCGGTGGTTGGTCGTCATGCTCAACGTCGGCGAGGAGAATTCTAACCAGAGTGGCGCCGCGGCAATGGCGAATCTCGTTGCGAAGATTCCTTTTGGTTCTACTGGGACGGTACCCGCTGTTCCTCGAAAGCCGGTAGCCGTGCATGCGGTGACCAGCGAGACTCTCCCACCGCCAGAACTTTTTGCGCTCGTGACCGAGAACTGCCGGAAAACTGCGATAACCGTCTGTCTTGAGAGGGGCCATATCTCCGAGGACATTCGCAATCCCAAAGGGAACATCGGCAACGATCGATTTTGGATCTCACTCGATCCGAGCAATATGGTTCGATCGCGAAATCGCATCACGTGCACTCTCGAGCTGGAGGGGAGGAAGTTTTGCTTCGAGGCCGGCGTGATGACACAGCCGTGGTCTAACGGTGCCAGCTCCTACTTCGTCGACCTCCGAAAACAGAGTGATGCCTGGATCGAATTTGGGGTCGTCGGGCATAAGTTCATTCCTCACAGCGGCAAGAGCACGAACAAGGATCAAGGCGAGGGCGACGAAGAGGATCACGTCGACGAGGAAGAGGAAATCGAGTCCAGGAAGCGAGACCGCGATGAAGATCTCAGAGCGAGACAGATTGACACATCCAAGAAGGGCAAGGAGGAGGCCACCGACTTCATTGTGCTGGACACTCCGAGCAGGGTGTCCCAGTTCTTGCGCGAGGGCGATATCATCAGTCTGGGATCTAGTGAGAAATCGATCCCGAACGACCGACGGCGCTCCGACAACCCCACTCTTTGGCTCTGCGTCGACTATGGGAGGTCGTCCGTCATTCGAACGTTCGAGTTCAGCCGTGATGATCAGAGCTACCGGTTCAGCGCGGCTGTCGACATTCAGCGACGCAACGGCCATTTCCACTTCATCCGGATCAAGAACTTCGGCGGCTGGGAGACCTTCGAGGTCATCTCAATTGCCAATCGTGTTCAGGGTGGAGATGACGATGATGGACAGTCCGGCAAGAAGGGATCAGGCAAGAAGAGGGAAAGGACTGGAGACGTCGCCGACGTGGAGAAGGCTCGTCACGTTTTTGATGCGTTGTATGGCGACAACGACGACCCCGCGATCTTCGACACGTTCAAGTTGGAGATTGTCGACGGTGACATCAGAGATCCTATCCGCAAGAATTCCAACAGATGCTGGCTCGTTCTCGACTACGGTGGCAATCATAAGCACCCAGAAGACGTGATCACGTTCAAGGCCTCCTCCAATTCCGTCGAGGTGATCTTCAAGGCTCTCGTGTGCGTGAACCGCAACAATGCGAGTCGTCACGGCATGATGATGGTTCACGTCGTCGGGGATCCGCTCGATCAATACAAGACGTTCGGCATCTTGGAAATGAAAGACATGAACGACGATCATCGCACCAAGAACGACGCCGAGATCATCGAGGACGGAGGATACGTTGAATTGATCCAGATCGACGTCAGCAAAGACAGCCCGTCGAAGAGACAGAAACCGGAAGCAGTTGTCGAGCCTCCGATCAACAACGAATGGCAGCCGATTCAATCCGCCATCGCCCAATTCGCTGAAGTCCGCGCCAACAAAGTGAAGGCAGAAGCTGAAGTGGAGATGACCGCATTGAAGGAAACGATCAAGCTGATGGAGGTGAAGCTGATGAAAGCGATCGCTCAGAAGCAGACGATGCTTGACGAGTACGGTCTCCTCCAGGGCGAGATTGATGTGCTGAAAAGTGGACGCGCTCATGCCGAGAACGAGAAGGCGCAGGCTGAGCGAAAGCTGGCCGCTTTGGAGAGATCAATCAAGGAAAAGCCATCGGCCACCGAGACAATCGGCGTTCCGGTCGCTGAGCACCAGAAAACAGTACAAGATCTCGCCGATCTCAAGATCAAGCACGCCGATCTCGACCGGGAGCTTCGCAATCTTATTCTTCACGGCCAGAGCACCACTCTGATGCTCAAAACTCGCGCGGCCGAAGCCAGAGCCGAATCGCTGATGACCGAGCTCTACAAGAAGGAGGAAGAGTTGGTGGCTGCCCAACAGACGATCCAGAACCTCGAGAGTATCAAAGCTGTCTCCAGTTCGAGTGAGATCGCTCTGACGAAGGACACGGCCATAGCTGCCCTCAACAGCCTGTTGCTTGAGGACGCATACAAGGAAATCATCCAACAAAGCCCTAACATTCGAGCCATGATCGAAGCCGGACTCCGGCAAGCCATTGCCGATGAGAAGGCAGAAGTGGATCTCTAAAAAAGCTCCTTGAGTAGTGTGGGAGGGGGAGTTAAAAAACCAGACCTAAAGGGGTCTGGCTTCGCTGCCTCGATCTCAACGAAAGCGAGATGCTCGTTAATGGAACTATTCTCCGTGTTGGAGAGTAGATCAGTTTTTTATTTAGACCCGTCAAGGCGGCGTCTGTCGTGCGGTCTTGACGGCGAGGGGCCGCGAGTTCTGCTATGGCTATGCTCGCGCTTTCGACCGTTGCGTCTGAGATCTTCGGCCTCACGCTCACGTTCGAGATTGTGAGCTCGATCGAGTGCTTCGTCGCGCTCACGCTTCATCTGATTGAAACCGCAACGCCTCCTTTCTGCTTCGATTGCGCGATTGCGATCAAGCTGCGCTTGTCTTTGTCTCTCAGCCTCTTGCTCTTGGTGATGGATCTCACGCTCATGCGCGACGGCCGCATCAATCCGCTGCAATGCTTTCTCTTCCACCATCGTGTCAGTGATGCGCTGTTCGCATCGTGCCTTCGTCTTGACGTCCGCGCGAAAGTGAGCAACAGCCAGATCTTCAATCAGAGGAACGACGTGCGGGTGCGTCTCGGCGAGACTTTTGAACGCCTGTTGCTCAAGAAGTTCTCTCTGCTCTTCTACCAAGTTGGCGATGGCTTGCTCTCGAAGGAACGTCTCTTCTTTTCGAGAGATGATGGCCACAGCTGATGCCTCGATCTTCGATCTTTGCGTCTTGTCAGTCAGAAGCAGTTTGGCCGCGTGCTCAACTGTCGCCTTCCTCGCCTTGTCTCGATCCATCTTCATCGTTTTGTCGTGAAGCTCCTGCAACGCTCGATGGGCCTTGACAGCACTGTCGAACTTCTTGCGGAGAATATCGTGTTCAGCTCGGAGAGGGCCAACTTCTTCATCGAGAGTCGTCTTGGCATTGACGTGTTGCGCCAGTTCAGCCTTCAACGTCTGGATCTCCAGTTCCTGTTTGCGCTCAGTCTCGGCATGTCTCATTTCGGCAGCAGCAATCTTCGATCTTAGGTCGCTGTTCGTAACCTGCAGATCGGCGATCCTTCGTCCCGCCACATCAGAACCGCCCTCTTTTGGGAGGAGCTCCTTTCGAAGATTTGCCAGCTTGCTTCTGAGACCAGCATTAGTCTCAATCAGCTTCGTCCTCTCCTCGTCAGCGTGCACTTTGGCAGCGACCAGAGCATCTCGCTCCTTGGTGATCTGGGCCAGTCTCTTCTCTGAATCGGCCTTGAGCCATTCGTCCTGACGTCCAAAGTCAGGGAAATCGTCAAAAAGATGAGAGAATGGGTCTGCTGACGGATCAGCCATCAGCTCTTCGTTCGACGCCGAGGATCCTCTCTTTAGTCTCTTTTCTGAGTCGGACTCCTTGGAATCTGTCAGATCGATGGTATCCGCCGTGTCGCGTTTCTTGGCCTCCTCGCTAGCGCGAGTTGAAATGAAGTTGATCTTATGTCTCGGTTCCGCCTTCTTGATCCGAGTGATCCGAACGACTGGGGCCGGTCCGGTATTTGGAGTCGAAGTCGGAGAAATTCCGGCTCGACCAACCTCCATTAAGACAAAGACGGCTCTTTTGTTTTCAATTCGTAGATCCTTTGATTTCATTTTTCGGAGAGCTCCATGCTAATCATAAATTCAGCCAGCAGCCTTCCGCCCTAAGCCATATTAAACAAAAAGACCCCGTCCGAGGTCTTTTTGTATCGACGCGATCGCCCTTCTACCCAACGTAAGCTGGGTTTCAATTTCCGTCTGTCTCTGAATCATCGGCGAGATTAGACAAACCTGACTTTTGGTCCGCGACTACCGTCTCCTCGAGATTAGACGCAGCCGACTTTGGGTCCGAATATATCTGGGGCTGTTCGTCGCGAGTTGTGGAATTATACGCCCTATCCAAATGCGACCATAAGATAGACTTGCTCTCTCGATAGACCTTCGTGAGGGCGGCGTTCTCAGCTTCCGTGATTTGGGCCAGTTCTTGGTTCGTGAGAAAGGGCTTGTCGAGGGCGGGGGTAAAATTTACAGTCAACAGCACCGTGACACAATTGATGGCTTCGTCGATTGTGTCAAAAACCATTCCCCATTCCCGGCCATCGTTCACATAGATAACCGCATCCCCATCCCGTACGTAACGCTCCCCATTCTTCGCTATGAAAGAAAAGTCGTCGCTTTCTCTGGCGTACTCGGCAACCAGCCGCTCCCAGATCGCCTTGATGTCATCCTCCGGCTCGAAGTACAGAGTCTTGGCATCCGTGCCCACATAACAAGTTCCTGAAATGCCCTCGACACGAATAATTTGGCCTGCGGGCGGATACACGGATGGCATCAAAATGTAAGGTGGAGTTTTGAAGTAGTACGCCAATATATGCGCCGGCTTCTCCAGATTCCTCGCTGGTCCCTCGTATATCATCGGCTTGGTGGGCGTTTTGTTGTCAGCTACTGGCGGAACGTCCATCTTAGAATTCGGGTGGTTTTTATTAACGCTAAGGTTAATAAAATATTCGGTTTTCTACGTCTCTGAATCACCGTCTGTCTCTGGATCATCGTCGAGTGGGTATGATGGCGTTGATTACTTTAGGAGTAGATGTGAATATTCATCGTCGGGAGCTGTGACGCCGTGCAGCATATTCCTTTGCTTTATCGAGACGGCCCGTCGCTTCCAGTCGGCTTCTGTGAGAGCGGCGCTCTCAGCTTCTATGATCTGAGCCAGTTCTTGTCTCGTGGGAAGAAGTTTGTCAGGAGTTGGAGTAAAATTGATGGTCAACAGTTTCGAGACATAATTGATGGCATCGTCAATTGCGCAAAAGTATACCCGTTGGCCAGTCCACAGATTGAGAACTAGGTCCCCATCCCGTAAATAACGCTGTCCATTCTTCGCTGTGAAGGGACTGTTCTCGGTTTCTTTGACATACTCATCGACAAGCAGATTCCAAATCGTCTTGATGTCATCCTCCGGCTCGGAGTACAGAGTCTTGGCATCCTTGATCAGAAAACAGGCTGTTGGAATTCCCTCTACACGAATAATTTGTCCTGCGGCCTGACGCTCGGTGGGCATCGCTACGTAAGGTGGAGATTTGAAGTAGTATACCAACATATACGCCGGCCTCGCCGGGCTTCTCACTGGTTCCTGGTATGTCGTCGGCTTGGTTGGCGTTTTGTTCTCAACTGGTGGAACATCCATCTTAGAATTCTGGTGATATTTTTAGTTCTGGAGCTAAACTGAAATAACTTTCTTTTTTCTCTGTCTCAATCTGTGGATGTAAGCATATCACTGGAGTAGTGATACGAGATTTGATGAAGGGGTTCAGATGAAGACGGTGGCGCAGGAGGCTACAAAGATCAGGAAGCCGGCTAGGAGCATGGCAAATTGGCCGATGATTGTTCCGATGGATGACTGGCCGGACTCGAGAATGGCTGTCGGATGATGGCTTTCACATCGGTGAGGACAGGTGAAGATGTAGGAGAGCATCGGGAAGTTCAAGGTTGGATTTCCGGTAGTACAGACGCCATCGGCATTAGCCGGCTTGGACGGACAGCCATCGCAAGTGGCGTAATCCTGTTTGCATTCCTTGATCGAGCGAGTAGCGCAATCCAGTTCCATGGTCGGTCCATCCCAATACCCGCTGCATTTGTTAGGAGGAATCGAGATCGTGTAATCAGGGACTCCTGAGCAATCAGATACACTAGCCCATCCCTGAATGCTAGCCCAGGTTGGAGGAAGCACGATTGCTGTCGGACAGGATGATTTGTACCCAGTCAGATTGATGAAGTTGGTGCATCCCGGCTGTTCATCGAATGAAGTGCAAGCCCGGTTTGGCACAAACCTGACAGTCGGCTGACCAGAACAGATCAAGTCCTCCGAGTAAAACTCCTGGTAAAGGCCATTGCAGCTCGCCAAGATGAGGAATAGAAAGACGACGCTTAGCATTTCTGGCCTTTTAGGACTGTCCTCTGAAAAGTCTTTAATTCGATTTTTGGTTGCTCCGGACATTGGCTTGATGAAAAACGAAAGACCGCCGAACGGAAACCGCATTCGATCAAAAACAGAGCTGTTCTGTGAAGGTGTGATCATGAATAAGGCAGCAGAAAAGCAGAGTAAGATCAACTATCTGAAGGGAGATGCGACCAAGCCAATCTTTGCTTTCGGCGGAGACGGTAAAACTGAGGTGCGGGTCATCTTTCACATCTGTAACGATATTCGTCGATGGGGCAAGGGCTTTGTGATAGCGGTTTCTGATCGATGGCCTCATGCCAAGAACTGCTATCTGACCGGTAGCATGGATTTGGGATCGGTGACTCTGGCTTGCGTCGATGGCAACCTTCACGTCGCCAATCTGATTGCTCAACGTGGAATCACTCCATCCGGAAATGTCCCTCCCATCCGATACGATGCCTTCCGTGATTGCCTGATCCAGCTAGCTTCCTGGGCTCAGCAGGTCAGACTCAAAGGTAGCTTAGTATCTTTTCATGGACCTCGCATGGGAGCTGGATTAGCCGGCGGTGACTGGAAAATCATCGAAGGGCTCATCGAGGAGAGGTTGGGTGAGTTCCCCGTCTATATTTACGATCTATAAGGGTCGGGGATGAGTGGGAGATGTTGTGATCAAGATTATGAAGTCTTGATCTTTTCAGCGTCGGTCCCGGCGGGGAATGGCAACTCATTATCGAAACCTAAAAATGACTTCTATTCCTCGACGATCTCAAGACAAAAAGAATGTCGAAATGCAAGGCTTGCGCCGTTGACACTGAGTTCGATAGATGCAGCTTTTGCGGAGGTCAAAGCAGCAAGACCGTTCTATGCGAGAAGCACTGTTTCTATATCGCGACCATGAGTGGTGTTACTGTTCCTGCCTGTGAAGCTTGCAAGAACAAGAAATTACAGGCCGGAATCTGGCAAGTAGCCGAGAAATAAACTATTGGTGAATCCATAATCTCCAGGAGATGTTGTGATCAAGACTGTGAGTCTTGATCTTTCTACGTTGGGTTCATCGGCGGGATTGGTCAGTTGACCGAATTCCCGGTGTCTAGGGCATCATTGACTCCGACGATTCTCAACCCTCGAGATTTGCAATCGACATAGACCGAATTGTAATCTTGGGGTGAGTAGACCAAGCGATCGATGGAGATCATCAGCATGGTATCTCCTGGCTTGATAGATTGGGACAGTTCCATGAGCCCTTCCCTTTCTCTGCGGGGCGTCTCCATGTTGCAGATATCAACGAAGACTCGAACGATGTCCATCCCATGAGCGAGAGCCCAATCTCGTATCTTGTCGGTTTGATTTTCCAATGAATACTGTCCTCCCGGGTCTCCGTTCATCGGCAACCGAATGTAACCGAAGGCTCTCTTGGAGAAAGGTATCTTCACCGCCGAGCCGGATTCCTTCTTGATTTCATTCACTCGGGCCAGTGATTTCATCACTACCTGCTTTTAGTTTTAATTATGGATCATTGAATTCGACAGGCAATTTCGGTTCCGTCTTCGCTCTCGGGAAAGGCACGGGATATTTCTACTGCGATCGATACCATTTTTGAGATCAATAACATTGATCTCGAGCAAGATCTACCCTACAGTCATATCACTAGAAATAGTCGCTACAGTTTATATATTCGCGTTAAACGACTACGCTATCGAGAAATTCACTGTCTGGGAATGTTTCATATAGAAATAGTCGCTCGCGTAAACCATAAATGCCTCACGCCAATCCATTCGACCCAGAAATAATCCTCATCCTAGAGTTGTGACATACTGGATCGAGTAATCATGAAGGATAGCTGATCGCTTGAAATTCCAGCCAAAGTCGGTCATTATGCTAAGAAATTCAGTAGCTTTCAACCCGACTCGTTTTTAGGAATGAGCTGGTACTAGCTTGCATGGCCCTAGAAATGAGCTTGAGTAATCATGTAAAACTTAAGATAAAACTTATTTCTGATCACGTAATCGCTTCTATTACAGTATGATAGGTAACATCATAATGTCACCCGAATTTGAATGGTGACTGTTTATGAATTCATTTCTAGACGTTCTTGATCTTTATGATTTAAATAAGATTGAGCCATAATAAAATGGATCCGACCTACCAGCCAATAATAGGATACGTTAATGTCAACGGAGTTCTATATCCAGTAACCCAGCAGTCAAATTTTCAGGTTCGGACTGTACAGATCCAAACTACTCAACCCGCAATTTCGTTACCAGGATTTGGGGCAATCCAACTACCTTCGAACGGCTCTCCTCAAGCATTGTCGTTTCTAGAATCTCAAGGTCGAGAAACAACGATTCCGAAAACTGTGACAGCCGTTTCCAGAGAAACACCAAATACCAAACCTTGTTATGGTTACACGAGAGTTTCAACCGATATTCAAGCGGAGAAAGGAATATCTTTAGATAATCAGGAGCATTCCATTAGAGAATCTGCCGCCAGATGGGGTTACACCGTAATTCATATCTTTACCGATAAGGCAAGATCGGGTAAGAAACGCGAAAAGCGGCCTGCATTAGAGGAAATGCTGAGAATAATGAAAATTGGAGATACTATCATAGCACACTCGATGAGCCGTCTCTCCAGATCAACTAAAGATTTGATTGATATTCGCGAACTTGCCATTAGTAAAGGGGTCGCTATTAGGTTTATCAAAGAGAACATGAACCTGGAATCGAATGATCCTTCATCGAATCTAATGAGAGGAATTTACGCTGTTGTTGGAGAGTTCGAATCTGATATAGCGAGACAGCGAGTAAAAGATGTACTCGAACGAAAACAGAAAAATAATGAATTCATGGGCCGACCACCTTATGGATGGAAATTATCAAATGGATCTGGCTCAAGATTGATCGAAGTTCCTGAGCAGCAGGATGTAATCGTTCACATTGAATTCTTACTTAAGCAGAGGGATAACGACGGGAACACTTACACCTACAATATGGTTGCTAAGATACTTAATCGAGAGGGCATTACTCCGCCAGTTAAATCTAAGAAGTGGTACAATACGACCGTACAGAGGATAGCTGAACGCGGAGAAGTCAAGACTAAGGGTAATATTCTGAAGGATCCTCCAATTGCGAAAGACCATAATTAAAAGAGTGGTTAATATACTTCGTTTGAAGTCTATTTGATGTTATGTATCTCTGTGGTCTAGATTTCAGGGTGACGTATCCAGCGAGAAATCAATGACCGTGTACTTTTCATCGGCTTGTCGAGTATATCCCGGCTCTGCCGTAACATATCCTGGTGGCGTGCAAATATACATGACGTGATTGGGTAGTTGTGTCATTAGTGATGTTAAATGTTCATCTACCATATTTTTGTCTGTAATTCTTATCAGTCGCCGTTTATTACGTCTACAGTAATTAGCCTTGATATTATCCTTTTCTAATTGAACTCTAAAGGTTTCCTCGCCTCCCCAAAATTCAACTGGAGCAAAATGCTGACATCCGTCGAATTCAATATGAAGGTTTAATTCTGGGAGCCATAAATCGAATCGGAGAGGATTGATGTATCGACAATCCTCATACGAGTATTCTGGTATATACTTCAACCCTTTACTGTCTAGAAACCTGCGTACTGCTAAATTTCCTTTTGATAGGTTACGATTAGTATCGCCCTGGCATACTCTGCACCAGGAACCAAATAAGATAGAGTTCAGATCTTCTTTCCATCTGTGATTAATTCCATTGAATTGACATTTGGAACATTCCCAGGTATACCTAAATGAGAATCCAGAAAACATCTCATCTACTATCCCACCATTGCGAGATTCGGCCAACTCTACTAGCTTAGAAATAGTGTTGTATTTGGCCCGTAGATAAACAACTTTGATAGTAGCTTTAGGGTATTTCTTGATTGCATCCTCCATTTGTTCAGTTGTTAGATCCATAGATTGATCTAACTCTCTGATCCCTTTAATCTTCGTTTCTACCGGAGTGTACATCTCAGATCGAGCTACGATCTCTCTGGCAATAGGGTCGAGTAACCCTTTTTCGGCGATTTTGATGCATTTCTCATGTTCAGTACACCTCGCACCCCTTAAAACTGATAACTCGACCGATAACCCACCTAATAGTCCAATACTAGATAATCTGTCAAACCGAACTGTATCTCTCTGTATTTCAGATCCTTCAGGGCAGATGAATTTAGTCACGGGACGTCCGAATTCATGTCTGGATTTTCGGATCTGATAGTTCCCTCCGAAGGTAGCGGCTAATCTCTTGTAATCCTCTAAGTTAGGATAATCGGCAGTTAGACACTGATCACACCACAATCCATCAAACGCAGCCTTAGCTGAGGAGGACCATTTATGTCCGAGCTTACATTCGAATTTAAAGAACCAGCCCTCTTTTTCGAATTCTGGACATTCAGGGTACGATGCCGAATTCACTCCGGGTAAGCAATCTAGTTCATATTTAGCTTCCATGTTCTGGCACATTATTTCTAGCGCTCCATCCGTGCCGTTACATTCTTGACGATGACACCATTGATTAGGATGATGTAACATAGGCGCGGTCTTTCCAATATGCCCATTCTTGCACCTGATCGGAATTACATGAGCCGGATTCTTGATTTGATTATAATCGACTATAACCTTGGTCTCCTTCTGCCAGTCCGAAACTGTAATCGTAAATACATTGTTACTGTCATCACAACCGACTTTAGTAAATTCTGGCCCGCAGGCCGATAACCAATCCGTCTTGGTCAGAGAAATGTTATTGTGTACTGACAGCAGCTGCGGATGAACTGCATCATCAAGGACTAGTTTCTTTCCCTTGTATTCCGTCGCCGAATGATAACATCGTTCGCACCATTTCCCATAGATAATTTCGATAGGGTATTCATAAAATAGGTTCTGATCGGTACAGATAAATTGTTGCCGGGAATGCATATCAAATGTCACCCTCCCAGAACTTAGGCACCGACCCTTCTTCCCTCTTGCCAATCGATCCAGTTTTTGAACGTTTATTGTAGTAGAATCTAACAGGCACCATTCACACCATCGACCGGTCAGTATGTCGCCCAGAGTACTTTCCCATGAATGTCCATTGAAACATGTACATAGATACCTCAAATTTCTGGGATCTCGGAGCTTGGGATAAATTTCGAAGATTGAATCGTAGAAAGGGTCAATGGCTGGAATGATTTTAGCCTTCAGTCCACTCTCTAATGCCTTGAGAGTTCGATCCTTCCCATTACAATCTAGGCAAAGATCCGAAATTATATTTCCTATCCATCTATTGCGCCTAGATTCATGATTTTTCTGACAGCGATGTTTTTGGATCTCAAAGATCGACAAATCGATAGCTGCTGTCATTTCTTTTTAATGCGTAATGTTCATTCTTAAATGGCATCTATTGACCAAAACCCGCCTTTCAGCCGGCCAGACAGGCAACTTAAATTCCGGAAATCATCAATCCAGAGAACGCGGCAAAATACATTAAAGATTGTCGATGCGTTCGAACCTATCGAGTATCTCCTTTCTGACAAACTCCGGGATCGCGATTCTCTATCGACGGCGAAGATGAGACCTGGCCTGACATCACCAAACAAAAAGTAATTGGTTTAGACCATTTAGGCTATCGATCCCCCTTATCTCTGGCCCAGCAGCATGCCATTAATCTCAACTTAAAGAATGGCGATTCCAGTTTGACGCGGATCTCGTCCTTCAATTACCGGTAGGGAGGATCGGAAAACCGAAAACTTAAAATTTGGAGCGGAAGAAATGAAACGGTTCTTCGCGAACCAGGCTCTCCGGCACTTTTCAGACTCTCTGCATTGATAATGAAGGGCGCCCCGATCACATCCACCCAAACGGCATCGGCTCAAGCGCCGGCGACACCCTCTTCCGTCATGAGCTTGATGACGGTTAAGGCGAAAGGCGACCACCACCCCAAGAACTTGGTGATCCTGTTTGATCTCTGCGGAGAGAAGAACTTCCGCGCGAGAATCGGTGCCAATGGGTATGCGGTGCACATGGACGCCACCACAGCGAGGAAACTGCAGCTGAGCGACTGGGTCGAGTCGGTGACGCCGTACACTGATGTTCTGACGGAACTACCCGCCATTCGAAAGCAACTCAATCCCGCCGCCAGGCAGTTTAACGGGTGGTCGGCTAAGGATCAGGAGGTCTACGAGGCCCAGCCCAGAGCGACGGTCAACCATTTGACCATGACAGCAGCCGAGCTGGTGGAGGCGGCGTCTGCCAACGAAGTTTCAGCTCAGGTGGTTCTGGACTTCGACGAGACGCTGGGGATCAAGAAGTACAAGCTCTGGATGAGCGGCGCTCGTCGCCGTGGACAAGACGAGATCGGAGAGGCTCTGGTCTTCGTGTCGAACATCTCGAAGCTGCAAACGGCGCCCAATCCCGTGGTCGTGATCACCAGACGCAACCAGAGTGGAGTGATGGAGATCGAGAAGGCCATGCGGGAGATGAAGATCGACAAGATCATGGTGCTCAGTTCGATTGACGCGAAGGGCGACGCGAGATCCAAGGGCGAAGTCCTGCTGGAGGCGTGGCCTGTCATCATGGAGATGCGAAACGTCGAGGCCACCACTTTGATCTACGGAGACGATGACGAGACAGGGCGCAAGGAGGTCGAAGGGGTGGTCGACAAACTGCTCCATGTCCAGTCGGCCAACATCGTGGCCGTCAATCTCTGGACCGACTGCATCCAGGAGACTGTCGAGACCTACGGAGAGGAGATGCGCCAAGAGTGGGAGACCGAGTACCTCGACCATCTGAACAACACGTGAGCGAGAAGCTCTTCCTCATCAAAAACACAACCTCAAAAAACTTCCACGACTAAAAGTCGTGGAATCTCAATCTAACCGCTTTCAGTCAATAAAAGACTCCGTGCGCGATGAACGAATCTACGATCTTCAGATTTACCAACCGTGACATTCCTGAGTTTGAACTATCAGGGAATCTGACGTACGCGGATGTCTGGAGAACCTTAGAAGAGAAAGCAGACCCTTTCATCCTCAGTACCGTGCTGTTCTACAGTATAGCAGTCGATTTCAAAAGCAACTGGCTAAAGCCGTTTCCTATGGGAGGCATAGCTACTGTATTCGCGAATGAACTATACCGCACTCCTCGAGACCTGTCCGAATTCGTGATCTCTGCCGGAGGTGGAATAGACAACATCTCAGCACTCAAACCCTGTGGAAGCTTAAGGTCTGGTTCTTGGATCGGCACAGTCAATGCGTCTCTCAATCTGTTCGACGACCAGCAGAAACTCACATATCTGAGAGGCTTGGAGACTGAACGAAGTGGAGCCATATCATCAGACGATTACTATCTCTACTATTCGCAGAAATGGCTTAAGATGCTAGCCTACGCGGTTGGGATGAAGCCGGTGGACGTGCTCGCAATACTCAAATCGGATGATCCTAGATCTAACATGACTCTAATCTATCTGATGTTCGGCGATCTGGTGGGGCTCAGCGACGGATTCAGACCCAAAGAATCTGAACTGTCCACTATCGGAAGACTCTGGTTCAGTCGTCAACAAGCCATCACTAAGGCTGTAACTGATGGCACGGCAACTCTTGCACCCGAACAAGTTACCCCTATTTCTACCTACCTGAAAGAGAATGGTTGTCGGTTTATGGCACGAGTGCTAGTCTCTCCGATCGTCGCTGAAGTGTCAGCTTTCTTAACCCTAATTCTAGCTGTTCGGGACACTGCCTTCACTCCCATTGAAGACAAATACGAAGCATCGATGACCAAACTATATGCTTCCAATGTAGCGATTAGGGATGTTGTTCTGAACCACGTTAGCGTCTATCCTAGGAATCGTGACAGTTTTCCGGTAATCACTTCGATGAACGGTCGTCAATATGGTAACAACGGTCAGGACCTCGAGAAGTTAGGCTTAGTTGCAGGTACCAAGATCGGAGATGTCGTCGTCTTCATCATGGGCGCAATTTTGGTCCATCCCGATCAGGACATCTAATCAGAGGCGATTCTCTGCTACCCAATCCCCCATATCCATTCATTCTTGATCGGCGCAGAAATAAAGACTCAATGAGTCTTTATTGTTTTTTAGAATGGTGGCCTGTCTCGATCGGTACGCTCAGAGGACGAAGTGCATGCTAAGATCGGAAGCGATCCCGATGCCACCGGCCGGATTGCCGTGAACGGAAATATTCAAATACCCAGCCTCCTGCACGAGAAAGACGTAGCCGTAGTCAGTAGGAGGAGCATGTTGCTCATACCAACCCTGGGTGTGATGGATCAAAGCGAAACCTCTGAAATTCGATTCAGCTTCTTGTTGAGCATCGCGGATGGAGTCAAAATGCATCACCAGATCGACTTCGTCCTTTCTCTCGCCGAGACTCTTCTTTCCAAAGTGTAGGTAGTTGTGGGGGTCCTTTACCCATCGAGGATACACTCTTTCCAATCCTTCTTGAGTGTAGGGCATCTTGAACTTCTGCCAGACCAAATCCTTGCGTGGAATCTGAACCTCTCGCTCGATCACTTCTCGGTCGTACTCGGCGAGGAACTTCTGATCGCACCGCTGAAGAGCCGTCTCTCTCGGAAGCACGTCGACATTCTTCTTGTCAGCAATGCGAACAACGTGTCGGTCGCTAGGGCGGGTCAGAAAGATCATTCCAGGACGGGGAAAGAAGCGCCTGGTGAAGTAGGCGAAGTTCTTGGAGGATCCCACGTCGAACTGGACCCGGCAATCATGGTCAGACAGATACTGTCCTTGGTAGCAGCCAAGATCCACTGACACCGAATTGACCGGGCTGTAAGGTGGACGGTACCAGGTCCCGCAGATGAAGACCTGGATGATGCATGGGTCGAGAGGCTCCTTCTGGTCGGTCATCTGGAAGAGAAAGAGCAACGGTCCGTGCTTCGGGCAGATCGGCCATTTGTGATCGGCCAGTCCCAGCGGTTGGCCGCCGCAGAAGTTGTAGTTCGTGTTCGTTGGTACCGGATCGACAATGGTGGCCCCGTAAGCATCATAGAATGCACCATCAGGTAGCTCCTCCAGGCATTGATGATTCGGATCTCCGCACTGAGTACAAGCGTACCCCTCCTCGCTCGAACTCGACTCTTCGTAATCATCCTGCCCCTCCGATCCACTCATCTTGGACCTGCTTTCTCTTTCGAAATGCAAAAACTACCAATTCATTTTCTAGGAACCCGGACATCCATCTAATTGAATAAAGACCCGTGGTCTTTATTTTGTTTTTTTAGTTAGGATTGGTGACGGCCGGCGCCAGGCTGACGACGAACTCGTTCAAGATTTTGACGATTACGTCCCCATGGCAACCCTCAGCCCCCTTCTTTTTGCAGAAGCAACCCAAGGTCAGGCTTCGTCCCTGACTGATCATTCCGAAGAGAGCAGGTCCAAAGACAGCCCACTCCGCAGCGATGCGTTGTCTGATGTGATCCTCGTATTGCTGGAGACAATAGACCAGAGCAGCCGGATTCTTCTGATCAGCTTTGGTGACCTTGAAGGGGTTGGCCCAGATGCTCTCCTGAAGAGACCAGCCGTCCATCGTACATGCCCGCCCAATGTAGACGTCGCAGCCCTGAACCACCTCTCCTGTGACCTTTCTTTTCAGACAGACCACCGTCGGTAAGTAATATCTCAACGGTCCTGGGACAGCTTCTGGAGCCACTGCGGCCGGAACTTCACGATGACGACCACCCTCACTCTCAGTGATGACTGGCTTCACAGACGGTGTCGAAACGAGAGTTTCTCCTTGGCTCGGTCCTAGGCCTGACCCTCCTTTGGCCTTGAACTTGAAGATGATGGGACAGTGGTCGCTGCCTTTGTAGTCGCCCAAAGTGATGAATTCGGCCTGGGTCGGATCTCTAAGATTGAGACGACCGCTCTCGACAGTACCCTGATCGATGACACAGTGGTCGATGCGCCATCCGTTGTACATCTTGCCGGCTTTGGAGGGGTCGCTGGATTTGGTTCGATGGCCCCAGGTCCAGGCAGTCCTCATGGGGTTGGGATTCAAGTAGCGGTAGACATCGATCCAACCCATCTTCATGAACAGCGCCCAGATCTCCTGTTCCTCGGGGAGAAATCCGGAGCAGCCCTGGCACTTCTGCGCATCGTAGACGTCAGCAACTGTCGGAGCGACATTCCAATCACCCATTGCCACTACAGTCTTGCCCTTGGACTTCAATATCTCGAGGTACTTGACCAGCTCCCAGAACCAGGAGAGCTTGTACTGGAGACGGTCGGTGCCGGAATTCACTCCATAAAGGCCGACCACAAAACAGCTCTCTAGCTCCAGCGTGATCAATCGTCCTTCCACCTCGATCCGGCCATTTCCAAATCCATAGTCACACGAAAGGATCTTGATCCCAGGCTTGACGGCGACACAAGTGCCATGTCGGCCTGCTTTCTCGGCGTGATTCCAAGCCCACTGATATCCAGGCATCACCTTGGTTACCAGTGCGTCGAAGGTCGACTGCAATCCTCGGTTGCCCTTGATCTCATTCCAGATGATGATGTCCGGCGCATAGGTGGCCACCAGCCGCTGAACCTCCCCCGGCGATTTGTCGAACAAGGCGCGCAACCCGTTAGGGTTCCACGCAGCCACGCAAAGTCCTCCTTCCATTCGCGGCACGTCCATCTTGACCCCTTTCGAACTTCTCGGACTGTCTTTTTCTTTCGGATTAGAGACAGTCTAAGATCGTTTTTCTGATCCAGACTCGAAAGTATCGAGACGGTCTCCTCCCCGATCGCAGAAGAACAGTGTCAAGAGTAAAGAAAAGACTCCAGAAAGGAGTTTTTTAGGAGGGCGAGGCCGATTCTTTGTCAGCTCAGGTGCAGGAGAGGCAGTCGTCGACCATGTAGTACGGAGCGATGGCGTAGGTGCCGGGCATGAAATCGAGAAACTCCTTGGCGAATCGATCCAGCTTCTTCTCCGAGTGCGAGAGCATATTCTGCCTGGCCTCTGGGTTGTTGATGAAGCAAAGCTTGCATCGGTGGTTGACCTCAACCTGGTCCGAATTGCACAACCAGCAGATCTTCTCGCGCAGGATGCGGGTTGGACGGTTGAAGATGGCATCAATATCGTACCATCCATTGTTTGTCTCGCCGATGCACATGTCGCAGACGGCATTCTCAGGGCAGCCGCCGCAATGAACGTGCTTGCGGTAGTAGGCGTGAACCTTGAAACCCAAGACGAACCACTTCCCACTGCTCTCGGAACAGCAGGGGAAGCTGTAGAGTTTCGGGTAGTGACCGCCACAATGTTTCATCCAAAGCTCGGGATTTGCTCGGACGAGATGCTCGCGAAAGAGCTCAGGAAGCGCCTCTTCCAAGTCTTCCTCTGCAATGGCTTTGAGTTCCTCCTCGGCTACCGTCTCCAACGCCGTAATGATCTGTTCCTTGCTCAGAAGAAGCCCCGACACGATAAACAACTTGGTGTAGACCATCTTCTGTCGACGTGAAGCACTGGCCTCGAGTTCGGTTTTGGTTTCCAATCCGAGAAACCGCCAATTCATTTTTTCTAAGGACTTAACGGTAAAATCAGAGACAAAAATGGCGGATCCCGTTTCGACTGTTCATGACGATGATGATTTCGTGGGGCTGATGACAGTTCCTTCTGGAATGACTCTCGAAGAGGTCAACGCCTTCAATGCGGAGTTTCGCCTTCCCTCCAAGGACGAACGAGCGATTGCTATGAGGAGCCTCATCGATGGTCTTCGAGCACTAAAGGTTCCGGTTATTGCCGTACCTACCACAAAGGTCGAACCAATCAGCCCTCAGCCTCAGTGATACTAGGTATCACTTCGATGCACGAATTGAGAGACACGGACATCAACATGAAAACAACTCCAAAATAGGAGTTGTTTTTGTTAGAAAGACGGTCTCGCCCTGTTTATCGGCTGATGGAAACGTTTCTGTGCAGAGACGTTTTTTTACAATCCTTCAGGCGAATCTATTCAATGATGGTGTACTTCTTGCCGTCAAGGTGGACTCCCGGTCTCCCGTGTTCATTTTCATGGATAACCGGTTTTGTGCAGTGCGCCCTGCAAGTCCAGTTACGTATTCCAGTTACAATGGCGGGCGCCGAGCAGTATGAGATGTAACTGGTACTGTTTTTCTGCATTTCGCATCCACAGATCATGCCGTACTGAAAAGGCATCTTGACGGACACCCTGTACAGTCCGGTTGGAGAGCATTGTGCAAGTTCGTAAACAGCGTTCGGCGCAGGACGGGGTACCCGAACACCAGACATCATGGAGAAGATCTTCTTGGAAAGATCTTTCGGAACGAAGAGGTTGATCTGGTTGCAGCAGAGGAGAAGCTGCACAATTTTGCATTTCCGACAGTCCCTCGGGAAGTATCCATGCCGACAGTCTCTGGGCCTGCGAGCCTTGAACATCAAGGGATCTTTGTAAACAATGATTGGTTTCTGTTCTGCAGCCGGACGCTGCAGAGAGTCTTCCGTGATCGTGAGATAAGAGTCCTGCGACATCTCCGCCAAGAACTTCGTTTTGGTTTCTTTTCAAAGAAACCGATTAATCAGTTTCTCGGTACCCGCATCATACAGTCGCAATACGAGAAGAGCCTGGCACTCTGATTACACCATACCTTAATCTCCGCGCAACCAGACTCGACAAAAGCGGATAAAAATGCGATCCCAACCGAAAATGATCTGGCTTCTCTCCTATTTGATCGTAGTTGGAGTGCAAGGTCAGGTCGTAAAGACCAACCTGACAGAACCAAGATCAGCTCAGTTTCGAGACTGGTGCTCCATCCAATTCGAAGATGATCATCACGGCTGGAGCGCCAGCCTGCCACCAAGGTACAGATCATTGCTTGCGACCAGAATAGAAATCCAGGAAATGGACGGGTAGCTCGGGTCGTAGGATCTTTACGTGAGTGTTCAACATTGCGATTATGCAATCTGGCCGGGCATTCCTCCCGATCGCTGATCATTATGAAAACAACTCCAAGAGTGGGAGTTGTTTTTGTTTTGTTCGAATGAGTACTCAGCCCAAGAGTCTTGCGATGGCCCCGACGGTGTACCCCTCGGAATAGCGATCCTGCTTCTTGAGAATGGAGCACAAAACGACCGCTTCATTCGCGGTCAAGCCAACTCCCTTCTCCGGTCCGCCGCAACTGAAGGACGCGCCATGAGACAGGATTGCCTCTCCGACGGCACGCTGGAAGAGCGTTCGGCAGAGCTCAGGAGTCAAATGGGCATCCCAGACCTCGCGTGAACAATTGTCTTCTCTCCATTCGAGAGAAGCCCCGCGAAGAAGGCGAAGCCAGCCAGTCCGCTCGCCGACGATCGCCGCGATCATGGTCATTGGGTAGTTGTGGAACAACAGGTCGAGAATGAGCTTGTGTTTGGAAATGAGTCCAGCAGCCGCTTCCCGGATTTCGTCAGCAGACATCTCCATCGTTGCAATAGGAAGGACGGGGAGATCCGTGCTGACTCGCTTTCTCTTTCTTATCTGAAAAACCCCAATTTCAATTTTCGACAGCCTTCGCTATTTAAGTCTATTGGTGATGCCTCTCCGGGTGATCGTCTTTAGTTTTGACCATTCCAAAGGAATGGTCAGGTCTGTCTTTCATGATAGAACTTTACCTCTTGGAGCAGCTTTCCAAAATGAGATCAGTGGCGGCCATCTTATCCTCGAATAGCCGATCCTGAAAATATTCCATGGCATTGTTAGTGAAAAAGAACAGGCGAATACAGGGCCTTCCTTCTTCATGATCATGGACCATCCAGACTCGATAAAGCTTTTCTGGCCACAAATCGGTATCTTCCCGGAATCGAACGATGTCAGAGATCGTCTTTTCTTTGTCTGAGTCAGGGGCGATCCTTCTTCTGTCTCGTTTCTTGACTGCCGGATTCTTGACGTGGTTGGGATGGCACAGGAACTTCCAGAGGATGAGATACTCGGGATCGTCCGCTTCGTAACATTCCATGATGTGAGTCTTGAATCGGTTTCGATAGAGATCAGCAGCTCCAAAGGCGAGACCGAGGAGCGCGGAGATTCCAATTGAGACGGCGATGCATATCGTTATCGGCTCCACCATGATGTAGAGATGAAAAAGAGAACTTTTTGAACAGTCCTTCTGAGATTCAAAAAGTTCGCTTTTCTGGTTCCGAGCTTCACGATATGTTTCACGCTCCCCTTCCTTCAGCGATGCACATTCCCGTCGCTGTAGCTCCGGGTGTTCATTCCGCGGCAATGACCACTCACACATCATTCTCCCCAGGACAACCAGTTCAACCTCCGACTCCATCCAAGATTCCCGTTTTTCCGCCAGGCAAAGGGAGACCCGGTGGAATTTCTATGATCGGGTCGAACAACCCTACCGTGATGACTTTTCAAGGCGGGCCAATCGCCGGATTCAACACCTTTCTCTAGCCGCCGTTGCCTGCTAAAAAAAGATCATTCCCACCGGAATGATCTGTGTGTCATATTTTCCCTGTCCGGTAGCTCTCATCGAAAAGTCTAACCGTTTCAGAAGAGAAGCCTCCAGTTCGACCCTACATCTGTCATGGTACCTGTATCTAATCACTAATTCAAGGTTAGCGCAAGCATCTTCAATGCCGAGTCCGGCAGCACAGAAGACCGGATCGTCTGAATATCCCGATTTGGTCTGTCCTATCTTGTTCGGTGCGAATGGATTCGTCAGTTTAGCGGGGTCTCGGAACCGGAATCGATGATTTTTCCAAGCGTGAGATTATTTAGGAACATGCCTTAAAAGAGATGAGGCATTTTGATTCTCAAAATTGGAATGGAGAGCCACGGATGTTCATCTGCAGCAGTCAGATGAACTCCAATGGTCAGCCCTCCAACCTGGTCTGCCGGGAACACCATGACCATTCGGGTTCTTCCTCTTCGTCGAGTTCGTCTTCTTCCTCATCGAGTTCTGCATCCTTCAGCTTCTCAGACATTTCGAAGGAGAGCTATTCGAGCAGCTGGTCCAGTGATTCATCCAAGTCGGATTCCAGTTCCGATTCGCATCATGGGAAGCGCCACCACCATTTCAATCGAGCAGGCAACATCTTGATTTCCGATCAGTTCAACAATCGAGTGATTGAAATTACTGAGGATGGGAAGATCGTCTGGAGTTTCGGCCGAGGCCCCAATGATTTCTCTCCCAACTCTGTGATTGGAGTCAATGATGCAGAACGAGTCGGTGATTACACTCTGATCACAGGAACTGGAACTCCACCCGGAATTATCCCTCAAATGCCTGGCGGTCAAGTAGACAATCGAGTGATCTTGGTCGATGAGAACGGTAGGATCGTTTGGCAATACGGTCAATTTGGTCATACCGGTGACGGTTTCAATCTCTTGAATACTCCAGTTCAGGCAACTTGGCTTCCCAACGGGCACGTCCTGATCACTGATCAAGGCAACAATCGAGTCATCGAAGTCAGCGAAAAGAAGAACATCGTCTGGCAGTATCCTGGCCCAAACACCAATCCGAGTGACCAACTGAGCAGTCCTAACTCGGCTGAGTTGTTGGAAAATGGTCACATCTTGATTGCCGATGAAGGACATAACCGCGCTATCGAAGTGACTCGTCACCATCGAGTAGCTCATGTTCGGAATGCCAGTGGGATGACGGGAGCCATCGCCTTCGCCAGTGGCCTCAAGGAAGATCAGACTCTCCTCACTGATTCGGGAAATAGCCGGATCATCCAAGTTGACCGTCACGATCGTCCCGTCTGGATGTTCTACACCAACACTGAGCCTTTGAGCGTCCCAAACTCCTTTCCTACCCGAGCAGTTCGGATCAAGCACGGACGAACTCTTGTTGCCGACCAGTTCAACAACCGTGTCATTATCGTCAGCGAACACGGAGTCATCCTCAAAACCTATGGGAAGCCTCTCAATGGCGGTGGTACCGTTGGCAACAATACCGGATTTGACACGGCTTACGTTCAGAACGGACTCTACGCTCCCTATGACGCCAAGATGATCGGTATCTACAAGGGCATCACTCCGCCCTTCAGCTGGGGTTCTCGCAGGGAAGACAGCAGTTCTTCCAGCGACGAGAAGGAGAGCCGTGACCGCGAGTAACTCCACCCATTCAACAACTGCAACCAACAACCTTCTAATCTCTGCATAGAGATTAGACTTAAGAAACCCGATCTAAGAACATCAATCGGGGAATGAAAAGACTCGGATGGAAATGGCAGAAGCAAAGATTGACCGACCTGAGCTGTTCGTGGTTGATCGAACCATCTCAATCGAGACGGCTATCATTTGGATGGCTGCTACCAGTGCCAAACAGGTGAAATTCAACGCCATCGGTCAAGTCAAATTAGTTCGTTCTGAAATTGCCGGTCATCAGCACTATACTTTTACTGGCACTATTCCCCGAACTGCAGATTACCTTTATGGATTCAGAACGAGTGTTCCAGTCAAGGGACTTCGACTCTGGCTCCAGAGAATGGATGGCGATGGTTCGACTATCGATTTGGTCGATCTCACCGAGTCCAACGAGAAAGTTAAGTCGGTCAAGTTTGACTCCCCGATTCCTTTGTTCTTCTACTATGATGTTCATTTCGAGTACTGCTTCGATTCGGGAACTGAAATCCATATCCGGTTCGACATGACAACTATCTACGGCGACTACAAGTTCCTCAATCCCTGTTTTACTCTTGGCCTCTTGTCGGATGAAATTCGTAGCGATGCGATGCGCAATGAAAACATCTGTCATACTCGTCCCAAGATTACATTGCCTGACGATACGGAGAGAAACCTCGATCATCTCAGCTTCTTCAGCGTACATTCCGAAATCTAATGGATCAGTCGCACTCAACTAGGCAACATCAGAGTTACTCTGATGTTTATTGTTAAATAGCATCTGGAAGTTGGGGCAATCGATGTTGTTGGGATGAAACTGAACCGGGCATTAACGTTCCTCAACATCACTAACGCCTTATTCTATCGTCAACTGGTCCGCGCCGGATCAATGATAGTTGAGATGAACGACAAGACGGCGTGATTGGGTGTAAAACAGCGATTAGTGATATCGAGGAACGTTAATCCCTTCTCCGAACTATCTCCATCGACGAATGGCTCCCCCGGAGCATCATTTTTCGGACAGCTCCGGACGGTTGCTCCCGAAAAATGAATTCCAGCCTTTCAGGAAACGAAAAGAAAAGGTCTCGGTTGGGTTCTTTGAGGTCGGCTGCAGAGTTCGAACTGTCACGATGGAGGAATTGGAAGAGGGCAACGTCCGAGCTGAGTTCGCGTGTGATTCTGATGAGGAGAGGCGCGAGATTCACGAAGAAACTGTCAATGAGCATCGGCTGGCGCGCGAGGAGGGAGAGTTGGATGAAGGTCAAGACGCATCCGACGACGAGGAGCCCGATTGGCCCGGTGCTGAAGAACTTGGCTCCTGTCACGAGTGCGGCGAAGTTCTCTTTCCAGATCGTAAGCCGATCCACATGGTCCGCTATGTTTCTGACGACAAGGGTGACGGGGAGCAAGGCGAGATGGTGCGCATGAGCTTCTGTGATCAGTGCCGATCACACTTGGGTGGTCCTGGATGGATTATTTTCGGGGACGACATGGCTGGGGATCCGATTGACATTCCAGCGATCCCTTCGATGCACGCCAAGAAGGACATCGACGAGACCATCGCAGACCTGATTGCGCGATCGCGTCTTTCGCTGGTCGATGGCAAAGTGCTGTTCATCCGTGCCGCCGATTTGCGCAAGACGGGACTGAGTTATGACGAGATGCTCAAGGCCGTCAAGGCGCACCTCGGGGTCACGGACTCGAAGCAGGAACAAGTCTCCGGTCGTCCGCGATTGGAGGCGGTGAAGCCGGTCCATGTGCCGACCTCCTTCCGATACACCAACTCGCTGGGTCGGGAGAACGAGGATGGAACTCCGATGGACTACGACGACGCCGAGAAGTACATCCGAAACATCGCGTTCAACATCTCGCGCTACGGGGACCACGTCGAGATCATCTCGTTCAAGGAACCGGTGACTGAGAAGACAGCCATCGAGGCAGCCGAGGCTTTTCTGTCGAAGCCAGTCACCGAGGAGTACTACGAGATGGTGAAGGAGGACCTCTGCGACTCGGAGACTCCCTGGGAGCAGGCCAAGCACCAGTACGCCAACCGGGGAGCTCTCCTGACCGACTGTCGATTTCTGGAGAGTCTCGATGATGACGGTGACGGCAATGTTACCATCTCATGCGGCTCCTAACTTGCCGCCATCAAGTGCCGCAGGCAAACAATAAAAACCCCTCACATGGGATTAAAAAACGGTATTCATCGTTTTTTACCCTTAACCGCAAGCCTTCTCCACGAAGGGCAAGAAGTATCCAGTTTCCCCATCCAAGGAGTCGTGGAATTGGCAGTGTTCCTAGGTTACATGACGATGTTGTAGAAGAACCGTCAACCGTAACAATGGGACCCTTAGCTGCTCTGGGATCAGCCCCTTTCTATCTGCACATAAAACCAGACTAGCCCGACTCAATAGAGGTAAATGGTCGCATATCGGATCCAGTCTGGAAAAATCTCTGTCAAAACTAAAAATCTCATCTCCGAGTCTGAGACCTTGAAACGGCTTAGAATGGACTTATTCCACCAGCGGATATGCCGAGATTGTGCTCGTCCAGCTTTTCCTGATGGATATTGTTATGCGTGCAATAACCGAAGACATGCTATCATGCAGGAACTAGGAAGACAGCGTCGAGAGCTCCGCCAAATGGAGAGGGAGTTGGATGAAAACAGCAACCGTTTCAATAGAGCCATTCTTTTCGGTTGCTTGGCCGCCATTGGTTCTGCTTTTATTATCCGTCTTTTCTAGGCGATTTCTTCGACCGATAAGGGACCCCAAGGTATCAATGTTTATCACATCACGCCGGCGTGATATTTTGCCAATTCGGTGACTACTCTAGCTCGTGGAAAACAGAAGAAGGATACACTAGCAAGTTAGACGACTCCTTTCGCTATTGCGAATGGCTTCTGACATCCAATCTAGGTCTCCCTTGCCCGATTCTCTCAAACTAACCTCGAGAAGGAGAAGCTCTCGGCCTACACACAGGACTCGTAAGGTCGTCGGTCCCTCAAAAATGAAAACTGGATATTTCGGAAAGGAAACAGAAACCGACTCTCGAGAGAAGGGATCGGCGATGGCCGGGATACTGACTTGTGGAGAGACACTCGATGTGGACGCTGGAGTTTCTATCTGTGATGTGAGAGAGTGCTGGGGACTGGATCCGGCTGCCGTTCGATGCACCAATCCAGCTGTCTGGCGGTTGGAAGAGGGCGAGCTGGTTTGCGACTTCCACTGCAATCCTCACGGCTACCGTGAGACTCTTGATGGATCGGAGTATTACAATCTCGTGGGCGAAGACGAGGCTCCTGCCGTGAACCATTTGGCTGGAGATCGGTGCCAGCATCCCTTCTATTCTCGATCCCAAGCAGGTCAAATCGTCTTCTGTGGCAAGCCGGCGACAGGGTACGACGATGATCACATCCCTACTTGCGGAGCTCATCCAAGTGGCCAATGCATGACGATGGAGCCTATCGGGTTGGACGATCACGATGGTGATGTTTGAATCGCCCAAAAAAGCCATAATAGTCATTATTGACTGTTATAAATAACAAGGTCCGGAGGGAAGTCTGATCAGACGATGCCACCGTGTGAGTCGGAGAAAAATGAAAACTGAGGTTTTCGATTAACAAAGAGAAAGCGACTCTCAGGGTCGTGACGCGCTACTCTCGGTAGCTATGGATGAATCGAAATTGATCCCGAAGGACACTTCTCGCATGGTTCCTGATGCAACCAGAACTGAGATGGGCCAGACCGTCCCGATCTGCGGCATCGAACTTGAGTTTCCGGACATCCAGGGCGTGTTCTACTGCACTCTGACGGCCAGAAACCAGGGGCGCTGCGGCAAGCCAACCTGCCACAAGCATCACGTCATGCCGAACTACCGGATCTCGGACAAGAACAAGGCTCCCGTCAGCGAGACCGCGGCCGATCCCGAAGACATCTTTGGGCGCTCGATCACGGTCCGCTACCTGGAACCCGAAACCAACCACTGGGAGCTCTGGAACCACTTCAAGGGCTGCGGCGACATCTGCTGGATGAACATCCCTTGCGACACGTGGACCGGCAAGCCACTCGGCTACGCCTATGTCACATTCACCGAGTCACTCGGGGCGCGCAGAGCTATCTGTCTGACCAGCACCAGGCTGGTAGGATCGCTGATCGATGTCCGCCCCAAGGAGAGACTCATGACTGACGGGTTCACTCCTCCATCCGAACCAACCAAGGCCTTCACCATTCGCTTCTTCTCTGGTGGGTTCCATATGGCCACCGACATGGAAGAGCCCATGGAGATCCCTGAGTTGCTCGAGTTGCTCAAGAAGAATGAAACCGAGGCCCGGAAACCGCGCACGGTCCTGGTCAGTCCGGTGTCCTACAATGAGGTGACGGATCTCGGGCTTCATTTTGCTGTCTTCGGACAGGCCGAGTCAATCAACGAAGTTCCTGGAGATTCACAGGCGGTCGCTCTGACCTTCGCCGACGTCGAACATGCTCGTGCTGCACTGCAGCTTTCCGGGGTGGCATACAACGGGCATGTGATCTCCGTGAAACCGGCCGCACCATCGACTGTCCAGGAGGAGCCTCGCTCACCGAAACGCAACGACTTCATGGAGCATCTGACGTACGTGGTGGATGTTTTTCTCGCGTCCACCGCACGCGCCGAACTGATCGCCGTTGGGAAGTTCGTGGCTGAGGGAGGAGATCTCAGCACGGTCGGAGACCATCGCGGATTGGACAAGTGCGCGTGTGACAAGTGCGAGATCCAACAGAAGTTGATGAAGGTCGGCGCTATCCTAGCTCAGGCTCACACCTCCTACGCAAACGCTGAGCCAGATGACAGCTCCGATGAATGTGAAGGTTGTTGAGGAAGGCGACTAAAAAAAGCCATGGCAGCTAAACGGCTGCCATGAACATGAATTACTCCCTAACCTGGTTCTTATCTAAACATCGACCACTTCTCAGATGCTTTTCTAGCCGGCGTCTAATGTCGGCGCCTTTCTTCCACTCACTGGCCAAGGCATGACAGGTAGGACAACATTGGTATTTCTGGAAATGCATGTTACCTCTCTCCTGGCAACATTGAGTCTTCCTCTCTGATGGCTCTTCTCTTAGTCTTTCCGGATCAGCATCAACGTCATAGCCAAAGAAGATGTTGAAGAATTCCGTGTCCTCTTTTGACCAGTAAGGGTGATCATAGTTCTTTGCTAATATGGAGGCATAAAGTCCTTCTCCCTTGCAGCTGCAGACTGGATCACTTGGAGGTCCACTGACCTGAGCAATCTGATATTTTCTGCCTCCGCATTTCTCACAACCTCCGATGGTCGGAGGATAAGCCATAATTCTTTTTTAGACGGCCGGTGGAGACTCAAAGAAAAGAGTTTTCTAGCCTGGATGGAGGTTATTTCTCGACTGGGAGCCTGGCGTTTGGACGTCGTTTCCTTTCGATCGCCTGTCGTGTTTGAGATTCCATTGAGCACGACACTCCTCTTTTTTCTCTGCCTTTTTCTTAGGATGTCTTGCCTTCCATAGAAAGACGTCTAGCGCCAACAGGCTGGGTCGAGAACTTCGAAATATGTTCGTGGTCAGAATCTTTGCCCCGATTTTTCGGCGAAAGAACCGGCAAGTTAGCCGAAAAATGAAAACCGAGGTTTTTCTAGTTGAGAAGAGAAAGCACCTTTCCGTCAAGATGGACGAACGCCAAGAATCTGCGGATGAGAAACAGTACCTGACCCTGGAAGACTTCACCAATGGAGCGCTGGCCTCCATTCCTCTGTCGGACACTTTCGATACCATGTGTCGAAGAATCTTTCGTGTCTACGGCCGCCAAGCCAGCGAACACTTTGAGCGATGGGACGACGGCCTCGAAGATGAGATCATCGGGGACTACATGAAACTGTTGACTCCGTACATGGGACCTTGTCCTGGGGACGACGAGGCTTTCGGTTTCGCTTTTACGGTCGCGTGCTGTGAACACAAAGATGAATTGTCTCCTCGGGAAGGTTACGAGTACATCCCATACCAAGCCGAGGAGCACGTGTTTGCTGGCGTAAGCTGGCAAGATCTCGGCCTCGATCAATATCTGGCCGAGATCAAACTCGATATGACTCCTGAGGTATTCAAGACCTCTCTCATTTGCTGGCTCAATCAGACGTACAACAACCGCATCTACGAGCACAAGCTCACGCCTTTCAAGGACGCCGACACGAAACTCCTGATCGTGGCTGACTTCATTACCCGCCGCTACAGCAAATATCGTCTCACTGTCGAAACGATGATCAGCAGACTTTTCACTCTATGTGACGATGTGACAACAGCGGACGTCCACGATGAATGCGAAGGTTGCTGATCGAGATGGCAAAAAGCCCGGTCGGGCGGGTAAGTCTTCAAATTGACACTAAAGGGTGTCAATCACTATTATCCACTCTCCTTCAACCCAGGCCGATAAAAGCGAATCTATGTTTTTCTTGACACGAAACAGAAAGTAAGCCATCGGCTGAGGGATGGACGTCCCGTCCGCAGACGGATCGGTGAAACCTACAGCGTCGGAAAGCCATCGCTACTTCATCATCGCTAGCATCGAGGGAGGAGGCGGGGTCACGGATACTGAAGGTAGATCCTGGGATTTCGTAGACGAGTTTCACATTCCGGTCTATGCGGGCGAACCACCAGCGCTGCTCGAATGGCACGGTAATTTCGTTGTCGCACCATTCGAAGTTTCGGGCCCAGAGGTTCTGGGAGCCAGAAAATACCTCTGGACCAGATCCACCCCAAAAGCCGGAGGCACCATCACGGCCATGGCTTTTGGCAGCTTGGAAGAGGCCACCGCTCAATTCGTGATCAACACCTACTCGACCCTCATCTCGGAAGTTTTCTCGATCATCATGGACGAAGAATTTGGAGAGACGCAGTGCGAAGAGCTCGAGACTTTGCACCTGAAGTGGATCGAGGCCGGAGACGATTCCATCTTCACGCCAGGCAGAGAAGGAACCGCCGTTTTCTATCAGCATGTTAAGAAATGGGTTTCTGGAAGCGATTTGACGCGAAACGGCGTTCTCGAATACGCAAGGACCAATCGGTTCTTCATCGAGCAGGCCAGTGATGACTTGCAGATTGAGGACCGCTTCTTCAAGGTTACCATCAGCAACCACCCTGCGCCCAACCCAGAAGAGTATCTCGCTACCGTCTCATTCGACACACTAGAGAAGTGTCTGCCGACGGATCAGGCGAAATGAAAGAGGGACAAAAAAGCTCTGACGATAAGTTGGGGGCATCATAAGTCAAGAAAACCCTTGACTTATCCGACAGAACTCCAATCTAGGAAGGAATCCAATATGTGGTGACCGCATCGCCTCTCGAAACCGATAGCATACAGTCTTCGACGCATGCTAGTCCGGCAAAACCATAGTTCCATTATCGACAGCCAGGAGGAAAAGCGAGTTTTAAGAACTTGGGATGCGCAACTAAAAGAAGCGTAGTTGAAACAGGATGGCGACCAAAACATACGCTTACGTGGCTTCTCCAGTTGATCTGCAGGATCTCGGTCAGACATCCTGCCTGATGCATGTCAGTGACGTCAAGGGAAACATCACTTCGAGACTTGAGAAGGACGGCTACTCCGAGGTGCTCTTCTTCATCGACGAAGAGAGTCCGTCAAAAGACAAGTCCGGAGTCTCATCGAAACGGCCGGCATTCGATCTGATGGTGTCACAACTCGAAAAGGGAAACACCGTTGTCATGTGGAGCTGGGAATGCCTGATCAATCGATCTCGTCCCGAATGGGCGTCGTTCGATGTCCTGGACGCACTACGCAAGATTCGTGAAAAGGGATGTTCCGTCTTCTTTACTCGCGAAGAAATATGTACCAGCACCGCTGCCGGTCGTCTTCAGCTGGCCACCATTCTCAACATGGCTCAGTACCAGCGAGACTTTGTCATCGAACGGGTCACGAACACTACCAAAGCAGGCTGCTGCTCAAACTCCAACCATTCCAGCCCATCAGGAGGTCTCTCGGTGACTCAGGTCGTTTCCAGGCAAGGAAATGGGTGCTGAAACATCTTCCGACGTATCTTGAACTAACATTACCAAGCAAACTATTTACTTGGTATTTTCTTTCTCCTCTCTAAAACGCAGAAAGGATACAACAATGAGATACACTACTCCAGAATACGCTAGACATGGTTCCGGTGCGGTCAGTCGGTATCAGTGTCCAGTCAACGATAGGCAGATTCCGACTGTTCGAACGACTCCAGTAGCTAGATCACCATTGGTTCCAATGATCAACCGTATAGAGAACATCGAAGAGACCGAGGACATCGATTGGAATCGGTTGGCTGCCGAAGAAGCGGCCACTGCTACGGTAGTCAAGCCATGTCCCTGGTGCGGAAAGGCTACCTACCTAATCGATGGCTGCAACTACATGAAATGCTCTCAGTCTGATCCAGTCTCCAACTGTCCATGTGAGTGGTGTTTTCAATGTCTCCGGCCCAAGTTCAAGCCGATCTCCGGCAAAGAGAGGCTCGGTTGCTGCAACGATCCCACTCACAACTCCCATTGACTATTTGCATCAATCGTTCGATATCAGAGCTCAGACTCTGATATCACATTCAATCCGGTCGAAACTCTCGGTTAGACAGAAGTTGTGAATAGGTTGATTTGACCAGCTGCCCGAAGAGCCATCGCTACCTTTGGTGATGACAAAATCCGATTACAACCGGTGAGATCGATATCCCGAAGTAGCGCTTTGCTGTATCGATCCCAAAGTTGCCTGATTCGTTCAATCTCACTACCACTGAAGACGGCTGTGATTCGACGATTAAAGATCTTTAGTCCAGCGTACATGCTCAGTCTCGTCAGGTCGCCTAGGTCAAAAGAGTCGCCACCTAGAACTCCAACCACATGAATGAAAGCACGAGTAATGATGATGAAATCCTCATAGCAGTACAACTGGGAGTGAAAATAGTGCATTGGTTCGTCGCCGAATGGAATCTCAACAAAATCGAACGCATTTTTGATGTACTTCTCTTCGATCTCCGTCTGCGCGGGATAGATGATATCGAATTCTAGTTCAACTAGAATGGTTCTCTCGGCTCTCCTTACATCATCGACTGAAATCCCAGTGTTGGAAGCTTCGGTTTTGCTCTTGATTTCTTGAGGATAGTCGAGGAGACTATCCAGCGCGGTTTCAGCATCGAGACTGATCACATCATGAAGTTTGGATGTGATGATCAAAGCCGCCGCCGCCAATGCTCTCATGCTATTTTCATCATCAGCCGGATATCCCGACAGAGTAGCATGACGACGAATTAACTCTTTGGCGTAACAGAAAATACCTGGTCGCTCGGTCTCTATGCAGAGCCAGAGGAGCAAATCATAAGCCGGCTGGAGTAGTTTGTCGATCCGTAGACGCTCGTCTTGTCGATCCGAATCATTAGGTAGTTGATATTTTGATGATCGATCGACCAAGAGCGGATGGGGAATTGATTCTTGGAGCCGATCAATCTCAATTCTGGTTTCCGCTCTTCCCTTCAAGACAGCTAGGACATCATTGATTTTCAGTCTTCGTTGCGGATTACCATAGGTCATTCCTTCCAATAGCATGATCATGCTATCATCCGCCAAAGGTGGACTCTTAGGGCTGGTTGCTCTAGCAAAGATTGCTTTCCAGGTTCGCGGAGGCATCCATCCTCTCCTTTGTAAGTAGTTGAGGTCGAAATAAGGTAAGCTTGTCATGGAGGGCCAATCCTGTAGAGTCATACCTTCCAAAAGCCTGAACTGAAGAGAAAGCAATTCAGTAACAGTGTTGTGATCTAACCAGATGGGACAATAGCCAAGATATAATTCACCAAAGATGATCCCCAAAGAGTAGACATCGACTTCCATCCCATAGAGTTTGACTCCCAGAGCTAGCTCTGGGGCGCGCCAGAAGAGCGTCTGCACTTCGTTAGTAGCTTCCCCTCCTTCAATAAACTGGGTTCTCGCCGAACCAAAATCACAGAGCTTCACTTGGTAGTTCTTGAAGCATAGAATATTGCCTGGTTTGAGATCTCGATGACAGATCCCGTTAGAATGAAGGTAATGAACGGCACTGGTCAATTGAGCCAGGTAGCTGGCGTTTCGAAGATTCCGATCGATTTGAATCATACCTTTCGTGAGCTGCGTGGCTTGCTCTTCAAGAGACATCGGTGCAAGTTCAACCAACATCCCCATTCCTGCATGACCGGAGACTGAGAAATCACAAACATCAAGAACCCGGAGGATAGCCGGGTGATCAAGGGCTCTCATAATAGCGATCTCTCGAAGGGCAAAGACGGAGATCTCAGATCCATCCCGATGTTCAACAAAACGCTTCAGCGCGTAATTGGTCTTTGTCGATCCAGATTCTTCTCCAATGATCTTCGAGCCGGTAACTTTGAAGACGCTGCTGAATGTGCCCTTGCCAATTGATGATACCGAGATGTCACCATAATGCCGGCTCCTCCAAAAGTCGAGCTTCGATAAACCATCCACCTGGAGTAGATTTAAATCAGACGTGGTTTCCACAGTGCCGTCCGCATCCATCTTTTCAGTCGATTCACCAAGAGATCTTTTCAACAAAGTTTCCATCAGACTTTCAGCTGGACTTGCTTGACTTATCGTAGCCCAGGGATTGGACTAGTAGATTTTTATTCACGGGAAAGAGTCTCTTAATTATTCAGTTTTCAGCCAAGCCGACCCTTCTCGTTTTTCCTCAACTGAAGGACTGTGTACTGGTGATAGAACTCGATATTATTGAGTTCTATTAGTAGTTATGATAGTGATCGAGGCAGGACCTTCCGGGGCGACCTACTGTTTCTCCTTGTCGTCAAAAACCATGACCTTCAACTTCTTGAGGTTCTCAAAGAGATTGAATTGAACTCCGAAGAAAAATACTGGAAAGAAGAAGCCGGGGGTAGTGAGTTGCCAGGCGTCAGCATAGTTGGTTGCGATGTACTTCTCAATGATGAAGAGCAAGACCACGATCACGATCAGCTGGATCAGAATCATGACAACCGGGCCCAGTTGAAATCGATGTTGAAGCTTCTTGAGAACCTTATCGACGATCATACCCATCGCAATGGCTGGAATCACTTGAAGACCAATCTGAAGCGAGTAGTTCAACAGGTTTTCGCGATAGGCCATCATGTCATCGCTTGATGAACTGAAGACGCTACCCGTATCGACCGTTGATTTGGGCCTCGTGTAGTTCGACGGAGCGGGCGAAGGAGATGGTCTGATCGACACTGGGCTCGGAGTTGCCATCTTGGCGCTCAGGCTAGGTGGCACGTTCGATGGAGATAGCGAAGCACGAGCTGGAGTTCGAGTAGCCAGTGGAACCGAAGTTCTGAAAGGACTACCAGGACCCGGACTCAATTCATTCGGCACCGACATCTTTTTTAGGTGCCGATTTTAAATCTTGACTCCCGCCGCTCGAAAGAAAAACGCGGAACCGACGGACCCCATAGACACCACAGAGTTTCGATCGTCAACCGGGAGACAGATGCCAGCAGACATGAATTACGTCAGATCTCACATCATGCTTGTTGTGAGATCGAGTTGATGGAAGAGATCAACGAACGACGGTGTTGATCTTGCGGGCCAGGAGCACCATCACCACTACTGCAACCACTGAGAATAGAAGCATTGTCGCCTGACCTTCCTTCTCGAGTAGCTTGAATTTCTTGAGAAGGAGTTCACTCCAGAGACCGCAGACCACCGCGATGACCACTAGAATGATGACAACATAGGGGGACATAGTCTTTTCAGCTTCACCGACGAGAACATCGACCTTCTCGTCCAGTTCTTTGATTCGACGTTCAAGTCGCTTGGCCGATCGATCTCCCATTCTTATCGGTTTCGATTCTCTTGATAATGGCCTTTTGAGCATCCGTCAAAGTATTTGACATCAGAGTGATGTCAAGTTTTCAGGTTGCCAGACTTAGATGATTGCACGTGAAGTTCTCTGAGTTTGGACAACAACGGCAGCTGGAGCTGCCGGCTGGCTGGGAGGAATCAAGACGATGATTCCGTAGATTCCAATCACCAGAGCCAGGACGATGAGAATGGCGTTAGTAGCCATGGTTCCCTTCTTTTCAGCATCAGTGATTCGAGCTTTGCTGTCTTGAGTATCGATGGTCGCTTTGCTCAGGACAGCCATGTTGTAGATTGCGATCGCGATGATGACCACGGCCGAAATGACCAGAATGATTCCGAGGACGCTTTGAAAATCAGCCATCGGATCAGCCTCTTTTGCTAGAGTCCAAATTTCTTTGTCTGGACTGGCAAAAACGGACTTCTTAGGTTGGAGACCACCTCAGTTCCGTTAGTCCGTCCGGACATTCCAAGGGGTCAAAACTAGCCCGTCACGAAGGATCGAGATCAGAAGAAGCCCGACCGGTGGAAGCTGCGAACGTCATTCTTTAGGAAAATTACAAAAACCGGTCTTTCTTTCTTTTTAATCAAAAACTAAAACCCCGAGAGGAAAATCCCAGTCGCGATCCAATTCAGTGAAAGAAGACCTAACACTGATTATGAATCCGCCTGCACCACCTCCGCTGCTGGTAGTGACCGAACTAGATCTCAAGGGCGTGCAGGCTGTCCAACAGATTCAAGAATTCAAGTCTTCGGTCACCGGCATCACCTATCGGTTCGTGCGATATGTCTGGGAAGCCAAGGGTCTCGTGTTCATTCCTCTGATCGAGGATGCTGGAGTTGGACTCAGTCTGCGCTACGTACGGGTCACTCCCAGTCCTGATGCTACCGGACACATGAGCAGTGATGCTGACCGGTACATTGCTTCAGTTCCTCAACTGGGGTTGGTCCGATTTCCCAACGAGACCAACGCGGGTCTGATGCAAGCTTCTCCCGTTTTTCGAGAGATGGCGACCAAAGGATTCTCTATCGTGGGACCTCGCTGGTGCATCACAGGCCTGTCCACGCTTGAGATCAATCCGGCTCTCAACAAGGTCAATCAGTTCACTATGGTCCTGGCCGACCGTCTGATTTTGGGAAATGACATCGTCGAGCGCCAGGGCCAGATCATTCCCGGTCTTCTCGATCTGCAACACCCAACGGTGATGGATCAATTGACCCTCACGATTCCGGTTCGTACCAAGGATCCCGCCACCGGCCAGGAAATCGTTACTCCAACCGTCTTCAAGGGTGATGCCCTGCTGGCTAACGCTGAATTTCGCAATCAGTATCTTGGCATCAAAACATTGACTCCGACGGCGGCCATCTCGAACACCATCATCGGCCGACCTCAATGCATCGATTTGATTTCGGCTTTTGTTGTTATGCCTGTGAACATCCCGGCTACGCCCACTCCTGCTGGTCCGGGAGGGCAACCAGCAGGATTTCAGCCGCCACCAACGACGACAACGCCAGCACCGTCAACAATTCAGCCTCCTTCCGGTGCTTTCGCGGCGCCTCCAACAGTTGGTGGTGGAGGTGCAGCTGGACCGGCCATCAGAATTGGCCCACATGTCACCCTCCCGCCCGACAAGATCGACAATTTCCTTCTCAACTCACGATGCTTGAAGGGCGGTGCTCTGGTTCGTGCCGACACGGTCATCAAGAAGATCACTGATCAGATGAAGAAGGGATTCACTCGCTTCAGCGGAGGTTATCTCAACCTCTCGACCTGTCAGTTCGGCAAGGGCGATAGCAAGGCCATGGAGACCTGGGTTGGAAAACTGATCCCTGGGACCAATCAGACTCTCAACCTATCGATGACCAAAGAAGACATCGATCGGATATTGATTGGTCTCAACATCACAGACGCAAATCGAGATTCCTACGTTGAGGAGATTTTCCAACGGGCTCAGTACGTCATCTTTCAGCGCATGGGATCGACCACCAGTTCGGTCGAAGAAGGAGCAACGGCCGTTCCCCTCAGCATTCTGGATTCGATTCCGGCCGGTCCCGTGCCGATGGTCAGACCGTCGGTCGTCCAAAAGACAACTTTCGTGGAACAAGCTGCATTGTCGGGGGTCATTGAGCTGACGGTACCGATCACTGACGGGCAGCGTTGTTTGCCGGGGCTCGGAGCGAAAAAAAGGGACTAGTTCGTATCACGCCCGAAGTCATGATGCAACAGAACAATCTCTTCAATTTGTTGTCTGCCATTCAAGGCTCTTCTCCCAAAGTGGTTAAGTTTGAGATTCAACGGGACCCGGTACTGGCCAATCTTCTCAAGAGAGAAGACATCGGTGAAGTTGAGAATCTGCCTCCTGGTGTCATTCCTGCCGAAACCAAGCCGGTCAAACTGACTCGAGCTGAACAGCCTCTAACTTTCAATGTGGTCGCACTCTCTCGAAACGTAGCCGAGGAAACCACTGCCGTTTCTCAGATGGAGTTCGGTGAGGCTGCCGCGCAAGATGAAGGCGGAGAAGAAGGCGATGAAAACGGAGGAGAATACGAGTAGACCCCTCGCCATACTCAAAAAAGCATAACTCCAATTTTTGGAGTTATGAAATCAAAGATCCTTCTAGCAAGTAGGCTGGACTATCCAACTGATAACCAACCGTCAAAATGCGTCGTGGTACTCAGTTTGACCCGTCTTTCGATCTCACGGATGAAGAGAGGGCAATTATCGAGAGCATGGTTGAAGAAGATGAACGTCGAAAAGCACTCGGCATACCGCCCAATACCGATCTCATTGATTCTCCACCGACGCCACGGTCAGACGATGAAAGAGCTGCCATCTCGACCAAAATTGAGCCAGCCATTGTTTCGGCCACTGGCAGACAATACTTTGAAGAAACCGAGAACAATTCCCGGTCACTGAAGGTGGAATTGCAATCAAGAACCCCCACGGAAGCAGCCGACCAGCAACGACTAGCTGAAATGACAGCTATTGCCATGATTCCTCTGATGCGAGCTGCGGCTAGTCTTCCACATCTCCATCATCCGAACAACATCGAAGAAACCGAAGCTTACGACGATGATCCTGTACCGATGTTGATAACCCGACAAGCGTCGTTTTACAACCCTTCAAGCATCAATCCCTTATTGTTGTTGGCCAACCAAGGAAACTGTTCGACTCCTCAGACGTCAAGTTTCAAATTGGCTGATTCTGTGCCCAGGGAACGAACCGGACCGGACATCTCACGAAAGGCTTATGGATTCACTCATTCCGTTGAATGTGAAGGTTTTAGTCCGGCATCGGTGGGCGGGTGTCCATTTTGTTTCCAATGGGTTGGTGAAATCCTTCGGGCAAGCGGCACTCTGAACTTTTCATATTCTACGTTCGCCGACCCCGCCGGTCTCATAAATCCGTATCAGACGTGTAAGGTCTGTTTCCTATCGTCCACAGCTCTCTTTCAAGTAATCAGCAAATCGAAGCGTAAACCCGAGAACTCACGTGGCGGAGATGTCTCCTTTTACCTTATCGACAAGACGTTCCTCGGAAAACCATTCTTCACCACGAGGGTCACCATGTTCGGATCCGACCATCTGATCTACACTATCAACTATGACGAGGTGACAGGAGACTACTATTTTCTCTTTTACGATTCATTGCAACTGGTTAGGTCATCATCGCCGATGACCTACAGCGGCATGGTGAATTCAAAGATAAATCTATCAATGGTTCCGATCGATTTCACGGTTCAGTTGACCTGGGATCCGAGTTGTGATCTCTAAACGCACCGTTCACCCAGCAGAGATCGAAAAGTTTGGCAGTTTAGACTATCCTAGCAACAGTGGCGAACGGTCAAGAACTGAGAAAATGAAATCCTGGAATTGAGGAATTAGAAAACAAACAGCTCGGCGATGACAATCTAGGTTCTACTCGATCAGCTAGCACGATCAACCTTCTCTTCAATGTAACTTAGCACCAAAAGAGGCCTCGCTTTTTCTTTTTGACCACCATTACCAAATCTCATCTCGATGATGAGATTTTTGTTGGACGACATTACGGTCGTTAAGTTCGAAGAATCCTCATTGTGAATTAGATTAAGGATTCAGGAATCAAAGAAAAATCGAATTAAAAATTTTCTTTGGCCGGAAACAAAACATTTCTCACCAGAGAAGCCTTTGAATCATTTCAGTCGACGAAAAATGAGCAACACCGGACTTACCACCCAGCAACTCTTCAACACGACCGCAGCGGCTATCTTGGCCGACCTCAAGGTCAAGTTCACCGCGATCATGAACCAAGATCTGGCCGGGAAGGGCGACCAAGCTAACCAGTTGATGACTATGGTGGTCGGGTGGTACGACCGCGCCGTCCAACAAGTTGGAGCGGGAGCTGCTTCGATCACAGTCCCGGTGTCCGGATCAGCTCCTCCGAGTGGTATTGGCGGATTTCCTTCCCTCGGAGGAGCTCAGCCGTTTGCTCCTCCTGCGGTCCAGGCCGGAATTCAGTCCTTTGCTCCGCAGCAGCCTGCTGGAGGTCTGGGCCAGCCATTCGGTGCGCCTCAGTTCGGTGCTCCCGGCGGATTTGCTGCGCCCAACGCGTTCGGAGGCCCCGCTGCTCCCCAGGCCGGCAATTTGCCCAAGGGAACCGCTGCGAGTCTTCAGGCGTGCGGTCGATGCCGTGTTCCGACAAGCCAGAGCCCCGAAGGAGCTGTTTGTGGAGTTGCGCACAACAAGAACGAATGCAAGGGCGTCGTTCTGTATTGCACTGCCGCTGCGAGCAAACAGGGCGCCTCCGGATACTGGACTTGCTCCGCTCACGTCAAGAGACCCAGCCCTGATCTGACCGGACGTGGAGCCAAGAAGAGTGGCGGAAGTGGAGGCGCGGTGATTTCGCCTGGACAGATTGGAGTGGGTCGTCCGACTGGAACTCCGCCTGGGTTCGGCAACAATCCCGGCATGGCCAACCAGATTGCAGGATTGATGGGACAGCAGCCTCAGCAGCAAGTGGTTCCGTTCGGCCAGCCTTCCGCGTTCGGGCAGCAGCCTGCGTTCGGCCAGCCTTCCAGTTTCAACATGCCTTTCGGCCAGCCCTCTCAGCAGACCGTGGCCAATCCGGGATTGAGCAATCAGCTGATGAACAGCGTTCAGGGCCAGGTGAGTCTGATGCCTCAGCAACAACCCGGAATGCCTGGCGCGTTCAACGTCAACTCGTTGTTGTCGGGAGGAGCTCCAACGTCGCTGCCGGTCAATCCCGGTTTCAATCCGATGTTGAGTGGCATTCCGTCGACGCCCGGTTTTGGAGGACAGCAGGTGGCTGCGACCGTGATCAATACCGGAGCCGGTTTCGAGGAGGACGATGACGATGAGGATGGCGAGAGCAGCAACAACGAGGACGAGAGCCGCCCGGTGCCGCAGGCCGATCCCAACGCCGTGAATGCCGCTTTGCAGGCTGCCGGATTTCAGCCCCAGCAGTTTCAGCAGCAGCCTCAGGTGAGCTTTCAGCCGGCGCAGGTCTCGTTCCAGCCTCAGCAGTTCCAACAGCAGCAGTTCCAGCAACAGCCTCCCCCGCCAGTTCAGTTCCAACAGGTGGCCGCCAATCCGCTGAACCAGATCATGCAGCAAGCCCAGGCTCAGCAGCAAGCTCCGGCTCCCGAGGTCCAGCAGAGCGCAGCGCCCAATTTGTTGCACCAGGCAATGATGCAGCAGACCCAGCAGGTGCCTCAGACTGCTCCCCCGGCTGGTTCGTCGACTCTCGCTGATGCGCTCAAGGCAGCCACTAGCGGAGCTCCTCTGGGTCAAACCAACTGAGAAATGTCAATAAAAAAGGCGCATAACGCCCCAAAAAACTTAACACCTCAAAGGTGTTACGTGAGAGCAATCGATAGTCGGCACGGTGGTACTGGTGTGATAGGAGGGAGCCACCTGATTCACACAAATGAGAAAAAGCAATGTACAACTTATTTGCATCGAGACCAAAAATCACAGTTCCCTGCCAGGTCAGATTCTCCAATTGTGAAGTCAGCAATGCAGCTTCCCGCGCTAGGCAAACCCGGAATGAAGGATCAAGATCCCGATCAAACTGAAGAAGGTAGGGTCTACCGTTACATCGAGCAGAATTACGCTGCAATCAGGTTGATCAGAACTGCCGGAGTTATCAAGAAGTCATGGGCTTCGTCCGACAAATGCGGATATAGTTGGGCTTGCGTACTACCTTTGCTTGACAAAAATAAGAATGCGGTCACTTTTCATGGTTACGGGCCGAGCGGTCAATTTGACATCAAAGTCTTACTTGCCATCGGTGCTGGTCGATTCAAGGGTAACCGAGGTAGTATCGCCGGTGATCTTTATTTCAGGATTGACGTGACGGCTCCCTTCGAAGACTGTGGTTTCGGTCCCAAAGATCATCATCCGAATTGGAAGAATTTCATCATTCCAGGAAGCTTCGACCTCTCTGACGAGCAAAAGGTCCGTCGAGGGATCGCCATTGAACCTCGGGAATCCAGTGCTCCCAGTTCAAATCGCGCCACCGAACTAGCCACTGTCCAACAGCCTGTTTTCGGTATCGCCCAAACAACTCCCCCTCAGTTTCAACCACCTGCTCCTACATTACACGTTGAGAAGTCCGACAAAGCCGTCGCCCCAATCGCGACGTCTCCAGTCGCGACGTCTCCAGTCGCGGGATATAGTCGGATGGCTCAAACTGCTACAGTGCCGGAGACGGATCAGCAAATGGAACTTCGCCTAGAGTCGGCTGAACTTCATCGTCTGGTTCAGAAACATCTCGCTATTCTCGAGACAGAGATGGAAAAGAGACGAGCGGCTCGAGAAGCCGCTGTGATGGAGCGTCTGGACAAGAAAGCTCGTGACTTTGCCATTCAGCAGATGAAAGCAAAATACCCCGGTGAAGAGTTCTGAACCCTCAGATTGAGGTCTCTGTAGTTTCAATGTCGATATCGACATTGAGATGTTTTTTAATCGTAGACTTGCTTCATCAGAGCTGGCGCAATTCTGACTCGATCCAATGCTGCGGCAAAGGCAATCGGAGCATAGGTATTGAAATCTTGACGATCAAGGTTAGCCAACAAATCGAGACAGACGTCGGCTAAGCGCATCAGTGCTCTGAACTTGATCTCGAAACAATGGGTGCCCATCAGCCCCAGAAGAACGATCCCTCCGTCTTCTTGATCGTCGACTGCATCGAAGAATTCATCAGCTGGAACAGCGTCTCGGAGATAGAAACAGTATTTCAGATTGCGCCTCAACGCGCATGCACAGCAAGTTCCTTGATTCCTGGAAACAGTTAACTTTCGATAGTAGAGGGCTCCAGTGAAGTGAAGATGCCAGAAATTGGTGACGGTCGATTCTCGATGGCCTTGTCCGAAGCTCCCCAAGAGATAGAAAGCGGGCGCAAAATCTCTTCGGATGAGCCAACAATTCAAAAACCCGTCCAAGTCATGGTTAGCAAGCATTCGAAAGGCGCCGGTATAGGTTTCTCGACCTCTCCTTGCAGGGCCTCGTCTCGGTGCCACCGCTGCCTGTTGAGCCATCGGTTCTTCCGGCTCAACATCTTCATCGGAACCTTCATTCTCGTCGTCTTCTTCATCACGGTCGCGCTTAGACATTTTTCGGCAGCTCCGATTTTAACCGCCTGTTTAACTTTTTACAGTGATCGTTTTTCTAATACCGAAGCAGTATTAGATTTCTTGGTGCGGGGTTTCCTCAAATGATAGGAGCCTGAGATAGAGGAGTGGCATAGTAAGTGGGAGCTGGTGGATTGTAGAGAGGTGGAGGAGGTGCCGCGTAACCTTGATTGCGAAAAGGGACTGGCTCATTTCGTCTTCGGTTGGCAATCAGAGCTACAATAATGACTATAATAATCATAGCCACCAAAACGATGATTCCGATGATCACTGCAGTATTAGAGAAGATTGATGATGAGGTAGTAGTACCAGTGGTAGTGCCAGTCAAAGTCGAACAGTTGACTAGTTGAGGAATTCCATTAGCATCGCGTTTGTAGCAGCGGTTTATTCCACCGCAATTTTGGGATAAAGAGATGTCCTTAATGGTGGATTGGACGGACTGAATCGAGATATCGGAAATATTGCAGGTACAACCGGCTCCTCCGCTGCATGATGAACATGCTTGAGCAAAGGTGATGTCTCCGGTGCTACTTTTCTGTAGGATCGAGATTGTGACGTCATCGATAACGCAGATACTCTGGTGACAATGGAGAGTCTCGAATTGATTAGCTGAATCCTTTGGTTTGACTGCGGATTGGAGAACACAGGCTGGATCGCAGATCTTAGTCACTCCAAAAGCACCCGTATATTTGTCGTATTCGGAATCTGCCATGAAGCAGCCGCATAGTTTACCCATGTTCGGATTGTTCTTCAAATCGTTCCGTGTGAAACCGGAACATTCTTGGGTCAAGACGTTGTCGCATCCTCCAGGATAGTTTTGGCAGACTTGGATAGCGTCTTCGATAGCGGGATCGTAAATCAAACTGCCCTGTTGGGCGTAAGTGATTGGATGGGCATCCGTGATCAGGTACCTCCGGACATAAGCATCAACTACCGGAACATACTGCGATTGATGACCAGTGTTCAGGGAGACATACTTTCGACAGTTGGAAGTTAATTCATCACCCTGCCACTTTTGCTGGTAGGTTGGCCCCGAGATGTCATCCGTTGAGCAGTAATTACTCATCACTGGAATGCAGGCAGGATTGGAAGCCCCTGCCCCAGAGGTGCAAGTCGTAACATTAGCCATTGATTTTATCGATGCCAGTTTTATCCAGCCAGATAAAACAACCTCGCCAACTGCGGGTGACAGATTGGATTCGATAAGAGCATTACTCTCCGAGTAATAGAGTGATGGACGAAGAGCGGACTACCAGAAGATTCATCGTCTTCTTCGTAATTGTGATCTTGGTGGTCCTGGTGATCGTCTTCATTCTGACCATCCGATACAAAGCGAAAGCGACGGCAACCTCGACTGGAACTATCTGTAGTACGGTCACTCCTCCTACTGGAGTCACGGCTAAGAGCGCGAATGTAACCGATATTCTAGTCAACTGGAATACTTCACCTGGAGCGACATCGTATAAGATCTATCTTGGAACAGTGCCTGGATTCAATCGAACTAATGCGATCAATTCCTATTCTACCGCCCAGACGACTCTTACCATCAAAGGACAGGTTCTTGGAAGAACCTATTTTGTGCGGTTGGTATCAGTCAACGCATGTTCCGGTGAAAGCGTTCTTTCCGATCAGTTGCAGGTTACACTGGGATTTCCTCCTAAGTTCAAGATCGTGAGCAAAGATCAACCTACTCTAGCTCTCAAGATTGCTCCCGATTTTCAGAACATAGTAGTCGATAATGTCTGCAGTGGTATCGGCCCCGATAATCTTTGCATTTGGCAGTGCGATGCCGTCAACGGGTTCATTGAAGCGGTCAGTACGTCTACTAACTGTATGAAGACTTGGCCCACTGGCACCGGAGACCTTCGAATTAAGTATAGCAACTGTTCTGACATCACATACTACAATTATGCAGCTGCTCGGCAGTGGAACTACAATACTGCCCTTGGGACTCTCTGCAATCCGCAAAATCCTGAGGGTTTGAATTGTATCAAGATCGGAGGCTCTTCGATTCCTGGTCAATCAACGGTCCGAGTACCTTATGATGGTACCACTACCATGCAATGGACCATCATCGAGGCATAAAGGTTCCAACAAAAACAATTGATTATGTCGACATAATCAATAATAGAGGAGATTCGCTTACAGACATCGGTGATCAGGGAACGGTGAAGACAGCCGGGGCAGACGGCACGACCCAATCATATCCTTGTTGACCGGTCAAGATGATGTAGAATTTCTGACCGCTGGCTACAGGGAAGGGCCAGAATCCAACGAACTGTTCCTTTGTTCCAGTGACTGTGCAGAACGTTGAATCTTGATGGGCTACCCGATTGAGATCGACGCTAGGGCCGTCTGCGAAGGGAATTACCCAAACCGTCGGATCATAAAAGATACATAGTGAGCTCGCATCAGGAGTAGTAGTTACAACCGTGAAAGTGCTAGTATCACCGCCAACACTATCGATGACTGGAATGTAAGGCGTCGGAGGATAAGGAATGGTAACCGACATCGTATTACTGAAATTGGTGGCACCGCAAGGCTGGGACATTCTTACTCTAACCTGATAGGTGTAAGTCGAGAAGAACTTGGGAAAGGTATTCAAGCTATTCATGAAGATACTGATATTGCCGTTAGCTGGAGTGCCAGGAGTCTCGAGGAGAAGGAAGCCCGTCTGATCGAGGATTTGAAAAACAGCAGTTGTAGTGCCAGCAGGCTGGGCAAAGGTATAAGTTCCGCTAATGTGAGGATTGCCAGGTGGGGTGATGTTGGCAGCTAACGAAGTTAAGGTCGGGGCAATCGTGTTGCAACAGAACCCTGAATTACACGTAGCCGGAGCGGTGCATTGGGAATTAGTGAGACATTGGACGCAAGTGTTGTTTCCAGGAGCACAAATCGGGGCTCCCATAGGACAGTCTCCCGGAGAGATACATCCGACACAGGTTTTTGTTATCGTATTGCAAAGAGGAGTTCCTCCTCCGCAATCAGACGAGCCGGTACACTGAACACATTGCTTAGAGGCCGAATCACAATGAGGCTTGTTGATAGGACATCCAGCATTGGAAAGGCATCCAACGCATTGGTTATTGGATGAATCGCAGACTGGAAGATTGGCTGGGCAGTTCACGTCAGAAATACAATCAACGCAGACTCCTCGAGCAGTACTGCAGACTTGAGTCCCATTGCAATCGACATCGTTGACGCATTGGGATGAACCTGAGCCCGTAGATGTGTTAGTGGCGGCAGTGATTTTCCTTAGTCTCAGGACCACTATGATTAGGACTACGATCACGATGATAACGAAAATCACCGCCAGAATTACGTTTTGACCGCGTGGCTGGGCAACTATCAATCGGTTATCGTCATTCATTTCTTTTATTCTTCGGGGTTTAATCGAGAAGAAACTGACTGGTTCGCCGGAAATGCCACGGGAAGATTCGTGACGAAAACCGAGGTGGCGAAAAGGGACATGATAAATTAACAGGCATAAAAGGAAAGTCCGATCCGGAAAGATGGCCTCGGTGAGTCCGCTGTTAATTATATCGGTAATCGCAGTGGCGATTGTTGCCCTCGTATTAATCGTGCTCGTAATCCAGAGTCGAAGGACCGTCGTGCAGACAACTAGTACTACAAGTACAGCCAGTTGCACTGCCCCTCCTAATCCGCCAGGCACGATTACGATTACCAACCCTGAAGCTGACATTTTGACCTTCAGTTGGTCACCAGTCTCAGGTGCAACTAGTTATACGGCCTACATTGGAAACTCGGCTGGTTTCAGTGAAGCAGCCGCCATTCAAACTCGAATTACGAAGGCGACTTCGATCAGTTTCGGTAACTTAGCGTTAGGAGTTACTTATTACGGCAAGGTCAAATCCACCAACGGTTGCGGAAATTCTGCCTTCTCATCAGAATCGCCTTTCACCCTGAATTACGTATTTCCTACTCGATTCATCTTGGCGCCGACTAATTTTCCAGCCAATCACGCCTGCGATGTTCATGACCAGCTTTTCGCTCCAACCGATCAAGTAGCAGTCAATAGATTCTGTAATGATACCGGCCAGCTGATGTTCAGAAGTGAGTCTGACAAGACGATTCGCCAATCATCGAGACCTGGCTATTGTTTGACTCGTGACGCCGGTTCTCCAACCAAGATTTACTTCCATCCCTGTATAGTCAACACTGCTCAACAATGGGTTTACAACACTCTTGACAGTACTCTCTGTTCACTAGCTAATCCTAACACCGGTTGTCTTCTGCTCCCAGCCGGGTTTAATTCAAACGATGTCCGTAATGAACTGATCTATGGCCCCAAGACAGACTCAATTCACGATTCCTGGTCCATCAATGCCGTGTAGGAACATGCTAACACCAGTCCCTCCGGTTCTAACCCAGAGGATCGAATAGATCATGCCATGTACATGATCTATATTTTTGGCGAAGGCAGCCCTTCAGACCGGCCGACGAATTAAATGGGAACGTAGACATAGGTGATTTCAGTGGAATCGACTGATTCGCCGCAACTGTTAGTAGCAGAGACGCGAATGTAGTAAGTTCGATAGAGCGTGAGATTAACTACATCAACATTTGAAGAGTGAGTAGTGACAATCTTGACCGCTTGAACTCGACTGAACTCTTGAGTCTGCCCGACGTAAACGGTGTAACTGTTCACATCTGGTACCAAATCCCAAAATACTCTAAAGGCAGTACTGCTGACATATCCCGCTCGAGGATTCTTTGGTGCTATCGAAGATGTCGTGCACTTCTTGGGAATTCGAGAAATGAGAAGGATGGCAAGGTAGATGACAATGAGAACTAGGACTACCAGTAAGACTATCAGAATTATGGTTCCACCATTGCGTTCTTGCACGTTGTAAAAATGGGTCGATGGGAACTCATCCATTTTACTGTCTCGACAAATACTTTCATTGGATGGAGGGAGACGAATTGGATCCGATCAGACAGGGATTATTGGCGGTTCCACTTCGACTTCGCTTCAAGGGATGTTCACCAGATGATGACAGCCGATCACTGCTTTGACTCTGAACATAAAGACATCCGCCGATATCAGTATGAGCCAACTGATTACCTTGATCTTCACGACAACCCCAACAATCTGATAATTCAGCTAGACGAGTCACTCGAGGATGAGCGCCCGAAATATCAGGAATGCTCTTCACGTAGTCGGAGATCTCTTGCATCAGATTGTTTCCAACTGATACCTTGAGAAAGAATACTCTCTCATATCCCTCTAGCGTGAATTCGTACCACCTCGAAGCCATCCAGTTTCGATTTCACAGTTTGAAGCTTTACTGAGTTCCCTTTTCGAGTCCGATTCTTCAAAGCGAGTGGCTGGTTTAGAGGCTCCCTTTTAAGCCGTGAAGAAATGTTTAACTTGGAAATTGAGAAAGAGACGGGCGGACTGGAGCAGGACCGTCAAAGTTCGAAAAACTGAAAACTAGAATTTTCCCTGGGGAAAACAAAACCAAGGCTCGAGTTAACACTCCAGGCTTTTTTCAATCCTCAATCCCGATCGGATACCCTCCAATCATGAACGGATCTGCCGCTCGAACTGACAATCTCGCCGCCTACAGCGACGGTTCGTTCGTCTTCGACGCCGACAAGAGCGACATCCGCACCATGGTCGGTCATCGCGTCTCTGTTGTTCTGCCAACCACGCCCGCCCAGGATACGGCCGAGTTCCGAAACGTCATCGTGGTCGGTGATGTCGTGTACCTCGAGTACGCTGTCGGCAAGGAGAACCAGACTCCGCAGATGAAGAAGGGATTCTCCATTCACGGACAGAGCTACCCGCTGTGGGCCGAGGCCAAGACCATTCATCACAAGGGACTCGCCGATGCCAAGCGCTTCGCTTCTGGACCTCAAGTGACGGTGGTCGGAGCTGAGATCTGCGAGTGCCCGCGAACGCTCTACCTAGACCGTGCTCATGTCCAGGTCAGCTCCTCTGTGTTTGCTAACAGGATCGATCAGCTGTCCATCGCGCAGATGACCCTCAAGATCCAGCAGATGACCGGCCGCTCGATCCAAGTCGTGCCCCTGAACGAGAACACGGTCATCTTGGTCGTCCCGGTGGCGTGGATTCTGCAGGATCACACGGCGATCAACGAGGTGGCGAAGCGTGATCCCGCAAAGGCCACTCCGATCATCAAATACCCGGTGGCGTTTCCGAACTTGGGTACCCGCCTTTCTTGGCATTCGCGCAACGGTCTCGACTACGGCACGGTTCAAGATTTCGAGATCGTCTACGACTCGGCCAGCGGAACTCGAGTGGAGGTCAAGCTGGAGCCGGGCAAATACCTCGGCTTCTCCAACGTCTACGCCCGCAACCTCCAGGAGCTGCACAACCCGGCCATCATCCGCATCGTCACTCCTCAGGAGTACGCCGACAAGAAGGTCAACTACCTGACTGACGCGCGCGAGATGATTCGCAGCCAGTTGATGCGCTGGACTTCTTGGAAGATCTGCGATGGCAACAAGGGTCCCAACGTCATGGCCACCAGCTTCTCCAAGAACAAGGGCAAGGACAGGAACGCCAAGGGCGAGAAGACTGAGACTGTCTGGCTGGAGCCGGCCGACGTGTTTGGTCGAAACGATCTCAACATCGTGTCCTTCGATGGCGGCAGCATCATGGTAGACGGAGACGAGAAGCGCATCGTCTACCGCGAGCGTATCGATGCCGAGGATACCGACGTCATCTACCTCCACGACATTGACGCCGACACCACGATCAAGGACGAGAATCTGTTGTCCCTCCGCTTCAACGCATGCCGTGCGCGAGGCCAAGCACTACTGGCCAACGGCAAGGTAGTCGACTACCATTGGTCGACTCGCGATGGCAAGAAGATGTCGATGATGGACGTGCCTCTATTCGCGCCGCTGGAGCCCACCAACCGTCCAATCGTCGATCTCAAGACTCTCGATGTCGTGCTTGGCTACCTCGGCAAGTCCACCGAGGAGAAGTACAAGGGGCAGGATGTCATCTGCTGGGTTGAGACCACGATGGCGCTGCGCATGTTTCATCTCTGGGTCATCAAGCGAGGAGAGGCTGACGAGTTCAAGGGCAAGGAGGCCGCCGATCTCCGCAAGATGTTCGACTGCGAAGTCTATCCCTACCTCGTCGACATCTACAACTTCATGATCGGCGGAGTGACCGATCAGAACCCCACCCGCAACAGCACCTGGACCCGCTTCTTCGTCAAGTTCTGCCTGAGCATCGATCCCCACGATCTCTCCAACGGCAGCAACCCCTGATCCGATCTCTCGATCGTTCGGGCCTGAATTAAAAAAACACCTCAAAGGTGTTTTTTTACGACGACATGCGACGGATCACTGTCCGGCCACATCAACGATATACGTCCATGGAAGATGAACGATGACTCTGCCGCGTCTAAACAGCCTCTCCTGATCATCCCCTTGATCGGTGTTGAAACCGAGATCGTCATCATAATGCTTCTCAACAACTGCCCAGGCCTCATTAGTAACTTCCGATCGCTCAGTTGACGTTATTTTCGGAGTCAAGTCCCGTACCGATTCTAAGATCGAATCGGTATCGTCGTCACAAGACACGAAAATGCTGTGAAGCCGTTCTCCGACATAAGCGTAGAGAAGGAACTTAGCATCCTGCCTCAATCCAACAAGATCCCATTGATTGAGACCCTTCTTTCCTGTATCGCCGTCGGTCGGAGTGCGATGCAGCAATCCAGCTTGGAGTAGTTTCTCGATTCTGGCTCTCCGTTGCTCGCCGTTGTCACTCCCATTTATTGGAGTAATTCTGGGAAACTGCGTGATCAGGAGCGCTCCCCTTTCAACGAAACCGGTACACCGCACTCTGTTAGCGTTGTGAAGGACCACGTTGAACACCGTCTTCTTAAAAATCTCTTCAAGATCGGAGCTTACATGCCGATATTCCAATTTGACCTCTCCCTGATGAAAAAGCTTGAAATCATAGAAGCCGCAAGTAGAGATAGGAAAAGTGAAGCTACCGACACCAATTGAGAATACGAAATCATTGGCTTGAATCCGAGCATTCGGATCGGTCGATAGAACAGTAAACACAGTATTTCCCCGAGGACGAATGTAATAACCACCGGGACCTGGGGTAACCGTTTCACCTCGGGGATAGTGGTTTTCCACGGCGGCCAGCTCATCAGGATCTGGATCGGCGTCTCCGATGATCAGATCGGCGGTGAAATAGGCACAGGCTGGCACCCGCTGAGTCCTGAAATAGAGAGGAAAGAAATCGTCTTTTGATGGCTCTTCCATCGGGGTCTGTCGAGTCAATGGTGTTTTGGATTCAGACGCCCAAAACTTTAGAGATGACTTTTCATCTCTAACCAAAAGATGGTGGTGGTCATCAGAACCGATGATAACAGCCGCGCTCTCAGGCAAACGATTCTCTACATCGTCGTGATTGTTGCTGTCATCATTGTCATCTATCTACTCTGGAAGTACCTGATCATACCAATTTCGAAAGGAACTCTCTTTCCGCTGGCAAAGGTTTCCTGTACGATCACGCCCAATACACCGACTGGCTTATCTGCATCAGTGGCTCCTAACAATCGAGCAATTGTGCTATGGACAGCAACTGCCAATACTGATAACTACATTCTATACATGGGACGGGCAGCTGGATTTTCGACGAGCGGTGCAGAACGTGCCATCAAAGTAATCGGTAATAGCGTGGCCGTACTGAACCTGCTTCCCGTCACCTATTACTTCAAGGTAGCAGCCCAGAACTCTTGTGGAACATCGGGCGTTTCCAGCGAGATCAACATCACTCTGACTGATTTTCCAGCCAGCTTCAAGCTTTGCAAGATGGTTGACCCTAACCTCTGTATGATCTTCCAAGGTGAGAATCAATTGGCCGGTATCACCTCAGCCTGCTCGACCGGTCCCTGTCAGTTCACTCATCCGGGAATGACAGCAATTCATTCATTGACTGGCAACCTTTGTTTGTTCGAAAACGTCTTAGGATTGACTACCGTTGAAGAACCGGTTAGTTCGAGTCAATGTGTCAGCCCTACCGCTTGGAACATCAACCTAACTACTGGAAGAGTGACCACCACTAACAATCTCTGTCTTGGCGCCGACAGCGTCGAATCATCGATTGCTTACAACACCAACTGCGCCTCCATCATTAATCCTGATGATGATCGCTACTCCTGGACAATCCAGCCTACCACCAACTAATGGTGCTCCCTGAAAGGCGCCAGAAATGAACTGGTGGATACAAAATGGGAGTGCTGGACCCAAATCGTAACCAACAATTATCGATAGCGATCATATGGCTCATCGTTCTGATCATTTTAGTGGTAGCGGCTATCTTGATTCGAATTAGGCTCGACGAAATCAAAGCAACCGCTGCTACCTGATACATCCCACATCCACCGGATCGCCTGATCGCAAATTAACGACACTTCAATTGAAGTGTTGCCGGTCAGATCGATCAACAGGTTCCAACCTGGTCTGATGACCAGATTTCAGGTGCCAAATGATCAAAGCCGTGGGTAGAAATTTTTGAGTGTCCAACCGCGACCATGTCAAGTGGCGTCTTAGCCGGATAATCGTTTGAGCTCCCATTTCCTCGGGTTTGTCGTAGACTTGAAAATTAAAAACGTCATTGAGATCGAGTACCGACAGTCTCTGCTTGATGGGCGGCGGGTCTCAAGTCTCGATGTTGGCAGTTCGCACTTCTATACAATCACCGATGCCCAGATGAAGAATCAATCGGCTTACGGCAACTATCTCTTCTCAAACGGCCGGCGAACGAGTCAGTACCGCAATGTTTCCTTTCAAACAAACCTGCCTGTTCTTCAGTTTCGGCCATTCTGCTATAGTGTTATCCGCCAGAGCTTGTTTCACGATCTCGACAGACGACGAATTGATGTGAAATGAGTGGCAAGCAGAATTTGGATTAGAATCCTGATTCAAAACAATCAGGATTTTTGTGTCGTTCTCACCACTTATTCGAGGTGTTGTTTGGAAGAGCAGAAGATGATCGAACGCTTGCGGTTGATGGTCATCCAAGCATTGAGCTGGTGCTTACCTAGAAGCACGTCACGGTAGAGACCATCGCGATAAGCGCCGAGCAGGTACAATGGTTCCTCGTCGTTCCCCCTCTCTGACCGGTGAATGTCAGAAGGATGGAATCGGATGACGAGATAGCGTCCTTTGAAAATGAGTTCGCTCATGTCACTATGAGCAGGACCAGTGAACTTATACTCGGACAGGCCCGGTCCATCCCGGGAATCTAAGTAAAGGCGAGCCAGTGCCTTCTGATCGAGAATGATCGATGACGCCTTTCCCTCAGAATAGAAGTGAAGTCTGAAATCGAGTCTCACTTTGCTTCCCGAGAAGTAGTAGAGCTTCGATTCGGGATAGATCCTGGTTACGTACTTCATTTGTTCTCCCCCTTTTCATTGATCTAGATTTTTCTCTTTTGATCCTTGCCGAAGGGGAATTAAAGACTAACAGCACTGATCAAAAGCTCTTGAGACATGGATCAATCTGATGAAAATGAGACGAATCCAACCAGTCTCAATCTAGCTCAACTAGATCTTTCGCTTCAATTGAAGCAAGTCGAATGCGATGAAGAATCTCCCGTTCTGATGGAATCTGAGGATCCTGCAGAGACTGGATTTCTGTTCTCAACCGAGCAGACATGGGTTACTCCAACCTCTGATTGCGTCTTGAAGACATTAGAAACGGAAGGACCGGATGTCTTCATTAACATCTTCGAATTCCATCTGGAAGAAGATCAGACGGTCCATCAGATCTTCTTGAAGTCCAAAAGTCGATACATGACAGCTACTCTTTATTGTAACGATCAGTCAATGCTAGATTGGTGTGTGGAATATGAAGATCTGAAGGCTCAATGGAACATGACTCCTCGACAGAACGCGATGTACGTCAATATGGTAGGAGCAGCTGAGATCGGAACCGAAGAGGCGATTCATATTTTACCTCTTCGAGACGGAACTCATTCAGAAGAAAGCTTCAGAGTTCTATCCAAGCTCTACAAGAACTGGCGAATTGAATATGAGTTCTCAGAGCAAGTTCCTGAGACTATCCTTCACGTCGGTCTGATCGTGAAGACCCCTAAATAAAAGCTAATGAAATACTAGACATTATGTCTGGTATTGTTTGATTGAAGGAGTTAATGATCGTTAGGAATACTTTCCTGAAGTCCTCGATTGGAGGGAGAGCTGGGAAAGGACATCTTCTGCAAGGTGGTAGTTCTCTGGGGCCGTCAGAACGGATACATTCGAATGTAAGGGATTTTGACCGCCAATTGTAAAAGACTCCATACTGGGAGTCTTTTTTATCCAACCGCCTCCATCACATGCTGTCGATCATCCATTGATAGAACCAGTTGTCGAGGTGGACACAGGACTTGCACCAGCCTTTGAAGTCGCCACAACTGTAGTAGGGGGATTCAATCTCGCAGATCTTGCACTTAGGCCTGGCTTTTTCCAACTTCGCAGCTTGCTTCCGCTCTCGTTCCTTCCGCTGATCCAGTTTGTACTGGTCAGAGATCAGATAGAAGGGGTTGTTCTTCATCGAAAGCGCCATGATCGCCCTTGGATCGGCAGAGACAAGCTTTTATTTTGAGGTTCGATGAGCTTGGCCTTCGTTTTCCGACCCCGTGATCGAAGGTTTCCTGATACATCGCAGTCGTTTGACTGGAATGTTTTATGGTTTTTTATCTCCACTGCTCACATCAGGAGGGTCAGAGGATCGACGGTGCCGGTAGGAATCACGGGCTCAGAGGTCGGAGGATTGGCCACCGTGGTCGCGATCTCGGCTGGCTTGGTCGCCTCAGCCTGGACTGGCGCTGGCTTCTGCTCTTGCTGCACCGGGAGATCGAGAGTTGGATTCGCAGGCGGCTTGATCACCTCGACCTCTTGCTTGAGCACGTCGAAAAGCGGATTTGTCGGCGGGACAGACTTCGTCTCCACGACAGGCGCCGGCTGGACGAGCTCTTCCTTTCCCTTGTCGACCGGAAGAGGAGTCGTCAAGCCAGTCGGGGCTTCAGCCGACACTTCAGAACGCGTCATCGAAACCTCTGGCTTGTTGGCCTGTGGCAGAGACCACGCCGGCTTACCCGTCTTGCGAAAGGCGCTGCGAATCTCCATCAGCAGAAAACCGGTGAAGTTGCTTCCCCAGTTCACCATCTGGACGGCACCGCTGCGCGCCTCCTGCTCGCCGATTCCGATGCCCCAGTAGTCATCCGCTGACGCGTTGAACAGCACGTCATCGCCGGTCTTCAACAGCAGATCGTAGAGCGGCTGGTTCTGAGCAAACTTGTAGGTGAGCGCAGTTCGCATGACTTGAATCTTCAACTTGTCCCACTCCTCATGGTTGAAGTTGCGGATTTGCTGCCCCAGCTGTCTGAGGTACTGATTGGCCTGGCGGTTGGTCTGCCAGTCGATTCCCTGCGGAGTGACGACCTCGACCTGCACCGCCATGATCGCTTTCCTAACCTCGGCATCGTTCGCGAGAATGGCCATCTTCTCGGTCAGGTACTGCTCCACCGACATGTACTTGCAGTTGCCCTTGGTACCCTGGAATCGAGCGGGAAACCAGTCGGCCATCCAGCCGTTCTGCGGGTTCCACTCGTCCGAGAAGAAGATCGCATTCGGCGCCGGCATCTGCAGCTGGAACTGTGGAGGCGGCGCCTGCTGCTGACCGAAACCCTGCTGAACAACCTGACTTCCGAACTGTTGCATCGGAGGGACTGGAACGGGAGTCATCTGGTGTAGGGGAGCTGGGAACTGATGAGCTTGGAATCCTCCCGTTGCGCCGCCTTGCCACTGGTTCTGTTGCTGCTGTTGTTGAGGCGGGAACTGCTGGGCCTGGATCTGAGGAGCGTAGATCGCAGGCTGCGCGGGCTGGGGAAACTGAGTTTGCGTATAAGTGGGAGCCTGAGGCTGCTGAGCTTGACCAGGAACTTGTTGTGCCAGAGCGACGAAAGCGTTAAGATCGAATCCTTGCATGACTGAAACGGAGCGAAAGCGGGTGGGTTAAAAGAGGAACTGAGCCTTTTGTTTTGTCATTGAAAAAGTCTAGAATTCATTTTTCGGCTACAACCTATCGGGTAGGCTAGATTTTTTAAAGGGTTCTCTAGTTTATCACTTATGTTGTCATTTCAGCACCATAGGAATTCGAAGTCACACTAATGATAAAAAGAGCGGGTTAAAAGATCAGAGCCCGATACCTCAAAATGTCGGTGATCGAACCTGAAGAGTGTGCTGTTTGTGGATCAATGCTCGATAGTATCATGTCCTGTCCCTGCTGTGACGATCAATCCTATACTCCACCTTGTTCCTGGTGCGGAAAGTCAGTCCGATCCATCGAATCAGGCGACGTTGAATGTGCGACCTGTAAGAAGTACATCTGCGATGACTGTTGCAGTGATGATGAACTCGGAGTCTCTCCAAACCCAGGAGATTATTATTGTCCAAGTTGTGTCAAAAACCCAGACAATCCGCATCTTTAATTTTCATCGTGGTTTCAAAAAGCCGGGTCAGATGCAATACAGCCGGGATCAAACTTTGGATTTCGTCCGAGAGGTCTTTTCGAGCTACCAATTCCAATCCAAAAACGATCAGGACAAAGCCGCTACAATCGAGAAGATAGTCAATCACCCACTCCTGATCTCGAATCGCGTAACTAAGAACGATGTTCTCCGACTCCACCAGGATCAAATCAACCATACTACTGGTGCCTTCAACCAGTTGATGAAGGACCCCTTTGTCTTGACCCTGATGAAGAGTCGTCCCCAGGATGCTCTGTCCTTGTGTCAGGTTAATCCAAAGGCTGCCCGGGTATGCCGCGATCCGAATACCTTCAAGATTCTGCTCCGAGCTCATTATCCTTCCGCTTTCGAGACCGACGATCCCAAGAATCAGTATGCCGCTCTAGCAAATGGACTCCAGACGACTTACATCCTGAAACGCGACCCATCTAATGAAGACCAAGATACCTTCTATGAGGTCTTTTTGCCCAAAGTTACTCAGATTGGTCCAACCCAGAAGCCGTGGTTGATTCCCGGGTGGAAACGTAACCCTTGGTTATATAGCTACGCCTTTTGGGCGCGGATGATCGGACCAGGATATATTCCTGAGCCTTACGCGAATTTTGCTAGGAGAACAGCTTCAGGTCTTTACGAATCGAGAACTATTCCACCGGATTCCCTGACAACACAAACTCTTTCCGAAAAGCTGGCCGGGGCCATTCATACCTGGTATACCAAGAATCCTCAAGGTCCTATTGAGGAAGCCTTCGGTCTGGTACTATCAATGCCAGAAGTCGAGAAGCTGATTGAGGCAGGAAAGATCACTGAGAGCGAGATCGAGGAAGGACTTCCAGACGAATATCGTCGCGGCGAAGAAGGAGATGTCGTCTTTCGAATCAAAGGCAACCGCCTTCCTTCCGGAACTAAAGCCTGGCTCCTAATTTGGCTGAGTCACACCGCGATGTTAGAAGACACGGCACAAGTCTACCGAACCAGGGAGGAGTTGGCTGTCAATTTTTCTAATCAGAACTTTGATCGCCTTCTCGATATCCTGATCGAGAATTTTGCTGAACAGGCCAATCTCAGTCGCGTTGACGGCGACTTTGAAATGATCCATACCTCGGCTGCCTTCAACGAATACCTCAAGGCACATGGTATTGTATCGCCATTCACTAGGGAAACCTTGGCCAACGAGGCTCTCCGTTCTGATCGCTTCTATCTTTATCGCGATTCTGAACGTGATCGATGGCTCTTCCGAGAAGTCACGTTTTGACGATGCCACTCAGAAAGAGTAAATAAGATACATCTCTACTTAGAGATGTATCGAACTCGATATTCTACTTGCCTTCCTTGAACACCGGTAGATTTGGCGGGTTGTGAGTAAATGCCGCCACCATAATGACGATTCCTACGATGAGTAACAGGGCTATTACGTTAGTTAATTTAGAGTAAGACCCATCCGACTTAGACTTCTCGGATACTAGATTTCCAACTAATAAGCTGATCACCACAACGACTACGAAGTTGATAATGTCTACAGCAAGGACACTTTTTCCAGTCAGGGAGCCAGTATAGGTGTAAAACAACATAATCGTCAGCACGATAGAGAGAACAATTGATACCAGAAGACCCTTGGTCATGTTACCTTGTCGGAGGGCGCTGTACTGGATCAGAGTCACGATGACGATCGGATAGATTAGGATCTTGATGTGTTCCCATGGACTCTCATTGACTGGAGATATCAGTCCGATAGCGCTGTTGCTTTTGCTCAGATCGTAGAGAAAATGCCAGATCGTACCTAGTATAACCGCTGCCACGACCAGTATTATGAACAGTACCCTGGGCGATCCCCTGAAAGTCAGATGAACCATCTGTATCTCCTTTTAAAACTCAATCATAGTTTTGAATGCGACCTCCGGATCAGTCGGGAACCTACTCGATTTCGGCGCCGCATCCTTGACAGTAATCCGCTGCCCCTTAGGAGATAATTTGTTCCGCCTTCTCAGGCGACATCTGATGGAGTGACATCTTTTTGATAAAGATGTCAAGTGGGTTATTTCCTTCCTATGCTCAGGGGCAGGTGAATTGAGTTCCAGTGGCAGGTCCACCGGGGCATAATGTTGTGAAACGCCAACAGGTCGGTGCCGATGACATACCACAATCATTAGTAACGACAACCCCGATAAATTCCATTACTACATTAGGGTTAGGGCTTCCGGTACAACCAGCTGCGGTGCAGCCGAAGTCAAAAGCAGAACAGCATGGAAGTCCCGGACAGTTTGTGTTTTCAGGGAAGTCGGAGGCGGGTGTATCTGGCCACTGGTTGTTCGTTAGGAGAAAGGGCGCCATGTATCCAGAAATGGCAAGGGCTCCGGTAGAGCCAAGTGCTCTCCAGCCGAACGTGAATGTAGCACCCGATGCGGCGAATCCAGTTCCAGTAAAGGTAAACTGGATCGCCCCCGGCCATGATCCAGTCAGAGTGACTCCAGTCACGACGGGAGTTGGACAGCTTGGCTGGCAAGTTCCATTCTGGCAAGTCTGTCCTTGAGGACAGTTAATCGAAGTACTGCAGCCGGGAACGCAAGAACCGGCTACGCAATGCTGGCTGACCGGACATTGGATATCGGTGGTGCATTGAGGAGGAGGTACCTGGCAAGTTCCAGCAATACAGACATCGCCTTGAGGACAGTTGACATTGGTAGTGCAACCAGCAACACATGTTCCCGATGCACACCGATCTCCCACTGGACAATCAGTATCAATGATGCATTGAGGTGTTCCAATCGTGATTGGTCCAGATTCAGAGAATTCACGCCTGACTCCGCATTCGTTCGATCCAGAGAATGCAATGACGAAGTAGACCCCTGAAGGAAGATTGCTGAAAGTAACCGTTGTTCCAGAGAAGAAGATCTCCATGGCTACCGGTTCGCCAGTCTGATCGACAACATAGATGTCATAATAGTCAGCATCGCTGACTGGACTCCAGCTGACGGTAATCGAAGTTCCCTGAACGGTAGTTCGGATCAGAGGCGCCCTCGGCTTATGGCAATCCGATGAACCGTTCGATGATGACCGATCACTACTGGACTTGGAGTGACTCCTAGATGAAGAATCGCTCCAGCGGGATTGAACTTCGTGACGTGCCATCACTGGATATGGTGCAGTTAGTTTTCCCGCGCCCTGACCGAGCTGTTCAGCCATTCCAGGCAGATGAGGAAATCCTTGCAGGTTCTGCTGTCGAGTCCACTCTCGACCATTACCCGCATTCACTCGTCGTGAAGAATGTTCACGATGGGCTCCACGTTTCTCTCGATTCGCCTGACTGGATCGTCGACTGCGATCCAATCTTTCCCTGCCAATGCGATCGATCCATTTCCAGATCATGACGACCGCAACGATGATGATCACGATGACCAGAATCAGGACGACATTGCCGTATTTTCCGTCGTGACGGGCCATTTTGCTCCTCACCAAATATTTGGCCTTCCAAGATTTCAACTCTAACAGAACTGACTGAGGACGCGGGCATTCTACATTGTAACTCAATGTAGAAGTAATTGGATTAGAGATCACTGTCGAATGGAATCAATCCATCAACAACAAACTCCGGCATCACTTGTCCGACCTTGAACTCATCATCGAATTCGACTAGCGAGGATACCATGTTAACCAATATTGCAAGCCGACCCTTGATCTGTTCACGATGATAACAGATGAGCTCTCGTGAAGGAATGATAGACGACTTAACTTCTATTTCATCCACTACGCCTTTGATTGACAACGACTGAACTTGACGAAGATGACTTTCGACATCCATGTTATTCATTCTGATCATTTCATCGATTTGAGTTCGTTCTCGTTCGATCGATTCGATACCTCGGCGCCAGATTTCGAACTTGCCGTACTCGACGAGTTGTCTGAATCCCTCCAGTTCACCTGTTGCTTCGAGTGCTTCTTCAACGAAGTTCTTGCAAAGCTTGTCGTTGACATTACAGAGAATGCCAGCTTTCTTTTGGAGCTCATCGGATCGCTTCTTAAGACCTTGGTATCTCTCGATGAATTCTCTAGTCGAAAAGAGAACCAATAGTTCACGAAGAGTTACGTCCATAGTATGGTCAGCCGTATTCTTTGATTGGCTCGGCTGAACCTTAGCCGTCTCGAGCGGGTAGTCACCGAACAGGCAATAACCCTGACAGTTTAGATAGTTGAACTGGGTGTAATCTTCGATTGGGGTTAGGAATGATGAGATAGATGGAAACTCATAGAGAATATGAGCAACGAAGTCACGGACCGATCGAACTCTTTCCTTATCGCTGACCGACTTACTGTACATGTATCCCAATTTGTATTCCTCCTTCAGAGCAGTCTCCAGCTCGGTCAGATAGACGAATCCAAAGAACTTAGCCAGTTTGCGAGCTTCCTTGTAGACAGTTTTGTTCTTGGTCCTCATGATCTGAAGCGAGAACATCAGAATCTTGTAGAGATCATAGAAGGGTCTCGTCTCATTGTAGAAGATCCCGAGACTGTCGTATCCAACCGCACCGAAATGCTCATGGTGATTGACGACAAACTCATTTCGCGCGCGAGTTTCGTCCTTGTCGTCACGGTCAGACGGAACTCCTTCATACTTATGCTTGACGTGAGAGGTCTCGAAATTAGTCAACACTGCAACGCTAGTAGTCTCAAGGAGTAGAATCTTGTTGTGATGAAAGTAACGAGTCTTAGTCCGAGGAATCGACCGAATAACTACATTGTCAGGATGCAAGTTGTAATGAGTGAAGCCGAAATGAATAGCACCTAGCTCTAAGGTAAAAGCGATCTGGAGCATCATCGAGAGAAACTCCTGTAAGTTACAGATCTCCACTGCCTTGGACATCTTGATCCCAGGAATCTTTTCCAAGAGCAGGTAGTCAACAGTTTGGCTCGTGTCGCAGGGGCAAATCCCAACACATTCAGTCCGATCCGCATCCATTTGAGACTGAGATGGGCGACTAGATTTGAAGCCAGCATAGCAGAGCTGGAAGTTAGGGATAATCTTTCGGAGTCGATTGGTGTAGAGAAACATCACGAAAAGCTCGTGCAGGAGGTCCTGCTCAAATCGGCAATCCTTCTGCCCGTTGCTGTCGTTATCGATCAAACAGAGTTCCAGCTTACTGACTTTCAGCTCGAACGGATCGAGTCGACCGGAAGCTAAAGATGCAACAGCACCGGATGGTAGATCTCCAGGATTGATATTCCCGTCTCTGCTGAGATGAATTCTCCTGATCAGAGTCTTGATGTCACGAGCTAGATCATAGGGAATATCTTCACTGTAGGTAGCAGTGATATCATAGGTGCAGAAGAGGGAATGAAGAAGCTCGATCTCGACCGTCATCCGGGGTCGCCGCTCTATCTTTCCTTCCAATTCATTGACAAACGTTTCGCTTTCGACGACCTGCTGGAGTCGAGTCTTTATCAATCGGGGATTTTCGACGTTGTCTGGTGCCTGATAACAGATCAGCGATCCTCTGAGAAAGAATCGCTCTCTCCTATCTCTCGATTGTTTCAATAGCAGAATCAAGTTGTTGGAGGGTTGCGTCATCGGATCTTTTTACTTTTAAAGAATAGGTTGTCTTTTTAAAACCCGGTGCTCTTAAATCGCAGATCTTGGAATCAGGGATGTCGATTGGAACTGTCCTTTGGAACATCACCGAATACGCAACTTATCTTTGCATCATCATTCAGACGGCACTGATGGTCATGGGATACGCCAGCAAAGGACTCCAAGGAGCAACCGCTGACGAAGGAATGAATCAGATTCTTCAGAATCTGGGCAATCTGGTGAAAGGATTGCTTCCCCCTCCACCTAGGAAAGGAAGTAGTCCTGCTTCTCATCGGGGCAGAAAATAAACCCATCCGAATCGCCGCCATACATGAGGCGGAAAAGGAACGGATGGGAGAAATACAGTCTTTGAGAGAAAGATTGTATGCAGATACAGTGAAGGTTGAAGAGATCCTAATGGACCGAGTTAATTTACATGAGAGCGGCGAGCCGCGAGGGTTGACTTGGAGGAAGGGGTCGAAGGGAGAGGTCAGATGGAGGGCGAAGAGAATTTAATCTCAAGGTCATCGCAAACGGGCGATGACGAAAGACTCTTCCCCCTCTGATGTGAAGGGAGGATAGATCTTTCATTCTACGGTTGTAGAAGCTTTGTGCATTTTGGCAATGTGATGATCGAGGAGTCCGGAGTATGCTACCGGATGGTTGATCTGGGGAGTTGGCTTGTAATCCAGGGGAATCGGATGGACAGTCAACGGATGCTGAGTTGGAATCCCAGCGAGGGTTGTCTTTCTGCTCAGAGGATCAAAGCATAGTCCATCGATCCGAGCAATCTTCCCATCCACTAGGTGGATGGTGTTGGCATCGAGGATCTTGGTCGAAACAGCGATCGACAGGAGGAGAACTAGGTTGTTCTGTTCATCCGGATTCAAGATGTAGTAAGTCGAAAAGCGGCTCGCGAAATTTCGAATGAGGCAATTTCGCGATGCAATGGTGGTTGCATCTTTCCAGGTGACGATTCGAGCAGCCTGACGGCTCTTGTCAAATTTGGCGGAGGCACTGTTCTTCTCTTTGACGGTCTTGATGCCGAGCTTGTCTCGAAACACTTCGATGATGACACTCAAGGCCTGTTCGGCGTCGTTTGGCAAGGGCTGGGTGAAGACATGCTTCTTCCGATTGCACTTGATGGCTCCGTTCTCGAAACGAACTCCCGTTGGGAACTTGCCGAAAGAACAGTCCTTGAGGAACTCTTTCCAGGCCAGGTCTGGGGTGTAGGAACTACACAGGTAGAAAATCTGATGGATTGGCTCTTTGCGTTTTCTTACCGCCATCTTGCCATCGGCTTTTATCTCCGGCCAGCGAAAAAACGGAAAAAGCGGATTTCGCCGAGGACCCCTTCACTACGCTCGATCGAGACATCCTTTTCAACAAAATCGGCCCAAACAAGTCGAGCTCCGAGTTTTCCTAAGCCTGAATTGCTCCGATTTCAAAATCCCGCTTAAACAACAGCTGACGACCAAACCTCGAGCTTTGGAACGGCTTTAATCGCACAGAATCAAACCTTCATAGGTGGCTATGTTCGAGTGCCCATTGGAGGGGCGATTTCAGTTCAGAATCCTAAAGCCTCTGTCACTCCATTCCTCAACTGTTGTTGGTCGACAAGTTCATCTTTCGACTTAACAGATTATGGTCAAATAACACTAAGTGTTATTTGACTTGTCGCCAATCCGATTAGCTGTAGGGGTTTTGAAGTCACTCGTTTTCTAGCGATTGGCGTTCCGGCAATGGTGAGTACATGAATTTCAAGACTGGCTGAGATTCTTGACAGGCTGAAACCTTCACCGTAACAAACAGCTCCTGAGGCCACATATAGTAAGGATAGTTAATAATATAGTCGCCCTCACTATCAAATCCCCTAGGATCCAGTTTTATCGGATCTCCCTCTCTGGTCGCCATGGTGTAAAGACGAATAGCTGAAGAATCGATCCCTTTCAGACCAGATACGTAAGACAAAATGTCACATACCCGAGAGGGTTTCCAAATGTAGACTTCCTCTCCTTCGACAATGAATCCTTTCTTTGCCAAGAATGTCGCTTCTTCATTCCCATGTACCCCCTTCATGGAAAAGGGACAACCACGTTTTAAATCTAACCGATAACCCATTGATTATCGGTTTTTACTGATCAAACTATTGAGCCTTATATTTCAGGGCTTCAATGCATCGGTTGAAGAGATCGGCCCTGAATGAAACCGGTGAATTATCCAAGACGATCAGATCACTCTCGTAATTCATCTGGACGAGTTGCATGCTCTTGGAACTCTGTTGGACGTACTCACCAGGTTTCAGTTCGATCTTCAAGCGCAAGAAAGGATGACGATCAATCCAATGCGATAGTTCGGCTGCTCCTTTCGGCAACATGGCAAACAATCGCAGGACAACCTTGCGTTCAGTAGCCTCCTTGAACCAGCGATCGACCAACGTGATCGTATCGTTGATCAGATATTGATAGGCTGGAGCGTTGAGAACGATGTTGACTTCAACCTGGCCGGTAATGAACTGACCGAAATCGAGACGGAAGACGTTACCTAAACTTCCAAACACTTTGTCGTTGCTGTCAAAAACACTGGCGAAAGGTACGTCACTGGGAGCAACCAGCGTTCCAAGAGGTGACGAGAATCCATCCAAAGATAGGGGGTAGATTTGATGCAAACACTGGTAGAACTCGGATGGGAACATCAAAGTACCAGTTCGACTACCGAAAGTAACGGTCTCGTGGGTCATCAGCATCTTGGTGATTTGAATACTGGCAATTGCTTCATTCGGAAAGAAGCGTGTCAATCGTTGAAACCTCGCGTTGTCCAGTTCAAATCGGAAATCTCGATCTACTAGAGCTCCCTTTCCAGTTGCGAGATCTTTCTGATAGAGAGGAGCGTTAATTCCAGCCTTGACTGCACTCGCTTTCGAGTCTGCAATCAGTTTGAGGAGATTGTCGGTAACAGCACGCCCATCCAGTTTGACCTGATTGGCTTTCAACTGCTCCCTGAACTCTTTCAGCGTCGCCTCGAGATTCGTTCCGGCAGCATCATTTGCCGTCAGCTGGTTGAAGAGATCGTCGGCATTGAAGTCGGCCAGTTTCGTCAAGACCAGGTCGAACAGCGCCATAAATCGACCCTTAGCGGCAGCTCTGACTTGATCATCGAATTCGACTTCATCAATTTGATCGGCGTAAAAGTGGATGAACGAATTAACGGCTTTGAGACGCCAGTAAATCTCTTCGTAGGTCGGTGAAATAGTCTTGGTTCTTTCGATATTGAGAATGAGATCGGTCTGCGCATCCTCAACGAATTCACCCAGACCACGCGGCTCCTGAAAGATGGCGCTCCCTCTCAGAGCACGAAGAAAATCGAGGACGTCTTGTTTCTTCTCGTCAGTAACCAGGAACAGACTGAATCCTTCCTCGAATGGCTCGAGGTAGATCGAGATTCTGATTGGAAAGGTTCGCGGCAGTTCAACATCAAAAACTAAGTACTCTGACATCAATGAGCACGGTTGTCGTTGGATTCCGATCAGAAGCTGTTCTTGGAGGTTATCTGCAATCTTCTCCAGGCCGTAGATGTGACGTCTTGTGAAACGAGGCTGCCCGTAACGTTCGATCAGTGCTGACACCGAAAAGTTGTAAGTCCCAGTAATTAGATAGACAATCTGGATGCAATCGGTGATTGTCTCGGTTTCCACGTATCCGTTTGATCCCGTGATCTTGGCTACTTCTGCCATCACGGTTCTCAGAGACCTAGAGACATAGACGTTATTTCTGGTAATGCTCCCAGCGATCAAGTCAGCCGCGTCGACGTAATCATCGGCTTGCTCGTCGTCACCAATTTCAGCTCGATCGACGTACCCGTGGTTGAGTTGTTCATTACTCCGAAGGTAGGGGATTTCTTCCTTGGTGAATGATGTCGCCGCATTAGGACCCTTGTAGATGATGGTAGGATTCTCTTTGATCGATGCACGAACAACCGCATAGACTGGAGCATCGAGCATACCGTCAGGACCTCCTCTGATCGAAATGACGGCATCTTCGGTTAGAAGCAAAGCTTCCTTGGCTATGAAATTTTGGGTGAACTTGGCTAGCACGGCCTGTTGTAGATAATTTTCTACCTTGTTCCCGTAATCCGGATCCGGTTGGTGAGGACCACCATTGATATTGGCCAGGTGAGCGTTGACTGCTGCCTTGACTGTTCCCCAAAACGCATTCTCATTGTCTTCCGAATTCAACGAGAACAGGATGGCGTAACTCGGGACTGCAGCGTAGAGCATTCCCAACATGAAGTGAGTTACTGTTTTCCACCGGTAGCCATCGATTTCAAAGGGTATTGCTTCATCCTGATAGTCCCCCTCGAAATGATTACTGAGGATACGCCGCCAATTATGATCTCGCATGAAGTCCTTCAGTTTGGACCAAGAACGGCGATAGCGGTCGACTTCGGGCGCTTTGCCTGGAGTTCGTTTTCGTTCCTTCACTCCGATGACGAATCGCACTTTTGCAGTCTTGTCCCTCTCAACTCCATATTCCAAGGCCATACCTCCCAGTTGAATCTTTCTCTCAATCTCAGTCAGAGGTCGAGTGGGGCGGCTGGGATTGTATGTCACCCCGCTGATGGGTGTGTCAGATTGATAAGTCAAATCGGAACCCGTAAGCGGCCCGTCATCATCTTCATCTTCGTATTCCTCGTAGTCGGACCCATCCTCCTGCTCTCCGACATCTATCGTGGTGCTGACTACCTCCATCAATTAAAACAGTTTTGTTTTAATTCCTGTGTTTTTTAGAATCATTTTTGGCGTTTGCCGATTCAGACCAACAAGGCCTTTCGAAAAAGCCGGCCAACCGCCCATTCATTTATCTATTACTAGATTAGCAACTTCGTCGACGGTGATTCTTCAGTTGCCTTCGATGGCGGCCACCTCGTCGACCGGAGAAATAGGTTCAGTTCTCTTCTTGCGTCGATAGATCACGTTCCGTTGGCCCCTGGCTTCGATTGTTGGGGCCAGAATTGGTACTCGAGCTCGTCGATTTGAATTGTTGCCGTCCTTTGAAGCTCCGCTCTCGTGTATCTCAGTTGCGACATTAGCATCGAGAGAAGCTTCCCTAGCCACATGACGCTTACTCTGAGCAGCTTCCAAAGTTACCGGATCAATTCCAGCGTTCTCCTCGGTAGGATTGTCGATACCAGCATGCTTGGCGATATCAAACTCATCAACGCCACGGCCTTTCTGTTGTCTTTCAACGAGACGAGTTCCTTCAGGATCATCAATTTCAGGGATGGCTCGTTCGTTCTCAGCTCGGGCTGAGATTTGGCGCCGATTCCTCTGGCCTGACATTTTTGCTCCCCTAACTTCACTGTCGGTCTCAGGAATAGAGGTTTCATGAGCTTGCTTAGCAGAATACTGCCTCCTAGTTGAAGCCGGTTTCTCCTCGGCTCTAGCTTCGTATTCAACTTCACCATCCGCCATTTGTCTCTGTTGATGAACGGGGCCTTCCTGGTGCTTGATTTTCTCCGACCGAACTGCCTTGTCTCTAGTTCCAGGGTTGATGTCCGCCTCGAATCCTGACCTAACCTGGTGCTGGCTGGTAGTCTTCTTGTTCTTCGCTTTGACTGGATCGGCCGAACTCTTCTCGCCCGGATCGTATTGGTCGTCAAGTTGCACTTGAGTCTCGGCGTAACCGGTTACCTGTTTGAGACGACGCTGCTCGGTTTGAAGCTCGGCCGGAATAATGACATCGAAGTCTGGAATCTCATACCCGGCTTCTCCCTCTCTGACTTGCTCTTGCTCGTCATAGTGTCCTGGGCGAGCATTGGCTCGTCGTCTCTGCTCAGGAACAGCCAATTCTTCATCGAGACGCATCGATCGGAGATCGAGATCATGATTAGCATCAGCATGATCGACTCTGGCCTGATAACGACGAGTCTGCTGAGTGTCGACCGTTCCGAGATGCTGCTCATTCAATGCTTCGACGTCATAGCTTTGTTCAACCGGCTGTTGATCCTGGGCAAATTGAACTCGACGTCCTTTCCGATATTCAGCTGCATCCCATCGGTCGCGAGGATCCTCGGTGTAAATTTCCTGATGATCTCCGATTCCAGCGTAATGCCCAGTCTGGGTTCCATCTTTCTGACGTCGGTTCTTCAATGCTGATTTTGGAGCTGTTTCGTCTTTGCCGTCGACATAGCCAACCTTGTAATCGTACTCGGCAAACTGGTCGCGTCCGAAATCGCCTTGCTGGCGACGATCTTTCAAATGAACTGAAGTCTGGTCGACTGCTTCTAGGTACTGATCTTCATAGGCAGGAACTGAATATTGATCGTAATCCGTCTCAGCAAGCTGGCGACGGGGATTGTTCGATTTTTGAGTGTTGTGATCGACTGGCGTGACAACAACATATTCATAGCGATCACCGGTCCAGATTTCGGCTTGAACTTGATTGCGACTTGCTTTGGCAGTGCGATGGGGCTGATCTTGACCAACCGGAGTTTGCAATCCTGAAATAGCGGCGACATAGCCGTAGTCTGGATTGTTGCGGTACTTTCTGCTCTTTTCGGTTACTTGATGATACTCTGCATCGAACTCGGGATCAAAGTCTACCTGAGGATTACTGGTGAGTTCGGGCTGAACTTGGGTTAGACGGTAAGGACGGTCGGTCTTCTGATATTGGTTGTCGGTGTCTTCATAGAGATCATAGACTGCCCCTGATTGAAGTTCGATCGGATCGCTGTTCTTGTCGAGAACAGGAACTTCATGCTGAACCGGACCGGAAGCATTGGCAGATGTCTTGTATTCGACGTAGCGAGCATTCTTTGGAGCAAAAGGCTTCTCGTGCTGAACCATGCCACGTCCGTTCTCGCCCGAAGAGATATTGACATAACGAGGTTCTTTCTTGGTGCTCCCTAACTTGATCTGGGCTGTGGTTGGTCGATAAACTACTTTCTTCTGGAGAGCAGTCACGTCACCCGCAAATGGATCGAAGCCATGAGGAAACTTCTCGATGTAAAGCTCCGGTTTGAAATTGGCAGCCATCACTTGATCGACATTGACAGGCCCCCTGGCGATTCCAGACTGGAGTTCTTCGTTATCAAAGCTCTTGACCGGATGACGTTTGATTGGTATCGTTTTCCCCGGCTGATGGCCCCGGTGTCCTTGACGTCTCATTTTTATTTTTATTAGTCAAGGCTCCAATCTATTCGATTTTAAGGACGGCCTCCTTTTCTTTGATCATTACTTCAGGTTCTGCAACCTGAAGTTTTTTATCCCATGGCTCCCGTGGTTTGTTTCCCGGAGCCGCCTAGATCTCATCTTCACCAGTGATGATTTCTTTCTTGACTTTGGACGCACCGAGAAACTCGCTTCGAGTCAACGGTCCACGATCTTTCTCGACTGGACGATCGCTGATGAATCCGACATCGATCACGAGAGTCTTTCCAGTAGTGGCTGTTCTCTCGTCTGGAGCTACGCTGACTTGCGGGTAGTCGTACTTGAAGACTTGAGGGTCCTTCATGATCGCCTCTCGATCTTCATCAGTGAACCATCCGCCCTTACCGAGATTCCCGAGCATGATCCGAGAGGGAAAGCTTTGGAGATTGTCGACATAGCCGAGTCCAGCTTCCAGAAGAACCTCAGTTGTGGTCTCGAACATTCGACCAATGAAATCAGCCCCTCTCTTGGCCAAGCCGTAACGATCTTGAGAGAGTGGTTTGTCCCCGGGCGTTCTGAAGGTCAGTGCATCCGCCAGCAGCTCGACATGGACTGGGTTAATCTTCGAGTCAGTGTTACTAGAGATCTCATCGATCAGAATGGCTCGACAGACTTCTGACCCGAGCGTTCGATAGACCTCGACGATGTTGTCGGTTCGAGTGAATATGGGATCGACATCCGGGTGAGCCATTACTTCAGCAAAGTTCTTGCCCTCGGCATTGTAATACCAGCGACGAGCTACCTGTTCGATTTTGTCAGAAGTTACCTGGACTGTCTTCAGGACACTCTCCACGAACAGGGCCATATCAGAGAAACCGGCATCACGAGATCTCTCTTCCAAATTGGGAATCTGTTTGATGGCGATCTGGGCACTCTGCGGACCGAGAGCGCTCTCGACGGTCACTCCAGCAAAATCTGATGCTGTCGAGATGGAAGTGACCAGATCCTCAATTCGAATCTCGAGGTCGGCCATCGCCTCGGCATTGAAGTCGATCAAGATCACATCCGGGTGTGTTGGTGAAATTCTGATCGCATTGTCAATAAATCGCTCGGCAAAAGCTCGAATCACGTCTTCAGTCTGATATCGTACCTCGATTTGATCAACTGCGTTGTTGTTATTGTTAACCGACTGAACCGTATTGAAGGGTAGTTGGATGCCGGTTGGGACTGGATTGCCCACTACTTTTCTGCCGGCACGGAGACGCTTCTCGCCCATTGAAATTATCTCAGTCGCCGGAAGAATGGGGCGGCGCAGAAGCTCAAAAACTCGAACTTTCCCATCCCCCGAGAGGACTGCTTGTAACTCGGTGAAGCCCAGACTGACATATTCCTTCTTCTTGTAATCGTAGCTGCGAAGACCGGCTGTGTCAATGGACAACACGTAGATTTCAGAATTGAAGACGGGATGCACATCATAACCGTAAGGAGTGCAGACTCGGATCTTCGTCATTACGAACTCTCGGATGGTCATTTCGTCGACGCCGAAGAGCATACATTTCTCGGGATTGAATTTGATTCGAGTTCGATTGACGACATCGTCAATTTCCATGTAGGACATCCCGAACTCAATGGCACTGACCAGCTTGAAATGCTGAACGCTAACGTAATCGATTCCGTAGATACCAGAAACTTGAAGCTCCACCAGACGTGGATAGATCAGATTGTCGAGAGCAAAGGCGAATTCATCGGTCAGAGCAAAGGCTGGAATCTCGCCCTTGACGCCCTTGATGTTGACCAGGTTATCGAACTTGTAGTAAACGTAGATGGTACCGATGTCGATAGATGAAAAGGACACTCGGTAGTCGCTGGATTTGTCTTCGATAGCCGCTGCAATCTGTGACATTGGAATGCGACGAAAGAAGAGTTCCTTCCAATTAAGTTTGATCACAAGAATGCGTTTGCTTTCTTCGGGGATTCCCTTGGCCCATTCTGGATTCCCTCGGTGCAAATTGAGACGCTCGAATCGCCTCTCGAAATGGATCATTCCTCCGATACCATTGACGATGTCGAAAATTTCTTCCCAGCGAGGCCGTGGCTCGGTCGCGCTGATGATCCGGTGGGATTCAATCAGATCGGCCAGGGTGGTCATCTGAAAAGTAGGAATACGTGCCTTCAGTTGATCTCCTTGCAACCGGAAGCGAGGGAAGATTGTCATGTTGCTGATTTGCGGATTCTCCACTGCCTTCAGAATGGCCTCCACTTTGGCAAAGCCAGTGATCTGCTTGCGAGCTGCTCGGTCGCCGGCTGAGTGGAAAGTATTGAGAGTCTGCTGAGTAGCCGCCTCGCCGAAAGACGAAGCCATTACGTTTCCTACCCATTTGCCCGGCAACGCGAGAGCTCTTTGGAATCGTTCTTTGACCAGGGCGATTAATCTAGGAATCCTCTCCGGTTTGATCTTCACTTTCAAGAGCTGACGACGGAGATTAGCTCTTACTTGAGCAGTGGCTGCTTGGGCCACCAACGGATCGATAGTGATATTGTCGCGATCGCCAGTGTAGTAATTGTAATCGACGACGTCGAGGATAGCTGCGATGTCCGCCTCTCGTTCGCGTAATTCACGCTCCCCACTATCGAGTTCCTCGATCCTGACTCGAACCTTGTCCCACTTCGGAAGAGTCTCGCCAGAATACAAACTAACCATCAGCCCAAGAAGCTCGTTGAAGTGACGAGTATCGAAACGAACATCGGTGAGATGCGTCTTGAGGGTTGCGTTGACGGACGCCGGTAGTGGGTGGGCACGAGCTCTCAGAATGGCACCAAGAATCTCGTCTACTTGATCTTCTTTGAGATAGAACTTGTCGAGGCTGAAGACATCACTAACCTCACGTCCGATCTTCTCAGTCCATGTCGCCAGGTACATTGGAATTTCTTGAATCAAGAAGTACCTGGGTAGAGCATCGTCTCTCGAGGAGGGAAAATTGCTATCGGTACGGATCGTCTCGGTCATCTTCATTTGCATATGGGCCAGCCGCTCTCGCTCGATGACCTCTTTCTGTTTGAGATACTCCTTCACGATGGGATCGGTCTCGACTCCACGAATCTCATCGTTGTATTTGGTCATCGTCATGCGAAGGACTTGAGTGAAGATCAACTCATCAATCTCTTTCGGCCTCTTGACTTTGGACACGATCGATGCTACATCCTCGTCTGTCAAGGGGCGGCGATTGCGCGTTATCTCGTCTTCGAAGTCCATCCTTTTAGTTTTGCTTCTGAGGCTTTTAAAATTCGTCTTTCAGCTTCAGTTTTATGTTTCGTTGTAGATGCCCGGTCTCTTTAGCCGAGATTAAGAATGACTGGGTCTGAGAACTCGCCGTAGGAGCCAACCTGAGGACAGATCAGTGTTCGCCTGAGGCTAAAAACTGAAATTTGGTAATTCTTCGAGTCTCCAATGAAACAGCCCTTCAAATGGACCAGAGTTGCAATTCGAAAGATTTTTCGGGCGGCGGGGCCGTTGGCCCGGACGCCGATCAGCCGCTGTCTCCCGAAGAAAAGGCAGAAGAGTATGACCAATTGGTTCTCCAAAACCAGGCGCTTAAGGTTCGTCTGCGAAAAGCCCGCGATGAGCTTAGTGTCTGCAAGGATCACCAAGTTTCGATCTCCATTCAGCCCGTCATTTTCCAGACTAGCCCTCCGACCTCGGACGCATCTCAAAGTTCGTCCGAGAAGTCTTGCCACGACAAGACAGCAAATTCCAACAAAATCGTTGACGCGGCCGTTGCAGTCGCTTCGCTGGATCGAGTCATGATGAAACTTCGCACCCAGTCCACTCAGCCGTTTCCGCGATTTTCAGCCGTGCAATTCAAAGATTTCCTCTGTGAGTTGAAGATGGAGGTGGGCAATGCTCAGGCGACCATTCAGACGGCCTCCCGAGTTCCCGCTGCCGAGAAGCTACTCGATCAAGTAACTCGAGAGAGGGATCGTGCTCATGAAAATCTCAACACCTCAAGCAAAGCAATCAAAGATCTGGAGAAGGAGTTGGCCGATACGAAAACCAAGCTGGAATCATCCCGCGCTCTCGTCGCGTTCTTTCAAACCAGGTCCACCTCTTCTGTCAGTGTGCAGCCTGTAGCTCGGTCAGACATCGAAACTAATCTTGCTCTCAAGAATGCCCGCGACAAAGTTGCTGATCTGGAGAAGCAGTTGAAAGAGAAGCTTCGTCAGCCCGAGCAGATGACAATCGATTTGAAGGATCGAGAATCGACCACTTCTGCATCTACGGCGGCTACCGGCAAGATCTGTCAACTCGAGGCTGAACTGAAGACTATCAAGGAGGAACGAGATGCCACTATCCTCAAGGAGACCTTCGGTTTGCGTCAAGATCTCATTCAAGAAACCATGCGGGGAGATCGATTAGCCGAAGAGAGTGCTGAACATCAGAAGACTATCGGTCACTTGACTGTTCAGCTCGAAGACTGTCAGGACATCATTTCTGCGTTCCAATCTATCGATGAGGAGCATCAACAATCAGAGCGCAGGCCTGTAGTCAAAGAGCAGAAGCCGGTTGGAAATCGCGGCTTCGTTCCTGGAGGTCAAACAGCTCTCTCCGAGGGCTCCCGTCGTCAGACATTCGACTACAAGAATGGCATGTAATGGCGACGGATGACCCGCAGGGTGCAAGTAAAAAATATCAAAACCTAATCGCTAGGTTTTGATTGTAGTTCTTCATCCATCGGTTGTCTGGACTCGGCGGCGGGGGTTTGTTGCGTTCATCTTGATCATCGATGGCCAAAAGTAAAATTTAAGTCGCTAGAAATCCAAAGAAAAACTAGGACTAGTTTGTCCAAGCCAAATCACCATCAGCGACTTCATGGAAGTGAAACGTGCTGGGACGGATGAGTTTGAGATGGCCCTGCAATTCCGAAGGGAAAAGAGGTACGAGGAAGGACTCGTACTATTGAAGCAGAGTGCAGATTTGATGAACCCTGATGCTTCATTTGAAATGTACTACGCTACATATTACGGAGGATGGGGTCTCGAATCGAACGTTCTGTACGCTAAAACACTGCTTGCGTATGCAGCTAACGCTGGATCAGAGATGGCATACGCCCAATGTGAAGCCGAAGTGTTGCTTGGCGGACAACGAACGCACGGATACCATCGAATCTACGACGATGTCCACGCATCTGAACGGCACTTCAGCCCTGTCTTCCTGTCGTACTTTGGTGATCTCAGACATCCTTATGCCAGGGCTCTTTTCTATTTTGCAGGATACAATCGGAGAATCCCTCACATCAATCGAACAAGGCTCATTCAACTCCTCTCCAAGGCGGCTTCCAAGAAGTGTCATTTTTCTCTCTACGCCCAATACGACATAGCTATTCTTCATTTCATGAAGCCCATGGGCGAAGGGGAAGCCGTTCTGCCCATCGAAGACGGTCTCTATTGGTTGAAAATGGCCGCTGATGGAGGTCACGCTCTAGCTCAAGCGGAGTACTGTCATCGTACATGTGCCATGGACAGGCCCGTCGAATATCTGAGGCTGGCCTGTCGGCAGGGTAGAATTGACTACTGTGATTTTCTTGCAAATGTTCTCACCTGGGATCCTAATTCCAGCGGTACTGAGATAGCCGAATGCAAAATCAAGGCCATGTATTTCTGGAACTCATCGAAGAAGGAGAGAACCTACAGGCCATGCGACATCAAAGGGAACCTGGCCTCTAGGATCAGCAACATGGCGGTAGTTCAATGGAGGAGAATGGCCATTAAATCCGTACCAGGACCGACGAGCATTAAACGGGACGAATATCGCAGTATACCGGCCTTGAAATTTGTCCCATCTCTTCGGAGAGATCTTCAAGAACTCTATGTCTACGGGCGCGAACTGCTAAAGATAAAGCCGGAGGAAATGAGAAAATTCATTGAGTGGGACAGTAGCAGCGATAAGGCATGTTGTTCTGAGATCAAAGCCTATCCTAGAGGCGCTGCCAGGCGTGCCGCCGTGGCTTTTCTGACTCTCAAACGGCGTCCCGGTCAATACAACCACGTATTGAAAGAGTTCTGGATCTACATCGCCAAGACGATCTGGGCTAGCCGACTCGATCCCATTGTGTGGCTTAAATAAAAAACTCCGATTTAGGGGTTTTTTATCAAATTGGTCTTTCGTTGTCTCCCGAGCAGAATCCCGTGTCAGCTCCTTCTCGCCAACCTGAGTTCCCGTCTTGGCCACTTTGAGGTTGCCCTTGATTGAAAATGGAGTTCCCTCCCCGAGTTGCCCGCCGGAAGAACTGGTTCTTTGTTTCCGATCTAAGAAATAGTTACGTCGTCAACAAAACCTAGCGCGAGCGGCACCTTCCTATCAGGATGAATCGGTCGAGACTGTTTCTCATGTTGGTGATCTACTGTGGTTTCAGCTTGGCGGATACCACTGCAAATGGAGTCTACGGGCAAGGAGGATCCTTCACTTCGAACACGGCCAACAACGGTGGACTCGGTAGTTCGTCTTTGGCTATCCCTTCTGGGATGACTCTCGATTCGAGTGGCAACAGCTACGTCACTGATTTCAGCAACAATCGAGTCCTCTTCTATCTGAAGGGAAGCACTACGGCAAGTCGAGTTTATGGTCAAGGTGGATCTTTCACTTCGAACACAGCCAACAATGGCGGAATTAGTGCTGACAGTCTGGCCGGTCCAAATGACGTCGCTCTCGATTCAGCCGGCAATGTCTACATCTCCGACTTCAACAACAATCGAGTCTTGATGTACGCTGGGACTTCAACCACTGCAACGGCCGTCTACGGGCAAGGAGGATCTTTCACTACCAACACGGCCAACAATGGAGGAATTAGTGCCACCAGCCTCTCAAAGCCAAACTCTCTTCTCCTGGATGCTTCACGTAACCTCTACATTTCGGATGGCAATAACAACCGAGTTCTCTTCTACCTGGTTGGGTCGACCATTGCAACCCGAGTTTACGGCCAGAGTGGCTCCTTCACAACCTCCAATTCGATTTCAATTACGGCAGATAGTCTGGCCATCCCAACAGGGCTTGCTTTGGACTCCTCGAATAACCTCTACATCTCGGATGGCGGTAACAGCCGAGTCCTCTTCTATCTGACCGGATCAACAACAGCTACTCGCGTCTACGGCCAAGTCTCATTTACTGTTGGGGATTCGACCAATCCGGGCGGAGTCTCTGCTTCGACACTCAGGCTAACCCGTGGTATTTTCATTGCTGCATCAGGAGATCTCTACGTCTGTGACGGAGGTAACAATCGTGTTCTGTACTACCTCAGCGGCCAGACCGTTGCAACCAAAGTCTACGGTCAACTCGATCTGCTGACTACTAACACCGCAAACATCGGAGGAATCAGTGCCCGTACCCTATCCACTCCAGTCGATGTTGCGGTTGATACGGCTGGGAAAGCCTACATTACTGACGCTCTCAACAATCGGGTCCTGACTTACGATACTACCGCATCAGGAACTACCGCATCAGGAACTACCGCTACTACTTCATCGGGTGGGACTACCGCCCCAGCCGGAACCAGCTGTTTTCATGTCTCCACCATCATTGCTTACAAAGGATGTCCATATTCCTATCAGCAACTGCTCAATGGCGACGAGAAAGAATGTCGAGTTCCCCATACCGTGAAGGCGGACGGCCTTAGGATTGAGCTGATTCAATATCCTCTGGATGTCAATCCGCTCGAGAACCAAAGGATCACTCTTCGGTTGACGCCTGATCACTTAGTGTCTACTTCTCGTGGGCTGATTCAAGCCCAGCATCTTGAAGGAGACGATCTGATACACGGAGAACTGTCGACCGAATCCAACATCAAGTTCTCGATCATCGCCGTCGGTCCAGAGAAGAGTAAGCTCTATTTTGGATTGAACTGTTTGGAAGGAATCGTGATGGCCAATGGGGCAAGAACATCAACTTTCGGCAGCTATCATATCATTCCCAGTGCCTGGATGTCGATCGTTGGTCGCATGATTGGAGTTGATCAAGCATCCCGATGGGGCGATCACATCGCTACTCAGTTTCACCAGCTGGGACTCCTGTAAGTAAAAAACTCCTCATGATACAATTTATTTCTCCGACAGACTGGAGCAATATTACAGTTAGAATATCGCGGTCAAGATTGGGGAGAAGACGGTGGATGGATCGATGGGAGTACCCGAAAATCGATTTTAGGGTTCATCGGAATCGAAAGCAAAATCAGACCCTGGATCATACTGAGGGTGGCCGTTTACAACGACCGCGAATACGTCATGATTGCCCGTTGGTATTGCGGATATTGTGGACAAACGGCATCTGGTGGTGATCCAGAGTGCAACTGCGTTCACGAGCGAACGCTGAGCCTGATCAAAACGAGGGCAGGCGCGATCATCCTTGAATCGCTGTACGACGACTTCAACTACCCTTTTGTTTATCTGATCGAGAAGTTGAAGTTGGCGACCGGCCGGGTGTCCATCATGCGCATCTACGTCGGTTGCTCCGGGGACAACTACGATCCGATCGAGAAGATCACCGTCATGACGACCGCCGAGTTTGACCAAATCAAGGCCAGGTGCGCAACCCGAGATAACGGCAACGAACTCGTGGAGGAAAAACTCTTCACCTTCACAAGTCTGCCCAAGGAGTGCACGACACGACGTGGCTTTTTCCAGCAGGTTCCTCCCGGCCAAGAGGAAACCACGAGCCGGCACTTCCCCGAGAGTGAACTACCCGGAGAGAAGAAACGACTCGAAGAGAACGGTTGGACGTGCACCGCCGATGGCATCTGGAGGAAGATCAATAGCGTCCACAAGAAGATGAAAGCGGTCGAGAAAGCAGCCAGCCAAGAGACTGAAAAGAATGAGGATCGGATTGTAGAGGTCTGCGGCTACCGCGTTGCAAAGTCGCCATCCGCTTGCAGTCTCCGTCAACCGTCACTCAATTCAACGATCCATCTATGAAGACTCGACAGGATAAAAAAGCATGATGATCATGCTTTTTAAAGATTCATCTCGGACGGACAGGCTAACTGATCGTCACTGCTTGATTTGCTGGGCGGTGAAACTCTCAAAGAAGGGATGAATCCAGCCCTTCTTCAGATATGGAGTCTGTGAGAGTTCTACCGGGCTATAAGACGCCAACAGACCACTTTTCATAATCAAATCCTGATCGGCCCGAAGATAGCTGCGTCTCTCTGAAACGCGCTTTTTGTCGAACTTTTCCTCGCTGAGAATAGTCATCATCTGGCAATACAGTTCTCCTACCGACCTTTCGCGCAATGGTCTGGCCTTGATCTTTTTGATCCAGTCCAAAACAACTACCGTGGAGCTCGGCTTCAGGCCGATCGTCTCGAATTCATCGTCTCGGAACATCACCAAACAAAAACCGTCGACGCCCTCCTTCCTGATCCCTTGAAGTTCGGAATCTTCAACGCCGAGCGCCTTCTGAAACAAATCGCAGACCTGGTCGGTCGTTAGCCTCTCAATGTCTTGTGTATCCAGCTGGCTTGGATCTACTCTCAGGTTGACCGGCGCGCCAACTCGATTGTCCTTGTAGCCGTCGAGATTGCGACAAATGTATCGTTCGAAGAGGTGCCCGGCCAACTCGACCATCGAATCTTGTGTCGGCGTAAAGAGTTCGTAATAGACGAGAGAACAGACCTGAAATGCCATGAAGGGATTCCGACAGAGATCCAAAAGCAGCTGATTGGACGATATCAGCGTTTTGACTTGGCCTTCCGCTTGCCGGAGTTTTTCGGCCACCTGCGGATTTTCAAGTTCGTATTCCGACTGGACGAAGTAGTTTCCAACCAGATTCATCACTTGGCCCGGGAGAACTCCCTTGATGCGAATCGCTACGCCCTCATTAAGCGTGATCGAATCGCGCGTTGCGTAAAGAACACGGATTCCGGACATTGGGCGATCTCCCTGGAAGCCTCTCTGACCGCGGATGACATCGGTGAGATAGGACCTCAGCCAATCGACATCAGTCGGATCTCCCTCTCGGAGAGCATCGTCAACGTTATCGAAAAGAAAGAGCAACTGAGGATTCAAAGCGAAGAGGCGTTCAACGTCAGCCATTGCGGTCGGTTGATATTGCCGAAGATGGTAGAGAACGACCTGGTTGAGGCTAGGTTCAAACTCGACCAATTTGACCAGTTTCATGTGACGTCGAAGAGCCTTGATAAGTTCTTCTGGGTTTGACAGCACGAGCTTGAGGGCCTCCTCCTTGGTGATCGTCTTTCCGTACTTCTGATCTTCCCATTGGGCCTCTAGGAACTTCTCAATTGCCTGAAGCTCCATTCGCAGTTTCTGTCTCTCCTCCTTGATCTTCCTCAAGCAAAAGTGGACATCGATGTAGACCGGCTTGAGATTTATGTTTCCCGAGGCGCAGTCGAAGATCAGCTTTTCCATGAGAGTTGTTTTCCCTGTGCCTGCACCGCCAAACAATTCGATCCGGTAGTTGTCTGGCGAACTGATGAGGGAGACAAATTTCGTCAGAGATACGGCGTCAGTTGAATAGTTAAAGAACAGATCCGGCTCAACGACGGCCTTGAGTGCTGGAAGGAGTCTTCCCGTCCGATAGATTCGGAGAGAACTATCGCAGCTGCATGCCTCTTTCCAAATATCCGTCGCAGGCGGTACTGGAGTAGCCGGGGTCGCCATCGTCGGCTAACTCTTTTTCTTCTTTCGATAGAAAATTCCGGTAACCGCTTTTCCAGTCCGGCCTATGAACCTTTCACGTAAAAACGAACACTGTTCGTTTTTTAATTCACTCCAGCCGGTCGGCTCAGTGGGGTTGCATAACAGGATACTGAGGACCGAACTGAGGCACTTGGAAGCCGGGTGGAATATGCATAAATTGCTGAGGAGGAGCTCCGGGTTGGACTTGAGGAAGCTGGCAGATCTGAGCTACCGTTTTGGTCATCGTGTTGTAAACATGGCTTCTCCAGAGATACCTCATTAGCATCCTGAAAATGTCTCGAGGCAGGGCGGCCAACTGATTGTTGTTCCCAGATTTCTGGCCCTGATGCCAGATCAAACGGAGAGTGGTTTCGACTTCGACTGGCATCCCGATCGAGAATGGAGTGTAGTACTTGACTCCATAGAAGTCGACGGGGGATTCACGAATGGGCTTGATCGATGAGGTCCACTGTCTGCCAGGTTCCTGAGTGATCCACTTCAATCCCTTCAGTCGCTGTTCACACTTGGGAACGTTGGCGATCATCCTCTCCTCCAAGACGGTGACCACCCGCGAGATGAAGAGATAACCATCGTCTTTGGCTGCGCCGTCCGCAAAGATCGCGCGAACTCGAGGTGCAAACTCGGCGAAGTAGGCTCCCCAATGGTTCATTTGGATGTCTTGGGAAGAATGGCAAGTCAGCAGCCATTCAACCCGGTTGCGGTAGAACGGATCATAGACGACCTTCGGATTGTTGATCAAATCTTCAAAGGCGGCGTAAGCATCTTCGTACCTCATCGGCGAAATCAGTCCCTTCCACACAGTATCGTAGTCTCTGATGAAATAGGTGAAGACGGCATCGAGATTGTTCCAGCGGAGCGAGGAGGACGCAACTGCATCGATTCGGAAGTCTGCTACGTACTGATCGTTGTAGTCGGATGTTCTGGCTGCCCAGTGAGCGGCATCAAATGGTTCATTGGCTACGAACGATTTCCCTCCAGCAGAAAAGACTCGCTTGTCGGCCAGCAGCCGGATTCCTGAAATCTCGATCGGAGGGAGACATCGCGTGAATTCGTCGTCCAGCATATTTTCGACTGCCATACCGAAGGATTCATCATCCTTACCGCGGTTCGTGGGAGCTACACCCAGCGATCTGAAGAGAGTCACGATCTTGCTAATGGCATCCTTGCGATCGAAATCGGGGTCGTTCAGAATCGTCTGGATGGTACTCTGACGAATTCCCGGGAAGACGATGGCAAACCCGAGTCGCCAGAGTTTGTGGATCCTCTTCTCGAAGGTCAGACTGCGTCGGGACGTGTCGATGACCAATGTGCTCTTGACGATGGACCAGGCTCCGAGTTCGGTACCGTAGATGTTGCTCCCGTCATACAGCAACGACGAAGGACCAAGATCGAATCCTCCAATGCTCGAGTCCTTCGTTGGATAGATGCGTTTGATGAACTGGTAGCACACCGGTCTACTGTCGTGACCATCATCGAACCTCGGATCCGGGTGAACTACGAACACGTTGGTGACGTACTCCTTGTTCTCGACTCGAAAGTAGGCGGGCGAAAGAACGCACAGCATAGCGATGCAATCCTTGAGAATCAGTGCTGCTCTGGCCTCGGCTTCTCTAACTCCAGCTTCGGTTGACCGTTTGCCAATCAGACCGTAGAAGAAAAGATCGACATCCGCTGGCTTGCCCGATCCCCTTGCTGGAGACTCCTTGCAAAAGAGACGAGTCAGCGCTCCACCCGCCGCAGCCAGACAGCCCGTATACTTCGAAAAGAGATGAACCAGGAATGGAAATCTCTGGTAGAGCAGGTTGATCGGTGCTTCCCTTTTGTTGAATTGACGAATGATGTACAGCTTCTCATCTTCAGCGCTCGGACGAGACTCCTCCGGCATATCGACATGGTACATGTTGTCGTTCGCCCTCGGAATGCTGTAGTGTCGAGGATGGAAAGGGATGGCCTCACTCTCAAACTGACCAAACTCCTCGTAAGGAACCAGCTCCCAGCGGACAGCCTTTCGGCAATCCCAGTCGTTGGCCAGCAAGATCTTGATCGCGGTTTCATCAAACGAGCACTTCTTTCTCCAGTCTTGCCGGTCCGGAATCATTTCCATCGGAGAGCCCATCTGGTCATGGATTCTCTGCGCGGAAAGAGACGCAAGACATGAGGGAGCCACGAGTGTACCGATGTCAGAAGTAATGAGTTTCTCGCCAAGAGCCTTAGCCTGTTTCAACTTCTGGTACTCAGCAGCCGCTTTCATGATCCGGTCGATCTCCATGTCGATCTCAGGATACATGCCCCTCGGAGTCGCCTGGTGGACAGACAGTAGTGGATTCGGAACATGACGGTACAGCGGTCTGTTCAAATCATGACATGGACGCTGAGGGATCAACCGCCACACTCCACCAGGAAGCTCCTCCTTCTCCAGAAAGAAGCAATCGTCGCCTTCTGCGCCGTTCATCGCTTTCTTTTTCTTTTTGCCAGAAGCCAGAAATCATTTTCTGGGATAATCTACCCAGCCAGTCTACATAACGAGCGATCTTTCACTTCTACTAGTGAAAGATTTTGGTTTAGGGGTTTACCTGATGAACACCAAGCGAAACCCATCCCTCCGTACTTCAAAACCCTCGGAAGAAAGGAACGTTAGCTGACAGAGCTGAGACACAGACGCTCGGATCGGCAATATTGAAGTACCGTATCTGATACGTGCTGCCGACAGGACCTGGATAGGGGATCGGAGCATACTGGTAAGTGTTGTCCTGACCTATCTGGGCAGTCGTCGTGATCAAAGGATAATAAACGGCCGCTAAATTTGGGTGAACAGTAGTGCTGACATCAGCAATGACTCCGATGTCGAATGGCGATGTGAACTGGAAGAATCGGAGAACTATCCCGTGGTAGGTGCTGAATGCAGGATTGTCAGCTCCATTGCCGGCTCCCTGGTTTGCAACGACTGTTGTGTTAGAACAGCCCGGCATCGTGAATCCACTTGCTGCACTATAAGGGGTATTGACATTGGCCGAACTGCCGCAAGTGTAGTTCATTCGGAGTCGAACTTGATATCCGACAGCAGAAAAGAGATGTTGATTTGGCAACAAGAGCTCACTCTCAGAAACAGTTACCGTCCCTCCTGAAGCAGTCTTCAGGAGAGCTTTCAAAAGAGCTCCAGACGGTGTTTCGATATTGACCTCAACTTGAACATTCGAGTAGCCAGGCCCTGTCTGAACAGCAGTATAGGTAATGGTGACTTGACTATCGGCAGAAGTGGATGGCGTCACGGTTAAAATAGTCGGAGCTCCAGGATTGCAGCAATTTCCACCGTCACATGTTCCAGAGCCTGGGCAATCGGCCGATACGATGCATTGCTTACAGGTGAAAGTAGCCGTGTCGCAGATGGGTGTAGTTCCTGAACAGTTGGTATTGGAAAGACATTGTTTACAGGTATGAGTAGTTGTGTCGCAGGTCGGAGTCGCTCCCGAACAGTTCGAATCGGCAAGACAAGCGACGCAAGTTTCAGTTGCGGTATCACAAACCTTACCACCAGTGCAGCCAGCCGTCGAACATCCAGTATTGGTATTTCCTCCACCACCGTCATTGCCAGTGGTACTAGAATTGGTTGTACTGGTGGTTCGTCTCCGCCATAGGATGACGCCGATGATAATGGCTGCTATCACGATCAGGACGATGAGCACGATTAGAACAGCCCGCCCAGATTTGGACCGAACATCCAGTTGTTGTGGATAGAGATTGCTTGGACCGTAACCTCTAATACCTCGAGATTGATATGCGTTGTAGGCCTGTCCGTTTTCTAGCTCATCCATCCTGGCAACCGACCGGCCGGGGGATTTTGACTCTCCTTTTTATTTAATCTGAGTTTCAAGGGACTTCCATCGGCTTTAGTGAATCCTGAGATTGAAGACCTAGAAAAACGAAGAGTCAAAATTTCGAATGGGAAACAGAAAGCAAGTCTCGTGCTCGTAGCGCGCTTCCTTCTCGATCTCCAAACAGCAAATGGTTGAAACCGATGTCGCTGCGCCATCCACTTCTAAACCTCAACTGCAAACAAGAGCTGCCGCGCCCAGGACTGATGTCGACAAGACCAACTTGTTGTTGGATCTCTCCGCGCACTGGTCCAAGTTCACTGAGGATGAGAGGCAGGTCCTTGTCGGTCTGGTCGGATTTTCTCTCGGTGACGAAAAGCGAGACCTGGTGCGCGTGACTGCTGCTATCTCCCGCAGCACGGATCCCAGCGTCTACGCCACTCTGATTACTGAGTTCATCAGGCGCCAGGCTGGACGACCGATTCCAAAGATTGTTGAGTCGGAGAAGGTCGAGAAGCTGAAGCGCAAGTTGGCCAAGAAAAACGCCAAGGCAAAGCGAGTCCAGAGCTACATCAGACGTTTGAAGGAGAGCGCCCTGGAGACGTCCGATCTTCGCGACTACTTCCATGAGATCAACCGCTTTTGCATCGCTGAGACCAAGAGGTACGAAGAAGAACGCACCAGCGCGGCCGAGACGTTCTCCGATGTCGAGGACAGAGAACACGACGAGAACAGAGAGTTCATGGGGCGCTTGGATTCTCCTCTCGACACGTTTGGTGACGGGCCTACTACCAAGAAGCGCCTCGTGAAGGGAACTCCAGCGTACGACGAAGAGAAGGCCAGACTCGACGCCGAGCTCGATCAGTACGCCGAGCAGGGGAATGGAGTGGTGGATCGCCATCATTGCGGAGGTGAGTTCAAGGTGCACAAGTGTGGATGCTTCATTTGCCGTCGATGCATGCATATCTCAAACCGAGCACCCGCCTGCAACAGACGTCACGTGTGAAAGATGGCCTTTCTAAAAAACTCCTACTTAGGGAGTTTTTTTTTTCCGATAGATCGATCGCGATGCTGTTACTTCCTGATTGCAGCTTCGATGTCGTCCCGAGTGCTACATTGGAGGTTGTTGCAGTCGAGAATTGAAGCTCCCGTTGGAAGAGGATGGGCCCCGTAGTAGATAACATTTCCCAAGAGATGTGGATATTGTCTAATCAGATAGGCCAGATAACTGGAAAACGGGGTCTCGGTCACCAAAGGATCGTGCTCGTCTAAACGATAGGCGAATCCGTCGGTAGCTTCAGTGTTTAGAGTATCATTAAAGCTTTTGCTGGTGGGATCCTCGTTTACACTGCTGAACGGATCGAAGTACGTAATGATGTGATGAACTTGTCTCAAAAGTTCGCGGTTGGGAAAGGAGTTTCTGATTGGATCCATGGGACTCAAATTCATGCCATCTCTCAAAACCTTCAGTAGGCTGCCGGCGAGCATATAGATGTCATAGAACACATTTGATGAGAATGCTTCTCTGTTGAGAATTCCGATCTGACGGATGTTGCCAAAGTCCAGTTTCCTACCCGTGCTTACATTGTCAATGGTTTCATTACCTGAAACATGGCTTAATCCGTAGTCAATGATCTTGACGATCAGTTTGCTCTTGATGTAGAACGTGATCCCTTCAAAGCTATAAGGAATGAAGTGATCCCTCAAGGTCGAGGTTTCTTGGATGAGAACATTTCCGGCATGAAGATCATAATGCGTAAATCCAAGCTCATGATACGCTACCGCGCACGCTGCCACCGCCTGAAGATAAATTCCCATGAACCGATTGAAGTCTGACTGGCTGACCGTCGAACCGAGTGGTATTCCGGGACGGACATACTCCATAATCAAATGATCTCGAGGGCTAGGAGTGTATTCGTCCCATTCTCTGTTGTACGGTATGTCGGGGCATATCCGGTTGTTGTTGCCCGTAGCTGGATTCTCACATCGGAACATACCATAGACGTACATGAAGTTTGGGACTTTACCGCGCAGTCGGTTCAAGCAATAGCCAATGAAGAATTCATGAACAATGAAATCGTTCTCACCGGTTTTCCTCGAGGTTTTCAGCAGAGCGATATTTTTGTTACCCATGATCAAGGTCCGCCAAACATCACCGTAAAACCCGGAAGTCGAAAGATGTTCGATTTCGCTAATCACCATTCTAGTCACAGGGATATTGGTGTAAAATCCCGCACCGATAGTTCTCCTAACGGGTTGACCCCAGAGGTCTACATCTTCAATCGGTTGAATCTTAGGAATGGTAAGTCCGGTTTCGAAAGCGCAGAAAAGCCAAGTAAACAAAGCTGGATTTTGAACTTGTTCATCAATCAGCCGTTGGAGAGTAGCCATTGCTCCCGGAATTCGAATCTGACTTATAGGAGTGCACTGAGCGTTGTTCTTAGTTTCAGTTATGATGATCTCAAGCTCCAGCTGCATCAGTTCAGTAAACGCCTGCTCGCGTAGGTATTTATGTCCTTCAGCCAATTCGAGAACCTTGAGGTATCTCCGATAGAATGCTGTCATTGGAGTCTCATTTTCGCGTTCAGGTGTCCGACGATATTCTGGAGACAGGTCCATCTTTGATTAAAGTCTAATTAGACTTTAATTGATTATATACAGCTATCACTTGAAACTGTAACATTGGCAGGTCTCACTGTTCGGACGTTTGGAACAAGTGACGCAGTAATACTGCTTGTACTTGTCGTCCGACTGAGTACCTGGTTTCCAGAGATAGATCTGGACCCCGGTCTTGCCACAACACTCGCATGCAAGACCAAGGCTACCGTCGACTGGGCTAAAGCTCATCGTTACGGTTTTCTTTTTTAAGCTCGAAAAGTCCCAATTTCACTTTCAGACCACCTCCCAGCCGATCGATGGTGAATCAGGCTGGCGGGGCACTGTTATTCTTTTTGCGATCGAAATCAGGCCAGTCTGGAGTCCCAAACTCGAGATGAACTTTTCTGAAGTAGATCCAGCCGTTGTTTTCCGCAGCGATCTTTTGCAACCCCTTGATGTACGAGGGTTCGTACTTTTTCTCAGCAGTCCCATCGGTTGACGAGCCTAAGTTAGGAACTCCCGACTCCGATTGGCGGTCTTCTTGTATCGCTGTTTGGTTTCCAAATCATTAAGGTTTGGAGATGACTTTTTCTTCGAATTGCCGATCGAGAGGTCAGGCTGCTGTCTTTTTGGCGGCAGCCCTCCTCAACAAAATGATGACGACCGTGATGATCACTGCAGTCACGATGAGGATCAAGACGATAGCGATGATGAGACCGGTATGCTTCTTCTTGGGCTGGTAGTAATCAGGAGAGCCACCTCCGCCATCATACGGTCTGAAGTAGTGATACGATCTGGTCTCATTATTCGACGACATGTTTTTTATTGTTCTCTCCAATTACTTCAACTAATTGGAGATTTGGTGGTGGCCAGACTCGAATCAGGGGGCGACGACGACAGATAGCTCGGGGGAAAGGGCTGAAATACAGGTACCCTGAGATTCATAGAAGAGGCGGCCGTACCAGGTTTGGCCGGATTGGACATCTCCACTACCCCCAGTAGTTAGAGACGGTGAATCTGTCCAGAGAGTAGTGAAGCGATTGATGAGGCCCATCGAGACTGAGATAGCACCGACGTTGCGGACGACATGCCCATTCCCGGGAATCACCAGGTTAGGATGGGCTCCTTGAATCTTAGTCACAACCATTCCGGCAGGAGTAGCGGCGGCAAAAGCTTCCATGCGAAATCCCTTGATGGATCCGCTGATGTCGGCAGTCGGAGAGCTAGATGAAACTGGAGCTGGTAAGGTGGAGCAGACCGGCATAGTGAAGGTCGACGGTAAACTGTAGATATCGGTAGCGTCTCGGGTCAATTTCACTACAACCGCGTATTTCTGACCGGGGTAGAGAGTTAGTCCCATCACGCTTTGACTCAAGAGAAAAGTACCATCAGATGGTGCGGCCAAGGTACTGAACAGATCCTCATGGGCGTTGAAAGTTCCGGCACCAACAGTTTGAGCTTTGCTGACAGTGTAAGTTCCAGCCCCTCCGGTTCCAGTTCCCAAAGCGGTGATCTGAGTTCCAGCAGACACTCCGGTTCCACTGATCCAATGACCAACCTTGAATGGATAAGCATGAGGAGCAAAGGTAATGGTCATGGTATTGCCGGCGATAGATCCAGTCCCGGATGTCGCCAGAGCCTGAAGTTTGACGACCTCATCAGTACCAGACGTTGGCTGAGTTTTGGTGTAAGTTCCTGCAACTGAGCTATCGACCGATGTAGTCGGAGTGACTGTAGTGATAACTGGAGGTGTCGTATTGATACATGTCCCATCAGTACAAATTGCATTAGGGCTGGTCGGACAATCGGCATCGACGTTGCATTGAACGCAGGTATTTGAGGTGTTACAGAAGTTCTTGCCTTGAGTCGAGTAGGTCGGATTGCCGGTGCAGTCGACATTGACCGCGCATTGCTGACAGGTTCCGGAGATACAATGTGGAAATTCGGCATGGCCGCAGTCAGTGCCCGTAGTGCAGGTTTGAGCGGTACAGGTATTGTTACTCGTATTGCATGTACGGCCGGGTCCACAATTGCTGTCAGTTTGACATGCCACGCAAGTATGGTTCGAAGTCTTACAAAAGGGACTTGATCCGAAGCAGTTGCTGTCAGAGAGACAGTCAACGCAATTTCCATCGGTCGTGTTGCAATGCTTACTACTAGGACATCCGGCAGTCTTGCAATTAGCAGCAGCTGTCTTGTTGGCATTCGATCGCCTGATCAGCAGAACGACAACGATGATAATAATTGCAATCAACAGAATCACTCCGATGATTATACCGATGATCAATCCGGTGTGCTTCTTCTTTACCTCCGGTGGATTCACGACGACTCGTCTCATTGTTCTCGTCGGAGCTGCTGCAGGAGCTAGCACTTGACCTTGAGCCGGCTGAACGGCGGCGGTTCGGATTCGTGTTGCCATGATCGATTATTTTTCCCGGTTGCTTTTGCTGGGCTCGAATTATTTCTAGTTTTCCTTGAGCCCGGCTGTTTAGTATCTCGAGGCTCCCAGACCATTACTGTTTAGATATACGGTATCGTATATTTAATTTGTCATCGACGACCACCTCCCCGGCAGTTTCTCGGATCGGATGCACCCTCAGATGTCTAGGGGTTGGGCGCTGAGAGGCGGAAGCGCGACTGAACCGGTTCCTCTTAGTCGAGAATCAGCCGACACATTGTTGCCGCTTGGAGCGGCAGAAGATCCTTCACCCCGAGCCCCTCCTGATGCTCCTGAATTTGCTTCCTTTCCCTTCTTTTGACGGTAGATGAAAAGGTAAATAATCACAACGATCACGACGACGGCAACGATAGCGATTCCCATCATCATCTTGCCATTCATTGCAGTCGTCTTCTTATCTGCCCGGTTCGCTACCTTGTCGAACTCGGTTATGATTCGTTCGGCTTCCTCCCTGTTGAGAGCCATTTTCTTAGGGAAAATTTTCTTTTAAAACCGTTCTTTTAATTTTCCCGGCAAACAAGAGAAACGAGAAATCCGTGACTAGGTGGTCGATAACTGAAGATTCGAAATGGATGGAGGACCGATAAGTGGACAGCCTTTAGCTGGGTTTGGACAGACTGGAGGAGAACAGTATGAGAAGATGACACTGCACGCTCAAATTCTTCATCGACCGGATACTTACATCGGGTCGCCGGCGGGAATCACCCAAGAAGGAGTCTGGGTAGCGAAAGAAGTTGGTGATGGCACCATCAAGGTCGAGAATGTGATGACTTCGATCTCCAAAGCAATCATCGGGATCTCGAAGGAGGTCTTTGATAACGCCACGGACAATGCTGAACGATCGAGAATTGAAAACATCGATCCGGGCCCAATCTATGTTTACATGAACGAGAACTCGCTGACTGTGAGAAACCACGGCAAGCATATTCCAATTGTCATTCATCACAAGGAGAAGATCTGGGTGCCGCAACTGATTTTTGGTGTTCTTCTGACCTCCGACAACTACAATGATACGATTGCTCGCTACAAGATTGGTCGCAACGGATATGGCATCAAGCTTTGCAACATCTTCAGTGTCGCTTTTCAAGTCATCGTTGGAGATCCAGTTCAGCATCTCAAGTACACCCAGACTTGGTCAAAGAACATGTACGAAGTGACAGAGCCGACCATCGAGCCATACGATGGACCTGGATTTACTCAGATCACCTTCGTTCCCGACTTCAATTACTTCTATGAGGGAACTCACGCTCTGACCTTTCTCGAATCTATGCAGTCGTTCTATTTCAATCGCACTATGGAGGCCTCGTTTGCAGCGCAGATCGTTGGTACCTTCAACAACGTGACCCTGGACTATCGCGATGCCATGAAGTATTTTGAAGCTCACTTTGACGGATTCGATCCTCAACGCAAGACTCTTCACTGGATCTCCGACGACAGACAAAACGAGTTCGTAGTTGCCGATACTCCTCAGAAAGGATGGTGTCACGCTTTCGTCAATGGAACCCCAGTTCATCAGGGCGAGCATGTAAACGAGTACATTCGTGTCATCTTCGAAATGGTTTCTGCCGATTTCGAGAAGAAGCATGGTAAGAAGGTCCGTGTCGACCAGCTGAAGAAGCATGTCTCACTGTTGCTGCGAGTGACGCTGGATAAGCCAAAGTTCGATTCCCAGATCAAGCGCAAGCTGGAGAAGCCTAAGCCGAAAGTGGTTCTTCCGAAGACCTTGCTCAAGGAGACTCTCAAATGGACCGGGCTTGAAGAAGAGCTCCGTAAGGCCTTCAACATGAAATCGAACAAGGCGACTGAAGCAAGAACTCATACTGAGAAGGTCTTCAAAGTCGACGACGCAATCCAAGCGAACAGCACCAGTCACGAGGAGAGATTGAAGAACACCCTCATCATCACCGAGGGAGAGACCGGAAAGACTCTGGCATCGAAGGGGCTGAAGTTCCTACCGGGAGGCATCAAGTACAATGGAATCTATCCAATCCGAGGTAAGACCATGAATACTGATCGTCACAAGGACGAGGCGGTCGATCGGAACAAGGAGCTGAGCGATATCATGAAGATCTTGGCTGCCGAGTCCGGTGTCGACTACTTTAAGGATAAGAAAGCATGGCTGAAATTGAGATATCACAAGATTGCTCTGATGACCGATGCCGATCACGACGGCTATCATATTATCGGTCTTATGATCAAGTTCATCTTCGACAAGCTGAAGACTCTGGCGCCTTTCGAGTTCATCCTAGTGATCCCAACTCCGATCATCGATGCGGTCAAGGGATCTCAGAGAATGACCTTCTACCAGCAGCGTGAATTCACTCGATGGACTGAAGCCAATGATACCAAAGGCTGGGAGTTCAAGTACAAGAAAGGGCTTGGCTCCTGGGATACCGATCCGAAGACATTGAAGCTGCTCTTTGAGAATCCGCAAGTGATCCCATTGATCGCCGATCCGACTACTCAGGATGTCTTGCAGCTGGCCTTCAATACCAAATTCACCCAAGAACGCAAGGAATGGATTTCGGCTCATGATCCAAATGTTGAGATTATCATCAAGATCCCCCGGCCGATCACCGATTTCTTTATGGGCGAGTTTCGCGACTATAGCAAGGCTGCCGTGGTTCGAGCAATTCCCGCCCTGAGGGATGGCATGAAGCCAGTGCACCGCAAGGTTCTCTACACGCTGTTAAAACGTTGGACCATTGAGATGATCGACAAGAGACGAAAGATTAAGGTGCCGCAATTTGGAGGTCAAGTAATGGAGACGGCCGTGTACCATCATGGCGAGGGTTCTCTTTACAAGACGATCATCGGAATGGGACAGAAATACGTCACCGGGCCAAACAATCTGCCAATGGTTGAAGGAGAAGGAAACTTCGGGGATCGGCGAAAGCGAGGAGCCGATCAATCTCCTGCAAGGTATCTCACATGCGGTCTGAGTCCTATCGCCCGCAAAGTTTATCGACGTGAAGACGATGCTCTTTGGGAAATCCTTTATGACGATGGTGTTCCAGTGGAGCCGAAAGAGATGTATCCAATCATTCCGATGTGCCTCGTCAACAAATGCGAGGGTATTGGAACCGGCTGGAGCACGAAGATTCCCTGTCACGATCCACGAGTCATCTTGGAGTGGGTTCGCCAATGGATCGAGGAAAAGAAAGCCAAGAAACATATCCCCAAGGATCAGCTGGAGATCGATATCGCGGCCAAGCCCGAACTGATCCCTTGGTGGCGCGACTATCGAGGAACTCTGGTACGGATCAAGAATCAGCCCTACGAGGTCTATCGCAATGAAGGTCGGTTCGACTTCCAGTTTCACACTACCTTCGTTCAGGAGTTGCCTGCTGAAGTATCGCCTGAGGCCTACAAGATCTGGGGTGATCAACAGGAGGTCATCTTCCAAACTGAACCTGAGAAGGCGATTCTTCGCACTTTCATCATGGCCAGCGAGCCTCCGAACATCGACTTTCGTATCACCGGAATGTCGACGCCGACTCTGGCCAATCTGAACCTGATTCGTACAGTCAGTCTCTCCAATATGACTCTCATCGATAAGGAAGGCGTTCCCCGCAAGTATTCCTACAATTTCGAGATCATGTGCGAGTGGTGTTCCGACCGCTTTGACATCTACGAGAGGCGTCGTCTCAATCTCATCAAGGAAAACGAAGAGCAGTTGAGGAAGACGTCATTGAAGTATCTCTTCGTGATGGATGTTCGAGAAGGTCGTCTCGAATTACGAGGGAGAAAGAAAGCCGATCTCATCCCCTACATGGAGGCCAAGGGATATCCTTACAATAAGAAGAAGCACGGTGACGATTTCTTGGAAATCCCGATTGGCAGCATCACTTACGAACGCTCAGAAAAGTTGCGCAAGGAAGTTGGTGAGATCCATAAGCGACTGGAATACTACAGGAATGTCTGGCCTGGCGACCTCTGGCTGCATGACCTAGAGGAACTCAAGATCGCCATCGATCAGGAGTATCTCACCGCCCTCTACTAATACTCCTTAAAAACTTAACGTCAATCAAGACGTTAAGAACTGTGTTCGAAATTACGGGTTGATACAAACTGCCGTGACCATCCGACGACATTTCACCACAGGATGCATTCATCGATTCCCTCTTTTTCTTGATTGCTCGTCTGTCCTTAGATGCGAAAAGATCAGTCATCCAGTCGGCAATCTTCTTGATCGAATGGGTCGTAGAGCCGGCAATCAGAGTCTCCATCTTGTCTTAGCGATTTGAATCCTAAGCATGAGATGGACATTACATGAACCACGATCAACAGGCCGAAGAATAGAGCAGAGAAGACAGCCACTATAAACCATGTGTAATAGACGAGAACCCATCTCGACAGGAGTCTACTTGGATTGTCCTTGAAATAGTGTATGGTTATCGACGAATACAATGGATGGTCGGCTGTCATTTCTTGAAGAAGGGTACAATACGTTTCACCGCAGTAAGGTTGTTCAGGGTCGTAGTGATGGTATTCCTGTCCTAGGACGGTGTAATTGAACACAACGAATCCAGTCCAGTTGAATCCGTTACACTTAGCCTTAGATGTAAGATATTCCTCTACCACCGCATTTGTCGAACCACTGACGAAGTATGGCACGCTGTAATTGAAGAGTGATGCAGCCATGACCGTGGTCAGCAAGAAGAGAAGAAGGCAGAGAATAAACAGAAGGAGACAACTCGGGCGGCCATCTCCTTTTGTGCAACTGGCTATTCGTAAACATCGAGCCAATTTACGTTTTGACTTCCGATCTCTATTCTCCCGTTCGATCTCGGTGGCTGTCGGCAAGGCGGTCATTAATGCCTGTCGTTCATCGTCTCCTCCTGGACCGCGGTTTGTTGACATTTTCGTTTTCTTTCCCGGCTCGATGCGCCGGCCTTTCTCTTTTATCCACCTGATTAGCAAAAACTTTGTTATAGGGAAAGTATCCATCTTCGTTAAAAAGAACCTGATGATTGCAATACTGATTTTTTATCTGGCCTCCTTGGGACTAGGCAGTGGAGTAAACTTCATTGCTGGAGGAGTTGATGGATCCTCTGCTGGTCTAACTATGACCTATTCGGAGAATGGAACGATTTGGGTCCGTCTGAACTCACCATTCTCAGATCAATGCGGAGGAATTGCCTACAGCTCACTCCAAAACAAATGGCTAGCAGCAGGTGCCGGATCCAACACCCTTGCCTACTCTCTCGATGGCTTAAATTGGGTCGGCATGGGAAAAACGGTCTTCGCTACTCAGGGCAATCGGGTAGCGTATGGGTCATCTCAGAATCTATGGGTAGCTACCGGCGTTGGCTCTAACAATTTAGCCTATTCCCACGATGCCCTCACCTGGTTCTATGCCAACAGTCCATTCGACACTCAAGCTAACGACATCGTCTTTGCAAATAGCCTTCAACGATGGGTTGCTGTTGGCACCTTTAACAATGCTATTGCTTATTCATCTGACGGAAAGACTTGGGTTGGTCTGGGGAATTCGATCTTTGGACCGGTGGCTCAAGGATATTCCGTCAGCTTTAGTCCCGTGGTCGAACAGTTTATTGTCGGCGGACAAGGAATTGCAGGTGCCTTTGGTTATTCTCTGAATGGTATCAGTTGGGTCGGCCATTCTGGGATCTTTTCAACCGAAGTCCAGGGAGCCGCTTACGGTCAAGGAAAATGGATCATCACCGGAAACCCAACCTTCAGCAATAACCCCTTTGCCAATTCCACTGCTATAACCACTGGAATCTGGACAGGATATCCGTCACAGACTGACATTTCGGCCGGACAAGACCTTGTTTTTCACTCGACGTTGAATCGATGGGTGGTAGTGGGATTTGGATCAAACACTATAGCCTACTCTGATGATGGAATAACATGGACTGGCGCGGGAACGCCATTTAATGGCAATGGATTGGTCATAGCTGTCGATGATTCTTCCAGCACCGTCCTTCCGTCTAACGTCCTTTCAGGCACTCTAACTGGAATTTTGAACTACAATGCAAGTCAGATCCCGGTTAACCAGACGGTCTTGCTGGATGGGAATTTGACTATCCATGGCGATCTTTACGTTTCAGGCCAGCTTATCATGTCCAACACCAGCATTTTGACAGTAACTGGACTTCTCTCTATCACTGGAGAGATCAACATTCTGCTCCCATCGTCTTCTAACAATCCTTCAATAGAAGCTACGACGCTCTATGCTAAGGGAAATCTAATCATAACATCGGCTACCGCGCCATCGCAGGCTACGACTATTCCGATAGTTCAATACCAGAGTGTGGTTGGCCAGTTTGTTGGCTTTGCTTTCAACGCGTTGCAAGGCGGAAATACTCCGTGTTTGAGATCGAATCTTGATTATGGAACTGGTGCCTTGTCTGTTCTAGTGGATTTCAGCGGATGTCAAACTTCTAGTGCCCCAGAAGTAAATTTCCCTTCGGCAAATCAAGCGTCTTCCTCTGGAATGCCAATATGGACCATCGCTCTGATCGTCGTTCTGGTCTCTGTCTTCGGGATCGCGGGAGGAGTGTTGATCGCAGTCATTACCAAAAGGAGCATTATATCGAGAACTCAAAACCGGAGCAGAGAGCTTCGAAAGCGAGCAACTCAGGACATGTTGAGAGCCGTTCACGACAACCATGCTCTCTAGTTCGTTCCACGTAGGGGCTTGGGCTCAGATTTTGGCTTATACTTTAACACCTGTTGGTGTTAAAGCTTTTTTTACTCATGTATGGAGATCTGGACTTCAGACGCCGTTCACGGCCACCCATTGTTGCGCTCTTTGCGCTCAGGTGATTCTTTGGTGGGAGATCCGCGCGACCCATTGCAAGTCGGAACACCGCATCCCCGGAGTGTTCCGGTATTGTAGCCAGCCAGAGTGGCAGCAAAGATAGCGAAGTTCTTGTAGTCGGTGGAAGTATGGCTGAGAGCCAAAACTTGAGCCGGAGTGTACTTCTGAAACAAAGCGAGAGCTCCGGTCATGGTCGCTGCAATCGCAGTGGGATCGGTGGCCTCCAAAATGTTCAACTGGGCCCCAATGAACTGGACAGCCAGAGTGTAGTAGGGATTTCCGCCGGGAGGAGTGTTCAAGACCTGGATGTAAGTCTTACCACTGAGGAAGAACACGGTGTTGGGACCCTTTGAGGAGAGCAAAGTCCAAGATGGATCAGTAAGGTGATTCTTCCAGTATCCTTGGCTGAGAACGCATCCATTGCAGGGAATGCTAATAGCAACTGCGGCTGAAGCCGTCGCGATCACTGCCGATCCCGAACCAATCACGTTGACCGTATTGTTTGCAGTGTACTTTCCGCAGGCATAGATAGGTCCGACATTCGCGTTGTAATTGAAGGTCTTCGGATTTTGCCAAGTCGTGCTACCCAGAATTCCAGACACGCTGTCGTTAATGGTAACTGTAGCATTGACAGGATTGATGACGGCCGGAGAGGTGAAGCTGTAAGGGGCACTTGCCGTGTAGGTGTTCGACGTGCTTCCTGTAGTTGCCATCACCGTAACCGTGTTGGTACCAGGAGTTTCGTCCGCGACGAGCGCATAGTAAGGAACGGTGATGCTAGCTCCAGGCGCGAGGATGTATGGCAGCGTTGGAGTATTGAGTACCGCTCCAGACAAAGAATCCTTGATCGAAGTGATCTTGATGGGCTGACCACAGTTAGCGGAGTTGGAGTTGGTGATCACGATGTTTCCGTAGACTTCCATGTTGGAATCGGTATAGGATACCGGCGTCACGACAACGGTATACGCCACTGGAGCAGTCAATCCGATCTTGAGCGTAACCGCAGCTGGGTTAGCCTTCTTGGTGACGGCCCACTTGTATGTCCGAGTCACTTCAGTGTCGGCAGTCTTGGTAACGGTCAAAGTCGAAGTCTGAGACACATTGATCATAACATTAGCCGATGCCGTAGCGACAATCGCGTTTCCATCTCCGACAACATTGACCGTGTCGCTGAAATTGTAAGTACCACAGTTTGCGTACGGGCCGATCGTATCGGTGTAGGTGAAAGTTCTTGGATTGGGATAGGTGGTGGTTCCAAGAACTGGATACGCGGGATCGTTGTCCGTAATGGTAACTGTCTGATCGATAGGATTGATCGTGGTCGGAGACACGAAACTGTAGGGAGCACTGGCCGTGAACGCGGCAGAGCCAGCATCGGGGCCGCTCCAGCTAGCATTGACGGTAACACTGTTAGTTCCATCAGTTTCAGACGGCAAAAACGTCGAGTAATCGAAGGTCACGCTCTGCCCCGGTGCCAGCGTGAACGGTGAAAACGCAGGCTGGAATTGAGTTCCAGGCAGAGAATCTGTCATTGAATTGACGGACATGGTTCGGGCGCAGCTCGAAGTGTCGGGATTGGAAATGGTGACCGTTCCGTAAACCTCCGGGTTCGAATCGATGTACCCGTTGGGATTGACTTGAACCGTGAAATTCACCGGAGCAGTACCTCCAGGTGCCAACGCGAGTGTAGAAGGATTGGCTGTCTTGCTAATCGTCCATTCGTACATTCTGGACACCTCGGTGTTGGCAGTCTTGGTGACGGTCAGAGTGGGAGCCGTGCCGACAGTGACATTGACGGGAACGGCAGTCGACCCCAGGAAATCAAGGTTCCCATTGGGATTGGGCGATAGAAGTTCAGCCACGTTGTTGACGGTATATGATCCACAGGTAGAATAGGGTCCAATCGTTGCGGGATAATAGAAGGTGGCCGGAGCGGGCCAGCTAGTCTGACCAAGAACAGCGTTGTTCAAACTATCTTCGATGATAACCGTATTGTGAGTGATGTTGTCGATGGTGGGCGGCGAGAAGGTGTAAGTCGCAGTTGCCGTCGTGCTGTAGGAAGGAATGGTAGTCGTTCCCAGAGGCTGCTCGACATGAGCCATCACCGTTGCCGTATTCGTTCCACTTGCCACGGGCGATCCAACCGTATACGAGTAGTTGACGTTCAGAGTCTGACCAGGAGGCAAATCGTAGGGAAGAGTTGGTCCACCGCTGACTGAAGTGCCTGTAGGATCTTGGATGGAGTCGATCAGGACATGAGCCAGCGAGCTAGGAGGATTGGGATTGGTGATGGCGATCGTTCCGTAAACGGTATAGGTATCGGTCTCTGCCTGCGGAGTCGCCGTGACTGTGTAGTTGACGGTTGCTGTTCCACCAGTGGCCAGTGTGACATTCGGTTGATCGACGGTCTTGCTGAGATTCCAGGTGTAGGTCGTGTCGATTTCGGTATTGGCCGTCTTCGAAACCGTGATTGGAAGCGTCGTTTGACAGGAACCGCAGTCAGAGTAGGTAAGAATGATCTGAGGAGTTGATGTCGCATCTAAGCCAGATGTCGACACTGTAGTTCCAGTAGAAGAAGTCCAACTGGATCCACCGCCTCCACCCCCAGCTCCTGCCGCTCCACCAAAATACCCTCCACCTCCACCGCCTGCTCCTTTGTTTCGGGAATAAGCCTGGCTTCCCCCATTCATTCCGGATCCGTCCTCGAGAGGACCAAACGAAGAAACCCCGGGTCCAGTTTGTGTTCCTGCTCCGCCACCAGAAGTTCCCGATCCAGGCTGTCCAGCATCTCCGCCGTTACCTCCGGTATTCGTTCCGCCACCTCCTCCTGCTCCAGCAACGACAAAGACGGTCGGATTGGTTGCATCAAAGACCGTGGAGCCACCGCCACCTCCTCCTCCAGTAGAAGCCCCCGTAAATGCGCTTCCGCCATTTCCGGCACCAGATCCTCCATTTCCGAGACCTCCGTTAGCAACAGCCGGACCACCATTGGCGCCAACCGTGAGATTGAGAACATCTCCTGGGGTAACTGCTAGAGTACCAGCGATGGATGCTCCTTTTCCACCAGAAGTACCATAGGTTGGATCGGATGCTCCACCGCTACCTCCAACAACAGTAAAGTTAAGGCTGGTAACGCATTGAGGAACAGTAACCGAATAAGGTCCAGGAGTGTTCGACGAGAATAGAGTGACCTGTGACGTAGGAGTGTAGGTAAGGACGATCTGAGGGGTTGCCGTGGCATCGAGACCGGATGTTGACACGGTAGTCCCTGGAGATGAAGTCCAGCTAGAACCACCGCCTCCGCCTGCAGCGTTAGTGCTACCTGCGCCTCCGAAATATCCGCCACCACCGCCGCCACCAAGACCATTTCTGAAGGCATTTCCTCCATTCATTCCTGACCCCGAAGTACCATTTGATCCGAGTCCCGGTCCGGTCTGGGTTCCTGGAGCACCACCACTGCCGCCACTACCAACAGATCCGGCATCTCCACCCCTGGTTCCGGAACCAGTTCCACCTGCAGCACCAGCGATAACAAAAGAGGTAGGATTGCTAGAATTGAAGATTTCCGACCCACCTCCGCCTCCGCCGTTGCCGCGATCGCCGTCTCCTCCGTGTCCAGCTCCAGAGCCACCTACCCCGGGAGACGTACTAGTCGTAGTACTACCTCCATTGGCGCCAACCGTGAGATTGAGAACGTCTCCTGGAGTAACTGCGAGGGTACCAGTGATGGACGCTCCATAACCAATTCCTCCAGACGTGTTAGTTCCAGTCCCACCACTACCACCGACAATGGTGAAGTTGAGTTGGGTGACGCATTGGGGAACGATAATGTTAGGGTAGGTACCTGGAGTGGATGATGAGAACAGAGTGACTGGAGCAGGAGTTGATACCAAACGGCGATCATTCTCCTTAACCATACGAGTATTCTGGATTCGAGTTGATCGAGAAACGGTCTCGACCGCTTGATTCGAGTTTCCCATGGTACCCTTAGTAGATCGGGCATTCTGGGATTGAACTGGAAAACTCTCTTTGTCTACTGGCTTGCAGGTCAAAGTGAGTGGTTTTCCTCTCGAGTCGGAAGAACGAGCCGTACAAACGTACGTCTTCCTTGCCGAACTTTTCGGCAGGCGACTAGAGCGTGACTGCATTTTCTTGCTGTTCTTTCCCGCGCTGGTTTTTGGTATTCAAATTTAACCGACCCGCAGTTCGGCATACTAGAAAATGAAAATTAAGCTCTCCTGGGCGCCAGTTGCTTAAACCCAACCCCAAAAAGACGACAACCAAAGATACGATCCATCAGAACGTACCTGGTATGCCTTTGGACTTGCCTGTTCTTGCTGGGTGCGATGGATAAGGTCGCAATTGTTACATCCGACACCGATTCGTCCTCGGTCGTCAAACTACTGAATGGAAACGAAACAGTCGATTTTGGATCTGAAGGTCACATTCCCATCCGCTGAGAAGTCTGAAAATCTCTAGCATGATTTGGAGGGGACCTTCACCTCAGGAGTTGGTGGTGCCAGAGGATCGTATGTCATTCAGGGACGCGGCGCTTCGGATAACCAGTTATCTGGAATAACGAAAAGGTCGATAGTCACTGTCGCTCCCTTCATGCGATTCCCGCATTCCAACCGCCTCTCGACGTGTTTCTTACCTTGACATTCCGTGGATGTCAAGTTTTTTATTCTGCCGGTAGTTTTACCGTTTCAAGATCCACTCCTAGTGCGGAGGCGACTCGTTCCAACATCTTTTCGAGATCGCTTGGGATGGGGTGCCCGGTCGTAAGCGCTTTTCGATAGAGCTTGATTACCATATCGGCCATTGTCGGTCCTGTAATGATCGACGGTTTAGACAATATTACTGTTAGATGGCTGGCCGTGGGTCTCTCGTATGGATTCTCGTTCATGCACAATTCGATCAGATCAACCAGAGCTAAAGGTAGACTGAAGTGATTCTCATCAACGGTTCTTCCATGGTAGAGAAGACGGCTTCCGATAAGGCCCATAGGATAAATGTCGATGCGAGTCGACACTGGATGAGGGCTCTGATCGTTTAGCTGTTCGGGAGCTCTCCAATGGCCAGTTCCAGATCCTCTATTCTCATTCCTTCCCAGACCATCGACATCGGCAACCTCCGACATTCCGAAATCGCAGATTTTCAGGCATGGTCCTCGATCTGATTCATCGGTCTCATGATCCGGAAAGGAGACCAACACGTTGTCGTGGTTCAGATCGTGATGAATGACATTAAGTTGATGAAGATAGTCCAGTCCCGATGCCAGTTGCATCATCATTTCAACAACCCTACCAATCGTAAAAGATGTAATATGGATTCGACTGCAATATCGATGAAGGGTGAGACCATCTTTGATTCCTTCCATCACAAGGCACTCTTCATTGAGATCGACCTCAATTAGTTGAATTAGATTGGGATGGGGCTTCGAACTGATCAGATTCATGATATCCAATTCAGTAGCTGAATAACCACTCTTCCGAGCAATTCGTCTTCCATTCTTTATTCCGATCGAAATACACCTCTGATCTCCTCCAAACTCATGGGTGACGATCGATTGCTCGAATTTGAACAGATTATCGGTAGGGGCGTCCATCAGTCACTTTCGATGATGACGGATTTCTGTTTTACCAGTCGAGTAATTTAGTGATCGGTTTTGCCAGATAAGATTAAATCAACTACTAAGGTAGTTGATTTAGATGTAGGGCTGTTTGGCCTGGTGGAACTTCAGACCTGGCAATCAGGAGTGTTGAAGATCTCCGAGGGTAGACTCTCGCCGCATGAGTTGGTGGCCGTCAATATGGCTGAAAAACAGGTTCCGGCTCCGATGTTAGGGGTGAGAAAGAAATGGGTTCCGGGAGCCACGAAATACATGAAATCAAAATTGGTGGTCGAGACAAGATTGGCACCGGCCTTGATGTAGATAGTGTATTTCGTGATCGGATCGCAGCTATCGCATGTGGCCAGCCATTTGAGAAAGAGCTGTCCAGTTCGAGTTTCTCCGATCACAACCTGACCACAGGTCGGCGTAAAGGTTCCGTTAATCAAAGTCACACAGTCGAGTTGAGGAGGACAAGGCAGGCTGCATTCACAATCAGTCCCATTCCCGCATCGATTGTTGCACTGGGTAGTTCCGTTATTCGAGGAAAGACTTGAGCCCGAGCTGGATGAACGAGACCGAGACGGATCGGAGCTTGACGAGAAGGACGGAGACGAAAACGATGAAGTAGAGGATGAGGATTTCGTGTTGGTACCCGGAGAAACTTTCGATGCTGGCGACCAACTGGACGACGTATCAGTCGAGTGATCATGATGCGGAGGATCCGATGAGGCCGGAGTCCAATTCGTCGAGGAGTTAGGGTTCGAGGAATTGACAGTTAAAGCGCGATTAGCATCGGCTAGTCTCCTCTCTGCAATCATTCTCTCCCTAGCCGAATAATGTGACGACCAAGTGCTAGACGAGCTAGCCGGATCTGGAGTGACAACTGGCTGGCGTCGAAATCGAGGATGATGCAATGGAGATTCAGAGGAATCTGACGTCGAGGACGATGTACTAGAAGACGATTCGGAACTCAGAGATTCCGATGAGCTTGATGAATCGGAGGGCGTTGCGAATGGCGGCACAGAGAACGTCGATAATGAAGAATCTGATGACGAACTCGATGGGGAAGATGAATCCGGACAATCGGAGGATGAAGAGTCTGAACTGGTGGACGAATCTGCGTCACAGGATTGCTTATCGTGTCTGCACCGCTGTTCACAGAAGCAGCCGCACCGTTTGTAGCATCGCCCATTAACGAACCGATGGAGAGGTATCGCAACGGAAGTGTCCATCTGCTGAGTTCCTTGGTTCATCGTATTGTTATTCTGATTGACGGCAGAGGATCCGTCGCAAGAGATCTGCTGGTTCGCTGGCTGGTGGCCATTCTGCAATCTAGTGTTATTTCTCTTCCTTTTCATGGCTGCCGCCATCATCACGATGATGATCACGATAATGATGATCACGACCACCACTATCGTGACGATCATATCTCGCATTTTGGCCATCTGGCGGTTTCGGACTCCAGTTTTGAGCCGCTCAACTTTTATTCCCGTCTCTTTTTCTATCCAAGTCGATCGTGCTCGTGATTCTTTGTGGCCCGTCAATCATCAGAAAGACCTTTAATTACCGAACATAGTGTTGATGCCAGTGTCCTTGAAGACATCCACTAGTTTCAGATGCAAGTCGACGAGTTTGAGCAGGTGATCATTCGGTTTTGCCGTTCCGACATCGCAGATAAATTCATAGAGAACATCACTCGTATCGAGTGCTTTCTTGTTAAGTCTGACTGACCATCCTCTGATGTACGAATAGATTATGTAATAGAAGTCGGATTCTAACTCTAGTTCGAGCTGCAGGGCTGAATTGTCAGTATAGCTTGATTCCTGACTAATCAAAAACCCATGGACTCCGTTGCGACTCTTGAATAGTCTGAACAGTAATGATCGACCCTTTTCCTGTTGAGTTTGAGTATAGCGTTCGAATTTATCGACGATTAGATCGACCGTCGACAGATCCTTGTAAAAATCAATGTCGATCATGAGGAGTGTTCGATAGCAGATGTAATAAGTGTTGGTCACGCAATCAATAGCGACATAATAGTCTGGATCATCATAAAGAAGTCGCTGTGGTTTCCGAATAGTGTTGGTTAATGCGGGTGCCAATGTCTTGATCATGGCAATCGTCTTTCCATACTCTTCAAGAGCCTGCTTTCGAAACTCTGCTCGAGCCAATTGTTTCAGTGTTGGTGCTTCCGCCTTTGCTTGATCAAGCTCTTGGATTGCATCGGAAGGAGGATTATCATCAACGATTTCGATGCGAGGAGCGGCGACTTCCCTCGGTGGTGCACGGGTCGGTGCATCTCCCAGAATATCGGCAAATGTTTGGTAGAACTCCATCTAAAAGGGGATCTTTTGTTATCAAACAGAAAAGATCTTAAATATGGATGCAAATGAGACGGTCGACCTCACGGAGTCTTGGAAACGGTTCAAAGATCGCCCCTTCCGGATCTCATCCAAACAGAAGGGTTTCATCGTTACTCTTCTCAAGCAACTGAACATCGAAACGGATGAGTTGATTTTCGTCTATCTGACCGAAGTGTTGAACCGTCCGATCGAAAAGTGGGAAGATCTAATTTCCAATGACGTCGGCAGGATCATCTTTGTTTTGAAGGGCAGACAGAAGCCATGCAAACGGGACATGGATGAGATCAAGAGACTTTTTACGATCGACGAAATCAACCGGATTTTCAGTAAGCAACAATATCCAGTTGTACTCAACAGTTACGACGACTTAACTCATGGGAAAGCTACTCTTCTTCTCAATCGGAAGAAGAGGTTCAATAATGCGTATATGGATCATCCAATCAGCAGTAACATGGATCATGAATACGGATGGCAGGAGTCGTCACTCTGTCAGGACTGGAAGATGTACTATGTCAAATTCTATGATCTTCTAATGCTCGACTACGATGATCTAAGTTATGATGAAGTGATTGCTATCTTAGAACCAATGAAAAACAGCTATTACTTCGAGATCCATCAAACTCATAACGGTTATCATGTCTTTCTGATTTCCAGGTTGATGAACCATCGAGAGGCAGGAACCACTGCTTTAATGGTGCATTTGAAATGCGACCACTTCTACGTTCTGTTTTGCTACAACAATGGATTCAAGATCCGGCTCAGCAAAAAGCTCGATCGAGATGAAACTTTTCTGTCTAGGGTGGTCGGCCGTTACGGAAACGAGGCTCTTCTCAATCCCGAGTGCCAAAATCTCCTCGACATTTTTCATTCATTCCTAAAAGCCGAATCAAAACCAGAATGAGGCCATCAACAAGTCCGACCTCTCCTCGGATATCCACCGCTGACGTCATACAGAAGTTTCTCCGGGGTGAGCCATTGAACGCGGAGGAAATAGCCGTGGCAGAACGAGCGCGATGGCAGATCGGTGTCAGGCTTCGGGCGGGGGATTACACAGTGAGACCCGATGAAGTCAATTTCGTCGACCGGATCAATGCAATGGAACAGGCCAGCGCTCAGGCTGCATCGCCGATGTCTCCCGGTCTTTCTCCGATCGCTATGGGCAGTCCGCAACCTTTCTACTCGCCAGGCATGAGTCCCAATATGCCCGGATCGCCCGGCTTTTCTCCTCAACTCTCGCCTAGCATGGTCAGGACGAAGTATCAACGTGGTCTAGCCTTGACTCCCAATGAGATGAGAGTGGCCGTGGATAATGGTATCATTGGCGGACCAGTTTCCCCCGGCCAAAATCCCCTGATGAACGTCAACAATAACAATAACAGCGCGGCTGTCTCATCACGTCGAGCTGCATCGATGGGTCCGTCGGCAGTTAACAGAAATGATCGGGTTGCGATGTTTTTCGCAACTCATCAACCGATCGAGGTCATCAGCGGCATTAGGATCTACGATATTAACGACTTACCAGTCGTGAGGGGTTCAAAGGGCTTTCAGAAATTCATAATGCAGCCTTACGGCAGGCTGGAACACATCTTTGTTCAGGAAGCTCGACGAGCTATTGACGATCGACGAGCCGACGAAACCCGCGATCCGGGTCTTTCACCGACCATCGAGATGGACCTCGCGATTTCGGCGGGGGTCTTCGCCCTGTTCTACCGAGAATTCTACAAAGGTGAACAGGATACAGAGTTCTACATGCTGGCGGAAGAGCTGATCGCCCTATACAGACTGGACGTCGACGCCGGAGTCACGAATTTTATCAAGGTTGGAAGACGGCGTGAGTCTTCTTCCGAATTCATTACCAACGAAGTAATTCCTTTTGTCACGGATGCGTATCGTCAGCTTGGTTTCGATCGGACCTACTTTGGATTCGTCAATCTGCAAAATCCCTACGTGATGGCCAAAATGGGTAAGATTCCGCTTCGTGCCGACACATTCGAGGCCTTTGCTTTCTTCGATCGGGCACCTGATGCTTACGCCGCCCTGAACGGGAAGCTAACATCTCAGGGTGCTAGGACATCGTGCTTTGGAAGTGCACATCGGTGGCTTCCTCTGCGCACGCAAGGAGGATGGTCTCCTATGCGCAAAATGGGAGGATGGAAGAAGCTAGACCTCTTCAATGCGATCAAGAGCTCAGGCCTTTTGAAGGATGTCACTCAGCTGAAACGATTTGGACGGCAAAAACAAACCATGGGAATTACATTTAAGGATCTCGGCATTCCGCCTTCCGGCCGGGACCAAATGATTCTCCCTGGTTTCGCCAGCACGCCCTACCTCGCGCTTTGCTACTACGAAACCATCTATCGCAAGATCTTCTCAACCCTGGACTTCATCAACTGGCCTTTGCTCTGCAAGCTGAATGCCGTCTCTCTGGAGGGCATCCGTACTATCGCCATTGAGCATTACGACGCCAATCCCGCTATGGTCGCCAATGCGTCGATCGGTGACATCTGCGCTTTTGTGGGAGAGCAGTCGAGAAAGCGACTGGAGCTGACCGAAGAGTTAGCTTTGACTCTTGCCCGAGAAGCTCAGACCACTCAGCAAGGATTCACTCACCGTCCAGGAAGTCGATGGGTCGCTCCGCCAACCATGCAACTGATGGCAGGAGGACAGACACCGATTGCCCCCAACGATGACTATCGGATGTACCTCCGCATCAAGGCTTATTGCGAGGACGACACTGTCACCAAGGAGAATCTGATTGGCTACACCATCGGTCTCCGAATTCGAGACATGCTTCCTGAGAATCTCGATACTTTCACCAAGGCAGATATCTGCGATCATCTCCTTGATATTCTGCTTCCTCGTGCCGAGAAATACGAAGCCATCCTTTTTGACTGCTCCGATCCCGCCATCAAGGTTCGTCACATTCTCAATGCTGCCAACACTATGGGATTGGGAGCCATCTTTCCCAAGGACATCACTCGCCTGACCAAAGAACGAGCATGCGAGATCATCACGAACTACATCGCTCTTCTTCAGCAGGCCACGGCTCCGACTGTCGCTCAAACCATGGGTGACGTAGAGCGAAACAAACTCTACTTCGCCGGTATCAACCTCCAAGGCAACAGTCCAGCGGGACGATCTCCGAGCGGCTCTCTCCAATGAGGCACCTCAAGAACTGACTTCCGGGAGCGAAAAACTTTGAATGACTGGGCAAAATGTAAAACTTAACAGAGATTACCCTGTTAAATACGATATGAAGCGGTTGGCTTGGTGACGAGACGCTTACCAAGACTTACCCCACTTGCCCTTGCCGTAGTGACCAGATCCGTACTCGGCAGCAGCGCGAGCACCAGCGTCAACACCAGCTTGGCGCTCCATCCACCCAGACATGTTGAGGCCCTTGGAGGCTGCCGACGCGAAGTAGACAATAACCAGAACGACGATGACCAGCATGACCCAACCACCAATCTTCATGGCACGGTCTCGATCCTCATCGTCTCCACCGCGTCCGCGACCACGCCTGCCACGACGCTCCTTGTCATCCTCACGGCTGTCGTCCTCTCGGTTCTTCAACTCGCGAAGAATCCAGATGATGACCGCGATGACGACGATGATCCCGACGATGGTGACCAAACCTTGGTTTTCGAAGTGCGCCATTTCCTTTTATTGGTTCCGATTTCTTCCAATTTCTCCGCCTTCCAGAGTTCGGAATCGACTGGCGACAACGCTACCCTTGTAGAAACATCACCACGTGCAAAAACGGTGAAATCCTGGTAGATCTCCATTCCATGTAGAATGGAGGTATTTAGTGTGGTCATAATCAGATGTTCTTGGAGAAGAGGCGCGCCTTTTGGACGGCATGGATCGATTCAGGACACCCTGGTACCGTATTAGGACTCCCTGGAGTGTTGAACTCCAATTCATTCTCACAGAGGTTGGAATCCAATACCTTGACGAAAAGATTACTGAAGTAGGGAACGTTGACTAAGTTTGATGTTGTTTCGCCGCTTAACCACTGGTAGGTGTAAGGCCTCGTTCCACCAGTTACTTGAAGTTGGATGTTGACGCCATTGATTCCAGGACTGAACAAGGGAACAATGTAGATTGGCCTGCAACAGCTCTCCTTTCTGTCCCTTCGAAACCGTCTCGGCGATGAAGAATTGCTCAATGAAGAAGACGAGTCCGGGTCTGATGAGTAACTGGCAGAGCTTTCAGAATTTGATTTTGAGTCAAGTTGGTGATGATTCGTCCGACCGCGACGGTGATGGTATCTTTGCGGTCGCGATCGGGCAACAGCCATCAGAATCACTAGAATCAGAATGATCAGGACAACGATGATGATTATTGGCTTCATCGTTTATCTCCGATCTTAACCTCCAAGGGCTTTTAGTTAGAGTTAAGAAGAAGCTTTGTTTTCAAAAATAAGGATCAGCGAACAAAACCACCAATCGCCGAGATTCGATTTTGGTTGGCGATCGGAAGAATGGATGCTTTGAAGACCCGCTGGAAGAGGATGGACTCGACCGTTCGAACCACCGTTTTGATCATCACGGTGGTCGTTGTCGTGTTGATCGTCCTCCTGATCGTTCGACAGATCGTCTCGAAGAACAAGCGAGTCAACCGTCGGGGCGATTCCAGTGGAGACCAGTCTCACTCATCAGTGATTGATGCGTCTCAATCATCCGGCTTCAACAGCGCGAGCTCGTCGGCTCGGGACGGTTCCAGGCATCAGGTTCGAGGCGTGAACGACGTCGTTCACCAGGAGCAAGGCCCTGCGGTCAACGCTGGAAGACCGACTCAGTTCCAGCAGGGAGCTTCCGTCCAGGCTCACCAAGCCGTCAACAGCCAGAAGTTGGTCGGGACTGCTAACCTCGTTCAGCCGACTTGTCCCGGTGGTTGCGGCGGGAATCATGCTGCCCCTGCTGTTTCTCAGCATCAAGTTCATGCATCTCAGGGTGGAATCCATCAGCCCTCTGAGGTGCCGAACTACGGTGCACGAATGGCTCAGCGTCGTCAGTTCCAACAGCAACAGGTTAACGCGGCCCAGCCATCACACGGCCAGAAGGAGAACTTTCAACAATGGGCAGAGAGTGGAAACGAGACTTCACCTGAAGATCAACAAGTCGTCGAGCCGGAGCATCACGATGACAGCCCTCGTCCCAAGTCTTCTCGCTTTGCCAGCAAGAACGCCGACGATTGATCAGTTCACATCGACATCACAATAATAACATTGCAACCAATGTTATCAGTTTGCTAAACAGGAAGGGTCTCGGTCAAAAGAGTCTGACTGAAGGCGTGGAGAAAGAACGTGATAACTAATAGTACAAGACTATTAGTTTTTAGGGTAGACGGTGGATCACTTACCAGCTGCGGCCATGACGACTGCGAGCACTGCTTGAGCTGCTCGATCGGCTGCGCGAGCACTCACGGCATCCGCAGCTTGGCGAGCGAGTGCAATCACTGTCGGAAGAGCTCGATGAGGACGGGCTGTCAGACGATGCGCAGTCCGAATGGTAGGTCTCCAAAGCGCGCGAATCAGACGACCACGAGTTGCTCGAGCCACTGCGGTTGCTCTCACGTGCACCACGACGGCCGCGACGTTCTCGGCCAGGAGAATCATCACCGCGCTCTTGACGACGGTGGATGGCAATCGCTACGATCACAATGATCACGATCACCACGATGGTCAAAGTCGGAATGGACGGGTTCATTTTCGTCTTTTAGACAGGCCTACTTTTTCTTCGTCTCGATTTATTTGTTGAAGCGGCTGAAAAATCCGTATGCAAGACACTGCTTCTTTACATCGTCCACGTTTAAGTTTCCGGGTTGCATCAGCATATCGATTGAAGCAGTTTCGCCTCTCGTAAAATACGACGACCACCTTCCAACCAATTCGCCACTCACCTTCAGGTCTTCTTGGATAGTAAAATCAGGAACCTCTCGCAACCGAGCAGTCAACGCGAAGAAGTGTTTCGCATTTCTCAACAAATCTCCTCGATATGTGAATCGCCACGGCTTCATGAAGTACATCGAAAACTTACCATAATACTCGGTTTCTTCGGTCAAATCAAGACCCACCCGAGGCCCACAGTAGATCTTTTGACCTCGATAGGGCCAATCTCGTTCTGCTACATCGTAAAGCGCCAGTCCGAGAAATGGGTATTCAACCGGAAATAATCCACGACTCAGTGTTAACATAGGTCCACCTCCTTCCTTCGCTTTCGTGTTGTAGGTTACCAATTCCTTCGCTAGAGTGATGTTGACGTCTTCAATAGTGGAAACCTTGAAAGTCTTCATGATGTAATCGATGACTTCGCCAGATCCTTCTACCACGCCCTGTGGAGTTAAGATCGAACGAATGAGGACTGCGCAGTTGAAACTGTCACCGCCCATAGCAATGAAAAGTCCTCTTTTGGGTCCGGTCGTAAAGATAGTTCCGTCTGGTTGAATCCGTGAGGGATCGTCTCCGTGTTCGGCAAGTCGTCTTCGAAAATAGAACTTGAATGACTGCTGAATTTGGAGATCTGGATGGATGTAGGGATCGTCTCCCATGTAAAACTCGACCTCAACCACTGAACAAATCTGGTCTTTCACGATCAGTACTTTCTTGAAGAACATACAGGCCGTAGTAGTCTGCCCCTCAAGAATTCGATCGTTCTGGCTTCTAATGTTGATACTCTCAGCCAACTTGTCAATCGTCGATTGATCCGTCTTGGAAACATCAGAAAGGAGCCCTAGCGATGGTAAATAAACCATGTGATTCTTCAGCTCTTCGGGAGTTAGAGGTCTTAGATCGTTTGTCGAAGTGGCCTGTCCTTGGGTTGGAGTTGCGACAGGCGCTGAAGGGAGACCGAATCCAGGTGTACCGAGAGGTCCTTCGATATTGACCCCGAAACTCTTAGCCGCTTCTAAACAGCGATTTACAGCCTTCGATTTTGCGTTATTTCCGAGATATTTAGTGCCTGCACCCAGTTCAATCCCAGAGAGCTTAGGGAGGGCTTCTTTTCCGGCAATGGATGAGGATGGCTTCTGGGCATGATTTACATGCGGAGCAGCAATGGGAGCCGTTGGAACTGCAGGCAGAGCATCTTTGTTGAAGATAGCCGGGAAATGAACTTTGCACGGAGCCGGATGCATTGAGCGGCGACCAGAAGTCGAGTCCGGTCCAGATTTTGTTTTCGTCCAGCGGAGATTCTTTCATTATTTTTAGACCTCACTTCTCCTGACCACCAGGAATTTTTCCTGGATTGCTTATTGGGACGTCCCAATTCGGAACACTTAACTGAGCAGTCCCGAATCTGCAGTCAAACAATCGGTGATTACTAAAACGGCCGCCCTCAAAACGATGGGCGTCATCGACAGGCGTTTGCTAATCTCGATTGCCATCGTAATTGCAATACTGATAGTGGTGATACTGATATGCTCATGGAGGCTTAAGAAGTCGGGGATCCTATCCCGAGGACGAACGATCGAGATCTCAGTAACAAGGAAAGGCACGCCAGGAGACACGAAACGACAGCAGATACCTAAGATGATCATGCAGACTAATGCTAGCTGTGAAGTTCCAGTGGGAATGCATCGGACAATTCAGACGATCCTGGATCTCAACCCGGAGTACGATTATCATTACTTTGACAACGAGTCTTCCAGAAACTTTCTCGTAACAGAATACGGTAGTCGGCTAGTTGCAGCTTACGACGATCTGATACCAGGAGCATTCAAAGCTGATCTTTTTCGGTATTGTTACCTCTACAAACATGGCGGCATCTACATCGATACGGGAATGACTTGTCTGAAGCCATTTCGAGAAATGATCCGAGAGGACGATCGATTCGTGGCTCCTGAAGACAACGGAAATGGAATCAGTATCTACAACGCTTTCATTGCCTGTACTCCGAAACATCCTATCATCGCTCGGGCCATTCTTCTTTCCTTCAAGAACATCGAGAAACGCGATAAGACGGATGAAATGCTCAATATGACGGGGCCTGGCATTCTGGGAATAGCATTCAAGCACGTCATCAGAAGAAACACCACTCTCATTCCGAACACCTATTATGGCTACGGTATGAGATTGATCAGACATATCGGGGGAAACAAACTGCATAAAGATCCTCATGACATCGTTGGAGAAGTGGATCAGAATGGAGTCGTCTTTCTCAAGACAAAATACCCCGAATACTACGAGGATCGACAATGGTACCATAAGACGGAACACTACGGAGTCCTCTGGAACCAGGATCAAGTCTTCAAATCAGTGGTCGAACATCGATTCAAACCAGTAGAATGTCCATCAGAAAAGATATCTCCATCCGACGAAAGGATTCTGCAACAAGCCATTCGCCATCGAACTCCCCATAGAGAAGGTCAATGTCAAAAGATACCAAAGATCATCATACAAACTAGCGAATCGGAGATGGTTCCTCGCGGAATGTATCACGCGATGAAAACAGTCGCCGATCACAATGACGACTATGAGTATTTCTACTTTGATGCTCGATCACGGCGCGAATTCATTGAAGACAATTTCGAGGTCAATGTTTTATACGCGTACGATAAGTTGGTACCGGGAGCATTCAAAGCAGATCTGTTTCGTTATTGTTTTCTCTACATTCGAGGCGGGGTCTACATTGACTCGGGGATGGTCTCGATTCGACCTCTACGTACATTGATCGATTCTGATGATGAGTTGATCGTACCCGAAGATGACGGCCGAGAAAGAATGTGTAACGGCTTCATCTGTTCTGTTCCTGGACACATCGTTTTTGAGCAAGCTATCGAGAGGATCGTAGCAAACGTGGAATGCGAATATTACGGAAGTTCAGCTTTGGATGTCACAGGACCGAATCTCATGGGATCTATCTTCGACCGGACCTACGGCAAGAAAGTTAAAGACGGAATGCCCATCTATCCGGGAGTTAAAATAATCCGTTACACGAGTTCATTGTCTCTGACTGGAAGTAATTGTGCCGCAACAGGAACAATCTTTCATGGCCCGTATGCGATCTTTGATACGAAATACGACGACTACTATCGAGACAGACAATGGTATCTCAAAACCGAACAGTACGATACCTACTGGCAGCTGCGTCAATTGTACCGCTAAATCTAGAATGAATCTAATACCTCTGTTGGTATTAAATGATGTTTTTTGAGCAAAAGACGACTTACTGGCCTTGTCCTTGGGCGGGAGGCTGAACAGCTCCCATCTGGAAGGCGTGGAGGAAGTTGTTGGCCTGGCTCAAGTCTCCCTGCCAGGAGTTGCCGCTGCCCTGCTTCTTGCGCAGACCGAGACGCTTCAGCAGCTCGGCAGCCTGCTCCAAGTCACCGTTCCACTGGAAGGACTGAGTGAAGTCGACGGTGATCGTCTTGCGCGAGTCCACCAGGTTGATGGCAGTGTTCATGCCCAACCGACGACAAACGTCTTGGAGGCGATCGGCCTGGAAGATGTAGCCCTTGACACGGGAGTTGTACGCCCCGCCAAGTTCAGACAACGCCTGCTTCAATGGCTCGTTTCCAGCGGTTCCGGTCACCTTGAACGACGTTTGGGAGTTGGTTGGCTCGATGATCACCTTGCTGATGTCGATGACGACTGATGCGGGAGCACCGGCTTGCGCATGATGAGCGGCCGTCTGCGCAACTGCACCTGGTGCTGCGAAGTTCACCTGAGAAAACAAATCAGCGGGGTTTTGAGCTGAAGCCTGCATAGTTGTGAGTTTTTAGTTCCAGGGTCCCAAAAATAATAAATTCGGTTTTGCGATTCAAACGATCGTGTATTGTTACCGAACTCATTGCAGTTCGAAGATGACGTCGATTAATGGCCCTATTTTTGACGGTCAATCATCTCGTTCAACTCTCTTCTTCCTACATTTCGATCATAGCATCTCCGTTGCAGACTCTTCGAATCGGCTTTTGTCCTTGGAAGAGTCAGCCGCAAGTTCTCAAATGAAGTCCTTCCGAGACTTCATTTTTAGTATCACTGACCACCCCCTTTGATTCTTCTACCGACGGATCCTACATTGATGAGATGATCAACGACGAAGGAGGCTGTTTGCGGTATTCTGCAAAAGCGTCAATCTCAAGAATGCCGGACAAATCGAGTTGACAGTATTTCTCGTAAGGACGGTATTGGGGGACCGATACCATATCCATTAGCTTAGCTACTGAGTCCCGATCCCTCTTTTTGCCAGTACTCTCTTTCTTGTAATGATCCATTCTCCTGATCTTGCCGACCTGCCTTTCAGCTTCACCGACGATATAGTCTGCTACTTGAGTAATAAGTTCACGTGCTTCTAGCAGATCGTCTCGTGAAATCTTGCCCCCTCCAGGAGTCTTCAAAACGACGTAATATGCCATGTATGCAGCGAAGACCAAAAAGTCGTAGGAGGTGGTGTATCTGAACCGAAGATTCCACTCGTCATCTCGCAACCTGTAGATCTTCTCGGGTCCGATGTGAGGATTAGAGTAGGAAGCGGCAAAATCGAAGTCCATGATCTTAGCCAGGATGCCATAGTTCTCCTGGTAGTAGGTGTTTTCTCCATCGACAAAGGCGAAATGATCAACGTCATCGAGAGGTACTCCTCGATACGCTATGCCTTCAGTAGTTCGAGTCATGATATTCTTGGCATGAAGATCATTGTGAACGACCTTTCGGCTGACCATGAACTTAACAGCATAGAAGACCTGAAACAGCATGGCTTTGAAGACATCAACATCAAAGTCTCGGCTTCCAATGTAGGAGGACAGGGTCTTGTCGAGTTTCTCGATGATAGAGTATCCGGTCGAACCGCAAGTAAAGAATCCTTCAAAGTAGGGGAAGGTAATACAATGATGAAGACCTCCGTTGTAGAACGAATGGAAGATCGATGACATCACAACATCGTTCATGGAAGACGACAAGACATAAAGTAGGGTTCCATCTTCCATTCGTCTAATCTCAGGAGGTTCCTTAGCGGTAAATTCTTTCAAAACGACTGGAAGGCCTTTGTGTTCATCTTCATCGATCTCGAACACGGTCCCGCTTTTGCCTTTGCCGAGGAATCTTCCCAGGGTGAACGATTCACAGGTATCTCCACCGTAAAGAAATCGGGGAGTAACCGGTTTACCTCGTCGCAGCTGAGCTAAGACGTCGGTCGGGCTAGTCGAAGAACCCAATTCAACAAGCTCTCGCTCGAATTCTGGTATCTCGTCATCGGTATTCATCGTTTTTATGAAGAAAGAATATCCGTCGGAAGCTCGGAATTATGTCAGCGGCATGCCTGGTTTTGGACTGGTGACGTCGAATGTTTTCGGTCGAGATCTTATCTGAACGCGAGAAACCGAAAACTGATGATTTAAGAGAGGAAAGTCAAACTCAAAAAGACGGACCTTTATTTCACCGTTTTTAAGACCGCGAATCTACCCGTTGGACCAAGGAATTATTTTCGGGAACAATGGTTTTGATAGTAGTGGTCGGAGATGTACACTTCAAGAAGGACACTCCAACGATCACCGATCTCGTGATCGCCAAAATTACCAACGAGATCAGCCGGTTGAAACCTGACCTAGTGGTTTTCCTCGGAGATGTTCTCGACAACCACGAGAAGATCGATCTCAAAACTCAGAACAAAGCAATCAAGTTCATCCGCCACATTTCTTCAATGAAGTCGTCCTCCGGCGAATTCATCAACGTATTTCTGGTCATCGGGAATCACGAACGACCCGATGCGACTACCTTTCTGACCGAGGACAGCGCTTTCTACTGCTTGAAGGGAGTTCCCAACATCCATGTTGCCGATCGAGTCATATCCGTGATCTGGAGAACCGAGGGCGTGAAAGAAACCATGCGATTCGTCTTCGTTCCGTATGTCCCGAATGGCAAATTTCACGAGGCTCTTGACACGCTAGACGAGAAAGTGATGGATGAGAAGCATCGCCCCTACACGATCTTCTGCCACCAGGAATTCAAGGGTGCTCAGATTGGCCGGTACAAATCGAAAGAGGGAGACGAATGGCCAACAGGAAATCCACTGGTGATTTCAGGCCACATTCATACCTTGCAGCAAGTTCAAGACAACCTGATCTATGCCGGAACTCCCTATCAGCTTTCTTATTCTGATGATTCTGAGAAGGGTATCATCCTGGCGGAGTACGTGCATGGACAGACTCCGTCCGTGAAGTTTCTCAAACTGGACATTCGAAAGAAGCGAGTAATCAAGCTGAAACCGTCAGAAGTCGATGCTTTCATTCCGCCGGAGAACTGCGATGTGCAAGTTGATATCGTCGGAACTAGTGCTGAGATCAAGGCTCTGAAGACGACTGGCATCATCCCGAAGATGAGAAGTCGTGGAGTGACTATCAGTTTGAGTGCTGTAAACGAGAGCAATCCACTGAATCCCAACAATAAGCCATTCAAAGATTTGCTACTTGATATGATCAAAGATGATCATGCTGCTATTGCTGTCTTCAATCAGATCTTTGCTCCTCAACAAGCTCCCCGAGTAGTGATCGGGCCTGAGACTGGCAATTTGGCCGATCTTCTCAAGACAGCACAAACTGTCGGAATTACTCAGCGAACATCCACGGCTAAGATTTTGGAATCGGTAGCTGCCAGTAATCGAATGACTATTCCAAGTTTCCAACCAGTTCCCATCCAAGTTGCTGCTTCTCCGCAGCAGTCTCAACAACAAACTCAATCTCCGATGCAAGTTCCCCTATCAGGCGGTTTCGGATCAACCCAGAACAACTATCAGCCAACGGTTCCGCAAAATGTCGGTTCGATGTTCAGCAGCTTTGCACAGACCGAAAAGGCTCCTCCAACACCTATTCATCAACAGCCGATGCCGCCTCCAGCTGTTGCTCCAAAGACTACTTTTCCGTACGGAGGTCCAGTGTCAAGCCAGTCACCTGCTGTGAATTTCACGCCGTTCTCGACAGGCCCGTCCGCCAATCAGACTTCAGCACCGTCACTGAGTAATCTGTTCGGAACTCAAAGTCCGGCAACTGCAGGTCCGACGCCTCTGCCGAACCCAACAACCCCATCGTCGCTTCGAATGCCGGGATTCCTCCCCTCATCGAGCAGTTCGTCTCAGACCTCAAGTACTCCTACTCATCCTTCTTCAACACTACCTTTCGGAACTATGCCGTTCACTTCTCCTTTCAACAGCGGCCAGACTACAATTCTCAATTCCGGGGCGCCGACAATCTCCAGTGTGACGAGCGGAATAGCCAAACAACCTGAAGTTGTAGTAGAGAAGCCGATCAGCAACAGTGACCTGATGGCTTCTTTGACGGCAAGTGTAGAACAGGATCGAAACAAACCCGAAAACAGCCTTCTCGCTCTCCTTCAAGAAGCCAGAAAATAAGTAGCGGACCGAACACCGGCTGGCGATCAAACCAAACTCAATACCTCAAATGGTATTGAATTATAACAGATCAAACTCCAACTTGAAGATCGTCCTCGAGGCGTTTCTACCTGAATCAAATCTTAGAATGGCCGTCTGGGCGGTGCGAATTCGAATCTTTCGTTTCACGGGAAGGCCAGCGGGGACTTGAGGAATCGTGGAGACGGTCGAAAAACTGATGTCCTTATATTTTTAAACAAAAACGAAAATCAGTTTCTCTATTTGAGCGGGCTCTCAAGATACCCCAGATTGAATGAGCAACAAACCAGAAGATGTGCTGAGCAATCATTTGCCTTACTTCCCAGATCCTAAATCCGATCCAGACTACAATGTCCAGCTTTTTGCCAAGTATGAATATCAAGTTCATTCGACGTCCAACGGGCAACAGCATCCAGTCTTTAAGAATCATCAACGGCTGACCCAGATTCATCTCGGCGCTCATGGTCCCAACCGCAAGTTGATGATCAATAAGTATGCCGGTCTTGGAAAGACGGTTGATGCGATTGGAGTGGCCGAGAGTCGCCATCGCTGGATCGGTCAAGTTCTAAACACGGATGACCCAGCTTTCAACAAGACAACAATGAACAAAGCCATCATCGTGGCTCAGAACAAGACTACCCTCGATAGCAACTTCAAGAAGGACATCATGACGACCTGTACCGGCGGATGTTATGTCACTGAAGCGATGAAGACCAAGCACTACAGAACGGAAAAGGGTCTTCTTCAGGCCCAGACGATTTCCATCAAGTCGAGCTATGAGCTTCACACGCACGTGGCCTTCGGCAATGTTCTTGCAGGCATGTCCAATGAAGAGATTGCCAAGACCTATTCTTTTCGAGTGATCGTCATTGACGAAGTCCATAACCTGAAAGTCGTCTTGAGACCGGTCACTGACGAAAACGGAGACATGGTCCCGACGGAGGACAGGAAAGACACCCATCTCCAGTTGATGAGATTGATCGACAACACTTACGGTTGCGTTATTGTTGTCTTGACGGCGACGCCTATCGTCAATGATATCGATGAGTATCCCTCGACCATCAATTTCATTCTAGACAAGGAAGATCGAATCGATGGAGCTGCTCTGATCGAATTCTACCGAATCACTAAGAACGAGGACCTCGATGTGATGAGACGTGACCTAGAAGCATTTCTTGTCTGGCGCCTGGCGGGCCGTGTTTCTAGGATGAGGTTGGCGAAGACGATCGGAAAGTCGATTGTTCGTAGCAATCAAGATCTTGCTGAAGAGAACGTTCTCAAGATTTCGAAGGCGAGAATCTGGTTGAGCACCATGACCATGGAGAATAAGGACTACATCGACTACAGGTATTTGATCGATGCGTATTCACGCGCGTTAGCGATCGATATTCAAGGCGGCGAGAGTTCTTTCTACATCAATGCTATTTATGCTTCGCTGATGGTTTGGCCGGGCGGCCAGTTCGGAAATGCAGCATTCCGTCAATACCTCGAAACTCGACCTGACGGAATTACTTTCAGTTTCACTGAGCTCTTCATCCAGGATTTCCGAAACAGCATTCGCTTGAGTCGGCTTTATTTGATTCAGCAATTGGGAGCCGAGATTGAACAACTGCGAGTGAAGAACGCGACAGAGAAGAGCCCAAAGATCGAAGCCGAAATCGCGAGGAAGGAGGATTACATGAGAGCATTCCAACGACGATCGGAGCAACATCCTGGCGGAACCTTTGATTACAACGACGATGACGATATTCTCATCATGCTGTACGCTATCAAGGCACGGTATAGTCCGGTGATTGCTTCAGTTATCGAGAAGATCATCGGAATCGAGAGATACGATGAGGAGACGCGCGAGTACAAGTACATTGTGAACAGCCGAACCAACAATTTTAGTCCACAATTCTCTCCAGACGATATGGATAACCGCGAGTGCTGCTACATCTACAACTACTACAAACCCGGTGGTATCATTCCGATCTGCCTCTTCCTCGAGTTCTTCGGTTATAAGCCTTTGATCGTTGGAGACGCATCGTACATCACTGAAAGTGGAGCTTTGAATCTGTCACGAGCTAAACGGTACGCATTGTTGTTTTCATCAGACGAGAAGAAGGGGCCGAAAGTCGCCGGTGCGTCCAAGATGTCTAACGCGAAGATCCGACGCATTCTAGAAGTGGCGAATCATCCAGCCAACAAGTTTGGGCACTACCTGAAGGTTGTTGCCGGAACCAGCATTTCTGCCCAGGGTCTCAATTTCTATAACATGAGACAGTCTCATCTTACCGGACGAGCCTGGCATGAAGCTGGTAACATTCAGACAGAAGCTCGAGTTGATCGACCAGCTGGATCTCATCAGGCATTCAACGACGACGAACCAGTTCCAGTTTACAGACCATCAAATGGAGGCCCTGAAACTCGCTATGGAGTTGCAATGCTGAACGGCAACGAGACGCAGAAGTACGTCAAGGTGTTTCGCCATGTGTTGTACGTCAAGGATATGAAACTTTCAGATGGAGGTCAGGCGAGCATCGGTCTCAAGATGTACGACGAAGCGGCTAGAAAGGAACTCAAGATTTCAATTCCGCTGGAGATTCAAGAGCGAGTCGCTTACGATCTCATGCTTAACCTTCAACCGAATGAACCTCTGCTCCAGACACCGTTCCTTTTCGCTCCGAGCGAATTGCCAAAAGGATTCAGAGACTACACTACCTACAATCTCTTCTATGCCAGACGTGAACTCGAACTTATCAAATGCCGAGTTCGTGGCCATTTCAAGACTTTCTTCCAGCTCACGGTGATGGACATTATCGACCTACTAGAACAATATCACTGGTCGACTATCATAAAGGCGCTCACCGAGATGGTCAACGACAACGAGAGAATCGTGGATCGACACGGCATGTTGAATTACTTGAGGGAGGAGAAAGACACTTTCTTTCTGCAGAAACAAGCAAGAGCCCTTCGCAAGAGAGATGAACAATGGCTTTCTTACTACTCTGAACACAATTTCGTCAACGAAGGAGTAACTGCTGAACAACTCTATGATAGGATTGAATACGAAGAGGTTGAAGATGCCTTGGCCAAATTTAAGGCCATTGACAAGCCTGACGAGCTGAAGATTAACAACATCCTCGGTGCGATGACCAACCGATCAAAGGGATTCCTCGTGGAGACTCTCGTTTCTCGTTATCGACGTCTTATCGTCGATCAATCGGTCAATCGTGACATCATGGCACTCATCTTCCAAGCCTTCAATCCAGAGGCCGTCTACTTTCCCAATAACGGAATCATCATTCATGCGTACTACCTTCGAGCTCGACAGGATCGTCAGGCTGGCGGTAGATCTGCTCACGGCAAATTGCCGGTCCAATCGGTTGGCGAGCTGAGACTTTTCGTTCTCGCTGAAGGCGTATGGCGCCACTCCAAGCCCAACGAGGATGAAATGTATATCTCGCTCTTGAATGACAACAGTGCACGGCGTCATAGCGGCAAGGTCAAAGACTGGGAACATTACGGTACCACAACTATCGGCAAGGGGCATCAGTTGTTCCATTTGCAGAACCGAACTCACGTCGCAACGACTCGAAGCGTCGGAACGGCTGAAAGTGCAACTACTAATCGCGCGGCCTCACCCGATGGTCTGGAAGCAAGCAGTTACAATCTTCCAATGCTAGCTTGGTACCTCCAGAGCGTGAGAATCAACCTCTACGTACAGTACTTCATCTGGCCACAACAAAACGTGAAGGGATCTCAATTCTTCCCTCTAGTGATGTTCCGTTTAGCTGAAGACCCGACAGGGCACATCGTTTACGGAAATCTTCGATTCAGGCCAGTTCAAACGGCGTCCGGCAAATTGCAAATGGCGTCTAACGTCTTGAACCCCGAAGGATTTGGTCCTCACCGAAGCACAGGTATTCTTCACTACATTCGGGTCTACCCGGAAATCATCGGTTGGGTTTTCAATGAAGAAATTGGTAGGACCGATCCTCGAATCTTCTCACCTCAAGACAATCGACAGTTCTACCCCTTCATCAAGTCGAAGAAGTATTTTCCGGTGGTTCCACCTCCTCATGAAGGAACGACGCGACACACTACTGTTATCGATCTTCTACCTAACCAACCTCGAGAATTGTACCACGCGGTCTTCAGCGGAGAGGAAGCTCAATCTGGATTTATCATGACATCTGAATACACCTCTTACTTCAGTGAAGACTCTGTGGTCGGGAAGTCCTTCGATGAGCTGGCAAGGCTTATCATCAACGAGAAAGGTGTTGATGATGGAGTTAATCGAACTCCTTATCAGAGCTCGGCAAAATCGATGGAGAACGTGAAGATTGAAGTGGCTACACGATTCGAAAAGGTCTGGCGCCTCACCAAACACGACTTTGTCTGGCTGATCTTCCTCCTCTTCTATCTCCAGGGCTCTATCAAGAATGCAGTTTCTGTTCCAGGTCCTCAGTGATCATCACGACACCTAATGTATCCTGACCTCCCTCTCCGACTTCTTCGACTTAAAAACTCTAAATCATCAATTGATGATTTGGTTGTTGGCTGACTCGAGCCGATCAAACGAAACGGACTTCGGATTCATGGGCTTTGATGAACTCCATGAATTTGTAGTAGATCGGTTCCATTGACTGACGGTTTTTGCCGCTGTAAACGACCTTCCCAGTGTGCATGACTCGAAAATTGAAGTATCTTTCCCCTCCCTTTGACTTCTCCTCTCCCATGGAGTACAGAACGCGAACTGCATCGTTGGTAACTTCGGGTGGACAGAAAGCTCCTGACTCGACTGCTTTCTCCTTCAGAGCGTCCTTTCTGATACGGAAACCGAGATCGAACACTACGTTCTCCATGCAAACAGCCAACTTAACCAGAGTGATCGGCTTTGCAAACAGCTGTTGGGGAATCCCCTGAGCCTCAAACTTCCGCTGCAGGGCCAAGATCATGGCTTTGATGAAAACGAAAGCCTCAAGGAGATGCTCGACTTTTTGAGCACCAGCCACCTTCATGCTCTCTCCAAAGATCATCACGTTGACAACCTTGTCTTTCAGAGCAATGTCAAGAGACACCTGGTTGGGAAACTTACCTTTGTTTCCAGACTTGACCCGCAGGTCCTTCACGATGCCCCGAACCTCACGTCCGTACTTAGCAGACAAAACAACATAGGGCATTCCGGGATATGGAATCTTGACTAGCTTGTTCTTCCCCCGCTGCCAACCTGGGATCTCGTAAATCTCGACGTTACGAAAGATGGCCTCCGAGTTGAGGTTTGTGCCTTCAGCTAAGAAGGCATTTCCTACCATCAGTGCGGTCGGAAGCGACGAAAAAGGAACGACCGGGGTCTCCTTAAAATAGCTCGACAGGCGTTCTGCATCCATGGTTCTCCTTTTAGATGTCGATCTCCGATCTTTAAAAAGGAATTTTCGATAAGTCGAAACCCCGAAGTAAAACAGGTACGGACTCGCTTTCAGAAACCCTCCGATCGCTATTCTTCGGATCACAATAATTCGATCGAAATGAATCTCGGATACAAAGACCCTTCAATCAGAGCTGTGATTCCAGTCGCGGTCAACAAACGATCTTCTGTCGATGTTTTGGGAGGACTGATTCAATACCTCAATTCGAACCCTGCACCAGTAGAAAACAAGGTGGTGATGGAACCAGTCACCGATTTTGATTCACCGCTTGTCGCCATTCAGGCCAAGCAGCTGCCTGGATTTAACGATCAGACCTGGATTGCGATGTCAGAGGATGCCTATTCGAAAACGGCCGAATACCGCAATTCCTCACAGTCGATCAGACCTCATGAGGTGATTCTTCGCTACATGGTCCAATTCTTTGGCGAATTCAAGGTTGCAACCCTTGACAACGTATGCCTGGTGGGAGATTTCGAAGAGGTTGCTCATGCGGTCGGTGTTCTCACTGCCGGATCTCTCTGGCCCTTGTTGGATCTCGATTGGAAGGGGTTTTCGACCAATCCTTATAGCCGTACGGCTTACAATTTCCAGGCTGAGACCAACGATTTCAATGGATTGATCATCTCAGCGATTTACCCACTGTACGACGAATATTGCGGAAAGAAATGGTACTGCGGTGCTGACGGAACTGGGCTCCTGACCGACGCCAATTTGACTTGGATCGTCAATCAAGAATCATTGAAATCGATTGTCACGATCGGGGATCTCAGTCGCAATTCATACCTCGACGATGGTGCTGCAGGTCTCGACCTCTATTACCGGCTTTGTTTAGCCACGGTAGCAGCATGCAAGCCCGGAGCGATGACCGCACTTCGTATTTCTATGCCGGTCAATCGCGGACTTTACGGAATCTATGCTTTGTTCTCGCTTTTCTTCGAACGTGTCCAATTACTATCTCTCAAACATTGGGCTCCAGATGATGACACGTGTTATCTCATCGGTATTAAGTGTCTTCAAATGCCAATCCCGTTTATGGCATTTGCTCTGAAATCAAATGCTAGAAATCAGATCCTTGCCTACCTAACTCAAGAATACACCAGCCTGGGAGATCAGTTGACCAGGACCTTCTCTTCCGGCATCGAAAAATGGGTTTATGAGGTGGCTGCTGACTGGAACATCCGCAATATGATTTGAGGTTGACCTCGGGTCGTAACCGGCTCCTGACCGGATTACTGGATGGTAAAATAAAAACAATAACAGAGAAATCGGTTCTCTGTTAAAAATGGCTACGCTCCAGCCACTGGCGGCTTTCATTCTAGGATTCTTGATCGCAATAACCGTAATAGTGATTTTCTATTTTTCTGCCCGATCAAATCAAAGCGCGGCGTCTCTTTACAGGCGCACGATCTGTTCAGGCATCCTATAATTTCAATCCAGGATCAGTCCCCCGCGGCAAATCCTACTTTCAATTCGATACAAGATGGACCACGACGGACCTGCTGATTGCTCTACGAATGCGGACAAGGAAACCGGCCGCGGATCCGAGTCACCAGTCGGCGTGGAATCTCCGGCTCTCAAGGAGTTGAAGCATTCTGGTCGATGGTCAGATATCGAGGCGCCAGCGGGATTCGGTGAAGAGAACTTTGAGGACGCGTTTGAGGGTCGAACATACACGCCCCCTGCTCCATCTCCGTCTTCATCTCCACTTCGAACGCCCTCGCCGAAAACCGTTTCCCCAGTTGAAGCGTTTGACGACCCGAAGTACAACGCGCCAGTTCTTTGGTTCAAGCGTATCTTCGGTGTCGATCGCGAGACTCTAGTTGCCGCCATCATGCAGTCTTTCGAGGAGTCAGACGTCAAGGACGTCAAGATCGTCAGTCTCTACATCAGCACTGGAGAATCGCGCGATCACGCGTACTTGGTGCTCAACAGCGAACCTGCCAGCAAGCTGCTTCTCGACGGAACCCTTTCGGTCATCATCAAGAGAAATCGCGGTGAAGAAGAGGAGGAAGAGGAGACTTCGCTCTGGATCGACTGTGCAGGGAGTCTGCCGTTGACTGACGAGCAAGATCCCTACATGTTGTACATCTGGCAGTTGCCGAAGGATCGACCGGTCGATCAGGTCGAGAACGAATTACGTCGCACGGTGCTCGATCTTTGTCCGATCATGGAAATCGACATTCCAGGCGACGCCAAGGGCCTTTGCCTCGGCTGGGCCCAGATCACGTTCAAGTACGAGCGCGACACTCAGAAGTGCATCTATATGCTCAACTACAACCGTTTCATGGGCACTGAGATTCGAGCGGCCTTCTACCAACTCAATCGCCCTCCGCGCAGACCGATTTCAGCCCCGGCGCCACGAAAAGCTGCTTCTGACCGCCAACAGACGCGCAAGAGCCCGAACCACTTGTCGAGTTCCGGGTATCGGCCATCGGATCAGGCTCGAAAGCCCAGCCGCGGAGATGCTCCAGCCAAGACGGGTCGTCAGCGTTCAACACCAGAGAACACCAAAGTTCAAGGAGGACGCGGTAAGACGGGGAGAGCCAGCGAAGAGCGACGAGGTGAGAAACATTCTTCTTCCAAGAAGGCCGAGACCAAAGCGCCAGCACCCGGCAAGGGCAGTTCCAAATCTGGGGGATGGGAAGTCGTCGGTCGTGAAGGCCGTACCAAGTAATCAAGTCCCTTCGGAAGTTCCCATTCGGACTTGACTATTAAAAAACTATAACTGTCCAAGACAGTTATGGAAGGGGCATAGAGAGGAATTTTTATCTCAAAGGGTAAAAGGATAGATGCGTCTAACTGTAAATCCATACGAGCCTGTCGCTCGGCAAACTCATACTTCTGTTTCCAGCGCCCCTCGTAAAGCTCTGGTTACGAAAACAGTGGTGTCCAATCCCATTGCAACGGTCAAAGCAGAGCTAGTCCTCAAAACTCCAGATGTGCAAATAGATTCTGTCATACCACCAGAATCACCAGACGAAAAAGAACCATCTAGTGGTACTCCGCTAGAAGCGGTCAAATCCAGCCCAGGCGTTATTCCAACCTGGGCTTATGGTGCAGGTGCCGGTGGAATTGCCGCTTTGGCTGCCGTCGGAATAGGAGTTGGGCACACGGTTACTAAGAAAAGACGTCAGATCCGAGCCCATGAAATTGCAGTTCAACAAGCTGCCGACCAGTTTTTTAACCTCACTCCCAGAGATATACTTCCGACCAAAGCACCTCCGGTTGAACCGGCGGAAAAATGACGTCCAAGGATGTCGAGTGTCGAATCACACCAATTCTCTTCGATCGGTCCATCTGATCTATCGTCTGACTGTAATTACAGTCAGATCTCGTATCCATTACATTTACTACTTAGCGGCGGTTAGTTTTGGGAACCTGAGACCCTCCGGTATGTAGATCGATGAATTGGTAGCAGTAACTCTCTTAGGTAGTGTCTTGCTCTTCCTACTATACACGGTCTTCGGCGTCTTGACTGGATTCTTGCGCACGAAAGTACCTGGATTCTCGATGTCGACTCCAACTACATGCACTTGTGCATGCATCACTGCATCCAGTTTCTTACGGCTGATCGGTACAATTCTAACCGGCTTTTCCGTCTCGCCACCGATATCTTGTTGCTCGATCGGTTCGTCATCTTGATCTCCAAACTCATCATAACCATCAGCCTCTTCTTTGCCTTTGTCGGAAGCGGATGGGTGAGAGGCATTCGATGGAGGAACAATACCAGAACGACGATAGACGCCTAGATCGCAACCATAGAAATTACCGTTCTTGCAGCCTCGCCGGCAGACGAAGATCAGACGGCCATCTTCTCGTAACTTCAGGTATGCATTCTCGTTATCGTGTCTGACTCCAGAGACCGGACAGGGAGCAGCACGAAGGCGGTTCAGGTTAATGATAGCCCCGACCTGATCTCGAATTGCAAAGGTCCCATCGTTAAACCGATCAAAGAGAGCAACTGCTGTCTCAATACACTTATCGTCGAGATTTACGACTGGCTTGATCTCTTCAGCGGATGGAAGTTGTTTCTTGATCCCTGCTTGAAACGTCTTGACCGCATCAGTTTGACCCTCACCTCGACTCCTATCAACTTCTCTTTCGATGGCGAGATAGTTGATGTTGTCCATGCTGATACACTGTTCTTCTTTCAGGTGATTGACATGATAGATCCCGACCAAACAATCATACATCGTTAACGGATAGCCTTGAGCGAGCAGATCTTGACCGTTACGCGTACACGATTCCAGTTCAATGACTTTTCCGTCAATCTTGGAACAACCAAGAATTCGAAAGGTGGCATTACGTCTCGCCATCTGGAGATCGACTGCCTTGATAATGCTACTAACCCCACTCAAAGTCGCGAGCCGACAGAAAAGACAGTAGAAGATTCGAGTCTGTTTGACCCAGTATTCAGAAAAGTAGGCATGTTTGACGATCAGGTGCATTGAAAACTTATGATCGTGACGAGTGATCTGCCAGACAAACATCAACTTGCTGAGATCAACATTGAAGTAATAGGTCTTGAAGGTTAGATTGACCAGGTATTCGATAATGGCCTTGAAGTTTGGAGGAACAAAGAGACTAGGATCAACCGGATGATTCTCTTGTTGACCGTTAAAGGAGTTTGACAGCGATTTCATATTGCAAATTGATTCCATCTCAGGCAGAGGCACCTCCAGATCAAAATCGAAAATGAGACGTCCCCGGCATAGATCGTCGCGATAGCTCTTTTCGCCAAACTGACTTTCGAAATCATTATTCAGTGGGCAGCGAATGATTTCATGACAGTGAGGATATTGATCTTTCAGGGTCAAGTAATGTTCGACGTCATGAAAGATCAAAAACTCGCGCGAAGCCTTCTTTGTGAGATCGTTATTTTCTCCATCAAGATTGTCTCCTTCAGATGTTGATAACGAAGTCTCGAGATGGGTTGGTTTGACGAAATGTCCGCTTAGAGATCCATTAAGCAAATCTGCATACGTAACGGTCGGTGTCGGTACGGAAATTGCCTCATTCGAATCTTCAGAATGACGTCTGTCGCTGACTGGCGCTGGACCGATCGACGCCAAATCAGAAGCTACCACGAATGGAAATTGGCGAGTCTTGCTTTCGATCCTCCAGCAGGACTCTAATGTGAAGGATCGTTTCGGCTGATCGTGATAGTAATCGGGCACTTCCATCGGTATCCTCCTTCAGTTATTTTGGTTAGAATCGGGGAAAGTTGGAAGATTATTTTTGATATCAAAATGGATTGATATCTTTTTCGTTCAATTTGAATAAAGGAATGTCGAAATGCAAAGTCTGTGGTGTTACTACAGGAATTGAAGAAGATGATAGATGTGGTTTTTGTGGAGGGCAAAGTGTGAAGACGTTTCTATGCAATGACCACCGTTTCATTCTTTCATCTCCTAGTGGAACTATTTCTACGGCTTGCGAAAAGTGTAAGGACAAGAAAACTACTAAAGGATTGTGGAAATTAGTTCAGTGATGATTCTTAAATACTATCTATTTCTGTCCTCGAACTGTCTCATCTGGAAGGCTGTCGTCTCGACATCGTTTGATGTCGAGTTTTTTGGCTGGCTTTTTTGAGTTCATTTCGGTTGATCCATATTCTGAGGAGGCCGTCCCAGCACCTTGGTAACTAAATCGCCGTAGGCTGGCAAGACGGTGACGCCTGAATACTCATCGGTGTAGACCTTGTATTCGTCAACAACCTGTCTGGCCAATAGTGCTGTGACTAGTGACGTAGCAGACCCCAAAACCACGGGAAAGAATTTGATCACCTCTACATTAGAGATTATCTTATACTTCCCCTCCTTGATTGCATTCGTGATCAGATACTTGTTGCTGATTGTGGTCAGAACACTAGCAGGGTCTTGGGTGACGACTTCTCCGAAGATAGTAGGCGAATCGATCAAAGCGATTGTGCGGATCGCGTAGTAGGCTAGAATCAATCGAGCAGTAGTTCCCTTAAGTCTGATGATGCCCTTGCCCTGAGGTTCGATTTCGAGCAGCCCTTTGCCAAACAGATCCTGCGGAATCTTACTTCTGACCGGGTATTCGGGAGACAGCAGGAACGAGTTGGCGGATTCAAAGACGATGAACAGGCGATCGATGTGTACTTTGGGATTGAGACCGTAGTTGTCCAGCGATCTCTCGGGAACATCTTCACGCTTGGTCTTGAGCTTGGTGTATTCTTCAATCCTGGCCAGAGTTTCAGTCTGCGAGATCCCTCCGATGATGAAGCCAGGTCTAAATACAATAACACCTGCTGGCAATCCGTGTCTGTTGACGGTATTGATTACATCGTAGTAAGGACGATTGAGACCCACGCCCACCAACGCGCGACCAATCTCAGAGTTGATGTTGTCCGGTGTAGGATTCGTTGATGTGTCAAACAGTATGTGAGTCTCGTTGACTTTCATCGGCAAGAACTGGGTTTCAACCTGACTGCCACCAAAACCGACCGGTCCGACTTGAATTGTCGTCGGTCTCTTGGTACCGAAGGTTTTCTGGATGAGATTACCAAGAGCGCCTCCTCCAGCCATAGGGGCTAATCCAGGCTTGTAACCCGAAGTGGGTGGAGTTGTACCGCTAACAGCCGGTGATTCTCCAGGAGAAAAAGTACCACCATGAGCCATCTCTTCGATAATCTGTTTCCAGATGGACGTGCCATCTTCTTCGATGTTGTTCATGATGTCGAGTGACATCTCCCCGGTTTGCAGCAGCAACAGATCCTTGACCTTGACGCTGAGTTTCTCCATAAACTTAGCCTCCCACGACTTGATTCCTTTGATGTTGTCGATGTACCCGACGATTCTGATACTCTCTGATGTTTGACCTTCGCGGACGAAGCGACCGAGCATCTGAATGAGATAGCGAGCCACGATACCAGGAGAAATGATTCCGGTTCGAGGATGCATTCCACCCATGCTAGTGTCGTGAAGATCAATTCCCTCACGGGCGATCTGCATGTTGGTGATGAAGATTCGACGTTCGTTGGCTTGAAAAGTCTCCTTAGCGAAGTTCTTCTGATCAGGACTGAGAGTCTTTCCTTCTCGGATTCGATCAAGCTCGTCTTCCGATTCGAGATTCTCTTCATCAACGCGTGGAACACCGAAGTTGGAAACATAGATGCATACGAAGTTGAACTTGTCGACATTTAAGTAGTAGTCCCATTTGATGTACTCGTTGGCGAGGTCCTCCAGTGGCATCTCCATCAACTGAGTTCTCGAGTATCGCTGGAAAGATCGCTTGATCGGTAACCAAGCATTGTTGGTTTGCGACAGCAACATCTTCTCGTTCTGAATATAGAGGTCGTGCTGCAGTAGGATGGCAGCGATCATATCTGATCTGAACTTGGCTTCTTGGTTCTGGACCAGAGTGGCGAAGAGATCCATTCGGTTGGCCTCTTTGTACTTCTGTTCTTGGACCTTCAACATCTTGATAAAGCCGTCGACCAGCATGATAGCTTCCAATCTCCAAGCCATCATTCTGACCGAGGAGTTGCGCAGGCAAGATACAACGACAGATCCCATAGCTCCGTGTGGTAGCGGTGTCATCAAAGCCTTGCGAGCCAACTCTGTGAAAGGAGCCAACTTTAAGACCTCGAGTTCGGACAGCGTCTTCTGGATCTGTCCGAGAAGACCTCCGTCAAACTTCTTGTTGCCTCGAACAACCTCCAACAGCAGAGCTTCAATATCGCTATTGATCTCCATGAAGCGAGCGATCTGGTCCTCTGCCAATTGGATGCCCTGAAACGTGATCGGGTTCTCGAAGAAGCCGTCGATGACATCGGCAATGTTGATATGAGCATACACCGGATTCTTTGCGTAGTGTCTCAACACCTCGACGAACTTGTGGGTCGCATCAAGAGCTTCCATGTCCTCGCGCCAGTCTTCTTGCATCATCTCTCGAAAATTGGGTACCATGATCGTTTCGTAGAACTTGATGAGATCTTCCATTTGATCGATCGGAATCAGCTTCAGAGCTCGTGCAGCGTACACCAAGGGATCGGGTATCTCGCTAAAGCGGAGCTGGCGTTTCACGACTACTCTGATGAAAAGAATCAACATGATCTTCGGGTCTGTCACGATACTGAACCCGGGCTGCCAGTCATCGGCCATCAGCTCCCTGAATCGAGGAGCGATATACGTCTTGACAAAGTGGTTCTGTTCACCGAATGTAGGCAGCTGGATGTAATCAAGCGCGTTCAGAAGGTAAGGTAGGTCTTCGACTTTCTCTTGGATAGTGCCGCTGAGGTAAAGCGCTCGGACAAACTTATTGGATTCGTCGTGGAGATGCTTGGTGAAGTGCTTGAAGCATACTCCGATCTTGGCCCCGCTGATGTTCTTGGCATTTTGCACTTCGTCCCAGATCACGAGGCAGCCGCCGAGTCCATTCGAAGGATCGGTGCCAGGAAGCGCGGACCAATCGTAGAAGTGATCGTTGATGCCCGTAAGGCCAGTTCGCCTGATCTTGAGCCACTCCATGTCTCTGATGTCGGATTGCTTGTCCGGGTCGGGTTTGTAACGGCCCCATTTCTCATCTCCCTTGCCCTTGACGTTGATGAGACCAGCGTAAGTGCAAAGCTTATAGTCAAAGAGACCGAGAGGTTTCAGTGCATCGTGCCACTTCTTGATCACCGCATCGGGGCAGATGACCAAAACATATCGAACTTTGATGCCGATGGCTGCCAGAGTTGCCGCAGCGGTCTTTCCGCGTCCAGTCTTCGAACCATCCCATACCGAGCGAGCAGTGTTCGTGGGGCTTCGAAGTCCTCGGATCAATCTGTCGACATGAGCTTCCTGATGAGGCTTGGCTTTCCACATGTCTGGTTTGTAGTTGGGATCTTGGCGTCGAAAGGCCACCAACTGATCAAAAACGGCAGCTTCCCGAATGTGAGTCAGATCTTGTCCGATGTTGCTGTCGATATATGCGCCCGGTGCGTTCATAATCAGTTGAACTAATGCTTCCTTGGGTTGAGGTTCGAGATCCTTACGAAATAGGGATGCGAAGACCGGAGCATTGTTGACGTGCATGATCACATCTATCAATTCATCCTTACTGAAAGATTGCAATCGCGTTCTAAGAAATTCTGGATCCATCTCAAAAGAGTGCGATTTTATCTGTTCGGAATAAAACAGTGAAATGGAGACGCCCGCTGATATCGTTAACCGAAGGTTCGGTGATGTTTTTCTCTCGAAAACAGAAAACTTGAAAGTCGTTTCCGGCGAGAGAGGCGAGCAAACCGGAGAAAATGTGACGGTCTTCTCCGCCGTTCTCGATACTGGCGTGATCAATCCGGTCGTTCTGTCAGCCCTCGTTCCTGGCAATATTCAGGTGAACGGGGCGAACCTACGCGATCTCGATTGGTCATCGGTACATGTCCGGTCCTACAATTCCTGGGATGATGCGATTGCAGCTGGTGTGAATCTGGTCGACACCGACCCTCAGAAACCAGTCTCTGGAGCTCTGCGTGAGGTCAAGGATCTTCGTATCGTTGCGGTTGATCAGACCAAGGACTCCAAGGTCTACCACTTTGCTGAAGCAGATCTCGGTAGGCTGACCGTTTTCACTGCCGCTCCTACTATCGCTACGGGCGGTAACGACCTTCCTCTCAAGTCCACTTTCTTGCCGATGTTGAGCTCCGGTAACTTCGTCTACGAGCGATGAATCAATCGATCAATCTTCTCGGAGCAAACAATTACAATAGTCGATTGACTATTGTATTCTAAGATAAAATGGGAGTTGCACGGTCATGTGATCATGACTGCAGAAGACCTGCAGTCTGGTACGTCGATTACGAGCATGATGAACTGGATCGTCTCAGAAGCAAAATGAAACACTGTAATGCCGACGACATATTGGAGATAATGATGGAATCGAGTCGGCGGGCCGAGGAGCTGTCTCAAAAGATCCGTCCGGTTGTCGGTAAAGTCCAGATCATCCAATCGGTCAACCTAAGAATGCATTCTCTACTCTGTGATCGATGCTTCAACAAGATCGAGCTGGAAAATCTCCCAAAAGATTGGGGCTACACGGCTATTTTCAAGCAAAATGGTTATCATCGCAAATGATCTCCGAACTACGAATGTAGTCCAAAATGGGAACTGCCACCTCATGCAATCGAAATTGCGGCCGTCAAGCCTTCTGGGCCATTGAACTCGATCACCAGGAGTTCGATACTTTGAGGAATAAGATCGATCCGGATGGTTTAGGCAATTTATTCAACAACTTGCACCTTAACTTTGAATCGGCAAGAAAACTGACTGAAACGATTCGTCCTATCGTCGGACCGGCGCATCTTTCATATCCTGGCAAGATGAGGGTCGCCTGTTTCATGTGCAATCAATGCTTTAAGAAGACTAATTTAAAGGATCTACCGGATGAATGGGGCTATGAAGCATCCTATAGCCGCTCTGGTTATTATCACAAATGAATAGTCTCCGAGATCCCGGTCGGCCGTGGTCACAGCACTGAATTCTGGGAAATCTCGAAGAAAATCGGACTCATCAAAAGAGAAACCCAGCAAAATCGCTTTGAGATGTCTGGAGCTTCTTTCTACGACCTGACCAAGACGGGACAGTTGCAGGGTCCTGGGAATTCGACCGATGCCACCCTTGCCATCGGCGTTGCGACTTTGAATCGCAAGGTTGCGAACATTTTCCCTACCGCATCAGCAGCTGGAAACGTTTCCGCTACGCTGAGTGCCGCGGCCGTGAAGGGTGGCATCCTGACCACTGCTCCCAGCGGTGGTGCTATCACGTTGACGACCCCGACGGCTGCTCTGATTGTGGCTCAGGATCCCAAGGCCAACGCGCTTGAGGGTACCGAAGTGACCATCATCAACACCAATGGATCCAATGCCGTGACCGTGGCTGCTGGATCCGGGGTTACCATTGTTGGTTCGGCTACCGTGGCCGCGTCGAGCTCTGCGACTTACGTTCTGGTGTACACCAACGTCACCGCATCCTCGGAGGCAGTCACCTTCTACCGCAAGTGAGTATCACGCCCGTTGACAAGTAACGCCTGACCTCAAAAAACTTCAAACCGAAATGGTTTGAAGTTCATCCCTCATTCTGGATCGAGAATTTATCATTTGTTCTCGCTCATCAAGAGACTAGTGGCAACGATATCGTCACTTAGACATTCCGCACATACTTCAACGCCTCCTCGTAGAACAATGTTGAAGCCGCACCTGGAACACTTAGCTGTGCATGTCATGCAATAACGGTACTGGCAGCATTTTGACAGTTCTCCGCCGTCGCAAGTTACTTTACCATCGACGATGCAATCGTGCTTAATGAAATTTCGGTGGCCTTCATCGGTGTAACAGCCGTTCCAATCACAGTATCCTTGACAGAAGACGCACTTTCTGATGCAGTCGGCGCAGTAGTCTCTTGTCAGCCCTTCGTTTTCGGTGAAGACCGGAATTTCATCATCCCCACATTCGAAACATTCTCCTGTTCGCTGTCCGTCCATCGTCCCTTTTTATTTCAAACTAATCTTGTAATACAAGATTAGTTTTTTCTTACCGCAGAAGATCGGGCTGGCCTAATGGCACTTCAAGTATATGGGCTTGATAGCTTGCCAGACTGCATGTCGGTGAATAGGCATCTTCTTTTCAGCAATCTTCATCTTCTCCGGATTCTCAGTTGGGACCCAATCAATTCCATAACGCTCCTTCATCAAGGCTCGAGTCCTTGTTTCATCGATGACATAGTTGATGATTCCCCTCTGTTCGGCAATTTCACGGATCAATTTGACCTCGTTTTGGACCATCTCCCAGTTAGCGTGAAGAGCGGCGACATATTTACGAATGTAGAGTTCCAAGCGCCAGTGCTTGGTTACTTTCTGCACTGATGTTGGCTTGCGAGGACGAATGATCTGCTTCTCGCTGGGGCTCAATACTGAATCGTCGTAGACGCATGTCAGAAGCTGTTCAATAGGCTTGGCGATCTTATTAGTCAAATAGTACATCGTGTCGAGGAAGTTGCCATTTTCGACGAAGAGATCGGGAGTCTGCATCTTGTATCCCTTCAGACACTCGATGTTGGTCTTAGTATAGACAAACTCCAATTCTTCACCGGGCTTATGGGTGCGCCCTTTCTGCTTCAGTTGATCGGAGAAGACGGCCATCTCACTGCTCTTGTTCTTGTATTCGGCACCCAGTTTCTGCCGAAGTACATAGTCTTCCAAGTCATATTCTCGACGGATGATCTTGAGCGCCACCTCGTGGATGTGATCGAACAATTGTCCTACTGGGACTCCTAGAAGCATCTTGATCAAGATTGGATTGAAATTGTGATAGACGATGCCACAGGAATTGCCTCGTACCGAGATCAAACCCTTGACATACAACAGCCTCTGCTCAATCACCTCTTCTTCAGTCGGCATGTGATCAGGTCTTTCTGGGTTGATCTTGATAGCAGCGTACCTCTTCTTGGTGACCGTGAAGAACTTGAGGAAGAAGTTCTCAGGCGCGATGTTAAGACCCTCGGGAAACTGGTCGCTGATGTACTTTGCAATCTCCTTCAATTTGATCTTGTAATTGGTGACATTGATGACTTCTTTGGGGAATTGGACCATGACTGAATCGGTGTCGCCGTAGACCAGTTTGGCTCCGAAATGCTTGGTCACGATCTCAAGAGTCTTCCGAAGAGCATCTCGTCCAGCCAGAGTAGTCGACATTCCTCCTTCGATAAACGAGAACTTGCCTGTCTTCATGCCCATGAAACCATACAGCGAGTTAGCAGAAACCTTGACTGCCATCTGTTTGACATTCCAGATGTCTCCTTCTCCCTCCCAGAACTTGATCAGCTCGGTCAATTCGGATGCTTTGGACCTGCGAGTAGCTAGTTCGGTTTCATTGTCTGTTTTCTCAGCAGTCCACTTCGTCTTGAGTCCGTCGAGCTCTTTCTTGAATCCCTTCGCCTTGCCGTAACAAGCACCCATCTCTTCCTTGTATTCGGATCTGAGCTTGTTCAGCTTGTTGACAATCTTTGGCAGAAGACCCATCCGAGTGCTCTTCTTGATGTAACGAAACTTGTGATGATCCATGCTGATAATCTCTTTGGTCTTCTTGTCTGCAATGGGAACATCTCCTTCGACCACGTGACAGTCCTCATCAGCATACTTGGCGCCATCAACTTGTTCATCGATCAGGGAACTGTAACAGATGTTATTGACGTTCATTTCGGACGGATAGAGACTGTTCCAATCGAAGGTCACCACGTTTTCGTAAACACCGGCGATCTGGTCGAACACGAGGCCACCGATGTATTTACCGGCTTTCCAGATGGTTCTCGAATTAACGTACATTCCATCTTCCACCACCTGCTCATAAAGCTGTCCGATACATCTGGTCGATTGTCCTTCCGTAAACAGCATGAATGGATTCGTCTTCATCACAGATCCGTTCGTGTGCAGATAGACCGGAATCGACATCTTGTCATAGAGTTCTTCAGGCAGCTTGATGTCCATGTGAAGATAATCCATAATCCGATCCATTCCATCACGTTCCTTAGACGCATAGATACGGAATTGCTCTTTGTATGGTAACTCAACCTTGGTATGTCCTGCTGGAAGCAGTGCTTTCGCAACATCCTTTAGCTTGAAGGTAGTCGCTTTGATCTGACTGATTCGAGCAATCGCCAACATGTCGACATCCATGCGACCAGGATATTGAGGCCAAGCGAAAGAAAACTTCTTCCAACTCTTCCTGATGAACTGGCTCTTGAACCAGCCGCGAATTCTCGACAAATTAGGAGGTTTGATTCCGAAGATCTCGCACCGCTGCTCGACGTAATCCCAATCGAAACCTAGCTGGTTGTAGCCGATAATGAACGTTGGATCTAACCGTCTGATGTATTCGAAGAGCTTGGTCAGAAATTCGATCTCATCTCGACAGTACACGTAAACGCTCTCTCCGTATTCCTTGCTATAATCTCTTAACTTACCGTACTTCTCAGGATCCCAAATCACGAAGATGTAATTGACGACTTTCGGATTCTTGCATCCCAGATTGCTGTAGACTCGATGACGAAATCCTGCCGCGTACATTTCATCTGACAGTCGAGAAGGCTTCGGGAAGCGAGTGAACACCTTGGAGAAGGTTTCGGAATCGAATGAGATGGTTGACGGTTTCGGAAATCCCAGCTTTCGCGCATACTGTTGCGCGAGTGGATTCAGAGCCTGGTAGCTAACCGTGTATTCCTTATCAAGAGTAGTCAAGCCTTCACCTTCTTTCAAGCGAGTGTCAGCGAACATCCAGGAACACCTCTCGAGACCGCGCTCGACAAGCAGCTTAGCTTCGGCTGGAATTCGATCGGAGTCGCCGTTGTTATACGCTTTGGCGGCAATCTGAACACCGTTCGGCATCACGATCTTCTTCTTGTCAAGATACTCGTAACACAGCCGCATGGTAGCCTCCAACTGAAAGAAGGCCTTATAGACGCGATGCTTCTCGGTCTTGTAGTAAAACATCGGCAGCCGATCTTCTGGATTGTAGCCAAGAATGATCTGATCCAGTCGTAATAGGCCTTTGAGATGGCTATGACGAGGCAGATTTGATTTCTCCTTGATGTGGTCTTTCAGATTGTTGTTTAATGCTTCCATAACCCGATGAGCTACACCTTCCTCGTCCTGGACCGTCTCTCCGATTTTGTCTTCGATTTTCACATAGAGATGAGGCATGTAATCATCAACAACCCAGCAGACCGGATCGTTATATTGGTCGTGACCCCAGACAAAAATCCGATACTTTCTGGTTCCCCATATGACCTGTCCGGTATCTTCGTCCTCCCATCGAGGAGTGTAATCCAGACCTTGCCAATCGTAGGGAATAATAAGACTCTGTTCCATGAGTCTTCCAGTCTTTTAGTTTGATTTAAGAAATCAATCGTAGATCATTTTTAGCCCTTGACCTCTGCTCGGTCAATCTCAGTTTATCTGACTCCAATACTCACCATTCGAGGGTCCAAGTTTGACTCTCGATTCAGTAAAAGAAGGGGTAGTTTAAGCTTAATACCATTATGATATTAAGTAATGTAACGAGAAGATTCCTAAACTAGTTGAAGTGATTAGAGAAGCTTGATGACAATAGCAGTCGTATCGTCATGAGAATGAAGACCCCAGTTGACCAAATCAATGGCGTGACCTCGCGCCCCTAACATCGGAACGCTAGTTAGTCTCCAAAGGGCCTGACTAGTAGAGATGACATCCCAGACTCCGTCACTAGCCAAAATGTAGTAATCTCCCGATTCTAGGATCATCAATGGCGACAGGTCGGGAGTGCTACAAACGTAGGGTCTGTGGTCTAAATCTCCAAATGCTCGAGAGATAGCCAAGATTCCATTAACTCGATGTAATCCTTCGATTTCTATCACCTTCCCTCCGAGTCCGACTACTCTCTCAATCTCATCAGGCCGGTCGGCTTTGTGATCACTAGTTTCTCCGTCCGTATGATTGATGATTTGTTGGAAACGACGTTGGTGAGTTCGCCAGACGGCTCTTGAATCGCCGATATGAACAAATCGAACTCTTCCTGTCGATTTTTGATGGACCCCAATAACAGCCGTTGATCCGACGCTCCCGCATCCAACGAATAGGTGTTGAATTTTGGCGAAGATTTCGTCGGTCAATTCTTGAGCCGTTTTCAAATCCAGATTGGGATCGGTGAGTTGAGACAGTCCGAGAAAGAAGTTGATGTTGGGATCGATACTCCTGGCAATACCGACAAGCTTGTCTGAAACATACGCTCCACCGTGGCCGTCGAAGACATAAGTCATCAAAATGTCATCGTGATCAGAATTACTGACGTGATAGCGATCCTGATTGGAAACATCAGATCTTAAAGACCTGCTATGTGTTCCGATATCAACCGTCACCGGAAGTCTTTCGAGGACTGGTGTTGTTGGATATTCACCCACTCCTTCCTGGGGGATCTGGTCGTCGCGGGTGTCCATACCGGATTCGAATCCCTTTTAGAACGAGAAACCAAGGAACTGAAAATCTATTTTAACGATCTAACATCAGTGATGTTAGAATGTGACTCTTTGTCGGTCGGGAGTGAGGTTATTCGGAATCGGAGATTTCAGCATCCTGAGCAGCCTTCTTGTAGTCGACGTTAGGAATGTTCAGCTTCTCGGCAGGATCGTACTGCCAGTTTGTCAAAGCCAACCAGTCCTCGACGATTTCGATCTGAGTATCCCAATAGTCCCAAGATGTGTTCTTCTCGGCGGTTGTCATGGCACCTTCGATTCCCCAGAGGTCGCGAAAGAATTTGATATCTTCCTCGGGAGCTCCCGGGAAGATTTGAGCTCGCAGAAAGAACTTCTCCTGTCTCTTAGTAATCCACTTCTTCATCGGTAAGAGAATTACAATGTAGTACTTCATCAGGCGATCAGGTCGGCTCTCGAAAAACTTCAGAAGGATGCTCTGAGTAAAATCCACTTTGAATGTGGAATCGGCCCAAACCAGTTTCGGTACCTTCTGACCCTTTTCTTTCAATTCATCAACGTATTCCCGTTCCTGTGCTTCCAGGTCTCGAGTGATCGATGCTACGAAAGTGCCGAATTCCTTGATAGTCCTGATCATAGACTGTTCAAGGTATTGAGGGGTAACAACTGCGTCCTCCTCATATTCATCTTCATCGTATTGAGTTCGGCCAGGCTTTGCATTTCGATGAGTCTCACGATGGACATCTGAACTTCTAGCAGCGGCTTTGGTAGACTCGTCGGAAGCGCTATATTCATCAGAGTCCTCGTCGTAGGCGATCACTGCCTCTTTCTTTTGGATCGAAACGGCCTGTCTGCTCTTAACGCCACCCTTGGAATCGGATTTCATCTGAGATAATCGAGTAGGGTAGTTTTATTCACTCAGATCTCTCTTTAAGTCTTGTTTTGAGACGTCGCCAGTTCTCAATGTTAAATCGGTTTTGATCTAAACATCGTGTCAACCAAATAAAATGGCCGGTCGCGACGATCCAAACCAAGGAAGGCCGGCTCAACCTGAGATCGAGTTCTGGTTCAGTCGAGATCCAAGAACCCTGATTCCGGAGCACCCTTATCGGCATCAGCAAGCCACGTCAGAATCGATCAACTTCGATTTGAGCCAGGTCATTCGAGCGGTTCGATATTATGAGCTAGTCGGTGTGAAAGAAGAGTGAGCGTAACTCAATGTTCAGATAACATTGAGTAGTTTAAGCTGGATCGACTGGAAAGTCTCACTTGCCTTTGCCGTTAGCCATGTCGAAGAGGCTCTTGATGGTAGTGTTGATATCGAAATCCTCTCCAGTTAGGCTTCCCATCATATTCGTCATGGATGTACCGATATCCTCATCGGTAATAAGGTCTTGAACGACGCTGCCGATTGCAGCCGTGTTGATCTGACCATCCTCTCCTTCGAGATCCTTGGCGTTGGAATTGTTCAGCTTATTTGAGACCTTGCCGACGATGTTTCCGATCAATCCCAGAAATCCACCCATGTTTGGCTTCTCCTCCTGAGGATCGAATTCCTCGCAGATGGCAGAGATTTTCTCAAAGTCTTCTGCTGGGCAGACGTGCTGAATGACAAAATAGATGCATCCATCAACTGAGTCCATCAGCCTGGCATCGGTTTCCATCAGATCATGATAAATCTCGTGGAGCGGAATGTGAGCCTTTCCACTCTTACCAAAAACGATTGGCGGTCCGTCCTTCAGGAGAAAACTCATCTTGTTTTCCAGGAGGTCTGGTCGGTTGTCCATGTAGAATCGATAGAAGATGTCGGTCAGGCCATTCTCAAGGTTCTCGCGGATCACTCCTTCTCTCTTTTCGGTCGTCTCAAGGACTGCCTCGAACGCTTTGAGACCGGAATGCTCACTGTAACCTTCGACATTCTTGAGACACTTGATGAGTTCAGCCGCTCGCTCCAGAAAGCTCTTCTGCGGAAGGGTGGGCTTCTCGCTGTCTTCCTCCTTTTCCTTGGTCAGATCTCTATCTGTCGAATCTCTTCGACTTTTGGTGACCGCAGCTGGTTGTTTCTCCTCGGTGGTGTTTTCTTCATCACTCTTGATCACTTCTACTCGCTTAGGCTTCACTTCCTCCATCAGCAATTATTTCTGTGATCCAGGGCGGACGCGCTAAGGCTTTTGTTTCTGCCAACTTGAACTTAAATGGGAAATTATCAATCGATCTTTCGAACCGTCACGGCTTCTATGATCATAGTTTGAACGACAAAGCCCTCGCGATCTCGAGCTCGGTCTCTAGACTAGCACCAAAAGTGGAAATAATATAAGAGTATGGTGTCCTTGATAAAAGTGAAGTCTTAATACCGATAAGTAACAATCAATTCCAATCGCTAACCGATGAGATGGAAAGGACATTTGGTAGTGATCGGGAGCGTTCGGTAAAAAGAGGCGCAGCCTGGGAGAAATTCAAGCAGTTCCTTCAGGCGAGAAATCAAGGTATCAACATAGAACAAGTTTTGAATAAGGGACCTCTAAAGAAAGAAACGGTCATCTCTTATGGAGTTATCGAGATCGTCGTCCGACAAGATTCGGTTTTCTATCACATGTATCGTCGGCGAAATACCCTCGAATACGACATTCTGATCAAAGGTTTCGCTCCAAAGAATCAATTGTTCGATTTGATCTGTCTCTTGTCGCGAGATGAAAGAGAACGGATCATGGCCAACAGTTGGTCTGCTATTTGGGATGACTACTGGATTGATCATGACAGCGGTGGTTACAGCAGCCTCAAAGCTCAATCTCAGAGGCGATTCGATGAAATCAAGGAGCTGGTAGCCCTGATCGATATTGATGTCCCCTGCAAGATTCAGACGCGTCCCTTCATCTTTCCTAAGGGACGGCCAGACAAGAACGAATCAGGCCTCGAAGCTGCTCTTCGAGAATCAAAGGAGGAAACCAAAAACTCATTCGAGACCGGCCACTTGGTTTTTGACAGTCCGCTAGTTCAGAATTACATCGGATCTGACGGTCGTCGCTATACTGACTACTACTACGTCTGGCAACAAGATGAACTCTATGCCTCTCCTACTCAGAAGTTAGCCAATATTCGTTACTACAGGCCCGATGAGAACAGACATGTTCTCGGAACCCGGTCAAGCGATTGTCTAGTATTATCAGACGGGACGGACACTCTAGATAGTCCAGCCGGATTTGAGGGAACTGGCAGCGCCAACCGCGGTACAACAATCCTTCCAAACAAATTTAGAGTCATCTCGGGTCTCAAGGTGGATGGCAATCAGTGCAGCGAGTCGCGATTGATCCGTGAAGAGAAGACTCGTCTCAGGAGCGTTACGATCAGTCATGAACTCGAGACTGATATCTGGATCGAGATTCCGGTCTTTCAGTCCGTAGCCGAACAGATTGAATGGGAAAACTCTATCGATCCCTACCGTGAACTCGGTATCTTCAAGAGACACTTTGCTGCTATCCTCGACATTCATCGGCGCGTAGCTTAATTCAAACTATTTGATACACCATTTAGGTGTATTAATGTTCATCCGAGGTTCAGATTGATTTAACGTCGAACTCTACTTTTCTGGAGCCGGAACCCTACCGATCGACTCAACCTCTTGCCAGTCGTACATTTCTTCAGGCTCTATTCCCAAAATTTCTGCAGCTTTCATTGAATCCGGGTTATCTGTCAGGGTATCTAGTCTTTTCGGAAAACTCAAAGGATAGTAATAGGCTAGGACAATGATTCCATCTTTGAAAGCGAAGACAAGTTCATTCTGTTCATCCACCGTTTTGGTCAGGAATTTGAAGCCTTCTTGATTCTTCTGATGGAGTTCGATCTTGTGAGCCGGAAGATTGGCGAGCCATCTTGTCTTGAAGTCTGGAATCTTGCTTCTGTCATGAGGTTCCTCATCTTCTGATATATGAGTATCCATCATCTGACATAGCTCGGCAGTAAGCTCGATGTCAATCTCCATGACTTTGAGAAAACAACGGCCAGAATTTACAAATAGACTTTTATTTGGCTTGCTGAGATCTGAATGACGGTCAACATCGAGAGACCAACTTTAGCACCTCTCGACATTCATCGTCGAGTCGCTTGACCAAATTTTCCAGCTAACACGTCAGAATTAACGTGTTAATGATTTTCTGCGTTCAAAAGCGAACTACCTAAAATGTCGGGCAGCAGCCTCTTCTGGCAATTATTCAGACACGCGCGAGAGGATTATGATCTTCTAGAACCAACACGTGCAATTTTGGTCATTCCAGACGATTCACTGCGACAACTCTACAAGATGGTCGGAATAACCCATATCGACATGCTTAACTGGGTGTTCCTTTTCAATTTCATCGCTAATCACATTGTCTCGGAAGACAACGGGAAGAGTATCAAGACTGTCAACGGAGAAACCTATCCTCATGATCCGGTTAATCGTAGGATAGGAAACATCCCGTACAGGATCGAATATTCCGAGAATCCCCCTACCGTTTGGTCATTTCCTGGTATTATCGTTCCCAAAGACAGCTTCATCGACATCAGAGATATCGCTAATCGCCAAGCGGAGTTTAGACATGGATTTTACAACATAGATTGGACCATGATCAGAGAATCTCTATTCAAAGATACCTTTATGGATGCAGTCGTTGACGGGTCATCCCCACCGGTATTCCTCGATGAAATGAAACCAAACGATATCCAATTCGGGGCCGTCTTCAACAAATTAAGAGAATTTTCAAGGGCCATGGGCGTAAAGGACGCTCCTTCTCTGGTTAGACAAGATACCGAAATTCTTACGGTTTCGTCTCGAGGTGTTGGAGTTATGCTTAGAGAATGGGAAAAAGCAGTTACTCCGAAAGAATCTGGAGCTCGAGCTCAGTTCTGGTATGCCAACAGCAGAGACGTTCGAACTTCTTACGTCTTCATCTACGCTGACGATACCAACTATTTGGCCGTTGGCGTAGTGGACGCTTATCCATTCGTAGCTACGAAATTCTTCTCCTATTACAATAGCCACGGCAGCACCTCCTTTCTGTTTGATGTACATACGAACTTGGATCAGCTGGTGAGTGTTATAGAATCGGAAGCGACAAGCTACGCCCAAGATACTCTCGATGGATCTGAATGACGGTCAACATCAAAATCGCGAGACCAACTTTAACATCACGCGATGTTAAAAGATCGATGATCAGACAACGCCAGATCGGGGACGCTCAAAGCGTCGAAATCACGGTAACGGCTGATCAACTGCCCTCAGACTGGACAGTTGCGGACGGAATAACCCAAGACATACTCGAAGTCATGCCAGACGATGACGAGATCTCATCGTTCCTCGAAAATTTCGGTCAGTTCATTTCTGATCACAACCCGAAGACTGATCAGGAGATCTGGATGGACGGTCCAGACAAGTTGAGAGCTCGATCAGCGTATCTGGAAGATTAGCTAGTTCAACTTCCAGTAAAGGAAGAAACATATTGCGAATGCGCTGATCCGTACTGCCCATACAAAAGTCCGGTTTCTCCAATGGAGCTCACGATCTTATCCGAGATCGCACCCGAAACCAAAGTGTTGAACATGGAGAAATGGCGTCCCTTTGATTATCCGATCCTAGTTGTCGGCAAATCGTTTATGGGTTTCCTCGAAACGATGCTTGCCGAAATTCAAAAAGAAGCTCCAGTCAACATGATCAGGATCGCCGTCAATTACGAACTCAATCCCCAAAACTCGCTACTTTCCGCTTTCTCCCAGATGTTTGACGTTGTTGAAGCGATCTACTTTCCTAATCAGATCCCGACTAGCTTTCGGCTATACTCGAATTCAATACCTGTACCCATTCTGCCGACGAGAAGGTACAATTTCCTGGGTCTGAGCATGAAGACTCCTTTCTGCAATTACAGTCTTGAGTTTGATCGCGGGTCGGACGAAAAGATCGAGTTCTTTCTCATCGGATTTTACTTCGTCTCCGACAGCATTTATGACCGTCTTCAGAAAGGAACCTACCAAGTTGACGTTCTGAATGGCGCCCAGTCATTTCGATTCGACTGCCAAAACCAGACGGGACTTTTCAAGCCAATGGCGCCGCCCGAATGAACTCCTTCCACACGAAATCGCCCTCACTTATAAAAACTTACTGTGTAAGTTTTTTACCATACCACTATCGATTGTTTCCGGCGACCTCGTCCAGGCTCATTTGCCGGTTCCGGTTGTTACTCTTCGTTCCATGGCCTTGATGAGAGGATGATCATCCGCGAAGACTTGACGAACCTGATTTGCATTCTCCATCTGACCAACCGTCTCGTAGTGATTCCTGTTGATCCAGTAGAGCACAATGTTCATCCGACCGGGTTTGATGTGAGAAGCGGTATCGCCAAAAATGTAGGGCTCGGCATCGGTTTCCCGGATAATGTAAACATTGACGCGGAGTTGATCTCCGACAAACTGCATCAGATCTTGAGGAATCCAAAATCCGGGATCGGCAATCGAGGCCTTCATGTTCTCGTATCGATAAGCGGGTACCTCCGACGTGCTAAAGAAGCCGTTGCCGATCGAGTCGTGAATGGCCTGGGTGTAGTTCGCGCTCATCTCCTTCCTCAGCTGAATGAGAAATCTTGATCGCTCTGCCACGGTCATCTTCTTGTAGGGTTTGTAGAACGCCCTCAAGATGGCGTGAATGTAGCATGAACCGTCTTGAGGATTGCCGTACCGCAACAATTTGTTGATGCCGCGGCTGCCGAGATAGGTCGATCGAATGAATTCCGGTGCATCGTCCGGCTCAAGAGGGACGATCACGGCATCGCCCTCCATCTTTTCTATTAGTGGTTTCAAAAAGTTTTCCAATTCTCTTTTAGCGGGGTTCATAGAAAATCTAAACTTGAGAAGCTTGAACATAGAAGAAAACCAGAATGATTCGTTCGAGAGCAGCGTTTCCTCGTCCAGGTAGCGTTCTTCGATTAGCTTGAAGCCGTAAAGATCCATTAGCTGAACGAATTCTCGGATGTTGATCAGGTACTCGTACTGGCCTCGAACGATTCCTTCGCTAATCTGGATCCAAATCTTGCGACAGGATGGATGGGGAACTTTTGAAATCTCAATGTTCCTAGTTTTGATCGTGTTGTATGCTTCATCTCCTCCAGCGGCAGTCGCTTCCTTCTGCATAGAATTAAGCAACAACTCTCCGTCCATCGCGATGAGGTAGAAATAACCACCCTCTTTCAACAGAGTTCGTACCGTATCCAAGAGTTCAGTAATGCGTTGAGTATTTTCGTACAGGAATGTCAGCGCATTGAGCATGGTAACACAAGAAACTTTTCTTTTAACGATCTTAGGTATCAAATCTTGAAGATCTTCGGCTTTCGCGTTGATTGGCGTGATGATAGTTTCGACTGAAGCTCTATTATCACGGGATGGTTGCTTCCCGTAATCCATGGCTTGACTTTTGTTGCTTCTCAAGGATCCAATTTCATTCGAGGTCGAAACGGCTGCTCGGCTTTCGCCCTTATTTCCATAGTTTGGCGCACGAGACCTGGCGTGGATGGCCGCTAATCTTGCGTAATGACCAGTCAATGACCGCTCTTGAGATTCGTTTTGTTCGGCCTCCGCTTCAGCAGCTACCGCTTGGTAGTTCAAATTGGAAAGCTCGCGTTGCCGAGCGATGAACTCGCGTTGATTCTCGATATCGGGTTCGACGGCATAGACTCGAGCGAATTTGCTCCAATGTCCGAGATCGCCGCCATATCCAGATCCCAGATCGAGAAGTTCACCACTATTCTTGCGAAACTTGAAGGCCAGCTCGTTCAGAATATAAGTCTTGATTCGGTTGTGATAGCGTCTCATCCAGGTCAACGATTGTCCTGACAGGTCGTCAATGGTGATGGGATTGTTGATGTACTTCCAGAGGTTGAGAGCGAGATACATTGGGTTGCCGACTGGCTTGTCTGGACGCACCCGCAATGGAACGAAAGCGTAGTCGAAAAACTCATCTGAATACCGCCATGCGAATTCAACTACCTGGCCTTCCATATCCGGTTCCAGCTCGACATTGCCATTCCAAGGAAAGCTTCCTCCAGTGAACGGAATCTCAGCTTTCTCGTTCTTGGAGTAGGCCAACAGAGTCAAACGATCATCAGGACCGCGCCCGACTCGAAAGTCGATGGTCAGAACCTGCTTCCATTTTCTCACCAGAGATTTCATGGTCTCGTGAGTTTCGAGATAGGGTCTTTCAGCCGGTGTGAGAATGATCCCATCGGTGTTCCAATAGATGCCCTTAGTATTCTGAGGTTGAGTCAGCATCGTCTTTCCATCGACCAAGACGGTGTCTTCCGAAGAACTCGAATAAGTGGACGCTAGAGCAACTCGACCCAAGATGTCAAAGAATTGAGTTGCCAGTTCCTTAGCATAGAGTCGGCGATCGGTCTCAGTTTTCGGTGCGGTCGGGCCGTCGGTTGGGATATTCTCGAGGCAAGGCAGCCGATAGACTGGCTTAGGTTGAATCCTGAAGACATCGTTGAAGGCCAGCACGGTTGGAGGTCTGATGTAACCTGTAATCTTTTCTTGATCGCTCTCGTTAATCTTACTGATCTTGTTCTGATAACTCTGATCGTTCAACTGAGAAACTGCCGCTTCGAGCACTTGCAGTCTCTCGGTGTACGTCTTCATTCTGACGTCCTCTCCATTGTATGCCAAGACGTCAAACACGAGAATCTCGTATTGCTCCATGGTGCCATCAGGATCGAAATCTCCAATCAACTCGACATCAAGAATGGTCCCTGGAAGGAGATCGTAAAGAAAGGGAGCGAGAGTTCCCTTTCCAGTAATCTTCAGAATGAGACCGGAGAAGGGATAAATCAGATAGATCCCTGTCGAACTCAGAAAAAGCAGGAATCGAGTACCGTCAGCCTTCAGAGCAACATAAAATCCGCCTTCTGTTGACAACAGGGGCTTGAAAATCTTGTATTGCCGGAGGGCAATCAGCTTTCCGTTGCTCGTTTCATCAGCATTGAGACCTGAGGTGAAGATATCAGACTTCTCGGGAGACAACCAGGAGAAGTCCGATTCCTGGAGATCCTCCGGCTTATTCGCGATGTCAGTCGGAATCTCAGTAGCAGCGATTTTCAGAACATCGTTGAAGCTGCGATGAATCTGAGAAATGTCCTGGGAGGTGAGAAAAATTCCAGTTCGATTGATCACGGTCACCAGGAGTTTAGTCCAGAGATCGAGCAGCTCCTGCTGGGCGTCACTCAGGGTAAGAACACTAACTTGATTCTCGGCCCGTTTGCCTCCTGCCATAGTGTAAGCAGTCTCGACTCGAAAGGTCTTAATGGTGGTGTCATCAAGCTCGATCTCGATCGAATACTGTAGTTTTCCATTGACCTCTCTGATAGTGAAGTCGACTACAGCTTTGGCTGGTTCTGCGATTGCTCGGAGAGGATCGATTTCAGAGCGTGTCTTTCCCTCTCCGGCCAGAATGTTTTCCCGAGCAGCGTCCAATCCCAATTTGGTAGCAGTAGTAGAATCAATTGGAAAAGTCCATCGTTTCTTATAAGTCTTCTTACTCTCTTGTTGTTTGAAGTCGAAATTGAAGTCAGGAGCTTCGATGGAGATACCCAGACGAGGAATGAGATTGAGTACGGACGGGAGTTGAACATAAAAATTCTTCAGCTTCTTAGCCTTCAAATAGGTTGCTCCGGGTCTCACCACATACTCGGCACTGTAATCCTTGCGAAATTGGGTATCGGGGATCGTATAGGTTCGTTCCTCGAATTCGATCGGTTCCGTCCGGGGAAAGTATCGGAGCATCCATTCCAGGGCACGTTCGAACCTATCCAGATTGTAGCGATCGCCTTCAGTCAAAATCCGAACTTCAACTTCGATCTTGCGTTTCGGCAGAAGATTCAGTTCGACGGTCGTCATATCCTTCAATAATGCCTCAATCTGGGGCATCCCACGTTGAAAGAATCTTTCTCCCGGCATCAACCAGTTACTGGAGTCCTTCACATCGAAGAGCAATTTGTTTGGTAGTTCAGCCGCGCTCTTTGCGGCATCTGCCGAGAAAGGAAGCTTAGATTTCAAAGAAGCGATGACTGGTCCTTGAGCTTTCGGTCGCTTCTTGGTCTTTTCGCCCTCGGTTTTGGTCTCCTTCCTGGCATGGCCGGAGCCTTTGTATTGCCTCGATCTTCCCCTCATGACCTTCTAGATTGGATACTGTTATAATTAGCGGGTCCACCGATCGACAAACACAAGTCGGGTTTTATTTTTCAAATAGAAATACTTAACAATTCGATTTCTTACCGCACAGGTAAGAGATCAACAATCAAAAGGGAGGTCGACAACCGTCGAGAAGGATTAGTTTTTCGCCTCGTAGACTTTGCGACGACTCTTGCGAAACTGATCATAGTCGATTTTGGGCCCATTTTCCACTTGAATTTTAGCGCAACTTGCGCATGGTGTTGGTCGGCCAGTTGAAGTAGACGAAGCTGTAGAGTGTCCAGCCCGCGTCATAAATCTCTGGTTTCCATCATTGTCAACCCTCTGAGTACCAGCTTCGACTCTCGACGGAGCGGGTTGAGATTGTTTCCTGGTTTCTTCCTCAACGGTCGGAGGAGGACGTCCGAAGTATTTCTCGAAAGCCTGGGGATAAGTCAGACGCTGTTCGACCGGCTTGTTCAATTGGGCATTCACCATATCATGAAGCTTCCAGCTATGATAGAACAACGAAATGTTCGACTTCATGTAGGGCTCCACCGGTAATTGTTCCAAGTTAGCGATCAGATGAATGCGACAAGTCTCACAAAAGAAGATGATCTTCTGGGAGTTGACCCATGCGACGAAGTTGGCTCTCTTCTCTTCGGTGACAGCATTGGCTGCATAGAGATGCCAATAATTCCAGACAATCCCTCCCTGGATATGCGGATTGAAACTCATCTCCAGATCTTTTAATTGGGCTCGATTATGTTTTCAGACGACTTCCGACTTCAGTTTCTGACCCGTCCCCAACCATCATCTCAGAGGCAACAGTCAATCGTCTATCCAATCCAGTCGACCCTCCTTATTGATTTAAGAAATAGCGGGTTGACCCTTCTTGAGATGGCACTCAATGGACGGATATCCGAATGAATAATGTTACTAGAATTGTTGACAGAAGACGGTTGCTTGAGAAGGGATTTAGGGGTGGTCACCGCGAAATAAAACAACAATGGACGTGACGGTGAATTCGGCTGCTACCTCCCTCTTCGATGTTTTCACAACCGAAGCTATCGTTTTCAAGGCCATCTCGAAGGTCCTGGCCAGCAATTTCATCGATGCTACTTTTCTGATCACCGAGTCAGGGATTTTCATTCAAGAATGCAGCGGTGGTGGTTCTATCATCTTCGAGGCGGTTCTTCGTCGGATGGCTTTTTTGAACTGGAGACTCCCTCAGATCAATCAGCCCGGATCGGTCCTTTGTATCGGGTTTTCGACCGCTGATCTTAAGACTGCCCTCGACCGAATCACCAAGACTGATTCCTATCGAATGTATGTCACCAGCCAACAACCTGAGATTCTACGAATGGAAATCACAACTCGGGCTGGCGTCAAGACTGAGAAGTTCATCACAACCAAGAAAACTAAGTTGGCAGATTTGATTCCTCCTTCATACGAAGGTCTCAGTCCGACGGTGGTCGTTCAATCCGGCTCCTTCAAGAAAACAACCACTGATGCCAACAAAAACTCGAAACCCAAGATCCGAATCATGGCCCAGACTTCCGGTTTGATCGTTGAAGGCCTAGGAAGTCAGCTCCGCGGTCTCAAGGATAACTACGGCGAATGGGATCCGAAAGGAGCAATTCTCTACAACGAGGAGATTTCGACCCAGAAGTTTCATTCGTTTTCTGAGATGGCCGTCCAGACAATCTCCAAGAACATCCAGATCTACGCCGGCGAAATCAATCCTCTTCGTCTCCGAGCAGACGCCGGATCTCTCGGTTCTGTCAGTATGTATCTCCAACCTGATGGCATCCAGTCTCATTGAGTCACCGCTAACCACCTTTGCATTCTCTCCGTCTTTACATCTTATCATAACTTCAACCGAAGTTATGTTTCTTCCCTCCCATCTGCTTTATTGTCATAGCGGATCACTCGATGTAGCCAACGTCTTCATCGGAGGCGGCTGATGCTTCTTCGGCCTGAGACCCAGCTGGTTGCTCAGCGACTACCTCTTCTTCCGACGGTGATGCCTCTTCATAGATGACGTCTTGATCCTCTGATGGGGCTTCCTCTTCGAGACCCTCTTCTTCAGCACCTGGTGCTCCTACGTTAGGTTCTTCCTGACCTGGCTGAACCACAGCCGATTCACCGCCACGAGGATTCTCTCCGGTGAAGGCGGTGAAATCGCGAGAACTGGTTGGATACGGATAATCCTCGATTCTAGTGTCTTCAGCATAGAAGTCTGGCTCTACTGCTGAAACTCCATGGAAGAGCGATCGCCGTTCGGTATAGCCGGGAATCATGGCCAGGACTAGAATCCATTTCTTGATAGCGTCATAGCTCAACTCTCCGTTGTAATACGCTTGAGGCCATCGGTTCCGATATACGATAATGGTCGGAAACCCAAATCCAGAGAAGTCGTGAAGAGGGTTGTCCAGATCAGCGGAAACACTGGCGAATGCATTCATGATTGAATCTCTTTCGGATGCATTGACTGATGCGATGACTGGACCGGCAATCGTCCTTGCCAATTCTCTCCAGATCAAGAAAAGAGGTTCGTTATCAGGATCGGTATTCCTCTCCATCTGATAAAACAAGATCACATGGGGACGCTCACTCCTCAGGGCGGTCGGTGATGCGGATCCAAGGAAAAAGTCAGCGTCAGTCAGCTCTTTGACGCCCATCTTCCCGAAGGCATCTTTGCTGGAATATATCCGTGCCGACATCTTGACCTTTTATTTGCGGACACTTATTATTTAGACGTTCGGTTGATCGCTGCTGAATTGATGCGGAAAGATAACTAATACCCTTGAGGGTATCAATACTGTTTTTAGCTAGGCTTCACGAAGTGGTGCTCAATGATGAGTTTGGTTGGGCTGGACAAAGGTCACTCCGGGCATGGGAACGAATCCGGTGGGTGCGGTCGGTCCAGCCTGATGGAACTGCTGGCCTTGGAAGACGGGCTGCTGTTGCTGGACTGCAGGCACGAAGTTGTTGAAGTTGGGCTGTCCGCCAGGCGCGACCTGCTGAGCGGGAAACTGGAAGTTGGGGTTCGGGCTCAGAGTGAAGATCTGAGTCGGCACGATGCTCTCGTGAACCTTCTCGCGCTTCTTGTCCTCGCGATCCTTCTTGGCGCCGGCAGCACGAGCAGTCTTGCGGCTCTCAGTGAGACCCTTGAGGAAGGTACGGATCTCAGCAATCTTGGCACGGTGGGCGTCGCTGATGCTCAGGGGCGACAGATCCAGGATGAAGAACGTCGACAGAGCAGGAATGGTGTCGAAGCTCAAGTGCTCGATCTGTTGTCCGTTGCGCTCCAGCACCTTGATGCGAGGCTTCTCGACCTTGGGCTTGGCTCCCTCCTTCTTCTTCTTGGCATTCTTCGGCTTCATCGTCGCCAGCGCCTTGAAGTTCTCCTCTCCGATCAACTGCTGCAGCGGTGCGTCACGAGCAATGTACTTCTTCTCAACCGGATGCTTCAGCCCGCGCGTCTCCACGTAGGCCACCAGCGCCGAAGTCAACAGAGCGCGAGTCACAATGCCGATACCTCCAGCCTCGGGAATGGTCGGGAACTGGTAGTTAACCTGCTGAACGATCGGCTGACCGTTTCCATCCAGACGGGGATCTCCCTTCTCATCGCGCAGAACCAACGGCCCAGAAAGAATGCCCGCTGCGTTGAGAAAGTTGACCACGTCACGACGAAGGTAGACGTGCTGCTCCAGGCCACCGTTGTGCGCCTTCTTGTTGGAGTTGACCTTCTTGCGCTCGTCGAACAGGTCAGAATACTGCGGCACCCAGGTGAGGATGGTCTTGGAGACGTGGTTCCACTCACCGCTGTCAGGAGCCTCAGAAGGAACCTCGTTGGGTAGCTTGGGGTGCACGTAGCTCTGGCCGATGATCTTGGCCGTCTGAGCATGAGCCTTCAACAGACGCTCCATGCGAACGGGATCCCACGGCTTGCGAGTTCCACGGGCCTTCTTTGGCACTTCAACCGCCGGAGCAATGGCTCCAAAAACTTGTCCCTGGTGCTGCATGTTGAATTTTTCTTGACTTCTGCTCGGAAGGTTAGCTTTTGGTTTCCGAGGAGCTCAAATTAAAAAATCCGTTTTCGGTCGGTTATCCATTTTCTCACATCGGTTCCCCGATTCCTCGAGTTTCGACTCGAATTCTTCGTCAGATCAGGCAAGTAACTAAAAAAGATTTTTGAACTTTTTGAATTGTAAAACAAAAGCTTCCATACGCGAAGCGCACCGCCTCTGACTCCGGAATGCAGGCAGTTATTGCTTCACTCGTCGACAATGCAAATCTCTACAAGGATGCGGATGCCAAATTGGCTCTAGCTTGTGGAGAAACTAGAGATCCTATCGCGTGTACGGTCTACGCGAGAAAAGGCATCCATCAAGGACAGCTCCCAGCTGAATCTTACGACGCGGCCTTTTACCTGAACGAAGTGACACGTCTGCACGGTGTTCTGGTACAACAATACGGCATGGATAGCGACGCAGTTCGCAACATCTGGTTTCCGATCCTGAATTGATGGACCATCTCAAAAAAGCAGAAACAATAAAAACTAGACCAACAACGTCGAATCAAATCGATTCGATGTATTTTCGAGCTACATGGAAGGCGTGATAAATAAAACCCCAGGGGGTTCAAGGCTGTCACAGAACAAGCTGCCAGCCACTCAATCCTCAAAACTGGCCCGTTTCCCCATCATTTTTGAATCCGACGTTTTACTGATGATCGGCCAGAGTTGAACGACGTGAGTGTGGTCGGGGTTTAAGATTGTCAGAGGGCAGGTTGCCGATGGGAGGTCTGGCTGAAATGGAGTCAAATGGGAGATTTTTGAATTTCGAGGCGAAGTTTGGCTAGCTTGAGACTAGGACATTCTGCAGAAAACGGGGGAAATTTGCGGAGAGCTCAGGAATGAGGATGACTGGGCGTCGGGCTGAAATCGAGGCTTTCTTCTATTTTTCGCGCCGGAATTGAGTTCAGACAATAAAATCCGATCTTGCGAGATGAGCAACAAGCCGAACGCGACAATCACCGTCGGGTACGTCGACATCGCGTCGTACGACAAGCCCGAGGAGCTGTTCTACGGCGGCGACAAGGTTGCGACCTTGTTTTCCCGTCAACTCAAGAAGTATTCCTGGTACACGCAGCTCTTTGCCCCGGACAAGAACAACGGCACGAACGATGCGCCCACGTTCTCCTTCTCCAAGACTGGAGACTTCGCCCTGATGTCCTGGGTGGAGACCACGCTCCCGGCCTTGACCATCAAGTCGGCCAACAACGGTCAGCTGACCTGGCGCATGGCGTACACCTGGAACCTGGCTCACAACATCTGGAAGCAGGGTGCGCTCAAGTTCAACGACCTGACGGCCCAGAGCTACGACAACGTGATGCTGGACTTCATCTCGCAGTACCGTCGCGACGCGGCCAAGTGGGCGTTGTACCAGAAGTTCATCGGCAACACGTCCGATCTGCAGGACTTCAAGTCGGCTCTGCCCGCTGCAGTGATCAAGCTGCCGACGCCGTTCTACTACTCGCGTGACTCGAGCTACGCCTTGCCCCTGTGCTGCGCGTCGCTGAACGACGTCAAGGAGGAGTTTGTGGTGGAGACGGACCTGTCCAACCTGATCCGCGTCCAGAAGAACGTCGCTGCTGATGTCGTCAACGACACTGCGGACTGGGTCGACCAGAAGGCTGGTACCGTTGACTTCAGCGCTATCCTGACGGTGGCTGGAGGCAAGCCCTTCGAGATCGGCGAGACCCGTCACTGGACCAAGTACGTGCTGGTCACTGACGATGAGCGCGAGGCACACCAGGACGAGACCCGCGACGTGGTCATCGAGCAGTTCCAGAAGCAGAACGGCAAGAAGGACGTCACCGGCGAGCAGCGCCTGGAGTTCCACTTCGTGATGCCCGTCAAGGCCTTGTTCTTCGGCTTTGCCAACAAGACGTCCGAGGAGTACAACAACCGTTCGAACTACTCCGACACCTACAAGAGCACGGTGACGCCCTCGGACCCCGTGGCCAGTGCGACGCTGACCTACGAGAACCAGGACCGCTTCTCCAACATCCCCGGCCACCAGTTCGACATGGAGACCTGGCAGCACGGAGCGCGCGCGATCTCGGAGGTCGGCTACCACGCCATCTTCTACAACCAGAACATCAACGATCTGGACATGACGGGTTCGTCCAACTACTCCAACCTGGTGACATCCCTGTCCATGGATTGCGAGGAGAACTCTGCCGAGGAGAACTACTACACTCTGGTGGTCCGCGCCGTGAGTGCTCACCGTCTTCGCATGAAATCGAGTACTGCAGGCTTCCCGAGTTTTGCCTAATGGGACGACTGCTTGCGCGAGCCCCTGATGCGCACCTCTGAAGTTAAACCATGAGACAACCTAAAAAAGCATTAATACTCTAGTAGTATTAATTCATTTAATTCGAGATCGCGTTTCAGCTACTGTATTTTGTCATTTCTTAGGGACCCCGCCGTACGACCGGTCCGAAAGCGACTTTTGAACTTTTTGGCCGCCCCTAATACAAAGAGATCAATGGAGCAAGTTACAATTCATCCGATCTATCGCTTGCACCTTGTTGAATACCTTCCATGTGGAGTGAAGATGAAAATTCCTCTATTGAACAAGTTCAATGAACGTGTTGGTTACGCTACTGCCGAGGTGGCTGACTTTCGGATTTTGCTTAAATACCGCTACTCCAAAGTCAACAAAGGTCATAAGAAAGATATCTTTTACGCCGTCTCGAGTGGAGGACCATCAATGCATCAACTTCTTTTAGATGACCCGCCTCTAGGATATATAATAGATCATAGAGATGAAGATTCATTGAATAATTGTCGATCTAATCTGAGATATGCCACTAATCCCCAGAATGCACAGAATACCGACCATAAGACTGAAACATCCACGTCTATTTACTTCGGAGTTAGCAAAAATAACCCAGGCAAAAATCGAACTGATTATGGTAATTGGAGAGCGGGGATTCACTATGATGGAAAAAGTTATAATCTCGGATGCTTTTTAGACCCTCAACGAGCCGCTTTACAATATGATGTTTGGGCTATCTACTTTTTCGGTATCGATGCCAAAACTAATGGCCTTCTTCAGCCAGGACAAAAGGCGTGGATTGTTGGTAACGGAATTCCGCCAGGATTCGAAAAGCCTGAAAAGATTAAACGAGATCTGCCTGAAGGAATATCAACAACGCGAGCCGGAACTTATCGATTCAGACGAATTAGGAATGGCAAGGAGAGATCTAAAACTGCGCCTACTCTCGAAGAAGCAATTAAGGTAAAGATTCGAATGGAAGAGGAATGGAGAATCGAAGATGAGGAAAAAGAAAGACAGAGACGTCTCAATATTACGCGGAACGTTTACGGAATAGCGTATGTTCTCGTTAAGGCTCCAGGAGCAGTATACGAATGCTGGGTAGACGATCGAGATTGGGGAGAGATCTCAAGTTATGCTTGGTCTCTTGTTGGCAATAAATATGCTAAGGCGTGTATCAATGGACATATGATTCAGATGCATAACTTTATCCATAAAATGCATCGAGGTGATATTCCGTCCGGATTAACAGTAGATCATCTCGATTCCCGATTCAAACTTGACAACCGGCTTCAAAATCTCCGTCTCGCGACTCGAAGACTTCAAGGTCACAATCGAATGAAATTTGGAAACAGCCTTGACAGGTTCAAAGGAGTTGTATTCACCGGACATAGTTTTGGAGTCATTATTGAGGATCGGGTTCATGGTTATTATGAAACCGAAGAAGATGCCGCCCGAGTGGCTAATCAGATTTATTATCAGCTCTACGGCGCTGATGCTCTTCTGAATGTTGTTCCCGACACTAGAACGACCAAGGAAAATCGACTTCCGAGGGAAATGATTACTCGAGAATACATCGAAGGGATCGGTCAAGTCAAAGAGTTGAAACATTTGATCCGGGTACTAGGTCTTAATGAGGGAAACGGAGGCCCTTACAATCTTGAAAAGACTAAAGGAAAGGCCCTTGCTCAAATCAAAGTAGAAATCCTTAGCAACAAGTTTGAATCGAAAATCGGAATGAAATTTTGATTAAATTGGATTTGAGTACGGCAATTAATACTATCATAGTATTAATTAACGAGAAGAGCCATGTGAAGATTAAGTATCGAGCCATGGAAATTCCCTTCTGCCATGTCAATCTGACCGTCGCGGCTGAAAAAGGTCGCATCGTCCTCCTCGGATTCTGCAGAGGGAACGTATTTGGAAGCTTCTGGGACTTGATCCGGATATTGTTCCCTGAGAAGTTTGTTAAGATCTTCCATAGACATAGGAACACCGAGACTTCCATCAGGAAATACTGGCGGTGCAGAAGGATCCAATGGTTCGCATTCATCTCCTTCGAAATTATGCGGTAACGCATAGGATGATAGCAGTCTAAGACATGCCAGCATACCCGAATTGAATCCATGAGTCCAATCGCCCTCCTCACCCTGAAGCTTTTCTAGTTCTCCTGGGTATTTCGCATTCACTTCATCGAATGGGTTCTTTACCTGAGGCAGAAGCAAATCCTCGGGTCGTTTTCGAGCCATCCATACCAGATCCCAGTATTTCGTTTCAAGCTCGCCGATCCGTGTCCGAATATCACGGGGTTCGCGTGGAACGATCATCTGTAGAGCATAGAAGAGTTCCTTTTGTTTGTCAGGATCGAGCATGGCAATTATAGCCTCAGTAGAAAGCGACTTCATGACTTGAGAGGTTTTACCAAGACAATTGTTCTCACAGAATTATCATTTTTCCTTGATAGTCGGTTTTGGCCGACTATTTGAGATCATGATATTGCAAGCGAAACTTACTTGTCCACACCCGCTTCATAAAGATTCCCACGCGTCGGAGAGTCAGAGTAGCATAGACTGGCGGCCGCGATACCGGATTGAAGGGAATCATAACCAAGATACTCTCGGCATTAACCCATTCTAAACGCATTTACTCCGGCACCGCCAGAAATAAAGGGGACATTTTCTGGCCAAAAACAAATCTCGGTCCTAAAAGAAAATGGCAAGCCCGTATCGAGCACCAGTCTATCCTGCTCAGGCCGGAACACCAGTCGGATACGGCCCCAACTATCCCAGGAAAGTTAACGCTTGGTTAGTGATCTCGATCATCCTGATTGTCGTCCTCGTCATAACTGTCGTGATTTTGGCTATCCTTCTGAGCAGGTCGTATTCAGCAAACGTAAAATCGCCGGTTGCCCGGTGTACATCGTCTCTCAATTGTCAGAGAGGACAAGTTTGCAATACTAGTACCCGCGAATGTGTCCAGTGTGTCGTTGATGCGAACTGCCCTGCCGGTAAATTTTGCCGGCCGGACATCGGTACATGTGTAGAATGCGTTCACGCAAGCGACTGTCCAACTAACTATGCCTGCGCGGTCGCGACGGGAACCTGCGTTCCTAATTAACCGCGACTTCATTAGCGTTAAATGATATAGAAAACTCTTTGGTTTTCTATACGGTTTCAATCCGAATCGCCTATTGATTCCGGAACTGGCATGAGCCGGATCAATTGACTGACGGGTTGCCTTACGCCATCGTCAGACGGCGCTTCCATTCTGTAGGCGTAGCTTATAATAATAGGACTCTCCATGAGGGAGTCCTATCGTTTTTTAAACCCAATCCAAATCCTTGCTCTTAGACGCGGCCGGTCAGCAAGCGATTGCCATCCTCGGCCATCAACCGAACTACCCACTGGCAGATCAAGCGGAAGACGTCTTTCCCGAACAAACGCCAGGTCTTCAATCCACCACAACTCTGTTTCTGCCACGCGAAGTAGAGCTGACAGAAGACGGGATGAGGAATTCCGATGGTCAGAGGAGAACGGTTCGCCAACAAAGCGGGATGGTAGTAGTTGCGGACGTCGCTAACCACTGGATTGTTGGAGGAGGTCCACTGGCGACCAGGATTCTCTGTGATCAGAGTGATTCCTTGTCTTGACTTCTCACGAGCCAGCTCGATGTTCTTCTCGACGGTCTCTCGCACCAAAGCACAGGCACTTTGAAAGATCTCTCGGTGAATTGGCACCAGCTGTGGAGGCCGCACTGGGCCGGCGATGATCTTCTTGACGATCTCATCGGGAAACCAGAGCTTCAGCGTCGAGAGGTACATCATCTCCGGGGTCTCCTCGTCATCTACCATCACCGGGTGGATCTCGCACCGAATCACTGGATCCTCCGCGTAGATGGCCTTTGTGCTGTTGGAGCGCCACGTGATGCAGTCGATCTTGCCTCGAGAAGCGAATACGGCATTGGCCCCAGCCACATTGTAAGCATTGAAGTTGCCTCCGTCGTAGTCGGACATCCCGTTGCGTTCGTCGTGCATCGCGTCGAACTTATCCTTGAAACGAAGAGCATTTCTCTCCATCAATGCGATGGTCCTGCGCGTTGCCTCCTGCTTGTACCCGCGATGTTCGATGTGCAGACGCTTTCCACCGACAGTGATCGGTGTGCTAACCGGCACAACCGCGCTGGGGTCAAGACCCAATTCGACGAACGCGTTGACAGCATCTCGCATCGCCTGGGCTTGATCTGACAGCCACTGAACGCCTCTGAACTCTTCCGTGATGATAATTTCACCTGCACCGTCCTCTCCATCGTCGCTGTCACACTCGTCGTCCTCATCGCGGTCAGCATCCTTAATCGCCTGAAATCGAGAGCGAACAAAGTGACGACTCTTGATCTTCAGTCCTCGAACTGGTGCCGTAATACGCTCAGTTCGCATTCGCTGAACCTCACTCTGATCCTGGATGGCATACAACTCGGAGTTGTTGCCGTTGACGATGACCAGCTGGCATTCGTATCTGCGGACGTACTTTGCGATGCGATGTTCGAAGCTGGTGGAGCGGCGGCTGACGTCGAGAATGATGGTCTGAGTGGCAATCGACCAGGCCCCAAAGGGAGTCGCGTAGAAGTCGATCCCGTCGTAAAAACCCATGCAAACACCAATGTCGAAACCGCCGATCACCGATGCCTTGTTGGGGTAGCTGCGGTGAATGAACTGCATCTTGCCGCCCTCATGCCATCCGTACTCTGCCATCGCGTCAGGATTTTGATCGTTCGCATCCTCGCCGTAGTAGATGGTTGTCGTGTTCTGGCACCGGTCCATCGAACTGAAGTAGACTCGGGAAAAGGGAACACCGCCTTCATTGATCCCTGAAGCTTCGATCTGATCGATGATGCGGTTGATCCACGTTGGGTCATGGAGCAAGGCCCAGGTGAAGCAGATGATGGTCTCGACCTCCTCCTTGGTGCAGTCGATGAAGAAGAAGTCGACATCGGTGGCTCCCCCGACGAATCTGTTGTCTTCGAGATCATCGTCCAGATTGCGTCGTACATTCTTGTGCTTGCCGAGGAAAGCCTTGAAGACGGAACCGCCGGCAACGATCAGCTTGTCCGGGAAGGCCAACAAAATGGCGTCGACGAACAGAAACTGCTTGCGGAAGGGGATGAACGGCGATCGCATAGATCGAGGCTTGATAGCGCCGATCAGCAACAACTCATCAGTCCTGAAACCGAACTCGGCAGGGCTTTCAATCAACTGAGTTGACAGTTGAAGGATCTCGCTGGAGTTCAGCAGTGACCACTCCATTCGCCTGCGTGCATCGGCGTCCGCCAGCAACATCAATCCGATATCCTCACGAGAGTACAGCCTAGCCGTCTTCTCCATCTCTTCTCTCAACCGCTCTTCGTCAGAATCGATCGCGTTCTCCGCCCTCACCATCTCATCTCCGTCAAAGGAGTCCTCGGGAGTCTCCATCCCAGCCTACTTTCATTTTCTTTTTCCGATGGTTCTATTTTCATTTTTCTGGCTCTACCTCCCCTTCATCCGATAACATGAGCCATTCTGCGATGTCTGAGTTGAATACAGTGCAAGTCTGGCCCGGCCACTCTTTTCGTCGAGGCGAGTGTCATCTTGCAGACGGTGATAGATGCTCTTCTGATCTGAATGTCTATACCTCCACGTCTGGCTCCGACTATGCTGCACTTTGATACCAAATCAGAAATTGCTCGAGCGGCTTTTCCACCGAATCGATACCGAACTCTCGTCACCCGCGATCTGTACCCCGGATCTCATTCAGATAACTATCGACGTTACGATGACGGAGCTAATTTCAGCGATCGTCACTCATATCTATTCCGTGTCGCGAGAGACTAATGTACTTTGAGACAGTTATTGCGACCTGCGTCTGGCATCGTAGTCCGGCTATCGGCTAGCTGGGACCCCAAAAATAATTTTTCGGTTGCTCTGATTTGAAAATAAAAGCTTTGCCTGCGGTATCCCGAAAAGATGAAACCCTCGGATTCCAATCGCGCCAGATGTATCGTCTGCAAGAGGCGATCCAACCAAGACGATTCCTTCTTCGTCCCAGATCCAAACACTGACGGCTCCACTGTCGCGATCCATCACAGCTGTGGAAAGAATCTCGTTTGCTTTAGGTGCGGAGGGCGTGGAGAGAGCCTCAGCTTAAATCCCAAGACCGGGGAGGGGTTTCACGGCTCACGCTGCACGTCAGACATATGTCCCGTCTGCGATGTGGTTATTGCCGATTCCAAGTATATCGCGATAGACCAAAAGAAGACCCACACCGAGTGCTTGCCAAAATCGTGCTCGGTTTGCCATACTTCAATGAATCACGACACAGGGACAACCGTCCAATGCCCGGGAGGATTTAAGCATCTCAGCTGTCCAGAAGCCTACCAAAAATGCGCCAGATGCAGTAATCCCGTCGGAGATGGCTGGGTTCTCGCATCTGCAAATATTTGGCATCCCAGTTGCCTCGCATCCTACTACAACGCCAATAACAATTGCATCGTGTGCAATCAGAGCAATGAATTTGGGCTGTTGAGACGCAGGCCCACCGCTTATCCGGAAATTCGGATTCCTGTCCATCATGCATGCCTAACGGGTAGCCGATGTCCAAACTGCGGGGAACCGGGCTGCGGTGGAATTCAGTTAAATCCATCTAGGGCTCTTGTCTGTCAACATGAATCTCCTTGCATCAGAGATCTCTGTCGGTTCTGCGAGAAGGTCATCGGACCGACCAAGTTTTCATCACTCAACGACGGAAAGTATCATCATGACGAGTGCATGATGAGGAATGCCTGCTCCGTCTGCAAGAAGCAGCTTACCAGCGCAGATGTGATTGTTGACGTCAACGGATTCCGTCATTCGGCATGTGCTTTCGTTACATGTGCCCATTGCGATTCTCAATTTCCCAACATCGAAGGACGTGTTGTATGCGACAAGCCCTACCACCGGGGATGCGCACCTCGGTGTTATATTTGCAAAGGCGACAGCGATCCCCTGATTGTTGGTTCGGATGGCCAGTTTCGCCATTCGACTTGCACTGAAGACACTTGTCCTATCTGTACTATTTGTCTAGGAAACGAATCGGAAGTTGCGGCTCACAATGAGAAGAGGTTCCACAAAACATGCCTTTTCGCATGCAATAGGTGTGGGACGACGAATTTCCGATACTCGAAGTATCCTCAAGATCCGTATATTCACTCGAAGAATTTTCCCTTCCTAGACGACGCCGTGAAAAAGCGATGTATCCTTTTCTATGGGATCATGAGAAAACTCTCCGTCCGGACGGGAGAGCTGGATCGTCAGAAACTCCCGACAGACATAGCCAAATTGTTGCTGTTCTTCTACACGAGTGTCCAGGATTCGTCTCTGCTGAGGATCTCAGAACTTCCATTCACCAAACGTGGAAAAGTGGATCTTCGCGACTACTGTTCTCCGTCCCAGTGCTCGCAGTTAAAATGTCGCGGATGTGGCGGCCGCCCATGGAAAAGTTCCCATTTCTGCGGAGAGATGCCCTGCAAGCTGATCAGGGACCTCCAAGTGAAGATCATCTGTGAAGTGTATGGCAAGCCACGACAGACCATCAGAAACTTAAGCTTTCAGCAGGGTGAAGTCATGATGGATGAATTGTTCCTCCAATTTGCGTCCAGTCTCACCGAGAGACAACTTCTTCTCATCTCGGGGTACAGAGACTCGATCAGAAGAATCGCGAGTCGGCAGAATTTCGCGGTGTAGCCTTGCAAGGCTGCCCGCCCACGTTAAAAAACTCCAGGCGGAGTTTTTACTATCAACTGGCAAAAGAACTATGGACGTCCTGCGAACTCCGTTTAGTCCCAGTGTCTGATCAGTCCCAGTCTAGACAGCGACCTGCGGGTACTCTAAATCGAAGGCATACAGCACTGTTTGGTGTTGTATCAATACTTCTACAGTTGGTTTTATCTATGCCCGTTGGGTGCTCGTCGACTCGTGGACCAGACCCGACGAGTCATAACAGCCCAGATCGTAAGGGTAGTCTTTTGAGGTGAAAGAGACTACTGGTAAAGATACCATATAAACGTAAAATCTCCAAGCGGAGATTTTTTAGGCGGCCATCCTGTTTTGTCAGAGTGGTATGTGGCGGAGGCCCATGTCGTTCCATCTGTGTCTGAACTTCTCCCGCTGCTCCAGCGATATGGAAGATAGCTCCAGATGGGATTGACTCTCGGCTGAACGGATCTCATCAAAGAATTCCAAGAGTTTTGCGAAACTGGGATGTGGCTTCGCCTCGGTGGTGCCGATCCAATGTTTCATCAGACCCTTTTCTAGGTCTGATCGCGGTATGGTGTCAGGATTCTGTGATGTCATCTGGTTTCGACATCCCAAGATGCCGATCAACCTGGAATCTACGCGTATCCTAGTTCTGTCGGCGGTGCGGCTGAGAATGTTTTGGCAGCGGATGTAGCCGATGTCGAAACACATAGGGATGACCTTTTCAACGATCTCGTGTCCAGCCACTGGAAAGGAATTCAGAAATTGTTCGACCTGGAGATAGTCCCAGAGTTCGGCAGATACGAGTATCGGACGCATCTGGCCCTGGATGTCGTGCCAACCGGTTCTTTTGTTTGGAAACCTGAGAAACAGATAAATCTTTTTCGTCATAATTATATCCTATCCTCCAGATACCGGCCGCGCTTTTCATTTCGCGAATCACATCAGTGATTCGAGACCTCTCTGCTCCTACAGCTCTCTCGATGGCTCCTTCTCCATTCTCGCAATGGACTCCTCGAGTCCATAAGTGTTGTCTGAATCAATGCGTCTTCCGATGTTCATCTCTTCATAGTGATCTTCTACTAAGATCAACTCGAATTGGGTACTAATACTGAAGCAGTATTAGTAGTTTGAACGGGAAGGACTCACAGACCTTCTTGTCTCGCGATAGCCTTGTTGATTTCGTCGTCGATGACTCGACTCACCTCGTCTCCACCGGCATAGATAAACCCTAAGTTTTCCTTCCGAATCAACTTGAGAAGGTCGTTCCAGAGTGCATCGGCGTTGTCCCGAACGTTCCTGACTTCCATGTATCGGTTCAGCATCGATCCGAGATGCATTCTGAGCAGCTTCTCCTGACCATCCCTATAATATCGGTTAAACATGATATTGTGTCTGAATGCAGGAATATAATCCTCCATGGCTAGATCGATAGCATACTCGATTTGCTTCGGGGCCGCAGGATCCACGCTGACCAAGACCGGGAGATTCTCTTTTTGCAACAGATTTATCAGAAGTCCTCTCATCTGCACTGGAATGCTAGGGTCATCGGATCTATTGTTCACCAGATAGTGAAGCTGTACCAGATATTTGTCCTGATAGCCACCAGCATTTTCGGACATCGTTCGAGCATTCTCGAGGATCCGTCTGAGAGCAGCACGGAGCTGCACCAATCCGATCTCCAGTTCAGTCTTAGTTCTAGTAGGGCCGGGAGCTGGAGTGAAGGCTGGTTGGTACGTGAAGGACCGATTCAAGACCTGATCGATCAGTCTGTTGAGACGAGTGATCTTAGCTCCGAGTTGTCGATCGCCTTGCTGAGTAGCCTGAACATCTGCAATGTAAGCGTCGAACCGCCGAGCGATGTCTCGAATTCCAAGTCCCTCTCTGACGAAGCCATCGACTAGCGTTTGGAGATAGCCCAAGACTCCAGCATCCGAAGACGGGTCAAGTCCTTGACCTGTGTCCATGATGTTTCAACTTTTCGGTGGCTACCTGGCTTCTCTTTTACGATGATTGGCTTTTTAGGTCTAGTTTTCGGAGGGGCTGGCTTTTTGAGTTTCAGAAGATAGTCGACCGACTATCTTTTTTAGGTGGCCACTCAGATCGTCAGACTTGAAGCCTACTTAGACGCAGGTGTTGGTAGAGGTGTTGCAGACGTTGTTGCCGAGCAGGGGACAGTCGGCGTTGCTGAGGCATTGAACGCAGGTGCCGTTGTCGGTACGGCAGACTGATCCGCTAGGACAGTTGGCATTGACTGTGCACTGAACGCAACGGTGAGTTCCCGTATTGCAGACCTTTCCATTGGCACAATCGCTGTTGGCGTTGCACTGGACCGTATTGTTGTTATTGTTGTTCCGGTTTTGGAGGTCCGATTGAGCTCGTGCGTAGAGGGCAGCCAGTGTTACGATAATGATCAGCAAGAGGACCACGACAACAATCACGATGATCAAGAGAGTGTAATTCGGCCTCGGATAAGCCGGGCTCGAAACTACGGTCGAGCCCGCTGGAGGAGTTTGTACGACCGTTGCTCTGATCGGGGCGCTCATCTTTCTTTTTACAATGGCCAGTTTTCGAGCCTTTTATTTTAGCTTGTGGTGTTTCTAACTCATACTCGAGTATGAGTTTAATTTTATCCCACCGTTCAGGGAGTTGGAAATATTGGAACGTAGATGTCCTCAAAGTCCAGGATATCGAGGAGATTTGTTATGGTCAGCTGCTGGATGTTCACCTGGCCGACATTAGGCGGTCGTTGCTCAGGTGAGGAGAAATGAAAGCTATCCGAGCTAGACGAGGATCTCGATCGAGAATGATGCCCTGAATCATGAGAGTGCTCAACGAAGAAGCGAGCCGTCTCAGTACGCTTTCTCGAGCTCTCATCGCTCGAATCCTTAGAAGATGAGGAAGAGCTCGAAGACGAAGAAGAGGAGTCGGCAGAGCAACGACCGGGACATTCCCAGGGAGTGCACGGTGAGATCACATAACAATGGACGGGTCGCTGCAAAGGGTTGCTGACGTCGAGACATGAATTGTAGGTTGGGTCGGTAATGACATTAGCTCCAGCAATCGATCCCCACCAGTTACGCTCAGCTTTGTAGCTGGCATCGGCCAAGAGATCAATAACGCCAACCTGATAGTTAGTGAAGTTGTTGTGGTGAACTCGGAAGACGGCGTTACGAGCAGCATGAACGCCGAGTGAAACAATCCCCGCAATGCTTGGAGCCAGATTGTTGTTCGGCTGAGTTCCATCAAAACAGTTCTCTTCGATTTCATAGATGGCATCGGTGATCGACTGGATGGCGATCAGCGTAATAGCACCACCAAACAATCCGCCTCCGTTGTGGTTGTTCTTTGCGATCCAAGTTTTCACGAAGATGGTTGGATTCGGATTCAGAGTGACATTGATAGTCAGGTTGGTGAAAAATCCTCGAACGGCAAATCCAGTGTTCTTGCTGAGCGCGTACTTGGAGTAGCTGTCACCGCCGTCAGCTCCAAGAAAAAAGTTTCCAATGCCTTCATAGTAGTTCTTCTTGATCTTGACGTGAGATTGACCAACCACGGTATCCCAGTGAATAGCGATGTTCATCGGAACAAGCGAATCCGTCTTAAACACATCTTCAAAAGTACAACACGCCACCAGAACCTTGGCCTGCGAACGAACTCCTGCTCGGACGTCCGGAGTGAACGTGAAGACATTTCCATAGATGGTTGATCCCGGCAATAGAGACGCGTTTGAAATGTTGACGAAACTGCACTTGGCGATTTCGTATTCACTTCGAGCACCGTTGATGGCTCCCAGTCGGATGGCATGTCCCTGGAGACCTATCGTGCCAGCCAAGAAGTCGTGAAACTTAGTCTGGAAAATCACAACATCGTGACGGGTTCTTTCTTCATAAGCAACGGCCACCACACCACCAGCGAAAGCGTATAGTCCGGGTTGGTGAGCATTTGCATTGGTGGTCAAATGGGAAAAGTCAGAATCGCGGACGAACAGCTTGCGATGGGCTTTCCCAAACGGTTGATCATAAACTGCTGGCCCAGTCACGTTATCTCGCACTGTAACTCGATCAAGAAGCAGAAACCCGTCATGATTGTTCTGACCGTGAATAGCCGCTGCTTCGACTGTCGTCACCAGAGGAAAAGTAAAGGTGTTTCCGATAGGAACCGTAACCGAATTGGCATTGGATCCGGTGATCAAGACGTCGATCAAAGTCACGTTGCGACCGGCATCATAGTTGATCGCTGAAGAAGCACTGCCGTCCAGATGAACATTCTGAATGCAGACATCTCCGTGGACGGTGAAAATAACACCGTCATTGATGTCTGGAAACAGATTGCTGATCCGAGGCGGACCCAATCCTTTTCCGATCACTCGCTGCCCGTTGCGCAAGGTAATTCCTCCTACTAAGTCATAGGGAGAATAGAGAATGATCAAGGTCTTCCACCGCTTTCCTGCTGGAATACTGGCGAAAGTCTGATAGGGGTCATGTTTCGTTCCTCGTCCGCCACCATTGGTCGTTCCTGGAACCGCAACTGCTTGAAGATAGATTTTCGGACCCTCGATCTTGCAGTTGGCACATTCTTCAATCTCATTGCGGCTCTCTCTGACCGAAACGACTCGCGTGTCGCTCGAGCTTGAACTCGAAGAACGGCTCGAGGAGCTGCTGGATCCTGATTTGCCGACCAAGTATCGCTGAAACATCGGGCTTTTAACTCGAAAAACAATTTAGTTCTTTCGTCCCGTTTTATTTTGGCGGGCTCTTAAAAACGAACTCCCGGAATTCCCGATTCTCAGGTTCAAACATCGATCACCTCGCCCCCGTCAGTATTGCTCGTCATGGGAAACGTCATCGGCAAAAGATCTGGACAGGCAACAGCCGTAGTAGCTGAACAGCCTCCCCAGCCAGATCCGCCCGGAGACAAGCCTTCAGACCCGCCGCGCCCTGGCGCCGCTGCCGCATCCGAGGCTACAGGTGAAGTCAAACAGCCAGACGGTAAGCCGGCCCCAGTTGAGAAGTCCAGCGGCATGAGGCTTCTCGTAGAGGCACCCCTCAAGTGAATTCACCACAACAACTATCTCATACTATCCTTTAAGGTATGAGATTAAAATAGAGATCCCAATCACCTTGCTTCAAGGATATCATAAAAGAACAGGAGATCTCACCGGAGAATGTATGAGTTCACGTTGGAGGAGGAACTGATAGCTGGGTTTAAGCTCGATCCGACCGTGAAAGCCAGAATTAAGAATTCTCCTCCCAGAGTAACAGACTACAACTTCTGGGTTGATCAGCGACGCCAGCACGAGCAAAAGGTGAAGCGTCTTCTCCGAACCAAACGATACACGTCTGTCAAGAAACAAACTGCGCGAACAACTTGTTCTTTCAAGGTTGATGCTCACATAACTCCTTTGATCGTGAAGATAGCAGCAGGTCGCGATTTCGAGCTTCGATACTTTCCTCCAGGACTCGATAAGCAACGATCAGAGACTCTCAAGACTTTCTTGGAGAGTGCAGGATGGCATGTTCGGATGCGATTGATAACTTACGAGGAAGAGAAGCTACTCGATCCGCATTATGATGAAACGGTTTATTATGGACTCACCATCAGCAATCGTGATCCGGGATTATCTGAACGGGACAAGGAAGATATCGATGATCCAATGGAGGTCAAACGACTGATCCGGCAAGAGTTCAACGACTGTCAATTCACCTACTACGTCGAGCTCAAGACCTGGAAGTGACGGACAGTTGCTATTGGAACTAGTCGGGAAACGAGAGAATCTTAAAGTCACTGACTTTAAAATGGATGACGACTTTGAGGATGATCAAGTGATCCAGGCGCCAAACGGACAACTGTTGTTTGCATCTTCAGTTTATCCGACTGCAGTTGATGCTCCGGTGTTCGATCACCAAACCGACAATCCATTCGAAATCAATCCGTGCAGGCAGGTTACGCTCGGCGATCTTGCCAATCCATTCTTGGATCCTGATCCAAGCCCGGAGGACTTCTTTGGACAGGGGACGTATCCTACTGTTCAGAAACAGCCAGATGGAGGAGACGTGCAAGGGGAACTCGATGCTCTCCTGTTGGAAGACCGAAACCGAGACCTACAACAGGTAGAGGCGGATGTAAGTTATGTTACTGAGGCGATGCGGCTCTTAGGTGAACAGGTCCATAAACAGGGAGAAGCATTAGATGCTGCTGACTCGTTGCTGGGAGCAGCGGCTGACGATTTAGAGGAGACGGTCATTATTATCAACGCTGAAGGAAAAAGAGTTGATCGTTACCGAAAACTGAAAGCTATCGGATGGGGAGCGGTTGTAGTGACTGGAGCAGGCATCCTCTACCTGGCCAGCAGTTTGATCAGTCGAAAGCCAACCCCATTGGGAAATAACGCTAACGACAATGGCAACTCCGATTCACCACCGCAGTGAGATGTCAAATCAGATTGCATAGAGCTTATGCATAATATCGGGATGGATTTTACCATCAATCTCGCAATTCAATGGGTAGTCCTCATTGAATAGTTCTAACTAGAGTCTTCTTCTCCAGATCTAACAACTAGAGACGGATCTTGAATAGGTGATGCCGGTTGGATCGATTGTTACTGATCAAAGTTGCTGAGAAGATTGATGGCGATATCAAGACGGTCGACGATTTTCTCGAGTTTCCTGCCATTGCGCTGAACGCAAACCCTAAACTTCGTCCCTCGACGACTGATTCCTCGAGGGAGTTGATTCTTGTTCTTGTTTCTGCGGCGATAACATTCTGGAATTCCAGTTTGATGGATCTCTTCAATCTCTTCGTTGGTTAGGAGGCCATTTAACTTGTAGACGTTAGGATTGAACTCTTTGCCTCGGTAGTAATACATGTGAGCATCGTAGACCTTAGCAGCCAGTTCTTCCTCATTTTGTTTGAAGCTTCCAAGCCACTGGGTTTTGCCGTCAATCCAGATCGAGACGCCCCAATAGCATTTCTCATCTTGTTCATCATCCGTCTCTCCTGCGTAGTCGGTACTGTTCAGAAAGGTATCGGTAGGTGATGATGAATAGTAGATAGGAAGGTGAGCAGGACCCTCCTTAGGCTTTTTCTTCGACAAAACACTGACTCCATAATATTTGCTTTTTGGAGCTACTTCAACTTCAGTTCTAGAATCCATCACAGATAAAGAGATTCCTATCAAAAGCAATCCTTCCAGATTGGGCACTTGACCTCGGATCCCGATTTTAATGACACTGACTAAAGGTTTAAAAGCTGCAAACGCTATTGCCATTGTTCTTCTGGTGATAGTGGTCATTGCGATTATCTACACTATCTTATCCTGGATCTCCGATCGCAAAGCAAAGACGATCTCCCATGAAGAGATGGACATCGTCATTGTTGGAGCTGGACCAGCTGGCTGTGTTCTAGCTCGTCGTCTGCATGATGCTCATCCTCACCTCAAAATTCTCCTTATGGAACGCGGTCAAGATAGGCATGCCAGTCCAGTAGTCTACAATCCCGCCAAGGCACTTGTTGCCGCATATACCGCTCCTTACAGTGTAGTAATTCCAGTCAGCGATAAGGTCCCAGAATCTCCAAGTATTATCGCAAGCTCCGCCTCGATGTTGGGTGGAGGCAGCCAACACAATTTCGGATTGGTAGTACACGGTAGTCACTCTTTCTATAACCGATTAGGAGATCACCTCGGTCTCGAATTCAATGACTTCAGGAAGGTGTTTAGGCGCATCGAGCATATCCATTCTAAATTTATCACAGAGGATCAGAAGCACGAGGGAAACAAACGGGAGAGAGGAACCAAGGGCCATATGCAGATTGGCCAGCTTCCGGTAACCATTAATAAGATTGATATGATTGGTCCGGCCACTAAGAAAGCTTTTGAAGTTTATGGTGCCTTGGAGGGAGTCCGAATTCTTGAAAGATCTCTAGTGGTCGCCGGCAATACTGGTCCTTTGCGATGTCCCGATAACTTTTCTGATGTGATCCTTCATGCCGTCAAACGAACTCGACCTAGCTGCAAAATCGTTATTGATTATAACTTAGGACACGAAGCCTGCGTCTCCAAACACCCCCAATTATTCATCGACTTTGATTTAGGGCTGAGGTGTTCGGTCGATGTCGCCTACCTCGATCGCCAGTATCTCAATCGTAACAATTCACTCAATTCGAAGGGAGGCTACCTAGAAGTTGGCCAGGAGATGTTAGTTCAACGTCTCCTTTTCAGTCGTTGTCACAAGAACCATGATAGCAAAGATGGAGAAACTAGGTGCAAGGCGGTCGAGTGGCGAACTCCGACCGGCCACATCAAACGAGTCAGACTTTCCAAACGCGGTCGAGTCATTGTCTCAGCCGGTGGCATCTACTCTCCTTTGATTCTCCAGCAATCTCTCAAGGACAGCGAGAACTTCGTTGGAGCTGCTTCGGAGCGGTGGAACCAGATTGGACAGGGTCTCATCAACCACTATGGTACTACTTTGATCTTCAAGACTAAGACGAATTTCAATTTCTCCAGCGGTCCTATTGCCTTCACTTCCAGATTAGATAAGCATAGCGAAGATGCTGATGTTCGGGACTGGCAGATGGTAGTGGGAGGTCCTCTCTTGACCAGTCCTGACACTTTAGCCAAAGTAGGTCTCAAGCCAACCGATGGAAACTTTGTTTCCATGCTGACCTGGTTGATGGATCCAAAGGCGCGGGGAACAATCAGCGGTACCATCGCCAAACCAAACATATTCCTCAATCTTTATGGGGATGGATCGCTGAAGGACAAGAATTCAGACATTCACTCGATTGTCGAAGCGCTTCGTTGGATGTATCAGGTCTTTCTTGAAATGCGTCAAAGTAGGCTCTTCCATTGTTCTACCGATTTGATCGAAGTAGTCTTCCCGCCGGAGGAGGTTCTGATCAGAGATGATCTAGAAGAACTGGCGACTTGGGCCAAGATGGGACTTTCAATCACTGATCATTATTCAGGAACCTGTGCCGCCGGTTCAGTGGTCGATGCTAAAGACTTCAAAGTAAAGGGATTGAAGAATGTCCATGTTGTTGATGCGAGTGTTTTTCCAATTATCTCAACTGGGAACACGGAATTTCCAGTCCTTGTTCTAAGCGAGGTAGCTTCTGAAAGAATAGGCAATGCAATATAGAAGTAATAAAGAACAAGATTTATAGATAACAATTGTTATCTATCTGATGTCGCGAACCAAAATTATGGCAATTGATATTTCAATTTCTCCGACCGTCGAACTGAAAGTGGTGATAAGAGTGATCCGAAATGGAACAACAATTTGAGCCGCATGCAATCTATCAGAAGTATATGCCGACATATGATCACTCGATGCAGATTGCCCAAATCCCCTTGACCGACAAACACCAGAATTTTAAGGGTTACGCGCTTGTATCGGTGATAGATGCTCCGCGGCTTTTGCAGTATTCTTATTCTATTAGGGGCAAGAGATCCAAAAAGTATGTCAAATCTAGTATAACTTTGAGCATGCACGAGCTGGTGGTAGGACAAAAGGCGCCACCGGGACACGTAATTGATCACTGGAATTCAAATCGCTTCGACAACCGTAGAGAAAATTTAAGATTTCTTACTTACGGACAGAATGCTCAGAATAAGGAGAAGAAAGCAGGTTGCACTAGTAAATACATCGGAGTTCATCTCGATCCCAATGGCAAATGGAGGGCGTTTATCTCGAACAATGGTAAGATGGAATATCTAGGAGCGTATCCTGATGAAGAGTTCGCAGCCAAAATATACGATATCCATCGAATAGCTACCATGGGACCTGGATGTAAGACCAATAATCTTTTACAATCACACGAGATAGAATGGATCGTGAAGAATGGCATTCCACCCGGTTATCATAAGCCTGATACTAAACGGGATCTACCTAAGAATATCAGACTGACGACTTCTGGCAGCTATCAGTATTCGAAAATGAGGAAAGGAATAAACTACCGCAAGAATTTCAAAACTCTAGATGATGCTGTTGCCCATAAAGATGAGATTGAGAAGAAATGGGCCGAAGAAGACGCGACCGCCGAAAGGATCCGTATCACTAACATAATACGGAATGCTCAAGGAATAGCTATTATTTACGCCGTATGCGGGGGAATAAAATACGAAATCTGGGTAGACGATGTTATGTGGCCAGAACTTTCCAATATTAGTTGGAACTTGAATGGGGACGGATACGTGCATACGGCTAAGACCGGTGGCCAATATCTCATTCATAGATTGATCTGGACCAGATGTGTTGGAGAGATACCCGAAGGATTAACTATAGATCATCGAATCTCATCAAATAAATTCGACAATCGTTTATCTAATTTACGACTAGCCGATCGAAGTTTGCAGGGTCATAATCAGGTAAAGCGATCTACGTCGCTGGACAAGTATAAAGGCGTCCAATTTCGCTGGCCAAACTACATAGCCGTTATCGGACACACCAGATATGGGAAATATGCTAGAGCAGAGGATGCTGCTCGTCGAGTGAACGAGGAGTATGCAAAACTTTACAATGGTCAAGCTACCCTCAATAATATTGACTGGAGTGTCGTCACAACGAAGGACAATCGTATAACATTAGACATGATCACTCGCGAGTTCATCGAGAATTTAATCGACGTAAAGGATTTCGACAATCTTCTTAGAGTTCTGAAATTAGACGCTGTCAATGGCGGTCCCTTTCAAACGAGTAAGCTCAGAGGTTGCCATATTCCCGAACTCAAACGGTATCTAATTGATAGATATTTCCAAAGACGATAGGTCTCTTGTATGGTCGTAGAGGTCAGTCGTCATCGCTGGGTATCCAAACATTAGATCAACTCCCCTAAAACTAAAAATGGAAACCCAAAGTTTCCATTTGGAGAACAAAAAGACTCCAGGGCAAAAAGATAGAACAATGAGCCATGGAGAGAAGCGACTGCCAACGGAAGATCTGAGTGAGTTTTTGCGGTTAGTTTTCGGCAAAGGCGAAGACAATCGTGCGATAGAATTGACTCCAGCTCAGAGAGCTGAGTTCTCTAACAAAATCGAACTGACCCTTCAATTCATCGATGAATGCGATCTCATTATGAGACTCAAGGAGGCTGCTAACCAACCGATCGTCCTTCCACCTGATCCAGTTCAGACTACGTCCAAACGACGAAAGCGAAAGAAGAAGCACTGGTAAGAACAAAAATGGATTTAAGCTTCTCCTAAAAAAGAAGAGAAAAAGGTGTCAACCAGGATGGAATTCGAAGCTGACCGTGATCGAAACTTGGGTGGACAGTTCTTTTTCATCTTGAACGGACAAGTCGTCAGACCTGAACATATGAGAACCCCAGGGGCTCCCCGAACCAAGAAGCACCATCCCCCAGCCGTCGGGGTGAGGGCTGATCTCAAAAGGAATCTGTTCGACGAGGCCCGAGACGAAAATCTTGATCAGGATGAACAATTCAAGAAGGCCAAGCCGGCTCATCTTGATGAAGATCACGCGGCAGAGACATTTGACGTAATGGACATCGATTCATCTGCGGACAGTTTGATCGACGATGGAAACGGTGCGCCCATCGATTAGATCGGATGATTTAAAAAACATAACAAGACTGATTCAGTCTTGTTACAAATCGACAGACAAAATTGGGTTTCTTACTTCCGCTTCGGATAGGCAAAAAGGTTTATTCGACAAAGACAGAAGCTATGGACGGGAAACTTCTGTACGTCGATGCGTTGAACTACTCGAATCAGTTCGGGTTCGTCATGAAATGCTGGAATCTGACATTTCCTACTCGACGAATTAAGGAGTTTATCGAAGCGGCCAAGGTCAGTGGATTCACTTTGAAGGTTTTCATCGATGCCGGAATTGAGAGTGATGAGGCCATTGACAAGTGGAAATCTCGTCGCGAAAAGGAGCTTCTCGGAGAATACAAAGATGTACCTCAGGGACTCTCGACTTTGGTTGGTGACATCTTCCGGCTTAATGGTATCGAAATCGCTTATTCGCCCCACGATGCAGACAACGACGACTGCATTGCTGCTCATGCCCAGGCCGACGGAGCTGACATTCTGAGTAACGACAAGGACTTCTTTCGCTACACCGATCGCAAATACAAATTGTTTGGTGAATTTTCCATCGAGGATGGCCGATTGATCCTGAAAGAGAAGAAGGAGCCCCGGGCGAATCCAAAGTTTCCAGCACCCACCCCGAAGGCCATCGTCAAGCCACCAGTTATGCTTCAACGCAATCCTAGCTTCCATACCGTCGAAACGATGAATTGCTATCGGAGAGGAGTTCCTTCTTCTCTCGTCAAGCTAGTTGGAAATCCTCATGCCAAGTTTGTCGGCCTCCGATCTGCTCTTTACTCCAAGATGAACAAGACCGAACCCGTTCTCGAGGAGTGGCCTGAATGGGATCACAAAACCGAACAGGTAGTCTGGCATTCCGAGAAAGTCCATCCTGGCTTCGGTGATTTCGGAAAACTGGCCGCACTTCAATTCGTCATTGATGTAGGTTCCAATCCTAACTACTTTCCCATACCCGACATTCCAGGACTCCAGGAGTGGGAAAAGCGTAATCATCGGTTCGCAATTCTTTCCCTGATGTTCGAGATCTACATCGCGATCATGGGCAACAGACAGTCTCTCTACGACGTACTGAATAAGTACGAGTCTAAAGTCGACCTACCTGAAACAATGGAATTAGTATGTGCTCCTTGTTCAAACTGGTTCAAGGATGGAACCTGCAAATTCGGCAAGACTTGCTTGGCAGGAGAAGGGGGCCATCATGACTGTCCCGACTTCAAGACTAAGCATGGCTGCCGTCGAGGGAAGTTCTGTCGGTGGCGCCACGCATGACCCATTCAATACCGATAACCAGCTAACCAAAAACGAAAAACTAGATCTTCATTTGAAGATCTAAAAGAAACCGCCAATCGGGCATCGGCAAGATGAAGGCGGTGCTGATAGGCGAACTGAACCGACAAATGACCGATCTCGAGAGCATGAACATCGAAGACGATCTCGAGGCATCCGATGGAGACGAGGTCAATGACCTCGAGAAACCATTGGCTCACGACGAGGATGAGAGCGAATTCATCGAGCGGAATCAAAATCTTGCTGATGCCCTTCTGCCTAGAGACATCAATCTCGTGATCAAGGAAGCCGGTTGTTCGAGAGAAAGAGCGATTTGCTCTCTCATCAAGCACGATGGGGATTTGGTGCTTGCTATCATATCCATTGTATCCAAGTGATACCCATCCTCAAATTCGGTTTATTCAATCATCGATTGAATAATTTGTGTTCCATCGTCTCTCCAGTTCGAACTTGATGTGGAAGATTCCGGTGTGAGATGAAATGGAGGAGGTAATGTCGCTCTAGAACTGAGTCGATTGGAAGATGCGATAGCCAGACCCAAACGTAAAACTGAAGTCTTGAAAAGAAGACGATTAAATAGAGCAAAAGTAAAAGGCAATCCAACCGGCTATCTAAGGACAAGGAGGTAAGGACAAAATGAATGATCGTTGTGCTGGAAGGAAAGACGGCAACGCGCCTTGCAAAAATAAGGTTCCACGGAAAGGCGATTACTGCCGATACCATGTCGACCAAAAGAAGATACTCAATCCCTGTGCTTGTTTTCTCAACGGAGGGGCTCGTTGTCCTTACGAGGCTACTGTCACCGGTTTCTGCGAATTTCACTTAGAGCCTAGAAAGTGTCAAGGCAAGACCATCCTCGGATCGCAATGCCTACTCGCCATCTCCAGCGGAAACTACTGCTTCAACTGCAAAGGACAGGAGATAATCCCCGAGCAAACAAGATCATCTATCGATAAGACGCGAGCACTCTTTGCTCAGCAGATCGGACCCATCGCAATGATCAAGAAGCCAACTAGTGTTCAGATGCTGTCGAGTAGTCCAGCTCAACTGATCATTCCGGATGATCTCAAGAAGGTGACTCTCGAGAAGCCAGAGTCTTGTTGCATCTGTATCGAAGAACTGGTAGATCGCAAGACCTACCGTAGTATCGGATGCGGACATTACTTTCATCTCGAGTGTCTTTCCAAATGCAACTCGTTCGCATGTCCTCTTTGTCGGGGACCTATCGATGCGAAGTATCTACCGTCCTGGGTCATTGAACGAATCAAGTTCAACATCAAGGAGAAGAGCAAATCTGATGTCGAAGAGCAAACTCATGCTCTGATCAGGCAGGTTGGAATTCTCGCTCTTCAAGGACGAGAGTTTGGGGGAGAAGAAATCGAGGAGTATCTCGACATGAATTCCAGCGAAGAAGAGGATTTCCAATCTCATGTTGACCAAGGAAATCCGATGCAGATGATCGAAACTGTTGATTCATCAGGGAGACGTCGATTGGCCCTCGCCGTCGTCAATTTCAGCGGGTCACCTCCCGGATATTGATGTACCGAGCGTCTCTCCGTATTATTCACCTCTGTCGAGAAGTGAATAGTTTATTTGATGGTCCTGACGTGAAAGGAAGACGGCAGACCATAATTTCAACTCTGGTGACCAAATCCTAATGGCTAAAAATGAAAAGAGGCTTTTCCGGCCATCAAAGGAAAAAGATGGAAGAATCTGCATCAGATAGTCGATTTCCGGGAAAGGGAATCCCGGCAGGAGGGGATCAACCGATAGGATTGAAGCCGTTTGGATCAGGGGCCGATGATGTTCTCTTGAAGTTCTTCAAGACGAATGCTCTTCCTGTTGCTGTCAATTACACTCCGATGCCCAATGTGATACAGCCTCCGAGCCGATCATCTCGTCAGAACAGTGACCACCCTCCGAGTCCAATGCCACCGCCCCAACTACGAAACATTGGTCTTGAACCATTCAGGCCTGCCGCGGTCGTTTCATCGTCGGTTCAGCCCTCGTCTCCATACAACGTCACCCAAGTTAGTGTCGGCGGACCTGCAGCTGTTCCAGCAACTTCTTCTCAAACGCAACCCGTTCAGAGTCCTCATCCGGGACCTCATCAACTGCCGCCACCGAAACCGGAGAATTACGTGACCAATTCAGAATTGAGCGACATCAATGGAATGAGATCGATGCTAGCTGGAATCCCTGGCGTATCTACCTTCGGCAAAGACGTCGATCTTTCCGGACTATCACCAGCCCAGAAATCAGCCATTGAAGCAGTCTTTGCCGGCAAGAACATCCTGCTGACTGGTCCCGCAGGAACCGGCAAGTCTCATACTATCAAGAGAATCAAAGAGGTCTACACCGAAAAGAAGTTGAACATCGGTATTACTTCAACTACTGGAGCTTCCGCGATTCTCATTGAGGGAAAAACAATCCATTCATGGGCAGGTATCGGTATCTGCGGTACTAAGGAAGCAGCATTGAAAAATGCCATGACATTTAAGGCACCGCAAGAAAGGATCAGAACAACATCCCTATTAGTCATCGATGAGATTTCTATGATGTCTGACATCGTTCTGGACATTCTCGATTATGTTTTCAGGGCTGTGAGAGCTAATGACCGCGCTTTCGGCGGCATGCAAGTCGTTCTATGTGGAGACTTTTTCCAGCTCAAACCAGTCAAATGTGACACTTTCGCCTTTGAATCTCCCAATTGGAACAATCTCATCCATGAGGTTCATGAATTGACTCAAATCTTCCGTCAGGAGAATGCAGCTTTTTGCAGAGCATTGAACGAGATACGAATTGGTGAAATCAGTCCAATCACAGTCAAGCTGTTTGAATCCCGCATCGGCAAGGAATTCATTGGAGACATCAAACCGACTGAGTTGTATCCAGTCAACGAAGATGTCGATCATCTAAATGAGTCGGAGTTATGGAAACTTGCCACTGAAACCAATCGAGTCAGAGAAGTCCAGGCATTAGACGAAATCATCGAGAAACCTCGTCCGAGGAAAGAATACACCCCGAAGTTCATCCAACAATGCAAAGAGAGAATGAACAAGGACTGCATAGCTCCTGAAATTTTAGCGATGGCTATCGGTGCACAGGTTATGCTGATCAAGAATATCAACGTCGAAGCCGGGCTCGCTAACGGATCGCGAGCAACCATAACTGGATTTGGGCCTCACGACGAACCAGTTGTCAAGTTCATTTCGGGCCACGAGATGCAACTTCAAACTATGACCTGGTATATGAGAGTTAATGAGACGGCTAAAATAAAGAGGACTCAATTCCCCATTAAATTGGCCTGGGCAATATCCTTACATAAATCGCAAGGTTGTTCTCTCGATTTGGCTCGCATTGATTTGGGAGGGAAGGTTTTCCAAGATGGTATGTCGTATACCGGACTAAGTCGAGTGAGATCTTTAGAGGGACTTTCTATCATCGCCATCGATTGGGAACGAGTCATGACCAATAAGAAAGTAAAAGAATTCTACGCTTATCACAGACGTCTTAAGGACCGAAAATAGTTTCATAAAGACGGGGCTGATATACAAACTTGAATTAACACTATGATAGTGTTAATTAGAATAGATTTACCTGACCGGTTCATATTTCTCCATTATCGATCTGACGACGGGTATGTATCTTATGGCAATATTTGCATAGAACTCGGCAGCCATTACACTCCTGTATGACATCCTCAAGAGTGTATTTTCCGTCGTTAACCATATTAGCCAAAGTATCTCTTTTAGTTTTAGGGTTGATATGATCCATATCAAGTACCCGAGGGAATGATGGCCAACTAAATCCACATGATGAACAGCCCTTGGCTTTCAAATCATCAACATAATCGAGCTTCTGTCGATGTTTTCCTAGATGGTTAGTTATCGTACCATCCCTCTCGGTGCTTACGATAACATGACAAACTACGCAGAGATTTTGACATTTCTTCGATTCCAATCTCATGTTATGGACGCTCTTATATTTGGTGACATCGTCGTGTTTAGGTACGAAGGGCTCGTGAGGTAAAAGTATCTTCCTATCACGCTGTTCCTGCTCGGTAAGATGATCAAATTCTATAATAGTGAGCTCTAGATGATCTTTGCAGAATTCGATTATTCTAGTTACTGAGCACTCGACGCCTTCAAACGTGACGTATCTATGTCCATCTTCTTTAAGGTAGGTTTCTAGCCTTCTCACGCAAAGGCTATCTCCCTCCGGTTTGAAGTAAAGATATTTGCAACGACAACAACTCGCTTCGTTTTTAAGGATAAACTCCAATTTAAGGGCGTTTAGACAATCTCGTAATTCATCTAGTACATCCATTCCTCGATTCGTGCAGTCGAAGCAACAAGCCGCAATTTCTCCTTGTTTAGTTAAAGGTAACTCGGATCGCTTAATGAATTTCCTGCATCGACCGCAACATACCATGTCAATCTGTACAGCTCTTTCGACCCGTTCCGCTACTAGGACTCTATAATTTCCAGCAAAGTGGTTTCTACATTCTAGACAATTCTCCCACATGTCGCTTTTAGGGTTTCCGGGAATCCTTCTAAAACGATCAACGGGAACAGCATCTCTATTGTATTCAGATTTGATTCTTCCTCCATGAACTTTAGATGGGCAGTACATAACTGAAGATTTACCTTCTAAATCCAGTTGTTTAGAATGGTGATACCGCGCAAGATGATTTTTCTCTATTTTAGCCACCGCTACATTCTTATATCCTCTGCAATGATAACATTCCTTACAGATGGAAGAGGTAGGATCTTCAGGTTTTCTTCTGAAAAGTTCTATCGGAACAGCGTGTCGGGGATGAGGTGTCCCCGTGCAAGCGCTGTGTTTGCCTGGACATTTAGCGTACTCTTGAGGTCTCATTTTGTTTCGATGGACTGGCGAATTGCCCAGTCCATTTTCGGATTTTGGAAACCACCGATCACAGTCGTGACTGGTAGCAACCGTAGCGTTGATTGACTCTAAAAATGGAGTCAATTTATGTTAGGTAGAGGCTAGTAAAACTAACAGTAACCACATCGACTTTTCTCACGATCAGCAGCTGCATCCATTCCGAGGAGTGCGTGATCCAGTGCCCCCTTCTGAATCTGGACCGGATCTTGGAGAATCCAAGTTGACGATTCCGTCCGCGCCATCCAATTGATCTTTCTTCCCTTTTTCTAGTTCACGGTAGCGTTTCACCATAAGATCGATCAACTTAGAAATGGCGAGGTCGATTCCGAGATCGAGTTTGGCACTGGCTGGAACACCGGCATCGTAATCGTCAGACCATGAAAGAGCCTCGATGCTGTCATAAAATTCTTGAGAGTAGGTTGGCTTATCTCCGTCCAAACTGAAGTTCTGGATTCCATTGCTGTCATCTTCTGTGACTTTAGAACTGAGCCATGAATGAGCAATTCCCTTACCATAGAGATCCATTTTGTTGATCACTAGAATACAGGGAGGATGCGATCGAGTACCGTCTTGGTGAGTAGTATATTCATGGATTATTTCCTTCCAGTTGTCGAGCTGCTGCCGAGTTTCTTCCCGGAGAGCGTCGCAAACGCAGAGAGCACCGGCAGCTCCTCGAAAATAGACTTTGGCCATGTTATTGAGGCGGTCTTGACCGGCAAGATCCCAGAACTGAAGAGTGATCCGTATCCCTTTCCAGATGACAGTTTTGTCGCTATGGGCAACTCCAATTGTCGATTTGTATCGTTCATCAAAGCATCCGTTAACGTAGCGTTTAACGAGCGAGCTCTTGCCTACAGTTGGCTCCCCGACAACCAGGACCTTAAATTCGATAGTCTCGAGGTTATCTGTGTCTACCAATAATGAATCGGTCGCATCCATCGATCAACTTAGTGGTCTTTTGGTGGAAGGACTCAAAGCTTTAAATTCGACTGTCCGGAAAAATCTATTGCCCTAAAACCGACTCTCTTTGAGATACCGACGACCCGATAGATGAATTACCGTATCGGCGTTTCAGTGCCTAATGCGGCATCTTCATTTGGGCACTCGGTATCATCTCCTCCGATGCCACGCCATCAAGTACAACAGATCACGGCGCTCCAATATCTCAGTCAGACGGCATCTAATACCATGGCTAGTTTGACAGCTTACGGCAGTGAAACGGCTGAAGAAAGTGATGCTTTGGTGGAGAATATTAGAGGATTGATCAGAGAGGCCAAGGTTAGGGGCATAGGTATTAGACAGATCATCTCTGGTCTAGACAACATGGTCCGTCAGAAAGACCATGTCATCGATTATTCTAAGTTTTCAACTAGCCAATTATCACGAGCAATTGATCTGGCCCTCGACGGACTTATCCTTGAATGTGGACTCAATCAACAGCTCCAGGAGAGTAAATCCCCGCGACCGACCGGTTCAGCCCGTACATCTCTACCTCCAATGATGACTCCTAGTTCGGCAGCATATTCGAGAGCTCCCATGCCCTACGATCAACCTTCCACTCCAAGAATTGTTTCATCTCCCCCATTGCGTAGTCAATCGCCATCTAAACTGGCTTTGGGTTCAGTGGCTTCTGTCACTATCAACACTGGTAAGTAATTACGTTCTCAACGCAGCAGTGAAAGAGAAAACACCTAATATTAGGTGTTTTTGCCCATCAAGAACGCGCATCTTCCTAGTTCGTGCAGCCTATCATCAAGTCGGCTCTCCCGCCTCTGATCGAACCTCACTAACTGCCTGAATAGAAAACGGGGCGCGATATCTTGACTGACAGGAGGAAGATGGGAACAAACGAATGAGAAAAATAATAAAAACGAAACTAAAAGGAATCTGTCGTGCAGAGAATGATGGTTCCTTCGGATGCGGAGAAAGCTATCAGGATGAATCGCGAGATTGCCAGACAACTGAGAGAAATGGCAGAGGTCGAGGCTTTCGATCATTGGAAGAAGACTGCTTACGAAAAGGCAGCCAACAGGATAGAGAAAAGAAGGGAGCCTATTACGTCTGGAGCTCAAGCCGCGCGAGAAATCGAGGGAGTGGCCAAAGGAATCGGGGGTCGTATTGACCAGATTCTTCAAACGGGTCAGATCACTGAACTCCGAAACCTGGATCCTGGAATGCGAGAAATGCTGGATGTCCAAGTCCTTTTCAAGACGATTTATGGTGTTGGGAAGGTGACAGCCAAGAAATGGTATGAACAAGGATACCGCACTCTCCAAGATCTGTCACGAAAATACCCTGAGATGACTCATGGCCAGCAGCTCGGTTATTATTTCTACAACGATCTGATCCAGAAAATTCCTCGCGGAGAAATCGATGCAGTGAATGCCTACTTCCATTCAGTCTACGATCCAATGGGCGTCAAGTTCGTCATCACCGGATCATACCGTCGTGGACTGCCAGAAAGTGGAGACATCGACATGCTGATCGAAAATCTAACCGGCGACGAATCGGGTCTTTTCATGCAGAAAGTTTTAACACCCTTGACTCAGAGTGGATTTATCGTTGGAGATCTAGCTGTCGGAAAGAAGAGCAAGTACATGGGAATTGTGAGAGCTGGCAACAATACCGATGGCACGCCGCGTCCGGTCAGACGTTTCGACATCAGACTGATCAATCCTGAATCATGGCCTTTTGCGGTTCTTTACTTCACCGGCAGCAAGAATTTCAACATCGACATCAGGAATCGGGCACTGTCGATGGGTCTCAGTCTTTCAGAATACGGTTTCAAGACACTCCATAATCAACCATTCGTACCTCCCAAACCAATCACCACTGAGAAGGACATCTTTGATCTGCTCCAGCTCAGGTATTTAGAGCCGAATGAACGTACCGATACAGTCCAATTGGTTCCGCTTCAACCTCTGTCTGGCCCTGGTGGAATGGTTGCTCCGCCAGGAATGCTTAACCCTGCAGCCAATCTGACACCCGCCCTGCCATCTGTTCAAACCCAAGCTCCGTCTAATCCTACTGGAAAATGGTATCGACCGGTCGATTCTCTCCTCATCTACGTGACGGATGGACTTTCGAAGTACGTCCAGGGCGGAAATCAACCCGTTGTAGCAGGTTTCGATCTTGACCATACTCTGACCAACCATCAGAGTGGAGCCACTTTCGCCAAATCATTGGAAGATATCGTGGTTATGCCTCGTCGCCGTGAAATACTGAGTTCTCTAATCACGAAAGGATATCTGATCGTCATTTTCACCAACCAAAGTGCTGCCAGCGAGAAGGTTCGAGAGAACCACTTCAAGAGGGTCGATCATGCCATCAAGTTGCTCAATCTTCCGGTTATTCTTCTGATGGCTACCGGGAAAGACCAATACCGTAAGCCCGGAACTGGTATGTGGATCGAGATGCTCAAAATCACCGGTCCAGTCAAAACCGCGTCGTCTTTCTATTGCGGCGATGCGTCCGGTCGTCCGGGTGACCATTCCGACTCGGACCTCCAGTTTGCTCGCAGTGTCGGAATCACGTTCTACACACCTGAGCAAGTTTTCGGACAGTAACAGATATCAAAAGAACATCTGGATATTCTCAGGACCAGTAAAAGACGCCGCTCCGAGAACTCTGAATAGATAACATAACAGGAAGGTGGACTATCATGAGTTTCGTCTATCCTGGTAGCAAGGCCGAATTCTATGACGAATTCGGCGGATTACCCCAGAAGCCTCTAGGCGTAGCTAACATCTTCGTCATTGCAATCATCGTGATTTTCATCATCATAGCGGTCACGGCATGGGCTTTCTTGCGGACGGTCGCGACGACTACATTCATTGATCACAAAGGATTCTATAACCTCGATACTTTGATCGATCTCAACAAGCCAACTACTAAGTGTTGCGTTTTCCCAGGAGCGGGAGCGCCGAACGAGCAATACATTTATGACACTCTCGCCGGAATAACGTATGCTAGACAGAAACCATCCAACATCTCGACCGTCTGCAGTTCGTTTCCCGATCCGACCACCTGTATCGCCCAGAATACCGACTCGGCTGGTAACGTCATCCCTCGCACGGCCTTCCATGCCTTACCGTATTACACCTTTGAGAACGGTCTCTTCATCGGATGTTCTACTACCACGACATGTCCCTTAGATTAAAAAATTGAACAGTACTAAGTACTGTTCAATAAACCTTCTTATTTGAGAGCGCGATTTATCGTATTCGTGCTTACGTTGTATTTCTTAGCCAACTGATTTCTTGTAAATTGACCACTGGAATAATCGCTCTTGATAGACGCATTTCGTTCGCTTCTAGAATCGCTGTCTCGTACTTGTCCTGACCCAGTTTCTATGATCTTCTTTACTCTACGACCGGTAAGTCCAAACTGTGTCATCAAACTAGTGTTAGTTGCACCATTTCGATGGGCTTCAAGAATGTACTTTACTATTTCGGAGTTGACGTCCTTGACTTTCGTGCGTTCCAAATCTACACCATTCTTTTCAGCTATCGACACAATTTTATCCCGATGACATTGATATTGTTTGGCTATGGCTGCAATCGATGGCTTCGGAGAATTTTTCAATAGAAGAATGATTTCAGATGTCTCTTCGTCACTTAGTGTTTTACTCAGAGTCTGGTTGATGTTCCGAGCCCGAACGTATGATAGATCGGTATGTACAACGTTACGGACTATGCGAGATACCGTTTCGACATTAATTGAATAAAGGTCTGCTATTTCTCGTTGATACATGGATCCCAAATCGTAAAGTCTTCTTATTTCAGTAGCTGTTTCCATCGTCAACATTTTATTCTTTCGCTCTTGAGCCGGCAACGGTCGAGATAATGACCTATAATACTCAATCTTTATCAATTGGTCAGCGGTCGTTTTCTCAACATGACAATATCCGCAGAGAAGTTGACATTTCTGTAGTTCGACTGTTATTGCTTCCATTGAATAATTCGACACAACCATGGTTCCTATACCCATGGTTTTATCGAATGGATTGATGTGATCAAACTCAAAAAAGGTAATATCGTCGGTTGTTACGATTTCAGAACAGTATTTGTTCATGCACTTTCCTATTCGTAGTTTCAGTTCATTGATAAATCGCCGAGTATTATCTATGGCAGCAATTTTTGCAGCTTTCGTCTTGATTATCCTAGATGCCATAGCGCCTCTTTCATGTTGATAGGTTTTTCGCCGATGACACTTTTTGCATAAAGATTGACATTTGCGAAGTTCATTCATTAAGTCATCTACGGTTGTCATTTTCTGAAGCTCAGCTGTTTTAGTCAGAGGATCAATATGATCGTATTCGAGATGACTTATGTCAGCATCTCCACAAACGACGCATGGAGGCATCGTTTGCCTAAGCTCAAGATATCTGACGCGAGCTGGATTAGATGATCCAGCAACACGTCTCTCTTCCTTGCACTTGTAACAAGTCTTGGTTTGAGTTCCATTCACCAGACTTATGAAATTAGAAATGTCCAATACCTTTTTACAAGACTTGCACTCTGCAATTTTAGGACCTGTATCATCGAATGGGGACATAAGCCATTCGAGATACGCTGGTGTGATCTCTTGCATGGTTCCGATTCTGTTTTTTTCGTACCCCGTGAACAACTTCAAAAAGTCGTTTCTGAGACAATCTTCAATTCATCGGATGCGCGACGACAACGACTTGTCCCCTAGCGTAGTCTTGTATAAAAATCAAACAGCCTCAGATGACTGTTTGATTACTCATAGGTTGAAGGGTTGTTGTCGCCGTCACTTGGAGTCAACCCGGCGAGAAACCATGGACATGATGGCAAAAGCCATCACTGCAATGACGATCGTGATGATCACTGTCCATAGAACCAACTTGTTGTTGTTAAGCACTCTGATACCATTTTCTAAATTGGTTACCATGTTAGGCTTGCTGGTGTAGAGAATCACGAGCACGATGATGAAAATCAGGACCAGCCAGACGATGTTCAAGGGATTGAAGTGAAACCCCCATTCCTTTTTCTCTCTGGTAGTTGCCGAGCCAGATAACGGATGATTAGTTTGGACAGCCGGTTGACTCGGTGAAACTGCTACGGGCGGTCTTTCCATCTGCTGAGCTTGAGATACATAGACTGGAAGTGAAGCCTGTCGAATAGCTTGAACTCCTCCACTGGCAGTTGATTTGGCTGCCGTTTGGCTAGGAAGTCGTCCTTGAACTGGTGGAACTGCTTGATTGAGGGGAATCTGATTGTTGGCAGCCGGAAGGGCATTGAAAGTAACTCCTTCGCCGGAGCTAGTTAGTGTTGCACCAGTCGTCAAGGTAGACGGCAATGAAGTTCTGCTTGACATCTATCTCAATTCGAAGAGCTCGTAGCGTCGTCTTTTACTTTTTCAGACTTTTCTTTTTGAATCTTCGACGGAAGAACAGCTTGGACGATGTCGTTCCAACCGAGATTGATTCTCTTCTCTAGCGTCTCGCCTTGCGGGAGAGTTGTACTAGTATCCTTTTCCCTAGCCAATTCTTGGAGGCTAGCAATGAAGTTGTTTTCCATTTTAACTAACAATCGATGCCCCTAAATGTTAATGAAAAGTGTTTTCCAATCATCTCAAGGCACCGATGAACAAAAGCGATCAAAAGATTTACCTGCATCTCACCGATGGCTGACAGTGAGATCGCCCTCCAAGAGGATGAGTACGATGACCAGGATATGGCTTTCGTGGATGACGAGAGGCTCGAGTTAATTCTTGGCGTGATGTATTCGGGTAAGTCCACGGAGCTGGGCCGTCGTCTCAAAATCAAGTCACTCTACCGGACTGTCGCCGCTGTCAATACCATCAAAGATGTTCGTTACGGCACCGATGGAATTATCACTCATGATGGTGCTGCCATCAGCTGTATCCGCGTCAACAATCTTTACGAACTGAGAGATCTTCCGGCTTATCGCAAAGCTCATGTGGTCGGGATCGATGAAGGCAACTTCTTTCCTGAGATCAAGGAGTTCGTGGTTCAGGAGCTCAAGCTCACCAATAAGTCCTTCATCATCAGCGGACTCGATGGCGACAAGGATAAGAAATTCTTTGGGACTTTGCACGAGCTCATCCCGCATGCCGAGAAGAAGGATTTCCTGACTGCTATTTGCAAGCGATGTGGTAATGGAAATCGTGCTCCTTTCTCCATCGATCACGTCAAGTTCGAAGGCCAGGAAAAGATTGGAGGATCAGAGACTTACGAAGCGGTCTGTCGTAAGCACTATGATGCTATTCGCTATTCCCAGTCAATCGACGAACTGAAAAGATCTAGCCCTGGTCTCATCCTGGAGTAAAAAATACCAGTCAGACTCAATGAGTCTGACTTATAGAAGTCGTGTTCCGATGTCGAGGTAGATCGGTCTGTCATTTGGTGACTGTGCATTCGCCAGTTTTGGTGAAACCGCTCTCGATGGTTCGGATTTAATGGTCTGAAAAGCATCTGAAAACTAAAGCCGAATTAAAAATGAGCAGATATCAGACTGGAGACCTCTTCCTGGCTAACCAGTGGAGTGTCAGTTCTATTCTCAATCATGCAGTAGATCCAACCAGCCGATGGAGCGATGCCGGTATCTTCCTAGTTGAACAGCCGGCGGCTCGCGATCGAACAACCAGTGGGTACCTTCCAAATGGAAAAGGAGACGATCTGGTCCGAGTGATCATGATGACTCCCTCTGGAGTCAAGATTCTGTCGCTAGATGAAATCTTGAAGATACCGAGTTTCCAGGCGGCTGCACATCGCCCCTTGGCAGTCGAAGGGCGAAAACCGATCCAGCAAGCGATGACTGGCTATATTCTCAATGTCATCAAGGCGATAGAGTCCAATCCTAAGCGCATTGTGAGTAACCCGTTTCCATCAGCTCTGAAAGAGTCTCTAACTGGTCAGCCCAGAACTCAATATACTAGGAGCAGCCATGGAACCCTCCTTGATTCGAAAGGTCGAGACCTGAAAGTCAGCGGCTTTGTCAAGGGAAATCCGGACAGTCAGATCAAAGTAGACTTCACCCCCGCAGATTTCATTGGTTCGATTCTTGCCCAGGCTGAGCTAATTCACTACGACCCAGAGATTTTGATCTCTGATTTCCAAGAGGGCGGTCATCTTGATGCAATCTATGGCAATGAAGTGCCCCTTTTCCCAAGAAAACCAGCAGAAAACATCCGCGAGTACCTCCTGCACAAAGCTAGGCAAGAGGCTGAATTGCTTGTTATGAGTTATTTCGAGGCCGTACCTGTTTCCACTTTCGGTCGTTATAAGAACTCGAACTCATCCAATGGTCTGCAGTTTGAGCCGGATGTTGAAAGCACTGAACTCCCAGAAGAGGAGGATGGTAACGAATTTGGTACTGGATATCCCGATCAAACCCGAGCAGCTTACAGTATGGCTGCCGCTCGAGAAAGGAGAGGTAACACTAATGCAATGGCTTTAACCGTTGAGTCAGATACCATTGATCAAAAGATTCGACAACGTGTCGATGAAGCCGGAAAGTACAGTCGGCCGGCTCCATCCTATCGCAAAAAGATCGAATGAAACCCTATCCAGTCTCTATTCCCCGCTATAACAATTAAGTTTCAAGCATTGAAACTTAATCTGCCTCAATCAAAACGGCCAATACGCGATAATGAGGATAGAATTCAATCTTAGAACTCTGGTGCTGCTCATCATCGTGGCAGTCATCATCACTGTGGTGGTTCTTCTTATTCTCCTAGGGAAAAGAACTGCTGATAACGGAGACAATCTCAACGATGTCTTCGGACCCGATGTCAAAGTAACAGAGTTTGAACAGATTCCAGCTCAGTATAACCTGACCAGTCTTCAAGACTATCGATGCTACAATCCTTGCGTTTTCACTGTCGATTCATCCAATCTGAATCATAAAGTCATGGAAGAGTTCGGGAATCAGCCGTTCTATGCCTTCAGAATGTGCAATTTTGCGCTTTGTCCTGGAAAACCTAACAAATGGGACGGAAATGCTAGATACAAGACCAAATCGTTCACCTTCATTGAAACTCCCAACAAGGAACTTTTCATTATCACTCACAAGAAGATAGGTCTCAGCGCATGCGAACAGGGCTGTCAAGATGCTCGAACCTTCATTTGTAAGGATAAGCTCTACCTAGTTTGCAATGCAGCTTCTGGAGAAAATTGTCGGCGCGAGATGGTCATCATGGAGCTCGATCTCAAAGAATTCCTCATCAAAGATCATGAGAGACGTACGATTGATGATCATGATAGACGGGGGCACCGTGACAGACGAACTTTTGTCAGAGAAGTTAGGCCGCTCAAGGTGGAGAAGCTGCGGATTGACTTCGATAATCATCGCGACCAGAAGAATTGGATGCCCTTCGTCTATGATGATCAGATTCACTTTGTCTATTCGGTCAATCCTCACGTCATTCTGAAGTACGAGAATGGGCGATGTCTGAAGGTTGTCGAAACAACAAATGACAAGTTGCCTAATGGATTGCGCGGTGGCAGTCAAATCATTCGAGTCACCAAATGGAACCTCCGTTTCAATCCGCGGATACCGTTGAAGAGAGGATCTCGATTCGATGGTCCAGTCTATACTCCTGAAGAACTGTACCTGGGAATTCTTCACACCCGTGAGGGTACTTTTCAATACAGCACTTACGTCTATGCGTTCGAAATCTTTTACCCGTTCCGTGTCAAGTACATTACCCAGCCTTTTGTTTTTGGACAGGAAGGATCTCGATCGAAACGAATCCAGTTTGCATCAGGACTAGCAAGAATTATCAAAGATGGCATAGCCTACCTTTACATCACCTACGGGGAGAACGACTGTACAGCCAAACTATGTTCTATGAAAGAAGAAGACGTCCTGCGCAGTCTTCGCAGGGTGTAAATTATTTTCTTCTGAGACCACACTCTCAGAAGCTCAAGATAACGAAGAGGACCGGATTGAATTCGAGGCCGCCAGAAAAGAAATGCCAGCGAGTAAAAAATGGTCTTCTTCCGTCCGCACAAAAATCATCGAGATGCGATTCCTCTCCTCATTGTCGTTGTACTGTTGGTGATTCTCTTGGTGGCAGTCTTGATGTATCTCCGACGGCGGAGAGGTCAAGATTGCAAGGGACGATCCAATCATCGAAGGGATCGTGATGATCGAGAATCACACAACAAGCAGGCCAGTCGTCGGTGGAACCGAGAGCAGAAAAATCTATCTGATGAGAGCTCGGATCGGGAAGATCAGTTCTCTCGTCGCTTCACGGCGGCTGAATTTCTGGGCAAGCAGGCAGATCAATTGAACGAGCTCCGAGGATGGATAGGGAAGGGATCGGGAAGTCTCTCTAAGCCGTATTTCGTCGAGGCTAACCGGTATGCTGTTGAAGCGTCGTCTACTACGACCAGCCCAGTCTGTCCATCGACTCAACCTCAGAATTGTCCAAAATGCAAGGATGGAGGCCTGGGTGCGCAATGCAGCATCGACACCGATTGCGCCTGCGGTCTCAAATGCCAAGGACGAGAATGTATCTGCCCGAAACCCCCGCCGCCAACCCTTCACATTCAGCGAAGTGGAACTTCAATTACCGTCACCTACAGCCCCGTTCCTGGAGCAGACTACTACAACATCTTCCTGTTCGATGCCAATGGAGTTGCCCATGCGATTCAACTGTTTACTGATAAGACGGTTCTGACGTTTCCGGACCTTCCGCCGGGTAGCTATCATGTCTTTGCATTCTCTGGATCCGACCAGTGTGGAAGCCTCCAGCAGTTCAGCCAGTCCGATATTATTGACATCCCACCCTGCTCAACAAATGCCGATTGCCCTAATCCTACTTCTCCTTACTGTATGGCGGGTACCTGCGTCCAATGTCTGATCGATCGAGACTGTCCAGCAGGAAACTTCTGCAGCGCAGACAACAGATGTCTTGCGTCCTGCAATTTAGATACTGATTGCCCGACTGCCGGTGAAACTTGCAGCAACGGTCAATGCGTCTGTCCAACTCCCGTCATTACCGGAATAACGATTAGTAATACGACAAGTGCCAGCTGGCCACTTCCAATGCAATTCACTTTTCAGGGAACAGGATTTTCTCCTGCTGGAGCAACCTTCAGTTTCACCTGGAATGGATTTGGTTCTACCGGTCTGGCTGTGGCACAGGACACTATTTCCAATGCGTTTCTTCCTCTAAACCGATTCCCGACAACTCCAACCCCAGTCTTTCCCAGCAATCCCAGCTGTGGTTCGTATCCTTGTTGCAATCAATTCAATTTCGGCTGCGCGGCATCCGGATGCACTTCTAATCCTTCGTCTAATGTAGCTCTCGAGTTCGATAACGTCCGCGTGACCAATGCTTGCGGAAAGACTTCGGAACCGACTTGTTGGGCCTTTAACTCTCTCTGCCCAGGTGGTCCGATCACCGCTGTCCAAGTTCTTTGCCGTGGAAATAACGAAGTAGCATGCTCAGAATTTCCACCCTTCTGTCCACCCGGACTTACCTGCAACAATGGGGTGTGTATGTAAGATCGCGGCGACGTCAATCATGATATGAACTCTACGTAGAGTTCATAGTTTCAGCTAACCCGGCGAGAAAAAGCGTACCGGAGACATTGCGGGGGTACCGCTATTGAAACTTAACACTAAATAGTGTCAAGGCTTTTTTGAGATCAAAAACTCTAGTAGCGCAGGGTTAGAACGGCTGACTTAGAGCAGAGAGGAGCCACCAGTGCTGATGCGCAACATGCCCTTCTCCTTCTTGTGAGAGACCAAGACGAGAACTCCGAGCGCGATGGCTCCAATCCACGCGAGCTTGGCACGCTCGATGTTCAAGCGGTCTTCGTCGCTGAGGTTCTCAGCACGCTTGAAGAACCAAAAGACGGCAACCACCAGGCCGACGACGACGAGAATCACCGTGACGATCACCAGCAAGTTCGAGGGCAACAAATCAATTCCTGCCATTCTGAGAGGTATCGAAGTTTGCTTTTGTTTCCCAGCTTTTTATTCGACAAAACAATCTCGATTTCGCGAATTTCGGAGCGACCGGAAAGGCAATTTTGTGATCTCAGATCCCTTCTCGCTCGCCATCTAGATCTCGTAGAGGTCACTGAATTCAGCAACCATCTGTTTCTCATTGGGTTGACCAATGGCACCGAATCCAACAAAGACACTCTTTAGTCTTCCGACTCCAACATCTTGACGGATAAAATCGAGCAGCATCTCAGCTACCTTCTCCGGATTGTCAAGTTGAGCAAAATGACCGGTCTTGCTCAGACGTTCGACCCGAACCACGGCATTGTAATAGACAGCTGGAAACAAATTACTACAGTCGGCAGGATAGACTTCATCCTGATCGCTAGCAATGACCAGAACCGGCACTTTCACATTCTCGATCTGCAGACCATAAACATTCTCGTCGGTCCGAGGCAGTTCCTGATATCGAAACTCCGCCACAGAGACGATTTGATCTATCAGAATGCGTTTCCTGTCAAGACTACAGTACTGGTCAAGAATCAGGTTAAGAGGCGACTGATGATTCTTCAGGTTGCGAAGGAGAGTCTCTCGGATCAGGTGAATGATTGAAACGTGGCTCGATTCGAGAAGATCATCAGACTGAATTCGAGCCAGATGGTAGATGCCGAGATAAGAAAGTTCGGGATGGACTGTTCTACTGAGACCGGGAGGATTGATCATAATAACGCCGGCAATGACATCAGAAAGGGAGGCCATGGTAACCGCGATTTGAGCACCCCATCCAACTCCTGCTACATAGATCTTTTCTGTCGGCCAGATGATCTTGACCATATCGATCAGATATTGAGCATGAAACTCATAGCTCCAGGGAACTACTTCTGTGGTCGTTGCTCCCTCCTTGCCACTACTCGATTCTGAGGAAGGGATGTTAATGCCCCGGGGCTTAGTGCTTTGACCACTTCCGAGAAGATCAACTGACATCGTATCGAGAAATGGCGAAAGGAGTCGTTGACAGCACCACCATCCTTTTCTTGAATCCAACGCATCATGAAGCAGTAGAAGTCGGACCACCGGTTTTCCAGATTGTGACGATGACGAAGGAGGACCCCATTGTGAATAACGCAATTTGACCATCGGGGAAGCTACAAATTGGGTCTGGCCAGCTTCCCGATAAATAAACTCGTAGTCCGCTTTGTAAGTAAAATCGGCTTCCATTGGTTCCCCTGTCTGGTAAAGATCAAGACGGTCACCCGGACAATTGATCTGCGGCTGAACCTCAGATGTCAGGATCCGATAAATGATCTGATTCAACTCCGGCGGACACAGCTTTTGCGGACCGGTGCATCCTGATTCTTCTTCGGGCTCTTCAGCTGGTTGCTCTTCAGATGTCTCTGTAGGAATTCCAGGTTCAGCCGGTTGAGACCCGGATAGCATCGGCAATGTCGCAACCAATGTCGGGTACTGAGATTGTTCGGCAGCAAAGTGAGGGATAGCCGATCGAGTCAGAACATCATCAAAGGAATAACCAGCCGTAGGTAGAGGAATTGGAGTTACCACTCTATTCAAAGCCGGTATTGGTGAGGCATTGATTGTTGATCGGTAGCCGGATGCTCGTCGATCATGGCCTATTTCAAGGGGCATGCTACTGCCCATCTGATCAAAAATACGTTGAACCCGGTCGCTCATTTTATCAAGAGATTCTTTATTGCACAGATCCAATCATTGAGATGATTGGATCTTTATCTGCTGTCGTTGATCGATCCTGAGTCAACTATTCAAAGGTACTGAGGTAATACCGTCTCATGCCGATCTCGACGCGGTACTTCTCCATGAGGTCTTGCTGGATGTAACTCTGGAGGATGATCCCATCCCAAAGCTGAAGTAATTTACCTTTCGGAAGGATGGCCAGTTCGTGAATCAGATTGTCGACGTTCAGACAAGTAACTTGACCTGAAATGTCAAAGTTCCTGCTCAGGTGAGGATTCTTTGAAGGAGACGTTAATTGTCTTTCCTTAGCGTCTTCCGCTTCGACGAAATCCTGGTTGACTCGAATCTCGTTATAATTCTTCTTCCGTCTGATGTCGATCCCCTTCGTGCGGTCAGTCTCGGTAGGAGTAGGAGTTGCCGATCGATCTTCCTCTCCGGTGGGAAGAAGGACTCGGTCTTGGAAGGGAGTAGTGTCGGGAATGTAGATCTCCTGGACAGGACTGGCCCATCCAGAAACTCGCCGAGCGATACATTCAGTCTTCGCGGCTTGTTTGAAGATAGATCCCTCTTTGAAGAGTTCCTGATCATAAGTCATACTCATCTCGTCGGCAGTGCAGACCTTCGAGTCACAGCACTTTCGGACGATGATTTGGAGGGCAGACAGAATTGATGCGTGCTCCAATTGCATGTTAGTTTCGAACTCGTCCCTGTCTGCTCGAGTAATGTAGTCGCCAGACAAGAAGAGTTCAGGAAAGACCTCTTCATCGCGAGCAGTGGTAACCAAATATTCCAGATAGTCGTCGCCTTCCTGGTCTTCATTGGCATATTTGTCTTCAGAATTGCTCTTTCCTCCATAGATATGGTCTTGGAAAGTGTAGGATACTTTGCCTGTTCGAGTGAAAAGGGAAAGATGGAGAGCTACTTTGGCGATCTTGGATAGGTAAGTATCTCTCGATGGATAGGTTCTGAAAATGATCGATTCGATATCTTCGGCCGTATATCCTTTTTCACTGGAGCTTTCTAGGCCATGCAAACTGGGTCTATCCATCACCTTGGTCAAAAGATTCAAGGCGCAATTTCTGGCTCCCTCCTTGCCAGGCTTCTTAATCGCGCAGGTGGCTCCACTATCCATTTCCACCTGTCTTGCTACTGATTTTTGAGTTGCCCGCTTTTTACTTCAGGGTGTTCTTCCTCGGTCTCGCTCTGCAGAATCTGAGAAAAAAGTCAGACCGACTAAAAATCGAGTGGAAAATGAACTACCTGAAGATCTCGGTGATTGCGATCTTGGTGATCGTGGTGATTGTGGTGGTCGCTATGCTCTGGAGGGCGTCGCGACGGTCTGACAACAGTCGCCGTTCAAGTGATGACTTGTCAGAAAGCAACCGGAGCAGCAATTCTTCTGTCGGCAGTGACAGCAATCGATTCCATGCCAATGCTGCTCGGGGACAGTCGCGATATACCGTGACCAAGGGAAAGCTCATGGAGGACGAACCTCAAGTACAGGCAACTGCTCCTCAGGTTCAAGCCCAGCAGCCCGAGTTTCCTCGTCACGCAGCACAAGCCGGCAATCGAAAGGACGAACAACGCTTCTTGGCTCAGCAGTCTTCTCGGGCAGCGGCAGTTGAGAACCGTTTCGAAGTTACGGCAGAATCGTCGCGTGTCGTGAATGTCGCTCGAGTGGCGGATTTGTTCTCTGTCAAGCGTAACATCGCAGCTGAACTCGGTGTCAGCGAAGAGGAGGAGAACAAGATGGTCGAGGCCTACAAGAAGAAGTCGGAGTATCGCGAGCGACGCCTCCCGGTCAATCAGCACTTCAATCTTGACGACTACAAGGATTCCAAGAAAGTCATGCGTGAAAGCGCGAACGCATCAGTGAGCTTTAAGGGCTCCAAGCGTGGAACGATTACGGGAGAGGTCTACAAGACTTACGGCAAGAATGCGACCAGAAACCGCAATGCGTCAAATGCCGACGTCATGTCCATGGAAGTCGATGCTGATCGTCACGAGGCCCATCTCGCCAAAATCCGTGAGCGCCGCGCCAACGGATTCCTCGAAGTGCGAACCTAAGCACCTTCGACCTGAACTCTCTCATTATTATTAGCCTGAGGCTAACAATTTTTTTAACTCATCCGAACAGGCCGTCCCTCACTCGGCATCTCCGATCTTCTTGAGCAAACGGGCGAAAGTATCGGATGGCGGCTTCTCTTCCCGTTTCGGAGGAACCGCTTTCTTTTCCCCGCTACCCCCTTTCTGATCATTGCTCCCTTCTTTTCTCTCCTCATCCTTCTGGCGGCTCTTCTCTCGCTTTGCCTTCTGTTTACCAGTGCCCTTCTTAGGTCTTCCCTTCCCCTTCTTTTCATCTTCAACAGTGAAAGTGATGGAAACGTTGCCTTTGATGGTCGGCTTCTTCTCTCGACGCTCTCCCTTGTTCATCGGCGATTTCCCTTCCGGAGTTCTCTTCTGAGGAGCAGTCAGGTCGCGACCTCTCGCTTGGGCTCGCAACATGCTACTGTTGATATCTTCCATGTCGCGAATACACCGATAGAAGGTGACGCCATTCTCGTCTGCCAGGGGACCGATCAGTTCCGAAAATTGAGCGCAGACAGTCTCGAAGGGCGCGTTTCGATCGTTGAGGATCACGCGATTGATCAGCCACTTCAAAGCCTTGGTTACCGGCAGAGGTTTTCCGACCAATTTGGCTTGCAGAGCGCATGCACAGAAGAACGCCAGCTTGGTCGAGTTGCTATCGATGAAGCCTTGCATGACATCGACTCTCACCATCGGTTTCAAATGGAAGGGCACCGCCGATTCCAACAAAGGGCGATCCGCCGGACTGAGACGGAGATACATCAAAGCAGGTGGAATGTACGGTGCCAGATGATAGCCACGAACATCCATCAACTTCTCGGTTGCTTTGGAAGCGATCTGCACCACCTCGTATCCTCGTTGCGAGATGATACAGCGACCGGATGCCAAAATGGACCAAGCTTCACCGACTGAAAGGGACTTCAGGTAGCGCATTCCGGGCAGTCTCACTTTGAAAGGATCGGCCGGATCAGAGATGGCGATAAATTGGAGAGGCGGTCCCATGTGAGCCGCCGTGATGGAAGCGAGATGATACACCGTTGGCTTCTTGATCGGTTTTGGATTCATCACCTGATTGTCGCGGTGGACCAGTTGGAAGACGTAGACGAGGTCGCGACTCAGCAGATCGTAATTGAACTCAGGACAGCCCTGCTTGAAGAGCTCGAGGACTTCGAGCTCGACGCCCGGGATTCTCGATACTTTGCAGTTGATCTTGCGATGGGTCGAATGGGACCACTCCTTTCCATTCCAGAAGATGCGGATCGTTGTTCCTTCCTTGCACTTCTTCAGAACGTGTCCGGTCCAGTCTTCGGCCATGAACTCGTCCTTCTCCACGAAGAGAATCGAATCTTCATTGAAGGATCGGCAGAGCACCTTTCCAATGTTAGTGTCGACAACCCAGCCGCGGACGGCGGAAATGCGCTTGCGGCTGGCTTCACTGAGAGGCTTCTGCAGCACGGAAGAATTGACATGAACCGGGATCTCATTCGGATCTTCAATCTCAGCACTCGCGTCCTTGGTGAAAGAAAAGTCCTTGCAGTGGAACATGGCCAGATTCTCGACCCGATCACAAATGAAAATACCTTCAGCATCTTCCGGCTCCAGACCCAGGAGGATCATGTCCTTCTCAGTCGCCAGTTCTCCCTTCTTGCTGTATCCACCGTTGATGATCTTGCGTGGGCGATCGAAAAGGGAAAGATTGGAATGATCGGGACTCGCCAGAAGTGCATCGGTACGAGCTTCAACGGACTGAATCCAGCCGTTCTGTGAGCAGGTCAACTTGTCCTCGTCACTCAAATCTTTGACGGTGCCATCGGCAAGATCGAGAACTCCGACGGCCACCGACGTGTCTCCTTCGATGTTGAAAATGATTCGAGGAGTCGAATCGACAGCAGTTGTTGTTGCGTTGGATTGTCCAGGGGTGCTAGCAGATTGCTCCATATTTGCGATGGGTCCACTGTACTCTTCTATTTTGCGAAAAGTCGTCGGTGAAAGGAAAAAGGCTCTAACAATGTAGTGTAGGGCCTTTTCCGAAGAACGCTGCTGCGGTCCTTCAGGTATTCAGAAGACTGATTTTATTTTCGGGATCTAAGAATTAGTTTTTTGCTTTTCAAAGGAGATGGAGCCTGTATCTGCCGGCGGACAAGAGGATCGCGTTGCACCGCTGCCTGATGTTGGGGATCCGATCAGGCTTGAAGACACCCCACCTATTGCTGGTCAAGAGTGTTACATCTACTCTTACATTCTCTACACCAAACCTCTCGATGGGATCATTGGCCATTTGAAAGTGATTTCTGCTCATGGTGACATTGACGCCATGAAAGAGAGATTTGCCAAAGTAGAAGGTACAAACAGACAATGTTTCATGCGCTGGGGAGTTACCGGTCATTGGGAAGTGTTGAGAGATCCCCTGACAGACACCGAGGGAACCATTGACTTGGTGAAGATTGAGGGTGATGATGATGATTTCATGGGTGAAAAGTTAACCAGGTACGCCCCCAAGAATGATCAACAAGAGTCGGTCATGGATCGGGCGACCATCGAGAACTACAAACAGAACGTTAAGCTTCGAATGGCTGAAGAGAAGCGACTTCAGTTGAGGAAACAGGCAATGGGGGAATTGCAGGCTGAACTGGACAATCCTAAGTCATTGTCCTCTTACGCCCAACTTCAGTGGCAGCGACTCACTCAGAAGTCGACTATTGCAGAATGCCAGGCCAAGCTCGAGGAAGCACAAAAAGCTCTCTGGAAGAATATCCGGGAATTGCAGAACCGGCGCCGTCGGTATCCTCATTATGAGACCAAGTGGCAAGACGAGATTCGTCGCATTCACAAACTGATGGATGCGAAGCATGCTAACGAGAATCCTATTGACAAGCCTGTCGCCAACTTAGGTTATGAGGATGACGAAACCCTTGGGAATTTCAAGGCTCCAGACATTGAAGACGAATTCGACACTGGAGTCGGCGTCGAACTCAAAGGCAAGAAACAGGCAACTGATGAATCGAAGGGAAAGGAAGAGCAAGGCAAAGAGGAAACTGCAGAAGAGCCACCTCCAGATTTGGTCGAGCAGGACCAAGCGCTCAAAGATCGAGTATCAACCTTGGAACAGGAGCTGGAAGAAAAGAAGAAAGCAGTGGCTGCTAGCTTTATGCCGAATGCGCCGATCAAACACGTCGGACCCAACACCAGCAAACAAGGAAAGAGGAAGAACAAGAAGAAGGCTTCCGGTAAGTAAGCCTTATCCATCAATTTAATCATATTTCATCAATATGATCATTACTGACTCCAGTCTAAAATCGAACGGCTTCTTCGGCCAGGAATGTCTTCGATTTCTTGCCGAAGACGAAGATCAATGCCCTAGCATGAGGAACAAGACGATTTACCTCGGTTTCAATTCCGAAGAAATCCTTACCCGGCCCGGACATCAACAACATCAACTCGGTGACATCTTCTTTCTCACAGTCTCGAATCTGATGTCGGAGAGTTTTCAGGTCGACTTCTTCCGGTTCAGACGGCACTTCCTTCGGATATGTCACTGCCGATGCATCAATTGTAGTGCCCGCAATATCCGAAAGATCGGAAGCCAGGGCTTGATCGGTTTCTTGTTTCTCAAATTGAAGTGTCTCAGCCTGTTCTCTGCAAGTAGATGCAACCCGTCGTTTCTCAGCCGCGGCTTGGATGTAAGATTGGTAAGACTCGACGGTGACCAGCCAGACCTTTTCCCAATGCAGAGCAGGCACTGAATAAGGTAGAATAACGCTGACAGCCGACTGCTCACTTTGGGCTGGATCAGAATAGGTGATCTTCAGAAGACCTCCCCTGAGATATTCGACACTTCCTTTCTTTGGAGGCATCAGGACTGAGATCGCCATTCTGCTGTATTTGACTACCGACAAAACGCTAGAGATGACATTCGCGATGTTCAGGTAGCGGTAGAGGATGCCAAAGATGAGTAATAGGACGAACCACGGATTCATCTGGACAATTCAGATTCTTTTAAGAATCTGGATCTTCTCTTTAATGTCATTTAGTTCCTCGATGACAAGATGTCATAACTGATGGTCACAGGCTGAAAAGCGAAGTTTGGATGTTGAGCAAGCCGAATGCCCTTGAGCGACGCTTTGTATTCAGTTTCACTCAAGTTTCCGTTACTGACATCTTTTTGTAGTCGCCAGTCGAGAGCAGGTGACAAAACCTCACCTGGGAACTCTTCATCAAAGAGAAGTTGAAGAATCAACTTACTGTTAGGAGCGTCAAATGTACGCCTCGATTCGACCTTGTCGAGCTCGTCTTCAATGTAGGCCAATGTACAGGCATAAGAACAAAAGAACCCGTCCATGTAAACTTTGAGGTCTGGTGGACTGGTCGTGATCTTAATGGGATAACCCATGGAAGGTCCGTCAAAATGATGACGATGCCACCAGCACATTCTCCTAGAACTTGTGATGTACGGATTTCCGTCAGGAGTGAAAACTTGTCCTCGTTGCATAACTCTGATTTGACCTCCTGATCCGGTGGTGTGAGTAACCTTACCAGGATTGTAGATCTCGTATTTCGTCTTGGCCACCGGTGCTTCAACCACGACTGGGGTGTTGATCTTAACAGTAGATGGATTGCATCCTGCCAAACGGAAACTCGTTGCTGACGTCAATGGTGGGTCGAAATGTGTCGAACCCTGATCCGACTGCTGATTGGTTCCTGGTTGGTGGATCTTAGTCATCGCTACGAACTCGTGAAGGGCAATGACCAAACTATCGGGGAAATGACTGAGGTTGAACTCGACGTAGTCCTTCGTCTTGTTATAGATTCCTCGATAGGGGATCTCAGACGGTTTTCCCATGACTTGAACCTTGCTTGGATTGGAGATGTGATATTCATAGATCATCTCCATCACGTTCTTTCTCAGTCGTACGATCAGAACAGTGAGAGCCTCTCCCAAGTTTACCAGATCGATGTCATAATCTCTGCGTCCCTGGCTCCGGATGGCATCGTAGATCTGATCCAGAATCATAGTGTGCTGAATCGTCTTCACGGTAGGATCGAAGACGCATTTCCTCAACTGAACTTGTGGCACCTGAGAAGAGACGGGCGCTGATATCAAACCCGAGGTCAAGAAGTTGGGTGTAGGCGACGACAATGGTGGAGTCATCATCGGTACACCGAGTGAGACCGCTTGCACGGGAATCGGCACCACCGGAAAATGAAGAGGATCTCCCGGTCTCATTATTCTAGCTTTTACGGCTGGCAATCAGCCGTTTCAATTGACAGTTTTGGTGTTTAGTCACGGGAATTATTACCAGTTGTTGGTAATAATTTTTATCGGAGGAGAGCCTGCTGCGATCATATACTGGAATCAATCATCGTAGTTGGCAGGAACAAAGCGAGGACGGGGCTTCTCGACAACTGCCGGTCCTTGCTCTGGTTTCCTAACTGGAGCCGCCGGAACCGTATTCGTAGTGGCCGCCGGTCTGATCTGGTTGGTTCCCATCCCAAAGGTGGTAGGAGCTTGATGTTGAACTGGCTGACGGGAGTGTTCATGATGATGGTGATGCGGAGTGTGAACGTGCTGAGAACCATTCTCGGGGCGGGGCTGGTTTGCCTGTTGCATAGCTCGTTGCTGGGCCTGGGCTTGAGCCATGCGCTGCCTGGAGTCGTCAGGAACGGCCGGGCGACTGACCTGAACTGAAGGAGTGGGAGCATTGACCGGCGTGCCTGACCGAACTGCAGCAGCGTAAGACTTGAAGGGCTCGGTCTGGAGAGTCTGGATGATCCACTTCTTCATCATGGGAACGCTCGTGGCGGCTCCCCATGATGTTAGTCCCGTAGGATCGAAGGCCACGTATTTGCTCGGATCACCGGGAATCGAGATTTCGAGATGAGGCACTCCTCGAATTCGACCGGGTTCCGAATAGGGAGCTGTCAGAACGTAGTTCTTCACCTTTCCAGTCTTTGGATCCTTCTCAGGACCGAACTGGTAAAGATCGAAGACGACTCCCATCTTCTCGAGATCCAAGAGCGAAGTTAGAGTCTCCCATCCAGATTCCGGATCGATCTTGGTGACGCCGGAGCTGTCGGTTGATTCTCCCTTGAATTCTTTGCAATAGCCGCAGGTGCTCTTGCTGAAAAAGGTTACCTTGGCAATCGGAACAGGTTTCATCTCAAAAGCTGACGAGCCTGCTTTTGATCTTCTCTTTTAATGAACTTCAACTTTTTATTTTTGGCTGGCCAAACTCAGATCCTAGTCGACGTCGTCCATAGCATTTCGAGGCTTAGCCTCGGTTTTCGTTTCGTCATCGTCTATGACTTCGATTTTGCTAGCTTCATCAGTGGTTCGTCGATCCTCGACGTTAAGCACCGGTCCACCAAGCATGAATCCCCCAATCAAATCAATTCCCAGACGATTGAGACCTTCGATCACGATATTGAGGCCATTGATCGTATTGTTGGCTTGTGCTGCTGACATTGAATCCATGACCACTCGAGCAGCTGCTTTGAACTGTAAAGGTAAGGTATCGTAAAGCTTCTGACTGTAATTCTCTTTGATGTGAACCTTTTGGGATGTCTCATAATGGGACTCTTCGTGTTTCATGTAAACTCCTGACTTGACCTCGTCCATGATTATCTGACGCGCAAACTGCTTCAGTCTCTCGAGTTTGTCCTTTGGAATCTTGTCGAGGGCCGCCTTGATCGTTTTCTCACTGGAGATAGAACTTTGACATAGAACATCAACCGGCTGACAAAGCAAACACCGAATCAGGACTTCCTCGGGAATCTCCTTGATAGGAACTCGGATGGTTGGTTTCATCGGTTTGTCCTTACGATGCTTGTGTTTCTTAGTTAGGACATTTACCAGAGCCCTGGCGTCGTCCATCCCCTTGAAAAAGAGTTTGTTCTTAGCCTTGTATGAGGTTGTCGTATCCATGAGACTAATTTCAGCAACCATCATTTCAAAGAGATCGACCCGCCGGCTAGCACATCTGCCTGAAATGCGCTGCATCTCTTCAATCTGAATCATCAAGGTGTCAGAGAGGAAATTAACGAAGCTCTTCTCCTCACTGGTCTCTCCGAAAAGAGACACCGCTAGAATCCGCCGTTTTCCGTTATCGATGTAATCGATGGGCAAAGGATTGGTTAAAGCGCCATCGACGATCTCCATCCCCTTAAATTCGATCGGCTGAAAGATAAATGGGATATTCGCACTCATGAGCGCCCCTTCAGTAACTAGCAGGTTGGGATCTGAAAGATAGTCTATCTTGTAGCCTCTCTTGGTTCGCCGGTCAGTGACCGAGAAAGCAAGGTATTTACTTTCCTTGTAGAGGTCGAGGAAGGTAGGGATTTTGGATCTCTTCATAAGGACTAACTTCTCCAGTTCCTCTCGAATGAGATCGTTACTGACAAGACCATAACTAGTCTTGAATTTCTCGAAATCGATGTCGCCCATGCCACTGAAGAGTTTAACGTGAACGATGTTCTTGTAGAGAGCGATCGGAGTCCAACCACAAGCCATGAGAAGAGAGATAATGGCACCGACCGAACATCCCGACCACCATTTGACCCGCTTGAAATATCCATGAAGATCCCATAAAGCTAGAGCACCCAAGCTTGCGACCCCTTTGTAGCCACCGGACGATATACAAAGTCCGTCGTACGAAAATTCTTCATTGGTAGTAGCGGATTCATCAGTCGCCTCCCCTTTGCCCTTATCATTTCTATCTTGATCCATTTTTGCTTTTAAGAGAGCTCCTCCTCTCCTAAATCATATTCTGATAGCCCTGGTTTTTCAGCTGAATCTCGGAAGCGATGGAGTCCAAATGTCGACGTTCGTCTTACTCGGTCTTTCGGGGGCGCCTTTTGTATGTTGGTCCTGCTGCCTCTCCACGTTTCGGTTTGTCTTCTCCACCTCCTCCTTCAGAGTTTCCACCCATCATGCTGAGGAAGGACTTGATCATGCCAAAAATACCGCCACCTTCACCGCCACCGCCACCTTCAGCATCTCCACCAGCACCCAGCCCGGCAGTTCCGCCGTCATCCTTGATGTAGACATAATCATCACCACCGGTTAACTGCGCGTACAGCTTGTGAAATTGAGTGGTGTAATCTTTGCCGGTCTTCTTGAAGATCCACTTGGCAACCAGAAAGATACCCATGTTGACAGCCATGAAGAAAGGAAGTCGAACCATGACTGGAAGATCGCCTCCAAAAGAACTGAAGTCAGACTCACCGATCTCTCGAAGGTACTTCTCGTATTGTTTCATTGAAGTCATCTGGTTGATCGTGAAACCGGCTGCGTCTCCACCAAACTTCTTGACGGCAAATTGCATAGCCAAGAAACCTAGAACCAGAAAGATCTTGAAATTGTTGGTCTTAACCTTGAGCTTGATACGTGACATCACGTGCTCATAGAGACGAACCATTTTGGCCAGCTTCATCTTCTTAGTGATACGAGGAAGAGCAATTCCAGGATAGCCTTCCTTGATCAACTTGAACCGATAAAGCATTTCATCCTTCTTCTCGGCAATCGTGAGCTTGGTATCGTCTTCTGAACTCTCATCGTAGATATCGTCTCCAACCGAATCGTCCTCATCGCCGAATGGTTCATCGACACCGAGTGGATCATAAACGTAATCGCGGCTTCCCAATTCATCGGCCTTCTCCAAGTAATCGCCTTTCCGGATCTTGCGATTTTCTTGAGGAAGTTTGACGTTAGCTTCCGCCTCCACTCGTTTCGATCCCACGCGTTTGGCTTTGATCGGAGTTGCCTCTTGATCCCCATCTTGAATTTCACCGCTGACTTCACCATCTTCATCTACATGAAACGTTGCAACGGAAACTCCATCACTCTTCTTTGTGGCTGCCGATCCTGGTCGATTGGGCTTCGAGGGAGACTTGCCGCCGATAACTTCGACTTCCTCGGTCTTTTCTTGTTTCAGGAGACTGGGAATAAGAAGTGGGATTCCGGGTAACTCATTCTTCGGAGTTCCATCATCAACCATGATCCTACTCTTCGGTTTGGTATCGGGTTTTGGTTTGACGTCGGGCGGCGTAGCAGGGGGTGTAGCCGCTTTGGCATCGTTCTTCGCGGTCTTCTGAGGCGGTGTCGGTCTGGAGTCTTGGACCGAATCGTCTACTGTCTCGATGAGAGGACCATCGCTGTCTTCTGCCTGATCTTCATCTACGTCATCCTCGATCTTGGTCTGAATAACTAACTTCTTAGTAGGAGTCGACTTCTTCCCAGGACTGGACTTGGATTTCGCCTTGCGACGAAGTTTCGTAGTGTCTTCCTCGGCTTCGTCAAGGTCGTCCTCGTTCTCAACTACTTTAGGCGATCGTCCCTTTTCTATCTTAGATCCAACTGATGTTTTGGTTTTCTTGACGGTAACCTCCGATTTCGATGAGCTGGGCGGATGTCGACGATCACTGATTCGCTTCTCGCGGATATGTTCCCTTCTTTGAGACACCATGGTCTCGATCACTTCTTCGATGGCGTTGGGACGCGTTAGAGACTTCAAAACTTCGGCATTGAGTTCGTGACCAGCGTCAATTGCCTCCTGAACTGATTTGGCTCGACTCTCTTCAAGAGCGGTATGGATAGCAAACTTGAGATGATCATCATCCTCAGGAGAAAACTCTCCTCCCGGAAAGGCGTCGGTTAGTTTCTTATCAAGAGCTTCGCTTCGTGACTTAATCTTACGACGTGACGTTGTTTCGGTGGTTGAGCTATCAGACTGTCTCGACGATGATGAAACGGATCCTCCCGACAAACTTCCCGATGATTCAAACATATCTCGCGCTGTCGCTGTTCGACCTTCAATTCGGATCGAAGGTTTGCTGTCTCGCGGCATTCGAGGAGGTGACATCGATCGCTCCTTTTTCGGTCGATGGTGGCTATCTGAATTGGGAGTTTCTGCTGTTCGAGAACTGGATGCCTTGCGTCGATTGCTGTAACGATCAGGCCCATGAACTTCAGGTCGATTCAAATCAGGCTGCGAGATCACCGACTTATGATCATAATGGATGTTGCCTAGGGCCGTCTTATTGTCTCGCCCTGAACTCTTCTCCTTAGTTAGACCATTCTTGGTCTTGGACTCACTGTTTCTTGATCTTGGTTTAGCTACTTCCTTGGAGATTGATCGAGTCTCGATGGAGGTTGGCGGAGATCTGTTCAAGCTGCTTCGTCGACCAGCCGGAGGCGATCCTTCTCTCTTTTCCACCGGATCGGGTCTTTTTGGCGTTTCAGTGCGACGGCCGGAACTTTTGGGACTGGGTGACTTCCGATCTGGCGGTGAAAGATTAGTGATGACTGGCCCAGGACTAGGTACCGACGGTGTTGAATCGACCGGAGGTGGGATTGGAACTAAGTCTTTTCTTTGAGGTAAAGGACTCACGTTCAGTTGAATTATGTTACTCCCGTAGTCTTCTCGAAGTTTCGGAGAGAGGGGAGTCTCGACAGGGTCAATAAGTTTAGGTTCTGTCGGATTTAGCTTAGTGCCGTTGGTTCTTGAATTCGATTTAGCTCCATTGACCGGCTGTTCACCAGCGTCAATAGCGATTGCATCAAATCGTTCGGTGGGAAGTTTAAGTTCTCCATCTTCAAATCGGGGGACTCGAGAAGCAACTCGTCTTTCACTTCTCTTCTCGCCGTCTGAGTCGTTCTTTGCCTCGAATCCTTTCCTTCTTCCTGATGCGATTTGAAGGGCTTTGATCGTGAGCGGCGGACTTGAAGGTGCGTCGTCTGAACTTATTAACTTCGAGGTGGCTGATCTAGAATACAGGTTGGTGTCGCTGCCCGAGACCATCTCTATCTTCACACCATTACTCATTATCTTCAATTCAAAAACGATTTTAAACCTCGTTCTATTTTGAAAGAAAAAGACAGGCTTTTAGACTGTCCCGCCCACCCTTAATACAGTTTTATGGAAGATCCGAGCGGAGAAAAGTTTCTATCGAGTTCTTCGTTACCTCCTGGATACCAACTGGTGAATTCCGATGACGGAACCGTTCTGCTCTACCAATCGGTCGATTCGGCAAGCGGAAAGCCGCTTGAGGTGAAAATCACGCGAGAGATGTTCACCAACGCCATCGGCCAGGCTGGATTCCCGGTTACGATCAAGATCATCTTCAGTCAGGGTCATCCAAAGATTCGATTCTGCCATCTTTGGAGACCGCAAACGGCGAGACATCTGGTCAAGTGGAAGATTGGAGATCTGACACCGGGAGGTACATTCGAAAGCATCCATTGGAAAGGGCATGAGCGAGCAATCCGGAGCGAAGACCAAGAAGAGATGCTCAACCACGCCATCGGGATTTGGCTCGAATCGTTCTACCATTCTCAGTTCCGGCTCCTGTTCAGAGAGGACGAAGTGATCGCCAAGCAGATCTTCGATCGTCCTCCGGAGTCACCGCCAGTTTCAGGCGATCGATCAGCAACCCTGGCGCCTGGCAACATGTCGTTCTACGATTTCGTCCAGAAGGCCAGCCAAGCAGCCATTGATCGGTGGCTAGTTGATGTCGACTATGCCTATTACTACGGAGCGGCATTGATGGACGACAACATCTACAACGAGCTGGTCGAGTTGTACGAAACTCGATTCGGAAAGAGGGTCAAGGTGGGAGCAAAACCAACTCACGATGAAGTTGCGCTGCCGATCGCGATGATGAGTCTCGATAAGGTGAAGAAGGTGGACGAGTTGCTCAAGTTCACCATGAAGAATCCGGGCCCTTACATCGTGATGGACAAGGTCAACGGAAATGCCGGACTTTACAGTTCGAAGACTCTCTACAACCGCGGCGACGGTACGACAGGGACTGATCTGAGTCACGTCTTGCCCCACCTCAAGATGCCGGCTGTACCAGAAGGCATCTTTGTGAAGGGTGAGCTGGTCATCAACAAGAAAGATTACGAGCCGTACACACTGGACTACAAGACCAACTTGTCGATGACGAACGGACTCCTCAACAGCCGCAGTGCTGATCCGGCTAGACTTCGCTTGCTCAAGTTCATTGCTTACGACATCTCGTCCAACCTTAGCATGTCTCAGACTCTGGGAGCACTGCAGCAGGCTGGTTACACTATTCCATACTGCACTAGGGTGGAAGACGGCCAGCTGAACATGGATTGGCTCTCGGCACTCTACAACCAGCGCAAAGAACAAGCAGAGTACGACGTCGACGGGTTGGTCATCGTTGCAGATCGACCGGTGACTTACGAAGAGAGACTGGTCCGAGAGAATCCGAGCTACGCGATCGCCTTCAAAGAGTATGGCCGAAAGGAGGTGGCTACCGTCATTGATGTTCTCTGGGAAGTGTCGAAGCATAACCGCAACAAGCCGACGGTATCGATTCATCCAGTGGCGTTCGGAGGATTCACCATCGAGAGTTTAACCGCTTTCAATGCGGGTTGGATTCGAGATAACAAGGTCGGCCCAGGAACCAAACTCTTGATCACTCACAACACGATTCCTCACATCTTGTCGGTGGTCCAAGGAACTGAAGCCGCGTTGCCTCCTAATCCAGAGACTTGGACTTGGAACGAGACGCAAGTCGACATCATCATGCTGGTCGACAGTCCGGCATTTCGGATTGCTCGCATCTACGAGTTCTTCAAGCAGATCGGTGCCAAGTATGTTGGAGAAGCTCTGTTGACCAAGCTATATCACGCTGGGTGTAACTCGGTTCAGATGATCCTGGGAGCCACTCGAGAGCAGTTTCTGGCGGCTCAGATTCCTGGGGTGGGTGCCGGGATTGTCGATCGGATGATGAAATCGATCGACGAGGCGCTGAAGGTGGTTAGCCTGGCGAGATTGATGTCGGCCAGCTGCGAGTTCGGGATGGGATTCGGAGTCCGCAAGATCACTGCCATCCTCGACGTCTATCCCAACATCTTGAACATGAATCCGACACTCGCTGACATTTGCGCTATCCACGGCTTTGCTGAGAAGACGGCAGAGAGATTCGTCGATGGACTGCCGAAGTTCAGGACTTGGTTGTTGAGTAACCCGGTGCTCATCCGGTACCTTCAGTATCAGCAGGCACAGTTGGCGCAAGCCGCTGCACCGCCTGCATCGATTGCTGTAGGTCAAGCGATGGGCCCGGCAGCACCAACCAATCCTAACGCGGAAAGCATCGCCGGCAAGAAAGTCGTGTTCACAGGATTCCGAGACAACGCTCTCGAAGCCAAGATTACTCAGCTCGGAGGCAAAGTGATGACCAGCGTTTCGGGCAGTACTTCAGTTGTAGTAGTCGGAGGAACCAAGGGAGCGGGTTCTGGCAAAGAGAAAGACGCTCATGCCAAAGGAATTCCGGTTCTCAACCTGGCCCAGTTCAAGGCCAAGTACAGTCTCTGAGCCAGTGTCGATCGAGAATATAAAAAACAATGAAAAGACTCCTTGCTGGAGTCTTTTCGCTAGGATGGTAGGGTCAGAAAAACGAAATTGGGTTCCGGGTAAAGGGAAACCAAAAGTAAGCCGATGGAAGAAGACCAGGTTGATGTTCTGTTGGAGTTCCACGATGGTGACGGCCCCTTGACTTGGCGTTTGAGCCTGACGTCCAAAGAATACGAGCTGCTTTCCAAGGAGGTCGATTACTACAACGAATGGATCACCAACCTCTTTCTAGGACTGGCTCCTTTGTCGTGCTACGAAGACAAAGCAGACGCGGATGGCTACTACCTTGCTCGTCGCATGATCCGATCAGACAATTCCTACGCAGGAGAATTTGACAGACCGGGTCTGAGGGGCTATTACGAAGAGGAACCCTACTATTTCGCCCTTTGGAGATCAGGAGAACCCGAGTTCGAGGAAAGAGAAGAGGAGATCGCAGAGAAAGGCGATGCGCCCGAGTCGTTCAGAACACTGACCGCATTGATCACCGATCCATTGGGCGAGGAGATCGGAATGGGATTTCGAGTTCTTCCGATGACTGCCCGAATCATCGACTGCAATGTCCTTCGAATGGGTAAGGTCAAGCAGGCGCTCTGATGATGTGTGCGATATTCACCTGAGAGCTAAAAAACACAAGAAAACTCCCCATGGAGTGTTCTCATACAGCCTCCTCGAAATGTCGATCTAAGCAAGCATCAGTCAAAAATTAAACTCTACTGCAAAAGAGCATGCATTGGATCTATATTCTCCGGTGCGAGAACGGTCAAATCTATGTCGGCGAGACTACCCGTTTGTTCCGTCGGTTCTGGGAGCATGAAGCAGGTGAAGGTGGGGTCAATACGAGAATCATGGGAGTGGAAGGTATCTTGGCCATCTACAAGGTTATTGATCTTGGGAGATTCCTATCTTATCATGAGATGACCATCGATCCCGAAATGGAATACACCCGCTATGTATTCTCAGATAAGTTCGATGATGACGATCTAGATTATGATGCCAAGGACATTGAAAATTCCATGGCCGAGAAGCTAATGATCATGAAGGGTGAAGATTGGCAAGCCGTTCGGGGTGGTACATACGTCAGATTCGGAGTTGAGTATCAACAGCCAACGACTTCTTTGCTCGATGTTGTTCCGACATGTAAGTGTGGTCTTCCTTGTGATGTCAAAATCAACGAGGAACAAGGCGTATTCTACTTCAGGTGCCCGAGTAAGAACTTCTGGAATGAGATCAGGACCGAATTCGATCTCGAGAATGTCGCAGTCTGTGATTTTTACCAACCCTACCGCTTAGACGCAGAGAAATGTTCAGCTTGGAAGGAGAAAGGTAAAGATCGCGCTATCGCTCTAGGCAATGCTGTCAGAGCTAGTCCTTGGCTGCAAAACGTCCCTACCTTCAATGACGTTGGATCTTGTATCGGCTGCAAATCCAAAACTAAGAAAATGATCAAGCATCCCTTTCCGACTGGTCCCATTCGAGCAGTCTGCTGCGACTGCTTGATCGAAAAATCAGATCTCATCCAGAAGCGACTGCCAGCCAAAGATCCTGAGCCCGAACACCGTGGACCGCGCTTGCTAGTTCGTCCAAAAGGTCTCTAATTGAGGACGCATTAACTAACACCATCTCGTGTTAGTTTGAGAAAAATAAATTATCAGTTAGTCGAAGCCGATAATCTAAAAAGTGGACCGGAAGATGGATGCTGCCGATTTCCCTGCGAATACGGTCTCGCCGCGGCTGGACACTTTGATCCATGACGGTTCGAACCGGAACAGCTGGGTCCTGGCTGGAAAATGGTGGGGGACCGACTATGCCATCATGGGACCGGTCAAGACTCTCAATCATGAACGAGGCAAGGCTCCCGAAGATACGATCTTCATGTTGAAGTTTCTTCCATTCACTTTGAACGACGAAGAGAAGGCCATGAGAGAGCTCCAGCTTCAACATAAGGCATCGATTGCAGGGCTGTCTCCCATAATCATCGATTCATGGACAACGCCGACCGGCATTGCAATCGTGATGAACAAACTGGAATTGGATGTTGGAGAACTCCTGACGTCCTATCACTCTCACGGATCGCAACATCTAATCATGACTTCCGTCAAGGTTCTGATCTCTAAGCTTCATCGAGCCGGAATATACCACGGGGATATCAGTTTCACGAATTTGATGGTCAGTATGGGAAATCGTTCACGACTCACTGACGATATTTCCGGATTAACCCCGGAAGATCCAACCCTTGAAGTAGTCCGTTACAAGAATGCAGGATATCGCTTCTACATCATTGACTTCGGCGAGGGAGGTCTGATTGGTACTGATTTCTCAAAAGTCAAGTCAGACTACATCAGATTGGAAGAAGACGTCGGCGATCTTCTCACCGAGTTTCCGAGCGAGGCTCTCCGCAACGTCTACGATTGTCTAGTCGTAGCGATGGAAACCTTTGAGTAACGTTCTAATCTGATCGATTGGACGCGCTCGAACAAGAGCCCAACAGCAGCATGACAAAAAACTCCCCCGAGGAGTTTTTATTTTGATGGGAAGATCACTGGAGGGCCTGTGCTTCGATGACGAAGCCGGCAATGTCGTCAGAGGAGGTGTGAGCCTCGAGATCGTAGCCTTCGAAACACTCGTCTCGGGTGCCAATGAAGGTGTATCGATTTTCTGCGGTCATTGATGAATGAGCAGGAGAGATGTCGATACGCTTCCACGCCGGCTTAGCAAGGATTTCTTGAGCTCTTTCGAGCGAATTGGCAACGAAGCAGAGGTTCCAGTGTGGGTAACCATCTCCATCTCCTATTGCTTCAAACACGCAATAGACCGTAGCGGGAGAGGTCATTTTTAAATCTTCGTCAGAGCTTCCTGGATTTCGCTTTTGGATCAGAAAAAGCGGTAGGGAAAAGACTCGAATTCAAAAACAGATGGCTTTCCTCGACCAGAAAGTTTTGGTTTTGGTGGTTGTCATCATCTTGATCGTCGTAGTGGCGATCGTGATCTTCCGCCGGAAGTTTCCCGATGATGACGATCGAGAACGCCATCGTCATAAGCTCTGGTGGGGGATTGCCATTGCTGTGGTCTTGGTGATCGCTGCTTACTGGCTCTGGCAGAAGTACCCGATGGGTGAGGCCGGGGAGCACGGCCCCGAGTCTGGCGGTGAGTATGGGTACATCGATACCTTCCGTCGCAATCGCGAGGCTGCTGCCATTCAACGCAAGGCTGGAAAAGAGGCCGAGGCGGCAGCTAAGGCTTCTGGAGGGGACAAATTTGCTGTCGCCGAGGCCAAGAAGCGAGCCATGCAACAGGCCAAGCAGGAACAGCGTGACATCAAGATCGCAGGACAACAGGCTGAAAATGAAGCGCGCGACAAGGCTAGAGCAGCATTGGCCAAGAAGAAATAAATCAATGCCTCGTCCGAACAACTATTCTTATACCAATGAAGGTATGAGACCGTCAGCAGGCGAATCTCACGATCGGGGAGATATGATACGTCGGATACAGAAAAATGTTTTTGGCGTTTCGTCCTAAATCAAAATAGAAAGAGTCGCTAGATGGAGGACGAGATCGAACTCTTCGACGAGGATGTTGTTTCTGAAAACGGCCCTCCACGCCAGAATCTGAAGAGGCTCCACCGAATTCAGACTAGGGAGGAGGCCGTTCTTGGTCAGTTCGAATTCATGGAACCGGATCAGAATCTCGCCTCATCTGGCGAGAAAGATAAGTGTGAACGAGTCGAGACCGACTTGGACGATAAGTTCATTGCTGTTGATGAGGCAGGTGATCATGATGCCGATACTATTCGCAAGAAAGTCAAGGAGGCCATGGATATCGGTGAACAGGGGCCATCGCTGGTTGATGCTTTTCGACTGCTGTCCAACAGCGATGCTGACGAATTCCTGAACTCAGAAGTCATCCAGCATCTGTTTCGAGTGGTCTATCTGGTCTTGGGTGAATTTGGTCAAGGCGGCTATGCTAAGAATATGGTTTGGCTCTTCAGGCGATTCTTTCGTTCTGCCGTTACCGTCAATCGACGTAAGTCCAGTCACAAAGACCGGTGCATGGCCTGTGGCTGTTCCCGCGAGACATCCTTTGAGTTCCTGACTACAACAAATCGATCGCTTGGTATCATGGGCCCTGACTGTTACAACATCAAGATGGTTCACATCATGAAACTCGCCGAAGATTGTTTGATGCTGGCATCCTGTTTCGAGGCTTATGAAGCCGAGGAATTCGCCGAGTTTGCTCATCGAGTTCTAACATCAGCGTTAGATCCGATCATCGAGTCTAGCCAGAAGATGAAGGAGAGATACGCTGACACTTTCCCTGGTACTAATATTAAGAAGTGTCGAGTCCCATCTCAGAAGACTAGAAAGTCAGCGTATCGCAGCCTACAAATCCGAGAGCAACCGATTCCGGTCAAGAGGTTGAAGTTAATTGACCTGACCGGAGAGGAACCTGTCTTTGAATACTACTAAAAAGCCCTTTTCTTCGTATCGTTGGTTCGGGTAAACAATTAAGCATCAAATGATGCTTAATATGGCTTTTTACTGGTTCGATTCTTCATTGATGACCCCGATGTAGTCAAACCCCTCGGCAAGAGTTGGCTCGACGTAGGACGAATTGAGCTTCCGATAGGCGATGGCAGGAATGTGCTTGACCTCGATTCCTGCCACCCTCTGTTGGTTCTCTCGTTGTTGGGATCTCCTAGTGCAAGTCTCAATTGAGTATTTGAAGACCACTCCGTAGGTTTTGAGTTCGACCGGATAGCCGCCCGATTGGAGGTAGCTCTTTCGTTGCTGAATGACCTTGAAGAGATCTGACCGTCTGGATAGCGAAAGATTGGTGGCATCGACGATCGCGTTCTGACCGGCATTCAGGGCGGCTGCCAAAGCCTTAGCCACTTTGGGAGACGTCTTCAGACTGTCTCCATCGATCCGCGTGAAGTTCGGGTAGTGAAAGTTGGCCCAAGTCGTCTTGCCGCAGCCGGGAAATCCAACCATGATGATCACTATCTGTTGATGCCTAGGTCCCGTTGTCGTCTCCATCCCCTTCTTTTTTGTCTGGTTCCGGTCAAGGCCGGAATTCATTTTTTCGGAGGCAGAGACCAGTCAGTCGACGGAAACAGAGCACTATTCGAGAGAATGGTATCGCGACCCGTTGACAAAAATGATATGCTAGGTTTTTCGTTTTGAAAGAAAAAGCGGACGACGATGAACTTCTGGGAGTCACACCGTGAGCACTTCGATCAATGGCTCACGGAGGCTGAAGCCAATCAACATGCAATGAACAAGCTTCAGTCGGAACTCGACGAGCGCAAACGCGAACTGGACAATCTGGAAGTAGTGCTCAAGAAGCGCGAGCGTGACGTCGAGGAAGCTGAAGTCAATGCGCGAGCGGCCAAAATGGCCGAGACTGAGAAAATGAAAGCTTCAGCTCACTCTCATCCTGTCGATCCGACTAGCATGGCAGTGCTGAATACAGACGAGAAGGTTGTTCGACATCTCATGACAACCAAGACGCAGATCAGTGTGATTCCAGACTCACCTTATTGTTCTCGTACAGTGGAGCTGATCAGGAAGACCAAGAAGTTAGTACTTTCAACGGACGTCAGGACGGGCAGTTCCGAGAAGACAAGGCTGCAGTTTTCAATCGGAACTGCAGCCTACGAGCTGCGAGTTGCTAATCCGCCAGATTACGCTTTTGACGGTTTTCTTCGGGTGACGCTGACACCAGGAGATGAGGATTGGACATTCTTCACGATCACGCATCTTTCTGCAAAGCCTCAGTATCCTATGCCAAAGACAACGGTCAAGGTCGTCGAGGAAGAACCTAAGTCGGGAGCGATGTGAGCTGTGAAAAAAGCCCAAACCTAAGGGTTAACCAATCGATACTTCATAATTGAAGTGTTGATGCATGATTTTTAAGCCAAAGACTAACGTCGTGTTACGATGAGCTGGTCTTCGATTAGATGGAAGAGATCGACTTCTCACGACGAACCAGGGCTTTTCCACGGAGCTCGGCGATGATCCGTTCGATAGTTGGCTTGTAAGTGGTTCCGTTGAACATCTTGGCACTGTGATGGAAAGAATACTTCTTGGCGAGCTCGAAGTTGTCCGGATCGTTGCGGAAGAAGAGGATGAAGCTTGACCTCTCCGCAAACTGAGCGTCAGTTTCATCCTCGAATCGTTCAATCGAAATGAGACGGCCTTCTACCAGGAAGGAGATTTCCTTCGACATTTTCTTTTTGTTATTCAGGGGTTTTATTTTTCATTTTTCCGATTTAAGGGCCGACCTAAGCTTACAACGGTAGATTAAGCAATCGGAGTTCGCCGAGTTCGAATTTGTCGCACCGAACTGGAACAGGATTTAAAAGAGATTCGCTCGGGATAAAAAGATGAGCCTCACTACTAAGGATATGGTATTCGGTGGCGCTACCGCTGCTGCCTTCCTTGGCTTGATCGTCTATAACGAAGCTAAGTTCAAGAAAATGCAGGGAGAGATCGATAGGTTGAATCAAGAGACCAAAGTCTTGGCTCAATACGTCAAGCTGTTGGAATCTCAGATGGCAAGCGAATTACATGGAGGGGCTCATCGCCATCACCAACATCAGGTCGGCGCAGCCAACCCATCCGCCATTCAAGGTCAAGAAGCCACTCCTGCACTTCCTGCTCAAGAACCTGATCAAGCTCATACGGCTCATCAACATAACCATGGGCAGCATCATTCACATCATGGATCTCAGCATCCTCACCAACACGTTCATCAAAACCCGAACCAGAGGCCGCATCAGCACGCTCCGACTCCTCAACCGCAGCAACAACTTCCACCTCAACAGTTTCTTCGTCGCCCAGCGGCTCGTCCTCAAGAACAAACTCCTCATGAGGACTCTGATGAAGGAGATGAGAGTCCGGAAAATTCAAACCGGAGGCCGTCCAGTTCAGTTCCCCGCAATCCTGCAGCTCGATCCGACCGGAATCCTTCATCTCCAGCTGCTAGGCCAAGAGAACCCAATCAGCCGGCACGTCCGACAGTTGAACATTCTGCCGCCAGGCGAGTTCTTCACCGACCGGTCCCGGAGCCTGAAGAAAAACATCAGGCTCCCCGGAGAACAGTTTCTGCTGCCATCGGCAAAGACAAGGAAGAGGCGGTAGGTAACTCAGATCGCAAGATCAAAGATGATGGTCCGAATCAAGACATGGATGCTCCTCGTTCAGTCAGGAAAACAGAAGAACCGAAGGATCCTCCAAAGAAACGTTTCATGGGCAAGACCGATGACGCCGATCCTACGGAGAAACTAGTTAGCTCAAGGAGGCCGAAGTCGAGTCTGAAGAATGCCGGCGCGGGAACAGGAGACGAAGTTCCGATGGATGAGGATTTGATGAATGACATCGAAGCAGTCGCCAAGTCGTCGGGTAGGGGCAAAGCAGCAAAGGATGACAATCAAAACGAAGGTCGGCCTGACGCCGAATCTGGTCGTAAGGCTCAGGCATCAAAGACTGCTCAACGAGCTGAGGCCATGAGGAAACAAGCTGAAGACAGAAAGGCCGCTCGAGCCGCTAAGGGAGGCAGCAACTAGATAACACGAGGTGGTGGATGTGATAATACCCAATGGGTATTATAACTTTTTTAACTTCAATGACTAGACAGTTCACATCATTGGTTATTGCTGTTGATGACCGAGCCACCTCCGTAGTTGGACATCACGGAGGGCACAGGAATCGCGCTGAGACCCGGAATGTTCGACAGCATCGAGGGATCGAAGGTGGCTCCGCCGGCAGGTTGGAAGGTGGTAGCGGCGTTGAACTGCACGGGCTGGATGCCTTGGCTTTCGCTGGGATCGGCCACCCGGGCGATGTTGCTGTTTGCGCCTTCGCTTGACTGAATGGCGCTGCGAGTCACCAAACGAGGATTGCGCTGGACGTCAGCCGGAGCCTTGATCAGTCGACCCGAATGACCCATGCCCCCAGCGATCTTCTTCAGCAGCACGATCTCAGCCGCCTTGAGCTGCGACGAAATGGATGCGCCGAAGTAGGTCTTGTCGCATCGGATTCCAGCTTGCACTCGCTGCCAGCCCTCTTGACAGGCTTGGTCGTGAGTCAAACGCGGCCACTCGCTCTCCTCCTTGCCCTCGACGAACTTGTAGTAGGTCGTGATGAACTCCTCAGTGTTGGTCTGCTTGTTCATGAAGCTCATGATGGAAGCGTACAGTGTCGGATGCTTGGTCTCATCGTACTGGTTGGCGTTGGCACTCAGCAGATTGACCGGAGCTCCACCCTGCTGAGCCTTCTTCTTGCGGTAGAGCTTGCGCGAGATCTTGGCCACCAGCAGTTCGTAGATGATCTCCTTGAGACGGTTCATCTGCTTCTCCTCGGTGTCGAATCGTTGAGCAGCTCCAGGAGCTGAGTACTCGGCACGAAAGCGCTCCTGAGCATCGCCGACGACGTTGGATCCGATCTTCATCAAGATCTCGGGGCGTCGAGCCAGCACGTGAGCCTGGATCTTGCGCAGATCATCGTCAACGAACGCAACGACGCGAGTTTCTTGCGGTGTCCAGTCCTTCTGAGCCGGCAACTGGGACAGCTTGATCGCGACCTGCCACTTCTCCCTCTTGACTCCAGCTTGGCCATCAGCTCCTGGTTGGTTTGGCATCAAGCTCGGAGCGGGCGCGCTCGGCAACTGAATCATGCCTGGCGGGACGGCTCCCGGTGGTCCACCTGCAGTTCCTCCTTCCTTCTTGACGCCGTTGGCGCCACCCTGCTGAATGCCGTAGGTGTCACCCTCCACCATGAAGAATGGCGGCTTGCCGTCGTAGGTCAGATCACCCTCAAAGTAGACCTGCTCCTTGCCGTCGGCGCCCTTGAACTTGCGCTGCACCACGCTGGCCGGGTCCATGTCGAAAAGGTTAATGTTGTAGTTTGAGATGTCGATCTGGACGAGTTCGGTCATGTTGAACGAGAGGGTTGGAAGTCTTGGAAGACGAGTAAAGGTTTGAGAGAGTTTGGAAAGATTGCCGAGGCGAGTCTTTTGGTTTCGAGGCCTAAGTTTTTAGAACTTCATTTTTCGGGGTTCCCGCTCCAGGAGTTCAATCCTTAAATCTTAATTTGCTTCATCCTCATCGCCCCAATATTCTCGATGTAGAGATCCGGACGATCGCATCAACTCAGCCGATGAAAACTACGATACTACGGACACCGACTTGGTTCCATCACTGTTCATGATACTTTCTGATGATAAGAAAAAACTCCTCCTAACTGGAGTTTTTTATCTATTCCCTTTCATTCGTTCTCCCCGCTTTCGTCTCCATCATAATGGTCGAGGTCCGTGTTGAATCCACTGGTATTGAACTGGTCAATCAGATCTTTGATTTGAACGGGAACCTCCACCGGTCTTTGGTTGATTCCGACATTGTTTGCCAGAATCGCGGCCAGATTCTGCTCGGTCACTGCTCGATTGACAGCTGCAACAGGAGTCTTTGGTTCCTTCCACGGCAAAGGATTGAGAACGATTTTCGCTCCATCAGCCGGCCGATCTGGAATCTCCACTCCGAGGTCATTGCTCTTGGCCGCAATTCCGATTAGCTCGGCTTCAATGGGATCGTAGATGACAGCTCGGTCAATCCAGAAGAAGAGCAACTTGATCAAGTTGAGATCCCAACCACGAAAGAGAAAGCTCCGATTGCGTGCCCAAAGACACCAGAGCTTGCTTTGCTTGCAGATCGTCAGGTCGATGTGGACGTAGCGAGAACCAAAGTAGTCTTGAGGGCTGCGGCGAATGATGGGATGGAACGAGGCCGTGAATTGGGCGCCCGGATTCGAGACCAAGAACTCGACCTTGGTCAGATGATCAGTGTTCGTCATAACCAACCGTTGGAGATCGGCACAGCGCTCGTCGAAGATGGTGGTCAGCTCAGCATGAAGAGCAGTGAACTTCATCATACTTTCGATGCTCATCAGGGTCAAATGACCCTCATATCCATCATGGCGCATGGTGAGGCGGGACATTTCCTTCGAGATGGCTCTGGCACGCGGTGACCCCGTGTAGAATGTCGATTTCTCGCTGGTGATCAAACGGTGAAGGATTTTCTTGACGTTGACCGTCTCGTACTGACTGATAATCATCAGCGGACGCTTGGCAAAGACGACCATCTTTTCGGGCTGCCCCTTGATGGCTCCGGACAAACAGCGGTAGTGCAAAGCCATCTCAGGCGTCGTTCCATCACTGTCGTAGTCGGACTCTTGGTACTCGACCCGTTGTCTATCCTCGCGGTCGTAGTCTTCTCGATTTATCAGAAGGCGAAGTCTGGGATCTCGCAAATCCGTGTTAATGTCGATGTAGGGAGCCGGCTCATTGTAGTTTCTCGTCGAGACGAGTTTAGCCCTCGCCAAGTAGTATTGGCGATTGTCACTCAGATCTCTACCCAAATTGAAGTCGAGACCGGGAAAGATCGGAGAGAAGCGGTAGGCATCGTAATACTTCTGGGCTCGGCGCATATGGGACGGACTCTCTCGACGCCAGTCAATCGGATTGATCCTGAAGTAGAGTGCCAGAGCAGCATCCAGAGTAAAGTAGATCTGGTCTCCATCGTAGAACGCCTTGCAGCAGACCTGATCGAATCCGACCACCACACTCACTGGCGAAGTATGACCTCGGTGAATGATCTGGAAGCTCGTGCAGCACTTTGGCGGAGGGAATAGCGCTTCTCCTCTCGCGATCATTTCAGGATCTGCATTGTTGTACTTCATGGCGGTGGTCGTGCAGTGACGGTTGCGGTAGGTGTACGTTCTTGCCATGTACGGGTATTTGCTACCAACCAAAGATGTCTTGTCACAGATCGTATCCATGTCCTTCAAGTAAGCAGTGTAGCCTCTCATCGCATTGTCTTGACTCGTCATCTTATCTCGCAGGGTCATGTCGAGAACTGGATAGAAATCGGCATCTCCCGGACACCTGAGATTATACTCGCCAGAGAGACAGGCAACGATGGGAGCACTTCCGGCAAGACAGTAGTTACCGGCCATGTTCAGGTCATCGAGGAAAGGAACGAACTCTTTCAGACCGGCAATGGCGGCGCTCTCGTCGATAAGATTACTGGTCGGTGCTGTTCCGAGGCCGCAGAAGAGCCAGCCGAACTCTCTCGTCAGAGTGGTCGGTGCTTTCTTCGGGATGTTGCGGTAGGAAATGACGGGAGCCAGGTCTGGAGCTCGGCGGCTGATCTCAGCCACTCGCAGCATGTAAACCAGAATCTCAGGAGGAGGTAGCTTCAGGATCGCCTTGAACTCATCTTCGCTGATCTTCTGATAGACACTCATCCCAGATCTACTTTCTCTTTCAAAATCCAATTATCACGAATTCGTTTTCCGCTACACGGGATCTGACGAACTAAAAATCGAGCACAGGCCCCATCACTAAGATTTGAAAGTAATCTAGCAAAATGGGAGGTTATGGGAGTCACGTCATATATCATGAGGGTTATGGGTTCAACAAGGCCGAGGCCAGACGAAGCCTAGATGCTCTTCTGCAATACCATTATGATGGGGTTGCGGTTCGAGTATCCAAGGAGAAGACCAGTATACCACCTTTTACCCCGCGTTACTTTGTCTTGGATGCAGCCGGGGAACATCCCATTCGTTACGATCGGCTTCGCGGCAAGATCAGGGCTTACGTCATGTTCGATTGAAAACTCTATCACGTCCCACCCAATTCCACCATCTCTATATTCTATCATCAATTCAATGATAGAACAAGTCTGCATTCACATAGATTGCTTCAGTATGATCTATGGGATTTGAAAGATTGTCCACTCAAACTCAGGGTGAGTCTTTCTGAGGATATCGAATCCACGGATCATAGTATCAATGTTTACCAACTCAGTTTGACGTGATTTGAGCAAAGAAAAGTCGTCCATGTTGGGTTTGCAGCCTTCGTTCATCATGAAAAGCCAAATGACGTAGAGGCCGTGAATGAAATTAGATCGATCTTCAGGTTTGATTTCATCGTAAATTTCGGCCAAGAGTTCGCCTCGTTTCTCGACGTTGGCGGCGCAGCTTGCCATATCTGGCAACGGATTCCCAGTCAAGAGATTATGAATCTTGTTGAGATGTTTGTACCAGAGACCGAGTCCATTCTCTTTCATGATCTTGACCAAATCAGCCTTTGTCATCTTCCTAATATCGAAAGCCTTGTATTGAGAAATTGCCTTCTTGATCGTGTCAAGAACTTTGTCAGGAATGACCACGGGATATGTTCCACGAAATTGGGACAGGATGTCTCGAAAGTTGGCGCTATGCTCGTTGGCTGTGTTCTTGAAAAGTGAGTCTTCGGATTCGATCTTCTCGGTGCAAACTTCGATCTTGGCATGAGAAACTCCGCATTCGCTGCATTTGAGCTGCTCTCCGTCATCGACAACTAGACCACCACAACATTTGCATCCGGTGTTGGCTTTGATTTCTCGAATCACGTCCATTGGACAGTATTGCTGGGCAATGGCCAGATACTCATCTACCACAAAAGCCTTTCGACCGTTATCGGAATCGACCGGTTTCTCCTTCTCGCCAAAGATTTTGGGGATAACTTTGGACAGTTCTTTGTACTCGGCCAATAAAGGCTTTACTTTGCTAGTGTAGTCTAGGGTGGAGATAAGATTGAGCCGTCTAAGTTCTTCTTCCATTTCCCCGATTTTGATCCTCAAGTTAGCAATGTCAGATGTCGAAAGCAACTGACGATTCGTCGCTCGACAGGCTTTGATGGTCGAGTCGAGAATGGTTCGCCGTTCTTGGATGCCGTCGAGATATACTAGTACCGTTCGGTGAAGAGTGATAATATCCCAGTCGGTGGACCATCGAACTTCAACCCGATTGAAATGTAAATCATCGACAGTTTTGACTTTGGGCTTGTTGTCAACTTGTTTTCGCGCAGTTCGAGTAATCGTCATTGGAACCGCTTGAACTCCGCGAGGCATATCGCCCTTTTGTGTCGGTTTGCTCGGGGTAATATTCTCCGGGATTGCCTGAATAGGTATCTCAGCCGCTGAGATAAAGCCATTTCTTTTGTTCCGATTCATCTCCAGCGGTGAATGGATTTTAAAGACGCTCTTCTATTCTTAAGTGTCTCAAGTGGCGAAGATATTCTAAGAACAGTCGCGGGAGAATAAAACAAAGAGATTTTGGCGTCGGCTCAAAAGGTGACTTGATTTCAACGGTAGTAAATATGGAGAGAAGCAAGTTTCGACAGCTTCAGAAATCGATAACAGCGGGAACTGATTTCAAGCTTCAGGACGTCAAGGAAGCTTTGACTTATGATCCAGAAAGCCCTGAGTCGTTTTCTACCTTCGCTAAGGGACTCAAGTTGGGTAAACTGGATCCAAGCAAATTGCTCGTCACGGCTGCTCTAATGGCGATTGAGATCGATCCAGTGTACATCAGATATGCCGGACTGGCCCTTCGCTTTGGAGCTAATCCTAACCTCTATGTTGATGCCAATTTTACCTTTGAGACCGAAACTGAAGAAGCAGATTTCGAGACGCGATTGAAGGTTCCCGTTCATCTGGCGAAGAAACTCTGGGATGTAACACCGCGAACTATGCAGGAGAGCGTCGATTTCGAAGTCTCAGTGAGAGGCGACTTTGATCCTAACACGCCTCTCACTGATATTCAGGCAGGTCTGCACCAGAAACAGAAGGCGGCTCTTGATATTTTGTCGATGATGGCCATCATGGGAATGGTATCTGATGCTCAGCTGACCACTGCTGAACTTTTGACCCGATCGGACATCAATGCTACCCGATTCGCCACTGAACATCCCGACTTCTTCTCATCGGTCTACGGCTCGATCAAGACCGACACCAATCCCGAAGATCCCAGTGATGATTTCGGATCGGTGGTCGCTGATGAGATCAAATACTTTGAACAGTGGAAAGGTAGCCTTCAAGATGCTTATGGCGCAAACCCAGAACGTGACGATAGAATCTTCACCTATGCCGTCTATCTCGATCGAAGTGAAGTTCTGACTCTAAACAATATCTATGGCAACCTCGACAACTATGAATCGATGTTTCTTTATCAAGATACTGAATCTCTGAAGGCGATTCTCCCCCGAATGAAAGAGCTTGGCCTGATCGGAGTCAATCCCAGCAATCAGGTTCTTTATACCGATCATACTTCTAACGTGACACAGGTTGAAGCCGAGAGAAAGAGGGTCGAGCACCTCATTCTTGACTGGTGCATAGCCTACTACAATCTGGACGTGATGATCGTTCTCCTTGATCTCGGAATTCAGCCGGACTATACGTTCAGAACTCAAACCATTCAGGCGGCCGCCCAGGTCTGCAATGATTACAGCGTCCAGTGCCAAATTCTCAATTCAATGATTATTGAATACGTCAAACGCGGCTATGGTCTTGACAAAGTACAGCTGGAAGTGCTCTACGGCGTCTCAAAACGAACTTACGAAGCGGTCATTAAGAAATACAGTACACCTGCTTGGAAGGCAAGTTGCCAAGTTAGAACCGATCAAGTATCGACCGAGTTGAGAGAAATGGCTCGAGAAGTCGGTTTGCCTGTTGATTCTAACAAGAATCAGATCTGTGACAGTTTCGAAGCCATGACGAAGAGTGATCCAGCCACTCTAAAGAAAACAATCTACGAGGTCAATCGAACTAAGATCGGATTGAGCTCTATCTCAGCTGCCGACATCATTTCAGGGCGCCGCACTCTGTCTGATGTTCGCGATCTCCCATCCCTGGGAGACATTACAGTCGATCAACTGCAGCAAACTACCGATACACAGAACATTGGAGGGAGGCGAGGAGCCAGTGGAAAGACAACTGGTGGAACAGTAAAGTTACCGCCAAGGTCAACTACTAAGGCGGCTCCACTTTGTACCAATCAAGATGCTTTCATTCCGGGAAGACCAATCGAAGATTATCCTTCGACTGATCGAGTGACGTACAATGACGGTCTTCACACCTGGTGCTTCACTTCAGAGAATTTTGAAGACTTACTCCGAACTGGAATCAACCCCTGGGCCATCAACGCTCAAGGAACTCGAGGCGATCACATCCCTGCCGAGATTCTTTCTGAGATGCAGCAGAAATACGATACCATCAGGGACAACAATCTTCCCACAGGTGCCTCAATTTCTAAAGGAGTTGACCGGTTGTACGATGCGAAACCGGCTAGCACTGAAGCCTCGTATGAGAGACAGAGCAAAGAGATGGTGGAAAAGTTTTATCGGGTGATGGAAGACTACGATATTCCCCGCGAACGTTTCATGTCTCTCAATTCAGCTGATCTCCAGATAATTGCGGACAACGTGCTTAGTTCAACTACTCGGATCGTGGTCGACCAATCGAGTCCAGTACTGGCAATTCGACAGTTTGCAAATGCCGTCTTCACTGAAGCAATCAATCATGGTAACATGGATGACATCGCGGCTTCTCTGGTAACAATTCTCTATCCGCCTGTTGCTAAGTAGGGGACCCGGTTGCCAGTTTCCAGCTTAACAGCTGAAGTAAGTAAAGATACTACATTCATTTGCATGTAGTGTCGCAGTGAAGGACACGCCTCATCAAAAACCGCCTGACTTGAATCCCAAAAATGAAAACTTGAACTTCGGTCCAGAAAATTAAAAAGCGTCGACTTTCAGACCGAAGCCAAACTTAAATTACGATCTCAGATCGCCATCCCAATGTCTTCCGTTTATAGTGATGGCACTCCGCAGTCCTACTTCGAAGGCAAAGGTTACCGAGTGTACACTGGCGTCATCACGAACGAAGAATGCGAACAGACGTTCAACTCGGTCACCCTGGAGATCTGCTTCTTCATCTTCGGATCTGAAGCTAAGGATCTCATCACGAGGTTTGGGATGGACGTCACTAAGCTGATTGCAGATCCCGATCTCCGAAAGAAAATCGGCATCTCCGACGGGAACATTCGGAGAAATGGGAATCCTCGCGATTCCAAGGTTCTCAAGAAATCGGGTAAGACCCAGCTCTACGTGTCGCGAGCTATCCGTGACAAGATCCGTCGCAACAAGAGGATCTTCGACATCATGGCATCGATGCATTCAAGTCGAACCCTTGCTTTTGCGTCCGGACTCGAGCATGTAATCTATAAGCCATTCAAGACTGAAGAATCATTGCCCATCCTCGATTGCAAAATCTTTAAGGACTTCGGTTCGTCCGACTCGCTCGAAAATCCGTTCCATTACACTTGCCTGGTTTGTGTTTCGACGGCAACTCCATTCCAATCATCGTCAGCTGGGTCGTCTGGATCTGAAGATTCGACTGAGAGCTCTTCGAAGGATGGTTCAGAAGAGAGTTCCGGTGATGACGATGCATCAATTTGGCTACTCGAAGGATTCGACGTTCACTACGATGAGATTCTCAAGATCATCAAGCCTACAGGAATATACCCGATATCTAAGCAAAAGAAGAACATCGACGTAAGTCTCTTGGAGAATCTCAATCTTCGTGGCATCAACGAAGAGCTCCGAAAGATTCATGAATCCAAGGTTTCGGCCGATTTCATGAACCAGCTCGGTCACGGTAATCACAGGAAACGGTCTTTCACCGGTGCTTCCATCTCGCCATTCGTTCCTCTGCAATGGAAAAGAGTCGCCATGAAACCAGGGGATGTTTTAGTTTTTGACTGCCGAATTCCTTACATGACGAGTCGCAATCAGAAATCGATGCCAGTGATGTATGTTCCCGTCTCCCTCCGACCAATTAGCCGATCCTGGTATAACACTGTCAAGCACAAGGAATTGATGGCAGGAGTCACCGAAGGAAAATCGGGAAACTGGGCTCGTCGGATCGCCAAGTCCTGCAATATCGAAGAATTCACTTGGAGAACGCATCAAAAAGATCTGCCGGGATCTAACATCAAAAGCATCACTGATTTATCAGATTTCGACCAACAAGACAGCCTCATCTTCGGACTATCTCGATATGCTCTTCTCTAACTCACCCCGCTCACCTCATCGGGGTAGTAGGTACATGTAATTACTATCCCCGATGGTAATTACTCGATCAATCTCTTCCAAACAAGGTCTCGCGCTGTCAGCAAGAACCAGGTTACGATAATGCCCATCCAAGGACTCGGATGAATCATGCTTCTACGAAGGAAGGTAAAAATGAATTAGAAATTAGTCCTAATAAAAGAGTGAAAACGGGTGGGGCTGGTCATGAATCAAGGATACAAGCAGCGTCCACCGCACTTGAACCAGAACAAATCTGCCGGTTCTGCCAAATGCTCTTCCAACTCTCCGCCGGAAGAGCATGATCCGTGGACTCCGAAGGAGAGACAAGCAGTTAGTCCTCCCCGACCTACATCGATACAGCCAAAAATGCTGATTTCGCCGATTGGAAACCCGAGCAACTGGACTGATCAGTCGGTAGTCGAAGAAGAATTGTCGCCTTACGATCTCTTATACAATTTGACTGCATACGACGGTACTCCCATCGTCATCGTTCCTCCGAATTACTTCAATGTAGTAGCCGCCTCATTCAAAGCAGGTCTTTACGGATTGGATACTGAGTCTGATTGTACTACGGGCGAGCTCCGAATTATTCAAGTCTACACTCAGGTAGAAGTCTACATCTTTCCCGCAACGGTTCTTGATGATCTTCAAGATGGCCTCTTCATCAAATTTCTCCGCTCAAAGGACCGAATCAAAGTAGGAGTGGACATCGATAACGACATCTGCGTTATTCGCCGCCATATCAACCGAAAGAAAAACACGAATGGGAAGGATCAGCATCTGAAGAACAAATTCACTGTCAATGGGTTCATCGATATTCAGAGCATTGCCCGAAGCGTCGGCGAACCAATGTTATCTCTCGACAAGCTTTCAGCCAAATACGTCGAGGGCTTCGTCGGAAACGCTTCTATGCTTGGGACCTACAATCCTCCGACTGATGAGCAATACATCTACGCCGCCAATGATGCTATCCTTTCGCTGAGAATCTACCATCCTTTGAGATGTACCACCCCAAGTAGCCAGTGGATGAAAGCGAATTTACCGCCTCCCCCGACCGTCAAGCCCGAGATTTTAATTCCAGTAACCTTCCCGATCCGAAAACTTCTTCCAGGGGAACGCGATCCTACCGAATTCGAAGAAGCTGCTCGAGCCATTTTAGCCGAGGAACAAGAAACGACACCTCTCGAGAGTCAACCGAAAGCCGAAGACGCGAGAGCAAAGACTCCCGAGCCATGCAAACCCAAATCGAAGAGAAAGAAGACGAAGAACAAGAGAGGTCAATCTGCAAACTCCGATGAGATCGATCGTATCGTTGAATCACTGAACAATGTTCCAACTCCGAATCAATCGAAGAATACCCCTACGAGCGGCAAGGCAACTGTTTCACCGGAGCTTCAGAGCAAATTCAGAGAGAAGCTCATGCTAATGAAGAAAAGCAGAGGCGGGAAATCAGGCCGATCAATTGTCGACAGGCTCGAGAGTGAAACGGAAGAAATCATCTATGAAATAGAGGCTGCTAAGAGAAATCTGGGTGGCGTCCCCTTCAATCCTCCTCCTATACCCGCTAAAATAACAAAGGGCGAAACAAAGTCCGTCCCAGCCCCTGGATGTCGTAAGTTCATTTTCTACGATCCTTGTACCAAACAGAGCCGTACAATGTGTCTCCACGGAGCCGACAAGAGCGACGTTCGATTCTCCGGTCCCATCAAAACATCAAATGAGTTGATTCGAGCAACTGACCGGCTGATGAGCTTCAAGAAGAAGACCGAGACATCGACTGTCTATGCCGAAGAACTCGTTAAGGACGTCCTTCCACGCAATCCAGGAAATGGAAAGGAGATTCTCCATGAAACGCTGGAGCGACTCATGGCTCTCGATGCAGGGTTCGACGAAGATCTATTCTACGAAATGATGGGCAAGGTGACCTTCTGGATGATGACGACCAACGTTTCATTCAAACCCTACAGCGAATTGTTGCTCTTTGTGATTGACATTCCTCACATCAAACAGGCCTATCTTGGAATCGACGCCGTCCTAATCGGCAATCTCTTCGTCAACATGGCTGTCGACAACGGCTACCTCGAAATCGACGAATCCGACAACCTGCGTTTGACACCTCCACCCTCTTGTTGAGACGATCGTCGCAATGGCAATAACAATAAGACTATAGCTATAGTCTTATTACAAGTAATCCGATCGAGCACGGCACCGTCGCCTCCGTGCTTGTCTCGAGGACAATGCCCCGATAATCATAATTTTAGCCGCGACCCGTGATGAATGAAAAGAAAGAGGCTGGAGTTTGTGCGGCGGTCTTGACGAAGATCAACCAGAGGAGATAGATCAAAACTAAGATCATGATGACGATCAGGATCACGACCATCGCAATGAGAAGAATTGACGTTCGCTTGCCTGATTCTACGATCACCCTTTCCGTATTCATCCGAAAGGCCTGACCAGGAATCTCGACTCCGGCCGGTTTCGAGTATTCAAGCTCGCCGCTGGTCTGATTGAAAACGTAGCGTGACATCCTTTTGGTAGCTTCTTTTTATTTCAGTATTGATTCAGCGACTGACCTCCACGAGTTGTCATTTAAAGTGGGGTTCAGCCACACAACCGAGTAGCTCGAATCTCCAATCACTCTCTTCTACTACCGAAATATAGATTCTTTACAGGCCATCCTGATTTAGAACGTGATACCGATCGAGATAAAGAAAACCCCGAGAAACTCGTTGAATATGGGTTTGAAGCTAACCCGCACCCGTCAAAGCCCTGGCAACAAAAATTCGAGTTTTGCTTCAATTTCTGTTCAAGGCCGGTTTGTGAATTCTCGCTGACCTGATTTCAGCTCTCAGTTTAACTCTTGGAGGAACCTTAGAGCCGTTGGCAATCTGAATCGAAACTGTTTCAGTAATGACGTGAGATCATATCTATTTCCGATTTCGGCCCGAAATGAAAATAAAGTCTCAATTTCGGCAAAATGGGACTCGACTATCTGCCCACGGGTCCAATTCTGGTTTCAATCATTGAATTCCGAGGGAGGAAAAACCCAAAAAGAAGCCGCAAATTGCCGAGTTGCCCAATCGGCCGATCAAACATCGTGTTAGCCGATAGATCTCAATTCTTCATATTCAGCGAGGTCTTCATGCCGACCATCTCAATCCGAAACCGAACCGAGTTTCCCGTCAATTCAAATCTCAACATCCTGAGGAACAGACTGTCCTGTTTCAGCTCGTCCCGGGTAATTGATCTCGATTCATTCAAGCTTGAATGAATAAATTGGAAGAGAAGCATAGATGTCCTCATTTAGTTCATCTTCTGTTTGACTCGGATGACATGGGTGTAGATGCCCTCAGTTTCTTCGTGAGCTACGCAAACAATGGTACGGTTCACAGCGTATTCCTTCAAGACAGCCACCGCTTCACTCTTCAGTTCAGTGTCTAGGGATGAAAGTGTCTCATCGAGGAAAAGGAGTGAGCTGCCGAACTTGAGGTTCATTGCAAGGGTGATAGCCAAGGACAATCGATCTTTCTCTCCTCCGCTCAGCTGGTTGGCACTTCCATACTCAGAATTGTTGAAGAAGATTTTGATATCGAACCGTTGGGAGACGGCGCCCTTCTTGGCCTTCAGATCTTTGGTGGTACTGATTTCGACAGAGATCGGAGTGTTCGTAAACAGCCTCTTCAGAATGCTGTTAAGAACAGTGTTGATCTCTCCTACTGCAGCTTGCAAACTCTGACGCTCGGCTTCAGTCGCTTTTGCCAGTAGTCGAGTAACAGCTTCATACATCTGTTCCGCCTGCTTGGCCTCGACTGCCTTCTCTTGCATTGTCTTTTCGAGGATACTACGGTGAGCCATCAGTTCAGATGCGTTGTTGATATGCATCAGCTGATCGATTTGGCCTTGGATCGATCCTTTCTGCTTTCGGATATCGACTGATGTTGGGCCAGTCTTGCTAGCAGCATCCGACATCATAGTGGCATACTGATTGATGCCGATGTCTTCAGTCTCCATTTGTCGAACCAATGCCATATGGTCCTCGATGCTCTTGACCAGACCGGTTCGCTCAGCTTCCAACATGTTCCGTTCAGTAGCATCAGAAACATTTTCCTTGACTTCTTCGGGACGACGGTTCTGATGTTGTTGGTATGATTCGATGAATGCGTCCAAGTTGCGTTTCAGATCGGCAAACCGAGTAAACAGTTGCAGATTTGAAGAGGCCGATCCGAGATCGATTCCGTGGTCAACGCTTTGTTTCTCACTTACTGATCGAATGATGACAGCAATTCGATCCCTAATTGATCCCGTATTTGCGGTGTTGGCAGCAGCCTTGGCGAGATCATCGTGAGTTACCGTTTGAGTTGGAGGAGCAATCATGGTAGCTATACCGGTAACCTTGGGTTCAACCTTCTCTGTTGCGCCGAGCATTGCTCCAATACCTGCGATGGCAGGCGTATCAGCACATTTCTCAAGGTGTTTTCCATCTTCACCAATGATAAGATAGACACTGCAAGAGGGGCACTTCATTTTGTTGGCTGATCTCGCCTTCTCCAACTCAGATTTCAGCCTTGCCTCGGTCTCCTTGGCTTTGTTGTGCTCAGCCTCGCTCGTCTCAAGCCGAGCCTTAGCTTGATCAAGAGTTTGGCAATTGATCTGTGCAAGCAGTAGATTACATTCGCTCATCGTACTCTTGGCAGTCTCCAATTTCGCCTTCATTCTGTCGATGAATTCGAAGGCCTGTCCGGCAGCGGCCGATTGTTCGGTGGAGCAGCTACCGTGTTGACCGGCATTTGAGCTGGGGTAAAGGGGAAACTGAGCAAGATTCCGCCTGATGTTCTGAGATACCAGACAGAGATCACGTTCGGTTTCTCCAATCTTGCTCTCCAGACGACGCGATTCTTCAGCCCAAGCTTTGAAGATGTGAGCCTTGGCAATCTTATCGGCGTCAACTGACGCGCCAGCAAAAGCTTTCATCTTGATGTCAATCTCTTCCATTCGAAGCCGCAGTCTTCCAATTTCCACCTTGCCGGCTCGTCCTTCGAGAGCAGTCTTTCGTCCACGAGCCATGTCAAGTTGCTGTTTGATCAGGTTAATCGTAGTCTCTCGGTTGATGGCAGCCTCGAATTCTTGATCCATCGAGGTTAGTTGTTGCCTGAGTTCCTGAACTCGCCGGAGTACCTCAGTTGGATCTTGGGGGATCTGATATTGAACGACGCTTGGATTGGCTGCATCGAATCTCTGAACATTGCTGATCGCCATTTCGAGCTGGCCGCGCAGAATAGAGAATCTCTCAGAATATCCACTAACGGCTGCTTTGATAGGAGCCTTAATTTCATCCAGTTCAGCGCCTTTCATGGCCACCGTCTTCATAAGGCTCAATTTCTCACTATCCGTACCAGTGAGAAACGGGGAGAATTCCTTCTGACGAAGATAGGAGCATCCTCCGAAGATTTCGCTAGAACCAAAGGTTCGGTCAATCAAGCTTTGGGCTTCTTCTTGGGTGTATTCGCGGTATCCGATCGTTCCTCCGATACCGGCACTGTCACCGCGTCTCCACGCCTTGAGAAGTTGGGGGTCCTTCTGTCGGTACATGATCAAATCGCCGAAGAAGAGCCAAGCCCAGCATTTCTTAGTTCCGAAACCTTCAGGTCCCTTAACGTTGTTGTAGAGGATGAACATGAAGGCTTCGAAGATGGTAGTCTTCCCTGCTCCTGATGGGCCGTTGATCAAGGTGACCGAATTGAGAGGTATCTTGATCTCGGCATCCGCGTAGGTCCGAAAGTTGTTGAGCTTCAGAATGATCGATGAGCGGAGTTCCTCCTCCGAGTAGGAGGGCATCTCCGAGTGCAAAACGTTGCCTTTCGACATCTTTTAATCCTCCGAACCTAGGCTTAAATAGTTTTCAGTTTTCTTCCTCTAAACGATCCCCATTGGGTTTATTGTTAGACTACTGATATCATTTATCAGTAGTTGGGATCAGCGATAGTTTATTGTTCGAGCTCTTCATTGAATTGGAGATCTTGAGACGCAAGAGGAGCTCCGAGAATTGCTATCGAGTAGTAGTTTGCCGTTGCCATCAGCCAATTACCAGAGGTTTTCAGCATGTGATAATAGCTTGTTTTGTTGGCTTCAAGCATTCGAGTAAGATGCCCGCCGATAGTCGACAGTTCATCATCCCAATCAATGCGGTAAGCTCCGAGATAGTATTTGACCAATCGCAGATTCCTGATATGCCGAGAATAAGAATCTCCAGTAACAGGATCACTCACATTGATGTATTTCTCGGTGTCGACCGCCAACATCGTGAAAATCTTATCGGTCAGATACATCGTAGTCTGGGGATCGACCATCTTCCAGTCAGGTTCCCAGTCTCGAGCCACTTGAATCGCAGTTTCATCAATCCCGGTCATCAAGGTGTCCCAATCGGAAAACTGGACTCCGAGATTGAACAAGTAAGCAAAGAATGAAGCGAGATCGAAGCGAATTCCTGCATCGACGGTCTCTTCCGGATTGTCCAGCTTCTCGACGTTTGGATCTCCCATACCGCCCGGTCCGTCGAGAGCCCCCTTAAGCTCATTGATGAGCCGTCGTTGCATTGCCTTTGGCTTAAGGTAGATGTCGAGAGTCAGAGGATCTTCTCGTTCCAGAACATGGAGATTCTTCATGATGACATCTTCAAGAAAAGTTAAGTCTGCTCGTTTGGCTATTCTCATCTCTTGAAGATCATCTGAATTGGAAGCATCTTGTCCTACTTTTCCGTGGTCCTTGGATTTGATCTTCAAACGCGGAATTACGATCGACATCAGCCGCTTAATACTCGGAATAGAGAAACTAGACCATTTCAGTGGGTTGGTTGGATGCTTGCGGATCGAATAGGGATCATAGAATGTTTTGGTCGAATTAAAGATGTCAGCCAATTCTCGAGGAGTGTAGACCCGATAGTTAGACAAACCATCTCCTATACCGTAGAAGATGATGTCTGATTCTTCGGCATTGAGTACGCTAGCTCCGGACAGAGTTCGGAATGATGCTAGAACGCTTAGGTAGTTGCGATGAGTCTCTATGCCGGAAAAGAACTGTGGTGATAGGTATTGACACGCCAACTCTTCGACCAGTACGTACTCTGGTTTCTCGTCTCGTCTGACTACCCATGGCCTTTCCGTAGATGAGGCTCCTTCCTCTTTTCCTTTTTCATCCACATCAGGAATGTCTTCTTCCTCGAGCTGATAGACCGTTTCCTTGACTGTTTCAATGCCAGCATGACTGCAAGCTAGGAACAGCGCTTCAGTATCGACGGCTGGGAAGTTACAGAGATTGAAGACGACCTCGCCTTTTTCGTGATTGTAGATCACCTGAACGCCAAGCGGAGTCAGAATATGACGGGGATCGAGTCTGATTTCATCGAGTAGAGTCATGATCATATCAATCAGATCCTCGTCTTGCATATCGGTGGTGAATTTGACTTCTCGATTGTAGCCAATTGCCAGGACACCGGCCATGTGGTAGAGATCGACGTAGGTATATTTGTCATAAAGTGTTTCTCTCTTGATTCCCCCGACACGCAGATAGTAGTTCTCGATCCCGTCAGATAGGAGTTCTTCAGCAGTTTCGTAACTGTAGATGATCTCAACTCCCGGATAAACGTCTAGACTGTCAGAAATTCTACCTAGAAGCACCTCTTCTCGCCACCGCCAAAGACGAAGTCGATCCATGAGGTCAATTCTGAACTGAAGAATGATAGCCCTCATCTCCCTGAGGTAGATCTTAAGATTTTCGTCTTGACGTTCGTCCAAATCAGCAGGAGTGACACCATCCGTTTTCGAGTAAATGCTATACTGCTCATCGATCTGAGCCTGGATATCGATCAGTTTGGACAGATCGATATGGAGAGCACTCACGTAACACATGAGATCGTCCTCCTCGAAGTTGGCCAACTCCTCCATGAACATAGTTTGGTTAATCTCGGCAAGGACACCGGACAAGCCAAAAGTTCGATTGAGTTCATTTCGAAAGAACGCTCGGACTAGAGTCATTTCGTTCATCATTTCTTCATAAGTCCAGTCACGATACTCTTTGCCATCGGGAGAGATTCCTTCAGCTGGAAGACCGGTCCACATAGTGAAGATCTGACGAATCGTCAACAATTCATTGTCACTGAGCGGACAGTCGACATTCTTCCTAAACTCTGGATCCAGTTTCTTCAGAGGTAGCTTTTCCTTGGCGTCGTAGATCACACCGCCATTGAATTGGTAGGGATCGATATAGACTGCTTCGTCGTTGGTTTTGAGTACTCGATCAACCGTGTATTTCTCCATAGGACGTTGATCGATCTTCAGTCGCTCGCGTAGAGATCGATCAACTTCTGTCGCATCGAATCCATTCAGTACTCCAAAGCCTTTGCTGACCTGTCTAGCGAGTTCCTGTTGAGACTGAGCTGTATGCGCAGATTCACCCGGGGCCGTCATCATTCTCTATCGTGTTAATTCTCTTTTAGCTGAGCTCGAATCCTTCTTTTATCTTCCGGTTTAATAGTCTCACATCCTTCGATGTCAGAGTTTTTTTTGCGACGCTATGATAGTTCTGCGCTGTTAGGACGGCAACGAGATGTTCAGCCGAGCATGTTGTACTTGGCGCGGACGTAGTTCACGAACTTCTCGAGCTCGGGGACGTCCATCTGCTGGAGCAACGAGGCGTAGTTCAAGCCGAACACATCTTGGCCGTTCAGGACGGCCACGACCGCCTTCTCGCGCTTCTGATCAGCGGTCGGAGCCTTCTTCTTCGCCTTCTCAGCAGCCTTGGCAACCAGGGGCTGCTGGAACGGCTGTTGCTGGTGATACGGTTGACCGGCCAGGATCGCCGAGAGATCGAGTCCTTGGATTCCTTGGGGAACGGCGACTTGAGCCATCTTTTGGATTGAAAGTCTGCTAAAAATAAAAAGTCTGTTTTTCGCCCAGGAATTCAAAAATGAGCCAGTCTGATTTGGAATTGATCAGAAAAGTGGCCGCAGATCGAGCATTGGTATTCGTACCCGAATACCAGCTGGTTCAAAAGCTGAAGAAGCCAGTTCCTGAAGTCAAAAGTGACGCGAGGTTGCCCGAGGATGCTTTTCGCGATGCTCTGGCAAAACTGTTCTCCAGTGATGACGTGGAGAAAGCCGAGCTCGCTGAGATCGTCAAGAACGTGCGCAATCTCGAGTACCTTGATCCGAGGGTTCTAGCGGTTGCTGCCAAATTCTACCGTCGATATCCAGCTGGTCTGAACGTCAGCGGTATCAACAATCCTCGAGCGTTGTCGCAGACCGAAACCTTAGGCGCGGAGATGGATATCTACGCCAAGGAAGTTCTGCAGCTGCATAGCGTTCAAGGCATTGACGACCTTCCTCGAATCAAAGCCGACATCATCTCCTACTACTTCATGATCGCAGACTCAGTCCCGTGAAGCATCGTCGGCTTGAACTTCATCTGATCCGTGAGCTCGGCGATCAGCAACCTAAAAAAGACCCAAACTATAGGTCTTTTATTTCTTCGATCGAGTTAGTTTCAGACATCCGGTTGATCGGCCGAGAAAACGATCTTCAGGCTAAATTTCCATTCAATAAGGTAAAATCGGGAGACGGTCAATCTTTACTACTTGTCTTGGTAGACATTTCATGACTGAAGTCGACTCAGCAAAACAGAAAACGCAAAATCGGAGGCTTTGGTGTCCAAAGACCGAATGAGTGAATTCCAAGTTAAGGGCAAGCTAGGCGAGGGCGGGTTTGCTACAGTCATTTCTGTCATGGGAAAAGATGGAGTGGCATACGCCCTAAAGAAACCATTCCATAGCAAGGACTTCCTTGCTGTTTCTACCGGCGTTATCAATATGAAAGAGCTTTATATTATGGCCTGCGTCAAGCATCCTTACATCCAGAACGCTCTCGAAGTTTATTTCGAGGATCCTTGTCCCAATGACGGTAATTTCATTGCTCCTGATCAGGGTTACGATCGACTTTTCTTCTTGATGACTCAGGCCGCGTACACCTGTCATGATCTAGTTTATCAGCACCGGGCTAAGATTTCCTATATCAAGCGCGCGTTATTTCAATACAGCTGCGCGGTCCAGTATCTTCATTCGAAAGAGATTGCTCATCGCGACATTAAGCCGGGCAATGGACTTTGTTACTTTAGCGGTCCCAATGACGGAATTCTCACTGTTAAGCTGACCGATTTCGGGATGACGAAACCGACGAACAAAGTCAACAAGAATTCCCTTCACACCGGAACGTCTTATTATCGAGCTCCCGAGTTACTGTTGAAGAATGATGAATACGGTCTTCCAGCGGATGTCTGGTCTCTTGGATGTACCTTCTTTGAAATGGTAGCAAGCCGACCTCTCTTCAAGAGCACGAACGAACTCGGAATGATCGATCTCATTTTCAAAGCCAGAGGTTCTCCGTCGGCAGATGTCTATTCTCGACTTGCACCGACCAATGCTAGTGTCGTTTCTATCGTCGGCCGGCATCGAGCGAAATCCATCAGAACCCTCTTGGCCCTTGATCTCAATTCGGTTCGGCTTTTCGATGAGGAATTTGTTGACGGGCTTTACAGTCCGGGAAAACTGGATCAATTTTGCGACCTGCTGGAGCGAATGCTTACTATCGACCCAGCCGCAAGACCAACCATGGACGACGTACTGAAACATCCATTCTTTGCCGGCTTTTTCATCGATCATCCTCGGCATTACGGTCTCTGGCACCCAAGCCCCAAGGATCTCGATCCGAAGAACCGATTGAAATTAGACTTGAGCACCATTCAATACTATCCTTACGCTCATGCCAAACACTGGCGGACTGGTGCCAATTGTTTCATCCAGGTATCAGCAGACGATCCGGACAAGTATCCTCTTGAATTGCAATACGCTGTTCGTTTCCACGGGCTTGACGTGTACAACCGCTTCCTTTGCAAGGTCGGACCTTTCGATGACTCGAACATGTACCGTAAGTTTGCATGGTGTGCCGGCTACATTGTTTCCAAGTTCTACCTCGATGAAGCAAGTGAACACCTCTGGTACATTTTTCCTGACACCGAATCGGAGATCAAAATCGAAGAGATCACTCGGTACGAAAAGCTGATCCTCCAGGTCCTGGATTTCGAAATCTATCGCCCGACCTGCTTCACATATCTTCGGGTTAGATCCTTTTACGCTGCCCTTTTTGCTCTCATGCTTAGAGGAGATCTCATGTACGGCCGTCCGATCCGTAAGGTAATGAAAATCTTCAATCAGCATGTCAAACAGATTCTTTCCACTAACTACATCCCAGGCGTTGTCTACGAGTAATGTTAGTTCCAAGTGTTCGTCGACTGGCCTCAAGGCCGCCCTTCTCACGACTCGCCTACACTCGCCTCATCTCTTGCGGAGTGCTTTCTCTGCTCGATTCGCGTCGCTTCTCTAATTTGGATTAGAGAAGTTTTCCATTACTACGAGCTTCAACTCGTTTGGCTATTGGCGCTGCTAGAATCCTTATTAGCTGCCTTCCCCCTTCTCTTATACAACTTGTAGATGAGGAGGACGAGGAGGACGATGACGACCAAGAGAATGATGCCCATGAATGCCAGTCTCGCATTGATCAATTTAGCATCCCGGTAGATCACCTTATCCTGACCCTTAAATATTCGGTCCTCGAAGGCTTTTGATTGCGCGGAGAAGTGGTCTGGTGTGAGTTGACTTGGATCGAACGTCAGCTTCACGACTTTCATTTCATCCAGCATGTCAGCAGCCAGCATCGCACAGGTTGTCTCGCCTTTTTCGCAACCGGGACTGAAGAGGTAATTCTTGACGAGTCCCAGAATTGAAATGAAATGAGTTCCTTTCCAGCGATGCATGAATCGTTCAAATCTCAATGACCAGGTGCTGTCACGATGAGCGTTGATCCGGCGATAGGAGATCATATCGTACATGTTAGCAATATCGGCCAGTCTCACTAGTCGAACACCCTTATCAACGATTTGTCTCGTCATCAGATCCATGAACGGTTGACTGCCCAGTTCAAATGAAAAGAAGTCATGCGATTTGCTACCGTCAAAATGCTCGAGTTCACACCAGCAGGCCATTCCAATATGATTCCAACTCGACTTAGTGAACATCTTGATCGCGCTGGAGACTAGACCTGATCCGCTGAATAGTAGAATGTCACCGGTGCGAATAGTTTCAAGTGGGTCGATCACCTTCCATGATCGGACATCAGCAAATTCGTTATGTCGAGGATAGGAGAAAAAAGGCACATAGAATTCCATTCGATCCAACTCTGAGCCTCTTTTGATAGAGATTGATTTCTCTTTAGAGAGCCAAAAACTGCAGGTCTAACTTTTCTCGATCTCGAAATTGAAAATGGGAGTTAAATCACTGCTCATATTCTTACGATCGATCTGCAAGGAGATCTTACAGACGGCAGAGCTGACCGAGCTAAAAGGATATCGAGTCGCCTTCGATGTTGCAGTGACTAACTACGCATACAAATCTCGATACATCAGTAAGGTGGCACCCAAGCTCAATCTTCTCATTGAAGATGTCGATTATGCCAAAGCCAGCGATTATATGCTGAAAGAAGTCTTGAAAATGCTAGATCAAGTCCTGATTGCTGGTATCTGCCCGGTCATGGTTTTTGATGGAAAGGCTCCTGATCTCAAGAATGGAACTAAGCGCGACCGGGCCGGCAAATCAAACAAGAAGAAAGATCGGATCGTCAACCTGAGGCGAATCGGTAATGCTCTAGTCGCTGGAACTTACGTCTCTACTGAAGAAGACATGGCATTCCTGAAATCGTTCAAGACCCCAATTACCACTCTCGATCTGCTTCGCGAACGACTTCTGATCGAGATCAAAGGATTCATCGTTATCAGTAAAGAAGATCAACTCAAACTTCAATCAATCTTCGCTTCCATCGGCGTCCCCTACATCGTGGCTGAAACTGAAGCTGAAAAGACTTGCTCCCTGATGGCAAAGAGGCGAGACGTAGCTGCTATTTACACTTCTGACTCGGACTGTTTGATGTACGGCTGTCCGATTATGATCAGTAAGTTAACCTATGGGGTAACAGCTCGAATTCCCGTTCCTCCAAAGATAGAAGTCTACTCTTTTGCCAATGTTTTGGCAGCGACAGGAATGACTGAGACTCAGTTCATGCAGTTCTGCGTCATGTGCGGAACTGACTTCAACCCCAATTCTCCCGGCTTTGGTCCAAAGAGTAACTATGATCTCATAATGGCCCTCGGATCGATCGAAAAGATCAGAGCGGCCAAACAGAAAGTCCATGACATGGTAGACATTCAGCCGTGGCTGAAGCTTGGTCCGATCGAGAAGCTATTGATTAGTTTCGATCCCACTGTTTTGAACTACGAGGAAGTTCGTCATTTCCTAACCTATCCAGAAACCTATAGTCGAGAAGCCCTCAAGATCCGTGTTTCTGAAAGACAGTTCGAAACTGCCGCAAAATCTTTGAACGACGTCCTCGGTCAAGAGACATTCTCTCAAGTGCTGGACCTATGCAAACGGATCATGGAGAAACTGAAAGGAGTGGCTCTGATCATGAAACATTAAATTTTCGTCCAGTAAAAGAGAATCCCGGGGTCTACGATCAAAATAAGAATCAGACAGCATGTCGTCGTCTGCGAGATATTCCTCGGGAGTCGAAACCCAAAAGGTCGTCAAACGGAGTACCTTTGTCGTGACACTGATCATCCTGATTGTTCTGATGGTGATCTTCTTGATTTTGATGATCGTCTTCTACTACCTCTATAGGAAGACGTTGGCCAATCTGAAGAACAACATCTGTCCAGTCTGTGCTTGATCTCTCCGTCATCGCCAGTCATCCGTGTTAACGAACCACTACTCAATTTAGCTATCACTGATAGCTAAATTATTTCCATCCGAGATGGCGATCTTTTTTGGTCTAGTCGTCTTGATAGTCGAAGTTAGGATCTTGCTGGAGTTCGGAGTTGAGCTTTTCCCACCAGAAGTATCGACTCATGAATCGGCGAGTAAATTTCGATTTCAATGTCGGATTGGCTTTGGTTGGACCAAAGATTAGTAAGTCAATGATGCAGAGGGTAGCTCCTGAAAACATTGACCGAAGGTAAGATTTCGGATCGGTCGGAGCTCCTTTCTTCATTCCTGGGTGAAGTTTGAATTGAGCGTGATTTCCATCGGTCTTGATGTAAAGATGAAGCAGTCGTAGTTCATCAGACGGATAGAACCAACGTAAATTGGTCTTTCCCTTATGCTGATCGCGATCGCAAACGAAAGAAACGGCTAAAATCACATCCTTGCTCATCGGATTTCGGAAGAGAGAATGACTGCCGGATGTGCAGACAAACTCAAGGAAGGTCGAACTATCAGGATCGAGATCAATCTCATAGTAATCCTTCGAATTGAAGAAGGTATAGAGATCGTGTTGAGTGGGACAATTTCCTTCCGGATAAGCTAAGCCTCTGATGTAACTGGCTATGGAAATACCACTGTAACGGTAAGGTCCTTTGGCGTGAGTCGATCCTGCGTATCGAGTGTCGGTCGGTTGAGTATTCGACGTCTTTTCAGCAGGAACGAACTTGACACGCCCACTGCTATCCTCGAAGACGTTGTACTCGATATCCGAAACGGTGCAGAGGGATTTCTTTACAATGTACACCTCGATAGGATCAAAAATGGACTTGATGGCGTCTTTGATACTGTTAGTTTGGTTGAAATCTGAATCGTTCGGATTGATGATCGTGTAAACATAGCGATCGATCGGATGGAAGAAATGGTATTCGTCGACTGGGTAAGCGCATCGAACGTCAAACCCGCTCACTTTGGAAATTGCCAGAATCCGTCGGACTGGACCCGAGCATCGGATAACAAATCTGATGTCGTAAGGAGCATAGCACACGTGATCGAGAATCACAAAACTCAGCATTCCGCTATTCCTCTTGTCGACGTCCAGGTCCGAATACTGAACAAAGATACCGCTGCTCAATCGTGATCGGCTAATCTGTTCTTGGATATCTTCGATAGTGATCGCGATCGGATCTGAACGTTTTGTCGAAGCGAGTAGTTTCTTGCATGCTAACTCAAGTCCCATTATGTAGCGATAGCTAATAGTTACATACTCGAGTATTTGCTTAGCCTTTGATTTTGACCTCTTTTTCTTCTTGGGCACGACTGCATCGGTTTCGAATTTGAGATAGGTAGAATACCGATAAGGCAACTTCAACACTGTAGATGCTGCCTCGTAGATTGCCTTGGTCTCGGACTGGCTCAACCGAAATTCCTCATCAAGTAGAATCTTGTAAGAAATAACCATAGTTTGGGTTCGATTACGACTTTCTTTCCAGTCTTTGACCATGAGATCGTCAGTCCGACTGGGAGTATCGTAAATACTGTCTCCGTTGGATGTAACAGCTCCCTTAGCATCAGACTTGAATTTTGAAGCGTCTGGCGAAATTCTAGGTTTCACTTCGCGTGGAACGTCTTTCCCGTCAACACAGATTGAATATATGTCGACGATTTTCCCTGCAACAACCGCCATCTGAGTAAGCTTACCTTTCAGTAGATAGAGTGGAAGAACTGCAACTACGCGATTGCCGAGATCAAACTTCAGGTCGCCGTGAGATATAACTCGCGGTTTGCCTTCATACTCCGGAGACCAAACTGCTTGATGTTTGGCTTCTTCCATATTAATGACTTCCGGGATCACTTCTTCAGAGTCTTCGTCCTCCTTCTGAATTTCTGTATTGTAGACCCGCTCGGGAGAGGTCATGCTGTCGGTATCATCTGATCCAGAGTTACCGACTTCGCCGAATCCACAAACGACTTTGATGTTTCGAGCGTCACAGATTTCTCTGCTCAGACTGGCATGCTTCATATCTATTAGTTAGTCTGTCGGTAGCTTTTAATTGTAATCTTCAAAGAATGTTAAAATTGCTTTTGAAGGGGAGGCTCCCGACATCTCTGTTATCGGAAAATTCAGTTAATGGGTAGCCTGGCATAGCGCCATCACGAACAGGCTCCGAAAATGAAATAATTATTTATCCCAATCGAAGGAGAACAAAACGGCGGATTTGGAGAATGAGCCGAACCCAGACCTCGGGCATCGAAGATATTGTCCGAGGAGTTCGGCAGCAACTCAATCCGGCCGGAGCGCCTTTCGGACTCTACGTCATTCCAGACTGGATCAGCGAACAAGAGGAGGCTGAAATAGTCGGCTTTCTTTGCTCTCAGTCTTGGTCGGATCACATCTCCAAGGCACGACCAACTCAGCATTATGGGTATCGCTATACTGTCTCTGGGTATTCGGCCAGTACCGAGAAGCTCCCGAAAGATTGGGGAATTCTTCGTCGCTACGCCGATCGCATCGAGCATGAATATCCAGGGATCAAGATCGCCCAGTGTCTCGCCAATCTCTATTTCAAGAAAACGGCCATCGGGGCTCATCGAGACAAAGAAACACCAATCGTCTTCGGACTATCGTTGTCCGGCGACGTCAACATGGTTTGGACCAATCTCAAAGATCAGACGCTCAAATACGAAGCATTCATTCCTCGTCGATCAATCTACATGATGTGCGATGCGGCTGCTTACGAATGGATGCATGAGGTTCCGAGCCGGACGACAGTCAAATATCCGGATCAGAACGGCAACCTGACCATCGTCCAGAAGAAACCAGATTGGTATGCCAGAGTTTCCATCACCTATCGTCATTTCAGCCAACCTCTCTTTGGCGACGATCGACTCCCGATGTCCAATCCGGCTCCCTCGCAGTCTAACCCTCCGGCACCACCACTGGAAGTTTGCTATTTGAAGGGAGTCATTCCGTCTCATCGTGAATTGGAGCCCCGACTGGCATCAGAGATTCCTTGGGTCACGGTCAAGTCCCGTTTCGGTACCAACCTATCGCGATTGGTCTACGGCAGTGCGGAGAAGATTGAAATTGTCGCCATCTATGGGAAGTGGGGTGAGCTCTTCTGTGAACGAGTGCTCGGTGTCAAAGTCAGAATCTATAATTGCTTTGCCAATCTCTATCCATCAGGATCGTCCGCTTTGCCAGCTCATCGTGACGATTACGATTGCTGGGTGTTCGGATTGAGTTTCGGAGAGACCCGAACCTTCGACTTCATCGGCCCAGCAGTCAAGCCTACCTCCAAGACAGCCGCCAATCCCAACGACATCATCTCGGTCGAAATGGAATCTGGCGATGTTCTGCTTTTCTCTCCTCTGGTGAACAAGACTCACCGACATCGTATTCTAGCTCAGCCGAATCGCGCCGGTCGCCGAGTCAACCTCACCTTTTTCATTGATCCACTGGAAGGCGAAGACGCTCGCAAATTCTTGAATCCCACTCCGATCAGACAGGAGAATATTCCAACTTATCAGCTCGCTGCTCAGGAATACAAGTTGAATCCGTGGCAACGTGCTGGTCAACCAAATGGAATGTCGTCGATGACCGGAATGAACCTAACTGAGCTGGAGATCTTCGAAGAGGAGAATGGCCAGTTGTCGACGACGATCGGTGGAGCCGTTCTTGTATTCAACAGCCTAGAAGAGTTGCTTCTTAACCTCACCGGCCCTCTCAGCCAATGATAAAAAACAGCAAGTCTGCTCACGCCATCTTTATGATGACTATTAAACAATAGTCATCGTGCTTAAAAGATCTTGATTTCAGCTTCCTCTCGTCGAAGTACTGAACTGGAATGAGTGATCGCCTGCGCAAACAAACCGTGATGATAACTTCGATCGTCCTAGGCGTAGTGTCTATGATACTAATGGGTCTGGTACGTCACCATCTACTCAACGTACCTCTGATCAAGAAGATCATGCAACTCAAGAATCTAGGATTGGATTCGATGAAAGACTTCTTGGAGGTTTCAGAAATTAACCTTAGCGTAAAAGATGGCACCTCCCGGACTAGTATCGGTGATGCTATTGAGACGATAGTTACTTGGAACACCGATGGATCGAGCGATTATTTGGTTTTTATCTCGCCTGAGTACATTAGCAAATTGGCACTACTGAGATCTGACAATATCGAAGCATTGCTTGAAGATGAGATCGCAGAGCTCCGAGAATCGACTAATTGGATCAGGAAGATCGAAATTCATCTTGAACAACAAGATCGCAGCAAGCACCAGAAGGACGAAGATGGTCTCGGGTTAGACGGAGAAGTTACGGCGTCCTGTAAGATCCCATTCGAAAAATTCAACTGTCGGATCCGAAGTCGCCGTGGCCGAATCAGTAAGCATTTGTCTTACCCCACCGATCGTAAAGGAAAACTGAAGAGAGCAGAGATCGATTGTTGGCTGGTCGAAAAATTAGGCGAACACTACCTTTACATCAGAGAGCCTGATCGCGAAACCACTGGGAGTATCTTTGAATACAGGCTTGTCTTCTACATGGAAGACGGAAAAGGTCTTGAGAGAACAATCCCTCCATTCTCTAAGTTTCTCAAATTCAGATTAGGGAAGCTACCTCCTTCGTTATGTTATTTGACCGGAATGCGAACTATCGGTCCCCCTCTCGAGCAATTCATCGGATGGATTCATGAGAAAGACGCCTTCGATGTTGGAGTTTCGCTGAAGCGCTACTTGCCTTAATCTGCAATCAACCATTCATAAATGACGCCTAAACGGATCAACTATCGACGAGAGTGTCCGATTGAAGATTTCTTAGCCACGACTCGGAAGGCGTTGATTACGGGAAACACCATTGAAAATAGATAGTTCTCGTTTAAGACGATGCTTGAACGGCAAGATCGAAATTCGGAAGATCAAGCGCTTCTTCGAACGATTTGCACCAAAACTTCACGAATCAAAAAGGCTGCTGAAATTAAAAAGTCAGCATCAAAAGCGGAAATGAGAAAAGTTTTGACAGTCATCGCCATTGTGGTGGTCGTTCTCGTGGTGCTGATCATCATCGCAGCTTCTCGCGATGATCGCCGTGGACGCGGTCAAGACAGACGCGGATCGTTGCGCCGAGATGCTGACCGTCTTCTGGGCATTCGTGATTCTCATCCTCAAGGTTGCTGCAAGGACAAGGGATGCTGCAACAATGGAGATCGGCCTCATCCTCCCCGCGATGTCTGCTGCAGCAGCGAAGAGCGCTTCAGCGTCGATGTCAAGTGGAAGCGATCGGCCTCGGCAGTGGATCACTATCGCATCTACGTCAAATTCCTCAAGGAGTGCGATCAGCAAAGCGAGAGCAGCACTACTGTCCAGGATTCCACCTCGGGCAGCTCTGATCACAGCGTCCACGGAGCGAATTGGGTGCGCGGCGATCGCCATCCCGTCAACTGCGGTTGCAACCAGTGCTCTTCCTCTTCTTCTTCGAGCTCGTCTGAGTCGCGCGATTCTCGTCCTCCTCGCTGCGAGTGCGGTCCTCACAACTACGACAAGATCATCAACGTCCCCGGTTGCGAGCAGTCGGTTCGTATCTCGGACATCAAGAAGCGCGCAGTTTGCGTTGCTGTCACTGCCGTCAGCCGCTGCGGTCGCGAGTCCTGGTCTTCGAACTGTTGCGAGACTTGCATCAAGGGCAAGTGCAAGCTGTACCCCTGCATCGTGAAGAGCAACTGCACCAAGCTGAACTTGCGCTGGGAGCGCGTTCACTGTGCCCGCTGCATCCGCATCTACTACGACGGCGAACTGATGTTTGAGCTGCCCGGTGATGCTGAGGGTGTCAAGAAGCTGCCTCCCATTGACGGTACCGCTACCGTCGTCACGGTGACTACCAAGAACGAGGCCAACGTCGAGTCGGAGCATTTCAAGGTCAGCAAGGCTTGCCCTTGCAAGGGTGGTCGTTGTGGTCAGTGCAAGACTTGCAATCGCGATCACCAGGATTGCACGTGCAGGAAGAAGAAGCGAACTTGCTTCAAGTGCCAGAGCCCCGAGGAGAGCTGCCGTTGCAAGGGTAAGCGTACATCTGCCAAGTCTCACTCGCGATCGGCCTCCTCGGATAGCCACCACTGAGCATTCTCCATCCAGAATGAACTCCCTATAAAAAAGACTTAACATCTCTTGATGTTATGTTCAATTTCTTTCTTCCTCGGTTATCGCTTTCCATCTGCATCATCCGTTCATAGCCTTCTGTCACAGTTGACTGCAGCCGAACTCCAGATTTAAAGGTCATGGAATCCTCTCAAAAAGAGGCACTCCGGATCTTTGATGGATGTTCCTCCGCGCGTGAAATGCACGATTTGCAGCAAAGAATACGCCAAGAGCTACATCAAGCGACACCTCAATGATGCTCACGGAGCCGGCAAAGATAACAAGAAGAAGGCCGCGGCAGTCAAGAAACAAGAAGTTGCCGCAGCCGCAAAGGACATTTTGACTCATCCGAGCTATCAGGTTCCTGCTGGTGAAGAGCTCACTGACGAACAGTTAGCAAAATTCCTGGAGGACGCTGAGTTTATCGATCCAACGGACGAATCCGGAGATGAGATGTCCATCAGTGCTGCCGGCGACAACAATACCCCAACAGCAACGAAAGCCAAGGTTCGAAGGCAGCCCGAGAAAGCAGTTCAATTGAAGATGGAGAAGCGGTTAGGATTCGGCCATAAGAGCGTACCCTATGGGGTGATCGATATTCTCACAAACCACGAGTTAGTAGAAATAAAACATTGGGATGGTTGGATGAAAGGTATCGGCCAATGTATTGTCTACGGGCATATGTATCCTAATCACATGAAATGGATCCATTTCTTTGGCGATCGGCCTCATATGGACAAAGAGATCTATATTAAGACGATCTGCGCAAAACTCGCCATAAAGGTTACTCACGAGTAACTATCGATACATACTAGATATTGTTATTATCTAGTATTAGACTTTATTATTTAGGCGCCATTGCATTTTTCGGTACGGGCCGGTAACCAAGCTCATATCCAATGACAGAATTATGTGCAGTCGAATTCTGATAAAGAGGGAATACCTTCTTCCTTCTAACTGTAGGCATATGTGTATTTCATGCCTAATAGAATGCTGCATGCCCACTTCTTCGGACCGATTCCTCCTGATGAGTTTAGGATTATGGTGATCACGATTCTGACGCATTATCACATCAAAGTTACTTGGGAGGGTCAAAATGGGAAATGCTGACTCATCATCGGAGACTCTAAATCCGAGTCAGAAAATCAGTGCGGTCCTGTCATCACCGAACTATCCGGCAGTGAAGCGTCGGATCGAGAAGCTAGGAATTCAACTTACGTTTCAGGGTGACGGGAGTCTTCAGCTCCAAAATCCCAAAGACTTGGTCCGAGGGAACCGGAACATTCCTGGTCCACAGACTATCGATGGTGTCGAGGTGACGATTAAGAAGTTGATCGCTACTCTTGACGAATGGATGGGGGAGTTTGGTTACATTTCATATCAATAATCTCTATTGGTAGTTGGTCTGGACTGAACTTATTACTCGAAAGCTCGAGTAATAAAAATGAAATAAAAGTGGGATGGATATCAAGGCAAAATGATTAGAAGTAGCCTGTCGATCGACGGTCTGTCTGATATTGCCGATAACAATATAACTAGCTACACGGTATCGGTTCTCTCGCCAAAGAGTGCCGTTAAATGCTGGTATTGTTGTTCTTGGATGGAGAAGTGCCGATGGTTCTCGATTTCTCCTAAGGGACAAGATCCGACTTTCTACTGTAGCTTCAAGTGCATGTGGATTTCGACTCATGACAGCTATCGAAAGTTTGAGCATCATTGGAAGAACGGTTCAATCATAGTGGTTCACCGAATCAAACAATGCGTGCCCGTATCGTTGGGTCAATCAACTTCTACATTGAAGGCTGATCAAGTGGATAGCGAGAGAGCAGCCGCCGAAGACTCAATTACAAAGTTCATTGCGGCCGAAGGACATCGAGTCTCGCTTATCAGAACGCCTCGCATCATAAAGGCTAAGAAGCGATGCGCAGCTTCTGTCTGGATGAGAACGCATCGAAACTTATGGGAATTTGTGTATGGGACTAGTCCATCCTCTCAAAGACCGAAAGACGGAGAAGCGTTTCCAGCTGAGCTGGTCCTGGATAACGAACGGGCTACAAAATGACATCTAAGAATAATTGATATGGATCAAAAGATCGTCTAAGATGGCAGACATTGACGATTTGATCGAAGAGGCTTTGGCAGAGAAAGAATCGCGTACCGGATCTGATCTCACCAATTCGAATCTCGCCGCCTCATCTGATTCTGTATCGACAGCCGACCGTGAAGGGGGAGAAACCAAAAAGGTTGAGGGCGAGAAGCCAAATAACTTGATCTATCGCCGCGTGAAGAAGGGCGAGAAAGCAGTTGATCCGGTCAAGGACGCCGTTCAAGCAGCAGTCGAAGACGTGAGCTCGATCGCATCTGCCAGAGAACAGGAGACGTCTGAAGAGCCGGTCGAGGAGAGGAAGGAGACAACCGAAGAATTACGGGCAAAACTCCGATCCAAGAGACAAGATCTGATCCAGAAACGTACGACCAAGAGAGAAAAGGCTCTTCACGGAGCGTTGACTCCGATCTACTACTGCGATACGGACGGATGCAAGAATGTCACCAAGAGCAGCGGCAAATGCTGTCCTACCTGCAAATGCTTCTACTACTGCTCAGTTGAATGCCAGACGGCCGACTGGAAGAAGAATCACAAGGATATGTGCGGAAAGAATCCAACTGCCGAAGGCAAGGCCAAGCTAGAGGTTTACATCAAAGCTCGTGATGCAGCCCAAGCCCTGTACGAGCATACCAAAGGAGGAAACTACATTACCGTAATGAATGAGAAGGCCGATCTCGGAATGCCGGCTTGTATGTTCGCTTCCGTCGCAGAGAAGTCCAATGTCCTGTTCTGGAAGACCTACATCCAAAATTCCATCTTCACGACCGCCAAGCCAGATACCATCGGAACATTGTCCTACAAGCTTCAAGCGGCCATGGATGCTTATCCTGACAAGAAAGTCTACTTGATCTCAGTGCTACTGGATCGCATCCGTGACGAGAAGACCACCGAGTGTGTTCTTAGGCTATTCATAAGCGATGAGTATGGCGGAACCATGGCTAGTCCCGCAAATGGCAAGATCATCAAGCAGGTCACTCGATATACCCGTAGGGCCAAGTAACGTGACATACCACAGTCTTCATCAATTCTATACCTCATGAGGTATAGAATGTTTCTCCCAATCAACCTAGATCTTAGACCGACTCAAATACAATCGCCCAGACTGTTGATCTCGGCGTAAGCAGCCTTCAGTTCGGGTTCAGTCAACAGGTTAGACAGCGACATGCTCATCTGCTCCTCCAAGAATAGAAATCGGTTGATCAGGTTGGAAACCGATATCAAGTCAGAAACAAGCGAGGTGGGTGACCCAGGACTATCATCAGGTAGATTTCCGTAACAGGTCGCGCATAGGTTTTGGTAGACTGGGATTTCGGGCTGACCTTTAGCACAAGTTTTGAATTCGCACCTCACCATAATATGCTTGAAGCCGATCTTTGTCTTGATGATGGAAATCCTCTCGCGAGCTTTGAGTAGATCAGCAGGATTGTTGGTTTTGAGAATAAGACGTCGCTCGAGATCACGAACGAAGACGATGCATTTAGCGATCTTTTCAAGGCTTGTCTGGCGAAGCTCCAGTGGAATCAATGGAAAGCGGAGATCAGTAGCCGTCTTCGGTATCTTAGTCTCATCATTCGGATCATCTTCATCGATCACTCGTCCTTTGCTAACCGTGTACATCTCTATCTTCAATCAAAGCGCCTATGGTTTACTTTTAGTGAGCTCGTACTTTATCTTTGATTTCCTTTTTGAGTCCCTTGCCGGTACTCTTGCCGTGATGCTTGAAATAGTACTGTTTTATCAACTCGACGAGGTCTCCTAGTTCAGCCGTCTTCTCAACTGAAATATTCAAGGGAGAGAACTCAGCTAGATGAAGCCGGTTCAGTCGCTGTTGATCGGCATTGAGTTCAACCAACGCCCCATTGAAGAAGTACCGATCGATTTCGTGCAGAGGAATTAATCTACCGACGAACTTGGTGTTCTGAGTCTCAGGCTTATGAACCGCCAGGCATAGAATCAGTTCTTGCTTGGAGAAGTCAAAGAATGTCCGACACTTCGAGGAGAGCATATACTTGGTTCCCTTCAGCCACTTGAAACAGACCAAATCGCCAAAGGTCTTCTCGATCTCAATGTCACAATTCTCCAAGTTAAAGACCCAAGTGAGCTCTGCCTTGCAGCATGGAATGCCCCACTCAGTCATCAGGTCAGTTCTCGTGTAGAACTTCTCCCGGAATGCCATCTCCTCTTTACTCATGACACTGTTCTGAAATTCGCATATCGAGAGAATGTCCCTTTGAGTCCCGATGACATTGATGGAGTCAGCAATCTTCATGGTTTCAACCCCATCGACGGCTTTGATAAATCTGAACTCGAGATTGCCCGGGAGGAGCCTTGCTTGCCACCATAAATGCCAGTCGGTTTTGCCTTCACTGCCGCACTGACCATTTCCTTCTCCTGCTCGATGACTGTAATGGTGCTGCTTGATGGCACCTTTCTTTGCGATCATCAAATGACCGTCGGCGCAGTAGACCTTTGGATGAATCCGTGGATCATAGTCTCGAATGTGTAGACGCTTTCCTTCAAAGTACGCTATCGTGCTCATCTTATCGTCTTTGATCTTGATGTCATCAATCAATTCAATACCTCGTTTTTGGTATTGAATGTTTTGCCGTTTTGGACTTATCGCCTCAGGCCTTGAAAGGTGTGTGAAGAAGTTGAATGTCCCTCGCGTCTATAGATCTCAGCATTCCGAAACTCAACTGACGGGATCTGGTATCGAGGATTTCGGTGACTACCCTGTTTTCTCCAGTCATCGACGTCAGAACGACGAGTTCGAATCTACCCCGAGAAGCATTACATAATGGCTGATCAAATCGATCTTCCAATGCATACATAGTTTCCCTGTGTTGGGTGAAATCAAAATTTCCAACCACCATCTCGGTTATTAGTTGATCCCATGAATCGGCATCGAGGATGTCTCTGACGGGAGTCCTGCGATAGGTTTGATTTCCATCTTTGATGTCTCGATCGAACATTCTAGCGGTTTCGCTGACTCCAACTAAATAAGCCATGGCGCATAGCTTGTTTGGGCAAACCAGAATATCCCTTGCTCGGAGAAAGATTGTTGAATCCGGTTCATAGTAATAGAAAGTCCCACAGAAGGATTCGGTAGCATTGGCGCCATAAGTCTTAGTATAGGTACCTTTTGACATTCCAGCTCCGTATCGGATGACCGGGAATAAACTGGATTGGTGCACTTCGACTAGCTTATTCATCCAATCCGATGGAATCAGTACTGGATCATCGGATGCGAATAGTTTGACGGCATTCAACTCGGTTTCCCAGTCGACAGGAGACACGATTGTCATGCCAGCCATCGTGGTTCTGGGCCTTCCCGATCTGTAGATCAGATAAGCATTGACTAGATTCATCGGTATACCATGGGCAAGCAACCGTGAAAGCACGAACTTAGAATTCGAGACGTTGTATTCTAAACTTCTAATCAGATCTGCAAGAAATGGCCTGCTGGCACTCAACTTATCTAGTAAATCGTCTTTGCTGTGGGCGGTCTGAAGAAACTGTATTTCGCTAGCCTCGAATGGATAGACGAGCCCGGCAACCTGACGCGCAAAATCATCATCAAACCCTGCCGCTAATAAGGTGTTGTATTTCTCGAAGCTAGAATCATTAGTCATTGACCGTTGGATGGACGATAGCCGACTAGCTAGATCTGGGTTTCCGTAGGGATCGATAAGTTCATCGAAGACCTCGTCGTAAGACCAGTTGTCCACATCTACGGGAATGACCTTGTCAAGAATACCCGCTCTGATTGTTGCAACCAAGTCAGGGCTCAACCGATCGTGAATTGGCATCATTTTATTGTTTAGCATAAACCAATCGTTTAAATTCGATACCCCGTTTGGTATCAGATTTTATGTTGTCTGGTCTAGGTAGGCGAGCGCTAGCGAGCCCCTCTCATTACAACTTGAGATCGGTGATGATCTCAGACAGCCCATCGACGACGCTAGCAAAGGCTGCATAGTTGGTGGTAGTTGTCTTGTTGAGACCGGCAATAGCGGCATCGTAGCACCCATTTGAGTCTGCCAGATCAACCTTCTCAAAAACGAGGAAGCTAGAGATGACAGCGACGTCACCGGTTTGAGGTAGCTGCTTCACCGAATCACCAAAGTATTGAGAAATCATCTTGTAGTCGATGCCGATCGACTTGAACTTCTGGAGGGTAAGCAGAAGTTTGATCTTGGTGGCCGCCGGCGCCCCTTGAACTACAATGTTCGTTTGATAGCGATTGCGAAGGGACGCCTCATCTTGTTGTCTCTGGAGATCCATTTGTCGTCTCAATGCACGATTCCGGGCCACGGCTTCCGGATCGTAGGGTATCAACTTCTGAGCAACCGGGTCAGCATTAGCTGGATCGTACTGAGCTGGGGTTGCACGCTTCTTGATTTGAACGTGCTGAGGATTCGCTGGAACAGTCTCTGCCGGTCCAGTGGAAGAATTGACCGGGCAGAACTTGGCGACGCAAGCATCGTCCGTATTCTTAGCTCCAAATTGCCTCCTCATTTCTGGCGCAGTGTCTCCTTTCTTCTCTTTTCGCCCAGAGCCTTTTACTTCGGTGGGTCTTTCTCTAGATTTCATAATTGAAATCTAGAATCTAATTATCTCGGCACCTCGCGGACGACCATCAAATAGTCCTCACCAGGAGATCCATTTTGTACTTCTCGTAGTCTTTCGGGATCGGAGTTCCCTCGAGAACTGATCTGATTCTAGCCTTCAGGTTGACGTAGGCCTGAAATTCGGCATCGATCTCGTTGTCAATGTAAGTTTCATACTCGGGATTGACCGGGCGACCCGCGATCATGGTCATCGATTTGGCAGCATCATAAAATTCGCGAAACTCGGCGTAAGCCTTGGCGAATTCAGACATTCGATCGAGGTAGCCCTTGATGATAAAGAGTTCTTGCCCGATGATTCCCAGATCAGTGCTGGGACCGGTATCGATACCGTCGTAAGCCTGCTCTGATGGAAGTCCCAGCAGTTGATCGAGTTGTGCTTTCACTTGAGGATCAATGGCAGGATTTGGGTCATGGACGATCTCATCGAAGCGCTGTTGAGCTAAGACCAATCGATCGAGAACCTGCTGACTGTAACCGGCCTCTGCTTGGGGATAGGCCTGACGGATATTCTCATCGATTAAGGCAACTTCAGCCATGAGCTTTCTGCCGTAAGTCGACTGAGGATAGGTCTCTTGAAAGTAGAGTCCCCGGTGTTCCAGGTTATCACGAAAACGCATGAAATTGCGGAAGTCACCCAGAGCCACCAGATTGCCAGGGCTCGATTCGCTACCTTCCTCACTGAACAGTCTGATTGAATCCCTGAAGTTGTGACATTCTGCTCCGCAAGTCAAGACGCGTTTGCCCTGTTTTCCATCGACACCGTAAATCTTAGTCTTCCAGATGTCATTAAACCGCTGCTCGACGAAAGCAAGAAAATCATACATGTTGGCTGCTCCCTCGCTTAAACAAGCAGTTCCATCTGCCATATCTTTGACCAGACAGAATCCCAGCTTCTCTGTTGGCGCGGTCAGCGAAAACAAATTCCCGGTCTTCATCGATTGGATAGCCCAATTGTAGACCTTGTCCCGGCTGTCAAGTTTCTCTCCGAAGAAACTCATGATCGGCCAGACCTGTTCAAAGGTCTGATTCTTGTCATTGATCATAGCCCACAGAGTAAACCCGAGCAACTTGTAGAGATCGTAGTATGGACGAGCCTTGTCCGCCAAGATTCCATACTGAGCCGCGAAGTCTGCATGAAAACCGTAATGTTCAGTCGGCTCTCCTCGTTTCTCGGCGGCCGGTGATGGCGATTGAATGTGACAACGGCCGAGATCAATGATTGTCAAGACCTTCGACGACTCAACATAGATCGTGTTGGTGTCACTGACGACAAAAGGAATCAGAGCTTCCTCATTCGGGTTGTCTGAATTGACGTTACGCATGATGGCATTCTCATAGTGGAGATCGTAGTGAGTGAACCCGTTGTGCATCTGACCAATTTCCAGAGCCAATGCTAGCTGAATCATCGAAGTTACGAAAGTCGTCGCATCGATAGTGGTCGCTAGTTTGTGCATGTCAGGACCGTCAATCTTTTCGTAGACGACGTAGTTGACGAAGGAGGTAGGATGTTCGACGCTGCACCAGTTACGCATTCTTTTGTTCAAAGGATCGATGTCTGGGCCGCCACATCGGAATGCTCCCAAGATCTGGGCATAACTCGGACAAAATCGGCGCAGCCAGTTGGTTCCAAGAATGGTATGGGGATTTCCGAGATCGTCGGCGAAGGTGCCACCTGCCGCTACAAAGTACTCGTGGACCAGATTGTCGAGACCAGGATTGCGCGGCGCCTTGATCACGAAAACGCTCGGAACGCCCTTCATTCCTGTCATAGTAGCGACTCCTTCAACGGAAACGCCTCCGATCTGCTTCAGATCGGTAAAGTAATTCTTGACGTAGCGGGATGCAGACAGTTGAGGATCGACCGTGAGTCCAACTCGGAGAACACATGACAAGGCTCGCATGAATTCGGCGTCGTAGAATTCCTTCTCCAGATGATGCTTCGTCATAAACGCGTCTATGCGATCGGCCAATTCGCTGGGATGAACCGCGGAAGAGGCTTCTTGGAGACTATTGGCGCAAGTAGTATCACCAGCCAAAATAGCAGCCTCCCGTCGGAGCTGAAATCGCATTTTGGTATTTTCGTCGGCGGGATCGCCTTGAGCTGATGCTCCGGTTCCCATTTCTATCTCTGTTGCTGAATCTCAATCTCGCCGAGCCTGAGGTCTTTTGCTGGGGACGAATTTCTAGCCGGTTGAAATTCTTGATTTCTCTAGTACAGTCAATCACTGTACTAGTCATAGTTTGTTCTTGTTGCTCTTTAAACCTTCACCAGTCTTCTTCTCGTCGGTTTAGCCAGTCATTCGAATTAGAAGATAGGGTCGAAAGTGACTTCAGATGGGAGTTTGGTCAAAATTATGACCTTCATTTCGCCGGTCGCCGGACCGAAAGCCTTGGATCTAGCAAGCTGAGAGATTGCATCTCTCCATGGGAAAACGATTTGATTAAGAAATGTATTTACTTCTCCATTCAGTTGGACGACTGTCGGCCGGTTAAGTTTCGCAAACGGCGAGTTGAGAACGACGGTTGAGTTATGTATGATGATGATCTCTCGCATTTTCTTCACAATATCGAAAAGGATGTTGATAGCTACTTTATAGCGATGAATCTCATTACGATGAAGCTTCACGTCTCGAGGAAACAGTTTTGGATCGGGCAAACTGATCACCCCGATCAGTCGTCTTAGGAGTTCGGACTGGATTTTGACCGTCGAATCGAGACTTCTCAAAATGGCAGGGGTGGCTAGTTTGGCGAATTCACTAGCTCGTTGGGCTATCAGCTGTCGATACTCATCATTATCCATCTTGATTGGACTGTTCTGGAATTTGACAGTCGAACGGTAGGAATCCATGATCTGAAATGATAGGATTTCGGGTCTCTGCTTGTAAACCGCAGCAATGGACTCAGTTTCTCGCCCGTATGCTGGGTCGGTCAAGGTATGGTAAGCTTGAACCTGGGTGGCGCAATTTTCTCTGCATCCGAGCACATCGAGTCCTAATTGCTGTTTCATGTGAGTCTCGAATGCTAGATCGGCTGAAGGATCAATGGTTTGACGTGCAATTATTTCAGCAACGTAGTGTGCGGGAACCAGACGAGTAAAGTTGTCAAGAAATCGATCGAAAGTGACAACCCCCTCTCGGATTTTGTTGACCTGTCCGGTGGTGACAGAAAATCGAGTTTGCGCATCTCTAACTATCAGGTTGACTTTCTGTTGAACATCGTATGATTGAGCTGTCGGACTGAGGATGGTGTAATACGGTCGAATAGTATCGATATAGAGATCACACATCAGTTCTTTGAACTCGTTGCTGACATTTTGATTCAAGACGGCATTCGCCGTAAACCCGAGCAATTTGGCAAGATCCCGGATGTGGGAGACCGCGGGATCGTCTGAAACTATATGGTCGACGGGGTCTCGATCGGGAATACCGTGACGGCGAATTCCTAGCTGTCCGTCGTGCTTTCTGTAAGGCAGATAGACTTCAGCCATGTCGTAGTCGATTACCGTAGCCACGTAGTTACTCTTGACATAAAAAACATCACGTGGTCCTTCAGGCACGACTTTCGGTGGCAATGATACCGCCTTTCGCATTACCTTATCGATTGGATCATCGAGAACGAAATGACGACTGTCATACTTCAGAACCATGGCGGTCTTGAGAGGTCGCAGAACAATATTTCCAGCATGAAGATCCTTATGGGAGAACTGATAGGCCTTGGCATGAGCGATCTTTAGGGCAAAGAACATCTGGAGGAGAGTCGACAGCACAACGAGATAGGATGGTTCCAGTGGTGGCAAATTGGCAGCCGGTCTGATACCCGACCGGGGACTCGGGGGTATAGTTCTGAGGAAGGCATCAAAGTTAGATCCCGGGACGTTCTCATAGACGGTATACGGAACTTGTTGCTTACCAGTACAGATCTTAGCATTGACTCCATCAAGTTTGCCACAAACGAATCCGCCGTAGAGGTAGGAGAAGTTAGGACAGAAGGCTCTGAGGTTATTGGTGCACGCCATCGCGACAAATGCTTCGTGGATAGTCATATCCCTATCATTCGGATTAGTTTGAGTTTTCACGATGAAGCTCATATCCGATCCGCCATTCTTAGCTCGCAAGACGATACCCCACTGGCCAATACTCAGATTGTCGGTAACCATGAAGTAGTTCTTGGCGGAAGCGGTTGCCTCCAAAACCTCCTTGTCAGAGATCAGGAAATTGCCATAGAGGCACCCGATCACCGACAGAAGATTTGCGTCATAGAACCTCTCCTCCAACTGACGATGGAGTTCGAATTCATCGATTCTATCCAGTAGAACTGCTTTCACCTCTTGCTCAAATCTAGGGTCGAGCGTCTTCTTGTTGAGGATAAGAGTTGGAGCTGGAACTGGCTCGTGGTCTGGATGCAGACTGACCATCATGATTTCAATCTCTCGATTGAGCTCACGCTCCATTTCGACAGAACATCCAGATTTTGCCATCAACACCTCGGTCTCGCTGCGGAGAACATCTGGAGGAATCGAAGGCGAAGATACCTGGCCTCCCATTTTACTCCCCGGAATAAAGTCTAAAAACGAAATAAAATTTTTCTGGAGCCCAAAACAAAAGAATCAGCCAAGCTTGCTTCTAGCCCGCTTTTCTAACCCTTTACGCGACTCTCTTCCGACGATGCAGGCGACGAACCCTACTTCCGTCACTGATGCTGCCCGCAAGCCGGTCGGTCCATTGGCTCTCTACAAGAACAGGCTTTTCCTGTCGGCCAACGAGAGCTCTGAGCTCGAGCTGATTGCAGAGCTGAAGACACTCTACGGTCTCGACGAACTCGAGATCGAGGTCGCAACACTACAGAAAGGTGAGAAATCAAAGGAGTTTCGGTATGTCGAGGTTCCGGGGCTGCCTAGGATCTACTTGATCCAGCTCTTGAACCACAGCACCGGAATTCGCAGGGTGACCGACGCGTACGAGCTTGCGGTCTACGACGGAGGAGCGACCGAGATCGTCTACGTTCACGAGACGGCGATGACGCTCTTCAAGTTGGCCACCCTGCACGTCTTTCCTTGCGTGCTGTTCCACAACGATGACGAGTTCAAATCCTACCTGAGGAGCAAGTTCATCGGCGACGACACCAAGGAGATCAACTTCTACCTGGCCCAGCAGCAGGAGTACGTGCGCACCGAGATCAAGCCCCGCGAGGTGTTTGCTGAGCACAAAAAGGAAGTCAAGGAACAGCGAGATCAGCGTCGTCCTGCTGCTCAGGAGAGCAAGTCCAAGGAGAAGGGACCGGCGCCTCCCAAGAAGAATTCCGCCAAGGAGAAGGGACCGGCACCGAAGAAGAGTCAGGCGCAAAAGGGGGCTGGAGAGAAGACCCGTCAAGCGAAGAAGCCAGTCGATTCGCCCGATCAGTCGAAGAGGTCCACTCAAGGATGGGCGGAGGTCACCAAGAACGGGCGATCTGAGAAGTCTCGCGAAGCGACGCCTGACTCGCCGCCCACCGCGGAACCTGAGCAACGACCCAAGCAGAAGAGCGCTGCAGGAGCTTACGTCGAGGCTTTGACGAGACCGGCCTCTCGCGAAGGGCGCCAAGAAGTCAACCGTCCAGCAGATCGCCCTCAATGGTCTTTGCCGGCTGACGTTGCTCCAGTCGTTCCCGTTGCCGTCAAGGCCGCCACGTCTCAAGCGGCTGTTCCTCAGGCTGGATCGATGTTCGGGAATGGAGGCTATGCTCCGTGGCAACAAGCCCAGGCGCCCGTTCAGACCGTTTTCCCATCATTCAACACGTCTCAGCAGATCACTCCCGAGTTGATGGCGATGGTTCAGACGCTCTTTGCGCAGCAACAGGCGAACGCCAAGTAAGACCTGGTTAAAAAACTGTCACCAACAGGTGACAGTATGATTTCGATAAAGGTCAGGTGAAGTGAGAGTCTCGTCACGGAAAATAAGCTTAAGTAAAAGGGTCTCCCCAATCAAAAAGGAAATCCACCGAGAAGACGATAGAGCCCATGGAAATCAATCAGCGCATGGTGGCGATCATTCTCTTGATCGTTGTACTAGTGGTGGTGATTCTCTTCATTGTTCATGCGATGAAAATCAAGAAAACTCCAGGCAATGGTGGACGAGTTCATGTTTATGGGACCTACGTTGTAACCGTGGGTCAGAAGACATCTGTTGCATCTTCTTTCTCCGATTCATACCACGACAAGTGCTTCTACATCAATGGAATGGAAGCTCCGAAGCTTATTCTGACGAGGAATGTCTACTATGAATTCAAGAACGAAAGCGACGAGCCTATCTATTTCTCCAGCAGTCACGAAGGAGGAGCAGGGGCACCTCGATCATTGGCTAAGAATCAAGCTTCCGACTTCATCGGCCTCGCCAAAGGAACTATTTTCTTCATGGTTACCGACGACCTACCCGACTCTTTCTATTATCAGTCAGGCAAAACTCGAGGCATGGGCGGCCTAGTTCAAGTCAGATGAATGCGCCGAAAAACTACTCTACCAAACGACACTTATCATTTAAGTGTTGTCTTTTCCTGAGATCGGGATTTAGCCGTCGAGGGCGTTGGCCTCTTGGTGATCACCATCAGCGCAACAGGCGGGACATCCGTCGTGATGGTTATGAAGAGGTTCCTGATGGGGACAGATCGCCATTGCACACTCTTCGTGATCGGAATCGTCACACGGCGGATAGCACGGATTTTCTCCGGTGCTATTTTCGGCACTCATCGCCAGTCCGAGTTTTCTTCATTACCGGCGATAAAGATTTAAAGAATAGTTTTGACACCCAGGGGATGTCAAGAATTGCTTATTCGAGAGCTGATTATCTGGAACGAGGAGATCGAGAGCTTCCTCGGCTTCCGCTGGACAATCCTTGAAGTTTGCTCTGGAGACTACTTTGCTGGCGGCGCTGTTGTCCTGGCTGATTCGAACTACCTGTCTGTCCGAACTGGTCCGTTTGATCAGTTTTCGGCTTCTCGGTCGTGTTCTTCTTGATGGCACTGGCGACAATGATGATAATCACAACCAGAATGACCAAGCCAATGATTCCTGCGATTAAGGACGTATTGCGACCCGAGGTAGCCGTGGTATCACCAGTCTGTTTCATCTGTAGTTGGAGTCGGGCCGAGTTTTCCATCACGCACCGAGCAGAGGCGTTGCCTTCCTGGAGAAACCCGATGTCCTTGAGCGTCGAGCTAGTAGCGTAGATGATGTTATCCTGGATGGTCTGATTGACGTTGGCGTGACAGTTGTTCTCCAAGAGCTGGGTTATACTGTTGGTGATGTCTTGCTTGTTGCTAGATTTCGTGACATTCAGCTGAACACCAGGAAATAAAGCAGGCTGAGCATTAGCCAGCACCTTGGAATCCTGAAATGTCTGGACCGCGGCGTCGACTGCATTCTTCATGTAACATGATGCATCAGCAGTACACCGCTGGGTGAACGTGATGTTTCCAGCAGTGCTGTTGTTCAGGACGATGACGTTGCCCGAGATGATCTGGTTGCAATCAGCATTACAGCTGTTCTTTGCTGATTGGTACGTATTGTTGATTGCGGTCTGGACGCTATCTGCGCTTGATACCGAGACGGCAGTTCCCATATCTCTGATTCGAAGAAATCAGGCTTAGTTCTTTTTAGTTCGAGCTGTTTTGGGTGGTCTTTTTCTCGTCGACCGAATCTAAACCTCGCTCTGTCTCATCGTCCCGATCCATTTCTTCAGTCCAGAGACTCCATAGCACTGGAAACAACGTTTTGAGCGATCTTTTGATTTTAGGGTTCCAGAGATCTTTCGATTGGTCATCGGCTTTTCGCCAGACGTAAGTAATTCCAGTCACCTCTTGAGCTCCTTTACCAGAAAAGGTTAGGATTCCTTCCCAATGGCAGCCTGGCAAAATGTCTTCAATGAATAGTTGCATCGGACCGATAATGTCGCAGTCTCTGATGTTACCCATGTTGATAGCAAGGTATCCTCCGTCCTTCAAGTTACACCAGATGATAAAGAGGGACTTGAAGAGGAATTTGACAATCCAATCATCCAGCTCAGGGTAAGTTTCGGTCGACTGTCCTTCGCCTCGATACCGTTCGATAGTGTAGAATGGCGGTGAGATCAAGCTCAAATCAAACTTGCCTCGATCAATAACTTCTTGTTCGATCAGCATCATCGAAGCCCTGGTCTGAAACGGGCGATAGTGAACTCGTTGGCGATCGGTCCCGAACATCTTGATCATCTTGCTGTGGCCGTACTCCAGATTGACGTTCGGATCAAATCCCAGATAATCCATCCCGAGAGCACATGCGGTTAGAAGGCGATCACCCCAACCAGCTGACATATCAAGCCATCGTTTTGCCCTAAGGTCCTTCGAGCTAAAAATTTCTTCGACTAGTGATTTGGCTCGGGTGCACCGAAAGAGTCCCAGTTCTCGTCCTGAATAGTACACGGCGTCTCGGACCACAGAGCAAGTAAGCTGTCCTTTCCTCGAACACGAAAGGAGGATCTTGATTAAAGTCTTGTCGTCATGCCATGACTCGTAGGGGGACTCCGTGTAGTCTTTCTTGGCACGAATTCGTTCGTACTCGGTGAACCAATCAACAATTACATCTACTTGCCACCAATCAATTGACCTGGTGACGAATTGACGAGCGCGACCTCTGAATAGGCTCGGTAACCAGAATTTTCCGCTGTGACCTTTGATAGATTCATGACTTCGTTCAATCCATTTACCAGCATAAGCAGTCAGATTCCTAAAGCCAGCTCGAACGCTTTCTTCTTCCATGAAGAAGACTGTCAATGGAAATGGTAATCCAGCCTGTCGGATCACTGTCATAATTCGATGTGCCTCCTCCTTGTTATTTTCTCCTCTTTTCCGAGTCTGTTCGAATGATTCCGAAAAGAGGCTCCACTTCGCTTTGCCTTCCTTTAGTATTGTTTCTATCGAATTGACAGGATCCATGAGGACCTGGATTCACCTCCTTAGAAGGCAATTTGAGTTTTATTCCGCTAGAACTTAGGTTCAAAAAGAAGTTTTCATCTTCATGCAGTTTCTCATCGCCGTGGTCGCCCGTCGTCCAACCGATCACGAGACGCCACCGAAAACGATTTTGATTCTCGGTCAACGCGAGAGACAAAACATTGAGCTATCGATTAGATGAAGGCTCCTGGCCAAGTTAGAGTTGGAACCTGTCGATTCGAAGGTTCCAAGAGAATCGATCCCAGCTTTCCAGGATTCACCAAGATCGTCTGTCTAACCGCCTCTACCAAATACGGAATGCTCAGCCCCTACTGCCTAACCGTCCGAGTCAAATTCAGCAAAGATCTGTTTCCCGCCCTGGTAGCTGACAATCAGGGCCATGACGAAGAGTTTGATTGTCTAATGGAGAATGCGTATCAATTTTCCAAGGTTTTTCCTGGGGTGAACGAGACGACCGAAACTAGATCCCGGTTTGATCGGACTGTCATCTGGCAATGGCCAGCTCAAGTTCATCTAACTGCTCCTCCACCAACAGCCGACAATCCAAATCCGATACCAATGGTGACCACGAACTATTTCCAGTGGCGCAAGGCTGGGATGATCGCAAAGGAACCGATTCGATATCCGGTTGGGAAGAAGAATATGGCCAGTTGCGCCTTCTCGCTTCTCCAAACTGAAGACGGTAAAGTCTCTCCTATTCCCTTGAACTACATCGAGGCGAGAAAGCAGATCTATCTACCTGCTTACGCAAAGTCCGCCAAAGCCCATCCTGAGTTCGCTAAGTTACAGCAACGACTACTCGATGGCGAGAACCTGCTGATCATTGAAGTTGACGGGCCTCAGGCTCGCAGTCTTCCCTATTACAAAGAAAAGTATGGTGTAGGCGACGATTTCATCCAGAACGATACGATTCTCATTACTCCACGCCATCTTGAGATCATGCTGAACGATTCAACAGAACGCTTCGGCCACGGCTACTGTCTTTCCGGAAGCCTTCTCGGCATCTACTAATCTGCAATTAACCCCTTGTTGGGGGTTAATTTATGTGTTTTTTTACTCATCCTCGTCGAAGTCGTCCCGCTTGGGTTCGATCTTCAATCTGACACCGGCACCCATGGCTAGATTGCGTTCCAAGAGGAAAGCGTAAGGAACCGAAATTCTGATGGCGTCAGTTTCAGTTCGGCAGAGCGGACAGACGATTGCTCCGATCATAGCGCCGCTCTCGCCCTCTCGATAACAGATATCCTTGCATTTCTTGCAGACGAAGACGTCTTTCTTGGCGCTCGAATCCAAAAGGCGATCGGCTATGAAGGCTGAAGCTCCAGTCTTGACCACCGCCAGAGCGTCAGCAAAATTGAATCGAAGACCACCGCCCTTGTTTCGTCCTTGAACCGGCTGGTGAGTTCGACTGTCCTTCTTGCCAAATCCACGAGCCTGCATCTTGTAATTGACCTTGTGTTTCATTGCCATGTAGTAGCTCCATGCAACCACGACGCCTCCTTTGAGTTCTTTTCCAGTCTTCGGGTTCATGAACCGAGCCTTCATGTCAGGCGAGTATCCCATCAGCTGAAGTTCGTTCTGTGCGTCTTTGATATCGAGGCCTTCCTTAAAGAGAGTCGCACTGCGAAGATTTTCGATCTTCTGGCGACGAATCGTGTAGATGTCACTTGCCTTGGTCGGAAGATCAATCACACTTTCACGAGGAATGACTGTAATGGGACTATAAATGCGGCTCCATGCTTCGAGGAGAGTAGTTTCGATCTCTTCCAATTGTTGAACTGGAGTACCGTCATCTCCTCGGATCGTTTCGCCGTTTGCGCCCTTCACCGACACGTAGATGAACTGTTTGATCGGAATCTTTTCCTTCTTCAAGAGAACATAAGTCGTCTTGGGTGGAATAGTGAAATTGACTGCATAGTTTTCACCGGGAGGAATGATGTTCTCTACCAATCTCATGTTATCAGGGATGTAGTAGTCGTAGAGAAAGTTGTCGTAGAGATTGCCACGCTCAAAGAAGGACGGCTTGTAACCAGCGATGTGTTGAGTGGCCACCGGAGTAAAAGTATTTCCTCGAATGTACACCTCTTGAATCGATTTACCCAAACCGCTGAACTTGTTCCGAGCCTCGAGATCCTGTGACGGAAGCCTGCTGATTCGAATTCCTCGCATCGGATTGACGAAGCGGCCATCAGCATCCTTCTCGCCGTCAAACCAGAGACCTTCAATCGCTTCGATGTCAGCAGCAGCGACTCTGATCTCGTAGGCAACTGATGGATAGAGGTTAGCCAAACCAAACAAGGCATCACGAGGCCCGGCGTCTTCTCGACGTTCAGCATCACCGTAGTTAACGAGATCGGGATTCAAACCCGTCGAGTCAACGATAATAAAATTCCTGGTCGACGTGAGACCGTAGATCTTGCTAGTTTCGTCGCCGTAGAACCGCAAAACCCAGAGACCTTTCTGAAAGACTTTGATCGAAGTCGCCTTGTCATTGGCTTTCAACCAGGCGATAGCATCTTGATTGTAGACATCTTCGGATGAGACGACCGTGTAGGTAGCAAATGGATTGACGGCTGATTTCTTTCCGATGGCGGACACTACAGGAATAGAAGATTCCGATTGATTGCGCATTCCAGTTGGTGACAGAGGCGCCGTCTGAGCAGCTGAGAGATCCGACGTTCCATCCTCAGACACCAGTTCTTCGGCGTGGATCAGGCTGTCCGAGAAGTTGTAGTTGTTCCATTTCTTCTCGTCAACAATGAACAGTCGCTCTAACGGTGCAAACAGATCGAGACCACGGTTATTGTATAGCATGAAGACGTTCTTCGTCTTATCCGGTGCCACCAACGCGTTAGCTGTCAGCATCTCGGCCAACATGCCGATGGTCATGCGAGAAGGAAAAGCTTGAGGATTGATGATCAGATCAGGAGTGCTGCCGTCTTCCATATTGATCGGCATGTCCTTCTCATCGACGACCGCTGAAATAACACCCTTCTGAGAATAGCGAGAGGCCAGTTTGTCTCCAGCCCAGAGATTGTCTAGTGCCTTGATGATAACGTAAGCAATCTTAGACGCACCCGCGGTCTTGCTCCACATAATTCGATCGACGATTCCGTCTCGAAGCGAATCGTGAGTGATCGGTTCGAAAGCCTTGTCGTCATCACTCTTCCAGGTCTTGCGAGCCAAAATTTCATTGGGCCCGACAATCACTGGTTCGTCGACGATGGTAGTTGTTCCATCCGGATTAACTCGGGCGACTTTCTTGCTCTCACGGATGATGCCGCGGCCGTAACGGTCAGGATCGGAGACGGTCTCCATGAAATCTTTACCGAATTCGAGTTCTTGGCCTGGTCCAATCGCCACCGGAAAAGCGGTATATTTGACCGATGACAAACCGCCAGCCTCCAGGAATCGCCGATTCACTACGATTCCGTCCTCCTCTCCTTGCTGATGGGGCCAGATCATGATTCGGACGTTCATCCCGAAGACCTCGTTCTCCAAAACATTGTTGTAGATGTCGGTCTTCACCAGAGGACGATGGCCGACGTTCAGCTTTGAAACGGCAGTGTGAGGAATCTCGAGATAGGTGGGTTCAGGGACATCGACCGGCTGTTTCACCATCTGAGTGAAGTAGGAAAGGCGAACTATCGGATTCATGTCGCCGAAAGGCATCGCATTGCCAGCGAAACCCATAACGAAGGACGGATTCAACATGATGTGGCTGTATCGCTCGGGAAGACCGTCCTGAATCGAACGGAGGTAGATTTCAACCGAGGGAGACAGATCCAAAAATTCGAGTTCGGCTGGATCGATGAATTCGACGTGACCGTTGGCAATCAGATCGGACACCGTAACATCGCGTCCTGATTTGAGATCCAAGTAAAGCTTCCATAGCATATTGAGAGTCTTCTGAGGATCTTCCGCGATGATCAATGGTTGCACGACCCGGCCACCGCTAGTCTCGACGCTCAATTTCGTCAAAGGGCCTACTCGAGACATCTTGTCGGTATAGTGAATACCGGTGTGCGGATGGATCTTGCCCTCTCGGCGAAGGTTGATCAGAAATCGGCGAAATTGAAGACCTTGGACCCAGCCGATTGGTCGACCATTCAGAAAGAGCGGCGTATTTCGAATATCAGATCGGCGCTTCGAGATGGCCATCGGTGGAGACTTGCTGCTCTCTTGAGTAGTGGACGATTCGACCATGACACTCAGTCCGGCAACAATGCTGGTGAGTTCGCTCTTCTTCAGAATTTTGATCAGATCTTGAACGTCATTACCGGCTCGCACGGTCTTCAACTTGAGAAGCCGATATGCCAACGTCGACGCATCGGATGATTCGTTGGTGATGATGGCTGCCGATGCCAGGTGTTCGACGTTACCGCACTGCTGACCTTCAGGAGTCTCTGACGGACAAATCCCTCCGATTTGGAGACCGCTGATCTCACGAGATGCCGTGTTCTTGGAGTGACCGGTAGACTGAGCCGAAACTCGACGGAGAAATGAGAGACGAGCGATGGTAACTGACGACGGCATCAGATCCGTAACTCCAGTTCTCTTCTTAGTGGCATTCTTCGAATTCCATTCACTCTTTGCGAAGTTGCTTGAGAATCCTTTGGTAATCACGTTCTTGCCCATCTTATGAAGAGCGTTGACGATGCTCTGGACATCAGCAGTCTTGAAGGTAACCAAGTTCTTCTCGATCTCACGAAGCATGCTGGCCAAACGAGACGCCATCAAGATTCCAGCATGCTCGTACATCTGATTAGCCGGACTGTCTCGATCATCGTAAGTATCGATTCCCAACTCGATGCGCAAGACCTTAGTGCACATGTACGATAGAAAAGTCATCTTATCGACCATGTCAGCCTTGAAGTCGGCATACAGCATGATGATGTCCTTGACCGTCGGCGTCAGCTGAAATCCGCGTTTCTCCAGTTCCTGCAGTTTCTGGTCTCGTTCGCTGACCAATTCGGCTTTCTCTTCCTCGTCGGTGCTGTTAAAAATCAACTCGTTCAAGTCGCTAATGCTGCTCAGGATGAAGCGGGTCATCTCCGTCTGGTACTTGTCGTTAGGATTGATTCCCACCGTTTTGTGCATGGTTTCAATCGAAGTGCTCAGATCGATCCGCGCCTTGTCAAGAGCTCGTTTGCGCACCGCGAAAGTCGTCTTCGAGAGATGAGGCATGAACTGAGAACAGAACATGTCCAACAGCGGAGGAGCCAAGTCCATGATTGATTTGCCCTTAGTGTCGACGCCCCAAACTGTGATAGTCTCTCGCCAGAAAGCCTGTTCAGAATCCTCCAAAATAGCTTCATTAGCAGTATCATTAAGATAGTTCTGAACGATGTCCGCGAACTGGGAACCGCAAAACTCCCGAATGCCGAGAAGAAAGTGGCGACCGGCTTCAGCGTAAGTTGTGTCGTTCCCATAACCGCCGGATGTCGGTTGACGATGCTCATCGCCGGGATCATCAGCAAACCGGTAGGAACCACTGTAGCCAAAGGGATTGTAAACGTGAAGAGCGATCACTGCCAGACGGTAGACTGAATAAACGTTGATACCGACCGTGGTCTGGCTAGAGTCGTAGGCATTCTTTCTGGTCCAGTCCATCTTAACGTAAAGGCGGCGATCGCTATGCTTGACCTTGTTCGTAGCAGACGTCATAATGAACACCTTATGCGTCGTCATCGTTCCGTCCAGACCTTTTGATCGAACTCCACAGACCGTCTTGGTGTACTGCTGAGTTCCCATCTTGGCAAGAATCGAGAGATCGCGGTCGGGCTTTAGATAATTTTGAGCAATCAGTGTCTTCTGGAGGCCGTTGGTGACGAAATAAGCAACATGATCCGTGGCGCAGCCTCCGACATCGACCAATTCTTCGATCGAACGAAGCGTTGACAGGTTGCAGAACTTGGATCCGACCATGATCGGGACTCGGCCGATTTCGAATCTCGGAATTGGATCGATTCCGCTGTTCTTCACTCCCGGCTTAGCCAAGCTAGGATCCCATACGATTTCAGCTTCGACTGTGATCGGACCGCTGTAATCGATCTTTCCCTGTATAGCTTCTAGAGGCCATAACGGCATAGCTTCTCCGTTTTGACCTATCTTATCCTTTCGCGGGCGCCCAATCTCCGGTCTCAGAAACCTAATCACCCCAACACCTTGAATGAAGAGTTCCTTGTTGGTGAAGATAGCATTCAACGCTTCAGTTCCGAACCAGTTGTAGCTTTCGATCAGATAACCAGTCGGGTATCCGATGTTCAGGACCTGGGTCTCGTAAGGACTAGGACTAAAATCTTTCCTGAAGATAGTCTGGGAGACCTTATTGAGAGCATCGCCGACTCCTCTGATGTCTTCGTTGCTGATAGAATTGAGATCTTTGTCCTCCGATCTGGGATTGCTGGGTTGAACATCCATTTTGATAAAGCTAAGCTTTGAGGAAGAGAAATCGCGGTTTTCTAGTCTGATTCCTAGTGATTAGCTCTCCCGTAGCTATGCGGCGATCGGCCACCCGATTACCTGAGTTTTATTTTCCTTTCGGAAAATTAGCCCTTTCGATTTTTTAGTCACAGGCCTTCAGATTACCGTTTCACAGTCCCTTTTTCAAATCCCATTCATCCATGATGGTTGGCCCTGCTGTCGACGAATGGTTAAATTATAGCAATTACATTCTGTTAAGAATGTAAGTTTGGCACTGAGTCCTCATTTGTTACATATCGATGGTAGATGTTATCGAACCTTATCCGATTCGATAATGAAACTCGTTTCGACGAGTTACTCTTTGAGGACTGTTTTGATTTCTTCGTAGACTGCGATGATAGTGTCTTTCGATACATTAGACTTCTCGAAATAGCCCTCCTGGTCAAAATCTTCGAGGTGTCTCATTAGATAGTAGTATACGAGTCCAGCAGCGACTGTTTCCGGTTTGGCAGAATTGAAGAGAACGCTGATCCTCTTGCAGTTGTGATAGATAGCCATGATGGCATCAAAGAGTTCCCGTCGTAAATCAAAGGCTTTCATGATGGTCTTAATGACATCTTCAATGGTAATAGCGGATGAAGCTTTGCCGATCAGAAGAGTCACGTCTTTCATCGCGGTGTTGATGTTGCGATCGGTTATCTCAAGTTTTGCCTTCAGAGCATTCTGATCAAAAACGACACCGTGTTTCTTGCACACGTTGACGATACAACAGAAAATGATGGCTCGCCTCGGCTTATTTCGTTTGGTTAATCCCTGGGTGACTTCTTGAAACATCATTGTAATTTCAGCCTTCACCTCTTCGGTGTACTTGAAACCTTCTAGTTCGGGAAGGATCTGGAGTTCGCCCATCCTGCCACCTTCAACCCCGAGATGGATGAAGGTATGCTGAGGCAAATTGTTGTATCGTCCGCAGTTGGAGCAGATTGGCGATTCGGTGTGATTGCATCCGCAATCCATAGCTCAAGTTTTATCTAAGGTCTCTTGTCCTTAAATAATTCGATTTTCATCCTGCCAATGGCTCCGTGCGATGCTCAGACAGTCAATCTGATGATGTCGGGATTCGAACTGATGTGAATGGTAGCTACCATCTGAGACATTGGATACTTGGTAAAGCCGAGATCGTAGTAGTTGAAAGTGATCGTATCCTCGGTTGCCAGCAGAATTCGATTGTAAACCCGACAACTTGGTCTCGCAAGAGCCGGGTCACTGAGCGGAAACAAGACCTTGTTGCTTTGTTTGGGATTTCCGGTAATGCAACTTCCGCCATTGATACTCTCAAATTTTTCCATAGCCAGAAACGCGGTTCCCGTTGGCGGGCTATTGGGATTCAGAGCAATGTAGATATTGCTCAAGCTGATGTAATAGAATCCTGCACACGGAACCCTGATTCGCATGATCGCATCCTCTAGTACGGTGGATGTCGAATCGTAATGGTAGAACATGTCAAAATCGGGCGGTGCATCGGCATCGTCCATTCCTAATTGAATACTCCAGTCGAAGCACCTTTTAATTTCCGGCTGGTTTCTTTTGATCTCACCATTTGGTGGGATTAGGTTTTTTTGGTAACATCGTTAAGCGAATGTAGACAAGCGAACTGCCTTCAGAGTGAGATCGTCATAGAGAACTCCGCTGGACGGGTCGTATCCCTCTCTTACCGGGCCTAGATCTTGATAAACGATGGAGCTTGACCGAAGGTTCTTCTCGATCAAGCCGGTGTAGGCGGTGTCATCTTTAAGGACCAAAATGATTCCAAAGATCCTCTTTAGTACAATGAGATCCTTCAAAAGCAAAATGCATCGATGGAGAGTGTCCTCAAAGAACAAGGGATGAATCGGTGGAAAAGCGATCCCAAGTTTGTTGTCCTGATAGATCGGATTCGATGCTTCAGTAGCTGAGCCAAAGAAGTTACCCAGTGATCCTAGCTTCTCATCGTCTTTGTTTGCTGAGCACCAGAGAGGGGCATACCGGTTAGTCGCAGAGGCAAAGAATTCGATCGAGGGCTTGTAATTGAAATAGAGGCTAGGAACGGCCATCTCAGTAGCAAAGCCACAAAAGAAAGTCGGTAAGGATGCGTGTTCGGCTAGTCGATTGATCAGAACGGGATTACTGACCAGCTCGACGATTGACTTGGCCGAATCAACTCGAGTGAGTTCAGCGGATGTCAACAGATTGAGCAAATCGAATTCACCGAACGCCGATGCTCCACGGCACATCACTGCTCTCGATTTCCCGTTCAAGCAATAGGACAGTCGAAACCTGAGGTCTTGAAGCGGTGTAATTCGCGGCTCGACCGCCCGAAATGGATCTTTCTCTTCCGGTAGTGCTGTCAGAGTTTCCATGTCTCGAGCTAAATTCGATAGCAGCAATACCAAAACTTGGTAAGCCGATCCAAGATCGATGTTGTAACTTCTCACTTTATCCTCTGATTTGTTGAGGAGATCGGAAAGGGTCCACTTTCGCTGAACCAAGACTTTGGTTATGAAGTCAGGAGTTCGTTCGGCACCAGGAGTAGAGAGGATGCGCGTCAGATCACCGAAATAATAAAGCATGCCGAGCCACTCCTTGATTGCGTGTTCGAATTCGATCCGTTCACGATAAATCATCTCCAGTGAGATTCGTTCAGTTCCGGTGATTGTTCCCAATGTCGGTAGTAGAGGCCTGAAGATGTCGTACTTCAGGAGATCATCGACGAAGACTTCGAGCAGCGAACAAAGTTTGAAGCTCATTCCGATACCGGGGTCATACTGCAACGAGACCTGACCGGTTACTTTCTGTCCAGTCTCAGTTACGACTCCTGACTCGGTCGCCGATTGATCAGGTTGTACGCGATCGGATCCCTGGAGTGAGATTGGGACTAAGGGGGTAATTCTTCCAGCGTAACCTAGACTTGATCGGTATCCATCGTGATCGATCACAAAAAGGGAATGCCCCTCGAGAAAGCCACTCTCTTTGTCTTGAAGAGCAGAAATCAGAGAAGTGATGTTGGCATACAACCAGAGTCCGATTTGATTGTTGATCGAAACGAGCCAGGTGACAAAATTCAAGACGGCCGGTGATGAAACGGTTGTTAGATCTGGATCCGCCTGGAGAGGAAGAGCACGAGGAGAGATGGCAGTCAACTCTTTGGTGAAGGAATACAATCTCAAGATTCCGGTCTGTGATTTGCCGAACAAGACGTCCAGCACGATATCAAGACGGTTCTTTCCCTTAGTCTGATCGTGGAAGGAGAAATAACGCAGTCGATTGAATCCAGTGGCTACTAAGTAGTGGTCTGTTCCGACCGGATTCGAGCAGGCCGGTTTGATGATTGAGACTCGGGAGAAGAGATATTTGTAAAGATAAGTCAGGTCGGCAATAATGCGAGTTCCCAGAAGGTTGACTTTCAAAATCATGACGCCTCCATTATCAAGATGGTATAATGATCGGAGAGCCGGCTCGAAAAACCCTGGATCATAGCTAGATTCGTATGTTTGGTATCTTCCGGTCCGGCCGTAGCTTTCTTCCTCGTGGACGATGACTGAGACTGTCTTGTTGTCAAGTCGTTGATCCAACAGTCTCCATCTGTCGGCAACAGTCTCGGCGACTAAGCTCATGGCTACAATTTCGTCTCGATGCTGGTTCTTGACTGCGGTAGCGTAAAATTGATCGTTCGGAGGATTTGACTTTTTCTCACGGTGTCCCAATGCGATCCCATTTCCTTCCTTGACCAGTTTGGATCCGACCATAGCCATGATAATATCACAGCCCTTCTCAACGAAATAGTGTCTCGATCGAGGAGCAAAAAGCATCACCCTCGAGTTAGATAATATCAGCCCAAATTCAGCATCAAGAGTTCGGAGTTCATAATACTCTTCGGTGAAGAGATAATGGCTTTTCTTGATGGCCGGTCCTACCGTATCGATTGTTTGAATTGAGGTTCGGATGATCTGACTTCCAGCATTGATAGATGATAGCTGAGTGAATGCCTCGCTCAGGGCAGTCTGAACTGGAAGAGTAAGAAAGCTATCAGACAACTCGGGTTTCGATTCGTATCTCAAGAGGAGACCCGGCATCGGAACATCCCGATTTGATGTCGCATCCTGTCGAGAAGTATGCAACGGAGTTAGGGATAACGAGTTATCAAGAGCCGCGTCCATCAGGTATCAACTGTGCTTGGACTAGAGGAAGCTCCAGTACCGTTTTATCTTTCTTTTGAGAAGATAGAGAATTTAATTTTCTCCAATAGCAGGGTTAATTCGAGCAGAAGCCAGACCTCGGTTGGACGAGTCGACAATGAAACTAAAACATCCTTGACCGGGATGTTTTTTATCTGCACGACTGATGCGCCGGATTGAATCTACTCTTTCCAAAGAGCATCGCATTTGCCGCAGACGTTGTGCAGGACGGCAGGTTCGTCACCTGACCGAGTCCAAAGGGCAGTTTGGTAGACCTCTTCCTGTTTGCAACGGCGACACTTCTTCCCCTTGAGGGGAATCCTCTTACGGTTCATCAACAGATCTTTCATGGTTTCCTGCTTTCTCATCTCTTCCAGTGCAGGAGCTTCGAAGACCGTATGGTCCCTGACCACCGTTTGCAACCTCTCGTTCTTTTCTCGGTTGAGAACCAGCGAGTCGATGTGATTCTTGAAGAGAGTAGGCAAAGGTACTGGAGGTGTCGTCAAGCCTCTCTCCTGATTCTCTTCACCACGTTCAAAGCTGGTCGGATAGGCAGCCTTCATCTGATCGTAGACGTGAACGATCTCGATGATCTCAGGGAAATTCCAGGAGTAACCTGTTGGATCAGTCGGGCTCCTGGCAACCGCGAAGAGTGGAAAGTCACTCCCATCTCGGGTCCGGAAGGTCGATCGGAGAACCAAATTGATAGCATCGATCGGCATCCCTAGAGCGTGGAGACGTTCATACAGTGTATGTCGAGGAGCCTCGACGGTGCCTGATCTAACAGGCTGGAAAGGAACTGTCTCCGTGCGCGCTGTTGCGAACATGGAGGACCTTTTACTCTCAGTTTCTAAGTTCTAAGTTTTCATTTTTCGTACCCGATTTATCGGCCATCGACTAAAAAGATGGATCAGCCACCGTCTCGAGACTGGATTGAACAGAAGTTCGTCTCGGTGATCAACAATCCCGTGTTCGACACCACCTCTGATGTCCACGTTCAGGAATTCTACCTGGCGTTTCGACAACGGTATGCACTCAACCCTGTCGATATGGCCACGCTAATCTCTCGGAATTGGCAAAATCGAGTGGGCAGAGAACCAGCTAGATATCCGACTGGTACCACTCCCATGGTTCCTAACAGTCCAAGAGTCTCGCCTTCCGCCGGACAGGTTTCCGGTACATTCGTCAATCCGACTTATTCATCTGGACAATCGGCGAGTCCACAGAAGATTGAAGAAGAGGAGTTTTACGACAACAGTTTAATTCATGCGGCCATTGAAGATCCGACCGAAACCTTTCAGACAGGAAAGAGACGATTCATGGAGGAGTATTTTGCTGGTATGCGTTGCTCCGGCAAGAACCCACCTTTCATGAATCTAATCTTGAAGGATGGGCGTCCTCTGAAATTCGACCGTGCCATGGATAATCCTGAAAGGGGCATCGCCGTCGGACAATTCAATGGTACTAATTACGTCCTGAAATACGTGGCTGAACGCGGGGATGACGAAGGGGACGACGATGTTGAACATATTATTCCCGAACAAGTGATAAATGCTCATCAGAAAGCTCACATCTTGGCGAATAACGGTACCAGCAATTTCTTCAGCGATATTTACGCAATCATCAGATGCAACGTTGATGCTGAGAGGAATGTCCCAGGGAAAATGCTGAGCCAGTTGATGTTCTTCTACGAAGCAGGGAATCTCTTGTTTTCAGACTGGCTCAAGACGGCCTCGCCTGAACAATTCCATCGGGCCATTCAGCAGTGGATCTTGTCTTTCATAATTCAAACTCTATTAGGATTTAGGCATGGAGATCCTCACGAAGCCAATGTTGTCGTCTCCTATCTTCAACCCGGAGGACAGTGGCGCTACAATATCGGAGGCCTGGTTGCCTATCTTCCGAACACCGGCTTTGTTTTGAAGATGATAGATTATGATGAGAGTAATCCCAATGCTGATGTATTGCCGGGACTCCAAACTCTGGATGTGATCCTGGGACAAACCTATCCCGTTCTCATTAGCACCCGTCAACAGATGGGTATAGGAATTCTCCCGGAAACCATGACCTTCATGAATGACATCGCACCGATCGGCAAGGCAAAATCCACCACTGAAGCATTGGAAGTCATCAGACGGATGGCCATTCTAGCTGATCTCTTTGTTCCAACCAATGCTCCCCTCTTGGGATCATTCAACGTTTCGGTGCCGATCGTGACGGGAGATCCCAAGATCGCTAGACAGGCAATGGGTATCAATGATCAACCGCCGGCTATGTTCAACCCGAATCTTCTTTCTGCTCCATTCGGTTCATTATCTCTTCCGCAAACTGGTACAGGGATGCCACCAGTTCCGTTCGGTGGCCCATTTGGCTCACCCGCTACTCCGCCGCGGAGTAGTACCGGCACGCCATTCAAGTTCTTTTGATGTCTGACATACGAATGTCCGTCGAGTTGACTTAAGATTTGTGTTACTAACACCCTGAGGGTGTAAGTTTTTAGAGAAGGTTCGTCTCAGGAGGGGTGCTTGGTTCAGATGCCCATGGTGCTGGCGACTTGGCGGTAGCCGGCGTAGTACTTCTCCTTCTCCTCAAGCAGGGCCTTGTACTGCACGGCGTAGCTCTGGAAGAAGGCAGCAGTGATCTCGCCCTTGTCCAGAGCAGCCTTGGCCTTGATGACCTGCTGCTCAGCGTCGGCCACCGACTCCATCAGATCCTTGACCTTGTCCTTCATCTTTCCCAGCTCCTTGAACTTGGCACCCAGCTCCTTGAAGAGAGCAACCAGCGCGCGACCGCTGTCGGTCTTCTCGTCGAGACTGGGAGCGCTGCCTGGCTTGTTCTTGCTGCGCGGCTTGACGAAGTTCTTGTTCAACTGCTGGATCTCAGTGTAGCTGATCCGATCCAGATTGATCGGCGGCTGGCCCTCCTTCGCGCTCGAAACGGTGTATGGCGCCCAGAGACCGCGCATCTTGTCATCAGACTTGAACAGCGCCAGGTTGTCAGCATGGATCAAGCCGTGCACCATGACGTGGTTGATCCAGTAGCTGGTGATCAACGCTGCCGAGAAGATCGGCTCCGACTGCGCGTTGGGCCACAGAATGCTCTCGCCGGGGCGCAGTCCAATCGCCATGGCCATGTCCTGCGAAATGTAGCCGGGCACTGAAAACCCGATGAACCCGCCCTTGTTCTTCTTGGCAGCTCCCTTCGCGAGCTTGGCGACGATGGTGTCCGTCTTCTTGAGCTGAGAAACAAAAGAGTTGATGTGCGTTCGGTTGGCCGCCTCCGGACCGTAGACCTTGTCGCCCTTGAGCTTGTCGGGCAGCTGGCGCAGCTTCATGTCAGTTTCGATACTCGAGATAGTTGATGCGATCTGCGAACGGAAGGCTTTCACCTTCTCGTTGTACTCGATCTCAGCAGCGGTGAGAGGCTGCTTTCCGTCATCAACGAGTGCTTGGGCAACGGGGACTGCTTGAACCTGTGCTGTGGCCATTCTCGTCAATGTTTCTTTCGAAGTGAATGAAAATCGAACGGTTTCTGAACGCCGAGTTTTTGTTCTCGAGGAAGGTCAAATAGAAAAATCCGTTTTCGGCCTTTGATTCCGATTAATCGATTCGATTTTTCTGGGGTCTGGTTCCCAAATTTTTGAGTGCTCATCTTCACCATCATTTCTACCGTTTGAACCCAGAGATCAGACCTGTTTGGTGAGTCATCGGAGGGTTGTATCTTTAGACCGGCTTAAATAAACCGAAATCAAAATGATCTTGGGCGGCCTCTTCAGGAAAATCAAATGGATCATCATTCTGGTGGTTGTCGTAACCATCATCTACTGGATCATTAGGTTATGGAAATGGAAGCCCTTGATCAAGGAAATGATCAACAAGGAAGTTAGCCTGGCTGAGGCAGTATCCAGACTTGGAAAAGGTTCACCCGATGCCGGTTCAGAGAACAATGCCGAGATCAAAGATGGAGATTTTGATTACCTCTCCAGACGACTCGGCGATTTCTTTTCTGGACCTCACCGGCATCCAGTCCGATCATCAAATCAAGAGCCCCTTCAAGATATAACCGTCAATGACAATGGAGACAGCGATGAGAAGGAAGATGAGCCTAAACCAATACCACGCAAGGGACGAGATCCAATCAGACGCAGCAATTCAAAGGTCTCAACGTACAAACGAGAAGAAATCTGTCGAAAAGTCTTCGAGGACTACTTTGATGATTACTTTCCGACCTGTCGGCCTCGCTTCTTAGCCAATCCCAAAACCGGTCATCCTCTCGAGATGGATGGATACAACGCCCGTCTTAACCTATGTTTCGAATATCACGGCCCACAGCATAGAATCTTTCCGAATCCATTCCACAAGACTGAAGCGGAGTTCGATGCGCAGATCGAGAGAGATCAATTCAAGAGGGAGAGGCTGGCTGAGCTGGGAATTGATCTGATTGAGATTTGGGATGACGTCCCGACCGATCGGATCAAAGACTTCATTCATCTTCAGATCAAGAAGCTCGGCAAGTGAGTCGATCAGCCTGGTTCATCGGCCTGGAAAAGCGATTTTCGACCTTTTTTAATAACAAACAGAAAGCAGCGCTCGACGAGATGGCCGGGCTCGAGGTCGCAGAACTCTACACTCTAACCCATCACTACCGCCTCCCTAAGAAGATGGGCGGATACGATGCTTTCAGCAACCTCGGGGTGTACCTGATTGTTCCTGGTCAGAAGATGCTGAAGGCGCTGGGGCACGGGGAGTTCGCCACAGATGAAGTCGAGATTCCTCGCGGCAAGGAGTACGTGTTCAAGCTGGTTCCTGACGGTGAGCTCAAGAAGTACGTCGATGTCGAGGAGCCTAAGCCGAAGATCGAGGGCGCGCTCGAGTTCCAGGAATGGCTTGATCACATGAAGTCGAAGGAGCTGACCGTTGCCGACATCGAAGCCATGAAGCCCGGCGAGCAGCTCCAGGTCATCCAGCTTCACCGCAATCTTGGAGACATGGTCTTGGATGAGAGCGTCAATCCCTACGGCGTGGCCATTCCTGCCGCCAAGTTCTTCGAACCGATGAAAGGCGTCTACACCCACGATCACGATCTCCATGGTCGCTTTCTTGATGTTCCAGACGAGTGCGAGTTGGGCGACCATGAGTTCAACTTTCATCTCAACTACGCTGGTCGCAGCTGGTATCCGCTCAATGACGACGGTCTTCTTCCGCTCGCGCCCGAAGAATCGCCGGTTGTGCAGATAGCGGTTGCAGACTACCGCAAGTATCCAAAGACAACCAAGGTCGGGATGCGCGGTCCCATGCTCAGGCTGTCCGATGTCGAGACAGCCCCGCCGGTCTACCACTACGAAGAAGAGTTCTTCCTCTGATCCGACTCTCTAAAAAACTCCGATTCGGGGTTTTTTGCATAACAAGTCAAAGAAAACTTCAGGCGACGATCTTGTCAGCGAATTCTTTCTCGACGCCGAGGACAATGGTAGGGAACTCGCTCTTGACGCGAGGATCGTAGGGATTGACGAATGGCATGGTCTGATTAGTCACGTAGATGATTTCGCCCTGCAGCAAAGTCTTGTCAAGCTTACGGAGGGGCTCGACTTCGACCTTTTCAACCAATCTCATGTGACCCTCGTGGAGTTCCCGAACTTGCGTAGTGCGTCGAACTGCCATGATCGCGGGTGTTCGAGTCAAGCCCGTTCGGATGACCGGAATGATCTTGACATTGCCTGACCAAATAGCCACCGGAGTTGCTTTGCCCCAGTTTTCGGCATTGACAATTCGAGTTGGGATCTCGCCAATGTCTGTGATCTTGAAGCCTCGTCCTTTGTTTCCTGCTGCCCGTTCACTGAAATCGGGCGCCAGCATTGAGAGATCGTCAAATCCGGCATCGTAGAGAATGAATTCTCCCGGAACAGTCCCTGCGTCATTGGTAGCGTAGATCTCAACGATTTCCTTCTGATCAAGAGGCAGTCCTTGCCTCACGCGGTCGCTTTCGAATTCATGCTCGATCAGCTGCTGCACTTGAGTAACAGTAACCCGATGCTCGCCGACCTGGAGGATCTCTGCTGGTCTGGTTTCAATCAAAGTGTCTAATTGGTCTACCGTGAGATTCAGACCGAGTCGTTTGATGATGGCCAATGCAGCCGCATCCCACCGAGCGCGCAGCTTGCCCTCTTTGATCTGCACCTTCATCTCCAGCCTCTCGATAACATCCTTGTCGGTATCAACCGACGTCTGCAGATGAACGATGCAGCACTGCTTAATTGGCGCCTTCGACGAGGGATTGTGGAGAACAATGGCAGAGGCGTCCTTGACATCGTACCCACGGCTGACCAGCCATTCGTATTTCTTTCGTTGACCGCTCAGGTTGGTTCGGCAACCGGTGCACGTAGAAGCCATCCGAGGATAAGTTTCAATAGGCAAGCCGGTAATTTTAGTTTGCAATTCAAAAATTTGGTTATTTGGTTTTTCTTTTCTAAGGTCACTCTCGACCGACGAACAATACCCTTTCTGCCAAAATAATTCGATCGACATAAAAGATCTCCCCAGGAGAACTAGTATTGATCGAATGTATGTTCAGATGCCTCGTGTCTATGGATGTGAAGCCATTGGCAAGTCGCTATCATGCGTGCCAGTCAAAAAGACGACTCATGAGTCGTTAATAAGATACTGCAAGACTCATCCCGATGTTAGGCTCCTGGTGCGATATCCGATTGGTCAGCATAATTCCAAGGTTTGGAAGTCTCGTCTTGAACGATGCATGGAAGTGGTCATGTCAGAAAGCTTCAAAGTCACTAAAGAGCAATTTACCAAGTTATTGTCTCAACTCTATCACTTCAGCAATCATCTCCGGAAGCCCGGCTTTCTAGAAGAAAAACTAGGGAAGACCTGGGATTCTAACGGAAAGATCACCATCTATATCGTCAAGTTGCGGTATGGTCACGGCAGGAAGGAGGACCTTCAGAAAGCCAAAGAATACATCCGTAGAGGTCATGACACGTTTCACGTGCTGCACACCAGTGACGACCAAAAAGAGACGGTCTACTTCGCCGAGTACATCTACAGCGATGATTTTCTGAATCCGTGACGGGGTGTCTGGTTGGTTCATAATAATCCAATTATTGGATTATTAGTTAGAGACAGGTAGTGTATACGCAGTTATTCAGGGCAGCTTTACGTCGATTGCCCAGACGTCAGACTCAGTCATTCCAAAATTTTGGCCTCGGAGGACCCTTCCCAGGCCTGAACTTCCCCACGAATCGCCCCATGAGTTACGTACTATCCAGTACTTTACCGTCTCGGTCTTGCCTGAGGTATTTTTGATGTCTTCCTCTCCCCAGCCTAGAATGTTGATGGCGTGGTAGCCGTCAGTTTCAGCTGGCTCTTCCTTCCAGCCATATCCATAGATTCCACTCTCATAAAGATAGAAGTTACGCTTGTCTTGAGGGACGTAAACCTTGATAATACAAGCCACTGACCCGTTCTTGAAAATCTCTTCCATAATGGCGCGCTCGTTGATTTTGAGGTTTGTCGGATTGGTTAACTGGCCCGGGGGAAACAGGTTGACCCGGTACTTCTTGCTTCCCTTCCAAGGGAGCACTCCTTTCGATTCGAGATCGATGCAGAGATACTGTTCTTCTTCTCCCTTGATGGCATGTTTGTCGATGTCGGATTGAGCGTAGGCGCCACTGTCAACGCAGTATTGCATTACATCATCGAGGTAATTTCCTTCACAGACTCGAGGACAAGCGTTATCTTTGCCGCATTTGATGCAAGCCGCAAGATGGAAAGGAGACAGGTAATCCCCATTGGCCAGATACTTGCCGCCGGATTTGATTCTGATCCTGTCAGTGAAAGCAGAAGTTGTCGCGAAAGACCAGCAACTACCGCATCTCTCTTGATCGTAAACGCCGATGATCATACCGCCCCATTCCTTAATGGCTGAAAAGTTGGCCGGTAGAACAATCGGATCTTTGATGCCGGCCGTGACTTCAAACCGTTCATCATAAGTTGAATCGCCTGCGTTAAAGGCTCTAGCGAATGTTGGTACTGTACTCGGTTTTGGTGGCTTATGAAGCTCCGCTAGTCTCTCACCGATGTCAGTTTGTCGAGCTCTGGCTTCAACCCAGAAGTCATTGGTATCGGTATCGCATCGTCTCGATGCGTCTGGATGAACTTGAAAGGAAGACTCTCTGGCATCCATTTGCGATAGTCCCTCTTCAACAGCCCGTGTTGATCTATCTTTGCGACGCTTCTTCCGATCATGGGCCACCAGAATCACGAGCACCAGAATTGCGATGACCACGATTAGGACTACCTCAAGGATTTTCATTTTCGGACGAGACGGGGCCTTTTGTAAGATGAATTGTAATAATTAATTCATCTCCTTCGTTGTCGTCCGTTTAGATTGTTGGATGCGAGTAGTCAGACAATCTTTATCCCGCTCTCCTTCTGATCGCAAAAGCTCGAACCGGGCTTCCCGGAATTACAATCATCGAGGGCGAGACACAGAAAAATTTACGGAAAACGATTTCAAATTTTCTCAGAACTCAATCTAAAACATGAGCAAACGGCCGAAATCCAAGAAGGCGCTAGTGCCCTCTGCCGGGCAGTCTCTTTCCAAGATAAGATCTCATGCCGAGGCTCAGTCTAGCGTACAGCAGAAGAAGTTGACGTCGAGGACAACGAAGAGCCGGGTCAAAGGTAAGGGATATGCAAATGCCGTCATCGGATCGATCCTCTCGGCTAAGGAAATCAAGGCTATGTCTGTTTGCGATCTTGCAGCAGGGCCATTGGAACGCGCTTGCTTGGAAGACATTCGAATGGGTCCTCGTGAATACAAAGAGCAATGCGGGACTTGCAGGTGTTCTTACGGTGTCTGCACTGGACATTTCTCTCGCATCGAACTAAGGCATTTCGCCTGGTTCGCTCATCCTCACTATGTCAAGAACGGGGTCATCCCAGCCATCATGAATCTCTTCTGTTTCGAATGCTTCAAAGAGCGCATGGCCACGGTAGAGATAGGTGAAATTCCGACTGCGGTGATGCTTTTCGACGAACAGAGCATTCGAGTTCTTGATCATAAGTATACTGGGGTGGTCAAGCTGGAGCGTCTGAAGGCTTTGGCATCAATGGCCAAGAAGTTCTCCTGTGCTGGAGGCGGAGGTGAGAAAGCCCATGCTTGCACCTACTTCAAGAAGACTCCAGACAATACTGTCGTTGAGTTCATCGATCGGAATTCTCCTCTGGAAGAGGTCGACGGCGCTACCATGTTTTACTTTCTTTCCTCCATCAGCAACTTTCTTGATGATCATCGTCTACACGGGTTCGTCGGTTTCACTCCTATGCGATGGGAGAACTTCGTCATTCAGGTGATTCCGGTCATCCCGACTGCCGATCGTCCAGCCATTATCATCAACGGGAAAAAGGACGAGTCCGATTTCACTGCCCTTTACTGGACTTTGCTCAACATCGTCCATGACATCAATGCGTCTGAGGGCAACGAGCCGAAGCTTGTTTCGTTGCGCAAGAATTTGAGAGATACCTACTACGCCTATGTCAACAGCGAGACGGATATCAAACTGACCGGTCGTAGCAAGAAGACTGGTGATGCTCTCAAGACATTGTCCATGATTCTCGACGGCAAGCGTGGACTCTACCACAAGAACATCGTTTCATCTCGAGTTGACAATTCTGGCCGTACAGTAGTAGCTGGTGACAATACCATCAAGCCCAACGAGGGAAGAGTTCCAATGTACATGGCCGAGAAGTTCCGCATCAAACTGGAGGTGACGATTGAAAATCGAGACATTGCTCAGCGGTTGCTCAAGGATGGAATTGTGAAGACGGTAGCCCGAAACTCACTGGGCGGACGGCTTGAGATTCAGGAAATCGATGATACCAATCGCGATCGCTTCAGGCTAGAAGTTGGGGATCTCTGCTACCGACGCCTAGTGACTGGAGACATCATTGTGATCAATCGACAGCCGACCCTTCATCGCTGGAGTGTTATCGCATTGAAAGCAGTCGTTCGTGAACATGAAGAACCTGGCTTCGAAGTCAATACGATCGGTATGAATACGGCTTACGCACCCGGTCTCAACATGGACTTTGATGGTGATGAAGTTCACATTCACGTTCCAGCGAGTATTGAGGCCAGGGCTGAAGCTGCTGCACTGATGAGTGTCGAACGAGCACCCATCTCAGATCAAACTTCACAGAACATTTTTGGTGTCATTCAGAACAGCGTCTGGGGCGCCTACAAGATGACCTCAGAGCCTGAGAATATCGAACGCGAAGACTGGATCAAGATGACAGAGAATATCCAAGACTTCGATGCTCCAATTGGTTCTAACGAGAAAGACTACTCGCGACTGGATAGGATCAAGTACATCGAGGAGATGACGCCACGGCTTTATGCTAAGCACGGAATCAAAGGATTGGGCATTTGGAACACTCGCAGTTTGTTGAGCTTGGCCATGCCTCCCGACTTTTCTTACACCAAGAATGGGATTGTTATCGATCGAGGCATTCTGATCTCAGGGGTCTTCAAGAAATCTATTGTTGGAGCGGGGCCGGGTTCAATCACTCAGCATCTCTTCGAGAGTAAGGGGCCAACGGCGACTGTCATCTTCGTTCACGTCATTCAGCAAGTCGTGTCTTCATGGATGGAAACTCAAGGCCTTACTATCTCGATCGAAAGCTTTGCACCGGATGACACGCTGAATGATAAGGTGATTGCGCTGCGAGGTCAACATTTCCGAACCGTTGAAGAACTGGGTCAATCGAATGTCTACGGTATCTTCAATCGCGATGCTCTGATCATCGAATTGAAGCGCTGGATTGACATTCCCGAATCCTATCGTGATGTCTTTTCGACAGACGACGTAGCTAGACTGGCTAATGAGATCACATTCATCCTCTTTGGGTTTATGCAGGTCGAGCGCAATCTTTACGAGAAACTGCGATCTGAGTACCTCTTCCGAAAAGAGAAAGTCGTAGAAGCTCTACGACGAGCCATCAACATGGCTATCCAGACACCAGCAGAAATTATCGAGAAAGGTCCTGCTCCCGGTAAGATCTTCGCCTCGAGCAAGATGTTTCTCAAGCCGAAAGAGCAAGTAGAGCGAGAGAGTATCAAACTGAACGAATTGAAGGAGCTCATCATGACGCAAATCACTGAGAAAACGATCAGCTTCATTGAAGAACAGATGATCAACCCCTTCGATCCCCGCAGCCTGTCCAGTCAATCTTCGATCGAACGTGCAACTACTGAAGCTAATATCGTAGACGAGATGGAGCGAATGAAGAATACGGCTCTCGTCCTGATGAAAGCGCATCCAGGCAGTGAAAGTACAGCTCTTGAACTGGTACTGGCTGGAGCTCGTGGTAACCAAGATCAGCTACTCAACTCGAAGGTCTTTCTCGGACAGCAAACGATGTCGAATGCACGCCTTAAGGAATCAATTAGTGGAGGTACCCGAGTGACACCATTCTTCATGAAGAATGACCCGAAACCAGAGCATCGCGGAGCAATCAAGAACTCATATCGCAGTAGACTCACTCCTGTTGAGGCCATCTCTGCTGCCATGCCAGCGCGCCAAACTCAAACTGATACGGCCTTCAAGACCGGTGAGACCGGCTACATGCAGAAGTTGCTGATGGCGTCCTGCGGCGATTTCATTGTCTACGCCGATGGCAGTGTTCGTGATGAGCGAGGAAACATCGTCAGCTTTCTCTATGGAGGAATGGGATTTGATCCTAGCCGCATGGTCAAGTCAGACGAGATTCTCGGTTTTGTCGACGTCTCACAGCTGGTTCAGCAGATCAACGCGGAAGAAGAAGCTGTCCAGCGAACCCGGTCTGAATACTTTCGTAAACTCTAAGGTGCCTGTATAAAAAACGTAAATTACTCTCCGAGGGGAGTAATTTGAAACTAAGCTCCGCTCCGGATGGACGACAAGAAGATCCACATCGAGGGCTTTTCCACAAGTATGTTATCATCCGAGAAACCATTGAATCTAGAAACAATGGTCTGATGCCGGAGGAAGGAGATTCGTTTGAACTTCGGTATCTTTTCACGCTGATTGAATGGAAAGATCAAGTCAAGCCTAGCGAGATCGAAGCTGCCTGCAAGGAGACTTCACGACTAATCAACGAGAAGTTCGATGAGTTGTTTCGGCGGGACAGGTTGGATCAGTAAAAAAACTTATCACCAAGAAGGTGATAGGTCTGATATGTCGAGATGATCAAGGAGGCGATGATGAACTCGAAGCGGTGGTACCTTTTGGTTTGGTGGGTCGCCGATACTTCAATTCTTGGAAGGCTTCTTTGCCGGTCTTACCCTTAGTCAAGCTGAAGAAGAGAATAGCCGCGATCATCATAGAAATAAAACCGAGAACGATCAGGATTACACCCGCAATCAAGGCATTCTTGTCCACGGAAGCGATTTCGCTTCGAGCCCGGACGCTCATCGTAAGTCCGATGACGGTAATGTACATCAAGAGAGCAAGAATTGCCATCACCAGAAAGGCAATTCCGATCGAATTCATGTTTTTGGCACCAGCTTGTCTTGCTCGCCCATAGAAGATTCCCAGAACGGCCGCGACAGCCGCAATTACTATCGTTATGCCCGAGATAGCAGTGGCTGCCAGCAATCGAGTCTTGGTATCTCCCGTGTTATATTTGGTTGAAACGAAGCCGCTGATCGCCGTCGATATCAAAATCAAAACTACCGCCAGCACCGCGAAAACGATCGCAGCCGTCAATTTGCCCTGCGCCATCTCTAATTTCGAGTGGCTCGCTTTTAGGGAACTCGATAAAAAAGTTACGACAGGAGCAGTCCCTGTCCCAAACAGCGGTTTTCTAAAAACCGCTACTATAAAACAAGATGGACGAGGCTTTTGTATTGCAAGGTCCCGTTTCTGTCAGCGAATGGTTCTCGCGAAAACTCAGGAAACACATCTATGTTTTCTCTGATATTCATAACCGGACGAATCCATGCGAAGAGAAAGACGGCAAATCGATCGATGTAAGTGAATTCTTAAAGATGACGCTCAGAGATAACGGCGATAAACTTTTAGACTTTTACCTTGAGATTCCACTTGGTTATCAATACGATCAAGATGCTTACGAGTATGATAATGGCTATCTCACCGACACTGGATCTCAATTCAAGCAGTGTCTCGGCCGGGACGCCACCGGATGTGAATATCAAAATGTAAGAATTCACTCGATCGATATCAGAGAATGCGTTCCACTGCTATTCAACTTAGGCAATCTCAACGACTACCTGGAGCCGAATAGTCGTAAGGAGTGGGTTGGTTGTAAGTTCCTGGCGAAATACATCTTGAACGAACTAACAAGCCTGGAACACGTCTTCATAATAGCCAAGGTAAAGAAAACACCTCCTTTGCATCAGCGATCCTAGAGTTCGAGAACAGCTGCACCAGTGCATGTTAGATGAGGGAGTTTCCATCTACGCCAAGATGAAAGAGCAGCTAGAGGTAGTTTCGAGTTTGACGGATGAGCCGGCTCCGTCTGATGAGCGTACATCTCTACTGAAGAACACCCGCAAGATTCTAACTGAGTTTGAGGTGTACATTGTCGACTGCTACACCATAACCAAAATGTCCGAGTCCTCCTTCAGGATGGGACCCGAAATACATAATAGCGTATGCCGGAGCAGACCATTCAGATCGCTATGCTAGATTCCTCAGTTGTGTTGGCATGGAATGCGTAGCTAAAAATACAGGAACCCCTCCCGCCGATAGGGAAGACAAATCCATGATCAACTATGGCAAGTGCATAAGGCTAGGACTCCGGTTACCCTTTTTCCATCATGCACCGCCGGGCAAATAACTTCGTACCTCTACACAGAAGACGTAGATCAAACATATTTCGTACCGCAACGGTACGAAATAGACTTTTATAGCTCGAGCGAGACGACGAGATATTCTTCAGACCGAAGATCGGGTTGGCAATTTGATCCGACTGGCGTCAGAGTGTGACTTGGTTTTCATTTCCTAGGGGCCCGCTACAATTTCCAGTACCACCGTATCGACGGGCGCGAACATAAAGAGGATTGAAACTGAATGGATTCGGGACTTCGATGTATGCAGTCCCACCATTGAGTGTATTGAATGGACCTGCAACAACCCCGTAAGAAGGATGCAATCCTGGAGCAGGAGTTGCTACGACAAGGACCTGATAAGAAGGTGTTCCTTGATCGGGAAAAGTTAATAACAGGTCAGTCCCTCCATTAATATAGGAAAGGCCAATAGTTTGAGGAGCTAGGCTTCCGCAGTTTCCAATCACGTGAGTGACTGGATCGCTGAATGCAGTAGAGGTAGCGGTAAGACTTCCACAGGTATACACTATCTTAAGCTTAATTCTGTAGGAGGCCCCTGGATAGAAGTGGATGGCAAATTGATTTTCATAGATCGAAACAGTCATAGATTGAGCGGCGGTATGTAAATCGGTAGAAAGACACCCAACAATATTGCATGATCCCGAATTGCAGACATCACCAGTTTGACAGTTAGGAGTTGCTGTACATGTAACCGAAGGTCTTTCAATGCAAAGATTGCTATTAAAGAGGGGTAATCCACTGGCTGGATCCTCCATAACAACGATAGCTTGAGTCGCAGTCAATCCTTGGGAGAAAGTAAAGTTGACGTCAATTCGGGTGTTATCACTGAGAATGGAAGAGACCGATGTGATCACCGGTTTCGTAGTACTACAACAGACATTATTGTTACAGGTCTGTCCAGTCGTACAATCTCCATCGGCGAGACAGGTTACGCATTTGTTGAGAGAGGTCTTGCATTTAGGTGTAGATCCACTACAATTGGAATCTCCCAAGCAATCTACGCAAAGACCAGATGATGTGTTACAGACTGATGGAGCTGGACAGTTGGCATTAGACGTACATGTCTTGCTGGACACTGAAGTCTTGGTCGTGGTAGCAGTTGTCTTCTTGCGTCTTATTAGAATCACAACAACGACAATGATAACAATCAAAACCACAACCCCTATAACAATCCCGACGGCGAGTCCCTTATTTGGTGGTTTTGAACGCCTCGGATCCCGACTCATGATCTTTCAATATGTTGATTTATTTAAAGTCGCGACGCTGGACGTCCATCAATATCCAGTATGGGATCTTCTGTTTTAATCAACTCTCGTCAAGAGTTGATTGCTGTTGGACCAGTTAAGAATTGGAGGCACCCCCGAACTTGGAAGTCTGGGCTTTGATTCTGGAAGACTGAGCCTTTATTTTCTTGCAGACCTTACCCACCTTGCGCAGTTTCGATCCAATAGTGGCGAAGAGCAGAATGAAACCCAGAAGGTAGAGACCGGCAGCCACGATAGGCAGCACAAAAGCGGACTGGAGGTCACGGGCACTGGCAGTATCACCGGCTCTCTTCTTTCGCATGTAGTAAGTGTAGATGATGACGAGACCGATAATATAGCAGATGGCAAAGATAGAGAAGACGATTCCGAAGAAGATCTTATTCGCCTTACTGCAACCCTTGGTTCCTAGTAGGATGAACCCAGAGATTAAGGTTAATATCCCGAATAGTATTGAGAATGCTAAAAAGTAGCTAGCTACCTTCAGCGAACGCCGTTCGGTCAGGTCCTTCGTCTGGTTGCCTTTCACTGACGAGATTACGCATGCAACGCCGACGAGGATCTGACCTACCGCAATACAAGCTACGCCAGCTATCGCGGCGTAAAATGACATTTGCTACCGAATTGGTTATCTATTTGGATTTCCTCTTCTTCAGAATCCCATCAACAATTCTTTTGTGGCGCTAGGATTCTTTTCGTCGTCAGGAAGGCGTTCTGACGGGCTAATCTTAAATCGATACGATTTAAGATGTTTGCCGCTAGAAGCTGGTTACTTGCGAGGGTAGACGGGCTCGATGCTTGGATCCGTCAATTCCAGCAGGCGAACCAGGGCGAGTCGCTCATATTCCCACAAGCGGGCTCTATCCTGACTGTTCATCTTGTTCGGATTAAAGGGAGTTCCTCGGAATACGTATTCCAATGCGTCACGGCGAATCGGAACCGTTTCCTGGAAGAAGGCTCCCCGCTTTGTAATATTCATGCGTCCCATACGTCCATCCAGACCACCCGGCATCATGATTTCAGGTCGTGACCCTAGGATAGCGACAAGAAGCTGGAAAAGCCGAGCTCGGTTGGCAACGAGAGCAGCTCCCACAGCATCCGCTGCCTGGTATGGAGTATCGCTACGAGGCGGGAAGAAATGGGTATCGACTCTAGTCGGCCGCATATCTCGCGCCGTTAGCGGTATGCCAGTTTGTTGAGAAATCAATTCTGCTATAGCATACATGCTATAGGTATCGTTGAGGCTAGGGTCGTGTTGTTTAGTACACATGGCATGCAGAAGAAGAAGGATTTGAGCCGTCGACAATCCCAATCGAATTTTCCCGATCATATCCTCTGCGGTTGGACGATAAGTGCTGCGGTAGTAGACCTTCCAGCTCTGAACTTCGGACCGACCGGTACGGGGATTAACCCAGGATTTGCGCTCAGCGTCAGCGTTTTCGTAAGCTTCATCACCGGGCTGTTCCAGGGAGAAGCGCTTCTGCCAGTAATTCTCGTTGTCGCAAATAAGTCGATTGAAACGCGAGGAGGACAGACACATCCGCTGAACCGAATCGAGATCATAGCGGAGGGCAATTTCAACCACTACGTCGTTGGGGACGCCGGCAAAAGCATCGCGATCACCGCTTGAGGCGGAAACTTGAAACACTGGTGATCCTACTGCCGTCGCAGGCAACGGTTGGACCCAGCTATTCCCATACCCCTCCGGTGAAGGCATCATTGACAGGTTAGTGCCAGGCAGCAATTGGGAAGCAGGATCAGTGTTGGGAACTTCTATTGGGATCGCTTCGAGAATGCGGGCAGGCTCATAGGTCAAGAAGTAGCGAATGATTTGCTTGCAACGCGGAACCATCAATTCTTCGCCTTCAGCTTCACGGTGCTTCAAGCGAAAACGGTGGACCATCTGCATCAAGCCGTTAATGTCAAGTTTCAAATTACGGGATTGAATGAGGACGTCCGACCGGCAAAAGACGAAACTGTAGACTTGGTCGATATCACCGTAGGAATCCACCAATAATACCTCTCCCATGATTGGATCGACAGCCGTGTCATCGCGGAGAATGACGGGGATGGTAACGTAGGAGATTCCATTTGGATGACCCGAGCAAGCTTCAGAGACCCTCTGAAGATATGTTTGTTCGTCGCGATCACCAAGACGAATGGCGGTCATCAGAGCCGGCGTGGATCTCTCGATCCCCTCAAACGACTGGAGTAGTTTGTAGCCTTTGAGGTAGATGGGCTCATCCTCCAATTCGCGGTTGCTCCAGTTGTCGCCACGAACGTGAAAAATGGACAGAATGGCTGATTCAGGCGTAGCAAAGTAGACTTCATCACCCAGGGGATTTTGTCCACGGTTGCGGGAGATCGAGTACATCGTCCTTCCAGCTTCCAAGCTAAACCGTTGGACGTCCATTTCCTGGTTTTTACTCTCAATTCGCTTTTATTGTAGATTATTTTTCAATCAATCCGATCAACTCGAGCATCGACCGTTGACACAATGAAGAGGAGAAGTGCATTGGGTTGAATTGGAATAAGCATCACCAAAATTACCAATGGCGGCGGTCTTCTTGAGTGCTAGGATCAGAACGATAATGACCACCACGATCAAGAAGGATAGCCAAAATCAGTGGAAGAAGTAGGAGGCAGAGCAATCGTTCGAGCACCTGTCGCCATTTCTATCTGTTTGAGTCGGACAGCCGGATCTTTTAGCAAGCCTCGACTATTTTTCGATTGGACGCTTTCAATCGAAAGAGAATGAGAACGGAGAACCCCGAGGCGAAAAATGAAAAGCTAGAATTCCCAGAAAGAAAGGAAAAGGGATGGAAGGAAATAATGACATTGGGTTCAGTGGGGGTCATTATAGACCGTGGACTTTGAGGACGGCACCTCGTGATCCGATTCCCGATCGAAACCAACTAGGTCCGGGATGGCAGCTTGAGTGTCAGAATCAGGCAGCTCCGATTTGGAACCTCATCACGCCCTCGGGATTGTCTTATGGATTGGTGAGTGCTTCTTTCCAAGGGGCCGTTAGACAATGCTCGATGGAAGCAGTCCAATGGGCTCTCGAGATGCTAGGAACTGACGCTCATCTGGCTGGGTTCACAGGAATCGATCCTGTCACTGGTGCTCAGGTCGTCCGGAAAGTAGGCAAGGGTGAGAACAACTTCTGGACTCGAGCATTCATCGTCGCGAGTGAAGATATCGGACTCGCGAATCCTTACATGATCTGCTATGCCGCTCATCTGGTGCGCAATGAACCGAAGTATCAAAGTTTCGATGACGCCGAACGAGCGGCCATCCAGATGACGATCCTCCTCGCTCGAAGCATGAAGTCTCGAGTTTGTGATTGGGCTTGTATCAACCGAGTCCACGTCCCAGAGCCATTCTCTAACGACGTCTACTATCTCAAGTTGTTGGAGAATTTGGGAACCGGCAATCACCTGATGGCGATCGGCTATGCGGAGGGCTTCATTGCTGCTTCTCTCGGTGATGTGAAACCCACCCTTCACAAAGATGTCTTCAACGCAGCTGCCGCCGGAGTTCTTCATCGCGGAACCAAGATCAAGCACTATACCAATATCAGACAACTGATTTGGGTAGCTCTCTTGAAGGCAGTCTCTTTCATCAACCAAATGAACGGGCCTGCTGGGAAGAAGTATCCGGCGGTGACCGAGATTGTCGAGTCGTGCTATGACTTGGCTCACAAGAAAGGATTCAGATGGGAAATACCCGGGCGCCTCTTTGATCGAATGGCCATTATGGCAGTTTGTCTCAGAGAGACAGTCGAAGCTCGAGGACTCAACTTCAATTCAATGCCCATCGAGTTCATGCCCAATGGAAGAGAATTCACTGCTGAAGAAATCGAGGGATTGAGAGTTGGGCATCGAAATGGAAATCTCTGGGTGGGCATCTCGGATATCTGCAAGGATAAGCATACCAAGGAGGGCAAGTCCAAAGGAAGAGGATTGCAGCATTTTGTCGAGGTGAAGTCTTTCTTGAGGCACGAAGAACCAGCCTTCATCGAACTGTCCGATGCGTATCTCAAGCTCTGTTTCGAGACTCGTTATAGTAGCGAAGGCGCAACTTTCGATCGGAGTGGAATGACCTGTGCTCAGTATGCCGAGTGGATTGCTGTCCTGCGCAGGCGCAATCAACAACTCAATGCAATCGAGGATGCCATCGCCCTCAAGACCATTACCGTCACCTTCTCCGAATGCGTCGAGAATAACATTGGAATGGAGAAGATCGGCAAGTTGGCTCCGGATGGCTTCAGTCCTGAAGACCTGATGGCGATCGCTCAAAGCTTTCAGGCTGCTGGGGTCAAAGTCGAACTTTATGATTTGCGTGACGGACTGAACGGAGTGATGCTAGCCGACGGAAAACCGATGCGCGAAACGGTCGATCCGGCTTACTTGTTGGTATTGAGAGGAGCTGGAGATCGGCTGGCCACCTACAGTCAGACTGGCGCCAATGATTGCTCGATGCCCGGCGGTGCCGATTACCTGTTGTTGGAGCTAATGGGGTTGAACTGGGATACTAAGGCACTCATGAAAGGAAGAGTCGTCAACAAGAAGGCTAGATGGAATCTATGCATGGCCGACTTTGCTCAAGAGCCCGACTATGAGCATGGCAAGGGCAGAGTGATCGATTTCAAGAGTATCCCAGGATTGAGTAGCATCAGAGAGAAACTCGGACAATGTCTCGGTCCAAAGGCCCAGATGCTCTTCGCCGAAGGTAACTATTATTTCGACAAGAAGACCTGCTACATCGGCGCCCATGGTGATGTCGAGCGACGGATCGTGATCGGTTTGAGGCTGGGTGGAAGTATGACTCTGGAGTACCAATGGTATCAACAGTCTGCACCTGTTGGTGTCGAGATGGTCTTCACCTTACATCACGGAGACCTCTACATCATGGATCGTACTGCGAGTGGGTTCGATTGGCGCAAGAAGATCATTGCTACGCTACGTCATTCCGCCAATATGTCGACCCTTCGTAAGAAGGCTTGATCCAAATAAAAAAGACCCTTAGCGAGGAGAAGGGTCGATAAAAAAGTCTAATTGCCCTTCGGCAATTAGATCTAGATCATACCGTGATGGCTCGAGAAAAGTGAAATTGGCCTTTTCGTAGTTTGAAAACGAAACGAGCGTCGAGATGGACGACAGCCCGATCGAGATGGATACCAGCAACCAGAGAACCGAGAAGAAGGAGCTGCTGGCTCAGTCGAGACTGTTGCTTCTGCTCCAGGAGAAGTGGGAGACTTTGACTCCTGATCACAAGTTGTTGGTGGCCAGAATAGCCGGGTACTACAACGCGCCCGACAAGTTCATGTCGCTCATTGAGGCTTTGATGCAACAGAATGTCGAACGTCGGGCGTTTTTCTTTGCCACCGTCCAGACCATCCTCACCGATCAGGGGATGGTCTTCGCCGATGCCCAAGGAAGCTTTCAGTAAAAAATTCAATACACCAAGCGGTGTATCGATTTGTATAGATATCCGAATGGCCGGAAAGGATGAAACTGCTTAACCTCTCTGTGCTTGCGAGCTGAGTTGATCATCAGAACGATCCCGATCAGAATCCGGACTACTCGGTCGAACATCGAGATGGCTCTCCGATCACCAAGTAGAGACCTGCCAACTGGGATATCACGTCGATCTGCATTTGATGAAACTACGATATAAAAAGGAGACGGTCTGAAGTCAAAATGAAGAAGGTGACACGGGACGGCAAACCGATCTTGGTTCCTCGCAGCATCAACAATATCGCCGTTTACAATTCTGACGGAAAGACGATCTCGACGACCTTCAACTACGAGGATTGGAGCGATATCTGCGTCGGACTGAACCGCAAAATCAGGGAACTCAGGAAGGAGAGGCGAGTTTACCCTGGAAGATCGACTTACGTCAAGCCGGCCATTTCGGTTTCTGTCAACAACATCTCTTTCGATCGCTTGCTCAGAGTAGCCATTCTTGCTTTGAGAGTCTTAGTTCCGTCACGTCAGACCTTCTACCTCAACTACATGATGATCTACGGTCAAGACTATAATGAACAGACCGCTCCGTTCAAAACCTTTGATGAGATGCTTCAACGAGCTAACAGGGATCTCGTCAAGAAATGGTATGATCAGTCTAACTTAGTTATTGTACCGATGTTAAAGGAGTCATTTGAGCGTATCAATCGACAGACCGAGTATTTTGATCCTCGCTTCTGTCGAAAGAGCCTACCGCCAGTCCTTGAATCATTCATAGCAGAACTGCGAAAGGAGGCTCTTGAGTTACCGATCTACCAGACAGACTTCCAGGGAGTCCTGGTTGACGGAGTAATTCAGACAGATCCATGGCCTGAACATCGTGCATGGACAGTTCACGAAGCTGATTGGAAAGGAGGTCATCACGTAAATCCAAGACAGATTTACGCTGGTCAAATCTGTGATCAGGGTGGTTCATTCGGCCCGATTTGTCTCAACTATCTCGAAGATCTCACTCGTTGGGTCTTCAAACCTCACCCCTCCAAGAAAACTGAGTTGAGTAACAACTAAGGGGAAGGACGAAAAGAGGTGGATCGCGATGGAACCGACTTTTGAGCGGTTGAAAGAACTTCGCCGAATAGTTTGGCGTGTAGTTGGAGTCCAACTCGATGCTATCGACTACGCCGAGAGAGTCGATCAGTCGGCTATCGTGTTTAAGCAGGATGTCGTCGCTGCTGTCAAGAGCATCATTCGGCGTCCGGAGGCCTATGGTACTAAGCTTCAATATCTGACGGTTGAAATCCCATCAGTTCACTACGCACCCGCCCCAGATCTCGAGGATGAGTTCAGCTATATTCCAAATGAAGCGTGGCTCAATTGGCAGACAGGTTACGACCAGATCCACGTTGTCGGCCATGTCTACTTGAATTCGGTGTTCAGATCGAAGGAGTTGAAACATGAGGAATTCTACCGACAAGCCTGTAGTCATGCGACTACCTGCTCGAGCGATTACGGTGGCACCGATTGTAGTTGCAACCTAATCGATTCCGTCCCAGGATGGGTTGAACCTTATGTCGATCTTCATTTCAAAGAGTTATTCAAGATCGATCTTGACGCTGAGCGGAAGAGGTTCGATGATCACTTCAGCCAAATGAAATCGACGCTCACTTATCGCAAGCCTTAATCTCCGAAATCTATGGAAGTGAAGTCTGATGCGGTGATAGTCGGGCAAACGAATTAAGATGTTACAATGGGAAATTGTAACATGCATCCATGGAGGGCGTCTCCTATCGAGAAGCATTTCGATTGAGGCTGGTGCCGGCTAAAATCGTTGAAAAATCTGTCTGGGATTCAATTAATTCAAGGATTAAAAATAGGTGCTCGTAAAACGGGAAACGAGCCGAGATGAATCGGAATGGACTATTGGCCGATATCCGAGTACTAGAGAAGTACCCGTCCGATCAGTTGGTAGCAGCCATCGCAGGGAAATATCAGATCTCGACTGACAAGGCCGATGAACTGATCGATGGTTTGCTTCAATACATCAGCTATCCTGATGCTGGCCGTCCCGGCAATGGTCAACTTCCGACTGGTGTATTGAGAATTAACGCCGTTCTGCAGGACGACTTCGATTTGAAACGGTATTTAGGACACTGGTATAACGCAGCTAGCATTCCTCAGCCTTTTGATCGCAATACTCCTTGGGAGACTGCCGATTATCGAGTTCTCGATCCTTCGACTGTCGAAGTTCTCAACACGGCCTGGAACAAGGACGAAACTATGAGAGGCAAGATCGTTGGAACGGCAGAATTGACCGACCTTCCAGGGGCTCTCTACGTCTCATTCCCGACCGGTCAACCAAGACCCCCGAATCCAGTAGCTAATTATTTGGTCCACAAGACTGATTATGTTCGCTATGCTATCGTCGGATCTTACGATGGATCAAATCTTTACATTCTGTCACGAGTGAGACCGATGTCAAGGGCACTGTACGATAACATTCTCGAGTACGTGAAAGTACTCGGCTATGATGTTAACCTCCTCAAAGAAGGCTATCGTGCTATCAAGGGCGACTCCGATGACGATTGTACCATCCTCTGATCAATCGAAGCGACCTGTCCGATAAAAAATTGAGACCAGATTAAAAGAGGGTCTCAAAAACCAACAAGCGAAAATGTACAACGCTGAGGATTTCCGAGTCCGGAGTGCTCGCCAACCAGTTCATCAGTTGGCCCAGAGGATGAACCATTCCTTTCCTCTGAAGAACGTGGTCCAAGCACCGAGTCGTCATGGATACGCGCCTTCTCCGAACTACGGCAACCAGCGATATGCTCGTCATCAGGTTCAAACGGGAGCTCCGGCTTGCTGTGCGGCGAACGTCTACGATTTCAATCTCTTCCCCGGTGTCCAGTTCACCAAGCTGGCAAATTCTCAGGTTATCGCCAACTCGAAGTTGGCAGCCAAAATCACCGCCTATGGTTACACCAACTCCAATGTTGCTACCCCATTGTCGACCCGCGGAAACCAGGGAGTTGGCGAACAAGGTATGGGAATTTGGGATGACCAGTTCAGCAATGTGGTTCCTGACAGCAGCATCCATGAGATCGACAATCAGCATTACGTCCAGCTCGATGTCACTGCGTTGAAGCCTTACCAAACTGATCAATGCGGTGGACCTACCATCACAATCGGCAGCGAGCAGGTGAACGAAGGCTTTGAGATCGGCGGATCAAACGTCCAAGGCCAGTTTGGAACTCAGCTCTTTACCTACATCAGCACTTCCAGCACTGTCATCACCAAGACGATCTCCCTCTTCAACCCAGCCGGAGCTGCCAATCCCACTCTCTACAACTTTATCTCGGTGAGAGCATTCCCGTCGGGAGCTGTTACTAAGGGAGGTGATGCAATCCTGATCAATGTGACCGTGAACACTTGCCCTACGACTTGCCAGTTCGGTTCAGCCGATTGCGCTGGAGTTTGCGGTGGAAAGAGCGTTCTCGACTGTGCTGGAGTTTGCTACAATCCTACCACTGGAGGTAAGCCAACCAAGGTGGTCGATTGCAACGGTGTCTGCGGTGGACCTGCCGTTGCTGATTGCAAGGGAGTCTGTGGAGGAACTACGACCTACGATTGCGCCGGCACTTGCGGTGGAACCAAGGTTCCCGATTGTTCTGGAGCCTGCGGCGGCAACAAAGTTCCCGATTGCAAGGGTGTCTGTGGCGGAACTGCCCAGACCGACTGCGCGGGAGTCTGTGCTGGAACCAGTACTTACGATTGCGGTGGCAACTGTTACGACCAGAAGCAGGTACCTCCGCCAAAGACCAAGGATTGTGCTGGAGTTTGCGGAGGTACCGCCTATCCAGACGCCTGCGGCAAGTGCGTCACTCCCGATTGTGTTTGGGATCAGGGTCTGACTGTCCACGGCTATCGTCAGCAAGCTCGCAACCAGGTTCATGCCTCGCGTGCATCATCGGCAGCCTACAACGTTCCATCGAACTACCAGGTGAAAACTGGAAGCCGTCCCAACCGCTTCCTCCCAAAGAACGTCTGATCGATCCATGCCATCGTTCGATTTCCTACCGAGTCCCAGCTAAAAAACTATCAATCCAATGGTTGATAGTTCCAACAAAAACCAATCTCCGTCCTTCTCTAGACTCGAGTCCTAAAAAAGCGCTCCAATTCTGCTACCCGTCTGTAGCCATCATGATTTGGTCTCTGCCGATCTTTGAAGAAACCTATTTCGGTCTCTTTGTTTTGGGTACCGCCATGGCCTATGCAGGAGTGATGATAATTCTCATGTACTCTAGTCGAGCGACGGCTTACGTTCGCTACCTTCAGGATCATCTCGAGGAGCAGAAAAGGCAGCCGCGAGCTGTGTTAGCAAAACCTCTATCACTCAAAACATGGAGCAAAACCTATGATGTCGGCGCCGATCCCCATTACATCTTCCTGTGGAGCGCTGCAACTAGAGGTTTCTCGACTATCCATGCAGTGGTGATGGTGACTACGCCGCTCCTTCTCCTCTGGAATTACGATCTCGTTGATCTCTGGGAATATCACTTCTACATGTTTCATCCCGAGGGCGAAACTATAATCGCCAACTTGAATGCTTTCATGCTGTCCTACTTGTTAATCGATGCTTCTTACTTGATCGCCCATCGGATTCAACTGCCGGCTAACGCCGAATCCGATGACAATTTCATCTTCGCTCTCCTCCACCATCTTGTAGGTGCGTTCGGTATGCTTCAATTCATCCAATTGAAGATCATGCCATTCAATTGTCTCTACTATTCATTCACGGAGATCTCGACTGTTCCTCTCAATGCGGCATGGCTATCAATCAAGATGGGATGGGACAAGAACAGACGCGTGGACATTGTCTATCGAGTCTCAGCCGGATTGACCTGGCTTCTCTTTTTCGAAGTGAGAATCGTCGGATCTATTGCCGTCATTGCTTACCTCTACTTCAATCTCCATCACGTCATGCTCCTCTCACCGACTATTTGTTTCCTCACCGTCGCAACCAACGCGATAGTCATCGGACTCAACTACTACTGGTTCTACAAGCTGACTCTTAAGGCCCTCGAGATCTTCAACGGTCATCAGAAGCGAGACTAAGGAGTACGCCAGATAGAGAATCGGTAGTTAAAAACCGTCATGGTGATCATGACGTTTACACATCTATGATGGTCATCATCGCAATCGAAACTGAAACTTGAAACTCCCTCTTAGCTAAAACCGTATAATGAGTGCAAACTTCTTCGATATCAAGTCGAACTGGGCACTTCTCGAATCTAATCTCCAAAATCCGGTATTCATCGAGGCTATAAATCTATATCACTGGTGGTCTTTCAAGCCGGAAACAGGAATAGATGTTCCCCTGATCGAAACTAATAGGTTTGACGACTACGGAATTAACGCCGACGATGTAGCATACGTCAGAGCTAAGCTACTCGAGAATTATTCCACATCTAATCCTTATTGGTTTTGTCAGCCTTGCGACTGCGTAGATCTTAACGGTATCGTAACCTACATCCTATTAAAGATGGCTTATCCAGGAAAGGAATGGTTCGTTTCAACCATTTATCTCAATTCTGAAAGCCAATCCCATATCGTAATCACCGACAAAAATCTCCAGGAGACCATCCTTGATTACGATCCCTATCTGGTTTCGACAAAGCCCGACGACGGAAATGTCATCTTCTATGACTTGATTTATCCGTTGATGCCTTGGTACGGTAAAATCTTCAGTGATCGTTCCGATCTAACAACCATCCGGATTCAGACTTCAATCCCAGTTGCAGATCACTGGAAAGGAATGAACTACGTCAGCTACTTCAATCGAGATAAGAAATAATCGATCCGCATGTCCGCCGCCTCTCTGAAAAAGAAATTGCACTATTCTACAGTCTGAACTAAAAGTTCAGACTGATCGCCTCCTTAAGGACTAACCTAATGCCGGTATGACCAGGGAGGTGAATTGTTTCAACGGGTCGGTCGTTATCGTCTCCGTCGCGGTTTCGGCGCTGATTGGACTCATCTGCTTCACGGCTGGCTACATTGCAAACAAGAATTACAACGGTGGCTATCGATCAACTAATTGTACTTATATCGGTTACGATTTCCGTCCATTCCCGTGGAACAATTGGGATTGCAAAGAATGCACTGGTTACTACGCGTCAATTACGACGGCGACTACTGACGGAAAGATCTGGTACACTCATAACGATACCGTCTATCCGCCTGGGAACTCAGTCGATCGCCAGACTAATTGGTATCGTCAGCACTGGCCAATTGGTCAGACCGTCCTTTGTTATCAGACTGAATGCTGTTCTAATCCACCGATTATCTTTCAGCTGGCCGACACCTTCCAAGTCTTCTGGGCCGCCGTTGTCTTTCTTTCGCTGGCTTTCATTATGTCATTCGTCAGCCTCTTCTGGTCCTTTTTCGGGAAAGACCATCACAAATGTCGCCGTCGAAAGGTGACATGCTGTAGTCGCAGCGATTACACCGATATTGATGAGTCCGATGTCGGAATTTGACTACTTCATGACTGACACTACCGGATCATCCGGTAATGATTTGCAAAAACGTACATCGGAGACGTCATTGATCCTCGATTAGATCGTCTTCATCGTCGATCTCGATCGTATCGTCACTTCCCTCATCCGTGCTAGAATTTTCTTTACGATTCGCCTTCCAGGAATCGTAAGATTCGATCCATATTTTAGCCAGGAGACTCTGAATAGTTAGGTTCATATCAAATTCAGTATCGCTACCGTAACAATCGTCACAGCAACCGTCTGAGGACAATCGTTCATCCGCTTGGTGAAAACAAAAGCCGTTTCGAACTGAATGATGGTTGGCTTCGAAATCACTACATCGGATCAATGTCTCAATCATTGACCGATTGTCGACCAAGTGGCTTGTGAAGGTCTGAATGAATCTGTTGTCAGCAGCAATAGCTTGCCTCTCAGACTGACTCAATCGTGATCTATCCGTCTTTGGAGCCGTTGCCGTTGGAAAATATACTGCGTCCATCGGTTCAGTACGACCTCGAACACGGCTTTTTTGTTATGGCTTGGCGGTTTTGACCAAATCATTTTTCAGCCATCTGTGATCCATTTAGGCGATGTTCTCTGTTTCATCTGGGTCGCCGTCTGAATAAGGCGACCGGGATCCAGGTGGTGCTGGATCAAACGGACTAGATCCGGCAGGTGGAGCCTCTCCCCGAGGAGTAAGATCGGTCTGAACTGTCGCCGGTGTATTTTCTCTGGCTGTCTTACCCCTGATGTGTCTAGAGACCAAATGGTAGGTAGTCACTGCAATAGATGTTACAGCAACAGCTCCACCGGCAGCAGCTCCCCATGCCCAATTTGGAATCGAAAATCCCACTTGAGGATGCCCTTCAGTTTCTATGCTTTCCGGGGGAGTACTGGGTTTGAATAGTTGGTCCATTTCTATCGGCTCTCTTTTTGTCGGGCTAAGTAAAAGAGATTCGGAAAGGCCGGTTAACTGGAGAGCACCGAAGATGAGCGCTAAGAACATTCGGTTGAAGTTGGGCGAAATAGAGAGACGAATTGAGAATGCCGAAAAGGAGGTTGACATGAACCGACTGGTAGAACTCCAAGTCGAACATCAGATTTTGCAGGTCTATCTCGAGGTCCTTGAAACGTCCAAAGCCGATCCTGACTACTTGAGTCGCAAAGGGCTTATTCTTGAAATTCGTGATGAACTTCTTAATGCCATTCCGACTGCCGACCGGGTCGAAATCGTTTGCATGGTCAAGGGAACCTGTGGAGTCTGAACTCCGAAAACCCAATTTCTATTTTAATGACCAGCGTGAATGAAAAGATCGGCTATGGATAAGTATGGAACTAACGTCACCGCCGTACGAGCTTGCGGTGGAGTCTGCGGGGAAGTTCACTTAACCCTTAAGTGCGGATGTGAATACCTGGCAGGTGCCCATTCAATTGGAAAAGGCTTTGAACTCTTCTGTGAAGACCATGGACGGGAAGCAGATCAGCGCCACCTAGAGATGTGTGATTTGATCCATCGACGAGACGCTCTCCTAGTCACAGAAGCTGATGCCTTGCCACAGGTGAGAAACGCCAATCTTCGCATTCGTGAATTGACCATCGCCACCGACAAGTTCTACAACGGTATTTTGGGCCGCCCGATGTAGGTAAGAAAACTTCATCATGTTTAACATGATGAAACATAACCGCAGGACAGTCAGAAGAAGTCTTTGAAACTACTCTCGCAGAGTTGGCGATCGACGTAGAAGATGGGTCTCTCGATGCTCCGATCGATCAGCAACATTTCGTAGAGCTCGTTCCAAAGTAGGGAAAGATCCTCATTCGGATCTTCGATGTGACCCGTGCAGTCGATGAAGAACGTCTTGGAACAGGTCTCATTTTGAAATCGATGATCGGCCATCGGTTCCAATCGAACAAACAACTTGTAGCTGACGATAATATAGTCAGTGCTAGATCTGATTCGGTACTTTGTTGTCCTGCCTGCTCCGGTGAGATCACCGACTTCCTCGCCCTCTCTGAAACGATGCACAATGTGGATAGTTTGTGCGAGTCTCATCCACCGCTCTACATCATCGGCTCTCCGATCCCTTTCGCGAATCTGAGCAGCCATCAGATCGGGATGAAGCTTCGTCTCCATCTTAGGGTTGACTGAGCCGTTTTAGTTGGTTGAGCCGATGCCGAATTAAAACGTCCATTTCGTAGTTTAGGATGGGGAGCTGGAAGGTTTCATAGGTCGGAGTGTTAGGATGAAACTTAAAGAGGTAGAGACCAGTGACTATTTTGCCGTACTTCTGCTCGAGAATCAACTTGTACATGTTCAGCTGGAGAACGTAGTGCCAGTAGTTGAGATCGGGAAGATGTTCGAGACCAGGAACTTTGGAAAAGCTCCGAAATGCTGCTATCTGTTCGAACCATTTTAGCTGAAGAACCCGTTTCCAATCGCCGATAATGAGAGTTCCGTCTTCTGGATTCTGGTAGACGATGTCGATGGTCCCACAGATCTTGAGATCATCATGATAAATTCGCCATTCAGTTCGGTATGGGACAAAATAGGGATGATCGATGACAAACCGAATGAAGTAGTTCCATTCGGTTTCCAATCCAATCGATTTGGCAATCTTCAATTCGACGGGACTGTCTAGCATCGATCGCCTGAGCAGATCGGAATGGGTGACGATCTTCAATTGATCATCCTTGTTGATGACTTGACAAGATGCGGGGCGAGGTCTATTTAGAAAATGTTCAATCAACTTATGCATGCACTCGCCAAGAAAACATGCAGAATCGCGCTTGAATTTCCAGTTAGCCTTGATTTCTTCGACTGACATTCCCCAGTAAGCATGGCCTGGTTTCCACTTCTTCCCTTTCATCATCTTGGTGATAATTTCATCCTCGCTGCGTTCGTTGAAGTGAGTCGAGTTCCATGATGTTACTGAGATGTACAGATGGCTATCGCCTATCACTTCATACTTGTGAGCCCCTGGTTCAAAAAGCACGCTTCCATCTCGCTCATGACGGTTGAGTTCTGCTAGAGTATCTGGAACCGTGATAGAATCGGTGGCTTCTCGAATTCGTCTCAGCCAGTCATCTGCAGAGTCGGTCTTTTCTATCGGAGGTCCTGGAGAGTTGGTATCGTGATCCATGGAATGTCTTTTAAGACATGAGCCTGTTGCCTTAAATCAGTAGATTCTTTTGGTCCCTCTCCTTTGAGAACCAAAGACCTGGCATAACTTAGAAAACTGATTTTTGCTTTCTGAAAGGTTAGAGCTTAAAATCGGAGAGCCGTCAGAAGACCAATGCAACCGGAAGAAGAATCTCGATCTGTTACTCTCCCTCAGGAGGAGCAAGTCGAAAATAGACTCATCAATGCTTTCGAAGCAATCCGATTCAACATTCGGGAGGGCCAGAAGCAGAAGGGGAAATTAACCCTTCAAGACTGTCGTCTTCTGATTCCGGCCGAGAAGAAACTGGGCGAGTTCTTGAAGAAACTGAGTGAGCAAGAATCCGCTCAGAAAGGCAAGGAAGAGGCGGCCGACGGCGATGAGAATTCAGGGGACAAGATTTACGCCACTGACGAAGTGTACGCAGCCTACCGCGTAATTTTGGCGTCGCTCGAAGTCCTTCAGACGACTGGTATTTTCACGATCGAGGGATCGGTTGAGCTCGTTGAATGGATGGAAGAGATTGCTCTCGGGTTGGACAAGGTGAAGGATCCTGTCATCCGAATGCGCGAACTCAAAGAGAAGACCAAAGGGTCAAGCAAGGACAAAGATGGCAAGAAGAGCTCCAAGAAGAAGTGATCGTCGCTTCCGTTCTCATGCTATGACGTAATGATATTGCGATTTCTATTCGAGTGTCGAATAGAAATAAACTAGATCTACTAAAAGAGTGACCATAATGTCGACTCCAGAACCCCTTCCGCGATATCCGGTCTTTGAAAGAGCTGTCAAGCGCGACAATACTGGTATTATCATTGTCCTGATCATAGTAGTAATCTTGATAGCTACTATGGCTATTGTCATATACGCGGTCTTTCATAACCGTCCAACCAAAGTAGTGACAAGATGTGAACCAGGTCTTTGTGCTATCACTCTAGCCACTGGCATCAAGCGTTGTCCAGCTTCGAACAGCGAGCAATTAGTCTACGATCAAATCTTTGAGGATTGCACGTCAAGGAATTATTGTCAATCGCAATCCGCTCCCTGTGCTACTCTAGCAGGAGGGATATTAAACTGCGCTGGAAACTGCGGAACGGGCAATGATCAATGCAACTGCGCCAAGGCACCTACCTAATTCGATCCGCCTTCTGGATCACTGTTCTTCAATAAATGTTGCTGAAAAATGATTAAGAACCTTCTCCAAAAAGAAGACAAAAGCTCGGGATGGCTTCAATTCCGCTTTCCGCCGCGTTGATCAAGACCTTCAAAGTACGATCCTGTGTCGTCGTGGATGTCGAGAAATGGGAAGCGTGGATGGTTCCCAGACTCGTGGCGAAGGCGCCTGAAGTTGATTGGAGCGGCGAGACCTACCGCCTTCACGTCGTTCTGCAACAAAATCGATGGCCGATGCTGACCAGCTTTGATCCTGAGAGTCGATTCTTCCGGTTCATGGACGAGTGGCGAGCTCAGACTGTTCACTTCCATACGCAGCGACTGGTCGACTACCGATGCGTCAACTCGATGCAGATGGTAGTTATAGTACCATCGGTAGCCGATCGCAGCGAAGAAAGGAAGGCGACTTCTCGTATGCTCGCCCTTCTGGGTCTCGATGCCGATGTCAGCGACGAGGATCTCAACGCGATGGACGAGAGCGACGATGAGATCACTTCTGGGAGCGAGATTCTTTCTTCGATGTCGTCTCGCTCTTCTTCTACTGCCAACTCAGCAAACACGACTCCTCAACCGCTCAGCAAGCAGCAGGCCTCCATGCCCATCATTGTGATGTCGCCATACGTTACCGACGACGATTCCTCTCCCGTCGAAGAAATACCATGCGATTCGCTGACGGGCCTGATGTTGAAGAATCTCAATCTGCGTCAAGACTGCTCTCGACAGTTGCGCAGCCTCGACGTCAACATTCAGTTCCGCATTCGCACCAACAAGATCGATCTGCCGGACATTCTGGTAGTAGTGCGCTCCTTTTGCCGATCCAATGCAGGAGCTGGCTTCTACGATAACAAAGGCTGTCTCGTGTCGCTCGTCGAATCATGGTACCAACAGCGAACAACTCCCGGCTCCATCAATCCTCTTTGACCGTCCCCAGACGGACCGGAGTCCGCCAATACTGGTATGATAAAAAAACGATACGTCATCGTATCGTTTTCAAATTCCTCTACATTCAGGGATACGATGCCCTAATGGGCCCGGATGTGAACATTCAAATCGCATCCATCCGCCAACTTGACGCGAAGAATGTGGTTAGTTAGATCGACCGTAATCTGAGGTGGAACTGCCACTAACCGTTCTCGATCGCCGTCTGGCACGTACAGATATCCTTTTCCCATGGCAAACATCGCTCTGCCCACCAGTTCACCGACAGTAAGCCCTTCCAGATTTGACATCTTTTTCATATCAAATACAGACAGATTTGATATGCATTTTTGGTGAGCCGGGCGTCACGCAGCCAGGTGATCTGGATCGGCTTCCTGAATATCCGGCCTGCACCCGGCAAGCTGTTGCGCAGCGATGCATGTAGGAAGCCATGCGTTGAATGGCTTGTGCCGTCCCCATGTATTTAGCCCGAGTCACAAGAGGAGCAAGAGCAATCAGATTCTCGACAAGATACTCGTATGCGAATCTAAAGTCGGTCTTCGTGATTTCAATGGAGGCCGTTCGATTGATGCTGGCCGTTTCTTCGGCCAGTGCCTTCTCATCGTCATCCATTTTTGATGAGAAAGCCACTCATATTTCTAGTTTCGGTTTTGAGTCAGCGAGATCGGAACACCTTGAAGGGATAGGGGCCGTGAAGGAGACTGAAGTTCTCCTCGATAACTCCCATGATCTTCCGATGAGTGCTGGATAGCTTGAATTTAGCTCGATTACCGGTCGACGACCTCATCGGATTGTCTTTTAGGTAGAGAGAAGCTCGAACTAAGTCCGGATCAAAACCGCAATCGCGAAAGAACTGAATGACCAAGTCGAACATCGGACTCTTCAGGTCGGCATACTCTTTCTTTTCACGTCTCACTCCAGGTTCACCGAAGACAACCGCCGGTTCAACTTGAACGGTAGTGAAAATGCCAGTTTGGCTTTGAGTTAGAGTGGAAGCGTTGATCTCACTTCCTGAGTTGTCGACATAGACTCGCCTAGCATCGGCCGTTGAAATACCGAAGAGGTAAGAAAACTCTTCCTCAGTTACCGTTCGGGCATTGTGCATCCCAATATGATTGGCTCTCCAGAAAAAAGGCAATCCGTTGAAGACTCGGATCTCACGTAGAGACAACGGACATCCAACCAACTTGCAGAAGAAGACGATTAGACAAAGCTGGTAACGGAAGTTGAGGTTCTTTTCATTGGGAGGATAGTAATCAGCCGGATCAAGAGCCCGGTCGTCGAAGGCTTTGGTTGCGATGTACCGTATGCCGGAAGATGGCACTAAGTGTCCTATCATCCCTGGTTTGAAGTTAGTATATTCGAAAGTAACGACCATTGGGAAGTGGAGTTTGAAGAGCTGACGGAGAAGATAAAACGCCACGATGTCGTAAGTCTCGGCCTCGATCATCAGCAGTCGGCCCCGAACAGGATATGGTCTTAAGGTCCCTTCCCCGAGAATGTAGTTCACACAAGCAACCATCTCCTTGAAATGCGGATGGTATTCCATTACTGTAATCATCTCCGACGTGACCGGATCCCAGACGCACTCATCATAAATATCATCCATTCAAGTGTTCTGTTGTCGTTTCAATAGACGAGGGAATGATCCCTCGTATTTTTACTTATCTGTTTAAGCGTCTTAAACAAATTCATTTTCTCATGTTCAGGTTCAGGGAATTCGAATGCTACCGTTCATCACTTCATAATCGGTGAAGCCGCGTTTTCGATTACACTCTAAGGAGTAGATTGCTGATCCTTCACGTCTGTATTCGATGATGTCACAGGCTCGCAACCGTTTGATCTGATTTTCGAAGGAGGGCTGTTCTTGAATATATCGAGCTAGTGACATGCAAACGATACCGTTCTTGACCAGGTCCTGCGAACTGACGTCGGCATTACAAACCGTCTTTGGATCACCAGTGCAAGGAACGAGAAAGACCTCTCCTCCGTGACCTTTCCACGTCCTTCTGATCCAGTCTTCAAGTGGTCTCATTGCAGCTTTTTAGATGATAGAATGATGAAGGCGGATTGTTGTTTTTGGAACGGCTAAATGAGTCCGAACTGAGCTGCCTTGAAGACGGGAGGAGGAACCTTGTCATCAGCAAAAATAGGGAGGGGCCCCGTTTTCTTTTCGCCGGTGCTGCTTCGAAAATCGATACCATGTTCGGGATCGCGTCCTAAGAGTCGATTAGCCGCTCTCAGTTGAGCCTCGAGGTAGTGAAGGGCTTCTTCCTGTTCGCGGTTAACTGTGTAGTAGTGTCGCAGTTTCTCCCCAACCAAGTCGCGAGCCTTCCGGTAATGCTCCTTGTCGTGAGCTATCTGGGTTCGATTCGCGATCGTCTCTTCGACCAATTTCTTCCTCGACATCTCGTGAGGCTCAGGCAGGTCGGATGCGCCGTCATCGTCGGCCATTTTTCTTTTTGACTGGAGAAATCTAAGCAAATCATTTTCTTAGTCAAAATGGCTAGTTTCCTCAATCGGAAATGGACACTCATCCTTTCCATTGTTCTTCTTACGGTCATTGTGATGGCTCTAATGGCATACTTCTATATCCATGGAAACATCGCCTCTGGAGGTGCCAAGATCAACGAGTTTCTCAATAGGCATTGTAAGCAGCCTGCAGTTTTCGATCCGAAGGATTTCAAGTGGACCCAGTCTTTTCGTGATAACTGGAAGACCATCATGAAGGAATTCGATCGATACCACGAGAAGTTTGAGGTTCCTGCTTACAAAGACATCAACGAGGGTTCAAGTGCTGGAACCGAAGGATGGAAAGCCCTCTTCCTTCGAGTATTCAATAACGATACCGAACTCATTGAGCACTTCCCTGAAACCATGAAACTAATCAACTCGTGTCCTTGCACTACAGCCTACTTTTCGATGGTCGAGCCTGGAACTCACATCAAACCGCACAAAGGAGTTTACGCTGGAGTACTCAGATATCACCTCAGCTTGATAGCACCACGTCAGTGGGAGAACTGTTTCATTATCGTTGATGGAAAGAAGCTCCACTGGGGTGAGCCAGGTCGAGATGTCATGTTTGACGACATGTATCTCCATGAGGTTCAGAACAACACCGTAGATAGGCGAATGGTTCTCTTTCTCGACATCAAACGAGATTTTGGGAATCCCCTCATCAATCTGATCAACACCATCATGCTCAAGTTCATCAAATCGAATGACGTTTTGGTTGACACGGTACGAAAAGCAAATCGGGTCAGCAAGGCTGCCGTTCGTAGTAACCATCCAACCCATCCTCATCGTAGCTCCGGTGGACGACAGGAACAACGAAACTCGATTTTGGACAATCATCCCATGTTTTCTGGACTGCTGTAGTTCAATGTGGTCCATCTCAGGGAGAGGTTGATGAATGAGGATTGAGATCTTTTGCCAACGAATTTCGCATGAGAATAGAGAGAACTAATCCACTGGAAGGGTTGACGAGAACGAGCTGAAAAACCGAGAAACCAAATTTCGACAGCTTAGAGAATTAAAAATACAGATGGACAACGTTCCTTCTCAGGCAGCTCAGCAACAACCGGCCGCCGCCAAGGTGTACTATTTCGATGGCGCATCATACCAGCCCGTGGTTGATGTTCTCGTCCAGTACACCGGAATCATTTTCGGAGAGGTTCAGAAGGGCGAGCAGATGACCCACGAGAAGTTGGGCATCATCCTCAACTTCTACCTTTCGACTTGTGTTCGGAAAGGGTTTGCGCCCGAGGAACAAACTACCGAGAAGGGCGCTTGCACCCATCTTTACACCAAGGGAGCGAAGGCTAGTCAACTCTGCGGAAAGCCAGCCGGATACCGCGGCATCGACGGACGATTGAAATGCTCGTCTCACAAGTCATCAAAACCGGCAAAAGAAACTGCCGGTGCTCCGACTTCGGTCGATTCAGCCGGTGCTGCCGGGCAAGTCTTTTCCTATGCGGCCAACCAAGGCAAGGGAAAGGTAGCCCCTCAATCTTTGGTCAGCATTCAGGCGGCTATTGCTCGTCAAGTGGAGCCGGCCAAGCTCGATCTGGCTCAAGCTCCTCCCCCAGACAGCCGAATCTACAATCCCCTGACTAAGATCGTGTTCGAACAGCGCGATAACAACAACTGGATCGCAGTTGGTTTGATTGATGGTCCCAACACGATTAAGCTTTCCCTCAACGAAGTTTCCGTCTGCTACGGAAACGGTTGGCGCTGGGATACGACTTGTGTTGATGATGAAGCTGCTCGTTCAATGGGACATCCTCTCGTCATTGGAGGAGATCATCCTTTGGTGTCATCGAGCGATGCCAATCAACTGATCTCTTCCAAGATCGGTTCCATTCTCGACAACAATCGCAAGTGATTCACTTGACGCACCGTCAGCAATAAGCTTACCTTACAAGGTAAGCTTTACTGAAAAATGAAAACAAAGCTTGACTAAAAGGGAAACTCAAATGGCGCAGCGCGTCGTCTCCCTTGGCGATCCAGCCATCCCCGATCGCGAACATCCACGGCGCCTCCGTCCTCCCAGAATGAACTGTTCATTCCCTGGATGCAGCGCGACTTCACCACCTTTTTCTTCTCCGTTGATGAAGGTCGACGGTCTTAAGTGCAGCAAGGTGGTCGATTATCTTTGCATGACCCACAATCGGTGCTTCTACTGCAAGGAAGGATGCGATACCTACCATCGGGTCTGTTCGCCGTGTTTTGACAAACGAGAACAGAGACGGCGACTTCGGGCTTTACCTCCGCCTCTGGTTCAACGAATGTCTGACTGTATCATGAAGAAGACAGGACTGCCTCGAGATATCATCAACCTGATCGGCCGCTATCTGCTCAGAATTGATCAGGTGATGTGGGCGATTGCTTGCGGATCCTCCTGGGAACGGAGAGGTCAGTATACCAAACAAGCCCTCTTTCATGGAACATCAGCTCAGATGCTTTGGTTTCTCAAGCAGGGTTGTCTACCAAAGCAGAGCTGCACGGAGATCATCAAGCGGTTGACTGGTGGGTTCCCCGTTATGGATGCTCTGAAGCACGTCCGTTGTTATCATGCTGCTATGGAGAAAAGATATGATTGGAACGTGATGGCAGAAGTCAACCTCTGCAACTGGGCTGGCGTACATCTTAGCGTTCCTCGAAAGGCAAGTGAGATCGGGGTCGACGAAGATTCGTGCCAGCAATACGATAAGGAGCGCGCTGAACAAGACAAGAAGTTGGTGGCCTTTCTGAAGTGGAACTTTCTGTTGCTCAATGAGAGGGACCTTCGTGTCGCGGATCGATCGTCGACTGCTATCGATTACCTCATTCAGAATGGGTATGTCGATTTGCTGATCTGGCTCTATTCCGAGAGATGCGAGACTCCAATGGCCACGCCGTCTCGAATTCGAGAAGCTGAGGAGCGAATGGACTTCAACGTTCTTCGCTTCTTCGTGATGACAAACCAGAAGAAGATGGTCGATACGGTCTTAGAGAAAATCATCTTGCATCACTATCTGCACAAAAAGTGGGAGCGACTCCGCTTCCTGCTCGAAGTCGGAGTCGCGTTTCCAGCGAACTTGATCACGGATGCTGACTGGAAATTGATTGACCTCTCGATGATGACTGCGTGTCAATCCGACAGGGCTTGGACTATGCTCAGGCTTCTAGCAGAAGCTAAACATCCACTTACGGAAGCTTCCGTCATCCATTTGGTCGTTAACGGGTATGTTGATGTTGTTCGCAAGCTGGTCGAAATGAAGTTCAAGATGCCTCATCAGGCACTCGAAGTCGCCATCCAACGACGCATTCACTCACTGATTGACGTGTTCCTTGGTACGGGGATGCAATTGGGTCGAGGAAACATGCTCGCAGTTCTCGTCAGCGGTGACCTGGAGACTCTTAAGTTGTATCGAAAGCACGGTTACCGGTTTGTCGATCTCGATCTGGCTGAAGCTCGTCTTCGCTATCATCATGACGTTACCGCTTTCATCGAGGCCTCGATCGAGGAAGACAAACAACTCAAATGACGATCAGTAGTAAAAAAGCATAACTGCTCGCATTAACTAATGCGAACTTCTAACTCCGGCTCAGTCTTCATCTATCAATGCTAACGTCATGTTACTCGATCAGTCGATAAGTATGGGAAAGAGTTAGCTGACTAGTAGAAATCGAACCCGGGTGAGATCAGAGACGAAAACTGTAAGTAATAAAAGACCAAACTATTCGATGGAGTCAAAAATGCTGTCGGTCCAAAATCCAGTTTCATTCGTGAATCAGGCATCGGCGATGGCCACGCCTTTGTCATCGCCAGTTTCCTTCGGCCAGCCAACAATGCAGATGGCGTCCGCGTCCGGTGGATTGGGACAGATGGCAGCACAGGCTTCTGCTTCGGGTTCATCTCCTCAATATTCGGCAGCGCCCATGCTCGGAGTTCCAAGCTTGTCGGGAATGTCAGCTGGTTTCAATTCGTCAATGGCGACTCCTACCCCCTTTACTCAAGCGGCTAGCTCTGCTCCCCTCAATCAGCCGATGCTTTCTGGACAGCCATCACCGGTCCCGGTCGCCAGTTTCAACACACAACCCGGATCTCCCGGAATTGGATCTTTGTTCTCGACGCCACTGATGCAGGAATCGCCAATGGTCAACGACAACATGACCCTGGCTGAGCAGATGATGAGTCCTACGCTGGAACAGCAGGAAATCGAAGACATTGCCAACCTCTACCTTTCTGAGCAAGGAACTGAAGAGCAGCTCTCCAGCTTCTTCGAGAAGTACAAGGATCACAAGAGAATGTCGGATAAGTGCGCCCTGGATGGTCGCTACTTCTACAAGGCACTGGCTCCATACAAGGGTCTTGTTCCTTCCGAGATGTACATCCGCATCAATCTGGGAGGACAAGTTGAAGTGTCGATGCCGGAAGGTCAGTCTGGACAGGAATTCTGGATGGGACAACCGGTTTTTGACTTGGCCGAGCTGGCTGCTACTAAGTCGGAAGACAAGCTTCCTCGCTACCGATTGATCAAACTGATTGTTGATATCAGCGATGATCCGGCTTCCAATCTCGGTTCAGTCCATTCCAACCTGATCTACATCGACACCTGGGAAGATGAGAAGAAAATTGTTCGATTCGAGCCGATGACTCCGACTGAGTACACCGAGCCTATCAACAAAGTGCTCAAGGCTTACTTCAAGAAACTTTTGCCAGACTACAAGTTCATGATGTTGGAGGAGCACCCGCAGCTTCCCATCACTGATGCTTGTCCCTCGAAGGGCATGTGTGCCGCCTACGTGCTCAAGAAGGCTATGATGCTGGTTACCGGTAACGATCGCCCTCTGAACCGTGATCCCAAGAGGGAGGAGAAGAAGATTATGGTTTTTGCGGATGCGATCGAGACTGAGTATGGAATCCTCCCTGAGGAGGATAGCGATCGCGGTCAATACGGATTCTCGATCACTCTTGGCGGTCCTGGTCCTCTCGTGTCTCCCTACTATTACGGCGATGACTGGCTCTACACGCCCGAATACTATGGATATCGTCCTCATCACCGATTCGCTCGTCCTTGGGGCTGGGGCTGGACTCATGGTGGAGGTGGCCATCCAGGACGCGGTTGGGGAGGCGGATCTCATCACAGCGGAGGTGGCCGTCACGAACGAGGAATGTCAGGAATGGAAAATGGAACCTGGGAGGATATCGGTCGCAAGTTGGATCTCGGCTGGATGCGAGCCAAGGAGAAGGCTCGTGTGTTCAAGGATCGAGCCAGAGCGGCATGGAGCGATGATGCCAATTCGATGAAGAAACATCATGGATCCCACCAACGAGAAATGAGCGCGTCGAGACTGGACAGCCGGGCAGAGATGGGGCATGGCGATTCCGAAGATCATGAAGCTCGTCAGCGATTGGCTCGAGAACATCGCGCCAAACTCGAACGCAACCAGAAGGGATGGCGCCCCAGTGCCAACAGTGGAGTTTATGCCGGTGATAAGTTCGGGGCCGGCATGGTTCAGACGAAAAAGAGCTACGGATACGAGATGGGTGGTCCCGAATACAACCGTCATAAGGGATGCGGCTGCGAGGGTTGCCACAAGGCTCCTCCGGCCGGCCAATTCGGCTACTGGTCTCACGATGAAAAGGGTGATCGAACCTGGAATCCGGTTGCATACCGTAGCAAGACGGAATCCAGTCAATCAATGACTCCAGGAATGGACGTTCGAACTCAAGGCGAGATGATGTATCGTCCTGAGGAAGGATGCGGTTGCGGCATGAAACCTTCCACTGGAACTGGTGCTGAACACGGACGCTATTCCCGTGCCGAATTCAACCAATGTCACCAACAGATGCGCCAGGAGAATGGATCTACATTGACCGGTGGAGTTGTCGGTGGACTTGCTGGTGCTGCAGTTGCTGGACCTTTTGGTATCTTGCCCGGAGCTGCCATCGGAGCAGGCGCTGGTTATTTTGCTGGTCGCGAACGAGGAAGGGAGGGAGAGGCATTCAGACCATCGACTTGGAAGCGGTCAACCCAGGACGCCGTGCTTGGAGCCGGACTCGGTGGAGTCGCCGGTTACATGCTGGGTGGCGGAAAGGGAGCTCTGCTCGGAGCTGGTGCTGGAGGACTCGGTGGATACGCTCTCGGTGGAGGATTCAATCGCAGGGGTCAGGAGACTGGTCAACGAGCCAAATCGACAGTTGCTGGAGCCGCGATTGGAGCAGGAATTGGCACCGTCGTTGGACCAATCGGTACCCTTGGAGGAGGTCTCATCGGTGCTGGTGCTGGCTACCTCGAAAGTCGAGGCAAAGAGACCGGAAATCCAGCATTGACAGGAGGCTTGATCGGAGCTGGGGCAGGCTATCTGATGCAAGGAGGGTTGACTGGAGTTATTCTCGGTGGAGCTGCGGGTGCCGGCGCAGGCTATTTGCTGGGTCGCAGAGGAGTCGGTCATCGCTACTATCCATACCGCCGTCGCTACTGGTAATCAGGCCAAGTCAAAAAAGCACTAACAGTGTCTCCACTGTTAGTAAAAGGTAATTGGAACGAGATAAAAATGGATGGACCGGATAGACCGAGACAATCGGCAGTTCATGGTCCGCCTTCCTCCCCAAAGAAATCCAGAACAGGCTTGATCATTGCTATCGTGGTGATCATTATCATCGTGATTGCAATCGTCATCGTAGTGATTATTCTTTTGAGACGACGAGCGGCTAAGACTACATCGGGAAATAGCGGCTGTACCATCAACGCTAATTGCTATGGCGGCTTCAAATGTAACACTTCGACCAAGAAATGCGTTCAATGCATCAGCGATGGCGATTGTCCGGGAAAACAATGTGCAAGTGCTATAGGACTCTGCGTTGAATGTGCCGATACAGCTCACTGTCCTTCCGGCAAAATCTGTAATACCGGTTCCTACAAGTGCGTTGACTGTCTAGCTGACTCCGATTGTCATACTACTGGACTAACTCATTGCCATCTGTCTGACAATCGGTGCGTCCGGTGTCTCGCCAATTCAGATTGTCCGACCGGTATGACCTGCAATCAGACATCTCTCACTTGCGCCTGAGCTCGATAAAAACGAAATTCTAGAGGACGATCCTCCAGAATTGAAAACAAAGTCATGGACGGACTTCCGAACTCGGTCGAGGACCGCGAATCTCAAGTTCTCGAGATGGTCAAGCGAGCCCAGCGGTCTACTGAAGTAGCTGAGGCGATCGCTGCTCGAGCTAGGTCCTCCTCCTTTTCAGGGCAGCTTCCATCTCAAGATCGCATACCCCAAGCAGCTCATCCATCGGTCTCAGTCAAAATCGCATTAGCCCATCCACTGACTTCCATTCCAGTCTATGCTACTAGTCTTTCATCCGGGTTTGATCTGATGGCTCGTCTCGATAGCCGTGGGGCCGAAATGGTCATCATGCCTGGAGACACTGCTCTCATCGACACTGGGCTGAAGATGGAGATTCCTCCAGGTTACGAGCTACAAATTCGATCGCGTTCTGGCTTAGCTCTCAAGAACGGTATCGTTGTTCTCAACTCGCCGGGAACTGTCGATGCAGACTACAAAGGGCTCATTAAGGTCATCCTCAAGAACACCTCCCAGAACTGCTTTTGTGTTGCTCATGGAATGAAGATCGCTCAGGGCGTTATTTGCCCTGTCGTCAGAGCTCAATTTGTCACGGTCGATGCCGACAAGCTAGAAAAGACCGACCGCGGAGAAGGTGGGTTTGGGTCTACTGGGCTCTAACCGCGAACTTGAATAATCTTACTCCTGATGGGAGTAAGATAGTTTATCATCTGAGTGACTTATTGATCACGGAGGCGCGAGACGAACTTGAGCCATCCCTGATGCTCACGGCCGCGAGAACAGCTTCTCGAACGAGGAATCTTGGCATGCGGACCTTGAAAGATGGAACGGCGCTCGGGAGAATGAGAATCGCAGCTCTCGTCAGATCCGATGTCAACTCCATGTTCTCTGATTGAGACGCGAGCATCGGGAGATCGGCTGCACGATCGGCATTTGCTGTCTCGAGGAGAACACTTTCGCTCACGGCTACGACCGCGTTTCTCATCCCCGCCCAATCTGAGACCCAGAAACCTTCGTGAAGAGTCGTCTCCTTCCTGGCCAATGACTGCCAGAATCACCAAAATGACGACAACGACCACCACGACGGTCAAAATAAGACGGGAGGCTGCCATTTTCGAGTTCTTTTATCAACCGGTTTTCTTTTCTCACTTCAATTCGAAGTTAGATTCATCTTTTCAGAGTAGTCCAATGCGCTTAGAGGTTCTTGGGTTCGAAGGAAGGACGGCTTCTTGGAGCGGATGCCTTGGCCTCGAAGCGATTGGCCACCACGTTCTTGCCCTTCCAATATTGACGGTTCTCGCTGATGGTCTCTGCGTCCAGCGGGAAATGTCCCTTGGTGTCTCGCACGGTATCGATTGGGAGATCACCAAAGCGGACTTCTTCGACTTGAATGCCCTGCCGTTGCATTTCGTCAGGCAGCTCGATGACGAATTCATCGCCATCCAAAGCAGCGGCAGGAACAGTCACCGTGAACGTGTTGGCATCCATTCCGAAGTTATCGACGCGATCCTTGTTGCGGAGATTCTTCTGGCCATCAATCTCTCGCACTCCCATGCGCTGGAAGAGAGCGCGATCAGAGGGGCGTTGCCTGGGAACCGCATTCGACTCATGTCGATGATGGGAATGATGTTCGTCCGAATGGTGAGACTCGTGGGAACGATGAGGAGACTCGTGATGGGAGTCAGATCGACGAGAATGGTGGCTGCCCTGGACAACGGGATCGGCTTGTTGGTTGACACGGTTGGTGCTCATCCAATAGTCGCGATCGAGCTTGCTCGGCTGTTCCTCGAGCTGCTGGATGTCTCGACGAAGAGGAGCGGGAGGCACTTGCCAGCGAACTCCTTGGGTAGGAGTTGCCTGCATCTCTGCCAGACGAGTCGAAGTGTTGCGAAACTCACGCTGAACAGGATGTGCTCCGCTGCGGGCTTCCACTTGATGCCGAGATGAGCGGACAATTTCGGAATTGTTACTCTGTTCCACAGCGCAGCGACCGGTTGATTTCGGATAGTGACGTGCCTTTTCAGTTGCGTAGCGACCATCCGAGGCGTCAACCACGTTACCGTCGAAAGCCGACTTGACCGAAAACTTCGGATGGAAGACCGGGTGACTCATTGGCAAAAGTTTCGAAACTGGCTCTTTTATCGTGATGGCTTCTTTTTCGGTTTTCTTTCGATCAATCCGAATCGTTTCAAGCCCTGTCGTTACCGTTTCGTCGGGGCGGCCTGTGATTGAAGATCGACGAGATTGGGAAGACGGTAGAAAATCAGAAAAAGAGGGCTCAGATAAAAACAGCAATGTACAACGCCCAGGATTTTCGAGTTCAGAACGGACGGGCCGGCGACAGCGCAAGGCGGAATCAGTCCTCTCATGATGGTCAGGCCCACTATCAAAATCAAGTTCCGGAAACGAGAGGTTATCCGAACTCTGCTTCGCAGTTTGGTCCCGCCCATCAAATGTACCAAGCACCAGTGCCTGCTCAAATGAACTACGGTCGCTATGAAGCCCAAGCTGGACGTCGTCGTCAAGCCGACGGCTCTCGGTTCATCCAATCTCACCGCCAGCATCCGCAAGGACATAGCACTCATATGGTTCAGGGCGATCGCAACCCACACCAGGCTGCTCTGCGCCCAAGCTACCGCTTTGGTGGAGGTGCTGATGGAATCGATCAGGGAAGGGGAATGCAAGCTGATAACCCGCCAGCTCCTTGCCCCAATCCTCTGAAAGGTAACTTTCCCGATCCCAGCCATGGCGGCAAGATTTTGATCTGTCACGTTCCTCCGGGCAATCCCAGCAATGCTCAGACTCTTTCTATCGATCCGAGTGGTCTGAACGGTCACAGCAGCGATTGTTCCGACTACGATGGTCCTTGCCAAGGAGGTCCTCCTCCGCCACCACCGACTTGCACATTCGGAGCTCCCGATTGCAATGGTGTCTGCGGTGGACCCAGTGTTCGTGACTGCAAGGGTATCTGTTTTGACCCAACCAAAACTTCTCCTCCGAACATCGCCGACTGTGCTGGTGTATGTGGTGGTCATTCAGAGTACGATTGCGCCGGCAAATGCTTCGATCCGAGCAAGGGACCGCCGAGCAGCGTCAAGGATTGTGCTGGTGTTTGTAACGGAACCAAAGTGCCTGATTGCAAGGGAGTCTGCGGTGGAACATCCGCGCCTGACTGCAAGGGAGTTTGCGGTGGAACTGCAGTCCAGGACTGCAAGGGAGTCTGCGGTGGAACTGCAACAGTTGACTGCAAGGGAGTCTGCGGAGGAACTTCCGTTCGCGATTGCAACGGAGACTGTGACGGCAGCGCCTTCAAGGACTGCAATGGTCGCTGCATCACCTCCAATTGCACCTTCGATGGCGGTAAGTTGGGCGTGCATAACTTTCGCCAACCAGTTCAGAACTCGCGCCCTCGTCAGCGGTTTTCTTCCAAGAACGAGTAAGGATCGACCAAGCCGTTGTCACTAAAAAAGATCTCAATCCCTCGAGGATTGAAGTTTAATCGACCTCCACAAAACAGCGGGTAGGGACAGAATGGCTCGCTTCGACTTTTCGAATTGGTCCAACCACAAGGCTGAATACCTGATCATTTTGGTGATCGTCGTCATGATTCTGGTCTTCGTAAACCGTCAGAAATCGAAAGAGAAGAGGGGTGGTGGTATCAAGGGGAGAATAGTGGCAGATGGCAATGGTGAAGCCTATTATCGTGGCCGTGGCAGCAAACATGATTCGGTCGCTGAACTTCTCGATCGGATCGATTGGGCCAGCTATCTTGACAAACGAATTACTCTTTGGTATCGGATCATCGTCATCACTTTCATCGTCATGCTGTTTATCATGGCTTTCGTCATCAAGCGACTTCTTCGGCCTACTGAGATGGTCGTACTCTTTTTCGTCGTCTTCGTTCCATTCTACGCTTCTCACCAGATGGACTATGTTCATGGCGATATTTACAATGATTACTACATCAAACGCAATGTTGAGCTGATTCGTGAAAAGTTAGGAGTCGAGAAGGGGAAAGTCAAAGCTCCAAAAGTTGACCCGCCTTCAAGGCCTGCCGTGATGAATCCCAAGTAGTTTGTCCGGAGTCTCGCCAAAGATCATCGAGGAAAGATCGACCGGTTTCAAAAATTCCAGTTCGATTGACCCCCTAAATTAGCAATGGCTGGGTTTAACCTGCGCAGTCTTGACCCCATCGGCGTCCTGATTTACGTGGTGATTATCTTGACCATTGTTTTTGCCATTTGGGCGGAATATCGGGATGTTCGCTGCAGTTCATTCAGTGGCGGACGATGTGGACCCGGTTTAGGATCTTCCTATGCAGCAGGTCGTCCTCATCATGATGATTCAGCCGATACTCTTCTCAAGAAGGTTAGGACTACTGCTCGTTATGAAGTCAATTCGATAAGTTGGCGACGATGCTTTATCGCTGCTGCAGTAGGTGCATTCTTGATTCTCTATTACGCCAAGAAGAAACTTCCAGGCGGAATTCAGATGGGAGCTTCCATTATTATCATCTATCTGATCTTCTACCTCACCATGACAAGTTTTCAAAGTACGGTTGCCCAGCCAGCCCTTTCGCAGCTCGACCAAATCCTCCACCTCCTCAAGAAGCGAGTCTAAACTCGTGTGACTACTAGATCGAGGTAAGACCCATTCCCAGATTACAATTCAATCTGGGAACTCAAGAATTAGCTGAATGAAAGCTGGACCATAAAAATCCCGATATGGACGCCCTCATCAAAATCTTGATCATCGTGGTGATGATCATTTTGATCATCGCTATTGCCGCTGCCATCCTGGAGATTGGTCGATACTGGGCTTTGAGGCTTCGACAGCGACTCTTTCTACTTGATCGAGAATACCATCTCAAGAGACGGATCGATGGTCCTAGGACGATAGTCACTTTGTCGACGATCCCCGATCGAATCAAGCTGATGGGACCTACTCTAGCTTCGATTCTTGATCAAACTCGTCGGGTGGATGAAATCTGCATCAATGTACCCTACGTCAGTCGGAAGGGAGGAGAGTATCATATTCCGAGATGGATCTCCAAATTGAAATCAGTGACTATCCATCGGGTCGACAAAGACGAAGGTCCTGGGACTAAGCTTCTCCCGACTCTGCGCCGAGAGCGTCATCGTCACGATACTCGAATCATTCCAGTCGATGATGACAACATCTATCACAGTCGGACCATCGAAGTTTTGATCAACACCCATGAGCATTACCTTCATCGGCGCGATCATCCTGAACTGGTCGCGGTGACTGGATATGGTGTTTCACTTGATCATCAAGGCAAGCTCCCTACCATTGCTGAACGGATTGCGACCGTCTTCACCGGAGAACGTGAAACTGACCTTCTCCAAGGCTTTAGCGGGTTTGTCGTAACTCCAGCCATGTTTCCTGAAGAGGTCTACGAGATCAAGGACTGTCCAGCTGAAACCATCTCGGTCGACGACATCTGGTTCAGCGCTTGGCTGAACATCAATCACGTCCGGATCATCGCTACTCCATTCATCTTCAAGCACATGCCGATCATCAACTTCGGGGAAATGCGATTGACTCCCGCCCTGGCGACCGGTGAAAACAAAAACTTCGTCCGTGATCAGAAGGTCATCGACTGGTTCATCAAGCACCGCGGCTTCAGGCCCGTCAAGATGAGACGGCGTCGCAACCATTGATCTTCCGTCAATGAAAACGAATATTAATCTCATGCAGATCATGAGATTAGCTTTCTAATTCAGTGCCTACCTCTGCGAAGCTTGCGTTTGCGGTGGACGACGATCACGACCGTAATGATGATCACCAAGACGACAAACAAGACGATCAACTGCTGGCGGTTACAGAAGATGAACGTCCAGAAAGCAGTGTCGCCTTCACTCCAGGAGCTTCCTCCCAGTAATCGACAGTAGCTGTCTACATTGCAGCAGGGTTTTGGTTCGCAGATTGAACAGGCGATGATCAAATCGCCTGGAAGTTCAGTCACGCGTAGGCATTCGCTCTCCGATTTTGATTCCAAGTCTGAGGAGACTTCGTCTTGAATGGCTTGGGTGAACATGTTGGGGCCAGTTGAGTTGACGACTTTGAGATGTTTGCCAACGTGCCAGTACGCATACGGGCTTTTCATCGCATCAAGACATCGCAACATCAAAGACAGACGAGACTTGGCGCCGATGCAAGCATTAGTATAGACGTTTGGCATGATTGACGACTTGACGACATAAAGATCCTTGTCTTCGTAGAAGAGGTCATCTAGGGGTTTGACCAGTTCAAGATCTAAATCGATGTAGATGCCTCCTTTGACGTAAAGCCACATGTAGCGAATGGCATCGGCCCGTTGGATCGGGTACTCAAACCCTTTGAAGTAGAAGACAAAATCGGGAAAATAAGTCTCGACGAATTTGAGGTTGTCGTCGTCCGTCATCAGAGTGTAGCTCCAGGTCGGCATCAAAGTCTTAATCGATTTTTGGCTCGGTGCCCAGTGTTTCGGGATGACGGCTGATTTCCAAGTCTGCATGATCTCTTTCGGTATCTTCACAGAACGCGAGGTAGAACTCAGTCCTCCGAGATGATTCGACTTATCGTGAGAAGAACCAACCAGTCGAGTGCTAAGAAGATCAGGCCCTTTACCGAGTCCCAGGATTTCATCGACTGTCTTCCCATTTAGCCCATCCATAGTTTGGTTTTAACTGAGCCTAAGATTTCTTAAACCCAGTTTGTCGTTTCATCGAGATCTGGCTGATTTAGCGTCAGCGTCGTCCCGGCATCGATCGAAAAGAGAAACGGCTCATTTTCTAATCCGAGAAAATAAAAGGGCTCCTGGCCAGCTAAGATCCACCCTAATGTATACGAACTGGGAGGCATACATTCAGAAACGGTTCAAGGCCCAGAGGAACATCGCCAAAATCCTTCGATATCACGGTCTTGATCTGGCGACCTACCCCTGGCTCGATCCACAGGAACCAGCTGAATTCAGGCGTAACTGGGGAGAAGTAATCGATGAAGGAACTCGAACTGGTGTCCTGAAGCTAGACGAACATCCAATTCAGTTGCGAGATCCTCATGGCAACTCGGTCATGGTCTTCTACCTTTCGACTGATCCTAACAAGACCAGCATCTCGAAGGACGCCGTCAAAGGAGTCATGGTTAGATTCCTGACCGAAAGCACCGGCCTCTCGGCGCCTGAAATTACGAATCGGACTGAGCTCATCCCAGGCATCAAGTGCATTCTCTTCTCGATCGGATCACTCGAGGGAGCCGCCAAGAATGAGATTTTAGAATTCAACACTCTACTCGAGCACCCGATTCGCCATTTTACGGTGAATGAACTTCAGTATGATCCGACAGTCGTTGCAGTCGGTCCCAAAAGCGTGCGAGTCTTGGATCCGACTGAAATGAGAGCTCTCATTGAACGAAGCAAAGGGCTCGTTATCGGCCGGAACCGACTGGTTCCCAATTTCGATGAGCGTCTTGAACAGATTGTCGATGACAATGAGAGAATCGACTTCATCAACTCTACCGATGAAGAGATTTTGTCCAAACTGCCGACTTGGAACAGCAGCGATCCATGGGTCAAGTGGCGAGGATTCAAAATCGGTGATGTACTCGAGGTCAAGCGCAGTTTCGGGATGAGCAAGATTACCTACGTCCGAGTAGTCTTGATGGATCGCACTGTCACCAAGGCTCCGAAAATCAAGAAGGCCACCACCAACAAGTAGATTTCTGGTCAATGTTCGTCACTCGACCTTGAGGCCAGTCTCCTTGCGGCTCGCCAGCCGCCCAACCTAGTTTGCTGCTATTGAATAACAAAAAACTTCTAATACCCTGTGGGGTATTAGAAACAGCCTCTGAATACGGACATCTAATAAAAAGAAGAGGTGAGGTAAAAGGAAATGGACCAGGGAGTGAAGATTGGCGTCAAGACTGATCAGACGCCATCGCCGGCCCAGTCTCCAGAATCGATTTCAATCAGCCGGCCACCAATGCCCGGCAACACTCCTACGACAGAAGGAATCAACCTTCTGAACACAGGCAATAACATTGAGGACATCAGAGTCAAGCTCAGAAGTATGGGGATTGAGCTGGGCAAAGTCTTTTATTTTGTCTATTCTGATGGAACTATGGGCGCGGCTCTCTTCTACTGCAAGACAGTTCATGGCCAATACGTCTTGGTGGAGCCTCCGATGAACACCCGGGTTACAGGCGGTGATCTCAGCATCAACCTTCAACGAGTCGGAATTCTCCCCAGTAATACCATCTCGACTTATGCATCACTCTTGAAGGATATTTACACGGGATATGGGTTCTTGGCATCCGGAGGCATTCATCTCGTCAAGAAAGGGCAACTGGAACCGGTGTTTTATGGCTACGATGACTATTCAGTGGCCCAGTTCCTCTTCGACATCAAGAAACACCACTATCTGATTCTTCCCTTGGTCTCGTATGGACAGTTGATCGAACCGGCTCGGTTGAATACGCTCGAAGCCTATGCTAACATGCAAGATAAGGGATTGTTGAAAGCTATCATCGAGAAGGCAGGTCTTGGTTCATTTCTTACTATGTCAGGACCTTTCACGGTGTTCATGCCATCTGACGATCACTTGAAAGAGATTGGTCACCAAGATTCTGAACGACTGCGAGCCTTCATTCTTGCCGGCATTGTCTCAGGAAAGTTAGATAGCCCAACTCAGACTGGCTCATCGACCGATTTGACGAAGGGAATGCCGAATGGCAAGACACTAACTGATCCAAACAAGGTTGCAACTCTGGGCACTGAATCTATTCCAGTCAAGACGTTGGCAGGAAATGATTTAATCGTTTCAAAAATCAATGGAGCTATCGTTTCAGTCACTGCTGCTGGCAAAACCTACAAAGTGAAGCCAGGGAAACCGATTCGGAAGTATAACGGCAGTCTCTATCGGATCGACGCTGTTCTAACACCTGCTTCGTACTCGTTCCAGTTGCCACCTCGTAGCGATTTTGACGATGTGATCACGATCTTTGACATCAATCGGAGCACTCTTGAGATTCGTCGAGCTCAATACGGTCTCAACCTCAAAGAACAACAAAACATGATCGAGCTGCTTCAGCATATCAATCAAATCTCAGGATCGTTGATGCAAGAGATTTCCCAGAAGGCAGAACACGATGGCAAGGGTCTGATCAATGCTTCCAACAGGTTGATGGAATTATTCTACGTCCAGGAAGTTCCTTGCGGCGACAAGTGCATCGAGCTTGACGGACTGGCAACTCAGGTAGCCCAGCGCAACGAGGATTACGAGAGACTGATTCGAGTATCAACTAGATTTGCCTCACTTCGAGTCCCTCTCGAAGAAATGTATCTCAGACTGGCTCGAACCAACCAGCGATTTCACGTTCCTGACGCCATCGGGCAAGTCTCCAAGCACAGCGATCAGTAAACCCGTTCGTCGGAGTATTCTGACAAGACATTAGTTTATGTTATGGTAACATAAACGCCGTTGAAGTAAACGCCCACTGAGATCCGGTCGTCGTCATTTCCGACTATCGAAGGACTCGAGTTGAGCCAAATAGTCCGTAGTAATTCTCTCATTAGGCCTAACAACCATATTATCAATGATAGCATGACCTAAATTGACGGTCCACGCTAAATTTGAGACGGACTCCAGCCGGGTCCGATTGATCAACTCCTTCTTCAAGTTATCGTTTGTGGCGACATCCATTTCGATGCCGTGCTGTCGGTTTGAGAATCTCTCTGTCTGGGAAACCGAATCGGTTTTTCTAATTTTAGGGTCGGTCTAGAGTAAAATGGCGGTAGCCATTCAGATACCTGATGCTCAAACTCTCAACATGCTGATGGGTCTCCTAGTCAAAGATAAGCCTGCTAACATGGGTTCAGGGACTGAGAAAGTCTACGGGGTCACCCAAGACGGTCAGGGAAGTCTTCGGATTCCCTTCGCTTTGGGAAAGATGCTCTGGAATCTTCCGAGTCCAACCTACGATCAACTACCAAGAAGACAAATTTCATGCACCATCCAGCTGGGGCCTCCCGGGAAAGAATACCAGGTTCAGACTTACCAGGCTTTGGTCCAATCTCTTCTTGCGGGACGGGTCTCCTTCCTTAGTTTATTTTGTGGTGGTGGAAAGACTATGATAGCGATCAAGCTGTTTTCCGAGTTGGGTATTAAGACGGCCGTTGTTACGGATGCGACTTTGATCTTTCCGCAATGGGTTAAGGTGCTCAAGGAAACAACCAACGCCCGAGTTTGCGAAATCAAATCTCCGATCGAGGTATTGCCCGATGCTGATATTTACGTCATGATGATCGGAGCAGCTGGTCGAATGCATCCAACCGTACTAGAACCGATCAAATTCCTGATCGTTGACGAGTCAACGTATTTCATGACTCCCACGCGGATCCCTGCTCTTCTTAACTTCACACCATGTTACAGTCTGGGACTTTGTGCTGAGGTCAAACGAACTGATGGAATGCACGCATTCCTTCCCTATTTCTTCGGGGGACAAGTGATTCGCCGAATTTCTGACAAACCCTTTACCGTCTATCGAGTGGAAACCCCTTACAAACCGGTGGTTCAATACCAGCGCTACAATGGTAAGGTCGATTGGAATAGCGTCCTTGAATCAATTGCCGATAACGAACAGCGAAACAATGACATTATCCAACTTTGCCGCGAGCTCACCGATTGCAAAATCATCATTGGAACCAAGAGAAAAGAACAAGCTCGGTACATCCACGCCAAGCTTTTGGAGCTGGGCGAATCGACTGCCTTATTAGTGGAGAATGCGAAGTCATTCCCGCAGTGTCGAATTTTAGTTGGCATCTATGCCAAGATGGGAAAAGGCGTCGACGTCAAGAATCTCTGTCCTGATTGGGAAGGTGATGTTTTTGACGTAGCCATGTTGGTAGCTGACGTCACTAACCCCGAGCAATTCGTGGGACGAGTCTTTCGCCACGAAAATCCGATTGTCTATCATTTCGTCGATGACTATAGCACCTTCAGAAAGCACTTCGACAAAGACTGTAAACCGTGGTACCTTAGCCGTAAGGGTATCATCCATAACATGGCTCTCAAGAAGTAAATCTCCAGACTTGAATTGCCTTATCCTCTAAGAGATAAGGCAAGATAATACAAAAGGATGTCAGGTCGATGCCCGAGACTCAAACAACGATGCCGCCACTTCAATCCGACTACTATTGGATTCATTCTTAGCGCCCTGAGTATCATCACATCCTGCATTACTATCGTCTACTTTACAATTCAGATGGTCAACCTCGAAGTGTACGACTATCTATATGCGTATCGATCATCGAATTGTATCCCGATCAATGGCGTGGCAACCAACATCAATCTCGATCTGAACGTAACATCTGGCGGAGATGGAACTTGTTCAAATCCTTGGATTATGATCTTTCTTCTAACCAATGGACGGAAAGCAGTCACTAATCCGTTTGCAGTTCAGGAAACTCGGACTCAAGCCATCGATGATCGAAGTCGGATTGTCCTCGGAAATAACTATTCTTGCATCTGTCGACCTAGTAGATCGATTATTACCAACGATTGCTCGGTTTGGACTCAGTGCATCTTCAATCGCGGGTTTATCGAATTCATGCAGCGTGACAACAATCGATACTACTACACTTATATTTCCTTCATTATTGCAAGTGCAGTATCAGCCAGCCTATCCATCATGGCTATTCCATCCACTCTCCAGATCATCTGTCTGAAATGCAAAGACCCAGAGTACGTCGAGATGCGGTAATCCCAGATTCAGTCCGTACCAGGAAGGTAAAAATGTTTGATTCAACATCAGTTCTGATGTTGAATCGATTTGAGTGGTATAACTACACGAGAAGTTTACATGGGCATGACGTCAGAGGAGTAGTTGTCGACTGAGTTGATGAGGTCGTGAACGTCCATCCCTGCGGTCACCATGCTGACCACCTGAACATAGACGTAATCGGGAGGAAAATTAGTAGATGGATGAACTCCGAGCATAGCAGCTGTTACTGGACCCCGATTGGTAACCGACAGGAGACGAGTCTTGCCGTCATCAAGGCTGGTAAAGATGACCAGCTCATGAAGTCCACCGTAAGGTTCCATCGGCAATGCAACAAAACCCAGCTTGTCGTACTTGATCTGAGTGTTGGCAAGATAGGGCTGCCAGAAGTTTTCGGTCGGATAATTCGACATAAGCCAATCACCAACCTTGTAGCTGTTGAGCAGGCCAGCCATTCCAGTAGAAACAACATCTCCCACTTCCTTGACCGCAAACAGAAGACCGCCCTTGGGAAACTTTTGCTTGAAAGTCGGCAGTCCAACGAATCCACCACTGGTTGGACTACTGTTGGTGCAGAGGTATCGATTTGTCGGAGAAGTAAACTCGGCCCAATGCCAATTAGCAACTGTCGGGGCATAAAAATCAAACAGGACCCAGTTCAAGGTCGAATCGTTGGAGATGATCTCTTTGATCTCATGGTTGATAGCCATCGACATTACTTGGTAGTAAGTGTTCTGAGGAACGGTAGTCGGACTGATCGCATAGATGTTAGACGGTGATCCATAATACTTGTTCATGTCATCACTACTGATCAGAGAATAGGGAACGAAATCGTAGTTGGAACCAGACGGCAACTGAATTCCGTAACCAGCTAAGTCTCCACCGGCTACTGGAAAAGCATGAGCATTGGCTGATCCCTGGGAATTGACATAATGAAAGGCGCCTTGCGAATACTTTCCAATGAAAATCGACACGGCATCTCCTTGGAACAGATCGGCCCGCCCCAGAGCGTCGGCTTTGTAGACATTGAAGGTAGCTGTCCTACCGTAATCTCGAACGGAATTCAAGTCGAGATCCTTCTGCTGTGCATCAAAGATGGACTGAATCATTTGCTGATCAAGACTAGCATCCATCACGAAGACATTGAACTGGTAGGTCGTGATGCCATTGATGAGACTAATCCAACGCGGAGTTCGTGGTCCATCAGCAGCTACTCGCGGAGGAGCCAATCGTCTCATTCCTCGATTGGACTTCCTCGTTTCAGCGAGACGAGTGACAGCCGAGTGAATCGCAGGAACATCGATCGTGTCCTGTCCATCCAGATCAACCAGCTTTCCGTCGATTACCACTTGATGAAATTTTCCCGAGTCGTCTTTGGGATCCTTGCAGTTACAGTCTAGGGTGACCAGAGTTTTGCCGTCCTTTTCTCTGGCTGATGCAACCTTGCATTTGACAACAACCGAGCGGGAGGAAGAATTTCCATTCTTAGCTGAAAATTTCATCCGCTCCATCTTCCGCTTCCAATTTATCGATTCGGTCAGGCCTTTTGAGCGGAGATGTTTTTAATTTCGGTCTGATTTATTGGAAACCCCGATCTCGATTCAGTAAACACGCTCCAACATTCAACACGGGTAGTTGGAGATTAGATTAGACGCAATCTAGATGAGGGTAACTTGGGTGTTCGCATCTATTAGAGGTAATCATAGAATAACACGAGAGAGATCCCTCAAAAATTTTCACCACCGCGGTTGGACCCGAAAACTGATTTCTTACTATTTGTTCAATGAAACAAAACAGCCATCAGCTTTATAGCCCGGCCTTCTTTTTGCGATCAACTCTTCAACAATGAGAACGACCCAGAACAAACCCGCTTGCAAGAACGACACCGCGACCCCCAAGATCAACTTCAAGACCCATGTCCAGATTCACTTCGGTAAGGTGAAGACGGTCTGGTTCCCCCGCACCCACGTCAACAACATTGACGGGGCATCCAGCATCACGCTGCAGGACGTCGAGAAGTGGCACCTGACTGCGCCCGGAGAGACCATCCCCTTTCTCGTGAGCTTTCTCCAGCGCTTGGCGCTCGTTGGCGCTGGGCAGCACAATCTGATCAAGTTCGTCGACGCGCTACCCAAGGAGGGTTTCGAAGCATGCATCAATTTGATGCTCGAGATCGGATACCGCTTTCCCGCCGATTCGCCGACGCCGCACTTCAAGGTCGTGACCGAGTGGCCCGAGTACCTCTTCGATCACATCCCGATCTGCACCGAGCCGGTGGCACTGGAGAAGCTCTGTGCCAGCTACCAGTGGTACATCGCCGCATCTCGTCGAGTGGTGACTCTCGCTCACGTCAGCAAGAAGGGCCTCACCAAGGCATTTCTGCGCGCGGTGGGCAGGATCGCATCTACCAATCCGGCTCTCGCATTTGCTTTGGCTCCGACCACGTTGCACGAGAACACGCTGGTGGCTCCTGAGATCGCCCAGTTCTTCACCTGCGATCCATTGCTGGTGCGTCGTCTCGATGTCAAGAGCAGCTACTCGCCGGTCATCGAACAAGAAGCATGCAAGAACATCGGGATGGCCGAACTCAACGATCCCGACGATCGTCCGAGTCGTGTCGAGGCCGTCGAGCGAGTTCAGAGTGTGACTGCTTTCTTGCGCGACGGAGATGGAACGTTTCCTTGGCTTCACCCGGAGAGAACCGACACTGGCGTGTTGCTGGCAGGAGGCTTCCCGTGCGCAGCGCTGCTCTCGAAGGCGAAGTACGAGGAGATCTTGAAGAATACCGATCTCGACCTGTTCATCTACAGTACCGATGAGACCGGACAGCGCGAGATGGCAGCCATCATTCTTCGCCACATGGAGAAGCTCGGCGGCAGGTTGCAGCAAGTCGTGATCGGAGCTGCTGAAACCGAGGCTGAGGCTACCAAGGTGTTGAAGACAGCATGCGTCTACCAGGTGGCGGGACTTGAGCGTGAGGTCCAGATCATTCTCCCCTTCGCCTGCTCTCCTCTCGGAGTGCTCATCAACTTCGACTCGACGTTCATCCAGGTGGGCTACCAGGAGCGTGTCGTGAGCGAGAGTCCTGTGCCGAGCTTCATCGCGACACCGGGCTACTGCTTCTTCACGCCTCGTTCAGAGAGTCTGATCACACGCTACAACATCCGCTACTATCGCATGATGAAGGTGCTGACGCGTGGTTTCATCCCAGTGAGTGACGAGCGCGGCCATCTGCTCTACCCCAGCAAGATCTTTTTCTCGAGCCGTTGGCGTCTTGGCTTGGGAGGAGCAGGCAAGAGAGATGCAGCTTGGATCAAGGCGGCCACGATTCGCTCGTACATTCTCCGCAAGGCCATCCCGCGAGAGGAGATCGAGAAGCTGGTTGGTGCTGAGCTGATGGAGGAGAGCGAAGAGAAGGCGCATCTCGCTCTGCCAGATAGCTTCTTCACCGACAGGGAGGTCTGGGGCGCGGCAGCTGCAGTAACCGAGGCGTGTGCGGCGAGCTACAACGCGGGCTCGAGACGGTATACCGTCTCGATCTGGGGCCCCGGTGGAAAGACGAAGGACAAGTTCAGCTGCTGGTTGGGCAAGCCTCAAGTGACCTGGGTCGACGTGAAGTCTGAGGAGGCGCTCGCGAACTTCGACCCGCAGGGAGCCACTCTCTCGAACGGATTCGATCTCTATACGGCAGGTGTCAACAACACGCTTCCTCCGGCTGAGGGCGGCGAGACCGAGGATCTTTACGAGATGAACGTGCTGCTGCGCAACATCGAGATCTTAGAGCCGAAGAAGACGTACAACTTGGCTGCCCCTGAGGAGAGACCTCTCGAGGTCAAGTGGTGTGCCTTTCCCGACGAGCGCGAGACCTACCGAGCTGAGATCTACAAACGCTGCGGTACTGAGCCGGTGCGTACGATCGAGGGCGTGTTTCTCTTTGGTGACGCCAAGACCGAGGAGCAGATCGATGCCGACTACATCGAGTACGAGAAGCGCAAGCTGGCATCGTGGGAGAAGTTCAACCGCAAGCTCGACCTCAAGGCGCGCCTGATCAACAAGCGAGAGGCGCTCAGGCTCCAAGCGGAGGAGGACCATTTGATCAAACTGAAGGCCGCGCGCGAAACAGGGACAAGCGACGAGCCGACCGAAGAAGATGAGCGGATCGAGAAGCTCGAGGCACGATTGGAGAAGCTGAAGGCGAAGGAGACTGCACGTCTCATCAGCCAGAAGGCGAAGAAGATTGAGGTACGAGAGGCGGCACAGGAGATGATTGATGCACCGAAGGAGGAGCGCGATCCTCACCGCGTCAAGATGGCCAGCCTGATCACCCACATCGACTTCCGCGACCTTCACCGCTACATCGCAACGCCGAAGGACATGGTTTGCATCGGCGTCGAGGAGCTGCCTTTCATGATGAGGGCTTTCGGCACGGGCGAGAAGGAGTACACGACGAAGAGTGGTGCTGTCATCAAGAGAAGCGATGGCATGGTCAAGGTTCGAGCTACCATTACCTTCAACCCGTGCATGATCTTCGATGTGGACGATCTCTTCTTGCCGCAGCGCAGCCTCGATACTCATGCCAAGCGTCGCTACAACGCCGTGGTCAAGCTGGCCAATCTGACACGTTGGATCGTGAAGGCGCATGAGCACCATGGCGTCTTGACGACGGCCAGTTCCCGCAAGATGATCATGGCAGCGCTGCAAGAGGAGTTGAAGGACGCTGTGAAGAAGGATGGGCAGCCCAGCAACATGCCGGTGGTTGAGTTCATGCGAGCGATTCGTCACGTGGCCAATGAAGCAGAGTTCGAGGAGCAGAGCAACAAGATGTCGTGCACCAAGCCGCACGCCGCCAAGGGCATGCCCGGTGAGATGCCAGCTCTCTTCTGCTCCCGTCTCTACGTGACTCGTCACGAGTGAGTGCCAAGGCTCCTGACAAGAAAAAAAGCCCCATGAAACAGGGAGAGGGGCGAAAAAAAACTATTAAACACCTAAAAGGGTGTTTAATACCACCAATAATTAACCAGTGAGATAGACCGGATGAACAGAAATCAGCGACCAGTCTTCATCAACACTCGATCTATGAATTCGCAACAGCAAGGAGATGGTCCGCCAAAGAAGAAGCGAACCGGCCTGATCGTTGGAATCATTATAGCGATAGTCTTACTGATAATCATTGTGGTCGTCGTAATTCTGGTATTGAGAGCACGAGCCAAGGCGAATGCTCCAAAGCCCTACCTGGGCAAGTGTACGTCTAATACTCAATGCCAGACTGGCTTAATTTGCGACACCGTCAATAGTCGATGCGTCAACTGTACTAAGGATTCTAACTGTGCTGGAGGAAAGGTCTGCAAAGTAAGCACCGGCATCTGCGTTGAATGTATCAATGATGGAGAATGTCCAGTTCCAGGCCAGCCTCCCGCCGGTGTTAGCACCAAACATTTCTGTAACACCGGAAGTAATACATGCGTCCAATGCGTCACCAATCAGAATTGTATAGATATATATCCACTAGATCATCACCTCTGCGACACTGGTAAAGGAGTATGTATCAACTGTTTTAGCAATGCGGGCTGCAACCCCGGATTTACCTGTAATGCTAACGGCGATTGCGTCCCTTAGCTCCACCTGCCAATAATCATCTAAAATTAAAGGGATGTCCCCAAAAAGATAGGAGGACAGAGATGGATCGGATTGACAAGAATATCTCCATTATGATTCTGGTCATTGTGATTGTCGTGATCGCGATCTTGATTTATATCATCATCAGGATGACGAAATCGATGCTTCACTACTCGCGTGCTCTCGCTATGCTAGAAATCCATCTTCTGAAGCGGATGAGTGACGAGGAGCTCGATGAATACCAGAACGATCAGATGATGAACCGCAAGGATCTCTGGGCCTCGATCGGATGGACGATACCGGTTTTCTCACGACAGATTCCTGAGAAGTCAAAATCGGATAGACATGGACGCTCCGATTCCTGGTCAAGCGACAATTGATCTGGCTCTTCCTTTGATTCCTCATGATCCCCAAGCAGTCAGATTGGTCATAACTGAAATCGTTGCCAAAGGTCCTCGATCATATACCGTAACCATGATGAATCTCTACGACGGCATGAAGCATCTGACTGAGACCTGGGACACCGATAGTCTCCGGGCTTTCGGAGAGACTCTCTACAATATCAAACGTCAGATTTGCATTACGATTGATAGTCTGAAACAGCTCCGTCAGCTTATTTCTATGCCGATCAGGGCGAATCTTATCGCCACTGACCGACCGTCTGACGCATCGAGCTCATCGGAAACAGCGGAATTGGAACATGCAAAGCCGGAACTAACCGTCCGAGCAATCAATTTCAACCGCATAAGAAAGCCCGGCTTTCTCTAGGATAGGCATATCGGAGGGCGATCGACACCAACCAAGAGTGAGTTTGTTCATCTAATCGAGATGAACAAACTAAAATCAGAACTAACGTCAATCAAAATTTGCCCGATTCGGAGAAGTCGAGAATACGGAAGGTTATTTATTTTCCGACTTCTAAAGAGACAACGGCCTCCGTCATGAACAAGTCTCTTGCACTGGTGATCGTCGTCACGATCGTTGTTCTGGTCATTCTTCTCATGACCAAGAAGAATTCCAGGCGAAAACATCCAGAGCGGAAACAGCCAAGAACGAGAAAGTTGGTCCGACACCGATCGCCGGTGATCGAATCAAGGCAAGACCGATTCCGAGAAAAATCCGGCCGCAAAGGATACAAAAAGCTCTTTGTTCCGTCCAAGTATCCCACCATCAATGCGGCGATCGAACACGCCATTGCGGATACCACTCCTGGTGCTGGCTATCGCATCATCTTGGAGACGCAAGGTCCTCATCTCTTTTCCGGAGCGAGGTACAGCTCGACGACGCTGGCGTATCTCAGTATCGAAGCTTCGGCGTCTACTGATCACATGGGAATGTACTACGGTCACCTCACCGGGGCATTCACTCTATTTGGAGACAAGGGCGAGACCAATCTGGGCATCTCAGGTATCGGTCCGTTCGAACTGTCGCTCACCAATGCCAATACCAGCGTGACTGTAGAAGCTACCCATGTCGGCTACCCGTATGGATTCGGAGAAGGATGCCTGCAGACTCCAAATTGGATTGCTGGGGCTCCTGCGGCCGCAACGATTACTGTCAACCCGAACTTTGGTTTGCTTAAGACAGGTGATGTTATCCGCTGGTTCGACGCTACCACCAACTTGGTGTCAGACCATACTATCACCAGCAAGACATTGAATTCGCTGATCGTAACTCCTGCCATCCCCAGTTCTCCGCTGATCAAGGGATCAGGATTTTCGGTTCGCCCTCGTGCCACTATCACATTCGATCCGACCCAGCCTTTCCTCCCTGAACTCGTTTTGAATGGAGCGTTCAGTTTGGTGGGAGTGCAGTTGTCTCAAGGACCGATCGGTCCGATTCCATCTCAGCTGCTCTTCGATGACAAGGTGAATGTTGACATTCGGAAATGCCTCATTCACGTTCAAATTGCAAGTGCTGCCGGCTGCCGCATATTCTCTTACACCCCGAATACCTACATGGACGAGACAAATGGTGTTGGACCGGCTAACTTAGCCGCGGATGCTGCCGGATCAGTCTACGTCTTCAGGCAAAACTTCATCGGTCCTTCTGCCAGGATCTCGGGTTATGGAACCGGAGCCAGTACATGCTGTTTTGGCCTCTGGGTGAACAACGAAAAGGGTGTTTATCTCCGCGCGGGATCTCACTGCAAGTTCGATCTTGGCGAATTCGTTCGATGCACGGTAGGGATCTTCCTTGACGGAGCGGGAGGTTGTCAAGCTGTCTGGTTCGACGGCTGCGGCACCGCAATGATCCTTCAGAATGGAGCTCGGTTCGACAACGTCCAGATTGTCGAATTTGCGCCATTTCCCGATTTTCCGATTGTCATCGACGGACATGGATCGGGCACGGGTCTCGTCTTACGCAACAATTCTCAGTTGTACACGAAATCTCTCCGCTTGGCCGATGTACCATTCGAAGCTTACACTGATGGCAGTGGCTTCGGCATCCCTTCCGGAATAGTCGGCACGTCGACAACGTATTCGAACTTCGGTCCTGGCACATACGGACAGCTTCTGTCCAGCATTGAGTTTGAGAACTCTTGGGTTGCCCCATCCGAGTGCTAGTCAATCCGATATCTCTTTGATCCTCGGCCGATGGTAGGTCAAATGGGCCATGGAAATCTCACCTTCTGGTGAGATTTGTTTTTAGCAATCGGTCCTTAGAGGAAGGACAAGGCGCTAGGAAGAGGGGTGCCCATCTGATACTGGGAAGCACTGTAGATCGAGGGCGCTGCGCTTTGTCTGGGTGAAGGGGGCATCATATCAATGTTAATCAGGGGGTTCCTGGACATGGATGCTTGCAGACTGCCAAGAGAGGCATTGGGCATCATAGTTCCCATTGTCAATCCAGGGCTGCCGAACGATTGCATCGAGCCCTGGCCGGTCGTTCGGTTGATGTGTTGGACGAAGAGAGCGTCAGCAATCCGAACAGCGTCCTGACCGAACTGTTGAATGACGTGTTCAAGAAGGTAAGCGGCCTTTTCCAAGACAGTCAGCGGCATGGCCGCCAGTTCCCCAATCACGGCCTCGATCTCAGCGACCAGATTCGCTTGGAGCGATGGAGGAGCAGTCATGACGACAGACGGATAGGAGGTATTCGATGCAGACATCCGAGGTGACATCCGAGGTGACATCCGGGGAGAAGAGAGCGGAGATGCACCCAGGGAAGAAGACGAGTAGGATGATCCGGGACTACCGACAGTGATCATAGTCGGTTGAACAGTACCTGTGGTTGGCATTTGTCCAGAGGCCGCAAAATGGTTGCTTGGTGCCAACCCCATCTGAGTCGCCATGGGACCGGAAGCGGGCATGGGTTGGTACTGCGCAGCCGACAAGGTCGATGATCGTGGAGGCGAGTATTCGCTCATAGCAAGGAGAGGGTTTTGGGACGACGCCATTGATGGCTGGTTGAAACTCATTGCTGATCGCGGAGATGACGATCCGCTGGTTGCGATGACCGTCGGCCGAACCGTGGAACCAGAAGTCCTGGGCGAGCTGCTTCCCGAAAACGAGACCTGCGGATAACTCATATTTCCTTTTGCTTTCCCGATTTTTCACCGCCAGTTTTCGATCTAAAGTGACGCCGAATCAAGTTTCAACCCTCAGACTTGACACGACTAGTTCACGGAGAGAACTTTTTGATCCAATCTAAAAGTCAGTCACTCGATACTCTACAATGTCAGACCACGTCACCAAGACCGTCTTCGGAACTTTGCTATCGTTGGCCATCTATGGGCTGGTCAACAATGCAGTCGATTGGAGCAGCAAGAAATGCCCCTGGGATACCAAGAAAACCAAGATCGCAATCTTGATCGCCCTTCTCTTGATCTCGGCTTACGTACTCTTTCACCACCGTAAGATCAAGGTCAGAAAGTGAATGATCGGACGGAGGGGACGTTGATCTGTAAACGCCGAAAAAGAATTTCAGGTCGGTTCGGTCTGAAATCGAAAACTGGCAAGACTCGAAAAATCGAGTTGCATCAGGCCTGATGGGAGTTCACGATTACACTTGTTTCTGCCATTCTCTTAACGAGGGAGAACAATGCTTGAATATTCATGAAGAATGTCACTACGATTACAAGAGCGAGACCGAATACTTTGATAATGATGACCATCTGTTACCGAGCGAAGTGACCGACACTCATGATGAGAGTGGTTGCGCCGCTAACACCGCCCATCTGTTCATCTTCGAGTTCGGAGATCTCATTCCCAAGACTGCAATTGAAGCCGTCAGACTGATCAGGAAGAAGCAGTATTTGTCAGTGACTCGAGTTGAAGACGGATACTCCTGGGATGCTTGGGATTTTGATAGCTACTCTGGTTACATTGAAGTGCTAACCGACGACAAACCGGAAGACTACGACGACCTCTATCACTTTTCAGTTTGGCGTTACATAGCCGATCCGGAAGAGAGCCAAGATTCATCAGTGTGGATCGTCAACATTTGTCCAAATTGTTTCAACCTTCTCTCTATCAAGCTCAACGATGAAGTCGAACAGGAGAAGAATGACGCGATTGAAATGATGTGCTCGAGATACCTCCGTGAGATCGCTCTCAAATTCGATATTCCACTTGAGGGAGTAACCGGCAAGCGAGAAGCTATTCGACGAATTCAAGCCTACTTCTCCTTTCTCTTCCAATAATGGGGATACAACCGTCAACATTCATCAAATGGATGTTGAATTGAAATGAGAGCCCAGATGATTTAGAGAAGCTTGGATCCTCCGCGGCGTTTAATGCCGGCAAAGAACTTGGTGCCGATCCAGTAGCCAGTGCTGTTGCAAACGATATCGAACATCTTCTTGCCGTCAGTCTCGATGTAAGATCGCTTCTCCATCCGGTAACCCATGAAATCCTCGAAGAGCTCCCATGAAACCATGAAAGGGATCAAAACGACCCAGTTGTTGGGAATGAAATAGGCCAAGCCAAAGTAGAAACAAAAGTGCAAGACGCTCCATAGACTCGTAGCCTTGTTTTGCTTATCCTCATCGAGCTGGTTGTACCATTTCATGATCAACTCAAAGAGGACGATTATCACCACGATGTAGATGATCAATCCCTTGACGTTGATCTTCCCCGGTTTGAAGTCGAGAACATGCTTCCCTTCAATGAGCACCAACACGATGATCACAATGATGAGAATCAAGAAATAGCGATACCGCTTGGGCTCCCCAGGCTCCGATATCTTTTCGGTGAACAGCTTGTCCATTGCTTTTACTGGAGATCGGAAGCTCCATCGCGAAAACTGTAAATTGACTTTGCAATAGCCTGATGAGTGAAATCGTCAGATGGATCAACCAATCATTCGCCCTTATGCCGGCTTTGAGATTGAACCGGCAACCAATCTTTTGAGAGTTGATCTCATTGAATTCTGTGAACGGTGGGAGCAGATCGATCCGACTGGTTCCCTGGATGAAGAGCAGATCAATGACTTAGTAGCGCTCACTCTTCTCGATTACAACGGGTTCATCGAGTCTGTGATTTTCACTGGCTGCATTCTGGACACGGTCTTCGAGTTCAATACACTAGAGAAACTGATTCAGACACTGGCTTGTCGAAACGTTCGTCCCGCTAGTATCCAGTTGTCATTGGATAGCGACAATCACGGACCAAAAGCTCAGGAACGATTACGCCGCGTCGTTGAATTCAATCGTTACCTTACGGATTGGACCCTTGATTGTCAAGAAAGCGATTTCAACAAATTGATGCCTTTCATCCTCAGACCGTTCGTGGACGCCAAACATCTCGATAGTGTCACGGTGATCAAATCAGGGGGCTCCGACGACGCCATTGATTTTGACAGTCCAGCTTTCAGGACCTACGGAACCGATCTCCGAGCATTGATAGTCCGAGGAGTCAAATGGAAGGGCATCGTGAAAATGGACTTCGGTGCCGACAGCAACTGAACAACCTCTTCCCCCGTTTCTATGTATCACAATCATGTCCCTGGGACATGATTTGTCTTAGCAATTCACTGGAAAAGATCTTCGTAGTATAGTTCTTGGTAGAAATACATGGTATTGAGAATGTCTTCAATCGGATCACTCTCATTCGCGTCTGGCCATTCTGATTGATTTACAAAGCGATACTCTTCCCTGTTTCGAATCGTGTCTATCAACTGTAATAGCAGCTTTTTGTTACCGTCAGCCACTGCTTGCCGGACAATGACACTCGATCCATCGTAGTCTTTCCGTAATCGTACCATATGGATCTTCCTGTTGAAGGCTTGATCCTTTAACTCAGAATGCATGGTAATGAGATGACTGAGATCTTGAGCCGAACTCATGTTTAAGTGATACGCCATAAATAGTTTCATTATCTATTTCGTCCCAGTTTATCGTAATCATGTCTCTGGGACATGATTGTTTTTTCTCTGGGTGAGATCTTACTGGGCGCCGTTGAGCTCGTAGACTTTGCGCATCTCGTTGAGAAGGGTCCTGGCGATAGTGGCCGTTTCGCGATCCTCATTCCAGTCAAGCACCAGCACTTGGTTGGCAGGGCTCTGTGGGATCACTGACGAATAGACCTGGCAGAGCTCGGTAAAGTATTCTAGGTCGTACGCCTTCTCGCCATCACGATCACGCCTCTTGCATCGCTCGATGGCCTTCTGAGGAGTGACCTGTAGGAAGAGAACGTAGTCAGGATGCTCGAACTTCTCGCTATGCAGGACAGAGAGGTACGACTTCCATTCGGAAGGAGATTCACCCTCGGACGAGGGAGGGGCGATCAGTGATGTCGAGCAATGAGGGCAAAACTTCCAAACGGCAGATGAAACTTTCACATTCATCTTGCATCGGTGCTCGGTCACATCTTTCATCACCGGCGATGCATCAGTGATGTTGCCGCGGTTCTTGTGCATCAGGGCAAAACAGAAGTCACCATGGATGCTGCGATCGATGATGCAAAAGTAGCCTTGCTTGGCGGCTTCGAACGCCTCGCGATAGATAGCTTGGCGCTTCACCAGCATGGTCAACTGAAAGGCGAAAGCATGCTTCTTCTGATCGCTCAGGAAAAGAGCCAGCAGCTCGGGGATGAGAGGCTCCGGGAAAAACTTGCACGGGATGCCGAGATTGGTGACAAACTTCTCGAGTTCCGCGCTGGCCGTTGACTTCCCAGCAGAAATCAGCCCCTCGATGATGCAGATTTTCCCGCGCAACACCGCCCCGTATTTGCGAAGGTCAGGGTTGACCGCCTTGAACGGTAGACTATTGGTATGACTCATCTCCTCGCTCTTGCAGTTGGCTCGGTTTTTATCTTTTGACTCCCAAAGATAATTTTTCGTTTTTCTCCTCGTAGCACTGTCATTCCATAGATCTGTGGCTATCCGCTCGCCCAAAGCCATCCTTAACCCTATTCAGCTTAACATCGTAGAATTTACTACATCTTCTCTAGTTTAATCAGTGGAATACGCTCGATCTCAGTGTTACTGGAATGGATGTTACATGGGGCTCGCCATTCTAGAGCTTAAGACGATCACCCAAACGCGCCTCAAGGTTGAAACTATCGAATCCTGCCGGCAAAAGCGATTTGTCCTAGAATACGGCGCCCGCGTAAAAAAAAAGAAAGGTACGAAAAAGCGGCACGACATGGAAGACCGTACCGCCGAGAATCTGCAATGGGTGCAGTCGATTTTGACCAGACTCGTCTCTGAAGGAAAATCCGTGAGATACATTGTCAACTATATTGACCAGGATATCGCAGCAGTCGAGCAAGCCTCTGTGAGCAGGGGCACGAACCCGCAAATTTTCGAAGCCCGAAAGAGAGAGCTCTACGCCGTTGTAGATCAAGAATTGGCCAAACTGTTCCCCTTCCAGCGCCCCGTCGCGCAACCCCACTTCCAACGTCCCGTTGCGCAATCCCGATTCGCAATGGGAGAAGCTCAGTTTTACGGCATGGCTTCAAGCTACATCGCTCGCGTTTTGGGTTTCTCTCTTCTGGATGCACCTAGGGGACGCGTCGACTTGCAACTGCATCAAATCTACTTAACCCAACCTCTAGACGCGTTCGCGGATGCTGTTCTTGATTACATTCGCACGAATGAAGGCATGCCATTCACCGAACGAATAAATAGGGGTGATCAGGCTGCTAGAGCCAAAGCTATTGAATTCGTCAAAGAAATCACCACAAGGCTCGCTTCGGCTCAGGCTAGAGGAGAAAAGCCGACGGTCTACTAATGAAGGCGGTTTCTAGGATCTTCCACGGTAAACCATAATCACATTGACTCTTTCAGGAGTCAATAGTTTTGCAAGTCAGATCCCCCGCTTAGGGACTTCTACTGTCTATCTACCATAGAGGTTAGTGAAAAGAGATATTTGGGGTTTTCCAATAGGAAAACCAAAGAGATCGCTGAGAAACACCAAGGGCTTCTCCTACCTATCTACTATACTTTCGATGGATCAGCTCAAGTTCAAGATGGATACTGTTGGTATGGTGGAGTTCACCAAGATCTTCATCGCCGCTCATGAGAACGAACGATGGATCCTCACCCCCGAGGAGTTCACCTTCGGTCAACCAGCAGAGGTGAAAGATGCTTTTCTCGAGGTGTACCATCGAGAGCTTCGCATCTTTCACCAGAAGATGCTCGAGGTGGCGATGCCGACGTTCCAGAGCAAAGGGCTGGCCAAGATCCTCGATCAGCTCAGTGAAGGTGATGTCCCCAAGCAGCGCCTCAACGAGCTCCTCGATGAAGCGATCGCCAAGAAGTGAGTGGTCAAAAAAGCTCTCAAAGGGCCAAAACTAAACTCCATTGCGGAGTTTAGTGTTTTTTATAGACAACAGCTGGTTAGAAGTTGATGGTGAAGAGACGGTTGGTTATTCGAGGCGTTGTCTTGAAATCGAGGTCTTTGCCGATGACCGTTGTAGCTTCATTCATGATGATAGCTACGGCGCCTTTTCGATCTGCTGCTGTCGAAGCGGGATATTTGGTCAAGAGCCACTGATCCCAGGCGTAGACCTCGTAGGCTCCGTCGAAATTTTGTTTCAGCGCAGGAACCTCAGCATTGGTCAGTCCGAGGCTATTCTGAATTTTGACGATTCGCCTCACTACAAGGTTGTGATAGTAGAGCTTGCTTTCATACTCGCTGAGGGTATAGCGAGTGATCCTCTGTATCATGAAAGGCTTTCCCGCCAATTCTTCAAGAGTGACCCCTGCACTGAACTGAGCACTTTCTGGAGTCATAAGAGCAGCATCGACGGTTTCCTCACTCAGAATGAGGCGAGTCTCAGCTGAAGTTGGTTTAGCCCATGGTTGAACCCAAATCTGCCCTAATGGATAGAGGTAATTCTCTCCGATTTCAGTGAAGGGCAGACGGAACTTCAGCATGGCGCGAACTGGATTCATAATGTTAACCAGTTGCATCTGAAAGATGTTATCATTATGAAGAGCTGCTTCATCACTACGCTTAAATGCTTCTAGCGCTTTGGGAGTAGGATCCGGAGCATGAACACCCATCAGCAAAATACGCAGATCACTGATGAAGAGAAGCTTGACCCCTCTGTTGCGATAGCCGAGAGCCTCCTGGTGCGTAAATTTCCGATTGAAGATCACGACGTTTCCTTGGCCCGTATCTTTCCTGATAGCCGCCGGGACGTTGAATTTCGAGGGATCCCAAAGGTGAAACTCGTGTGTCGGAAACATTCGAGAAACAATCTGGAAGTGTTCTCCCGGGGCAGCTCCGATGTAGACCACCAGTTTAGCGAGATGTCCAAACTTGGTCAAGAAAATGATCTCATTGATTAGCAGCTTTCTCTGACCTGAATGAGTCTGGACACTACCCTGCTTGGGAATCCCTTCTTCACGGTAGGGAAGAATTGTCGGCAGGACGTTGTAATTGATCGGAAGGTCAGTCGGCATTAACACCTGGCTGGGGAACTGAAAGACCGGATTGGCAAACTTGGCTAGCTCAGCACCTTCAGCCGGCGTAATCTTAGTCTTGGCTTCGATTTTGGCTGGCAAATCAAGGAGCTCCTTGATAGTGGAGAGATACTGAGGGAGAACGCCGCCCAATGCATCTCCATACCCACCGACGAACATGACAGCCTCTGCTTCTTCCTCGCCTTTCTTCTTCCGACCCTTGCGTCCAGTTGATGAAAAGTCTTGACGTTTCAAGGTTCGAGCTTCGATGTTGGGAGATCCAGCACCTAGTGCGCCCTGCGCGATAGCAACAACTCTGGTATCAATAACCAAACCCCTCAGCATAATCTGTATCCGTTTCTTCCTCCCGTTAAAGCGCTGAATCTCAACGTTGAAGGTGTCTGGCAGTGCATCCAGTGCTCGCTCCAGCCGAGTCGGACTCAGGAAAGGAATCTTCGGGACCTCAGCGTTCTCGTAGTAAAGTCCCTCAGTGATCATCTCGAACTCGGGAGGAAAAGCATCGCCGATCTGTTCAATCACGCCATTAACCAATTCCACCGACATCATCATCTTGAGAGTGCGTTCAGGCATGATGGAGAAGAAACTCTCAACAACTGTAGCGTAAGGATAGGAGACGTCAGAGATGAGTTGAATGATCGATGTTGCTAGTTTGAAAGTGCGAGTAACATCGGCCGATACCGTAGTTCGTCCCGACTCGATCAGAGTAATTCGAGTCGGATCAATCGCTTCGGGCTGAGGATCTTCGACTCCTAACAATTCACCTGCCGTCGGAGTTGGTTCTGCTTGTTTAGGCACGGCAGCCGGGGTCTTCTTACCGGGAAGCGGGATCGTCGGTTGTTTCTTGGTTGGCGGTGGAATCTTGGTCGTAGGAGGTGGAATCTTGGTAGGCACAGTAGGAGTGGGTCGAGGAATGTTGCCAAGTCTCTTGGTCTCTTTGATAAATTGAATCCTGGACAAGTCGATGAACTTCTGAGCGCCATCCCGAGTCTTCATCAATGCCACTTGTCTTCTCTCCTCGTCTTCATAAATGGAGATGACACCTGTGAATTCCCGATTAGTCACCGGAACATAATCGGTATCCTCCTCCTGCTGACCTTGTTCGTTAGCGACCATGACCTGTTTCGGAACTAAGCGCACAATTCCATCGACATTAATCTTCTCGATGGTTACCGTATCGGTATTGATTGACGCAAAGATGCCGGGATAGCCAGGGATGTTGACCACCATATTTCTCTCGATAAAGCGAAGCAGATCAGAGACGCTCGGGGCGTGTTCGTAGGGATAGAACCATCGCGTATTGATCGATCGAGGGCCATCGGAATAATACTTCAGTGTCCAATGAACTCCCTCCAGCCACTTGCGACACATTTCATCGATTTGCTGTTTCGGCAGTCGGGCATCGGCATACTTAGAATCATAGATGCCGAACGAGAGAGCACGATTGAGACTGGAGAATGCAGCAGGAACATAGGAAGCTTGCCGACGGTTTCCCTCATCGACTCCAATCGAGAGACGGATCAGTTTGTCCGGTATTCTCTTTAAACGAGTCAGGTCGTTGTAATTCAGAGCTTGTGCTTCCATGTAGGCCATGGCATTGAGCTCGATTTCTCGCAGATAGGTCATCAGGTTGAAGTAGTTGAGATTGGTTTTGTTCTCAACTAAGAAGACGTTACTACCGCCTCGCATTTTACCTCGGATCCGCTTCTGTAGCTTAGCGTAAAGGATGAGTGAGGTTATGATAGCACCCATGTCTTCACGAGAGGGTCTCCAACTGCGCTCTGCGTGAACATTGATGCGTCCACTCTGCTTCTCATCAAGCTTCGGTCTCGAGTACATGTAACGTCGGAGAACTCCAGTCAATGGTTCTGGCAATAGGGGAAAAATCTCATATCGGTTCTTCTGATGATTGAGGAGCCCATTGGCGGCTGGAAATTCGAGGTAGCCGGTCTTCGCATTGGCGACTGACGTCCAAGTACGCTCTTTCTCCCTGAACAGAATCCAGAATTTGTCCGAATCGAATGGCGGTCCCGCATTTCTTTCTTCCCGTTTTGCGCCACGTCCTCTGCCAGCACCCCTTCCAGCTCCGACTTCACTACTCTTAGCTCGAAGGTTAGCTTGGTGCGAAGCCATGAATCGGAGTTCAATGTCGTCATCGGTCATAGCTCGAATTCCGTTGACAGTGACAGCTTCCATCTCAGGCAAAGCTGGCAAGAAATCGTTACCGACAAACATCGCGATGAAGGAGAAGTCAGTAATATCATTAGGATGAATGTACTGATTCAAGAGCTGCTCCCTCACCTCACCGATGTTGACATATTCGAAACCCTTCTTGAAGACGGTCTGCCAGACAGCCTCGATGTATTGAGCGTAAGCTTGATCGGGTGGAAGTTGAGATTGCGGCAGGCAGGGTGGAACGATCGACGCATTGATGGCCTCCTCGAGATAAGTTGGAGCATCACGATCCTTGTTGTCAGGAAATCCATCGCGCATGAAAATGATGTTGTGCGGTCGAGAGAGGGACAAGATGATCAAATCGGCATCAGCACCGACGACGACTTGGTAGGGCTTGGAGAATCCTCGACTGATGGAACTGGTGGTTTTGACCCGTTTGGCACCTTCAATATCAGCACCCATCTGTTCAAAGATCTTATGCTCACCCTCACCAGGTTCTCGATGGCTCGAGAAGATCACCTTGACTCCTTCGGCAATCTTATCTTTGTAGAGTGCCGGCCATTCGAATGTCAGGTACTTGTCGAGAGCGTCCATGAATTTGGTTCCAGGAGAGATGACGACCGGATCGAAGAAGTCGAGAGGTGCTCCAGATGGCTTGAACCGACGCAGTCTCTGTTGAACCATCTTGGCCTTCGGTGCAACTCCATCCAAAGCATACATGAAAACCTTGGCCGGCTTCACTTCGCTGTAGCAATAGAAGAGATATCTGCCGATGTTAGTGAAAAGAATTTGCATTCGTTGTTCGACTGGAATCGCTCTGAACTTATTCTGTAGTTCGAGGTCTGCCGGAGTAAGCTTTCTATCTAAGCCATACTTAAATAGTTTCTGTGCAACTCCATGGACTGGGGAATTCAGATCGACGTACAAACCCTCCACGTAGGACCCGTCTGGAAGCTTAAATGCTTGTTGAATCAATTGAGGATAGGTCTTCTTGACGAAGGCATAGAACCTGACGATTCCCATGCCTCCGCTTTCCAGTTACTTGTCGCGGTTAAACCTTTTGTTTTCAGATTAAAATTTTTCCCAAACCAGTTTTAGTTTGGGAAATTAGCCGCTCCACGGGGACTCCACGTCTAATCAAAAAACCGAATCTAATTCGTTCGCCTAGGATGTCAGACTTGTAGTAGAGCATCCGCTACGGTGAAAAATGAAATTAGACTTTTTGGCAAACGAAAGAAAAAGGCAGCTCCTGCGAATCAGACCGCGTCGACCCTCTTTTTGTTCACTCGTTATCTCTCATCATGGGCGTCTACTACCGCTGCGATATTTGCGGAAAGGAGGAGAAAGGGATGTTCCCTTGCGATTGCCATCTTCACATGGCGAGAGCCAAGATCCAGAACTTGGTCGGCAAGACCATCCTGGCTGTTCAGATTGTCCCGGGATCCCACGGCAACAACTTCATGATCGTCAAGGCGCAGGACATGGGGGAGTGGAACAGCAAGATCTACTACCTCTGCATTGAGATGGGCGGACAGCCTGATGACGGCGATCGCAACCGGGCCAGCGTCGAGGAACTCGTCGATCAAGAGTTTGACCACTTGATAGCGAAGAAGGTCGGGCCAGATGACGTTCACCGCGATGAGAAGAGGGTGAACGAAGACGGCGAGAAGTGCGGCGATGGATGCTGCGAGGATCAGGCGGCGGAAGATCTGCAGGATCTTCCCTCGGTTTGCTCTGTTGGCCAGAGACCTGCCGACATCTGCGCGGCTCGCGTGGGAAAGGGAGAGCCATGTGACAGGACGACTCGGCCTTTCGATTCCGTCTGCCAGGTGCATGCTGCGCCTCTCGCGGACGATGCCATTGCGGTGGCCAATCTCCCGCAGACCACCAAGGATATCTTCATCGCCAAAGGTCCTTGCGGCGTTTACGATATCCATCTCTACTGCGTTCTCTGTGGAAATACGTCGCCCGTCTACGGCCAGACTTTCTTGGCCTGCGATCAGTGCGTTCTGATGAGCCAGGAGTGCAAGTTCGTCGAGATCAAGAACCGCGCAGCCGGAACCGTCCAGTTCAGACTCTACGATGAAGACACCGACGATGTCTATGGTCCGATGCCGATCTCGCTCGAGGAAGTCGGCAAGCGACTGAAGCATTACCGTGATGCCAAATACGCGATGTCCGCCGGCGTGATCGGACAAGTGATTTCCTGGACCTGCACCGAAACCGAAGAATCCCGTGCCGAGGAAGAGGACAAGATCGACGTCTTCGGCTAAATGAAAGTAAAAAACACCCAATACGAGTGTTTTTTATCATAGGGGCGGGAAACTCCTCATCTGAGCAACGCGACATTCCCACGATCTCAGTATAGAAGGATCAGCCTCACGAATTGGACCCCAACTTATCGCCGATTTGTTATGAAGCTCTTTTTGACCTATGGATGGAAAGTGATCCTGTTCTGCCAAATCCCAGAGCGGTTCGTGACCCACGTCAACCGAAAACAAATGATGGTTCATACCGCTTACATTCGTTTAGACAAAGAAACCCCTGGCCGTGGGTCTATTTACGTCTAGTCTGGTATTAGGCTAGAGGTTACCAATATCAAACTGAGAGGGTCGCGAAGTAGGGAAGTTGGATTTCGAGGTCGGGAGGCCTCGAAAGAAAATAATAACCTCGCGTTTAAAAGATCTTCGAAAATCCCTAGAATGGAGATTGGACCCAAAATAGTGGTCTTCGATCCAACCGCCAATCAAGAATGGTCCAGATTTTTGGTGGACATACATAGACAGGAAGCCGCACTTCTAGAAGAATGCGCTCCGCTGGAATACATCAGCGGCGAAACCGACGAGGGAGATCCTATTTGGGAAAAATCAGAGTTTGGTCCCGAAACAGACGTAGAGGAAAAGATTTCACGTCACAGCACAGAACTCCCCGATTTGATTCAAGCCTACAATGATTGTGATGGAAGGTCATCTAAATTTTCCTTCAGAATTCCAAACGAAGCGATCGATTTCTTTGCGGATGCCGCCTCGATCGACGGGTATTTCCTAGAAGAACTCAGGACAGGTGGGGCAACAAAGACTCTAGCTAACTACAGCGTTAGAGGTATTCTCCTTCTATTTAATGGCGAGTATTATGGTCACGTTTGGTACTTCACCAGTTCTGACTATCCTGAATTTTGCGGACTATATGGAATGAAAGCTTCGCTGGTGAATCTTCTCTTTCGATTGTCATGTGACATATCAGAAGAACTAACGCATCGAAAAGGTATAGCGTATCGTATATTAACTGACGGCGTTTATCCTTTGGTAAAAAGTCAAGGCCGAAGTAGAATAGTTATTCCGTGGCCTCTGAAGCCTATGGTTCCCATCCTTAATTCACTCGGCTATACGGAACATAATGAAATGGGTGAAACTCCAGAACGACTATTTCTGCGTAATATGGCCGGTACTTCAAACTACTTCACATTTGATTTCGCGTAACGTCCGGTAAAAAAAGCTATAGTATTACTCCTAGTAATACTATTTTAACGGTCATACCCAAATCTGTGGTTTATGGAGAAGACTGGTGGCGGAAAGAAATCAGCTCTCGGAGGGACTTCATCGAGATCGGAGCAGGGACTACTAGAACGAGACACTCACTCTAATTGAACTCCCGGCATCTGGTATGAATGGGACTCGCCAAAGGAAAGGTGATTGGCAGTCGTCCGCATCGCAGGTTCCCAGATGGCAGATCCAAAAATCTCCTAAGTAGTGTCCTTCGAGAAAGATCATGTGAACCGGTACAAGGCTGCGAATACAAATAATAGTTATGGGATCGACGAGTGCAGGCGGAGTTCGTGTGATGACAGAACGTAACCCCACCGAAAATGAAATGCCCATTTTTCGAACAACTGAACAAAAAGTGTCATAGGCGTTTCGCCGCGCAAGGAAATGGATGTCCCGTCACACGAATTCCACGTCGACAAAGAGACGCTGTCCAAGTTCGTCTGGGGGCAATCGGGTGTCTATTCCGGATTTTTCAAGGTCTTGGCTGGACACGGAGGAGTCTTTGTTTTCAATGATTGCTCGTTCCCCGATCATCTTAGGATTGAAATGACATTTCTAGTCGGATCCAGACCGTTGCTGGAACGTCTTGGGGAGATTTTCGGCGGACAGATCCCGGTAGACTGCAGTTTGTTTCTTCAAGTCCTGCTCCAGGGCCACTCAACAAATACGACTGTCAGATTCGCATCCGGCAGGGTTTCGACTCTCAACATGTTGACACTGGCGAAAGAGCACCACGCCTCCATCTTTTATTTCCGAGTCGGCCACGAGAAAATCGACACGTTACTTCGGGAATCTTCTTGCTCGGCGAAAGGTCAATGGGTTGTCCGACTCGGAAATGACCGTTTTCTCGGCCCACAGATTCTGTCCGCAACGGAATGGAAAACTGAAATCGCTTCCGACATCAACAAGTGGATCATGCCCCCAAACTACGGTCCGCACAGCCTTGCAAAAGTGCTTGCCATGATGGCGAGAGTCAAGATTGAGATCGCTCTTCGCGACGAAGGAATTGCAATCAATCCAGACCTGATCATCTGTCATGAGATTTCCTACCGGGCGATCGATCGCCTCACTCTGTTGGGATTTGTCTATCGTGTGGCGACGATGGGGCGCGCAGTTTGTTGGATCAGCATCTCTCCAACCTATCGGCCAGCCAAGAAACGAATATGTCGTACACCGAGAATACGATATATTCTTCGATTACAGAAGACTACCGCCCGCGCAAGTCTCTGAAGGACCAGATGATCGAAGAGGAGAGAAAGCTAGCACTCGCACAGAAGAGAGAAAAGAAGGACCGTATGCGAGAGAGGCGACAAATGAAGAAGAATGGAACACGGGTATTCTGATAGGAATGAGCGGTTTAAAAAAGTTTTTTTTCGCCTTTTCCGGGCGACAAAATAAAAGAGGTCCTTCCTTTCGACATGGACCATTTCCCTGGATCAGCTCGCGTTCCCGAACCAACAGCCGATCAGCTCGAGCTGGAACTCGGGGGCCGCCGAAAAGATGATGATGCGCCGGAGCCCGTGCAGTTTGAGTCGGTGATGCATCCTCAGGTGACATTCAGTTTATCCAAGAAGGGATACACCAATCTGATCGAGCACGAAAAAGTCTCGCCTGTCCCCCTTCCCTTACATATCAAGAAAGAAATGTTGAACGCCTTGACTCTAGGAACGACATCGGAGATTGTGGTCGAGACTCTTCTTCGGTTGGCCATCGAGAATCAGTTTGGCGGAGTCAACATTGTTTGTTACTCGGAGAGGGCCGAAGTTCTCGAGAGGTTCTCGAAAGAAGCAGTCAGATTCTTGGGACCGATAGTAGAAGGAGAAGAGTCCAAGGGGTTTGCGTCTGTAGTTTGCGCCGAACGACCTAGTGCTGACGATTGGACGGCTATCTCTCATTTCGGACGAATCGGCTACACTCTTCAAGATGACATCTTTGTTGATCCCACAAAGACTCTTGACTGGACAACGGTCGGACTAGTCGATTACCTGAACAAAGTCAAATTGAGCACAACCCCGATCGAACTCCTCCGTGACCTAGTCTGCTGGATGGATCGGATGTACAGTGACGTTATCCACGAGAGATGGGTTAGACCTCATAACGGGGATGTCGATCTCAAGCTCAAAATCATAATCGGTTGCATCTATCGAGAATACACTCGCTATTTGGATCTGGTCGAGAGCCTGCTTCAAGATATCTTCTACGCGATGCCAAAGGTAGAGGTCGATGATTCCCGCGAAGGTGGGAAGAACTAAAAACTCAAATAATAACAGCATTGCTGTTATTTATCGATATGGAAGCTTTGTGGTCGGAGAGTTCGGTCGCTCCGGTTTCTCAATTGATTACTAGCCGATGTTTGATACGCGTCAAGGACGGTACTCGGCGAGTGTAGCATAGTGTCTGCCGAAAAATGAAATTGTGGTTTTTGCTGATTGAAAGAGAAAGCGGTCGCTGAGGAAGAGACCATCCGTCTACTAACTGTCGACTAACGATACGATGGCTCAGTCAAGCAAGAAGGAGATCAAACCTTGCAAGTATTGCAGAAAGAATGCCGTCAGCCTCACCGACGGTGAAGATGATGATGCGCCAGAGGGCAGTGGCAGAGTGCATCGGCGGTGCAAGAATGATGTCGCCAGAGCCGATGCACTCTTCAAGCTGTCTCTCCGCTACTCGCGTCTCGACTTGGCCAATCGCAGACTGGCTTTCGCTGAGTTGAAGAGGCAGGAAGCCTTCGATCTGTGTCGACGACGCGAGCTGGATTCCAGATGTAGCTACATGGGGAGTCGCATCACATCAGACGACGAGCCAAACCGGCCAGAAGAGTTTGTCCTGCTCGTGATGAAACTGCTCCCGGGAGCAGCTTGGAGCGAGAAAGAGGAGATGGAATCCTACCTGACGCTCTTGAAAGAGATGGCCTCCTACATCAAGAGCCTGGAGAAGAAAGAGAAGAAATACAAGGCTGTTGCGTACAAGGTGGTGGAAAGGTACGAAGAGTGCCCCGAGGACGACCGGGACGATAACTGATGAATGTCGGTCTCGGTAAAAAAACTCTAAATGACAGCTGCAGCTGTCATTTGTCAATAGGAGAACCCCTGTCCGTCATTAGAACCCGACCAGGTAGTTAGAACCAGAAAACTTACCGTAGATTAGAATTACCGAAGAGATGGCTTGTTTGAGTTGTTCTCGCTCTTTTCCTTCAGCAGTTTTGATTGCTTTGTAGAGGACGGAACAGAGCTGGGGGATTGAATTGGCTTGGAAGTCGAACGACATCAGCGATAGCTTGAACAGAGCATCTTGGAGATTGACGACGTCGAATGATTCAACCTTGACGCTGTACGATCTGAGGCACCGGGCCAACTTCTTGACGTAGTCCTTGTTGGATCCACAGGAGCATTTTTCTTCAATGCCTCGCCCATGGACCATCTCCTGAACGAAATCGTCCATTCCGATCGACTTATTGCTCAATCCCAAGACATTGTACCTCTGAAATCTCTCTAGCATGGCTTCGAGAGCTTCTGTTCGGATGGGGGATCGATTATAAGGATTCTTCTTCGTCTTGATGATGGTGTCAAAACTGCTGTAGTCGAAAAGATAGACTAACTCGCCCTCACGGTAAGGATAGATGAAGTTCTTGGGGACGTCGAAGACATCGTTACCCATCAAATCTTGAAGATTGGCGAATGTCAACTTCTTCTCAGCGTAAAAGTCAAAGTAGCCAGAAACCTCGAGGATGTAGAACGATTGGTTGGCTCGGCGCAACTTGTCTAAGAAGTTGTTGACTTCAATGTCAGAATCGAGTTTGAGCACGACGGCAGCTAAGGTATCTAAGAGATCAGCATAGCCTCCAGTAAACCCAAGGCTGATCTTGTAGTATTCGATGGTTGCATTGGTCTCCAGTTCGTTACCAATCGGTTTCACTTCTCGGTCGCCTGAAATTGGCTTGGACGACAGTTTCACATTTTGCCAACGAGGTTTGGTGTAGATCTCAAGAACTCGTTCTCGCCAAGTGCTGGGAATTCTCTTGAGATGGTGCTTACAAAGAATGATGTTCTTCTGAACGGCCAACAGGAGCAATTCAAGACAGACCGCATGTTTGAGCTCTTTCGACAGGAAGATTAGCTCGTCGAATGTTTCGGGTCTGATCCAGTCGGCCAATTCAAAGGTGTGTCTCGCCATCTCATAGTTGAGGCAACTGACAGAGCGGTCGAAATGATGGGGAAGAAAGACGCCGTCGGACTTGAGAATTCGATTGGAATGCATGAAGATCGCCTTCTGAATATCATCTTCGGTCAATGGTTCATCGAGAAGAGTTTGAATGTCAAGGAAAATGCCAAGCTCAGTCTTCTGAGGTTTGAGTCCGAGGCGACTGAAGTAGTAATTCGGACCAGCGCTATGGATTCGCCTTAGTTCTCCCAGACTTTTTCGCTCGGGAGAGGTCAGATTGCACATTTCGAGTAGCTTGGCGATCAATGGCATCTGAAGGGGAGGACTTCCACTACCGGTTCCAGCTTCAGAACCTCTGCTGTCGGAACTAGCCGCTTGAGGCTCATACAGAGAAGGGCTACCGACTCGGTCTCGGAGAGCATTCATCTGAGCAAGTGTGTGGTTATTGTAATTAGGAAATTGATGCATGGATCCAACAACTTGATTGGCTGGAGGCGTCGAACCGCTCTTTTCCCTTAGATCCTCCTCGATGTTAGCACCACTAATGATGCAAGGAATTAGGAAGTAGATGATAAACATATTGATGTAAGGAAAGAAAGCCTTCCAGCCAGCTATGATGAAATGCTGCTTCTTGATGTAAATGCAGGTGAGAGTCGGCTTGAAACGAAGAATCATGCACAGGTAGATCCCATGGGATACTCGAACTTCAGGCGGTTTCGAGTCTCTGCTTGAGGCCGATTCGTAGAGAAACTCGAGGTAGAGTTCAAAAATTTGTTGGATGGCTTTGGGCGAAGACAACTTCAAGAGACTGATCAGAAGGAAGATAGTCTCTGAGCTTACCGGTTTAACGAAGATCTCCTGTATCATTGCTCTGTCGAGCGGAGAGAGCGGTTCTTCATCAGGAATTTGAATCGGATTATGGTGGTTGTTCATTTTATCATCAGAGTCGGGTTTCTTAGATCCCAATTCACGATGAATTGGGATTGGGGTAAAGTCAAGGATCTCATGTAGACGGGGCCTCGGAATCACTCGAATTGGAATCGTCAATAACGGGCTCGTCGGGGTGTTCGACTGCAATGTTGATCACGTCTTCAAGAACAACCTCTTTGTCGCGAGTAGCGTCAATGACATGTTCACATTTCTTCGACCATGCTTCCAGTTTGGAATGAAGCGAAGTCAAGTATTCGATGCTAACTCCCGATTCTTCAGGACGTCCTCGTTCAGTCATTCGTCGGAGGCAGGTATCAGGATCTGCCTTGAGGTAAATCCACTTGACAGAGATCCCTTCAAAATGCTTGTTAGCGTCGTGGATATGCTGTTCCACCAGCGCTTCGTAGAGTTTCCAGTCGAGAGGCGAGATCAGACCCTGCTCGTATAGGTTGACTGCAAAGGAATATCGATCGGTCAAATGGGATCGTTCCACGAAGACAACATCAGCATCAGATTGGAGAGCCTCTTTGATGATCTCCCAACGAGAGGTTAGTGAAGCTAGTTGCAGCTTGAAGCCATATTCTTTCATGTCTCCGTAGAATAATTGAAGGATGCTCTTGCCGGTCTCGTCTCCAAAGTGCGAACCCGTGAGTTTCGTGAGGTTTTCCTCCCAAACTACGAATCCTTTCTCGCGGAGACCCTGAATCAAGGTTGATTTCCCAGCTGAAATGTTGCCTTCAATGAAGACAAGCGTCTGGGGGCCCTTTCTGCCAGGCTCAGGCGACCTAAAGAGTAAATTGCCCATTGCCTTTGAGTCTTTTAATTCTTCTCTCCGAAGACTCAACTTTTGGTTTTGCAGCCTTCCGCCGCGAACAACAAAAACGAAAGCTAAAAAATTCGGATGTCAAAATAAAACCAGCAGACTCCCGGTCCCCAAGTTCTGAGCTCGAAAAGAATTTAGATAGAGACAAATGGATCAAGGCGGCGAATCATTCAAGGATTTTGTCAGGAGGCTTTTGGTAGCAGCTATCCCGGCTGACAAGGTTGAGATCCTGGTGTCAGATGAACCACTGGAGATGTACTTCCGACGTGCATTTACCGATGTTTCCTTCCTGACGAACCGAGCCGGCAAGGAAGGCAAATTCAATTACGAGATTCTCGAGAAGATTGGCGATCGTATTCTCGGTGCCTCGTTCCAGCTCTGGCTCTTTGAGATCATGGGCGCTGAAGTGACCATTCCTCAGACCTACGCCGACATGGAAAAGGACTTCACCAACACCGAATACCTCAACTATCTCGCCACCAACCTAGGTTTCGACCGATTCATTCGGGTGGCCAACGACGGCAACAAAATCACCGACAAGATAAGAGAAGATGTTTTCGAGGCTTTCATTGCAGCCATCGTAGTCTCGGCCGACAAGTACGTAATGCAGGACATCGGTCTAGCGTATGCCAAGCGCTGGATCTATCAGGTCTACAACACTTACGCTCGAGACAGAATCGATCCATTGAATCCCTCCAAGTACGTGAACTTTCGCTCTCGAGTCAACGAAGTCTGGCAGTTCAACGGGTGGGGCAATCAGAACTACGTGACCACCGGTGAGGCGCGAGGAGCCAAGGAGATCGGAGTTCGTCGGTTGGCGTCAGCATCTCTCTTCGGGCCGATGAGTCTGAGTTTTCCGGAGGAACTTCGAAACCGTCAAATCGGTGAGGGTGAAGGCGACACTATTGATGAAGCACGAGAGAATGCCGCCAAAGCTGCATTGACCCGACTCGAGATCAATTACCCAGAACTCAAGGGGTTAGAGTTCGAGTTCAGCGCATTGGAGACTTCTCGTCTGAAGAGAACCCTCAAGAACAACCCTGTACTACAAGAGAAGGTCATCAAGATCCTACAGGAGAAGTCGGAAACTTACCAGTCGCTGGCCATTCGCAAGATGAGGCTTTTCGGGGCTTTCACGGTTCAATTCCGAGTCAAAATCGATGGCATTTGGCGCAACGGTGCTCGAGCTCGATCAGACGTCTCTGAAGCCGAAGCTATCCAGAAAGCTTTCGAGATTTTCGTTAGCAAGGCCGGAGACGGTAAGATCTAGATCTCGCAGTACCAGAGTAGGGGGTTAAAAACATATCACAGCGATATGTTTTATGATGCTTTGTTTTAGCAGCGCAATCGGAAGGTTTAGGTTGATAGACCTCTACTTGGCAGGACTGTTGACGGGCTGCCGGGACTTTTGGTAGGCCAGCATGGCGGCATAGATCTCCTTTGGCCACATCTTGTAAGCTTGAAGCGCAGCAGCCTTCAACTGATCGAAGATAGCTTGCGTCATCTGACCCCTCTTGACGAGTTCAGTGAACTCGTTCTCGTAGATCAAGATCCTAAGGATACCGTTCAGTGTGTCCTGCTTTCCTCTGAAAGCCTCCTCGTAAGTGAGAGGAGGCATCTCTGTTTCAACCTTTCTCTGAGTTGAAGCAATCAGAGATCCGAGTCCAGTTCCCTTCGGCGCGACAGCAACTGCGTTGGTGACAATTGGAGTCTGTGCAGCTGCATCGTTACCGGGGACAACATTGCTGCCTTTCGTCAACTCGTCACGCAGCTGAAGCGCATAAGATTTGCGGCCGCGCCTCATCCTTTTTCCGGACACGATGTCAAAATAGAATAATCGTTTTTGGCTTGAGTTCTTTCCGCTTCGGTCTCATTCTCTCGGTAATTTCAAGTTTCAGACCGTTAGACGGTTCAAATAGTATGTTTATTCAGAAAAATGAATCAGTGATTCATCGAATAACAAAAAACAAACTCGAATGGATACTGATAGTGATCTTCTCTCGCTACGAGGAGTCACCTGGAATGTTCTGAATCAAGCCTACATCAGAGATCAGTACACGCATGTTGTCGATAGATCCGTCTTGGCTTGGGACTACAGGCTTCCTTTGATCATTGAGATCCTGTCATCATTCAAGGCTGATGTCCTCTTTCTGCAGGAGGTGGAGTTAAAGACGGCAGCCGCCGATTTCCGTGACCTCTTCGACACTTACGATTATTCGGTCCATGAGGTGTCGAAGAAGCGATCGTCTCATATGGGCAACATGACATTGTGGAAGAAATCAGTTTTCAGCTTGAAACTATCGGTGTCGAACAGCTACGGTCTCCATGTTGTTCTGTTGCACCGCTCATCGGGACTATCGGTCTGGTTCTCAAATGTCCATCTGAAGGGAGGGACAACGTCGGGACTCGAACAGAGATCACAGCAGTTGACATCTTGTCTCAAGATGGTGTCCAAACATTGCAGTTCGAATTCGTCAGTGCATCGATGCATTGTCGGAGATTTCAATGATGAGATGAAGGAAACCGGGCCTTCTTTTGCTCTACTCCATGCAAGCGGCTATTCGTGCGTGGAAAGTCCGATCAGCTCGACGATCAACAACCGCTCCTTCAGATTTGATCGCATCGTTTCGACGAAGGAAGTCGAGGTTGTCTATTCGGCGAAGGGATCCTTGGCAACATCGGAAGTCACGAACGAAGAGGGAGAGACGCCTGCCAAGGATATGTTAATACCGAGTCCGGCGATTCCGTCCGACCACGTACCAATTGAGTTCGTGATCAGGATTCAATAAAAACAAAAAACAACACTAGTTGACTAGTGTCGTTGGATTTCTGAGACGATGTCTCAAGGCCGGTGGAGAGAAGCGATCACTTCTCGTTGGCTCGCTCACGGATGTGAGCCTCCAGAGCTTTTCGGCGACGAGCCTCTGCGATGGGATTGACATTGATGCCGTGAGCGCGAACCATCTCTTCGGCGGAAGGATGGCTGGCCTGAGCTTCAAATCGATGCTGGGCATGAACATGAGCCATAGGATCAGGCCGTTCCTCAGCCGGATTGTTGGGATGGAAGCGAGGCTGAACGTCATTGCGCTGCATCGGATGACCATACCTCAAAGCAGCTCTCTGGTTGGGTGTCAAAGAGTCGGCGTACTCGGAATTGGGTTGACGCTGAGTCTTGCGCTTGCTCACGAGACTACGGTCGTGCTCGTAGTTGTCTCGAGGCATCGGAGCGTTGCTTGGCATGTACTTCGGCTCCGGCTTCGATTCGAATGCTTTCCCTTGACGACCAAGAACACTGCTCTCCAATGATGCCTGCTTCAACTGTTCGCGGTTGGCAGCCTGTGCTCGGATCACTCCGTCATTGGTCTTGCGATTGATATCGTGAGCGATCTTGTCAGAACGCTCAGTCGCCATTTGCTGAGCGCGCTCGCTCAAATCGTCGGCGCGTCGTTGCTTGGCTTGTCTCATTTTTAATGAAAATGAGAAAATATTCGGATGAAAGCGACGAAAAAAGGCGGAAATCAGCAATCCAATTGAGATGGTAGGACTTGTCAGATCCCGAAAACAGAATTGATCTGAGATCCCCTATCTGCACGCAATCGGGATCGGGTCTCCTTCTCGAGCTTGGCTGCACGATTGAACATCAGATCGGTGGCATTCATCTTTCCTACGACTTGATTGGAGTCAGCGTATTTCACCGGAACTCGCCTGCCTCCCTTAGCTCCATGTCGAGTAAGTTTGACTCGATCGGTTTGCACTACTGGTACCGGAGGTGCTGATGCCATGTCATAGTTTGCTGGCAGAAAGACGCGTTTCCTAGGAGCTGCCGCTTGCTGACGAACGGCCTCCACTCGCTCAGCTTCTTGTTGCTCATTCTCCTCGTTGTCCTCGTCCTGATCGTCTTCAATCTCGGCATCGTCATTTTCTGCCATTACCTCGGTACGTTCCTCCATAGCGGCCTGAACTGGATGTTCTTTGGCGATTCCTCGAAGTCGGCGAGTGGTGTAGCGAATCGCCGGACCTTCATCATCCTGGAAGTTCTTAGTCTGGTATCCGTGAAACTTGGATCCTGCTTTCGGATCAGGTCCTCCGCGATAGGCCTTCATAAGATTCGCCTGACGAGCCGCTTTCACTTCAAGACTGGGCGAAACGGTTGGAGGATAGGGTTTCCGAGGATTTCGTTTGACGGCAACACTGGTCTTTTTCATCCCGCGCGCCTGAACGATTTCTTGATCTACATCGACTTCTTCCTCATCTGGGAGATCATCCGGTGCAGCATCGGCATCATTCACCGTGTCATAGGTAGCACCGTCACGCTGGTCTAACTGTCGATCAGCTTTGACAGGTAACATCGGTCGCTGATCAACCGTAGATTGAGCGGTGTATCGTCCATTGCCAGCTGTAGCTTCAAATCGCTCAAACCCATCATCCGAGTTTCTGCCACGAGCAGCATGGGTCTCATGGCGTTCGTGTCCGGGAGATCCATCTGACTCATCGCGGACTCGAGTTCTACTGAATTTCTCGAGGAGACCGGCCCATTTCTTTCGCTTCTCTTGTTCTTCTTGACGGCGTTTTCGGGCGTAGTAGAGAAGAACAATCACGATCAGAGCGATCAAGAAGAAAAGATTAGCGCGCCGGTACCCGAAAATGAGGAGAAGAACCCAGACAACCAAAACGATACGAGTGATTGTGTTCATCTTTTCCTCTAACGTCATGTGTTCATTGGGAACGAGACGGAAATCGGACAACAAGCAAAGCGGAGCTTCGACCCAGAACGTTCGGCGACAATCCGCATCGAACTCCAAATCGGAGAGCGGATTCCTATCGCAGCCGGCACTCATCGATGTTCAATTTGGCAGGTATCTGATTTCTGTTCTTATAATCGGCTCCTCCCTCTTGGTTCTGGGGATTTTGTTGGAGCTCCTGTTTTATTTCCTCGCCTTTTCATTCGTCCCCGTTTTTATTTTGTGTTGGCTGACCCATCAAAACCCAGTCGATCTCACTCATTCAAATCGCTCCCTTGAGTTTAGGGGAATGGTTGATAGAATGGGTTGGGCCCGTATCGATTTAAAGGTTGGCAGAAATGGGTTTAGGATTAAGAGTTCAGTTCAACAAACATTGTCCAACCGAATCGCTGACTTTATTGAAAGGAACAAAAAGTGATGGACAGCGATAACGAGCCCAAGGTCTTCATCATCGAGAAGCGATGCGATGAGAAAGGCATGCGAATCACCAATTTCGATAAGGTCCTAGTATCCGTCATCATCGGCATCGTGTTCTTTCTCATTGCAATGCCTCTTGCATTCAAGATGAGCAACGGCGCAGCAATGAAGGTCAATTGGAGAACAACCAATGCGAATGGAGTTCCTACTACTACCGGACTTATCATCCATACCATCATCTTCATTTTCATCGTGAGATTGCTCATGAAGTAGGGGAAGGGCCGTTATTCATAATTCGATATCAAGACGGTATCGAATTTTCTTTGGACTGATGTAAAAGAGAGCACGATGGCGTCATTCACAATCACTAGGTTCATCGCCGTGTTAGTCCTAGTAGCCATCAGTTGGAACGTGATCACCGCCTGCGATGAATTTTTGGATAACCTCTATTTCAATGTGACTGGAGCCAAGCAAACCGATCCCAAGCACTGGTTCATCATTGCTTTGATCGGTATTGTCATTCTGGCCATTATGCTCCGTCTAATCAACATGGATCTGGCAGATCTCCTCGGCGTGGCTGTGAGGCCAGGCTTGAACGTCAAGTTTTGAATTCCAGATCTCGACCTCTAAACATCGGATGTGTTATGATCTAGGAATGTCGCAAAACAGATTTCTAAGTATGGAGTGGATGTATCCAAAATGGAAGCCCAGGGATACAGAACGTGTTCAGCGAGACACTCTGCTTGTATGAATTCACCATATCCGAAAGATATGGTGCCAGTCTCTGAATTCAGATCTGTATTGGGAGATCCCAATACCAAATTGCTCAAAGCGTGCATCTCTTGCCGACTTTATCAGAAAGAACGAGATCGAAAGAGACATGATAAACATTCAGAGATCTTTCAAGATCGGAAGACTACTGCCTTAGCGGACAAGACTGGCCACATGTACTGCAAAGGAGATGTTCATCTAGCAGCATGCTCGAGCTTATATCCTAGAGAACGAGTTCCTATCGAACTATTTCGCAAAGTTCCTAATGACCCAAAGAGCGCGTTATTTAAGTCTTGCCTTTACTGTAGACAGTATTCTAGAATAACTGATAATGACTTACTACAGAGAAAGAGAGGTTCTGCATTGACTAATAATAAAAGTTTATGCGAACGCTGTTGGAAAGAATTCGAGAAGTTCGACATGGCAAAAAATATCAATGGAACATTAAGCTCCCAGTGTATAGATTGTCAGAGTCGGGCCATTTCTAGATGTAAGGAGTTGGCCGGATTAAGGGATAAAATAAAGTACGAATTTATGGAAAAGTATCAATGCAGTTGCCAAAAATGTAAGGGATTATATTTTTCCCCGATTGACGATAGCCTCGTATCGATAAGGCTACAAACCTATTTGAAGGATGACGGATTGAGATATATCTCATACATGGGAATGGAGCTATCGGTAAAGACTTGTCTTGTTGCATGCAAACATCTTCTTGAATTCGATGTCATTGATATGGACCATCTTACTGAAACGGAGCAAAGAGAAAGAGGTCTGTTAATGCCAGACGAACCTTACGTACCCAAGACTGGAGGCTTAAGTGAGTTATATTCAGAGGATCTTATGAGGCTAGAGGCTAGGAAACTCCAGAATTTATGTGTTAGATGTCACGTAGAAGAAACCGTCAGAAGGGAAACATTAGTGGGTCCAACTACCAAATTAGCCAAAATTAAGAAGGACTACGTAAACTCGTTAAAATCCCAGGGATGTTCATCGTGTGGTTACTGCGATCCTCAATTACTGAGATTTTTTGATATGGACCATCTCGACCCGACAACGAAAATAGATAACGTTTCAACAATGGTGCATGATAAAAATCGAACTCTGCAGGACGTAATAGTCGAATGTTGGAAGTGCCGAGTTTTATGCAGACATTGTCATAGAATCAACTTTAGGAAACAATCTGAAATGGGATTGTTTCCTTTTCATTCCGATGAATGAAGATTCAATCAGAGGTGGACTTTTGAGACCTGCCAATAGACCGATCCACCGTAGGTATCGATAATAGGAGTTGTAATGCCTTGTTCTCCCCTAAACCGCAAAACTGCTTCTTTACATCCAATCACTGGATTGTTGAAGTCATCCACTATACAGAAACCTCCACTGGAAATCTTGAAGTATAACTGACTGAGGACGAAGTAGACACTGTCATAATAATCATTATCGATGCGCAGCACGGCAATTGAAGTTCCTTGATCGGAAATGAGACCAGAACCGATAGCCGCTGGAATGGTCTTCAAAAAGAGACCTTTCACTAGCGATACGTTATTATCGAGTAGATTAAGTGATCGGAAGGCGTCACGGACCTCGATAACGTCGGCTGGCCTGTCGTACATCATTTTTGTAATTGAGTGAATGCTGGAATCTTTAGCGTTAAGAACGGAATCTCCGGTCGATTCATCGATGATTACTGGCTCCGGTGCAGGAAACTGATCCCAAGCGTCGAAGGCGATCACTCTCCTCGGGAGATCATCGGTAATTCGGTTGGAAGGGGGCCCTGCTTCTTGATTGGAAGCGCTGTAATAATTAAAAACAGCCTTGGCATAAAGAATTATTCCCCCTCTCCAAACTCCAGTCTCGATGAAATCGCCTGGAATTCGGTTGGCAATTACGGTAAGAAGAATGAGATAGAGCTGATCGATCTCACGGGGTCCACACATCGAGTAAACTCCCGGCATGTCAAGAAACTGTTTGTACTTCAGCATGAAGATTAACTCCTCGACGGTAGGTGCCCGATCGTAGGTCTTCAGTGCGGCTACGATCTTAGAGTAGTTGACATCAGTTTTCAGATCTTGCGGAAGCCTGATATCGTCGATATGGATTCGGAAGATCTCGGTACGATACGCTTCGAGACCCGGTGGTAAAGTGATCGCATATCTTGATGATAGCGTATCGAGATCTGCCACCCCAGTCTCGCCATTAGGGGTGGGCGGTAACTGACCATCAGGATTGAAGTTCTGGGACTTGTTCTTCGGCCATTGAAAATCATCAAGAGGCGAGTTCTTTGAGGAACCTCCCGATTCGTCATCTGATACAGTAGTACTCAGCTTGCTTTTGTTAGAAGCTGCCTTGATGAGGAGTAGAACGACTACCGCGATGACAACAATTGTAATCACCAGGACAACCAGAACACCTGAGCCCATTTGTTTTAAGGATCTTCCATTCTTTAAGAGCGGGATTTACCGAGTCGAAATTCATCTAAGATGAAGGAGATCTAAAGGACTAGGCACTGGATAACAAAAGCTCAATCGGTGAGAATGGAAACTGTTCACACTAGACCGCCGCTCAGAGTCAACAATCGCCGAGACATTCTGGTCCTCGATCGAGATGTGCGAAAGATCAACGATGTTTTCATGATGATTGCTGCAGTTCCATGCAAGGAGGTCAAATTCGGTCTGGTGAGCACCAATTCCAGAGTCATGGAGTCGACGAGCGAGCCTCAATTTCCCAACTGTAATGTTAAGATCATTGAAGATTGGGTTCCAGCAGCCGTTGACTTGCTCCATGGTTTTAGTTTTCCCGTTTCAGTACGCTGTTTCAGATTCTGGGTCGAGAAAACCGGAGAGGGATGGCAGAAGAAGACACCGAGTGAGTTGGGATCTACAGTATCGAATTATGATGTCGAGGAGATCGACATCATCGATCTTCGTAATAGCAGCCATGCCGTGAAGGAAGTTCGTTTTGAGACGCCGATTGTCATCACTCCCGATTTTCGTTTCTGCGCCAGCTATATTCCTAACCCGCGTGAGTTTTCTGACGGAAGGGTCTGTTTCGATTACGACGATGCTGAATACAAGTATCTAATAGTCGCTCACTTTACTGTCAGTGTGCTTGCTGCAGACGAGCGAGCTGCTCGCCGTGATGGTCTTACCGTCAAAACCTTCAGACCATTGGAGACTGCTCCAGCGTCTCTTGCTTCCTCGGCAATCGGAATCGACAGGGAAGAAGTCGAATCAATTGAGGATCGCAAACCACAATACGCTCGAGATGAAAAGTGGCTCCCTATTAACATCAAGCCTACTGTGATCTTGCGTGACGGTAGCATCTACGACAAGAACGTGGTTGAGATCGACCTCGAGGGATTCACCCTCCGCAAGTAAGGAGTCCATCCTTGGTCGGTCTATGGCTAACCAATACATTCAAACTATACACATTGTGTATAGTTTTCTGCTGACTCATCTGGATTACTTGAATTGGAAACATGCCCGGTGGACGAAACCGAAACGGAAATTTTTCCATACCCAAAGAAAAACAGGTCGGTCGACCCGCTCGATCAGACTAATGGATAATAGGACCAAACCAAAGAACTACTCACTGAGCCTGGAAGAATGTGGCGTCTGTCGTATTCCTAGTACCCGGACTCGCCCTTACCTGGCACGCTGTGGAGCGTCATTCAAAAGAAAGGCCGGCAAAGACATCGTTTATTGCACTCGTCTGGCAGAGTTCCGAAGTCAAGGAGGATATTGGGTTTGTTCGATGCATCGCTATCGAACCTCCGTGCCTGACGGAGTTAATATTCCTCCACCAGTGATCGTGCCAAGCATGAAACCGCTCCGACGATCACTGCAGGATGGCGTTTTCGTCCCATCCGAAGAGCCCCCGCTTCCTCCAGTATTCACTCCAGATGGTCTTCAGTATCTCCCTCGTTTGCAACCATCATCGAACACGGGCGAGAAATCAACCCTCGAGATTCTCAACTTAATTGTCGGAGGCGATGATCAACGAGGATCCAGGAGAACGCCCTCGCCGGCCGATGATGAAGATGACGATGAAGACGAAGAGACCCCGATGGAGTTTATGAGGAGAATGATGTGCTTCAAAGAGGAGCACAAAGAAAGCATAGGCGACGGTCAAAGTCCTCCTCCAATTCCCGACTTCCCTGACGAAGAGCCTGCTTTGTTATCCCCTACCGATGACCTATCGACAGAATAACTCGGTGATAGTGCTAAAAAAACTCCTCTTATTAGGAGTTTTTTACTCTAGGGTCATCGGCCTACTCCTGACCACGGATGGTGCCGCATCGGCTGCACTTCTTCTCCCAGTCCGGTGTCGAGTCCTCATTGTCCTTGTGGTAGTAGAAGGTTGCGCTGGCCTTGTGGTAGTAGAAGGTTGCGCTAGTCCCATCCTCCCAAACATGAGGGCAGGTCGTCGGATCGGTGACCGTGGCCGTCTTCTGTTCGAAAGCGGCCGACTCGAGTTCCCATCGCTCATGATCGAGTCTCGACAGTTCACGGTATGGCGCTCTGTCTGCGTCCGACATCCCCTCCCATTCGTCGGCAATCAGCTTCGTCAGATCACCAAAAGGCAGGTCGGGCTGCTCGGCCTTCAGCAATGGACGTCGGTTTCCTGTAAAGTAGAGGTACGCCGACATCGGCCGCCTTGGCGCGTCACTCTCCGTCAGCTTCGGCTCCGCTGGTGCGATCAATCCCTTGACCGAAGGACGAGTGCAGAGCATGTCTCCGACGCCCGGCTCAGGCGTCAGTTCGATGGCGATGCAGCCGAACTGGTCAAACTCAGCCTGTCTCTGCAGAATCTCCTTCTCAGAACTGCCGTCGAATCCGAGATAGATCTCATTGGCCTCGACGGCGCTGCTCTTGCCCGGCAACAGGTTGCGAACTCCCTCGGCAAAGTAGCACTCGAGCAGAGATCGGTATGGTCGGCACTCGACCACGCGGAACTGGCGCTGCTCCTCAGTCTGACGGTTCTTGATGCGCAAGATATCGCCCTCCTTGAGCGCACCCCAGCTATTCGGATTGTTCTTGCGGACCTCGACCTTCTTCCTGCCACTGAAAATGAAGCTGGCCCAGGGGTCGGACACTTCCATCTCTTTCATGTCGTTGACGTTCATCGTAGCGCGGGTATCTCTCGAGAGACCTGCTTTCTCTTTCAAATCGGAAAAAGTCTAAATTCGCTTTTGGCCAGCCTCCATCATTTAGATTGAAACGACTCCCTCGATTGGAGTCGTTTTTAGTTAGGGCTAATCAGCTGATTAGCGGTATGGGGAAGTTCTCCATTGACAGTCTTCATGTGGGAGATCTGATGCTTAGCGAGTTCTGTCATGAACTCAGGGCTTGTCTTGCAACCACACTTCTCTAGCTTCCTCATCAAAGCGTTGTAGGAGAGGATCCCAGCATACTCCTTGTCAACGTCTGGAATTGCTCGGCCGAGCTCGTCGCAGAACTCTTCTGCCGACGGAAACAAAAGACCACTGTTGCTGAACATTCGGTCACATGCCATGAGAACCATCTTCATGTCGCCCTTGTTGAGTCTATGAATACTGTCCATCATCTCCTCAAAGGTCGCAGGCTATTCGATTGTCCGAAAACGTTGAATTCAACATTTTCGGATCTCTTTATTAAAAGAAACTTTCAATCTCACTACGATGAACGCTGATCCTAGGAAGATGTGCCCGCCAGTCTATCGATCCATCAAATCTATCTACATCCGGAGAAAGACTCTCGAAAGTTGGCAGTGGGTGTATGCTGCCTTCCTCAACATGAAGACTCCGGGATTCCCTCACGAAGAGGGATCCGACCCCAATGACGTCTCCGAACAGATCTTCCAGACAGTCATTGGGGTCGGGAAATGGCCATCCATCAAGATAGTGTTAGCTTGGGTGAAAGAGCAAAGTGCCATCAGGACTACCTACGGGCTGAATAGACATTTGCTTCCACCCTTTACAGAAGCCGAGGTCTTGGCCATCGAGAACCGCGTTGGTGTAACTCTGAACGCGGAACTTCGTGAGTATCTCCTGTTGGCCTCGCGCGAGGCCCCCTTTTTCCAGGATACACACGAATTTGAAGTATCGACCTTGAAGGGAGCGGAATCCGACACTTCGTATAACTGTCTCACACTCGAGAGGGGAACTGAGGACGGCGAGGACACCATGCTCGCTATCGCTCTCAAGGGCAGATTCGCTGGTAAGATCGTCGAGACCAAGGGACATCGATCTACCGTCACATACGAATCGATACTCGAAGCGTATTGCTGGGTCGCAACGATCTTGACATTTTGAAGGTGTATTGGGATCTCGACCGCAAATCCAATAAGAAGATGTCCAAAATCGAAAGAACCTCTGGAAAGCACAGCGGGAAAGATCGCGAAGTCAAGAAGCTTCGCGAAGAAGTTGACCTTCTTAAACGAGAAGTGTCCAAGCTCAGGATGTACTGTCTCATGACTGAACTGTTCAAAACCGAGTTAGCCAACACATCAAACGACTCCAATCAACCGGAGGGCACGAAGTAAAAACCAACTCGACAGAGTTATTGGTTGCAACCAATAACTAGAAAGATGAATTGTCAAATCGTTGTCACTAACGAACCAGTGATAATAAATATCATGAGTCCAGAACAGTTTTTCAGGGTAAACCAAGAACTAGGACTGTTGAGAAGCTCGAAAACTATGATCAGATCTACGAGTCCATCTTGCTTCTCGGAGTCGTTTTTTGTTTCCGATCTCCCATTTCCCAAAGTTCATTTCCCAAAGTTCATTTTCGACTCTTTCTTGACATACTCATATAGTGATATATGAGTGGTTGTGCGCCGAGGAAAAGGCGAAACAGAGGGCGAATCGATTAGAATCCAATGGTAGGATCGCCGTCGGTACCAGTCTTTTGTTGAATCTGCCCAGTTGGTTGGGTCTGACTGCTTGGAGGAGTAGGTCCAGTGGCTTTTTGGCGTGGAGGCGCTTCATCCCAAGGACGCCGGGACCCTCCGAAATCAGCCTTCTGGGCTTTTCCATCCACGTCGCCATCTTCAGTCAACAGATAGAGAGTACCACCGCCTTCGTTATCAGTGTCGACATCAACGAATTGACCGACATCACCGGTTTCATCAGGTTCACGATCAGCTAAGATCGCACCGCCAATGCCGCCAGCGATAGCCATCGCAGCTACTAGAAGGGTACCGGCAAGGCCTAAGCTGAATCCCATTGCACTTCTCCCCGATTCCTGCAGCAATTCGCCCAGCGAGCCGTCAGAGTCTGGCTGTACCTCGGCCGCATCAGATCCAGTACCAGCCGCGCCTTCAGTCGACTCGACAACAGCTCTATCACCGTTTCCAGTATCAACAACCTCTGGTCCGTCGGCGGCTAAGTCAGTGGGATCGGGAGCTTGGCTTTTGAGGACGCCAAGGATCCAGGCTTTGATAGCTGGGGCGGTCAATGATCCTTTGTCAGGATACTGTTCTGATTTCTCAGCCCCGCAGCGTAAGTCAAGACAGATCGCATTCTTGACGATCGAGTCCCACGGGGATGGAAGATCGGCCACGTCGGTGTATTCTTGAACAACCAATTTGACTCCAGTCTCACGGAGCTGAGTATCTAGGGTCAAATAGTCCCATTCATTCAAGGGACAGCCGCGATAGCCGATAACGCCCCTAAATTCATCAGCCTCTTTGGACCCTCGCTTCTTGAAAAAAGTCAGCGAGACGCTCATCTCTTTTTAGTTTGTTATCTTTTCCTATCATAGCCATAGGAAAACTTCAAATACACAATCATTGGCGACTCGAAAGTCATTTAGCTATCGCCGGTGAGCTCGGGTTTCTAGCGTTTAGAGGTCAACATCGCCATCCTGCTGGAAAGCACTTCCTCTGGCGGCTGCCTCTGCACTGACCAGTGGACTGTGAGATTTTCCGTTCTGAGACAGGTAATCACCGATGACGGTGGAAACAGCCCTCCACGTCTTGACCGTGAGTCCCCAATACTTCTCGACCTTCGACTTGAAATTGCTCTCAGGATAGCCCTCTCCGTACCGGGCATCGCGGAGTTCTTGTTTTCGGCTCTTCTTGATGTGATAGACCGTAACAGCGGTGAATACCGCGAAAACCGCGGCAATTCCACCTGCGATCATCCAGGTAGGAATCCGATCATTGTCCTTCTTCTTTTTGTCATCAACCGCCTGTAGCGCTGACATCTTTTAAGTCGGGTCCCTTTTATTTCCGGTTTTCGTAGTTTCGATTTAGGGATTTGAGGTCTTCAGTAAAAATCAATGTATAGCCTCTTCTGGGTCGCCTTTGCGATCTGTCTGCTCGTCAATTTGATCCGCAGTGGCGAAGCCTACACTCTCTTCTATCGCTATGTCACTCTAGTCAACTCGATTCAAGACAAGAGCCCTCGGTTGGCCATCAAACGATCCAATCGGATCATTACCGAATATCGATTTGTCGACAAACGAATCTATGCAGTCATTCTGAAGGAGAGCCCCAATCTTGGCTGGAACTGCTGGAAGGAAGTATTTGTTTTCAAGGAAGGGATGACCGAGCCTCCAAATAAGACTGGAAAGATCGGCCATTATGCCGGTCCCTACAAAACCTTCCATTTCCAGAGAATCACCCCCAGCGACATCAATCCCAAATACATCAAGCTCGCTTTTCGATATGCCGATGGCAATGTCATTCAAGTTGGTGCTGATGAAATCATCATTGACAAGCTGGAACAGGTTAGAGCGTCTTACGGTAAAGCCATCAACACGGCAGACGGCTCACCAAAGACCAAGAGCGAATGAGGACATCTAAGAAAAAGAGCATCAAACCAAAAGAGCATTCCAGGGAGACCGAAAGCTAATTGATAATGACAGTCGAATCGATTGTGACGGCGCCAGGCTTCCGTGAAGTCATTTTCAACTTTCTCTGGCACGTCATCGAGCTGGTCTACATGATAGCGGTCATCGCATACGTCAGTTACACGTTGGATTTTCCTCGGGGTTACTGGGGCGGACGACGAGAACCTAGCGGGGAGATTCCAGCCGCAGCGGTCGGAAACAGTTGGAGCACTGCTGCATCTTTTCTCCAAGACGCAGGTCAAGTGGCTCGAACGCTCAAAGAATCTCTGGCAGCTCCTCCTACCAAGCCCACCGAACCCATCCCTGCAAAATAAACTGTTCTGCTCCGTTTTTCAAATTGACACTCCTTGATGGGGTGTCAATGATTACTTTATTTCCGACTGGGTTATGGTTTACTCGCGGATGAGAGTGTAGGATTCCATACCCGAGGTTACACTGGTGTAGCGCAGAGCAAACTTGGCTGCATCTGGAGACGGCCGAACTGCCATTACGCCGTTGGTACTGCCTCCATCTCCGGCGACCAAGTTGATGACTCCACGTCCGTCGTTGCGAATGGAAAACCTGATGACGTAACCGGCGATCGGTATTTTGGGTGCCTTTTGGATCAAATCGACCGCAGTAGGAAAAGTGATCGTGATCTCATCGGCCGGGTTACCTTGCATGATGCCACGGTAAACTTGCTGCGTGGTCAATGTTGCTGAAACATCACCAATGCTGATCGGACAATGAAAGTCCGCCGAGCCCGGCTCATTCTTCACAGTCTGTCGATTCATTTTCAATCCTGGGTGCTGCTCCTTTTGAATCCTCTGTTTTAAATCAGCGACTTAGTTTCCTCGAATCCAAAAGAAGCTTGCATAAGAAAAGCCGTCGCAAATAAGCCCTCGAGAAATCATGCTCAAACGGATCTTTCTTGCCATCATGACTCTCTATTTGGGAGCAATCTTCACTCAATTTGTTTCGGCATGGTGGGCCATTCGAAAGACTTACAGTTCATCCAGTCAAGAATTGGTCGGATTCCCCCGAGATACTTCTCACCAACCGAAGTATTCAAACGAGCTCCATCTCTGACTAGATGTCCGTTGACTTATCTCGTTATCCTATTTCATCTTAACATCATCAGGTGATGTTAAGTGTGTGATTCTCGACTTCTGGAGGATATCGGACCGGCTACTCGGCAGCAGCGTAGTGCTCGTCGGCCATGCTCTCATAATCGGAGACAACGTCACAGATGTACGCAACAATTCCATCGGCGATCTCTTCGTTGACCAACTCGTGGGTCTCGCTCAAACTGTCACGATAGACGTCTACGAGATCGTCTCGACCAATGATGGCGGCAAGGACCGTCTGGTCCTCATCTCGGTTGTACCACTCAGGGTTGTACTGGCTCTCCGGATTGATCATTCTGATCATGAGCTCCAACTCGTCAACAATTCGCTGGCCGACGTCATTGATCAGGGTAGGATTGTGAACGTATTCCACTCCATGAGCAGAGAAAATTGTCTTCAGCTCGGCCTCAATGTCTGAAGCCTTGATGGGATCGATCCCGACGTCAATCATCCGCTCCCCAACGAATCCCTCGTCATTTTCATCATCGGCAACGGCTTCAGCAACGACCGCGGAAACTGCTGTCGGATTAGCAGCTGCGGCGGGCTCGTTGTCCTTCTTTGTCAAGTTGTTAACCAAAGCGTTCATCTCGAGGACGTGTCGAAAAGAAGTTCTCCAAAGTTCGAAAGTGCTGCTGACTTTTTCGATTCCTGTTTCATCTTTTCCGATTTTCTCTTTTTACGGTTGCCTAAAAAATCGGCACGGCGAGCCGAGACTTAGCTCTATCTTTCCTTTAGACGGCCCGACTGATGAAACCAGTCAAGGGGTTTAGTCAAAAAATGATGAGACGAATTCCCGATCGGTTAAACAAAAGCGGGTCTCTCTCAAATTGCGATATTCCCGATGGACGAAAATAACTCGAAGCTTAGACGACCGAATCTGACCAAAGGTCGTTTCTTCCTCTCGATTGAAGATTTTCATGGGCTGCCGTCGGATCAGGTCCTGTCACTGCAGGCCGATTATGATCTCACATTCGAACAAGTCGATCATTCTGCACTAACTCGTTCCTATTGGACTTATTTCGGAGAGATGATCGCCTACGGTAACGCGAAATGTCCATCTAAACCGCGATTCGAGACTGAGCATCCGACAGTGGTGGTCTTTCGTCCTAAGGGATTTTCTCATCCTATGACGTCAATTACTGATACCATTCTCGACTGTCCATTTAGCAAGGTAACCCTCTATCCTGCCGATAATGAAACTTCGAGAATCGCTAAGTATCGAAACAGCCAATATTTCAATGTTTCTTCTCCGCGTCCGTCTGCTCATCGAATTCAGAACAAAGTCATTGTGTCTATACACACCGTGACCTATGTCTTCCCTGAATTGTCTCCTCTCGAGAAGGATTACATTCAAGAACTTTTCCATCTTCTGAAGGACCAGGTCTACCAGGAACAAGAAGAAGTAGCTGCTTCGATGAAGCTGTCCCAATCAAGAATGCCGACTAACCAATTAATAGGTCGATTCGTAACCGAGATGGCGCTTGAACAACATGATGATAAGCATTACTTGACCTTTACTTATGAAGAGCGAGGCAAAGTTGGGTCGTCAAAAAGTCCCATCCTACCACATGCATCGAGAGTTCACGCGGACGTTCCATTGACATTGGAGATTTTTGCTGACGTGCCAATGGAGGATGATGACGATCTTGATAGCGGAGACAAAGACGGCGTCGTGATCGAAGATGAGCCCCGCGTACGTTTCGCTCTAATACTCGAAATGTTCTCTCCGGAGTCGGATTCATCGCCAGACAGCGAATAATCGTCAATTTCTACTAGATCGGACCCTCCTTACTATTCATCACTTCAGGAAGTGATGAATCAGAGACTTCGAAAAATGAAGCCGGAGTTTTAGTTCTAGACATAAAAACGAAGATGTCGGTATGCGATCAGCTTCTCTCCAATCTCGCCGAGAATTACGATGCTTTCGGAGTCGATCCGGCTGAAATGGGCTGGGACGATTTCGTTCGTCAGGAGGAGTACGGAATTCTCGCTTTGATGTCGAGTCCTACATCCGGCTATCCTCCGAAGTTGAGCAGCCCTGCAGAAGTTCTGAGGAACGTCAATAGCAATTTCGATGCCTCTGAGTACGAAGCTCAGATCGGCGAGCAGGAAGCTCAGTTTTTGTTCGCGCTCTATCAGCGATCATCGGCGGTTGTTCCAGAAGGAATTCCTATTTCTTGCGAACTGCTCAACAAGATAGTGCAGACTGCGCCCGATCAAATCGCCAACATCGATTGGTCAAGCTTCGAGGAGGGCAACGAGAGTGAAGAATCGGAAGGGGGAGAAGCTCCGAGTCAATTTACTGCACCTTCCTTCGGCGGAGGTTTTGGTGCTACTGCCGGTGGGCTTCCTCCGGTTCAGCCCAGTCAAAATCCGTCAGGCACCTTCGCCGGTCTGGGCGCATTGCTCGGCGGTTTGAATACTGGAGCACCGACACCTGCATTTGGTGCTCAACCGAACTTCGGTACCCCATCAGGCCAGCTGCCTCCCGCAACATCGGTTGCTCCTTCTATCATGGGCGGATTTCCTGCTCAGACGGGTCAACCGGCTCCTATGGGTGGATTTCCTGCACCTAGTGGTGGATTCGGAGGTTTTCCACCACTAACTGGACAGGGAGTCCCGAGCAATCCGGCAGCAGCTTCGTCTGGAAAAGACCTACCTTACATCACGGTGTCGGTACGCGGACTGAAGCCATCCAACGAATCGAGAGTTCTCGCTTTCAAATTGACGGAAGCCGATGGGAACGTGGTCCGAGTTTCGCTGTTTATCACGGCTGGACAAGTGCCGACCGATTTTGTCGAGACCAAGTTCAGCTCGGATGAATTCGACAAGTCCGATAACGAACAGAAATCAGTTATTCACAATCAGAACCGTCGCAACGTCATGAAGGAACAGGTTATGCCGATGCGCCTCTCCAACGGTCTGGCTGAGGATGGCGTTTGTGCTCAGCGAGTCCAGGGATTTGAGCTGGTCGAGAAGATTAACCAGGCACTTCCTGGTTGTGCCCCAGATTCAAATCGTCCCAAGTCAGTTCGAGTTCCGGGCGCCCCAATGGAAACCCCCAAGTCCGGACCGTTTGGCACTAACATTAACACGGCAGCCCCTCCCGGCGGAGTTGTTTTCTCTGGTTTCGGTGGTCAACCGGCGACCGGAGTCGGCGGGTTTGGCCAACTTACTTCCGGCGGGACAACTGCGACTACAATGGCTCCTGAGGTGGAGCCGGCCGGAACTATCCAAATTCAAGTTCCCAACTTTGACAGTCTGGATGGGCCGATGAAAATTGGTTACAAAATTCCCGGTGGCCCGACTCCCGTTGCAGTCAGCTCTGATTGGTACTGGTACGAACTGCCGAACGGAGACATCGTCAAGTCGAAGAAGAAGTACCTCGGCATGGCAGACAAGGAGTGGTGGAACGCTCGTCACGGCCCCAACCAGAAGGAAAAGTTTCCGACTATCCGACACAGAATGGCTCAGATGTATGGGGCCACCTACAAAGATGTTCAGGGAACGCCTACCAAGACGAGCTCGGGGCCTCCACCAAAGTCTACTTCTGGCCGCCGCAAACCAGCCACTACCATTGCTCCGATTCCAGGATTCGGAGGGTTCACTGGCGGATTTCCTGCTGCAGCGCCTGCTTTCGGTGGAACTCAGATGCCAGCTGTTGGAACTCAACCTCCCACTCTCCAGGCCAGCGCCCAGCCTCCCATCTTCGGCGGCAATCAACCGGTTCCGCAACAAACCTTTCCGTCTTTTGCACCTCAGCAACCACAGGGAACTAACCTCTTCGGCCAGGCTCAGCCCCCGGCGACAGGAATGCCGTCATTTTTAACCAGCTTGACCGGAGCAAACCCGAGCGCAGCTCCTCAACAGGGACAATCGGGTCTGTTGCAAAGCCTGGTCAATCAGCCTCCAGCTACCGGAGGAGGTTTTGGACAGCCGACAATTCAAACGGCCATCCCTCCGGCTCAGCAAGGAATGACTGCCGCTGCAGCTCCCAATCCGTTCGCATCTCTTTTCGGTGGACCGCCCGGACAACCCAGCTTGGCGCCTCCGATTCAGTCCCAGCCTTCTACCCAATCTACAGTTCCGACGGGACAGCCTCAAGCAAAGAGCGGCCTCTCGACTCTTTTCGGGATCTAAGCTAGTCTCATTCAAAATCGAGACTACCTTTCGATCTGAAACTACACCCGATCTGAAACTACAATAACATCGAACTGATGTTATTTCTATTCGTCGATTCTCCTCCCAATGCCAGCTTATTTGGGCTCTGCAGTGGCGTACTTCATGAGAAGCAACGCCATATTGCATGACGGCTTCAGTTTTTCCGGTTGATCGGCGGACGGAGAAGAGGTGGATGGCGGATGAGAAGGTGATCCGGCATGCGGTAATTCACATGACGGTACAGTTTCCTCTCCCTGACTCGAAGTTTGAGCGTCAGCATTCCAGGTATTTTGCTCATCTGGAGTAAGCTCGTTCCATGATTCATCGATGGTCTCTTGTTGGAGATCGGGATCAATATCGAGTCCTGCCTGTCGGATCATCGCTTTGGCTTCTCGAATGTACAGCTCTTTGCCGGAAAATGTAGGTGCCGGTTGAGCGGCTGACATCGGAGCCGTCTTAGTGCCGGGCTTTGAAGAAGCACTTGTGGGCTGGTCGACGCTTGGTTCTTCTTCTGCCGGCGCTTCTTCCTCGATCGATCCAGGTGCTGAGAAGGCGAGGCCTGACATGGATGGAGACGTCAAAACCGATGCGATAGAAGTTGGGGAGTTAGCCACTGAAAGACTCGGAGTCAGGCTAGATGAACTCGCGCGAGACGGTGAAGACGAAGCCATTAACATTCTGGTTGGAGAGACCTTGGTTGTAGATGGCCGTGATGTAGGGTTCAGCGTCGAGGCCGGCGTGCTCGTCATAAAGGATTCAGCGAGTTCGACTCCGGTTAATGGACGAGAAGGTAATCCTGTGGTTCGGGTCGAAGGCGCCGTGCTTGTTCGAAATGTTGGCGCCGTGCTACCGGAACTAGGATTCGGAACCGTGAAAGGCAATCCTGATCGAACAGTGGGTTCTCGTGATGGAAGCGTCTGATTTCTTGGTTCTAGTCTGCCCGGTGATTGCCCGCGCGAGGAGATGGAGGGAAGAAATCGTTCGCCAGTGTTCAAACTAGGGTCACGGCGAAGAGGAGAGATGGTGTTGTCGGCCGAAACTTCCGCTACGACCGATAAATTCGGAGTGGGACGAGAGCCAAAGGAAGCAGATGGTTGGGTAACTGTCGTTTGTTCCAGCCGGGATGCCTGGTTGACGTCGACTAGTAACTGGGCTGGCAATTCAACCTCGACCGGGAAGCTTTGACCTCCATTGGCTGGGATTTGGATCGTGATGTTAGTGCCTTCCAACAGATCAGGAAATCCTTGTACGTAGAAGACTTGTCTAATCATCTGGTGGTGCGTAAATTGCTATCTCGTCGCGGCTCGATCGGAGTCTCCTTTTGTCGAAGTGGTTTTATTGTAATCCTAATTTTCTCTTGCCACTTTTTCTCCGATCTCGGATACCAGGTCGATCATCGTATCCAAAGCCACTTGAGATTTAGCTCTGATGTCGCTAAGCTCATTTCCTAACATTCCCTTATGACCTGGGGCGTGAACAAGTAGAACGTCTATCCCTCGCTCCTGAAGAAATTTGATAATATCTACGACGGCTGCCTTGATTTTGATGATGTAGTCTTCACGGGCAGTCCAATTTCCCTCTGTGAAATTCTTGACTCCATCGTAATCCGAAACGAAAGTGATTCGAATTCGTGGGTTCAAAATTTTCACCTGTCGCTGACCGGTCAGTGGGTTGACGACCAATGGAAACTTAAACTGGAGGAAGCGCACGAGAATCTCAGCCAAAGCTAAATACTCCATAGTTGGTGACGACAACTGAGCGAATTGATCGGGATTGATTTGGTATCGGTGTCCGATTGCATCAGTGAACGGGCAGGACAGATAAAAGTCTTTGCGGTTGAATCGACAATAAGCTCCCGATCCCTTGTGATTCACAGTAGGTCTTTTCGATCCATCGACGTAAATCACAATCGAATAAGGACTGGTATCTAGAATCGATCGATCATACTTTTCGTAGTCGCTGCATTTCTGAACGAGTGGCATTCGCAGAGGTCCGTAGCTAAACGGCTCAGTCTCTTCAATTTGACTTCTGTCGTGAATCGTTTCTAGCAGGACAGCCGATGTGGAGCTAGAAATGGAAACAGGATTGAGGTTCGGAGCTGGAGACGGGGCGTGAATCTTCGCTTGAGCCGACAAAGGGAGATTCGCCCTCAAGATCTCGTGTTCAGGAACGTTGCCGTCGTAGAAGTAATTCAATGCGTCCAGCCGATTTGGGAATGACTTATGAAGAGCTCCGCTGAAACCGCTGATTTGAGTTTGACAGGATGGCCAGCTGGTGTAGATTCCAGGTACTCGACCACGCTTGACCACATAGAATTTAGACATCGAATCGGCCGGGTTCCTTTTATGTTTGATTTCTGATTGAAATCAAAGTTCAGTTTCCTTCATCCTTTAGGTCTGGGGATGAAGAACCCGCATATACTGATCGAAATGGATCAAGTCGGGAATATGGTAGATCGCCAGCGTCTCATTCGGCGTTGACATATATGCCACGGTGCATAACCCTACTCCGATGATCTTGAACACGCCCCAGAACTGAGCGGCCTCGTGATCGTATTCGATGAAGAGTCGGAGGCCAGACGGATCGTGATGTGACGCGTCAACGTCTCTCTTTCTGAGAGGAATAGAGAACCGATTTGCTCCCAGAGGCAAGCCGTCCGGACGGTAGAGTATCTGAATGAAGGAGAAAACGACCTCTTCATCTCCCGATCTATCGATTTCCAGTAGGAAGGACATTTTTCGATTTATTCCTGCCCTTAAAAAGAAGTTCAGTTTCTCTTCGATTTGCAAGTCAGAATCGGGAATGACTCAATTTTACCGTAAGAATGAAGAGGTCAAACCAACCGTGCGATCCAGCGCCCATCCGAAAGACAACTGGAACAAGCGAGAGGCTGAATCTCGAGTGCGACCCTTGAGTGAGATTTTTCCAGAAGTCAGAAGCCGACACCTGCAACCTATCTCGAGGGACATTGGTAGAAATCAGAGAGTTACCGGGCAAGCTCCATGTGTTAACTGCAACTGCCGAGGTAATGCTCATCAGCTTCAACAAAATCAACTGGCAGCAGACGGCGAAACAATCCAAGAGAGGTTTGGCCGGCCCAATGCACACGCATCGAACTGGAATTCAGTCGATGGTACCGTCATGCCCCATCCGCTTCCCGACCGCAAGCACAAGTATGCCTCTAAGAACGAGTAGATTCTAGATGGAGCCTTTTCCATAAACTGCAGTTTATGGTGACTTCAAACGCAAGTATGATTAGTACTACAATAGAGTCCGGTTGCACAGTCTTTGGTCGATAGACACTGGTAACAGATACCACTGCTGACGTCACACCGATTAGTACCACTCGGACAGTCATAGCTCGTTCGACATTTTGCGTCGGTAGCTCGGCGAACGGCAAAATAGGTCACCAGAAGGATGACGATAATTGCAATAACCGTGATCGCGACGACTACTTGCCGGAAGGTTTTCGATGTTGGTGGAATGTACGTTTCCGGCGGTGGTTGTCGGAAAGCCATTTTACGATTCATCAATATTCTATTGATGAATTCAAGTTCGGACCGAGGCAGGGCAAACAGATGCGAGTTCCAGTCCCAAAAATGAACCAAAATTGATTTCCTGATGTCTGCCCGCTAAGTAAAAGAAACCCCGCTCTTTCGAGATGTCGGTTCTTGACCGGGCCCTAGCCGAGACTAGTGCTATCTTCAGTCCTGCCAACATCGGAAAGAGTATCGCTTTCCATCATTCCCAGACCAACAAATATTCCCCGGGATACGGGATCCTTCAAGAGCTCGATGTCCAGGTTTATCATTGTTCGAGATTGACATGTGATGTCGAGAGTCCCACGATGTCATGGTGTGGAAAATGCAAAAACCGAGTCTACTGTTCTAAAGAGTGTCAACGTAAAGACTGGAAGTATCACAAAGCTGAATACTGTGATGATCACGAATGTACTAAATCAACGCCATTCCTCTGCGCCAAGATCCAGTTCGAGCACGAAGTTCGATACGTGTCCATGAAAAACTATGTGCTGAAATTCTTCTTGGTCGACGACACCATTCCCTTCGATGAATTCGTCAAGTCCGATCGTGCCCGGGTCGAAAACCGGAAACCGTCGACGGCTCACACCATGTTATCTATGCCTGCATCATACTGAATCTGGATGTTCCAATATTACGGATTCGGCTAGTTTTGATCTCCTGACGAGATCAAAATACTTTTTCATGAAACTGGCCTCAATGCTATTCTGAGTGCTGATTGGCGACATCCCACTCGATAGAGTCTCTCACCGGTACGAGCGATCTCTAGAGTCCAGAAGCGGCTAGCTTTGCTTCGATCATCTTGCCTTTTCCCTGGTAGTGGGAACGAGTCTCCTTTTCATAGAGTGAGCTTTGGTTTGCCGGCGATACGGCAGAACTTGAAGATTTGGCAGATCCGCTGAGAGGAATGCCGCTAACGACCGACTGAATGACCGAATGGGTATTCTTTATCGATTGGCGATTGCTAGTCTTATCGACTGCGCCCTTACGATAGGTCATCTCGAGAGTACTGAACTTGTCCTTCAGATTATAGGTCTCCTTGTTGCAGTAAACGATGACCCAGTCATGTCCTTTGCGGTTGACAATTTTGATTTCGACACTGGTTGACACACCTAGAAATCGCCTCAACTTAACAATAGACATCGCTTCATTATGAATGCTAGCTGAAGATCCGTGAGCAATAGCACCACTAGTAGCTTGTCGCAGCATCATAGTCATCACGTCATCAGTAGGAGATCCAAGTGGTCCTGCAATAATGGTAGAATACGATTGAGGGACCGTAGAATTAACGTAGAAAGTTCCAGCATGCCAATCGTCCATTCCCTGTTCCAGCCCCATATCTTGAAGTTCCAGGCCCTTATGATGGAAAATGACCTTGGTCTTGCAGAGTTGAATTCGTGCTACGTCGATCATTCGTGGAATCATTCCTAGCTTAATCAGTAGAGCAGGACTGATCGTTTTGAACCAATCCGCACCAGCCAACTTCTCTTGATTGGTTGGAGGCATCCTCTCACGAATAAAGTCTTCGTAGCTGAGGCATTGAACTAAAATGAAAGACTGGTTCAACTTGAGGAGAAATCGTAGGATGCCGAATCCACAATCAAAATAAGTTGGTTTACTGGTGTCAAGCCAGTATTTGGTTCTGGTCGAAATGATCATGAAAAATCCTGAAACCGGGGTCAATGTTTCATTTTCGCATTCGTCTCCCTTACAGTAGACTACATCACTCTGAGTCCTGGTGACGTTCTCGATTCTTAGATCTGGTCTGATCGTTCCATTGTCACTGTTAGAATGGAGCAACTCGATCTGATCGAAAGTCCGACCATGGTTTACCGCTGTTTGAGCAGGGAAGGATGGAGACTGAGCAGGATATTGGCTTTGAGGACAACTGATCATAGCAATGTACGTAACCTTATCTTTGAGGTAGGAAATTCGGCCATCGACAAAAACGATACGATTGCACTTTTCAGCGGTTACCATACGGGGCGTAAAATCAAACAGCCAAATCATCCTCTGGTAGTATTTCTCGCGAGATTCGATCTTATCCTTACTAATGGACGAGTGTTGAACTTCGATCACCATCGGACGATGCCCGGGTCCTAGATTAGAGGGCTTGATGATATCAGCGATATGGCTTTCTGCTTGAGCAGCAACAATAACCGCCTGAGCGTTAGAACCGTATCCCTGAAAGGCAGAATAGCCAAGAATCTGTCCACTCAGATCGAGGCATACTTCAAGGTTCATCTTGTCCAGGACGATCTTCTGCCACTGGGCATGCCAATAGGTCATCCCCTCTCGAAATCGGTCACAGACATCCCCCGGATAATGAGCAAAGTGGTGAACCACTTTCTTGCCCTTCTTAGCTATCAATCTATGGGACAGGGGACAGACAGGCTGCTTGCCATCGGTCTTCTTGTAATCATCGATTGAGACTTTAACTCCGTCGACCCAACAGGTGGTTAACATCTCTTTTCTCACTTCAGAAGTGAGAAATTGGGCTTGCCGTTTCTCTAGAATGAAGAGGCCTGGCGCCAGGGAGCCTAAGTTGAAAGCTAGCCGCCTGGCCTCAAAATTACTGAAAGAGATTTTGAGGTTTTATTTATTGAAAACTAAAACCTTCTTCGGACGGTGCCTGATGAGTAAATCTTCGATCTCTAATCGGGTAGGCTGGGTTGTCAACACGTCTGATGACGAGTTGTATTTCATCCCACCTCCGATACTAACGTCGTCTGACGATGAATCAGATCCAACCCCGGCAACCTCTTCGGCCAAAGACTGTTCAGAGGTAAAGCTTGAGACTGAACAAGAGGTACGATCAAAAGTCGATGACGCTGATAGCGCCGATAGTGAAGAGCCCCGTGACGATACATCGTCAGAGGACAATAGTTCTCAATCTCAATCGTCCTCCCAGGAAAACCACGAGTCGATTGAGTCTGTCCCATCGACTGGCCTCGTGAAGAAAATCAAGAAATCGAGGGGTAGGAAGAAAGGGTCGAAGTCTAAGGGAGGAAACAAGTCGGCAAAAGGATCAAAGAAAGATGCCGACATGGATTTGCTGGATCACTACATCAACCAGAACAAACAGGAGGGTGCTCGAGCTCCTTCTCTGCAGTCCGAGCCGATAACCAATTCCGATGGCAAGCCAAGATCGAAAGAGTTGAGGCAGAAGCTGAAAGATAAGAGAGAAGGTCGTAATTCACAGGTCGACAAGCTCTTCCAGAAATTCAGTAATCAGCCGTCTCTTCAGGAACAGATGAGGGCTAAGTTGAGAGATCGGCAAGCCGCTCTGAACAAGACCTCCAGAGGAAAACTTCAATCGCTTGAATTGCTGGGGAAGCCGGGTTCTTTTGAGGCGAACCAAGCTCGGACCGATATGTTGTTTAGAAAATACGAGGATTTCATCATTGATGGCAGAATGACTGTAGAAGAGGCTATCGAGCTAGCCTGTAGAGGGACGGACATCACCGAACCTAATATTTTCGTTGACGGAAGTGCAGAATTGTTCGAGAGCGAGGAAGAGAAAAGACGACAGATGGAGATTTACTATCGAACAATTGCGAGAATGGATCCCCAGAACAAGGATCGAATGAGAAGCAATATCCCGGCGCTCATTCAGACCATTTCGAACGAGTTCGTGGATCACTCGTTCGAATCGCCGGGTTACATCGAGATGATGAAGACGATCTCAAAGGTCGAAAGAGACATAAATGAAGGAATAGACTACGAGGATAGTCTCACGCACTCCCATTGGGTCTCGATGTGCAAAATCATGTATGAGAAGCTAGGCGACAAGATGCATCTCAATACACAGCCTCCGATTACCGATCCAGTCAAGTTCTATCAGGAAGCACTCAAAAGCTGGATCATCCAGTTGATGATGAACGATCTGACCCGACTTTCTGAATCGGGGGTCTTCGATCGGTATGATCCAGAAGAGAAGCCGCTCATACTAGCTTGCTTTCAGAAGCACGCGGCTGATCTTTTCCCATCGACCGAAATTGTACTCGACATGAAGAAAGTAATCGAAGCGGAATTTGCTCCAAAGCAGGCCTTGATTTACAACCCGATAAGCCCCCAGCACATTTTACTTGCATTCGGTCTGTTCTGGAGTTTCTGCTGCTCCTACAACCTATTCATTGGCTTCTTTCGATCGCCGAGTGGCGGCTACGGTTACTACTGGATTGATTTCGATCGACTCAACGACGACGTCACATCCATCCTAGAGAAACCAATGAAGAAGTACAAAGAAACGGTGACTGAAATGGTCGAGGATGACACCGCGATTCTCAACTTTAGCCGAGAGTTGGTGTCGGTCGGAATCGGCTCTTCCGAAGAATTGAGTCGCGCCATCACTATCAATACGGACGAAATTCTCGATCCTCGCTTCATCGCAGAGGTCTCTACTGAGACCAGCGCATTGGTATTGACACCATCCACACACGATACGACCGTCGATGTTTATCCCGACTCTGATGGTCGGAGGCGCGTCAAAGTCGAATTTGGAGATAACGTGAGTTCGGAATAGAAAGGGAGGGACTCGCAAAATGCGATCGCGAAACGGTCAAAATGACCACACTGAATTAAAGACTGGTTACTGCCAGTCTTTTCTCTTAAACCCTGATTCGTACAGAAACGATCTAAGAAAGAAGGAGGGGGAATCAAAAAGATGGATGCCAAGGATCGAACGGCGTTTCGAGATGGCATTATGACGGAGGTTCGCCAACTCTTGAACGCCAAGTTCAAGGGGAGCACAGAAGAGATCAGCGATGATTCCAAGGTGGCAATTCAACAACTGCTCAACCTGAACTCTTCTCTTCGAGAGGAGTTCGGTCGTTTGGCAGCCGGTGCTAAGCTAACTTCGACTTGCGTGGAAGACCTACAGAGGAGAGTAGGAGTCTTGGAATCAACACCCGTGTCCGCTCGATCTCCAGCAGACATCGCCAATCTCAAATCGTCAATGGTGAAGTTGCAAGAAATTGTCGCTAACGACCCTACCAAGGCACTGGCAGCATCTCTTGAGACCAGACTTACCGAGATCACGTCAAAAATCAGTGATCTCACTCGAGACAAGCGGTCTGTTCCTGCTCCAGTAACTCCTGATGCCGCTGTTCCCGCAACTCCGACTATGGTTCTGGAAGCAGCCAACGCGACTGATCCTAACGCGGCAGTAAGCGTCGAAGTTGGACGTAGCGACATGAACCGTCGTCTCACTTCATTAGAGGGACGAATCAAAGCAATTCCTCAGCCAGTTCCCTATGACGACTCAGCAATTGTTCAACGTCTCAGTGTTGCTGAATCTAATCTCAGACAACTCTCTGAACGAGTAGACGCCATTCCTCAGACTCAACCAGAAGTCGTTCAACCTATCATCTTGCCACCCCAGCCAACCGACCTAGTTCCCATCCAAACAAGCTTGGCCTCGTTGGAAGATAAGGTCAGGCATCTCAGCGGGCTGGCATCAACCTTTCAGAATTTTGATCCGACCCCCTTGACTTCTCGCATCGCCAAGCTGGAGGAGGTCACGGCTCAGAATGGTCATGGACTCGTAGCAGCTCCAGTGGCTGGCCTCTTCGGTATCGGTAGTCCGCCAAACGATGTTGTTCTCTTGAAATCGCGAGTCGACGCGTTGGAAGCAAACTTCGGTGCCTTGGTTAAGGTGGGAGTATCGAAAGGGGAGTTCGAACCAATCGTTCAACAAATGATTGCGTTGAAAGCTCAGATCGACGGGTTGCATGTACCTGCAGCTAATGTTCTGGGAAATCTCGGGTAACTCACATTAAAACAATCCAACTAATCGAGCTAGCTCTCCCAGATAACAATTTAAAGGAAAATCCGATCTCTACTAAAAGAGATCAGTGTAAAGTCACGTTCGCTGAATATATTCTAACTCGTTCAGTTTAGTCCAGCAGGAAAGCGCTAGATTTAACGCGGTGCATAAAGATGGATTTCAAGGAACAACAAGAATTGGAACGCGATTTTCTCCTCGGGGCACAAGAATTGGTCAAATGGGGAGTTAAGGGCGTAGTTCCTGGGACTAACGTCATCTTGCAAGAGGTGGCCAACAAAGTGGCATATTCTGAGGGGAATCTTCTCGCTGTCCAGAATGCAATCCCAAGTACCACCGGTCACCTCAGATTTACGATGACGAAGACTCATCCGGGAGACGATCCTTATAATGTCGGTGTCGATAACTCTCCAGTGAAAGTCATCATCAGTCAAGAAGGACGGACTTATCGATCGGCTCTCGTGATGTCAGACTCCAACACCACCAACCGAACATCATTCGCGATTGCTACTTCTGACAACCAGGGTGGAGCCTGGTATCCTCGCTTGGTTGTTCAGAACAACGGTAACGTCGGTATCGGTCGAAACGATCCTTCGCAGAAGTTGGATGTTGTTGGAAACATCATTTCGACCGGATCTGTCAATGGCCGTAACCTGATTGTTGATGGAGCTAAACTCGATTCGATGGATGCAAGCAAGCTGAATCTGATTCAACCTCTGGCCACTAAGAACGACACCGATGCCAATCTCAGATCGAGAGCCACTCACACTGGGTTCCAACTTGCTTCAACAATCAGCAATTTCGACAGCGCAGTTTCTGCATCGACGCACGCGACTAATGTCAACAATCCTCACGGGGTGACCAAGGCTCAGCTTGGTCTCAGCAATGTTCCTAACATCAAGAGTAATCTCACCTCAACGAGTGATCCATCGAGCAACTCTGATAACGGGGATGGCTACAGTGTTGGATCGCTCTGGTTCAATAACGCCACCAGAGTTGGATATGTCTGCACTGATGTAACTACTGCCAATGCGGTCTGGAAGAACATCACCGATGGAGCTGCTACTATCGCCTCCAATCTCGGTAGTGGAGAAGGACTCTTCGTCGCGAAAACGAGCAATACTCTTCAATTCAAGTCGCTCGTAGCTGCTTCTGATAAGTTAGTTCTCGCTAGCAACGGGACTGAAATCATACTTGACGTGGATCCAACCCAAATGATGTTGAGCGATTTGATCGGTGCACCGACCGGAACCGTGGTTGGATCTAACGATAACCAATCTCTATATAACAAGACGATGTCAGGAGCCAACAATACCTTTACCGATATCGATCAGTCTAGTTTGCTGGGCGAGATCGACGCAACAAAGATTGCCGATGGATCAGTCTCAAATACCCAGTTTCAACATCTGACTGGCGTGAGCTCAAACATCCAAACTCAGATTGATGGGAAAGCAGCTAGCAGTCATACTCACCTTAGCGACGAAGTTACAGATTTGATCCCAGTAGTGGATTCGAGAATCCAGAGTCAGAAGGGAGTGGCCAATGGCCTTGCCACCCTTAACAGCAATGGAAAGATCCCGTCTTCGCAAATTTCGATCGAAGGAGACTTGGTCTATCTGGGAAGCTGGGATGCAATCACTAACACCCCAACCATCAGCAGCGGGATTGGAGTCAAAGGACAGGTTTATCTCGTTAAGACGGCCGGTACTGTCAATGTCGATGGCGAAAACAGCTGGGCAGTTGGCGACAGCTTGATCTTCAATGGAACTGCCTGGGAAAAATTCACGAGTGCTATTCGCGTCAACACGGTAGCCGGTCGTCAAGGCGATGTCGTTCTGTCAGCAGCTGACATCGCGTCGGGACAGTTTGCTGATGCCCTGGTTTCCCGATCTAGCATTCTTCAATACCAGAATTACATCGATATCAGCCAGTTGACTGGAGCTCCTGGATCAACTGTCGTTGGGGTCAGTGATGTTCAAGCCTTAACCAACAAGACGATTTCTGGTGCTTCGAACAACTTCACTAACATTGGAAATACCTCTCTTCTGGCAGGAATCAGTGCTTTGAAGATTGGTGACGGAACAGTCTCTAACGCCGAGTTCGGCTATTTGGACGGAGTCAGTTCCAATCTCCAGACTCAACTTAACAGCAAATCGGCCATTGGTCACACTCACGATGCTGGCGATATCGTGTCGGGGACATTTGCTAATGCTCGAATTGCAGCAAGCAGCGTGGTTCAACACGAAGGAGTGCTAACCATTGCCAACATGATCGGGGCTCCATCTTCAACTGTCGTTGGGACTTCAGATGCTCAGATCTTGCGAAACAAAACTATCGATACTCAATACAACACGATCACTGGTATCGGAACCAACAATTTGGCTACCGGAATCAACGTCAACAAGTTGTCGTCAGGTGTGGTTACCAACACTGAGTTCAATTACTTGTCTGGCGTGTCAAGTGCCATTCAAACCCAACTCAATAACAAGAGTAATGTCGGGCATACTCACACGACTTTCGACATCATCTCTGGGACGTTTGCTGATGCTAGAATTTCCTCTACCAGCGTGGTTCAACATCAAGCTTTGCTGACTCTCTCGACGATGATTGGTGCTCCTACATCTGCCTTTGTCGGTGTCACTGATGCTCAAACTCTAACCAACAAATTGCTGACGACAGGATCTTGTATTTTTGTTGACGGATCGACCCCGTCAAAGACGATCGGTCTTCAGTCAAGTGGAGCTACTGCCAATACCAAGTTGACACTGGTTTCAGTGATCACTACCGATCGGACGATCACTTTTCCTGATATCACCGACACCCTGGTTTCCCTAACGGCCAGTCAAACCCTCTCCAGCAAGACGCTGGTTGCTCCAGTCATCAGTTCAATCGTCAATGGAGGAACCTTAACTCTGCCGACGTCATCTGACACTCTGGTTGGACGAGCAACCACCGACACCCTATCCAACAAGACTCTAATCGCCAACAGCACTTCAGTGGTTGATGGGACAGACGCCACCAAGAAATTTTCGATCAATCTGTCAGGAGCGACCACCGGAACCACGGCGAGTTTGATCTTCAGCCAGACTGTCAATAGCTCGTACAGCTTCCCGAGTGGAACTGACACCCTAGTCACCTTGACGGCTAGCCAGACTCTGACCAATAAGACGATCTCGGGAGCGTTGAACACATTGACCAACATTGGAAACGGGTCGCTGTTGGCGGGAATCGATGCGGCAAAAATCGCCGACGGCACGATCTCTAATACCGAATTTCAGTATTTGGACGGGGTGAGTTCCAACATCCAGACTCAGATTAACAGCAAATCAGCGATCGGCCACGCCCATGTCAGTTCGTCAATTACTGATTTTTCGACGGCTGTCGATGCTCGAATTACCATTCAGAAAGGAACTACCAATGGACTGGCCACTCTGGACGGAAGCGGAAAAGTGCCGTCTTCTCAGCTACCGGTCAATGGAGCAATGCAGTACCGAGGATCATGGGATGCTAGTACTAACACGCCAACCATCATTTCAGGACAAGGAACCATTGGATATTATTACATCGTTCGAGTGGCGGGTACGACTACAGTGGATGGATCAAGCAGCTGGCAATTAGGTGATTCTATCATCTTCAACGGCGTCGTTTGGGATAAGATTGCCAATAGTAGTCTGGTCAGTTCGGTGGCTGGTCGGATTGGTTCTATCACACTGACAGCAGCAGACATCACGTCGGGTCAGTTTGCCGATGGCCTAATTTCGGCCACTAGCGTTGTCCAATACAATTCTGCTCTTCAGATCTTGAATCTGAGCGGAGCCCCTAATTCTGCAGTAGTCGGCATTTCTTCGTCTCAGACGTTGACCAACAAGACGATCGATTCAACTTCCAACACGGTGACTGCTGATAAGTTGAGAACCGCGACTGGAACCGTCAGCATCAAAACTGCAACAGCTCCATCCTCAGGTCAAATCTTGACGGCAATCGATGACAGTTCGGCCGAATGGAGAAATCCGGCCACTTCCGGTACCGTGACGTCAGTTGCTCTCTCAATGCCGACCGAATTTAGCGTCAGCAGCAGTCCTATCACCTCAAGTGGAACCATTGCCATCACCAAAGCAAATCAAACTGCTGCTGCAATCTACGCTGGTCCATCTAAGAACCTTACGTTGGGCAATGTCAATGTGGAAGCAACTGATGATAGCGGACATGCTGGATATCTACTCGCTTCATACTATACGCTAGCTCAGAATGCAACTATCATTAGCATGAGCTTCTACGTCAACACAGCAGTTGGCGATGTCAGGTTGGGAATTTATAGCGACCTGGGTGGCATTCCTGACACACTGAAGGCTCAAACAACTTCATTCACTCCTCTGGTTGGATGGAACACAATTCCAGTCACCGTCGCAGCCAATCTGACTGCTGGAAATTATTGGTTGGCATTCATGGTTCAGAGCAATGGGATTCATTTTCCAACCAACTCGAGCGGTGGAGTCAGCAAATCCTACGGAGTTCCCTTCGCCGATTTCCCTGGACTTTGGGACAGCAGTTCTAACAGTACTGCCAGTAATTCTTGGTCGATCAAGGCCAACCTGGTGATCAGCCCTAGTTCAACGGCTCCTACCTTTCGTTCATTGACCTATTCTGACATCCCTGACTTGACCACTGGCTACTGCACTCTGTCGAGCGCCCAGATCCTCTATAACAAAGCCTTCGATAATGCTGGATGTTGGCATGCTGATTCAGTCGACAACAGTAAGAGATTGGCTTTCAACACCAGTTCTTCGACATCGAGAACCACCTTGACTCTAGCTTCGAATCAGACCACTAGCCAATCGCTTAACATACCTGACGTAGGAATGGGTGATAGCGTGATGACTTTGAACACGACTCAGACGGTGGCCGGTGTAAAGAACTTGACCAATGTGGCCGGTTTAATGAATCGGACCTCGATTTATAACACTGGCACTGCTTCTCAGACTTCAACTGAAGTGACGGGTGTCGGCACTTCGTTCACCAGTTCAATGGTTGGAGGATGCATCATCTATAGCAATGGGTCCTTTGCATTCATCACTGCCGTCAACTCGTCTACCTCTTTAACCGTTGCCCAGAGTCAGACTCTCTCAGCCCAGAGCTATACTCTCTATTACAATGGGACCCAGATCGACGGCTTAGGAAATATCGGTACGCGACGAGTCGTCATCAACTCGGGGTCAACGACTGCTAAAGCCTTGACAGTCCGAGCGGTTAGTTCTCAGGTGGCAAATCTGACCGAGTGGCAGGATTCGAATGGAATTGCTAAGGCCATCATCAGTTCGACTGGCGACTTCGATACCAATACTGCCACCGTGACCTACCGGATCGCTGGAAACGTAGCTCTCCAAGCACCGAACTCGACTTCCATCCTGGTCGGCAACACTGGAAATGCGACTGGCTCATCCTTAGGTATTGAGAATACGATCAGTGGAGTTGGAGCCGGTGCTTCAATTACGACCTCCACCGGAAACAGCCTTTATGGATTCAATGCTGGAGCAGCTCTGAACGCAACAGGGAACACCAACAACTGTTCATTCTTTGGAGGGCGAGCTGGATGGCAATGCACCGGAGATAGCAATACTCTGGTTGGTCAGGCGGCTGGTTATGCTCTGACAACAGGTGCATTCAACGTGGTGGTTGGTCAGGCTGCTCTCGACGACAACAATAGCTACACTGGAAACTTCAATACTTTGGTCGGTGCTCTGGCTGGACTGTCGGTCGGAAATGTGTCTAACGCAACGGTGCTTGGATACGGAAGTCTATCCGCTGCAGGAGGAATTGCACTCGGATGGAGTTCATCAGCCGCAGCCAATGAGCTGGCAATTAGAGCCGGCAATGGAGTTTATCTCCTGAAAGCGACCAGCTCAACAGTGACACTTCCTTATTCGACGTCGACATTGACTTTTGGAACTAATGTCATGACATTTCCGACAGCTACTGATACGATCGTTGGAACCACTTCCTCCCAAATTCTTACCAACAAGACGTTGACCACGCCGACTATCAGTTCGATCATCAACGGAAGTGGGACCCTGACTCTGCCAACCTCTACTGACACTCTAGTTGGTCGTTCAACGGCTGACAATCTGCTTAACAAGTCGCTCATGATTGGATCATCAAGCATTTCGAGTGGAACAGCCTCCCAATCTGGTACGCTGATCATCGGATCCGGAACTGCTTTCACGTCAGCTATGGTCGGAGGAGTATTTGTCTTTGCTGATGGAACACAATCTTTCGTCACTGCCTATACTAGCAACACCTCTCTGACGGTAACCCCATCAAGGTCGGTCTCATCTCAATCCTTCGTCCTCTATTACGGAGCTTCTCAATTTGACAATTCTGGCAACGGGTCAATTCGAGGGAACTTCTACCTTCAAGCAGGTACTACTTCCATCATCGACGACAGCGATGGTTCTAAACGGCTCAAGTTCAATCTCTCCTCACAGACAGCAGGCGTACTTCTGACCATTGCTGCTCAACAATCAACGGCCCAGACTCTGAGTGTTCCCAATTTGACTGGAGCTGATACGATTGTGGTTGCAACTCTTGCCCAGACCCTCACCAACAAGACCCTGACCTCTCCTATTATCTCTTCGATCAGCAATGTTGGAACCCTAACCCTCCCCACTTCTACTGACACTCTGGTTGGAAGAGCAACTACTGACACTTTGACCAATAAGACGCTGACCAGCAATACGAACAATTTGGTGGCGAGAGGTCTCTGGTATTCATCGGGAGCAGCTAGTATCAGCGTCTATGCTGCTTCTGCTCCTACGACAGGGCAGGTTCTAACTATCGTCGACACCAACACTGCTACCTGGCAAGATTCAGCAATCACTGGAGTGTCATCTTTGAATGCTCTTACTGGACATAGTCAGACGTTCGCCATTGGGACCTCCGGCTCGGATTTCAATATCTCATCGGCCACTACTATCCATACCTTCAATCTGCCAGATGCCGGACCATCCGTACGAGGAGTTGTCACTACCGGACCTCAAACATTCTCCGGAACTAAGACTTTCAATTCTCCGCCGGTTCTGTCTACATCGAGTCTCACTAGCGGTGGCTATACGCTAACGCTACCTTCATCAGCTCCTGACACTTTGATCGGCCGGGCAACTGTCGATACGCTGAGCAATAAGACGCTGACAGCCAGTTTGACAGTCATTGGAGATGCCAGCGACAGCACCAAGCAACTTAAATTCTCGCTTTCGGGAGCCACCACTTCTACCGTTCTCACTATTGCTAGCGTGGCAACGGTTAGTCGAACGCTGACTCTTCCCGATGTTACCGATACTCTGGTCGCTTTGACCGCCAACCAAACTCTGACTAACAAGTCGATTACCGGAGCTAGCAACAATGTAGTCGCTCGAGGTCTTTGGTACAATTCTGGATCAGCCTACGTGAGCACTTACGCAGCAGGTATTCCTTCGTCAGGACAAGTTCTGACGATAGTCGATGCCAACACGGCCACTTGGCAAACCCCGGCAGCACTTGGAATCACAACTTTGAATGGACTCAATGCTGGAACTCAAACCTTTGCCATCGACAGCTTAGGAACCGATTTCGGTATCGTCTCCTCAGGAACCGTTCACACGATTAGTCTTCCGAATGCGAGCGCCTCGGCTCGAGGAGTTATCACTACTGGAGCTCAAACCATCGCAGGAGTCAAGACTTTCAGCTCTGCTCCCGTGATCTCCTCGATCACCAATGTTGGATCACTGACTCTCCCCACTTCAACCGATACTATCTTGGGAAGAGCAACTACCGATACCTTGACCAATAAGACGCTCAATGTTGGGTCATGCTACTTGGCCGATGGAACCGATCTTACCAAGAAGGTTCAATTCAATTTGAATGGATTAACCACGGCAACCACGAGAACCATCACTATTCCTAATGCCAACGATACCATGGTGACGCTCGCCGCTGCTCAGACTTTGACCAACAAGACTTTGACCACTCCTGCGATTACTTCGATTAGCAATGGAGGAACCCTTACTCTTCCTTCAGGATCTGATACTATCGTCGCACGTGCATCTGTCGATAGTTTGACTAACAAGTCTTTGGTTAATGGATCGTGCTTCCACGTCGATCCAATCGACGGAACCAAGCAAATCGGATTCCAATCGTCGGCAGCTGCTACTTTGACGGTCCTGACCATCGCTTCTCAGCAGTCTTCATCTCAGACTCTCAATATTCCTAACATTGCTTCTACTGATTCTCTGGTTACGGCATCTGCATCTCAGACTCTCACTAACAAGACGCTGACCAGTCCGGTGATCACAAACAATGGTTTTGCTCTGACGTTGCCATCGACTTCAGCAGATACCTTGGTTGGACGAACGACTACCGATACCTTGACCAACAAAACGTTAACTAATCCGATCATCGCTGCGATCGTCTCTAACGGTTACACTCTAACCTTGCCGACATCAGGAACTGACACTCTGGTCGGACGAGCAACCACCGACACTCTGACCAACAAGACTTTGACTGCTCCAGCGATTTCTTCAATTTATAACGCGGGTACGTTGACTCTTCCTACCGGTACCGACACATTGGTAGGACGAGCAACTACCGACACCCTGAGCAACAAGACGTTGGCCTCTCCGGTGATTGCCTCGATCAATAATGGTGGAATTTTGACCTTACCCACTTCGACTGATACCGTTGTTGGCCGGGCGACTACCGATACCCTCACTAACAAATCACTGGTGAATAGCTCTTGTTTTCACGTCGACGGCACTGATGCTACCAAGAAGATCGGCTTTATCAGCTCTTCGGCCACTACGTCTACCACTCTCAGTTTTGCTTCGATAGCTACCGTCAATCGAACCATTACTTTCCCTGACGTTACCGATACCGTAGTTACCTTGACATCCACCCAGACGTTGACCAACAAGACGTTGACCGCGCCAGTTATCGGAGCAGCCACTGGTACTAGTTTGTCTCTTTCGAGTTTGACTGCCTCTCAAGTTGTGGTTACTGATGGCTCGAAGAATTTGGTTTCGATGGTGTACGCGAGCGTCAACACGATTAGTTCGATTGTTCTTCGCGATTCCAGTGGCAATTTCTCGGCTGGAATCATTACTGCTACCCTATCGGGAAATGCATCGACCGTGACCACCAATGCCAACCTCAGTGGACCGATCACCTCAATCGGCAATGTTACCAGTATTGGCTCTCAGACTGGAACTGGAAGCACGTTTGTCATGAGCAGTTCTCCGACTATCACAACTCCAGTCATCTCCGCGATCGTCAATGGTGGAACTCTAACTCTCCCTAACTCGACCGACACTCTAGTTGGCCGCGCAACTACCGACAGCTTGACCAACAAATCACTGGTGAACAGCTCGTGCTTTCATGTTGACGGAACCGATGCTACTAAGAAGATCGGCTTTGCTTCTTCAGCAGCTACTAGCGCGACTACGTTGTCTTTAGCGTCTATCGCAACAGCAAACCGAACGATCACCTTTCCAGACGCCACTGATACTCTGGTTGGTCTCGCATCAGTCCAAACCCTCACCAACAAGACGATCAATGCGGCTAGCAACACGATCAGTAACATTGGCGATGGAAACTTGACGACTGGAATCAATGTCAATAAGCTGGCTAACGGAACTGTTCTCAACGCCGAATTTCAATACCTGAGTGGAGTGACTTCATCCATCCAAACTCAATTCAGCGGCAAAGCGGCTCTTTCTCATACTCACGTAGCTGCCGACGTGACTGATTTTTCTGCAGCTGCTGATGCTCGAATCACCGCCCAGAAAGGAAACGCCAACGGACTGGCTACTCTAAATGGATCAGGAAAAGTTCCAGTCTCTCAATTGACTGTCGGTGCCCTATACTATCAAGGCACTTGGAATGCAAGCACCAATACGCCAGCCTTGGCATCAGGAGTTGGAACGACAGGCTATTTCTACATCGTGAATGTTGCTGGCACTACTTCAATCGACGGTACCAGCAACTGGGCTCTCAAGGATTGGATCATTTTCGACGGAACTACCTGGGACAAGGTCGACAACAATAACGCGGTTACCTCAGTTGCCGGTAGGCTGGGAGCTGTTGTTCTCGGAGCTTCTGACATCGTCAGCGGAACTTTTGCCAATGCGCTCATCTCTCAATCTAACGTTACTCAATATGTGGGTGCTCTCAATATCCAAAGTCTCCTCAATGCTCCAACCGGAACTGTAGTCGGAACTAGTGATGCTCAAACTCTCACTAACAAGACACTAACCACTCCTACGATCAGTTCGATCTTGAATGGTGGAACCCTAACTCTGCCGACCTCAACTGACACTCTAGTTGGACGGGCAACTACTGACACCCTAACTAACAAGTCACTGGTTAATACGACATGCTTTCATGTCGATGGGACTGATGCCACCAAGAGGTTCGGTTTCAACAGCGCAAGTGCTACGACAGGAACTACTCTCACTCTTGTCAGCATCACGACGGCTAACCGCAGCATTACTTTCCCTGACGTCACTGATACGGTAGTCACCCTAGCAGCCACTCAAACTCTGAGCAACAAGACGTTGGCCTCACCGGCGATTTCCTCAATCTCTAATATTGGAACTCTAACCCTTCCCGCCTCGACTGACACTCTGGTTGGACGAGCAACTACCGATATCTTGACCAACAAAACATTCAATACGGCATCGTGTTTGCTGGCCGATGGAACTGACGCTACCAAGAAGATCCAATTCAATCTCGGAAGTATTACTACATCAACTACGCGAACGATCACCTTCTTTGATGCAAATGATACCTTAGTTGGATTGGTGACTGCCCAGACTCTCACCAACAAGACGCTGGCCTCTCCTATCATCTCTTCGATTAGCAATACTGGAACATTGACCCTTCCAACATCAACTGACACTCTGATCGGAAAGGCAACCACCGATACTCTCACCAACAAATCACTGGTGAACAGCTCGTGCTTTCATGTCGACGGAACTGATGCCACCAAGAAGATTGGCTTTGCTTCTTCAGGAGCAGCTACGATCACCACCCTAACTCTAGCTTCGGTGACCACTACCAACCGAACGATCACCTTTCCTGATGTCACTGATACGGTAGTCACCCTAGCCGCCACTCAAACTCTGAGCAACAAGACTCTAACATCGCCAATCATCGGGGCAGCTACTGGTACTAGCCTCACTCTCTCAAGCTTGACTGCATCGCAGATGGTAGTGACTGATGTTTCGAAGAATTTGATCTCGATGGCTTATGCTAGTATCAACACTGCGAGTGCGGTAGTCGTCCGAGATTCAAGTGGTAACTTTGCTGCTGGTACCATCACAGCAACGCTAGCCGGCAATGCTTCAACAGTAACCACCAATGCCAACCTGACCGGTCCGATTACATCAGTCGGAAATACGACTAGCGTTGGCTCTCAGACTGGAACTGGAAGTACCTTCGTCATGAATACCAGTCCGACCATCGCGTCGGCTACGCTGACTAGCCCTATCATCAGCACCATCTCAAATGGCGGTACTATCAGTTTGCCGACCTCAACCGACACTTTGGTTGGACGAGCAACTACTGACACCCTGACCAATAAGACGCTCGGTGTTGGATCGTGCTATTTTGCCGATGGAACTGATGCGAGCAAGAAGATCGGCTTCCAATCTTCAGGTGCGGCGACGGCGATTACCCTAACTCTAGCATCGGCAATCACAGTTGCCAGAACAGTCACTTTTCCTGATGCTACCGACACTCTGGTTGGCCTCGCAGCGACCCAAACTCTGACCAACAAGACTCTAGCTAGCAATACGAACAACGTCATAGCACGAGAACTTTGGGTTGGATCTGGTACATCATCGGTATCGATTTATGCAGCTACTGCACCAACTGCGGGTCAAGTTCTTACTGCTACCAGTGGAATTGCAGCAACCTGGCAGACTCCTGCCGCAACTGGAATTACCTCACTGAACGGTCTCTCTGGATCAACTCAGACCTTCGCGGTTGGTACTTCAGGCTCCGATTTCAATGTCTCATCGGCCACTGCCATACATACCTTCAATCTGCCAGATGCTGGTTCGGCAGCTCGAGGGTTGGTCACTACCGGAGCACAAGCTTTCGCCGGGGTGAAAACTTTCTTGTCTGCACCAGCGATCAATTCAATTACCAATACCGGAACCCTGACTTTACCGACAGCAACTGACACTCTGGTAGGACGAACAACTACCGACACCCTGATCAATAAGACCCTGATCAATGCGTCGTGCTCATTCGCTGACGGAACCGATGCGACTAAGAAGATCAGTTTTGTTTCATCGGGAGCTACGACAGGAACTACTCTAACTCTAGCTTCGGTGACAACGGCTAACCGAACGATCACCTTTCCTGATGTTACCGACACGGTGGCGGGGCTTGCAGCGACCCAAACCTTGACTAACAAGACACTAACTGCACCAGTAATCTCGTCGGTCTACAATGGAGGAACTCTGACCTTTCCGACTGGAACCGATACGATCGTCGGCCGAGCAACTACCGATACCCTCAGCAATAAGACTCTGTCTCTGCCCATCATTTCACAGATCGTCAATAGCGGAACTCTGAGTCTACCGACATCGACTGACACCCTGGTCGGACGAGCAACCACCGACACTCTGACCAACAAGACGCTAACCAATCCTGTGATTTCAGCTATCGTGAATGTCGGAACCGTCAGCTTCCCAACCGCAACCGATACTCTGGTCGGAAGGGCAACTAGTGATCTGCTGACCAACAAGTCGTTTTATTTGAGTTCCAACACATACACTACTGGAACAGCATCTCAATCGACAACTACGATGACTGGATCTACGACTGTATGGACTAATGCCATGATTGGAGGATTGGTCGTTTATGCGAATGGCACTCAAGCATTTGTTACCGGATTCACTTCTGGAACATCGATGAGTGTGACTCCTTCTCAAACGGTCACGTCACAAGGCTACACCATCTATTATGGTGGAAATCAGGAAGACAATAATGGTAACGTCTCAACATCGAAACTGTTCTACAGTCAAGCATCCAATACTTACCTCTTCGACGGAACCACTCCTACCAAAAGGCTTACCTATGATTTGTCTCTAGCTACATCCTCGACCACTTTGACGATTGTCAGCCAACAGAGCACCTCACAAACTCTGAATATCCCTGACATTACGACGACTGATACTTTGGTGACTTCGAGCTTAGCCCAAACCCTCGCCAACAAGACGCTGACCTCTCCAGTGATTTCCTCGATCAGTAATGTTGGAACTTTGACTCTGCCAACATCAACTGACACCCTAATCGGCCGAGCAACTACTGACACCTTGACTAACAAGACGTGGAATGGAGCGATCATCAGTGGAACCTATGGAGGAACAGGTATCAACAATGGAGCTTCTACGATCACTCTGGCTGGAAATCTGGTTACTTCCGGAGCTTTCGGTTTGACCCTCACTACAACCGGTACTACCAGTGTGACACTGCCAACTTCAGGAACCTTGATTAGTTCCACGGTGACAACTCTTTCCTCGTTGGTTTCGGTTGGAACCATTACGACCGGCGTCTGGAATGGCACTGATATCTCCCTTGCATCAGGTGGAACTGGAGCTACTTTGACTGCAGTAGCCGGTGGTGTGGTCTATTCGACTGCGTCGGTAATGGCGATCACCGCAGCTGGAACTCAGAATCAAGTTCTGCGCAGCAACGGAGCCAGTGCTCCCGCCTGGTCAGATAATTCTCTACCCTACTACCGGAAGGAATACGAAGCCATCATGTTTCAAAATCCAAATACTTCGGATTGGAAGGTCAATGCTCTAGCGCCGGCCGTTGTCGATTCCGTCAATTCCGCTCTTAACGCGAGAGACTATGTCAATGGCTCTGAAACTGGAATCGGATTTCAACTTTACATTCCAACCGGCTACACTACCATGGTAATCTACTATATGGTACGAGGCACTGGAACCGCAGGGACAGCTGGATTCAAGCTCTACTATCGACAGCTGGCATCGGCTACTGTTATCAGTTCTAGTTGGACTGGCGCCGCTGATGGAAACAAAGTTCTAACCACTGTCAGCATTCCAGCCAACACCACCTACACCTACTTCAGTCAGACTCTCGTCTTGGCATCGGGATTCTCCCCGGCAATAACTACCAACAAACTTTACCAGTTTGAATTGACTCGTCCGTCAGGAGATACTCCCGCTACTCATTTGTATCTTTCCAGTTTGACGATCGAACTGCGTTAAAAGCAAGCTGTCGGTGAGTCGCCACTAGTTAATAAATATCATTAATGATATTTATCTTACAGGTCAGATGTCTATAGGTCTCAGTAGATCTGATGATTGCGTTTTCATTGGACTTCCAGGATTCCGATCGCGTAAGTTGGTCCACCGGAAGGAGTACCGGCAGTTTTCACGGTACCGAGGTTTTGTACTGACGAAATACTCGTACCTGGAGCTCCTTCAGACAAAAGAAAGCGGCCATCTTGGCCGTAGATGATACCATCCTTTCCGCCAGAAGTGTACATGGTCATGATCTCATCGCCGCCGAGAGCACGACTGTAGATTCGAGCATCGTGGATGTAACCGGACATGTATCCAGACGAACCATTATCTTCAGCACCGATGCATGAATTGTAGGCTGAAGTATTGGAGGTGGTCGTCTGATTGAAAGCCACTGCGGTCAGTTGAGCGATCTGGACACCATTGATGTAAACGGTTTGAGTAGCGGCAACTAGATTAGTAACCCCAACAACGTGATACCAGGTGTTAACTGCAATTGCCCCGGCTGCAGTATTACAGTCATGTTCGAGGTCAAAATCCGATGCTCGGCTTATGAGAGATAGGGTCCCGCCTGCCAATACCACGATAGATGCCCTAGATGTGATTGTAGACGATACTGCCCCGACAGAAACTGAGATAACGCTTCGCCCAATGGTAGTGTCGGTCACGTAGATCCATGCTGCAACAGTGTGGCCACTGCAGTTGACGCAGTAGTTTTGATTGATACCTAGATTGATGTATTGAGAACTGGCGGCAACGAACGAAGCCGGCATCTCTTTTAAATCGGAACCAGACAATTTAAATCGAACATCAAAAGATGGCGCTGGCACCTCTAATGTTGAAAGAAACTTCTCTTTCGACAACGACCAGCGAAGCTTTCATGCCCATCAGCGGGATGTGCGTCACTCCTACAGAAGGAAAATATGCTGTCTTCTTCTCGGCATCCGTTTCGTCAACCGTTTCGGACGCCGAATGCAACCTTGGTATTTTTGTAGCAAATACTGAGATACCGGATGCTTCTCGCAATGTTTTCGGCGACGCCGATGGGCGCAGTCCAAACCTCAAAATGAGCGTTTTCACCCAGACGGCCGTTGAGATGGACGGGCTAAAAGCCTTATCCGTTCGTTGGAAGACCGATAAGGGAGTCTTCAAGATTTATGCGCGAAACCTGCTCCTTTTTCCCATCGTCTGACATGCCAGCCCAAACTCACTTTCCTGTTCCATAAAACTCCTTTGTATCTATCGATGTATTCATATCGCCCTGTGTAATTAAGTTCTTTGGCCCTTCAGGCCAGAAAACCGATTGATTAATTGCTTGCCTTCAAAACGGAAAACATGCAGTCCTCCCTGGTTACCTATAACTTCAGCGGAGATCCGACTTCAATCGATGAAGCCCAATTGAAGCAGGAGATTATTAGTTCCTCGATCGCCAAGATTTGTCTCAATGTAGGTATCGATGGCGATCTGATCAAAATCCTCTTCGATAGCAGATTGTCAGCCGGGGAGAAGGTGGTGTTGGATGGGTTGATAAGAAACCATGTTCCCGCACTCAAACCTTTGAATTCCTATGGCACCATTGATCCGACAACTCAGTTGCTTCAACACCGAATCGGAGACCTCATGAGAACATTCATGTCCTTGCAGCCGAATGAGGTTTACATCAGTAAGACCGGCCAAGCTCAATACACTTCGATTAAGGCCGCTGTGCTGGCTAACCCGGCTCCGAATACCATCTATGTTATCTATCCGGCAGACTATTACGAAGATAATCCGATCGTTTTGCCTCAAGGCTCATCTATGAGAGGCATGGGAACTCCAGGAAACACCCAGATCTTTGCCAACAATCCCAATGCTGATATTATTACTCTGGGACGAGCCTGCTTGATTGTCAACCTCACGTTGGGTGGAGCCCGAGGAGCACGTGGTATTTCATTCGACTGCTCTCAGAGTGGCGGCCAAGGAGAATTCGCTTTGGTAATCATGGTTTACATCATAGATTGTAGTATCGGAATGGAAGCTGACGGCAAAAATATGTCACCCGGGTTAGTTCCTGATACCCTCTATGCCGACAAAATAATCATTAGGACAGTCACTCAAGCGGGAAGTCGGGGGTTGAGTGTCATCAGAGGAGGAGTAGTTATCGCGACCACGTTTCAGGCAAAAGGGGTTCAACCTGGAGCTGGTCATCCATTCGGACTGCCCTATGCCTATGGTATCTACTGTTCGGGAACTCGATCCAACGTAACTACCGTAGCGGCCAGTCTTTTGTTTTGCCAAACTGCTTGCTACATCGACGATAATGCAGCCGCACAGTTGACTCTGACTCAGAAGATGTACAATTCAATTGGATTACAGATTGGTCCAACCGGTACGGCTTGCGTCTTTCTCGGAACTGGAGTAGATTTTATCGGAACAACCCTCTACAATATCGATATTCAAGCAGTCGACGCTAAGGTTGATTTCTCTACTGGTCTCTTCGAAGACAAGATGATTCGCAATCCTAACAACGTTTCGATTAACGTAAAGTACAATGCTACTAAATTCGGCCGTTTCTTTCAGAGTCACTTGGGAGATTTTCAGTTCGGGTCGGTAGTAGCTCCATCCAAAGTTTCCTTCGGAGAAGGCCAGTATACGGTCGATGGGGTCTACGTTTTTGGAAATACCCATCTCGAAGACGGCCTTTGGACCGACAATACTTACGGTTCTCAGACTATCGAGGCACCGGCTTTCAATATCTTCACCGGTACTACTACTGGAAACTGCGTCTACATCGGATCCGACTCCGTAATTTACGGTTTCAAGATCGATGTTATCGGACCGACCGCGCAAGACGTCAAAGCATCAGACATTGCTTGGGAATACTGGGATGGAACTGCTTGGACGATGCTGAAATCAATGCAGACTTACGCTACCAAACCATGCTATACTACTCAAACCTCCCTCATTCACATCGTTTCGAAGTTCCATCTTCGGTTCGGCGTGAAGTCGACTCTCGATATGCCTTTGAAGACAATCAACGGGCGATCCAAGAAATGGATCCGAGGACGACTGTTGCGAGATATCGATTTGTCCCCGACAGCTCAGTACCTCAAGCTGCATACTAACTGTCAGATTATCAATGGCGATGGCTTTAGTGAGTTCTTCGGTGATTGTCGATTGATTAAGCAGGGCCTCTCTAACTTGGAGATTGCGTTCTCCTCGGATAATGCGCCTCTCGACCAATCACTATTTATCACGAAGAACATCGACCTTTCCCTCCGGAGGAATCTGTTTGGGGCCGGCGTGAAGACTCGACAGGGTATGAGAGGAATTATTCCCAGCAATGTCGATACTAGTTTTCCAGTCTGCATGAAGGTGTCATTCGTCGGGTCGTCCGGGACTCAAGGCAATGTCCATTGGAAATTTAGCTACACTATCACTGCGGAAGGAGATGACGTTTATTTCAATCTCGACGATGCTCCCTCCATCACTGATAAAGTAGTGGAATCGACTCTCACTGTCCAGATCTCAGCAGCGAACCAACAAACCTCGATGAGTCTCGATTTTGACGTCCAGAATGTCGATATGAATCCGAGCGATGGCAGAGCTCATATTCTCTGGATGTCTTTGGAGCGTGACTCTTCCGGCAGTGACGTCTTGGATACCTACCCCGGTGACGTTGCCATCATCCTGTTCAAATGTAGCTACGTCACCTGGAACAACGGCTCTCATCTTCTCGGGTTCTAGGTCGCCCGTTCGTAAAAGTTGGGAGGGATAGTGTAATCCACAACTTAACTAAAGCTGTTATCGAGTTGATAACAAATCGCACCGTAATAAGGCTCGTTTCATTATACCATCGTCAAACAAAAAGTCTTTCTCGGATCGGTTCGACGCCATAACTGAAACGAAACAGTAGCTCATGAGATGGATGCACCGGCGATCGAGTTTGATGTCGAGCGAGCTCTGCGGGAAATTTTGAGTGACGGCAAGGAGACGCCTTGTATTTTTGACCGACTGCTGGAAAAGTTTGAGAGTCACGCCGAGAGGCCAGCAGGATCCATCTACGAGATTAAGCGGCGAGACAACAAGAAGTCGAAAGGAGATGGATGGGAGCGTTTCTGCCATTTCTATTTAACTCGAATCTTGCAATACCATCAGGTCTGGCTTTGGAAGGAAATCCCAGAGGACGTCCGAGTTCATCTTAAGTTGAAATCGAGAGTAGACAACGGCATCGACTTAGTAGCTCGAAGGTATCAGAATTCAGGGTTTACGGCAATCCAATGCAAGTATCGAAAGCGGATCGACCAGACGGTGACTTGGACCCAACTTTCGACCTTTTTCGGTCTCTGTGCTCAGACGGGTCCTTGGGAAAAACAGATCGTTATGACTAGCTGCAAAGGGGTCTCCAGGAAAACCGGTTATGAGAAAACGACCAAGGATCAGACCATCGCATACGGCACTTTCAAGAACTTAACCCGGACTCAGTGTAGCGCTGCTCCACCAGCCACAGTCGCCGGTGACCAAAAGCTGGTCGAGGTCCCGATCGCTATGCCTCGGACCATGGATGAACTCAGAGCAGCTAGACTAGCCAAATTCTCCAACCAATAGATCCGATTGCATTCTTTACTATTACTCATGAGTAATAGTTTTTTCACGCAGCTTGTTATCCGCGATTAGATTTTACCGGTGACCGTGTACTGAACCCAAGCTTTGCGGACTTCTTCGTAGAACCCAGCTTGAACTAGACTCATCATCAGGTCGTGATGCTGTATCAGAAAGACCCGCTTCTTATTTCCGCCGTAGGGAAGGTTCATCGTGACGGCATCGTGATCACCGTGGGCATGGTTATTTCCCATACGGAAGTGTTCCAACTCGTGAGCGATGGTTCCTTTCGGCATGAAGAACTGTCTCCAGACCGAGTTGCTTACATCCAAATTGAGAACATCGGCTGCTGGATCACTCTTCTTGCTGAAGACAGCAATAATATCATCGAGTTCCAATCCTTTCATGCTAGGAGACTCCATGTAACTGTAGAAGAGAGTCAAGAGTCCAAGCCCGTTCATTGAACCTAGAGTACCGCCCAAGATGGTGAGATCAAACACGACGACTGGTAAATTCTTGGGGTAGTTGGCAATCACTTTCTGAGCTACTCGACAGTAGGTGTTAACCCAGATTTGACAGAATGGCAAGTGAATTGGACTCTTGACGGTTGTTTGAGGATCATCATCTTTGATCGGTTTCCCGTCAGGACCGATCTTTTGGGGTCCCTTACGAGGTCTCTGCTTCTTGGTAATCAGCCACTGGTACGCCAGGTTGTAGATGGTCGATCCAGGATATTTGTTGATGGGCCATCCCATATCGACGTAAATCTTATCCGTAAGGATTCGTTGTATTTTACCGATGTCGGGCCATCCTTTAGCTCCTTCGTGGAGCAGATTGTTCATGTTGGGTGCGTCGGGATGGAGTGATTGAGATATTGAAATACCAGGAAACCAGGACGGATTAATAGTCAATGCTCCGAGACCATAGGATGTCAGAAGGGCACTGGCCGAACTGGTAGATGGGGTCTGCACCACCCGACTAGGATCAGGAATGATCTTTCTCTCACTGAGGGCAGCCGCCATGAAAGGACTGGCAACTTGGGACAATTCTTCGATAACTCTATCTCTCTCGGGCTCACCCATGTTGAGATTGGAGGTCAACTTGTTCAGATTGGCAACCCAGCCGTTAGTTCCATACGAACCAGGTAACACGTCTTTGGCGTCGCTCGTTGAACTGTAATACTGGACATACGTGTCGATTTCCTTATCAGAGATCAGTTTGTTCTCCAGCTGGAACAGGATGACGTAAGGCATGGCCTTAAGAATGGAGAGGATCATGATGTTAGTGTTCTCATCACTGAGTCCGATCTTAGTTCTAGTCTGAACGGGAGTGAAAACTCCCGACTTGACGTTCAGCCTAACTCCCATTCGGAAGCGGTTAAGAATCCATTCGAACTTCTTGAAGAATCCCATAGCAGTGAGGTATTTGTAGAGGGGTGCAAATGGAACTCCCTTGGTCATGATGTAACTACCGAAGGATCGGGTCGACATGTGAAACTCAAAGAATTGATTCTCGAAAACCAGAGTCAGCGGGATGGAGATAGGCTCCTTATTTAAGGTAATCAAACCAGCTTCACTCACCAGGCCTATAGTGTCGCGAACAAATGTGATTGCATCTATAGCAGCTGCGAGAAAAGTGTCATCTGAATGTCTAGATTGAATGAACATAGTAGTACCGTTTGGAGCTCCGGTTTTGATAACCCTAGCACACCGTTGAATATCGATGATTCGTTTACCGTCAGCATCGAGAATCGGAGTGTCGAGAATCTCGGTAGTCTCGCCGTTGACAGTGGTCGAGATGAATACTCCAATAGCCTCCCTGTAGGTTGAAAAGAACCCAGAACCGATCTCTCCACTAACATATGCAGATGGTTTCTTACTTGAGAGAAACGGAACCGATAATGCTACTATTCCATTAAGGGGAATACCAACTGGATCGGAGATTCCAATCAGTAAGTCGTTCGTCCCCTTAATCTTTTTGACTATGATTCCGATGTGGGCATTGGGAATGGTTACGACCGGATGGTTGGCTGATCGGATAGCATCCAGTGCGTTCTGGACCGTCTCGGTTAATTTTCTATGCAGAGCTGTTGTGAAATCTGCACCGGCCTCCATATCTTTTGATTTTGGGTACAAAGATATAGTTCGCGATCGAAAGACATCTATTGCATTAGGAACAAAATAAATCTGCTTAGAATACCGTACACCGTAAAGCCTGATGTTGATCTGATGTGTGCGGCTATCCAAATCTGTCGAGAAGGCAAACAACTCTATGCATCGTATGCACATTATCAATCTGAGGTCTCGAAACTTCTTGATCTAACTGGTATCGTAATCGTCACAATGCTAATTTGATCGATATGTATTACAGTTCCTGAGCGAACTGTAATGGAATGAACGGGAGAGGAAGGAGAAAAATTACCCTTCATTCACGGCGATCTCGATGATCTGCAGTCTCGATTCAACTCGGGATTGGTGCCGGCTGATGTTCTCAAAGAGCTGGATTACGGTCGGAGGAAGCTCTTCTTGGAAAACGTAAGATACCATCTGTGACAAGGTAAACGAATAGCAGTTCGGAATGGTTGAAGGAATACCATTGTCTACTTCTTGAACCAAGGAGGAAACTTTCAGTCTCTTCTCGAGCCATCCGTAGATGTCCAATGCTGGCTTATAGAAATCGTGGTAGAGATGTTTGAATTGAAAATTAGAAAAGATGGACGCTCCCAATCCAAGGTTGAGGTAGATGTAGAGGAGGTTCGAACCTACGCGTATTTGAGGAGTAGGACCAAATTCTGTGTCTACGGCTGATAAAATAATCCGAGCGAACTCGTCCGGTTTTGTCAAACTCTCGACACCCGCAATCAATTTAAGAGGATGTGCTTGTTGCGCACTTACCTTTCCATCTTCCTTGAGTCTGTGACGTAAAGTGTATAGAACAACGACAGCAACGAAATATTGGTAGGCTCTCTGACTTTGTTCCAGCAGGCTCAAACTCGTGTTGAACAAATAGAGATCGGTTCCGACAGCGCGATCCCGGGATACATAGATATACGCTAGATCTAGTGGAATGTTGAAGGAGTCGGTCACTGTGAATGGGCTGATCGTTGCTCCTCCGAGAAGAGAAAATCGAGTGGCCAATTCGATTGAGTGGCTGTAGATTTCGATCAAATAGAAGGTCGCCTTGTCGAAGAGCTCTCGATGATCTCGAACAATTTCATCGAGATCGACGGATTGGGGATGCTTAAATCCAGGATCTTTCACGCGATCCGAGTAATTAGCCGATAGTTTGGTAGCTAACACCGAGGAATAAATCTGTGCCTGGGTATCAGCAATCTTTCCAACCACGAGCTGGCTCAAATTGAAAGCAGTCAAAATGTGTCGCCGATGTTTGTTAGCCAGCTCAGTGTTGATCTGGCCGTACCGAAACTCCGTCGTTTCGATGTTTGAAGCCGTGCCATAGACGGCAACCTTAGGATCAGATTTCGATACTGCCGTAGAGATTAGATTGATGAACTGTTCAAAACGATCCTCTCTCATAAACGGCTCGTAGTAGATCTTGAGAAAGAGCAAAATCAATGGGATCTTCTGTTCAAGATAGATCTTAGCTGTAACCCCAGTGGTCGGTTCACGAAAATTAAGTGCCAACTGGTATTGACCAGCCATGGCACTTGCGGCAGCGACGACCCGCTGAGAATTGAAGCGAGCCAGAACTGCTTGAGTAGAAATCGATAAGGAATCGGCGAATGCGGTACCTATTGGGTAGAGCATCACTTGCTTGTATTCTGATGCCAGCTTAGATGCCCATCCTCTTCCGGTACGCATCGCCCAGTCGTTGTCAACAAAAATATAGGAAGTAGTGTCGCCAGAGTCAGCAATTGCAGTTTTCAAAGCAGAATTACCTATAAGTAGGATGACCTGTCGGTTGGTGAAAGCATCCGTAACGGTCCCGAAGTTAGTTGCAATGTGTTCCTCGAGCCGCCTGAGATCGACTACATTGGAAGTTACCAACGATTTGCCGAAGGTAGTTTCGCCTATCAGCATGTTCAAGTAAAGCGGGATAGCGGGAACCGTTACCAGGCCCCGTCGTTTCAACTTCACAGAGATCGAGTTCAAGAATTGGGTCAGAATTTCCACATTCTGAGTAGAAGCAGTCTCATTGATGAAAGCCTTGAGTCCGTTTTCTAGCATGCCGACGTCACGCCTATTCCCACCTTTGGTTAGCGTATTTACCAGAAGTTGTTCTAGGTTCTCTTCAACCTCAGGCAAAACTGAGCTCAGGATAACATCATCTCGAGAGACTGGAACCCGAGTGTTCAGAGGCAGGGTCAAAATATGAACTGTAGACTGCAGATACATTTCCTCGGGTTTGAGATCCATGATCACGATATCGCCAACCAAGACCCTGAAGCTAGAGTAGCTTGAATCTGGTTGGCTTGCTGGTTTCATGATCGCTCTAGAACTGCCGACGAAACCTGTATCCTTACGGTTGGATAGTGCGATCGTTTTGGACGAGATGCTGGGTACGATCAGTGAAGAAAAGAATAGTTCGATCGGAACTCCACTGGCATTGTCAGTAACCGAAAATCCGTGCGCATTCAGAGTAATGTCTACTCGAGGCAACCGTTGTCGGTCAGCATTCGAAAGGATCGCGACGGAGTCAGCGTTGACTATCGTTCCTGCAACATTGATGAAGGCGGCTTTAATATACCGAAGCCGATTGAGTTGTTCAACGAACTTTCTTTGTGTGGCGGCATCGACCGGAGTTCCAAAGTCAACCTCGACGGTGAATTGATTCTGACTGTGAGGAAAGACCGTATGAGCAGCATTGATCACCTCGACCTGGAGTTCACCATTCAAATTGGTGATTTCTGCACCGTAAGCACATGGAATTTGGTCACCTGGTCGTCGATAGATGCTAACGATTCGAAGCTTGGCCTTGGGATCGCGCATGATCCAGTACATCAGTGAGAAGAAGCCCATTCCGAACTTACCCACCTTTCGAGCTGGATTGAAAGCATCGAGACTGTTGACAACCGGTTCCATGATACTCTGTTCGGGAATAGCAAAGATTCGAGTAGCGGCCACTTTGATCAGACTGTCGGCGATGTTGAATCCTTTCTGAGTGCACTTGATCTGACCTTTCATGATGGCTTCCCACTGAGGTCCTGCGTTGAGCTGGCCGCAAATAAACTGAGCCATCGGCGCCTTGCCTGTAACGATATTGCAGGATGCCATTGGTTTCGATGGAACTCCTACTGGATGGTTGGCAGTCGCTGGCGGTGCAGTTTGGGGAGGTGGCACCTTAGAAACAGGTGCCGCCGCTGGAATCAACATGCTAATAATGTATTGACTGATACTATCACGAATGACTGCTGGAGTTTGTCCCTGACTAATCAATGCTAGGTAGGAGAGGGTCACCGATTCCCAATTGATAGCAAAATGGTTATCGAGAACGGCAAACTTCGGAAGGACGGCCAGATCGATCTCGATAGCATTGAGAACTTCTTGCTGGCTTCGAATCGTACTGTAGCTAACTGGTCCGGCGACAATCAGATTCTCGAGATCAATCGCTGTAGTAACAACATCGAATTTTCCATCGGGCTTCCGGGCAACCGGGGGATATGGCACATTCTTGTTCAGAACCAATCCTTGAACAGGTGGAGACGGAGGTGGTGATGGAATTGGGTTATAGATGATTGAAGACGTCAAAGTGTATTCCTCGAGAAGGATGGCATTTGGATTCACGTAACGGCGGCTAGGAATGAGAGTTCCTTGAACCGGCGGATGCGATGGCCTCATCAATCTGTTGAAAGGAGTCGGGATTACATTTTGGGATGTACCCGCCAGTCCTTTCGGTAGATATTCCAGGAAAGTCGAAAGGATAGCGTGGCCGGGAACCAAGAAGAACTGTCTCGAAAGCGCCGTGGTTCGATACAATTTCAATCCCTGGTTGATTTGGTATGACGGCTTCGATGTGTCGTACCGATAGTCCATCGCTGTATGCTTTTACTCTGGGATTGTTATTTTTGTCGATCCAGCTGAAGGATTAGGTCTGAAGATCCTTCTGAGTTTTGCCCAGAAGGATTTTTTTTGGGGGAGTGTAGGATCATACCGGGACTCCGAGAATAGCATTCCAAAGGAGGCACTCTTTCCTTTAGAAGAGAATCTGGCATGCAAGTCACGAGCTAGAAGTTGGTGCGCCATTCCACTCGATTGCAACCGTCACGAAGAATCATGCGGATGATACAGCAAAGAGTCATGTAAGCTGCATAATAACGAGAATCTACAGCACTATTCTTACGAAGGCCGATCTCGATCCCGACCACGTTTGTTCTGAAGAGATCAGTAACACTAGTACCATCAATGTTGGACCCGACTCGGCTAGTCGTCCGATCGACATCGAATATCGTGTACTCGTAAGTCTGGTGCATATTCGTCTCGTAGTCAGCGTGGAGAGCGGGATTCTGTAGTTTCATTAGTGTTTCTTGTGATAACCCTCCCAAGAAGATCATAATGTGATCTTCAGTTGTTACATCACTACTGTGTTGATGTACTCCTCTCTTGTTGCTTTGACTGTATCCTCCCTTCATCGAATACCGAATGAATGCCACCAAGGGAGTCTGAGCTCCCTCCAATAGAACTGCCGAGTCCTTATAGAAGAGAAGGTCGTTTGTCAGGAACATCTTGGCTACTCGAATGTGTTCTGACGTAAGTTCCTTCCGTTTGGTCGGATTGGTCATGAACATAGAAATCTCGTATCGTTGAAGCTCAAAAGCCTTTGCCTTGTCGAGACGAGTTGAGAATGTTTGGTCTAGGAAAAAGTAGGGAGTTCCATTGTCATGAAGCCAAGATCCACATGGTGCTGCGCGACGAACTGCTTCTCGATAGCTCGCAGTAGGTCTAGCTGACAGTAATTCTAGAGGATTGGTTGTCGAACGGGTCGTTTCAGGCGGCATCGATGCCATCACTCGAGTTACCAGATCGATATTGCCGTGAGTATCATGAACATGAATCAGCATCTCGGTCCCTCGAGGAGTAGCGTCATAATTGCTCATACTGTAAAGCATCGAGAACATCGAGATGAATGAGTTGCATCCTCTGACTAATGGTTGGATCTCGTGTGAATGAAGCTCCAACCGCTCAAAGCTGGTTTCTTCACTTCCGAAGCGTGCCAACAAATGCACTTGAGCTCTGGTCAGAGGCTTGTTCGGATCTCGACTAATGGTCAGAGCACCTGTCTTGTAAACTGGTTGAGCCCCTAGATGAAGCGTATCGTCAATCTCTTCAAAATCCTCTGCAAACAGAACGCTACCCATCTTCCACCACCGATGACCGCAACTCTTAGTAGGGATGCCGAGAAGATCTTCTCGCTCAGGAGTATCTCTCAAAGGCAAGACGGCAAAGAAGTTGTTCATTCGGGGCATGAACTTCAGCCGCAAGATCTTCTGAACTACTGGTAAAGGGGCAACCCTAGTTCTCATCTTCCGGTTAATCGAACAGAAAGCGAGAGCATCGCAGATGCTGTGGCACCAACTAACGATTCGTGCTAACACCAGCCCATCGAAACTCATCAGAGCTTGTCCAGCATCCACCCTCACCCTAGTAGGCGTGATCAGCTGAAGAACATTGTGAATGAAGTAGTCCTTGATGGTGGCGGAGGTACCCGCTTGAGAGAGCAAACCAATCAAGACCAGCCAGGCAGTTTCCCATTTGACTGGAAAATAGGATCGTGACGCGATGATTTCGGCTGGACGGCAAATCCTGATCCCAGTTTCGACGATGTACTCGTGATACGCATCCACATTATCCTTCACCGCGCCGAGCTGCTGGAATAGTCGGTTGAGCGATTGATTTACGTCAACTCGCCCCTGGGCATCTATTGCAATCCAAGACGGAACGGTTGATTGCCGATCACCCTTGAAAACAAAAACTGGAATCATTGCCATCAACCCGTAATAGAACACTCTCTGAATGACTGGTTGAGACCAACTATGTTCCTTGCAGGTGTTCTTGATGACCAGAGAGATGTTCTTGTCGTCGACGTTCACTTGGACTGGAAGACTGATTGGATCATGACTACCGTAACGGTAGTGAACGTAACCGTATGGATTAGCATCCATCATCTGATTGCTGAAGATGATCTTCCGATCGGTCTTGATCTCCAAGAGAACTATGTCACTCCCAGGAAAGAAGTATTCGGTGGCCACCTGTCCTTTGTCCCATCCCACATTCTCGTTAGGTAGATTGTAGAGAGTGGTGGGCATGGAACGGCGCATCGCGATCATAACATGAAAGCCCCAGTAGAGAGCTCTCCCAGGCTCCGTAAAATATGGACCGGAGCTTCCGACGTCATCACGGGGAATGACTGTGTAAAGAAGAGTTCCCGCTGCAAGCTCAATCCCTTGATCGCGAGGATTGGAACGTAGATCTAACACATCTTGAGCAGGCAGTTCCATCACGGTTCTATTTTGCTTTCGTTTAGGCTAAATTAAGGATTCGCTTTTTCTTAGGGACCTGCCTAAGAAAAATCTGATTGAGGGGCGTTGGCGAACTCTGATGTTCGAGCGATTAGCCCCGTTCGAACGAAACGAAGCTGAATTCGAAGTTTCGAATTAGGTAACGAAGGAAAGCTGAAATGAGCTGCAGACTAAACCAGTTGGATGGAATGTCCTTAATAGTCTGATTAGAAGGTGCCAATACAACAATTTGGACTTCCTTTCGGTATTCTCCTCTCAGATCTTTGAGTCCTCGATTAACGCTCAGTTTTCCCTTCGTCGTGTTAACTAAATCTTCGAGTAGCTTCTGAACCGCCTCTCGAGTCTGTCCTGCCCGAGGAGCTAAAGACAAAAGATGAGTATTGATGAAAAGAGCATTGTCTTGGCTGAGAGCGATAGTGACCATGACTTCAGAAGCAGCATCGTAGATCGCGATATTCTTGATGCTAGCAATCACTTGGTCGGTGAAACGGTGTCGCTTGATAACCTCCAAATGCTTGGATCGTTGATAGGTAGGCGTGTCGATCAGATAGTTCCGAGTAGTTAATTGAGTCAAAAGCCAGTAGACAATGGTATTGACATCGAGGTAGCGATTGTAATTCCAGTTGTAAGCCAAGTCATCTCGACCCATTTCGGGAAAGAAGTCTTGGCTGTAATACCAATTGGCAACGTAAGGACTAAATTTGCCGGCCTTCTGAATGACAGCATCTACATTGGGATAGTAGTAACCCTTGTCGTCGGATGCAAAAGCTGTCGCAAGATAATAATCGAGGATCGACTTGACATCGCGCGTCCAGAGCTGCTTGAAGAAATTTCCTGAGACACATGCTTTCTGGCCGAGAGCTGTCCCAGCACAGATCAAAGCCAACTGCTCGAGATCGTTACCATCTCTGATTCCGGCAAGGACTCTCTCTGGAAGATCACCTATCGTAGTGGGAACTTGACGGTTGGTCAGAATTCTTCCCAAGATTGGAACAGATTTCTCTCCAATGAATGCCTCTGTCCTAATTCGATTGGGATTGTAACCTTTCGACAACAGAGCAGCATAGAAGGTATAAAGAACCGCCATATCGATCCGATAGCTCTGTTCAATCCGGAGGGTCTTTCCCGGTTGACAGAAAAAGAAAGCATCGATCTTCAGCTTGGTGTATTCAGTCGCTTTGTTGAGAATGTTACCGAGAATAGTGTCAACTGGGAGATCTTGAGCTTTACTAGTTTTGCCAAGCCCGCTGACGGCCAGCGGAGATGCGAGAATTCGAATGTCATTCCCTTCAGGAAGAGTCAGCTCGTAGGACGTCTTGAAGTTAGAAATCCCAACGTCTGAGCAGGCGGGACGAATTCGATTTCGGGCATCATAGAACATTGCCCTTGCGTCAAATCGATATTCTCGGAGTCGGATCATCGAATTGAACCGAAACGCCTGGCTCGATTCACTATTAGGAGGAAACTCGGCTGTCGCCACACCAATAGTATCCTTGACGTACATCCGATTGAGGGCAGTCAAAACTGCATCGCCAGGAACGAACGTTAACGGCATAAATGAATAATCATCTCCTTCGATCGATGCGCCATACAGGAGAACTCCTTCGCGAAGAGAATATCGATCCATCACTTCGCCATTGGGAAGTTTGACGCCCTTGCCTTCCGATTTCTCGAGTTCTACATTGGCAATGTCGCGTTTCATGACGTATTGGAGCAAGCTTGCTTTTAAACCACCTAGAAAACTTAACCGGGCTAAAAGATAGAATGTCATACACTTACGATGAAAATGTCATCGCTACGATAAGGGAAGCTGATCGTCAGCGAAATACTCGAACTCTGATTGTCGCTCTGATCATTATTATCATAGTCTCAGTAGCAGCCATCATCTATTACATCGTAGTGAAACGTAGAGCAGCTGCTGCCACTGCGGCAGCCAATGCCGCAGCCGGTGTTTGAGTTAACGAAATGTTCGAATCTATCTGTTGCAGTGATTCGAACAGAACAGGACACTTCTTACGGCCAGTCGCTTGCCTGATTTTTGCAGAGACGCGGGCAGCCAAGGATCGAAAAATTATCTACTACAAAAGGAGTAGATAAAGTAGAGAATAGAAACCACCAGAGTCGCAAGATGGCGAGCAAAGTTGCAACATTGGCTGCCGGTAGCCGAGTCTACGTGGTCAGCGACCGTCACCGCGTCGACGAAAAGAAGCGGTTCTTTCTCGATCCAAGCCGAGCATTGCTCTGGGCAGTGATGACTGAAGAGACTTTGAGGCCAAGCCCTCTAACACGAGAAGAGAATATCGCCCAGACGATGGCGACCAGTCTCCATGAGAAACTGGTTCGAAAGGCTCGTTTTCCTCTCAACAGCGAGCACGTTCTGGCTGAACTGACAGTTCCCAAAGATGTCCGTTACATCAATGATTATGTCACCGATGCTCAATTTGCCGAAGTCGAAAGTATGAATCGGGGAGCAGTCGGAATCTTTCGCCAAACAGCACCTAGCTTCTTCAAATCGAGCTTTATCGCCCTCACTAAGGACGGCCGAATCGACATTGATCAGACCTACGAGAACCTGGCTAACTTGGGTCCTGATCAACTGGCTCCTATGGACACCTCGGTCATCCGAGTAGTTGGCCCTTTACCATTCGTTCACCAACAAAATTACAGTATCGAATGGGAACAACTCTGGCGCGTTGTTATCGAACTATTGGTCAAGCACGGTAGTGATGGTCTTCCGAACATCAAGAACGATCTCAACGCACTTCTCAACAGTCAGGCTGGGATATCTCGCATTGTAACTGGTCAGGCACCACCCGGATACGATGATTGTTTCGATGCTTTAATCGGCCCCTTCAATCAGACCGGCACTTCCTGTTTCATGGATTCCACCCTGATCTGCCTCTTCGGCTTTAAGAACAGCCCTTTCTATCAACACATGATTGTTGAAAATGCTCGTATCGACGCCAAATTTACGGTCTGTGACAACGACCGTACACGAGACAAGGAGTTGAGGCACCAAATTCAGAAGTTGCTACGAGAAGATGTCTCCATCCTAGTTTCAGGACGACAACGCTTCCATTGCACTAATCTGCGATCTGTTCTCGGTGCCCTCTGTACCAAAGGCGGTCAATTCGAAAATCTATCCCACTATGCTAACGTAAAGACTCACGATCCTGCTGAACTTTACATTCGATTGGTTGATGCTATTGGTTACAGCCCAATAACCATCAAGACAACTACCTATCGAGCCCGAGACGTAGACGGAACCGACGAGATCTCCCTTACTGAGAGTATCGATGATGTTCCAACTTTACCTCCGCTTCGGGCCGGCGATCAAACCATTTATGCGGCCGCTTGGCCTTTTTCGTGGCAAACCGAGTATGATGAACTTCCAACCAGCGATCGCAGGAATCCAGTGTTGACAGCCCGCCCATTCATGAAAACCGTCCGTGAAATCATTCGTGCAGATGCTGTGGTAGTTCATATCGATAGGAGCTATGCTCCCGGTGAAGCTCCCAAACTTCCGAAGGCCGAGCCTGCTATGATCAATCCCCTTCTCACATTGTTCGGTGATCAACCCGTCGTTATTCCGCCCGAAACCGAAGAATGGGAGAATTTGGAAGATTTCCCTGAACTGCAAGAGTCTGAGGTCTTGGCGCAGCTGGCTCAGACTCGAGTCAATGATCGCCCTATTTCAGTACAGACCGAAATGGTGATTAACGGAACTACTTATGTCCTGAAAGGAGTGGTTTACAGTCCCGTTGACAGTCACTATGCATCTTTGCTACATTGCGGAAATAGCTGGTTCAACTTTGATGACCTGGCAGCTTACGAACCAATTTCTCGCCGGCCGGTTAGTGACGATCAGGCATCCATCCTGATTCAGACTCGAGGAACTCTACTCTTCTACTACCCCGCTTTCATGGGACGGGTTGCTCCACTGTCAACCAGTTCATCCTCAAGCATCGTGACCCCGATGCAGAGTTTGACCCTAGGTGGAAAAAAATGAACTCGTTCAGTAATAACTCTCCTACCCCAACTAAATTGAGAGTCATCTGTCTCAATGTCGGTTTCAATGTAATGAAGAATCAAATTGCCGGATCGGAGGGCGCCTTCGTCAAGCTCTGTCAGTCTAAAGGAGAGAGCTGTATCACCAATTCGGCTCGTCTGATCTCAACGTACGATCTGGTCATGCTTCAAGAAGTCAGTGCGCAGGAATGGCCTGTATTTCTCGATTACGTCAGACAGCTGGGCCGTGATCGAGGAGCCAATTATCAAGCATTCGTCAGCTACTACTTTGGAAACTGGATCACAGCTATCGTCTACGACGAGAATGTTCTTGGTCGAGGAATTCAAGTTACTCCGATCGACTTCGAGCTCTATGAAACCATTTCAGTCAAGAAGACTGGAAGTAGAGGAGTGATTGTTGTCTGGTTCGAGAAGTACAACCTAATGGCGGTTAATCTGCATGCTCCCCATAATGTCAAGTTGCAAGAAATGATTGAATCTAGGCTCGACCAAACTAAACAATATCTCCACCAGTTGAAAATTGGGGCTGGACGAATACAGCGAGTCTTGATGGGAGGCGATTTTAATGACGATAACAGTATAGCTCTCATTCCAGGCTTCAAGATGAGAGCTTTCGGTCATGAATTGAAATTGCCAGTGGATCCTAGTCTGATACCAAAGACCTGTTGTTACGATTCGAACTACAAGTTCACAGGCGACTACATCCTAGATAGCCGAGAGCAATCTGCGGACCTTCAGCAAGGAGAGTACTTCGGGTTTCCACCGGGATACCGTCGCGGCATCGATCTCTACTCTGATCACGATCCTGTCATTCTAATCACTCATCTCGATGGCATTGCTCAACCTGTTGCCGAGAAGACTAAGGCTAGTCCGCTGAAACTGGAAGGGATGGTCGTCAAGGGACGGATTCAAACATCAGGAGACTACGTCGAGATCCAGTTCCCGCAGCTCGATCAAGACCAGTTGCTTGCTCTAGCCCAAAACTATGTGAAGGAGAAGGGCCTGAACTGGCAAATCCGAAAACCTCACGCCTGGACTGATTACAATTCGATGCCTCACATCACCTTACATCCCTCAATGAAGAAGTTCAAAGGTCAAGAGGCAACTGCCAAGCTGGGCAAATTGTACCACTTTGCAGCGGGAAAGAGCAGATGGGTGGTCGTCGGTGCTGAATTACCATCAGGATACCGATGTGAATACGAATGTCACCTTTCAATCGGCCAGCAGCGTATCAAGTGAAAATGCGAACGACAAGCAACAGATGAAGATTCAACCTCTAACGAGAGGTTGAATTGTTTTTAAGGCTAGGGACGAGTTAATTGCTCAGCAGAACAGAACCAAGCCTTTCGACCTTTGGACTCGATCTTGGAGATTGGATGGCCGCATGGGCATTGTGACTTGTTGTAGATTACCTTCCGGAGAGAATGATCATAATGCCCTTTGACGACCCAAGAACAGAGATCGTAAAGGCCGTAAAGCTCAGCCAGTTGAAGCTTGTCGAGAGTAATCAGAGGATGGAGTTTGGCGTAATACATGATTTCTGCAATCAGGTAGTTACCGATGCCGGAACAAAGCATTCGTTGGTCTAACAGAACGTCCCGGATCAGATTGGTCTTTCTCCGTGAAGCCATGATTTCATTAATCCGTTGGCACCACTCATTCTTGGAGAGAATGAAACGACCAATGAAGGCACTGGCTATTTGGCTAAGTGCTGCGTCGAGCTGTATCTGCGAGGTTAGAATCTCGAGTGATCCAAATCGCGTGTTGACAAAGTAGAGAGTTCGGCACGGATAATAGGATTCGGTGGAGGTGTTGAAGTCCAGCCTGAAATGGGTGTTAGCTAAACCATCAGGCATGTCAAAATCCCAGTGACCTTCCATTCCTCTGTGCGCCTTGACGGTGACGCCATTAGCCAAACAGATGAAGTAGTACTTGCCTTTGGTGAAGATGTCGACAATCCTCTGATCGAGGGCCGGCTTGAGAAGTTCGGGATTGACATCGAATCTGTCGCCTATCCTGAAGGCATTGACGAAATACATCCATTGTCCTCCTTCTTGAAGAGCTGCGGTCAATCGGTCGCAACATCTTAGAACCTCTGGTGATTCTGGCATAGCTCGGGTTGATTTTTCCTTTCCATTGATAGAAGGAAAGAATTCGTTTTTAGGTCTCAAGAGCGAAATGGAAAAATCAGACACCCAGTAAAATGCAATCTTCGGTGTCTGTCAACAGAAAACCGAAGTCGACCTCCCTGATCTGGGTCACGTCGGGAACCAAATTGTCTACCTATGATGTGTTGACGAAGGAGTTGACCGTCGTGGGGGACACTGGAAGAACAATGTACGACATCGCTATGGCACCCGACGGAACCCTCTATGGGATCGACTCTACAGGCAACAACCTCTTCACAATCGATCGGAGTACTGCTAAGTGCACGCAGGTCACTGTTCTTTCCCCTGAAGGCTTTGTCAACTCTCTGACATTCAATCAGCATGGTGTACTGTATGCTTGTCAAGGAACCAATCTTGTGAAGATCCATCCTATCACCGGCGTCGTCACTATCTTGGGAGACATCGGAGTCGGATCGGCCGGAGACCTAGTGTTCTTTAACAACAATCTCTACATGTCATCCAATCAGAACACTTTGATGTTGATTGATATCGGATCTCCTGCCAACAGCACTGCCGTCTCAGAGATTCCAACTACCTATGGATTAGCTACGGTCTACATCAGCGAAGGCTTCAGTGGAAACTACCATCTCTACGGAACCAGTGGTGATAACAAGACTGTCTACGAAATCGATCCTCATAACGGGGTTTTGAGCAACCGATCAACCATGGCTTCATTCGGAGAAGGTGATAGTGGCGTCACTAACGGAGCAACCTCATCCCAGTTCACCTGGATCTAAGTCTCTCGCCACAACCCCCAGACGGGGAAAAGAAATCGATACCACTGGTATCGATTATCACAACAATTCACCAAGTAGACCAAGCAGATTTTCTCAACGCTGCCTTTGATTGGTTATTGAATACCGACCCGTAGAGTCCAGTTGGGGCCAGTGTAATTGTAAGTGATGAAACAGCCCGATGTCGGATAGATGTATACGCTGATCACATTGACGTAACTAGGAATGATGATAGCGTAGGACGACGACGGGCTGAAGGAAAACTCAGATACGCAGAGGATCCCGAAGCTATCGTTGTACTTCACGCAGTCTGTGTTACCCGGATAAACAACCCTTGATTTCCAGGCGTACTGTTTGGGTTGCCTCGGATTGACTGTGAGCATGTAAACTGTTGCCAGCGAGAACATTACCACGATTGCCCCTGTCATTCTCCGTCGAGGGTATTTTGTATTGATCTCCGATATTAGAGTCGGAGATCAGTTTTTCTTCACTGGCTTTCTTCTTGATGCACTCAGATCCTGAAAGGGGAGAATGATTTCAGGGTCCGGACATCAGGGGTATTGCGGAATCGATCAGTCTGAAACCATTCGGCCAAGATGAGCAGAGTTTGATCTCGGAAGAGTATCGGAGCATTTCCTGCCGTGATTTGAAACTCGGGAATCACGATGTTGTTGATGCAGTTCAGCTGGCAAACATCGTGTCGGTCGTCCACAATCAACGTGTTCGAGGGCGTATGATCGGGATGATTCTTGTAGATGTTAGCCAGTGGCTTGAACCGACATGGGATTTCTTCAGTCTTGACCCGGAGTTCATCGCAGTCATTTCGCGACATCACGAATCGAAGTGGTCGTCCCTTAAAGACTATTTTGACAATAGTCTCGACGTAAAACTTAGTACCAGCACTCCAGACACCAACACTCTCGAATTCATTGAAGGCAACGTCAAGAAAGTAATCGGCAAATGGTCGAATGTAACCGAACATAGTATCGCCACTCTCAAAATCGATCGAGTAGAAATTGGCCATCTTAGCCTCGTCACCTTCGATCATCTCAGAAAACTCGCCAGCCGCATTCATGTCTTCGAAAGTATGAACCAGAGTCTCATCTAAATCAAGGACCAGGTGTTTTCCGTTCTTCTGTTGCCGAGGAATAATTGATGGCAGGCTAATTGTGGTCGGAACTGATGGTAATCCTCTCGCCGGTTGAGTCGAAGAGACGGTGGCCTTCTTGGCAGTTGGCTTCTCCGGCAATTGAAGGTTAAACGGCGTTTCTACCAAAGGTTTCGGCAGGACCAGGCCTCCTGGCGCAGCGGCACTCATACCAAGAGGGGAAAAGAGTGATGGGAGAACGATGGAATTGGAAGGTGCTGTCGCCAACATCGAAGATCTATTTTGGGATTACCCTCGTTTTGCTTAGATCTTCTTTATTTCTTTGTGATTCTACACTACGATATACGAGGCTGGCGTCCAAAAATGATCTTATGTTCTAGCATAAGATCACAGAATAGAATACCCGTCGGAGAGCTCACTTGCCTCCCGCGTTCTTGGCACTGAACCGTTGTTTAGGCTTTGCCTCTTGTTCGCGAGCGGGAATTGGGGTCGGAAAAACTTGAGCTTCCTTTCGCTCGTCCTGAAGATCGATCTCGTCTTCTAGCTTCTGTTGGCTGGTGTTGGTGGTAAAGTAGCGTCCCTTCTTAGTAACCAGCCGGTCACGAGGAATCATCTTGGCAGCTCTTGCTGTCACATCCGGCCGTCTCTGATGAGAGTAGCTCGATCTCCACGGCTTATCAGTATTCTCCACGTATTCGTATTGATCGGCCATCTTGCTGTCTGCTCCTCGTCTTTTGATCGCCGTAATTTTACCCTCGGGGTGACCTATTTTTTTTTATCTGAGAACTTAAAACCCGGGGGATATGGAATCGCTACAGCTCAAAACGTGCCTTGCTCTAGTACACCATCAAAATTTGACATTGCAGGAAATCTCCCAGCTGGTCGATCGGGGCAACAGCGATGTTGCTCATCAGCTTAGAATCTCCTGCGGAGACAACCCTCTATTTTGGAAATACCTCTTAATCCAGTTCTATGGCAAACTTTCGCTCATGTCGAGATTGGATATTTCGGACCGGGATCTACGAGCATATGTCCGGACTATGAACAAAACAACAAGATATCTCATCAGAGGTGATTTTGATAACAACTTGGTTACAGAAGGCCCTATGATCGTTAGTGAACATGACCAACGACCGCATCCGCTCGATGACAGTGAATATATCTATTATCATATTCTAGGTTCACAACCATTACCTGGATGCATCGGATACGTCTGCCGTTTCTATTTTGACGAACATATCCAAACCCGGATGAGCACTCCTCAATATTTCATTTCTAGAGCTGACCAGTTCGATCAGCTCTGGTCTCTGATGCGAAACTATCTTGTCCTCAATTTCGTCACTGTAGCTAACTCTAACATTCCTGATGGTCCGGTAACCATTGCAGATCAGTTCAATTTTGGAGGGATTCCCACGGTACAAGAATTGTATGCATCGATTGATCCTATTTTCCTCAACGCGGTGAAGATTTTTGACGGCGTGCAATTAAAGTTCAGTCAGACCTTCATTCCTATGAGACGTCCCACCGAACAAAGTAATCTCCTTGTCATGTTCATTGACGTTGCTCAAATCTCATTCTAGACGCCGTCGCCTTGAGAATCAGTAAAACTTTATTCGAGAGTAAAGTTTTTTATGTTGATGACCGGGCTCCGCATTAGAAGTTGGAGGTGCCGGAAAGTCGAACCATGGCAGAGTACATACCGGGTTTGCTTTCGATGAGCATATAATCCCGTTGAGGACTTCCTTCTAGTAGTTCTTCTGGTCTGATACGAACCAATCCTTCGTAGCCCCGATTCCACTCCTCGGCAAAGAATCCGAGGTTGATCTTCTCACGATCCCAAGCATTGAGAATACTCGCGGCTCGTCGAACCGATCCTCCCAAGACGTTCTGGAGAATGAAGAGAGATCCGTCCTGCGCCATGTAATAGAGAGGACTTCGACTGATGAAGTGACTGTCCAGAAGGGGAGCAGTGATGACTGCATTCGGTTTCTCCATGTCGAGCAAACTGAGGTATTCCCTGATTTCGTCAGAGCTCAGGAAAATGTTCTGATCTGGACCTCGCACTGAGAAGTCAGACGGGTAAACAAAGAACTCCTCGATGTAACCAGGTCTCTCGTAGAACTCTTTCATTCGCACAACTTTCTCGACGATTGCATCGGTAATACCGATAGTTCTCGGGTAGTCAAGCCCTTCCGTTGTTTTCAGTTCGTATTCGACTTCCCGACGTCCACTCTCACTGTATTGAGCACTGATGGGAGAGACGTAAGAGCCCGATGCACCAACGATATCCTCCTTAAGTTTCTGGATAATCTGGAGGTGGGCCAGGAGAGACTTCTTGGTGCGTTCCGAATCGAGAATCAACCGAGGGATGTCTTTACCGGCAATGATCTTTTCGTTAATCGGAGTGAAGAAGCTGGGAAACTGTTGCGCATAGGACATCAAATCTTGCTTGAACTGACGGCTAGCCGAGATTCGTCTTCTGACGCCTTGGATGTTGTAGACGATGTCAGGATCAATTGTAGTGATGGCGTTGATGAAAAACTTTGGATCGTCGATACCAAAGCCGTCCTGAACCTTAAAATAAAGGTAAAGGTTCCTCAGCAGTTGGACAATGATGTTGGCGACTCGTTCGTAGTAATCATGCTGGCGAAAGAGAATCATCTCCGGATCGACCTGAAACAGAGCACTGTTATTGATTGAATATCTGGATTCTGGAGGCTCTCCTGGTTCGGTCGCAATGTAGAACTGAACGCCGCGAAACTTGAACCAAATTCCGATAGCCAGAGTTGCCACTTCCTTCGAGACTACTCTGTTGATCACTCGCCGTTCCTTCCTTGTCGTTGTAGTTGCAGTCTTCGTGGCGGCAGGTGGCGGAGGTAACGGTGCGGCTGCTGATTTCTTACCCAAAATGCGCTCCATGGCGCTGACCGTCTTCACGGCAGCCGCTTTCTGCTTCAGTCGCTCTTTCTCCCTCTCCTCTCTGATTCGTTTCTCGCGATCGCTGTCGGTTTCGACTTCTTCGATCACTTCCTCGACCAGGCGCAACGCTTGAGAGTCCATCCGATAGGCGATATCTTCAGCCTTGACTCCCAACGAGTGAATGAATTCGAGACTCTTCTGAAAGTCTTCCCCTCCAAGGAGACTTGAGACATCAACTCCTTGTTCAATGAGTGCAGGATCGTCAAAACATTGCATGTCAAGAGGACAGAGAGGTTCGCACGCCACGGTAATTCGACCGCTGGGATAGTGGGGAGAATGATAGCGACAGATGAAACATCGCATTTTACCAGCTCCATCGACAAACTGATAGAGCACGTCTTCACGTCGAAACAAATCAGTCAACATCGGCTTGACAGTAACATCAGTTTTGACTACAGGCCCGGTCTGGTATTGACTTTCTCCACCAAGAGGCGCTCTCAGATCTCCCTTGGCGAGCTGGCGTTCTCGTTCGAGATGCAATGTCGAAAACGAGACGTCGATGGTCCGATTGATCTTGGAGAAGATGCTTTGCAGCACCTTGAAATCCCATGAAATGATCGAAGAGCTATGCTGGCCATCCTGACGAGAGATCTGGACATACTCGTACTGGTAAGCTTTCGTTCTGAAGGATTCTGATCCTCGATGTTTGAAGACCACTATGGGTTGAACGTCAGCCGGATAAGTTGGAGGTATGTAGAAGAACTTGTTGCGGGGAATCTCAATCATCGCCTGGAGATCTTCAAAATGGAGAACTAGGAGGTAGACATTGAAGAACTTCTCCAGTATGGCCTTGAAGAGCTTCGAATCGATCGGAGTTGCCGGATTGGAAAAGTAGTCCTTGATCTCGAATGTTTCCATATCAAACAGTTCCTGACGGGCACAATTGAAATCGATCCGACTGGCCATGTGCACTCGAAGCTGGTTGATGAAGGCGATCCTCTGATCGGGATTCAAATTGACATAGCCGTTACGCCAGTCTGGGAATCGAGCACTGTACTCAACCAGCAAGTGAAGGAGACTATCATGGGTTGAATCAGTGATGCCTCGACGGATGAAGGTATACCTCTGGCTAGGAGTGTCTGTCTGGGCTGTAACTCCACCGTGCTGGTAGGCATTGTTTAAGATTCTTTCGAGTTGAGCTGGAAGGTGACCGGTGGCACCTGGCTGTAGAATCTTCACCGTCATCTGAGCTCGTTCTGCCCGATCAGACTTTGGTTTATCGATGATGTTGACAACGAACGGATTGGTGAGGTCCGCCAGGTAAGCATATTTTTCTTGGAGAGTTCCACCGGGCGGTATCAAGAAACTTGACGATGAAAGCCGAGGAAGGTAGGGATGATAGGTTCCATAGCCGCCCACCGGCTGTCGATTGACCTTCGGGTTGAAGAATGGCTTCTTCGCGTTTCCAATGAGAAAGTAGGGAGGAACTTTGGTGACCGACGGTTGAGCGAATTCTTCCTTTCCAACGTACTGAAGTGGGTAGCGAATGACTTGACGCTGCCTGCCTTGCGGATCATTAGCAATTGAGCTCATCACGTTTGCCAGAATGGTCGGCCATTGAGGATCGGTGGTACTGACAACAAACATCGGCTGTCCGTTGGAAGTCGGTTTTCCAGTCGGAATGCTTCCATAGAATGACGGATCGACAGTTCTCAAGATCTTGATGTTACTGCCAAGTTGCTTGATCTCCTCAGTCGTGATTCGCTTGCTCGGTCCGAAGATGGCTCCTTGAAAGTATGCTCGATTTCCCATGATCATGTAGTTGAGGATCTGCGCCCACTGAATCGAATTGCTGGAGAAGTTTCCATCCTGAAGTCGATTCGGAAACCCGTAAAGGTAAAATGCGATCGACACCAAATCTTTGATCAACTGGGCGTAGGTAGGATCCTTCAGCTTAGATATAGTCACCAGGTTGTATAGTGTACCTTCTTTGAACTTGTAAGGGATTCCATTGAGAAAGAAATTGTGATTGCTCTTGGTCTGCTTGCGGGAGATCAGAATCTTAGCTTTGATATCTCCCAACTCGAACTTGAGGATGAGCTGCTTGCGAACGGCCAATGACTGTCCTTTCTCATTGATCCAAAGGAACGGAGAGAATCGAAAGCGACGCTCCCTTCCGAAGTCATAAGGTTGAATCAGAACGTCTCGGAAGAGAAATGGGTCAATCAGCATTCGGTCAACAACGAAGGATCCCGTCACCGAATCGATTTCTCCCAGCTTCGGCTTAAAAACCGAGAGGTGATTAGCCAGGATGGCGACGACCTGCTGTGCAGCCACCTTCCCCAATTCTCGTTTCGACTCGAGAAAGAGCCCCTTTCCGTAACGATAGACCACGTCGACGTATGATTCTTCGACTACTTCCTCGTCAGCTGACAATAACAAGATCTTAGTCAACATGGTGAGAGGCTCGTTGAGCTTGTCTTTCTGAGACCAATTCTCAATGAAGGGATTGTGAGGCATATCAGAATCTCTCGAATGGTAAAGCTTAAAACGCCTATCCTTGGACAGGTAGGTATTCTTCTTGCGTTCGATTTTGTGCCGATCCCGGTTCATAACGGCAAACGGCACATCCTTGCTGACTCTGAGGTCATCGAAAAAGTCATCAATGTCCTCATCGGTAAAGACGCCGATATTGATCAGATGGATTTCTCTCTTCGTTCGCAGATCAAAGGTCCCGAAATTCTGATCACTCTTCATCTGGGCGCTCAAGAGCGGTATGTTTTGATCGAAACCGAAGAGATCATTGCGATCGCGTTCTCTGGTTTGCGATTGCGATTGATCGATCTTAGCTAGTTGTTCCTCCAACTTCTGTTTCAGCAGTCCTTGGCTTTGAAATTGGTAGCTCATCTCGAATTGCTTCCTATCAGATTAAATTCAGCGAGGTTGTCGGGTCAACAGTAACTAGCCCCGAGGCTCCAAGGTCTAGTTTTCCTTGGAGGAGTTTAATTTTGAAATCCGAAAAATTTCTAAATTGGTTTTTGAGTTGAGAAGTGGGAACTTATGGAATCTTCAAGGGGTTGGTCGCTCAAGGATTCCATTCCTGGAGGATTAGCCAGCGCATGTTTCACGTCTTTCGACAACGGCGACAGTAGAGTTAAGCAGAAACTATCGAAAATATTCCTTCAGGTCTAGACTGAGGGAGCCTTTAAGATCCCGAAAAGTGATTAGGTAAGGCCGGCGCTCCTTTTCAAAAAAGTAAAGCGAGGCCAAACAAAAGAATCTTGAATCAGACATGTCGAGCGGACAAGCTGGTGGTCCTCATGCCACTCGTGGTTTCACCACCGCACAGTTGCTGGAGTTGGCAATCGTTGGTTTGACCAAGCTCTACACGGCCCAGGGACAGGCGCCTACCGTGACTGAGAATGGAGTCACCCGCCAGATGAACTTGGCGAACAGCCATCTCGTTTCGGACAAGGTTGCTACCTCCCTCGGAATCACCCTTCCCAAGGGAACCAAGATGCACGTCATGGACAAGATGGTGAAGGCCGGCTGGTTTCACGACGGTCGTGGCCAGGGCGACAACGCCCGTCCCTTTGCGGCCATTTCCCCTGAGGGGTTGGCGATTCAGGCCAAGCGCCCTCAGATCTACGACATTGCGAACGGAGTGATCCGCGAGCTCACCAACCCCGCTCGCTACCAGGCGCACGTCGTTGGTGGAGTCCAGCGCGCCCCGGCCGGTTCGGGAGAGCTGGAGCCCATGCTGCGATCGAGCTACTCGTGGGGAACCAAGAAGGGTCAGACCCTGCAGACGCGCATCAACGCCCTGCAGCAGGTCTGGGCTCTGACGGACCGCAACCAGGAGCCCCCTCCGCCGGCTCGTACGGGTGGAGGTGGAGGCGGCTTCGGTGCCCCTCGCCCCGCGTCCAGGGCCCAGGCTGATCTCGAGATTGGTCAGAGCAACGGTTTCTTGAACAGGAATCTCGCCAAGTTTCTCAGCAAGCACATCAGCAAGCGCGCCGTTGGAAACCCCAGTGCCCAGCAGCTTCAGGCGGCTGCCGCCGTTGGTCAGGTCATCCGTCAGCTGCTCAACATCCAGCCCGGGTTCAACCTCGCCATGGAGCAGGCCAAGCTGTTGCAGAACCAGTCGAACCCCAAGCAGCTGTTCGACGCTGTCGTCCAGGCTTTGGGTGGAGCCGCCCAGGCCAAGCAGGTTCTCTGGTTGGCGGCTTCGACTGCTGCCGTCAAGGAGCTGATCGGTGGATTCACCATCAACAAGCCCAACTGGCAGGACCAGACCGGCAAGGAGCACAAGGACTGGATCCACGTGCCGACCGCAACCGGCCAGAATCCCGAGGGAGGCGCGCAGGAGTTCACTCGCTACGTCTACAACCAGCTGTTCGATCGCTACGTTGCTGGTGGCGGAGTCGATCGCCAGTCCGCCGAGGCTGCAGCCAAGTCCGAGCGTCGCCGTGGCTCCAACGGTCTGCTGGGAACCGACGACATCGCGCTCAAGGATCTCATTGGATCTGACGCCAAGAAGGTCGCCGCTTTCGTCGGCAAGGCTCGCAAGGGTCTGTACACAATGGAGGCTCTGCGCGCGGGTGCCCAGAAGCTCAACATCCAGGTTGACGCGGGCGCCATTCTCCACGACACCGTCATCCAGAGCATTCTCGACCAGACGGTGCGCGCGTACAGCGCCGGGGTTGGTGCCCATGCCGATCAGACGATGGCCGTGGCTGCTGCTCTGGGAATCACCGGATTCAGCAAGGGCATTCGCGATGCTGAGACGATGCAGGCTGCCAAGGACGCCATCCTGCGCAAGCTGGACGCCCAGAACGGTCGTTTGACGGCTCCTTGCAACAAGGCCAACTACAAGAAGAAGGATCTCAAGCGCATCGCCAAGGCGCACCAGATCTCCACGGACAAGATCAAGACTGTCGAGACGGCTTGCCTCGCCCTGTCGAATGCTGGAGTGCAGCGCGAGGCGGCCTCTGCGGATGTGATTTCCAGCGGCCGCCGCGCTGAGACCGCGAAGCCCCGTGCACCGAGCCAGGCCAAGTCCGGCAAGCGATCCGGCACTCGTGCCCCGACCATTCTTGAGGGTCTGGCCGGAACCAACTACTCGCCCACTCGCGCCCAGGGTCTGGCTGCTTTCATGGGAGGTCAGCCCCAGCAGTTCCAGCCCCAGGCGACCGCGTTTCCTCAGGTGACTCAGCCTCTGTCTGGAAGCCGCTCTCGTTCCCCTTCGCCGACTCGCCGCGCAACCGCCCAGCCGACTCTCAGCGGTGGCCTCGGTGGTTTGGGCACTTTCGGTGGTCTCGGCCAGCAGGCGACCATGGGAGGCGTTGCCCCCAGTGTGATCTCCACCCAGCCCACCGCCGGTGGAGGCCTCAACTTCCCTGCTGCCACGGGAGGTGCAGACATCAACCCCTTGCTGGGATACCTGTAATCGGGACTCGACCGAGAAGGTGACACATCGCTAAAAAAACAAAACTAAAAAAGCATTAACACCCCGATGGGTGTTAATAAACAATTCGAGGAATTCGAACTCAGCTCAGGCCAAAGTCGAATTTTGGGGCCGAAAAATGAATCAGCCACAACCGAACAAAGAAAGCGAAAGAAATTGGAATGGACTGGTCTGGTATTCTGGCTCTCGCTCGAGTACCGGCCCAACTGCCGGTCACCAACAATCAGATATCTCCCGCTGGAGACGCCAATGTTCAGATCGATACTAGCAGTCAAGGGGTGGTAGTGGCGGCTCCTGAATGGCAATTTGATCCGAGCAATATCGAGTTCTTGAAGCTTCTAGTCTGTCAGCCGATCAGGATCGAGGCTCTCTACGCCCCTGATCCAGGATTGAGTCTCTATGAGTACATCATGACCAGACATCCTCTTGCTTGGTCAGAATTCTTCCTGGGAGCACAGGTTGAGGTTGCTCATGCCTGTCAGATGATTTCTAGGGAGATAACCACCAATGGCAAATCGATCTTTCCATTCACCAGCTTCACCCTTCGAGCATTCTACTTGACGCCGGTGTTCGCCATGAAAGCAGTGATCATTGGGCAGGACCCCTATCCGGGGTTTACCAAATCGGGAATGCCCAAAGCTATCGGGGCTTGTTTCGCTTCTGATCGTCTAGCAGGTGAAATTCCCGACTCTTTGCAAACGATCTATCATGAGTTAGCAGCAACAGTTGAAGATTGGAAGCATCCAGGCCATCCTGACATTACTTCCTGGGGCATGCAAGGAGTTCTCCTTCTTAATACTGCTCTCACGGTAGAGGCCGGAAAGGCAGGCGCTCATGTTGGATACTGGAAACCGTTCACTGAAAAGCTCATGGAATACATCAATGAGAAATGCAAAGACGTGGTGTTCCTGTTATGGGGGAAGATAGCCCAGAAAGCGGCTGACACCATTTACAGCTCGAAGCATCTCAAGTTAACCTCCTATCATCCATCTCCAATGAACAACGGTAAGGAAGGCTATTCTTTTCGAGGATGCAATCACTTCAACTTGGCCAATATCCATCTCGCCAGCAAAGGAATCAGACCGATCGACTGGCGAATCAAGTGAGGATATGGTCTTCTTCACTGCATCTTCCGACAATTTACCATACGACTGTATGGTAAAGCAAGATAGCGGATCAGAGGGTATTTATG